>Ga0209793_1000126_pt1 | contig 137042 bp, 146 predicted proteins | sample EBPBio122009_DNA_FD_185863 | JGI IMG/M metagenome (GOLD analysis project Ga0209793, IMG submission 185863) | Wastewater treatment Type I Accumulibacter community from EBPR Bioreactor in Madison, WI, USA - Reactor 1_2/2/2009_ DNA (SPAdes) (version 2) | ecosystem: Engineered > Bioreactor > EBPR...
GTCCTCGGCGTCAAGCGAGCAGGGCAGTGACCTGGTGGCACCCGGGGTGCATCAGCGCTCCATCGGAGAACGCCGACACGAGAATGGTGGACCAGTGAGCCGCGGACTCGCACAGTTCGGCAACGACCTCTATTCGGGCCAGCGCTCGATCGACTTCGTCGGACGGCGCAAGACCTGGTACGTCGTGTCGTTGGTGCTGTTCCTGCTGGCCGTGCTGGGCCTCGGCGTCCGGCACCTCAACCTCGGCATCGAGTTCACCGGCGGGTCCGATTTCCGGGTCGCCAAGGTCGCCAATCTGGACAACTTCGAGCAGCGGGCCCGCGACGTCATCGCCCGTAGCGGCGGGGCCGAGGGTGCCAAGGTCACTCGGGTCGGCCAGGACACCGTGCGGGTCGAGACGGAGCGATTCGAGGCGGACCAGGCCCAGAGCGTCTCCGGGGCGCTGGCCAAGGAATTCGGGGTACCGGCGGATTCCGTGACGACCAGCGTCATCGGTCCGTCCTGGGGGGCCTCGGTCAGCAAGCAGGCCCTGCAGGCGCTGGCCTGGTTCCTGCTGCTGGTCTCGATCCTGCTGGCGGTCTACTTCCGCACCTGGAAGATGTCGGCCGCGGCGATGGTGGCGCTGTTCCACGACATCTTCATCACCGTCGGGATCTACGCGCTGGCCGGATTCGAGGTCACCCCCGCCTCGATGATCGGCTTTCTGACGATTCTCGGGTACTCCCTGTACGACACGGTCGTGGTCTTCGACAAGGTCCGGGAGAACACCGCCGAGGCGCTCGGCTCGGGCCGGCGGACCTTCTCCGACGCCGCCAATCTGGCCGTCAACCAGACCCTGGTCCGGTCGATCAACACCACCGTCGTGGCGCTGCTGCCCGTCGCCGCGATCCTGGTGACCGGCATCACGGTCATCGGACCCGGCACGCTGACCGACCTGGCCCTGGCCCTGTTCGTCGGGATCGCCGTGGGCGCCTACTCCTCGATCTTCATCGCCACCCCGATGTATGCCCACCTGCGCGAGGGCGAGCCCGAGATGAAGCAGCTCGCGCACCGGGTGCAGCGCCGCCGCGAGAAGGCTGCGGCCAAAGCGGGCAAGGCCGCACCGGAGAGCGGCCCGACCGGCGAGCCGGACGACGCCGCTGCCTCGGATGCCAGCCCCGCCGTTGACTCAGGCGCCGACTCTGGCGCTGACTCTGGCGCTGCGGCGAAGGGGGCGCCGGCGAATGGGGTGCCCGTAGGCGACCTCGAGCGCTCGGCGGCGGAGCAGGATGACGACGTGGTCGACGTCCCGCGCACCGCGACCGGTCGACCGATCCACCCGTCCCTGCAGTCCGGGCCGCGCAACCAGCCCCGGCGTCTCCCGAGGTCGAAACGATGACTGACACCCCTGTCGCCCAACTCGTGCTGGGCAAGCTGCGTGAGATCCCCGACTTTCCCGAGCCGGGCGTGCTCTTCCGGGACTTCACCCCGCTGCTCGCCGACGGATCCGCCCTGGCGGCCGTCGTGGACGACATCGCGGACCGGTATCGGGGCCGGATCGACGCGGTGGTGGGGATCGAGGCTCGAGGGTTCATCCTGGCCACCGCCGTCGCCTACACCCTGGGGGTCGGCTTCGTGCCGGTCCGCAAGGAGGGCAAGCTGCCGCACGACGTCCACGCCGTCAGCTACACCCTCGAATACGGCAAGGCCACCCTGGAGATGCACACCGATGCCCTCGAGGGCACGCCGCGAGTCCTGGTCATGGACGACGTCCTGGCGACCGGCGGCACGGCCGCCGCAGCCTGCGAGCTGGTCGAACGCGCCGGCGGCCAGGTCGTCGCCGTCGAGGTCGTGATCGAGCTGGCCGCTCTGAACGGACGGGCGCCGTTATCGGCGCGCACGGTCAGCGCCATGCTCACCCTGTGACCGCAACCAGCGGCCGGGCGCCTATCATCTGTGCATGAACGCTGCCGAGGCCCCGCGTGGTCGGTTCGGCGCGTCCACCGCCGAACCACCGGCCGACGCGGTGCCCGCTCCGCAGCCAGCCAGCCAGAGCGCGATCGACCCCGGTGAGGGCTCTGGGCGCGGCGGCCGGCTCGCCAAGCCGGAGGAATCCGCACCGACAGCCGCGCTGACTCCAACCGTCAATCCAGCCGTCACTCCCGCAGGCAGCTCAGGGCTGCCTCCCGGGCGAACCGGCACTCCGATCGCCGCCGCCCCGGCACCCTCCCAACCGGACGCGCCGGCCCCCGTCGGCGTGATGCGGACCGCGGCTCCCTCGGGGGCCTCCTCCTCCCGGGTCCGGGCCCGGCTGGCCCGGTTCGGCGGTCCTCGGCATCAGGCGCATCCGGCTCTGGAACCGCTGTTGCGGGTCGTCAAGCAGACCCATCCCAAGGCGGATCTGGCGATCCTGGAGCGGGCCTATGAGGTCGCGGAGCGCGCGCATGAGGGCCAGGTGCGCAAGAGCGGCGACCCCTACATCACGCATCCGCTGGCCGTCACGCTGATCCTCGCCGAGCTGGGTATGACGCCGCCCACGCTGGCGGCTGCGCTGCTGCACGACACGGTCGAGGACACGGCGTACTCCCTGGACACCCTGCGTCATGACTTCGGTGACGAGATCGCGATGCTGGTCGACGGCGTCACCAAGCTGGAGAGGGTCAAATACGGCGAGGCGGCGCAATCCGAGACGGTGCGCAAGATGGTCGTGGCGATGGCCCGCGACATCAGGGTTCTGGTCATCAAGCTGGCCGACCGGCTGCACAATGCCCGGACCTGGAAATACGTCTCCGCGACCTCGGCCGAAAAGAAGGCCAAGGAGACCCTGGAGATCTACGCCCCGTTGGCGCACCGGCTGGGCATGAACACCATCAAGTGGGAGTTGGAGGATCTGTCTTTCGCCACGCTGTATCCGCGTGTGTACGAGGAGATCGTTCGCATGGTGGCCGAGCGGGCCCCAGCCCGCGACGAATATCTGACCCAGGTCAAGCAGCAGGTCTCCGACGACCTTCGGGTGGCCCGGATCACCGGGGTGGTCTCGGGGCGGCCCAAGCACTACTACTCCGTCTACCAGAAGATGATCGTGCGCGGCCGCGACTTCGAGGACATCTACGACCTCGTCGCGGTGCGCGTCCTGGTGGACTCGGTGCGGGACTGCTATGCGGCCCTGGGCGCGATGCACGCGCGATGGAAGCCCATGCCGGGGCGGTTCAAGGATTACATCGCGATGCCCAAGTTCAACATGTACCAGTCGCTGCACACGACGGTCGTAGGCCCCGGCGGCAAACCGGTCGAGATTCAGATTCGCACCCACACGATGCACCGGCGGGCCGAATACGGCATCGCGGCGCACTGGAAGTACAAGGAGGACGGCAAGTCCTCGCGGTCCTCGGCCCGCGACGAGGCCACCGACATGGCGTGGCTGCGCCAACTGCTCGACTGGCAGCGGGAGACCGCCGACCCGGGGGAGTTCCTGGAATCCTTGCGGTTCGAGATCAACACCCGCGAGGTCTACGTCTTCACCCCCAAGGGCGGCGTGATCGCGCTGCCGGCCGGGTCCACTCCGGTGGACTTCGCGTACGCCGTGCACACCGAGGTCGGGCATTTCTGCATCGGTGCCCGCGTCAACGGCCGGCTGGTCCCGCTGGAGTCGGTGCTGGAGAACGGCGACATCGTCGAGGTGCTCACCTCCAAGGCCGACGGCGCCGGACCGTCCCGGGACTGGCTGCTGTTCGTCCGGAGCCCCCGGGCCCGCAACAAGATCCGGCAGTGGTTCAGCAAGGAGCGCCGCGAGGAGGCCATCGACTCCGGCCGCGAGGCCATCGCCAAGGCGCTGCGCAAGCAGAACCTGCCGCTGCAACGACTCATGGGCAGCGAGACGATGAACGCCGTCGTGCAACAGCTGCGCTATGTCGACATCGACAGCCTGTTCGCCGCGGTCGGGGAGGGGCACGTCTCGGCCGCCAGCGTCGTCGAGAAGGTCGTCGCCTCGCACGGTGGGGCGGACGGAGCCAGCGAGGATCTGGCCGAGGCGACCATCCCGGGCCGCGGCCGGCCGCGCAAGGAACAGACGGACCCCGGGGTGCTGGTGGTGGGCGCCACGGATGTGTGGGCCAAGCTGGCGCGCTGCTGCATGCCCGTGCCGGGCGATCCGATCATCGGGTTCGTCACCCGCGGCAGCGGCGTCTCCGTGCACCGCAGCGACTGCACCAACGCCGAAACCTTGACCCAGCAGCCCGAACGGCTCATCGACGTCGAATGGTCGCCGACCGCCGGCAGCCTGTTCCTGGTCGCCATCCAGGTCGAGACCCTCGATCGCAGCGGGCTGCTCTCCGATGTCACGCGGGTGCTCGCCGACCACCACGTCAACATCCTGTCCGCCACCGCGCAAACCTCGCGGGACCGGGTGGCGAGCCTGCGGTTCACCTTCGAGATGGGCGATCCGTCCCACCTGGACCACGTCATCAAGGCGGTCCGCCGCATCGACGGCGTCTTCGACGTGTTCCGCATCAACGGCACGCCGAGGACCTGAGTCAGAACCCGGGGCACGTCGTGCGCCCGGCCGTGAGTCACGGCCGGGCGGCTCTGCTCAGGAGCTGAACTCGGCGAGGCCGCTGCGGGCCTGCGCCAGCCACGCCTCGCGGGCCTCCAGCGCCTCGGTGGCCTTGGCGATCTTGCCGGCATCACCGCCGGCCACGGCCTTCGCCAAGTCTTTCCGCAACCCCTCACACGCCGTCTCCAGCTGTGTCACCAGGCTCTGGGCGCGCGCTGCGACCTCGGGGTTGGTGCGCTGCCATCTGCGGTCCTCGGCCTCCCGGACGGCGGCCTCGACCCGACGCATGGCCTTCTCGATCCGGTCCATGTCGGCGCGAGGGACCTTTCCGGCGGCGTCCCACTTCTCCTGGATCTGCCGGAGGCTGGCCTTGGTCGCCTCCAAGTCCTTGACCGGCACCAGCGCCTGAGCCGCCTTGAGCAACTGCTCCTTGACCTTGAGGTTCTCCGTGAACTCCTCGTTCTCGGCCGCGACCACCTGGTCCTTGGCCGCGAAGAAGCTGTCCTGGGCGGCCTTGAACCGCGCCCACAGGGCGTCGTCGTCGCCCCGCGAGGCCCGCCCGGCCTGCCGCCAGCGGTCCATCAACCGCTTGAAGGCCCCGGCCGTGGGACCCCACTCGGTGCTCTGCGCCAGTCGCTCGGCCTCCTCGACCAGGTCCTCCTTCGCCGAGCGGGCCGCCGACTGGGCGTTGCCCAGCTGGGCGAAGTGCACCCGGCGCAGCTTGTCGAAGCTGTTGCGCGCGGTGGAGAGCCGGTGCCACAGCGCCTGCTCGTTCTCCCGATCCAGCTTGGGGCCGCTCTTCTGGGCCGCCTTCCAGTCGTCGAGAAGCTGCCGCATCTGCGCGCTGCTCGCCTTCCACTGGATCTTCTCCTCGGGCTGCCCGGCGATCTTCTCCGCCGCCTCCACGATCTCCAGCCGGTGGACCCGGGCCGCCTCCCGGGCCGCGGCCCGCTCGGTCGCCTCGACCTGCCGACGCGCCTCCAGGGCCGTGGCGATGTTCTCCACCTTCGCGGCCAGCGCGACCAGGTCGCCGACGGCGCGGAGGTCCTTGGTGCTCTCGCGCAGCTTGGCCAGGGGCTCGGCCGCCTCCTTCGCGGACAGGTCGGTCTGCGTCACGCGCTGCAGCAGCAGATCGGCCTGCGCGTCGACCTCGGCGTACTTGCGGGTGAAGTAGGCCAACGCCTCCTCCGGCGTCGCGCCGGGGTAGGAGCCGACCTCCTTCTCGCCCTCGGGGGTGGTCACGTACACCGTGCCGTCCTCGGCCACCCGACCGAACTCCGAGGATCGCACTCCCGGCACGACCGGATGCAACCGCCCGGCGACCTGAGCCGGCGTCGGCGCGGCGGTCGGCCGGGCCAGGGCTGCCGGCGTCGGGGGACGAGGTCGCATCGCGGCCGGTGACGGCGCTGCGGGAGCGGCCGGCTGGTCGGTCGCCGGGGCGGGGGCCGGGACCTCGGCCGCCTCTACGGCGGATTCGGGGGCGGGCTCGGGGGCCGCCTCCACGGCGGATTCGGGGGCGGGCTCGGGAGCCGGCTCATCGTCCGGCTCGGGCGGCAGGGACGAGGCGTCCGGCGCGGCCACCGGCACGGCGTCCTCGAGTTCGAGGGGCGCTACCGGGAGGGGAGCCGCCGCGTCCGGTCCGCGGACCTGGTCCTCGCCCGGGGCGTTCGGGGCGGCTGCGGGCTGCGAGATCGGCTCGGACACGGGCGGGGCCTTCCTGGTGGACACCGGGTCCCGAATGCGGTGGGGCCCAGCTCAAAGTGGCGTGCCTGCACCTTAACCAATGCACCCGCGTCCCCGGGAGAGGGTTGCCACCAGGCGGTTCAGTTCGTCGCCAGGCTCGGCTGCACGCCGTGCCAGGGCACCCCCACTAGGCTGTCCGGGTGCTGGTCATCGGATTCCCCGCCGCGTCGTTCGGCACCAACTGTTTTCTCGTCGCTGCGGCGCAGGGCGAGGAGTGTCTCATCATCGACCCTGGCATCGGGGTGGCCGAGCGGGTGACCGAACTCGTGACGCAGTTCCGGCTCCGGCCCGCCGCCGTGCTCCTGACTCATGGGCACATCGACCACACCTACTCCGTGACGCCCGTCTGCGGCGCGCACGGGGTGGCGGCGCACATTCACGGGGCCGACCGCTACCGGCTCAGCGACGCGCTCGCCCGCGTGGATCCGGAGCTGTTGTTCATGCTCGGCCAGCAGTTCGGCAAGCCTGCCACCTGGCGCGATCCCGACGATGTGGTCGAGTTCGGCTCCGGTGTCGACCTGTTCCTGGCGGGCTTGACCGTGCACGCGATCCACGCGCCCGGTCACACCGAGGGTTCGGCCATGTTCCGGCTCGACGGCGTGCCGGACGCGATCGGGGCCGACTCCGGCCTGGAGGCCACCCTGATCGCCGGGGATGTGCTCTTCGCCGGCGGCATCGGCCGGACCGATCTGCCGGGCGGCTCGGACGCGGACATGACGACCAGCCTGCGCGATACGGTCCTCACCCAGCGCGACGAGACACTCGTCCTGCCGGGCCACGGGCCGGCCACGACGATCGGCCGGGAACGGGCGGCCAACCCCTTCCTGCAGCACCTCTGAACGGGACCCGAGCACATGAGCCAGCAGAAGATCACCCCCCTGTCCGGATTCCCGGAATGGCTGCCGGAGCAGCGGATCGTCGAGCAACTCGTGCTCGACGTCGTTCGGGACACCTTCGAACTGCACGGCTTCGCCGGCATCGAGACCCGCGCCGTGGAACCGGTGCAGCGGCTGCTCGGCAAGGGCGGCGACGCGGACAAGGAGATCTACGGCGTCACTCGGCTGGCCGCCCGGGCGAGCCAGCGCGATGAGGCGGACGACGACCTCGGGCTGCACTTCGATCTGACCGTGCCATTCGCCCGTTATGTGCTGGAGAACGCCGGGAAGCTGCAGTTCCCGTTCCGCCGCTACCAGATCCAGAAGGTCTGGCGCGGGGAGCGACCGCAGGACGGCCGGTTCCGCGAGTTCATCCAGGCCGACATCGACATCATCGACGCCGGGGACCTGCCGTTCCATTACGAGGTGGAGCTGCCGCTGGTGATCGCGGACGCGTTCGCCCGGATCCCGATGGGTCCGTTCCGGATCCAGGTCAACAACCGGAAGATCCCCGAGGGCTTCTACCTGGGGGCCGGCATTCCCGCGGCGGACATCGTGACGGTCCTGCGCATCGTCGACAAGCTCGACAAGGTCGGTCCCGACGCATGCACCGAGATGCTGCTGGCGGCCGGTCGCACCCCCGAGCAGGCGCGGTCCGCCCTGGCGCTCGCGGAGATCTCGGCCCCCGACGGCTCGTTCGCCGACCGGGTCCGGGCCCTGGGGGTGTCCCACCCCACCCTGGATGCGGGTCTCGCCGAACTGACGGCCGTCGTCGAGGCCGCCGCCGAGCATGCTCCCGGCCTGCTCGTGGCGGACCTCAAGGTAGCCCGGGGGCTGGATTACTACACCGGGACGGTCTACGAGACGCAGTTGGTCGGGCAGGAGTCCTACGGCTCGATCTGTTCGGGCGGTCGCTACGACGCCCTGGCCAGCGACGGGCGCACGACGTACCCGGGGGTGGGCATCTCGATCGGGGTCTCGCGCCTGGTGGCCAAGCTGATGCCGAGTCTCGTCGCGACCCGACGTACCCCCTCGGCGGTGCTCGTCTCCCTCGCGGCGGAGGCAGACCGCCCGGGCGCCATGCGGGTGGCCGCGGCGCTGCGCTCGCGCGGGGTGCCCTGCGAGGTGGCGCCGGCGGCGGCCAAGTTCGGCAAGCAGATCCGGTTCGCGGATCGGCGCGGGATCCCCTACGTGTGGTTCCCGGAGTGGACCGACGGCGAGGGGGTGCGGCACCCGCACGCGGTCAAGGACATCCGCACCGGCGATCAGGTCGCCGCGGACCCCGAGAGCTGGACCCCGCCCGCGCTCGACCTACGGCCGCGGGTCGTACCGGTCGGCTGACAGCCCGACCGAGGCGAGTTCCAGCGCGGCGAGGCGCCGGATCACCCGCGCATCCCCGCGGCGCCAGGCCGCCGCCGGGTCGGGGTCGATCCGGGCCAGGGCGGGCAGGGGGCAGCGAGCGAGGGCCCGCAACGCGAACAGGTCCAGGTCGGCCGCCGAGCCTGCCAGGTGGCGCGCCGCGGCGGCCCGGCGCGCGAACCGGCTCCGAGCCCACAGCCAGGGCACCAGGACGACCAGGATCGGCAGGAGCGCCGTCAGGGTGGCGCCCACCAGGGCGAGCCGCTCGACCCCGGTGATGAAATCCGCGGCCGCGCGGTCGACATCCGTGGTGGCGCCCGAGAGCGGGTCGAGGGCGATGCGGAGGCGGTCGCCGACCAGCGGTACGTCGTCCAGGCGCGCCTTGGTCTGGTCCAGCCCGTCGTCGACGCGATGGGAGGCATAGCGCAGACCGTACGCCGGGCGGGTCAGCTGCAGCACGGTGGCATGAACCCAGCGCGCGGCCAGCAGCCAGAGCACGACCCACCCCAGGACGAACAGATCCGCAGCGACCTGACGGGCCCGCCAGGCGGGCGTTACGGCGTACCAGGGCACGGGGGACCTCCACGGTGGTTGACGGGGTGGCATGCCCCGCGACGACGTTACCCGGGGTGGCCGGTCGGCACACTCAACCAGTGTGATTGAGATCACAAAGACGCCGCCGACGGATCGTTCGTTCTGTGAGGTGGGCCAGATAAACGGGCCCACTGCCGCGCCAATTGCCTTGCCCACCGGGGCTTTCCCCGATGTCCCGACATCCCGCCACGATGCCGTCCGGTCGGCCTGTCGCGGCCCGCTCGGACCCTGGCCGGCCGCGTCGGCGGACTCCCGGTGCCGACCGCCGGAACGGACATGACATATTTCTCGATGAGTAGGACGATCGACCGACTAGCCGGGGGGCTGGCCAATCAAGGGGGAACCACGGTGACAGCAGACGAGCCGCTGGCACTCGACGTCGGAATGCGGATGTGGCTGGATCATCTGCGCGTCGAGAAGGGTGTCGCGCGCAACACCATGCTGTCCTATGGTCGCGATCTTCGTCGCTACAAGGAGTTCCTGGCCCGCCGGGGGGTCGCGGACATGCGCGAGGTCACGCAAGATGACGTGACGGCGTTCCTGATGGAACTTCGCGACGGCGGGGAGGGTCGCGTGCCACTGTCGGCGGCCTCGGCCGCGCGCTCGCTGGTGGCGGTGCGGGGGCTGCACCGGTTCCTGCATGCCGAGGGGTGCACGCCGGGCAATCCCGGCGCCGACGTCGCCCCGCCGCGTCCTGTGCAGCGGCTGCCGAAGGCGATCAGCACCGAAGAGGTGGAGCGGCTGCTCGCGGCCGCCAGCGTGGGCGACACGCCCGTCTCGCTCCGCGATCGGGCGCTGCTGGAACTGCTCTACGGTTCGGGAGCCCGGATCAGCGAGGCCGTCGGCCTGGATGTCGACGACGTCGACGTCAACTCGGGATCGGTGCGGCTGCGGGGCAAGGGCGGCAAGGAGCGGGTGCTGCCGCTGGGGCAGTACGCCCGCGAGGCCCTGGCGGGCTACCTGGTGCGGGGCCGTCCCCAGCTGACCCGGGAAGGTGGCGGCGGCGGGGGAGCAGCGGTCTTCCTCAACCAGCGCGGCGGGCGCCTGTCCCGGCAGAGCGCCTGGGCGCTGCTGCAGAGCGCGGCCGAGCGGGCCGGCCTGAAGAACTCGGTGAGCCCGCACACCCTGCGGCACTCGTTCGCCACGCACATGCTGGAGGGCGGAGCCGACGTGCGCATCGTCCAGGAGCTCCTGGGCCATGCCTCGGTCGCCACCACCCAGATCTATACCCTCGTCACGGTCCAACATCTGCGCGAGGTCTACGCCCAGACCCACCCGCGCGCCCGCTGAGCAGAATTCGTCGGCCGCCCGGGTTGATATCCTCGCGGGTGACGATCGGCGCGATGTCGACCGTCCCCCACGACCGAAGGGCCGATCATGAGCTCCGAGGCAGTCGACCTCGACACGGACGCCGGCGACGCCCTGCTCCCCGAGCACCTTCCCGGATCCGAGTCGATCGCCCTCGGCCCCACCGGGCGGCCGATGCCGACCTTCCCCCAGCCGGCGCCGTTGCACGGGCACGGCCCGGCCCGGGTGATCGCGATGTGCAATCAGAAGGGTGGGGTCGGCAAGACCACCACGACGATCAACCTGGGTGCGGCGCTGGCCGAGCTCGGCCGCAAGGTGCTGCTCGTCGACTTCGATCCGCAAGGCGCCCTTTCGGTGGGGCTGGGAATCCGCACCCACGACCTCGACATCACGGTCTACAACCTGCTCGTCGAGCGTGGTCACGACATTCACGACGTGCTGGTGCACACCCGGGTGCCGGGCCTGGACGTCGTCCCGGCCAACATCGACCTGGCGGCTGCCGAGGTGCAGCTGGTCGGGGAGGTGGCGCGCGAGATGGTGCTGGCGCGCACGTTGCGTCCGGTGCTGGATGAGTACGACGTGATCCTCATCGACTGCCAGCCGTCGCTCGGCCTGCTGACGGTCAACGCGCTGACCGCCGCCCACGGGGTCGTCATCCCCCTGGAATGCGAGTTCTTCGCGATGCGGGGTGTGGCGCTGCTGGTCGAGACCATCGACAAGGTCTGCGATCGCCTTAACCCTCGACTTCAGCTCGATGGCATTCTCGCCACCATGTACGACGGCCGCACGCTGCACAGCCGCGAGGTGGTCCGCAGCGTGGTCGACCACTTCCAGGAGCGCGTCTTCCACACGGTCATCAGCCGGACGGTGAAGTTCCCCGACGCGACGCTCGCCGCCGAACCGATCACGGCGTACGCCCCGGGCACCGCCGCCGCGGAGTCCTACCGGCAGCTAGCCCGCGAGCTGATCTCGCGCGGGGGTGCCGCCTGACCGCGGCCGACCCGCCGCAGGAGCGCCTCACCCCAGGGGGCGTCCTGACCCGCCGGGGGTCGAGTTCCCCGTTCGAGGTGCACCTGGAGCAATTCGACGGACCCTTCGACCTGCTCCTGGGATTGATCGGGAAACACCGTCTGGACGTCACCGAGATCGCCCTCGCCGCGGTCACCGACGAGTTCATCGCCCACCTGCGGGCCCAGCAGGGCGAGGGCGGCGACTGGGATCTCTCCGAGACCACCGAGTTTCTGCTGGTCGCCGCCACGCTGCTCGATCTCAAGGCCGCGCGACTCCTGCCGCGACTGGATGGCGAGGACGAAGACCTGGAGCTGATCGAGGCCCGCGACCTGCTGTTCGCCCGGTTGCTGCAATACCGGGCCTTCAAGGAGGTCGCGGCGGTCTTCGCCGGGCGCATGGAGACCGTGGGGCGGGTGGTGCCCCGGCTCGCCGGGCTCGACGAACGCTTTGCCGGGCTCCTGCCGGAACTGCACCTCGGGATCGACCCGGACCGGTTCGCCCGGCTGGCCGCCCTGGCGATGATTCCCAAACTGCCCCCGACGGTCGGCCTGGCGCACCTGCATGCCGCGAAGGTCAGCGTGCGCGAACAATCCGTGCTGGTGACGGCGACGTTGCGGGCGGCCGGAACCATCGCCTTCCGCGAGCTGGTCGCGGACGCGGACTCGACGTTGGTGATCGTCGCCCGCTTTCTGGTCGTGCTGGAGCTGTTCCGCGATGGCGCCGTCGACGTCGTCCAGGGTGAATCGCTGGGACCGCTGACCATTCGGTGGACCGCCACCGACGACGCCGCGGTGGAGGCGGCGCTGCAGGACCGGTTGGCGACGGAGTACGACCTGCCGGACGACTCGGATCAGGCGCCGGACGACGGCGGGGTCCCGTCGGAGGCCACCGGGTCGGCCGGGGCCGGCGATGCCGCGGAGCCCGAGCGCTCGGGAGTGGGGGAGGGCGAGCATGACTGATCCGAACGAGTCCGTTTCCGACGAGGCGGTGTCGGACGAGCCGGTTTCGGAGGAGTCGGTGTCGGACGAGCCGGTTTCGGACGAGCCGGTGTCGGACGAGGCCAGTGTCGACGTGTGGCAGCTCCCCGGCGGTCCCCGGGCGGCCCTGGAGGCCGTGCTGATGGTGGTCGAGGAGCCGGTCAGCGAGCAAGACCTCGCCGGCGTTCTCGAGCTGCCCGACGGGCAGGTCCGACGGCTGCTGTTGGACCTGGCCGAGGAGTACGACCGGGACCGGCGCGGCTTCGCCCTGAGATTCGTCGGCGGCGGGTGGCGGTTCTATTCGCGGCACGATTACGCGCCCCTGGTGGAGCGGTTCGTGCTGGATGGTCAGCGGGCCCGGCTGTCCCAGGCGGCGCTGGAGACGCTCGCCGTGATCGCCTACCGCCAACCGGTCTCGCGAGCCCGGGTCGGTGCCGTTCGCGGGGTCAACGTGGACGGCGTGGTGCGCACGTTGCAGACCCGCGGCCTGATCCACGAGGTGGGGACCGACCCGGAGCACGGGGCCGTGCTGTATGGCACCACCGACTATTTCCTGGACCGGCTGGGGATCGGCTCGCTGGATGAGTTGCCGCCGCTGGCGCCGTATCTGCCGGACGCAGACCTGATCGAAGAGATCGCACGGGAGGGTGGGGCATGAACAGCGCAGGTCGAGATGGCGCGGGGCGCGGCCGACGGCCGAGAGCGGGCGAGGGGGCGCCACGCTCGAGGGGCGCGGGCCGGCCGCGGTCGGCGTCGGGCGGCGGTGGCCGCGCCTCCCGGAGCCTGGGCAACACGCCGGCGCCGGCGCGGCCGCAGCGGCCGGCGGTGGCTCCGCCTGAGGTGGACGTCCACGATCCCGACGGGGTGCGCCTGCAGAAGCTCCTCGCCGACGCGGGGGTAGGGAGCCGCCGGGCCTGCGAAAACCTCATTACTAACGGTCGAGTTGAGGTCGATGGTCAGATCGTCACCGAGCTCGGCGTACGGGTTGATCCGGTCGGATCGGTCGTCCGCGTCGACGGCGAACGCATCGTGTTGGATCCGGGCCGCGTCTACCTCGCCCTGAACAAGCCGCTCGGCGTGGTGTCGACGATGAGCGACGATCGCGGTCGGCCCTGCGTGGGTGATCTTGTCCAGGGGCGCACCGAGCGGCTGTTCCACGTGGGTCGGCTGGACACCGACACCGACGGCCTGCTCCTGTTGACCAACGACGGGGAACTGGCCAACCGGTTGCAGCACCCGTCGTACGGCGTGCCCAAGACCTACATCGCCACCGTGCCCGGACCGGTGGCGCGCGATGTGGGACGCACCCTGCGCGCGGGGGTGGACCTCGCCGACGGCAGGGTGGCCGTGGACGGCTTCCGCCTCATCGACTCCCTGCCGGGTCGGGCCATCGTCGAGGTGGTCCTGCACGAGGGCCGCAAGCACGTCGTACGGCGCCTGCTGGAGGCGGTGGGACACCCCGTCGAGACGCTGACCAGGACCAACGTGGGTCCGGTGCGAATCGGGGACCTCAAGCCCGGCAAGACGCGGCCGCTGAACGGCAAGGAGATCGCGGAACTGTACCGGGCGGCCGGGCTGTGAGCTCTGCTGGCACCCCAGCCGGGAAGCCGAACGGCGCCCCTGCGACGACCCCCCCGGCCGCTGGGCCGCAACGGCAGGTCCGGGTGGTCGGCACCGGCCTGATCGGGACGAGCATCGGCCTGGCCCTGGTCCGGGCGGGACAGGACGTGACGTTGGCGGACCCCTCGCCCACCGCGGCCGCCCTCGCCCGAGATCTCGGCGCCGGCCGACTCGCGGAGCCGGACGACGTGCCGGACCTCGTGGTGGTGGCCGCCCCACCGGATGTGGCCGCGGCCGTGGTCGTGGAGCAGCTCGCGGCCTGGCCGCAGGCGGTCGTCACCGACGTGTCCTCGGTCAAGTCCGCCATCCTCGCCGGGGTCGTCCGGGCCGCCGCGGCGCGGCAGCTGCCCCCGGCGGCGCTGGCGCGGTACGTCGGCGGGCACCCGATGGCGGGACGCGAGCGCAGCGGCGCCGTCGCCGCGCGGGACGACCTGTTCGAGGGCCGGCCCTGGGTGATCTGCGCGCATCAGGGGACCACCCCGGCGGCCGTCGAGGCCGTCACGTGGCTGGCCCGACGCGCGGGGGCGGCGGTCGTCGAGATGCCGCCCGAGCAGCACGACGTGGCGGTGGCGTCGGTGTCGCATGCGCCGCAGGTGGCGGCCAGCCTGGTGGCGGCTCGGTTGCGGGACCTCTCGGTCGACGCGGTGGGACTGGCCGGCCAGGGGATCCGCGACGTGACCCGCATCGCCGACAGCGATCCCGCGTTGTGGACCCAGATCCTGGCCGGCAACGCCGGCGCCGTCGCCGATGTCCTCCAGGCTCTCCAGGAGGACCTCGCCGGGGTGCTTGAGGCCCTGCGCGATCTGTCGGTCGACCCGGAGGTGGCCCACGGCGCCCGGGCCGTGTTGGCGCGCTGCGTCGCCGCGGGGCAAGTCGGGCGGGCCCGCATCCCCGGCAAGCACGGCGCGGCGCCGACTCAATACGGGGTGGTCACGGTGGTCGTGCGTGACGAGCCGGGCACGGTGGCGCGCCTCCTGGCGGACGTGGGAGCCGCCGGGGTCAACATGGAGGACCTGCGCATCGAGCACCAGCTGGGCCGCAAACGCGGCGTCGTGGAGGTGTTCGTGATCCCGAGCGCGGTGCAACCGTTGTCCGAGGTGCTTCGGGGTCTGGGCTGGGCGGTGCACGAGTCCTCCGTCCAGGGCGGCGCCGCCGGCGCCGGATAGGCTGGCTGGCCGTGAGCCAGGCCCCGATCCCACCTGCCCAGACCCCCCCGGCCCAGACTCCACCGGGGCGATGCGTCGGCCGCGCCGGTGCGCAGCCGCCCGCCGATGCTGAACCGCTCGGCCCCGGGCTGGTCGTCGCGATCGACGGCCCCTCTGGGTCGGGCAAATCCAGCGTGTCGCGCCAGGTGGCGCTGCGCCTCGGGCTGGCCTACCTGGACACCGGGGCGATGTATCGGGCCCTGGCCTGGTGGTGCACCGACCAGGGTCTCGACCTGTCCGACGGCGCGGCCGTGGCGTCGGCCGCGCGAGGGCTTCCGCTGGTCATGGGGACCGACCCGGCGGCACCGACCGTCCGGGTGGCCGGGCTGGACATCGGGGCGGCCATTCGAGAGAGCGCGATCTCCAGCGTGGTGTCCACCGTGGCGACCAACCTGGCGGTCCGCGCCGAACTGGTCGCCCGGCAGCGGGCGTCCATCGTCGCGGCGTCCGCCGGCTCCGGGATCGTCGCCGAGGGCCGCGACATCACCACGGTGGTCGCGCCGGATGCCGACGTGCGGATCCTGCTGGTCGCCAGCGAGGCCGCGCGGCTGCGGCGCCGCGCCGTACAGCTGCTCGGGGCGGCCGGTTCGGAACGCGCGGAGCAGATGCGCGACGAGGTGGTACGCCGTGACCGCGACGACTCGACCGTGGCGGCGTTCACCGAGCCGGCCGCGGGGGTCACCCTGCTGGACACCTCGGACCTGGACTTCGAGGGGTCCGTGCACGCTGTCCTCGACCTCGTGGCCGGCCGGCAGCGCTAGGAAAGCACTGATTTCGGCCGGTGAGGGCGAGATGATCCGGGTCGGTCGCCGCTGGCTGAGGCGAAACGCGGTGCCGGCACCCCCTTTCGCCTCAACGTCTGGGGCCTGAGCCACACCTGGGACCTTGACCGGTCGACGCTCGACCAGGCCCACGCTGAGTCCGCCCAATGCTTGTGGTCGTTCGTCACCCGCGGTTATCCACAGTGCGACCGTTCGTGACCTGCCCTTTTGGCACCATGGTGCCAAAAGGGCAGGTCACGAACGGTCGGTGTGGCCGGATGCTGTCGAGTGCCCCTGGGGCGATGTTCCCAGCGGCACGAACAACGACAGGAGCCCTGCCATTTCGAGGGGTTCCGCCCCGGCGGCCCAACCACCCCAGCCCTGCCCGGCCCAGGGCACCGCCGATCTACGTCACCACCAGAAAACCAGCGCGTCCTAGACCGCCCGGGTCGGCGTCGGTCGCACCGGGCAGAATGGGACGCCTGCCCGGTGCCACCATCCGCCAGAAACGAGGACGACGTGAACGAGGCCCAGCCCGACGCCGAGACGAGTTCGGTCCATCCCGAACCAGCTCCCGGCGACGACGCCGCCGACGGACGCCCCGATCCTCGGCCAGACGAGGACGAGGCCGTGGCCGTGGCCCTGCTGGCCGGCCTGGAGGACTTCGAACTGGAGGACGAGGACCGCGCGCTGCTGACGATTCCGATGCGCGATGGCGCCGATCCGGACGACCTCACCGAGGTGCCCGTGGTCGCGATCATCGGCCGGCCCAACGTGGGCAAGTCCACCCTGGTCAATCGCATCATCGGACGTCGTGAGGCGGTCGTGGAGGACGTGCCCGGCGTGACCCGGGACCGGGTCGCCTACGACGCGGAGTGGGCGGGTCGGCGCTTCACCCTCGTCGACACCGGCGGTTGGGAGGTCGATGCCAGCGGCATCCACCTGCGCGTCGCCGAGCAGGCCGAAGTCGCGATCGAGCTGGCCGACGCTGTGCTGTTCGTCGTCGACGCCGTGGTGGGGGCGACCGACACGGACGAGGCCGTGGTGCGTCTGCTGCGGCGCGCCGGGCGGCCCGTGGTACTGGTCGCCAACAAGGTCGACGATCAGCGCGGCGAGGCCGACGCGACCGCGCTGTGGAATCTCGGGCTGGGGGAGCCGTTCCCGGTCTCGGCGCTGCACGGCCGCGGAACGGGCGATGCGCTCGACGCGCTCCTGGCCGTGCTCCCGCAACGCTCGGCCATCGCCGGTGCCTACTCCCGCGGCGGCCCGCGGCGCGTGGCCCTGGTGGGTCGCCCGAACGTCGGCAAGTCGAGTCTGCTCAACAAGCTCGCGGGCGCCGAGCGGGTCGTCGTGGACGACGTCGCCGGCACCACCCGCGACCCCGTCGACGAGGACGTCGAGATCGGCGGCAAGACCTGGCGGTTCGTGGACACCGCCGGCATCCGACGGCGCGTCCACCAGGCGCGCGGAGCCGACTTCTACGCCTCCCTGCGGACCCAGACCGCCCTGGAGAAGGCCGAGGTCGCGGTCGTGCTCGTCGATGCCGGCGACTCGATCGCCGAACAGGATGTGCGCGTCGTCCAACAGGTCATCGAGGCCGGTCGAGCCCTGGTGATCGCCTACAACAAGTGGGACACCCTGGACGAGGAGCGGCGCTACTACCTGGAGCGGGAGATCGAGCGCGAGTTCGTCCAGGTGCCCTGGGCGCCGCGGGTCAACATCTCGGCGCGGACCGGTCGGCACACCGACAAGCTGGTTCCGGCGTTGGAGACGGCGCTGGAGTCCTGGGACACGCGGGTGCCGACCGGGCGCCTGAATGCCTTCCTCGGTTCGGTCGTGGCAGCTCACCCGCACCCCGTCCGCGGTGGCAAGCAGCCTCGGATCCTGTTTGCCACGCAGGCCTCGACGAGGCCGCCGCGGTTCGTGATCTTCGCCAGCGGCTTCATCGAGGCCGGCTACCGGCGGTTCCTGGAGCGTCGCCTGCGGGAGGAGTTCGGCTTCGTCGGCTCGCCGATCGAGATCTCGGTGCGCGTGCGAGAGAAGCGCCGGCGCAACGGCTGACCGGGGCCTCGGAGCGGGCCGCCGGGGATTCGTGTGGCACCGCATCGGTGCGGTAATCTCGGTGTCGCTTCAGCCCAGCCCCCGCCGGGGTCAAGCCGGGGTGACCGGGACGTGGCGCAGTTTGGTAGCGCACTTGACTGGGGGTCAAGGGGTCGCAGGTTCAAATCCTGTCGTCCCGACGGTCGAACGACGCGAGGGTGGACCCGGGCTGCCGGGTCCACCCTTTGTGGTGTCTGGGTCCGTCAGCGCCCGTCAGCGCCCGTCAGCGCTCTGGCGGCCGGCCCGCGCCGTTGCGGCGACAACGTAGGCTCGGAGCCGTGCCCGAACGGACCGACCCGGCCTTGGCACCGTCCGACCGCGTCTGGACGGTGCCCAATGCCCTGTCCTTCGCCCGGCTGCTCGGCGTGCCGCTGTTCCTCTGGCTCATCCTGCGTGGCGAGGACGGCGCGGCGCTGCTGGTGGTGGTGCTCTCGGGGGTCACGGACTATCTCGACGGCCAGATCGCCCGGCGCACCAGGACGGTGACCCGGTTGGGACAGATCCTCGACCCGCTCGCCGACCGGCTCTACATCGTGACGACCCTGGTGGGCCTGGTGGTCCGCGGCGTCGTGCCGCTGTGGTTCGCGGCGGCGCTGGGCCTGCGCGATGTGATCGGCGCGGTGCTCGTGCAGCGGGTGCGCCGCGCCGGCTATCGCGGATTCCCGGTGCACTTCGTCGGCAAGGCCGCGACGTTCAACCTGCTGTACGCCTTCCCATTGCTCCTGCTCGCGCAGTGGCGTCCGGACTGGGCCGGCGGGGCGCTGCCGATCGCGTGGGCGTTCGCCCTGTGGGGGGTCTTGCTCTATTGGTTGGCCCTGATCATGTACGTCGTCCAGGCGCGGGACATGCTGGCTGCGCCCCGGCCCGCACCGAGCTCAGCCGGGTGAGCGCATCGACCTGGTCGAACTCGTTGCACGGCCGATGGGTCGCACCTAGTCTCGAGGCGGCCGATCCCCGGGTGGCCCGATATCGTCGGATGCCACGACGGGACTCCCGAACGGGGCCGATGCGGCCGACAGGCGACTCACGAGGAGCGAGATGAGCGAGCTGGAATACCCCCAGGAGCTGCGGTACACCTCTGACCACGAATGGGTCAGGGCGGGCAATGGGGACACGGTCCGCGTCGGGATCACGAGCTTCGCTCAGGACGCGCTGGGCGACGTCGTCTACGTGAGCCTGCCCACCGCCGGTGACGCTGTGAGCGCGGGCGATTCGTGTGGCGAGATCGAGTCGACCAAGTCCGTCAGCGACGTGTTCAGCCCGCTGACGGGAGAGGTGACGGCCGTCAATGCCGCGCTCGACGCGACCCCGGAGCTGGTGAACTCCGACCCGTATGGCGAGGGGTGGATGTTCGAGATGACCGTGGCCGATCCGGCGCAGCTGGAGGAGCTCATGGACGTGGACAGCTACACGGCGCAACTGTCTTGAGCCGGGCGGCCGGGCCGGTCCCACGAGATCCGGTCCCGGCCGGGGTCGGCCATCGGCTACCCTTAGGCTCCACTCGGCGTCGAGGCTTGACTGCAGGCCTGCCCGATCTTCCCCCTGATGAAAGTAGGTGAGGACGGTGAGCGACCGTCCCCGCGAGAACGAACCTCGCCGGCAGGATCCGTCGACGATGCGCTTCACGGGGCTCGCGGACCTGGAATCGCACGTGGAGATGGACCGGGGTCTGACGACGGAGGACCACGACACCATCGACGCCCTGCGCCCTGGCACCGCGCTGCTCCTGGTCTTGCGGGGCCCCAACGCCGGGGCCCGGTTCCTGCTCGACGCGCCGCTGACGACGGTGGGACGCCACCCGGACAGCGACATCTTCCTGGACGACGTGACCGTCTCGCGCAAACATGCCCAGTTCGAGCAGGAGGGCGAGGCCTTCCAGGTGCGGGACGTGGGCTCGTTGAACGGCACGTATGTCAACCGGGAGCGCATCGAGCGCATCGGGCTACGCACCGGCGACGAGGTCCAGATCGGCAAGTTCCGGTTGGTCTTCTACACGGCGTCGCGGCACGACGGCTGATCGTGGCCGACACCCCACCGGCGGGCCGCCTCACGATCGGGGGTGTGCTCGTCCGGTTGAAGCCGGAGTTCCCCGACATCAGCATCTCCAAGATCCGCTTCCTGGAAGCGGAGGGCCTGCTCGCCCCCGGGCGGACGGCATCGGGATATCGGGTATACACCGACAAGGACGTCGATCGGCTGCGCTACGTCCTCACCGCCCAGCGGGAGCGGTTCTGGCCCCTGAAGGTCATCCGGGAAGCCCTCGATGCGATGGACCGCGGCCTGGAGGCGCCACCCCCGCAGCAGTCCCGCGCGCACGTCCCGGCGGTGCCGGCCGACTCCGACGTACCCTCCAGTGACTACTTCAGCGCTGATCTGTCCACGCTGCGCCTCACTGCCGAGGAGGTCTCCCGCAGCAGCGGCCTCGACTCCTCGACCCTGGCTGCACTGGTGACCTATGGACTGCTGCGGCCCGACGCGGAGGGCCTGTTCGACGCCGCCGCGCTGCCGATCGCGGCTTCGGCGGCCGCGCTGGCGTCGTACGGCATCGAAGCGCGCCATCTGCGGCCGTTCCGGACGGCCGCGGACCGCGAGATCGGTCTCGCCGACCAGGCGCTGGCGCCGCTGCGCGGCCGGCGGGACGAGCGGGCCGATCAGCTTCGGGCGGATCTGCTGCATCACTGTCTCGGCCTGCACGCCGCTCTTGTCAAGGCCGGACTGTCGCAGCGCTGAGGCGGGTGTCGCGCCCGGCCCGCCGCGAGACGGTCGCGATGCGGGGGTAGCGACTCCGGCGGCGGCACGTATCGTAGATCACGTGAAGGATCTCGATGTCCTCGGTGTCCGCGTGGAGATGCCCACGAACCAACCCATCGTCCTGCTGCGGGAGCGCGAAGGCGATCGCTACCTGCCGATCTGGGTGGGGGCCGCGGAGGCGGCGGCCATCGCCTACGCCCAGCAGGGAGTGGTCCCGCCCCGGCCGCTCACGCACGACCTGATGGTCGACGTTCTCAAAGCCCTCGGTCACGCCCTGGCGGAGGTTCGCATCATCGAACTGCGGGACGGGGTGTTCTTCGCCGCGCTGGTGTTCGACAACGGCGTGGAGGTGAGTTCGCGCACCTCGGATGGCATCGCCCTCGCGTTGCGCACGGGAGCGCCGATCCGCGCCGGTGAGGCCCTGATCGAGGAGGCCGGCATCGCGGTCGCCGACGACGAGGACGACGAGGTGGAGCGGTTCCGCGCCTTCCTGGACCAGGTGTCGGCGGAAGACTTCGACCAACCGGACGAGACCACGTAGCACGGTCGGGAACCCCGCAAGGAAAGCATAAGGGTTAAGTTTAGGGTTATGGCGAAATCGGTGACGCGATCGCGTCGGCGTGTCGCGGCTGGGGTCGTTGACCTCGGGTCCACACGCTCGTACGGTCGCACTAACACCGCAGGTCGTGGGCGGTCCCGGGGACTCTCCGGGACGACGAGGCTCCGCGAGGCGGCGGGGCCAGGCAGGACGTGTCGCGGGCGGTCCGCGGTGCGGAGCTCGACCGGAGACGGCCGGGCGGAGTCGTGAAGGAGGGGCCGTGGGCCCTACGAACGAAGCGAAGAGCGGGCGTCCGGCCGGCTCCGCGCAGGGTGTCCTGTTCGACGACGACCTGCCCAAACTCGACGCCACCGCGGGATACCGCGGCCCGACCGCCCAGCGCGCGGCCGGCATCACCTATCGTCAGCTCGACTACTGGGCCCGCACGGGCCTGGTGGAGCCCTCGATTCGCGGCGCGGCCGGGTCGGGCTCGCAGCGGCTCTACGGCTTCCGAGACGTGCTGGTCCTCAAGGTCGTCAAGCGGCTGCTCGACACCGGGGTCTCGCTGCAGCAGATCCGGGTCGCCGTGGAGCACCTGCGGGAGCGGGGGGTCGACGACCTGGCGCAGATCACGCTGATGAGCGATGGCGCCTCGGTCTACGAGTGCACCTCCACCGACGAGGTGATCGACCTCGTCCAAGGGGGCCAGGGCGTGTTCGGCATCGCCGTCGGCCGGGTCTGGCGCGAGGTGGAGGGCGAGCTCGCCCACCTGCCGACCGAGCACCTGGAGGACGAGACCGACGCCGTCGAGCACGAGGGTGACCAGCTCGCTCAGCGGCGGCGCGCACGGCGTACCGGCTGATCCGGGGGGTCGCTGTGCGGCCCGCCGGTCGGTGCTAGCCTGGCGATCGCCGCCACGTCGCGCGGGAGAGCCCCTGTCGGAATGACACGACCGAGCAGGGCGCCGAAGGGGCAAGAATCCCCACAACCTCTCAGGCACCAGGACCGGGCGACTAGGCACCTTGGAACCGCTGCGGGTGACAAGTGGGGAGTGCACGCCGAACCGCCGTGGTGCGGTACCGGACTCCAGGAGCGCCCCGTGACCCACTCGACCAGCCCCCTGCCCGAATTCGCCGCCCGGCACCTCGGGCCCCGCGACGAAGACGTCGCCGCGATGCTCGACGTGATCGGGCAGCCCGACCTGGAGGCGCTGGTCGCGGCCACCCTTCCGGCCCGATTGCGCGACACCCACCGGCTCGCGATCGAGCCCTCGGACAGCGAGCAGGCCATGCTCGCCGAGCTGCGCTCCATCGCCGCGCAGAACGTCGTCAAGACCTCCCTCATCGGCCTCGGCTATCACCAGACGGTGATCCCGCCGGTCATCCAGCGCAACATCCTGGAGAATCCTGCGTGGTACACGGCGTACACGCCCTATCAGCCGGAAATCTCGCAGGGCCGCTTGGAGGCGCTGCTCAACTTCCAGACGATGGTCGCCGATCTGACCGGCCTCGACATCGCCAATGCCTCGCTGCTCGATGAGGCTACCGCAGCCGCCGAGGCGATGACCCTGATGCGGCGCGCCACCAAGGCGGCCAAGGAGGCCGTGCTCGTGGTCGACGAGCAGGTGCTGCCGCAGACCCTCGCCGTGATGCGCACCCGAGCGGTGCCATTGCACCTGGAGATCATCGTGGCCGACCTGAGAGACGTCGACTCCGCGGACGCGCTGGCGGCGCTGACGGCGGGACGTCCGGTCTTCGGGGCGCTCGTGCAATGCCCGGGCGCCGACGGCACGGTGCGCGACTGGCGGCCGCTGGCGGACGCGGTGCATGCCCAGGGGGGGCTGGTCAGCGCTGCGGCGGACCTGTTGGCGCTGACCCTGTTGACCCCCCCGGGGGACTGGGGCGCCGATGTCGCCGTCGGTACGACGCAGCGGTTCGGCGTCCCGATGGCCTTCGGCGGCCCGCACGCCGGCTATCTGGCGGTTCGCGACGAGCTGGCCCGCACGATGCCCGGCCGACTGGTCGGGGTGAGCGTGGATGCGACCGGAGCGCGCGCCTACCGGCTGGCGCTGCAGACCCGCGAACAGCACATTCGCCGGGAAAAGGCGACCAGCAACATCTGCACGGCGCAGGTGCTGTTGGCGGTGCTGGCGTCGATGTACGCGGTCTATCACGGGCCGGCCGGGCTGCGCCGGATCGCGCTGCGGGTGCACGGGCATGCCCGGGCGGCGGCACAGGCCCTGACGCAGGCCGGGCTGGAGGTGCGCACCGAGCACTACTTCGACCGGTTGACCGTCGCGGTCCCGGGGCGGGCAGACGAGGTGCTGGCGGCGGCGGTCGACGAGGGCTACAACCTGTGGGCATCGGGGCCGGATCTCGTGGCGTTCAGCTTCGATGAGGTCACCACGGCCGCCGACGTCGCCGCTGTCCTGCGCGCCTTCGGTGTCGCGGCGCAGGCGGCCGCCGCGGCAGCGGCGCCCCAGGACCCGGAGCCGAACTGGCCGGCCGAGCTGCGCCGCGGCAGCGCGTTCCTGACGGCGGACGTGTTCAACACCTACCACTCCGAGACCCAGATGATGCGCTACCTGCGGCTGCTGGCCGATCGCGATTATGCGCTGGACCGGGGCATGATTCCGCTCGGGTCGTGCACGATGAAGCTGAACGCTGCCGCTGAGATGCAGGCCATCACCTGGCCCGAGTTCGCCTCGCTGCACCCGCTGGCTCCGGCGGACCAGACGCGGGGGAGCCGGCGCATCATCGCCGACCTGCAGGACTGGCTTGCCGGGATCACCGGCTACGACGCCGTGACCCTGCAACCCAACTCCGGGGCCTCCGGCGAGCTGGCCGCCCTGCTCGCCATCCGCAGCTACCACGAGGCCAACGGCGAGGAGCAGCGCGACGTCTGCCTGATCCCGGCGAGCGCGCACGGCACGAATGCGGCCAGCGCCACCATGGCCGGCATGCGGGTCGTCGTGGTCAAGACCGCCACCGACGGTTCCGTGGACATGGCCGACCTGCGGGACAAGGTGGCCAAGCACCGCGACGTCCTGGCCGCGACGATGATCACCTACCCCTCGACGCACGGCGTCTACGAGGACACGGTCACCGAGCTCTGCGAGGTGGTGCACGCCGCCGGGGGACAGGTCTATATCGACGGTGCGAACATGAACGCCCTGGTCGGGTTGGCCAAGCCGGGGGCCTTCGGGGGCGACGCCAGCCACCTCAACCTGCACAAGACGTTTGCCATTCCGCACGGCGGCGGCGGGCCGGGGGTTGGGCCGGTCGGGGTGCGCGCCCACCTGGCGCCCTACCTGCCGAACCATCCCCTCGATGCCACCGCAGGCCCGGACACCAGCCCCGGTCCGGCCGCCGCGGCGCCGTTCGGTTCCATGGGGGTGTTGCCCATCAGTTGGGCCTACATCCGGTTGATGGGCGGCCCGGGGCTGACCAAGGCCACCATGGTGGCGGTCCTGAACGCCAACTACGTCGCCGCGCGCCTGCGGCCGCACTATCCCGTCCTCTACACCGGCCCCGATGGGCTTGTGGCCCACGAGTGCATCCTGGACCTGCGCGAGATCACCAAGCGCAGCGGGGTGACCGTCGACGACGTGGCCAAGCGGCTCATCGACTACGGCTTCCACGCGCCGACCATGAGCTTCCCCGTCGCCGGAACACTGATGGTCGAGCCGACGGAGAGTGAGGATCGCCTCGAACTGGACCGCTTCTGCGAGGCGATGATCGCGATCCGGGGCGAGATCGCGGCGATCGAGTCGGGGGGGGTGGCCGTGGCCGAGTCCGCCCTGCGGGGGGCGCCGCACACCGCGGCCAGCGTGGTGGGCGAGTGGACCGCGACGTACGACCGGGCCACCGCGGTCTACCCCGGCGGTGTGGACCCGCTGCGCAAGTACTGGCCCCCGGTGCGGCGCATCGACGGGGCGTACGGCGATCGCAACCTGATCTGTTCCTGCCCGGCGCCGGAGGCCTACCAGGAATAAGTCCGCTGGTCGGCGGGTCGCCACCCCGCATCCCTGTGACGCACGCCTCGGGTCGGCCGGCGCCCTGCGGGTGACCCGGAGCGCGCTGCGTCCGGCCGTGTGCTTTGCTGCGACAGGCACAGGGCCGACAGGTGATGGCGATCGGGAGGTGGCGGCATGGGTGCGCAGGTGGGTGGCGCCGAGTGGAGCAACCAGGATCGGCAGCGTTACCGCGAGAAGGTGCGTCAGGATCTGGACGTCTTCGAGCGCATGCTGGCCAGCCATCGCTTCGATGCGACGGTTCCGACGACCGGCTTCGAGGTCGAGATGAGTCTCGTCGACGAGCAGATGCGGCCCAGTCGCAGCAACGCCGAGGTCATCGACGCCCTGCAGGACGCCTCGTTCGTGCCCGAACTGGGCCGATTCAATCTGGAGTTGAACGTGGCGCCGCGGGTGCTGGTGGGGGACCAGGCCCTGGACCTCGAACAGGAGCTGGTGGACCGGTTCGCGGCGGTGCGGGCGGCGGGCGAAGCGGTGGGCTGCCGCCCGGCGGCGGTCGGGGTGCTGCCGACGCTGCTGCCGGACGACCTGCGGGACGGCTGGATGACCGAGAACACTCGGTATCTGGCCTTGAACGACGCCATCATGCGGGCGCGTGGGGAGGACATCTTCCTCGACCTCGAGGGCGGCTCCGGGGAGCGTCTGGCGTTCTACAGCGACTCGATCGCGCCCGAGTCGGCGTGTACGTCGTTCCAGCTGCACCTCCAGGTGGCGCCGCAGCGCTTCGCCGCGGCCTGGAATGCCGCCCAGGCCATCGCGGGGCCGCAGGTCGCGGTGGGGGCGAACTCCCCCTTCTTCTGCGGGAAGGCCCTCTGGCACGAGACCCGGATCGAACTGTTCATGCAGGCCACGGACACGCGGCCGGTGGAGCTCGCCAACCAGGGGGTTCGGCCCCGGGTGCTCTTCGGCGACCGCTGGATCACCTCGATCTTCGACCTCTTCGAGGACAACGTGCGCTACTTCCCGGCCCTGCTGCCGGAGGTCTCCGAGGAGGACCCCGTCGCGGTCCTGGAGGCCGGTGAGGCCCCCGAACTCGCGGAGCTGATGCTGCACAACGGCACGGTCTACCGGTGGAACCGGCCGATCTACGACACCGCCGACGGTCGACCGCACCTGCGCGTCGAGAATCGGGTGCTGCCGTCTGGGCCGACCCCGCTGGACATGCTCGCCAATGCCGCCTTCTACTACGGCCTGGTGGCGGTGCTGGCCGCCGACGAACGGCCGGTCTGGACGCAGATGAGCTTCTCCGCCGCCGAAGCCAACTTCCGGCACGGGGCCCGGGACGGCATCCTCGGCAGGATGTACTGGCCGGGGTATTCCACCCTCACCGCCGACGAACTCACGCTGCGCCACCTGCTGCCCCTGGCGCACGACGGTCTCGCGCAGGCGGGGGTCTCGGCGACGTCGGCCGACCGATATCTGGGGGTCATCGAGGGTCGCTGTCTGTCCCGACAGAACGGCGCATCGTGGCAGCTGGACTGTGTCCGCCGCCTGGAAGAGGCGGGTGCGGACCGCGCCACGGCGCTGCGCGAGATGCTGCGGATCTATCTGGAGTACGCCGAGAGCAACGAGCCGGTGCACACCTGGGGACTGCCGGCTGATCAGGACTAACGCACTCACCGTCACGTCGACGTTGAGGCCTCGCGGGGCACCCCGCGGGGCGGCCTCGGGGAGCCCGCGGACGGGACGCGCGACAACCGCTGCCCGGGGTGGCGCACCGGTAAGGTGGGCCGCGAGACCCCTCACCGACCTGGGAGTTGATGCCGCATGTCCGTTCGTCGCGTCGCTTTACTCACCGCCGGCGGTTTTGCCCCCTGTTTGTCCTCCGCGGTGGGCGGGCTGATCCAGCGCTATACCGAGGTGGCCCCCGACGTCGAGATCATCGCCTACAAGCACGGCTACCAAGGCCTGCTGACCGGTGACTACATGACGGTGACCGACGAGGTCCGCAAGGGTGCGGGGCTGCTGCACCAGTACGGCGGCTCACCGCTGGGCAATTCGCGGGTCAAGTTGACCAACATCAAGGACCTCATCAAGCGGGGGCTGGTCCCCGATGACGGCACCGACCCGCTCGCCTATGCGGCTGAGCGGCTCACCAGTGACGGGGTCGACGTGCTGCACACCATCGGCGGCGACGACACCAACACGACGGCGGCGGACCTGGCGGCACACCTGGAGAAGACCGGCCACCACCTCGTGGTGGTCGGCCTGCCCAAGACCATCGACAACGACATCGTGCCGATCAAGCAGAGCCTCGGCGCGCAGACCGCGGCCGAGCAGGGCGCGCGCTTCGCCGCGAATGTCATCGCGGAGCATAATGCCGGCTCGCGCATGTTGATCATCCACGAAGTGATGGGCCGCAACTGCGGCTGGTTGACCGCGGCGACCGCCCGCGAATACCGCGCCTGGCTGGACACCCGCCAGTGGTTGCCGGAGTTCGGTCTCTCGCGCGCGGCGTGGGAGATCCACGGCTGCTACGTGCCGGAGATCGAGCTGCACATCGACGCCGAGGCGCAACGCCTCAAGCAGGTCATGGACACGGTCGGCAATGTCAACCTGTTCATCTCCGAGGGCGCCGGCGTCGCGGACATCGTCGAGCAGATGGAGGCGGCCGGGGAGGACGTGCCGCGCGACGCCTTCGGCCACGTGCGCCTCGACGAGATCAACCCCGGCGCATGGTTCGGCAAGCAGTTCGCGGCGAAGTTGGGCGCCGAGAAGGTGCTGGTGCAGAAGTCCGGCTACTTCTCGCGCTCGGCCCCGGCCAACGAGTTCGACCTGCAGCTCATCAAGAAGATGACCGACCTCGCGGTGGACTCGGCCCTGGCCGGCACCCCGGGCGTGATCGGCAACGACGAGGACCACGGTGAGGAGCTGCGCCCGATCGAGTTCGACCGCATCGCCGGGCACAAGGCCTTCGACTTCCGCCAGGAGTGGTTCACCACGCTGCTTCAGGAGATCGGGCAGGGCTGGCCGGAAGCGCAGCACCCTGGCGGCCAGTGATCGGCGCGCCCCACGCGTCGTACTTCCGTATGAATAATGCGGACTGGACGCCCACCTAGAACGGACGTCCGACTTTCTGCGGCAGCCCGGTGGTCTCTGACCACCGGGCTTTCGCATGTGACTCTTGGTCGAAAAAACCGACCGTTCGCAGTCAGCCCCCCGGCTGACCAGGATTTGCCTCCTTGTCTGAACAGCTGACAGGCCTACATTTGCTCACGTTTGGCGAGGCCGTGCCGAACCTCCTACAGAGTCCTCCGTGGTCACGAAATTGACCCGGGGATTTCAGGGGATACAGCGGCGCACCGAGCGCCGCACGTGGCGGTGCAGCGGTGCCGTCGAACGAACCGAAGGCAAGGAGAACTCCAAGTGCGGCTGCGACGTCTCACCCCTGTGCTCGCGGGGGTGCTCCTGACGCCCCTGTTCGTCATCCTCCCGGTAGACATCAGCTCGGCGAAGCCGACGCCAAAACCGGTGCAAGGGGCCGCGTCGGAGACCGTGATGGTCGACGTCAGTCGGCCCGAGGCCGCCTCGGCCGCGCCCCTGTCTTCGGGCGAGATCGCGGACGTCCGGCGCGAGGTGGCGGAAGACACCCAGGGCACCAAGACCCTGCCTGACGCCGGTGTCGAGGTGCTGCGCGCCACGGCACCGCAGGCGATCAGCAGCAAGCTCAGCGCGGTGGCCGTGACCTGGGCCAAGGGTACCGGCGGCAAGGCCGCGGCCCAGTTGCGGACCAAGAAGGACGGCAACTGGGGCGCCTGGGAGAACCTGGAGGTCGACCCCTCCGTCGGCCCGGACGCCGGCAAGAACGCCAAGGGCACCCCGGCCCGCCAGGGCAGCGAGCTCTACATGGTCACGGGGGCCACCGAAGTGCAGGGCCGGGTGATCGGCGCGGCCGGCCACCAGCCGATCGACCCCAAGCTCACGGTCATCGACCCCGGATCCTCGGACGCCGACGCGACCGTGGGCGCCGCTCAGGCCGGTGCCGCGCACGCCGTGACGGCCCGACCGAACATCTACACCCGGGCCCAGTGGGGCGCCGACGAGTCCTGGCGGACCGGTACGCCCGAGAGCAACACCCCGCGCGGCATCGTCATCCACCACACCGCCGACAGCAACAACTACGGCCCGGCCGACGTGCCCGGCATGCTGCGCGCGATGTACCGCTACGCGACCAAGACCCTCGGCTGGGACGACATCGCCTACAACTTCATCATCGACCGGTACGGCCGCATCTGGCAGGGCCGGGCTTGGCTCTACCCGGAGCAGCCCGTGTGGCCGGCGGCGACACTGAGCAACAACGACCGGACCATCGGCGTGTCCATGCTGGGCAACTACGACTCCGAGCGGCTGTCCTCGGCGGCCCGCGGCTCGCTGACCCAGCTGATGGCGTGGGAGACCAGCCTGCGTGGCATCAACCCGCAGGGGACGATGCAGCTCTACAACAACAAGTCCGATCGTTACGAGACCATGTCGACGATCACCGGACACCGCGACACCTACTACACGGCGTGCCCCGGCGGGACTCTCTACCCGTTGATTCCCGGGTTGCGCACCGAGGTCACGAGCCTGATGGGATCGGTCAGCGGCCCGGCCATCTCGCAGATCTTCCGCGACTTCGACGGCATGGGCGACACCGACATCCTGGCGCGCGACGCCTCCGGTCAGCTCATGCTGTCCAGCCCGAACGGCAGCGGGAACATGACCGAACCGGAGAGGATCGGCGGCACCGGCTGGCAGCAGTTCGACGTGGTGACGGTCGCGGGTGACTGGAACGGCGACGGTACTCCGGACATCCTGGCCCGCAACAGGTGGAACGGTGACCTGTGGCTCTACCCCGGCAACGGCAATGGCGGGTTCAAGGCCGCCAGCAAGATCGGCAACGGCTGGGGGGACATGCAGACGATCGTCGCGCCCGGCGACTGGAACGGTGACGGCCTGCCCGACATCATCGCCACCAACCGCACCAACTGGAACATGTACTTCTACTCGGGCAACGGCAAGGGCGGCTTCGCCCGGGCCGGGATCCAGATCGGCAACGGGTGGGGCTCGATCAAATCCTTCGCCGGCGTCGGCTCCTGGGACGGCAACGGCCGACCCAGCCTGGTGGCGGTCACCTTCGACGGCGTCGGCGTGGTCTACACCGGCACCGGCAAGGGTGGCTTCTACAACCAGGTCAACCAGCCCGGCGATTGGAGTCGGTTCAGCGTGCTGACCGGCGTCTCCAATGCGTACGGCGACCGCAAGTCCGGCGTCCTGGGGGTGGCTGCCGACGGCACGGCCTCGTTCGGCACTCGCGCCAGCAATGGCACGGTGGCCTGGAAGCAGGTCGCACAGTCCTTCGCCGGCCTGACCGTCTTCGGCGGCTGAACTGAGGCGGGCCTCGCTTTAGCACGGCAGCGCAGCGGCGGATACTGACCAGGTGTCCGCCGCTGCCGCTGTCTCCGACCGATCCCGTCTCGCCCGCTTCGCGTGGCTCTCCGTCGGAGCGGCCCTGATCACCATCGCCCTGAAGTCCGGGGCCTATCTGCTCACCGGGTCGGTCGGATTGCTCTCCGATGCCGCCGAATCGGTGGTGAACCTGGTCGCCGCCGGGGTCGCCCTGTATGCCCTGAAGGTCGCCGCCCGGCCGGCGGACGAGCAGCACCAGTTCGGCCACGCCAAGGCCGAGTACTTCTCGGCGGCCGTGGAGGGCGGGATGATCGTCGTCGCCGCCTCCTTCATCATCTACTCCGCCGGGCAGCGCTTTCTGGACCCGCAGCCGTTGGAGAACGTGGGGATCGGGCTGGGCATCAGCGTGCTGGCCTCGGCGGTGAACGGCGTGGTGGCCGTCGTGCTGATCCGGGTCGGCCGGGCGCACCATTCCCTGACCCTGGTCGCCGACGGGCGCCACCTCATGACCGACGTGTGGACCTCCGCGGGCGTGGTGGTGGGTGTGCTCCTGGTGGCCCTGACCGGGTGGGAGCGCCTGGACCCCGTCGTGGCGATGCTCGTCGGGCTCAACATCATCTTCACCGGCTACCGGTTGCTCCGGGAATCCACGGACGGGCTCATGGACAAGGCCTGGCAGGACGCCGACAGCGCGGCGTTCGCCGAGCTGCTGACCGGCTTCACCCGGCCCGACGTACGGTTCCACGCGCTGCGCACCCGCGAGGCCGGGCACCACCGGTTCGCCGAGGTGCACGTGTTGGTGCCGGGGGAGTGGACCGTTCAGCGAGGTCACGACGTCGTCGAGGAGATCGAGGCTGCGGCCCAGGAGCGCTTCCCGGGCGTGCAATTGACCGTGCACCTGGAGCCGTTGGAGGACCCTCGGGCGTACGACGACTTCCCCACCGAGGTGGCGATCCGGGAGCCGGACCAGAGCTGACCCGGCCGGCCCAGTGACGCGCCGGGGCGGGTCAGGCGTGCGCGGCGGCCAGCCGGTAGGAGCGTTCGAAACCGGTGTCGAGATCGGCCAGCCGCACCTGGACGATGCCGTGCTGGTCGATGGTGTAGGTCTCCTGGATCAGCGGGCCGCGCTCCCGGCGTACCACCGGGACCGCCGTCAGATCGCCGCCGGCCTGCAGCGCCGGGTCGAAGGGGAAGACCACCTCGGCAAAGGGCATGATGTCGCCGCGCGGCTGGCCGGCCGCATCGACGTCGCCGTACTCCACGAACCGGAACCAGCCGATGTTGTGCGCGGCCCGGTATTTGCGGGTGAGGGCCGACTGACCGGTCGCGGGCACCGCCACCTGCCGGTCCAGGATCGGATCGAACGCCAGCTGCCGGCCGCCACCGGCTTCCCGGAACACCCCGAAGCCGCGGGAGAGCCGGTCGTGCAGCGAGTAGCCGGCGTCCGGGTCCGCGGCGATGGCCAGGCCGATGGCCGTCGATGCGGCGGGGTACGGCGATCGGTGCACCCGCCGGCCGAACCGGTCGCGCAGCTGCCGGGGCACCAGAGGCAGGCCGCTGGCGCCGCCGACGAGGTAGATCCCGGCGATGTCGGTGAGGTCGGGGTCGCCGTCGTCGAGACCCGGGATCAGTGGCGCCATCGCCTCGATACTGGCCTCGACCAGCGGGGCCGCCGCGTCGTAGAAGTCCTCCGTGCGCACCACGACATCCTGGCCGGCGACGTCGAGCGCGATGCGCTTGGACTGCGGGGATAGGTGCTCCTTGGCCTCCCGGCACTCATCGACCAGTTGCCGATAGCCGCGGCGCGTCAGGTCCTCGCGGCGCTTCCCCGCGGCGGCCAGGGCCCGTTCGACCAGGGTCGCGTCGAAGTCGTCCCCGCCGAGCTGATTGAGACCGAGCGAACCCAGCACGTCGTGGCTGGTGCCGTCGACCGAGACCAGCGAGGCGTCGAAGGTGCCGCCGCCGAGGTCGTAGACGATGACGCGGGTACGCCGTGAGGTGACGGTCTTGGCGCGGTGGTGGGTGTATTCGAAACCCGCCGCGGACGGCTCGTTGATCATCCCCACGACCTCGAATCCGGCGCGCCGGAAGGCCTCCAGGGTGAGGAAGCGCTGCGCGCCATGGGCGTGCGCGGGCACGGCGATCACGACCGGCCCCGCCCCGGCGCGGGTCAGCGACTCGGCGATGCTGCTGCGACCACACAGCGCCTCGCGCAGCCCCGCGACGTAGGCGATCAGCACGTCGAGCAGGCGATAGGTCGCCTCGCCGACCTCGACCGCGGTGTCCGCGCTGACATCGGGCACGGCGAGCAGGCGCTTGAACGAGCGGACCAGCGGCGCGCCGTCGGCCGCGGCGGCGAGGGCGTCGAAGCCGCAGACGAGCCGTCCGTCGCGGATCGAGACGACGGAGGGGAAGAACTCGTGGGCGTCGCCGTCGGCGTCGAGGAAGGAGACGACCGGATAATTGCCCCGGTCGGCGTACGCCACGATCGTGCGCGTGGTGCCGAAGTCGATGCCCAGATTCATGGCCCGAGCCTAACAATCCGGTGGCCGGGCGGACCCTGACCGTACGGTCGTTCCAGCGCGCGAAACCCGTGCTGCGACAGGCGGTCCGCGGTGGGGTCTCCCGCCGCGACGCTGCCCGTCGTGGGCGCTCGCTACAGTCGGGTCGTGCCGACTCCGTCCCTGCCGCCGCGCGGCACGTCGACTGCCCGCTCCCTGCCCGCCGTCGCGGCCGAGACCGGCGCGGTGGCGCTGGGCGTGGCGGCGCTGGGTCGCCTCATCATGGGACCGCTGCGCGGATTTCCCGCGGAGGATGCCGTGAACGTGGCGCTGCAGTCCCATCGGACGCCCGCGCGCGACCGGGTGACCTGGGCGCTGTCGACGTACTCCGACACGGTCCCCACCATCGTGGTCGCCACCGCGCTCGGGGGGTGGCGGTGGTGGCGAGGGGGCGACCTGCGGGCGGCCGCCCGGCCCCTGGCGGTGATCGCGCTGGAGACGGCGGTCTTCATGTCGGCCGCGGCGGTGGTCGGTCGGCCCCGGCCCGAGGTGATCCGGATGGACCGGCCCGCCCCGACGTCCAGCTTCCCGAGTGGACACACCGGCGCGACCACGGCCCTGCATCTCACGATCGCCGACATCATCGCCGAGAACGGTTCCAGGCCGGCGCAGTTTGCGGCCGGCGCGGTGCGCCTGGCGATGCCGCCGCTGGTGGGTTGGTCCCGCCTCTACCGCGGTATGCACCATCCCAGTGATGTCGCCGTCGGCCTGCTGCTCGGGGTGTGGAGTCATCGAACGGTACGTCGGGTGCTGGGTGCTGAGTCGACGCGGTAGCGCCCGCGGCGTTCCGGTGCGAGGCGCTGTCCGACGTGGCCGGCCTCTGGCTGGCGGTCAGCGTCGGGGCCGGCTGGCGAGCAGACCGACGCCGATGGCGGCATTCACACCGAGGCCGATCGCCGACTCCGGCAGCGTCGCCAGGCAGGCCAGGGTCGATACGGCGGTGGCCGCGAGCAACACCGGCCGCCAGCCGCGACCGACCGCGAGCAGGGCCGCGGCCACGACGAAGGCTCCACCGAGGATGGCCAGCAGGGCTGCCAGCACGCCGGGGGAGAGCGCGGTGGTCGAGATCAGCGGGAGCCCAACCGACAGGCCGGTCCAGGCCACCATGGCGGCCAAGACGTGCACCAGGCCGTGGACAGCGACATAGAAGGCGTTGCCCTGACGCAGCAGCGGATCGACGTGGACCGGAGCCGGGGTGGGCAGGGCCGTCCGGCGGTGCTCGAGTCCACCCGGGCCGGAGACGTCCGAGACCCAGTGCGTGGCATCGGCCGCCGAGGTGACTGGGGGTGGCCGTGGTGGGGGTGTCAGTGGTCGGTTCGGCGAGGTTGATGGTCATGGTCTTTCCCTCCGAGAGCTGGTGACGCCTTCACGGTAGGAGTCCGCGCAGGTCGACCGCGTCCGGCGTGTCCCTGAGTGGCCCCTGGTCCGGGCCTGATTCAGCCCTGAGCCGGTCCCGATGCGGCCGCTGAGCCGGGGCGGGGGAGCGGCCCACGCTCGGCGCGGCCCGACGCGGTTCCCTGCTGGTTCGCTGGTCACAGCGTTGTCGGTGCACGGCGGTAGGACTGGCGTTAGTGGACACGACCCGAGAGAGGCATCTGATGGACAGCATCGTGGCGGCAGTCGAGGCGGAACTGCGTGACCTGTCGGTGGCCTTGACCGGCCCCAGACGCGGGGAATGTCTGGCGTGCTATCTCGACCGGATGATGGTGCATGGCTGCTCCGGCGAGCTGCGCTGGGCACGCCGATATCGCGACCTCGTCGCGCCGCGAGCAACGAGTCTGGAGCGACGGCTCGCGGCGATGGGCGGCTATTGCGACTGCGAGGTCCTCATGAACGCCTACGTGCCCTTGGCGTCGGTGGCCGAGCCGGGCGCAGCGCCGCCGGAGTTGGGCCCCTGCCGCGGCGTCCGGGCCGGGTCCACCCAGCCGTGCTTGGTCTGGACGCGCCGGATCCTCGGATACGGCTGGTACGACGTGGCACGGTGAACGCCAGGCCAGCGCCCGCTCGCGACACCGCGGCTGGACTGGACCGACGCCTCCTCACGCGGGAGGGTCGCCAGGGTTTGGAGTCGTGATCGAATCGTCCTGCGGTCGTGGGTGGCTCGGACGTTCGACCCGGTGTGGAATGGGTGCAGGCAAGGGTGTCGTGAGCTGAGGCGTCGAGGTCGTCGGCCACGGGTGGGGCTCGGAGAAGGGGGCGATGATCATGCGCTGGACACGGTCCGGGGCTCGCGCCGGTGTGATCGTGGGGGCGGTGGTAGCCGTCGGGCTGACCGGGTGTGCGCCGGAAGCGGGGTCCGGGGCGTCGGGAGCGACCTCAGGCCCGTCCGTCCCTAGCTCATCGACCCTCGCGACGCCTCCTGCCACCCCGACGATCCCGACGACGCCCGTGGGTCCGGGAGGGTCAGAGCCAGCCACGCCGTCATCAACGGGGGCGGGCGCCCCGTCATCGTCAGCGGCGACCACGCCGTCATCGTCGGTGACGAGCACGACCCCTGGCCACGGGGTGACGAGCTCACCCGGCGCCGTGGGGACGTGGAGCGGCACGGCGACCGCTTCGGCGACCGGGACCGCACCCGCACCGTCCGTCGGCTCGGGTGATGCCGGGACGTCCTCGGTCTCTGGTGTTCCCATCTACTGGGTGGGGGAGACGGCCCGGTCCTTGCGGCTCTACCGGGAGTTTCGGACCGTGCCGGATGTCGGTGGCAGGGTCGCCTCGGCCGTCGCGGCGATGACCCGGATGTCCCCGCTAGATCCAGATTATGTCAACCCGTGGCGGCCGGCGTCTCGCGTCTCCGTGCGGCAGAGCGGGTCGGCGCTGACGGTGGACCTCTCCGCCGATGCCCTGGCCAACCGCCAGGTCGGCAGCGAGTTCGCCGGGCGCGCCGTCCAGCAGCTCGTGTATACGGCCACGGCGGCGGCAGCCCCGGCGCAGATCGCGACCGTCACGATCACCGTCGACGGCTCCGCGGGCGACGCCTGGGGCGCCGTGCGGCTGGGTTCGCCGGTCGCTCGGGCGGCGCAGGTGGAGGTGTTGTCGCACGCCTGGGTGATCTCGCCCGCTCAGGGCGCCACCGTGCCGGCCGGGCGGGTGACGTTCGGTGGCTATGGGACCTCGTTCGAGGCGAACTTCCTGTGGACCGTGTCGGATTCGGCAGGTCGGGTGGTGTCTCGCGGCTCGGCGACTGGGGGCACTGGCACTGGTGGGTTCGGCGAGGTGAGCTTCGCGGCCACGCTGACTCCGGGCGCCTACACGGTGGAGCTACGCACCGACGACCCCTCCGACGGCGAGGGGCGAGGCCCGATGCGGGACACCAAGAGCTTCACGGTGCGCTAGCGCGAGCGAGCCCGACGGTGTCAGGCCGGGCTCACGCCGACGACCAGCCCGCGTCGTGGAGGCGGCCGATGCCGTCGAGCAGCACGTCGAGGGCGAACGCGAATTCGAAGTCCTCGTCGCAGCCGGTGGCGCCGGGGCGTCGCGCGGCGGCGTCGGCGGCGATCGCGACGATCGCCGGATAGTCCGTCGGGTTGAGATCCGGTGCGATCCGCCGCCGCGGGCGGCGGCCCTCGACGTACGGGTCCCTGCGCGCACTCCTGGGGGCGGACTCGGACCCGGTGAACAACTCGGGACTGAATCCCCAGATCCGGTTGCCGATCAGGTGCATCACGTGATGCGTGAGGTCGGTCGAGAATCCCGCGGCGATGAAGATTCCACTGATGCGGTCCATGTGGCCCAGCACGGCGCCGGTCCGCTCGGTCCGGGTCTCGATGGCGCGGCGGGCCCAGGTGTGTTCGGCGATAATCTCGCGCGCGCCGGTGAGTGTCGCCCGGATGGCGCTGCGCCACTGGTCAGCGGGCAGCGTCGGGGGCCTGGGCATGTCGTCGATCAGCGTGTCGACCATGCCGTCGAGCAGGTCCTCCTTGTCGGCCACGTGCTTGTAGAGCGCCATCGGTACGACACCGAGGCGCTCGGCCAGGGTGCGCATCGTCACCGCGTCGAGACCCTCGGCGTCGGCCAGGGCGGTGGCCGCACGCAGCACCGCCTTGCGGTTGAGACGCGGACGACGTGGGGGATCGGTGGACACGACGGCTCCTCCGGACGGCGTTTGACGTGGTGTACATCGTACGCCTATGGTCGAGCACGGCAAGGTGTACGACGTACGCCTTTGCCTCCTCAGTGAGTCACGGAGGCGACCGAGCCTCCTTCGTGAAAGGACCGTTCAATGGCCAGACCGGATCGCCTCGCCCGCGGCGCCGCTGCACTGTTCGTGGTCACCTGGGTGACCTCCGTCGCGGCGGTGCCGTTGTATGGCGGCTCGTCATTCGATGCCGGCGCCGCCCTGGCCGGGCGAAGCTCGGTGCTGCTTGCCTCGCTGCTCGAGGTGGTGCTCGCGGTCGCGGTGGTGGGGACCGCCCTGGCGCTCTACCCGCTGCTGCGGCCGCACGGTCGCGGAGCAGCGCTGAGCTATGTGGCATTGCGGACGCTGGAGGCGACCGTCATCCTGACCGGAGTGGTGGCCATCCTCCCGGCGGTGGCCCGGCCCGCCACGACCGCCGCCCCGGGACTTGAGGCCGGTGTCGTCGCAGGTCTGCATCTGCTGCACAACTGGACCTTCCTCGTCGGTCCCGGCCTGGTGAACCCCGTCAATGCCGTCGTGCTCGCGACGTTGTTGCTGCGGCGCGGGCTGGTCCCGCAGTTCATTCCGCTGCTGGGCATCGGGGGAGCAGTGCTGGTCGCGGGCATGAACGTGGTGGTGTTGCTCGGCCTCGGGACGGCGCAACCGCTGCTCGCTGTGCCGTTGTTCGCCTGGGAGATCTGCCTGGCCACTCATCTGGCCATCCGTGGCCTACGCCGGCCACGGCCGCAGCTGCCCGCCCCGACTCGGCTGGACGCGGTGGTCTAGCGGGTCGCGCCTCGTGACGTCATCTCGTCCGTCACTCGTCTGAGTTCAGGGCGGGCGTTCCGAGCCGAGATTCGAGCAGGGGCCGAGATTCGAGCAGGGTGCACCACCGGGGGAGTAGCCGTTGGCTCTGCCACCAGGCGGCGTCCGCGCGAGCCGCCCGCGCATACCCGCGCTCGACGAGGTCCGCGAACGCCGCGTCGGTCGCAGCCATGTCGTCTAGGTCGGCGGCGTGCCGGACCATCTCCTCGTGGATCGCGTCGGCCAGGGCGCGACACTGGTCGGGCGAGGGATCGTATCCGGCCAGCAGCCCGGCCAGATTGGCGTGTTGCCGCCGCTCGATGTCCTCGGCCGGCGCCACGCCGTACTCGCCGTGCCAGCCCGACCCGGCCATCAGCGGGACCCATCGCCACGCCGCCCAGGCCAGGTCCTCGATCGGGTCGCCGGGGCGCGCGAAGTCGAAGTCGAGGACCACGAGGGAGCCGTCCGATCGGCGCACGGTGTTGTACGGCGACACGTCGTGATGCACGATCACCCTCCCGGGAGCCAGGGTCGCGCCGGGGGCCCGCCGCCACGGCTCGGCGGGGTCGAGCACGAGGCCGGCCTGCGCGTTCTGAAAACTCCGGATCCACGCCCCGACCGCCCGGCATGCCTGCGGCGTGCGGAACCACGGGGCCAGGGGGTTGGTGGCGTCGAGCGTGCCCACCTCGCCCTCGACGTACGCCAGGATCTCCCGGCCATCGCCATCGATGCCGAGCACGGTCGGCGCTCCGGTGAAGCCGGCGCGGGCGAGGTGGTTCAGGAGGCGGTGTACGGCGGGGGTCCAGTGGCCGACCGGGCGGCGGACGGTGTCCCCGACCCGAACCACGATCGAGGTATTGCCGCCGCTCAGCGCCTCCTCGCCCGCCACCCCCCGAGCATCTCACGGCCGCCCGCCCTCACTCCGGGGCGAGCAGCGCCTGCGCCGTCGGACCCGTGTTCAGGCCGGCGACGGGACCTTCATAGAGGACCCGGCCGCCGTGCCGCCCCGGTCCCGGGCCGAGGTCGACCACCCAGTCGGCCCGGCGGATGACGTCGAGGTGATGCTCGACGATCACGGCGGTGTGGCCGTGCTCGACCTCGCCGAGCCCGGCGCAGGTCGAACACATCCCGGCCGCGTCGTTGAAGGAGAAGGCATTCGACTCGCCGACGTGAGGATCGCTGAGCCGGGAAAACAGGAGGCGTAGGTAGGTCCACGCGTCGGTGATCGTCCCGACCGTCGAGCGGGCGTTGCCGCCGATGCGCCGTTGATCGATGACGACGACGGGGGACAGGCCCCCGATGGCCTCGACGTCCGGCCGCGTCCATTGCGGCAGCCGGTTGCGCGCGAAGGGCGGGAAGGTCTCGTTGACCTGGTGCCCCGCCTCGGCGGCGATCGTGTCGAAGACCAGGGACGACTTGCCTGATCCGGAGACCCCGACGATGACCACGAGCCGGTTGCGGGGGATGTCGACGTCGATGGCCTGGAGGTTGTTGGTCCGGGCCCCGCGGATGCTGATGTGCGCCATGGGCGGGACCGTACGTCGTATCGAGGTCAGTTTCTGGCCGCGATACGACGTACCGTCGTGTCATGGCGGATACGACCCGGCGGATGCTGCAGCTGTTGACGCTGCTGCAGAGCGGGGGGCGCTACCCCGGGCGGGACCTTGCCGCCAGGCTCGGCGTCAGCGAGCGTTCGCTGCGCCGGGACATCGAGCGGTTGCGCTCCTACGGCTATCCCGTGGCCGCGCAGCCGGGCCCGGCCGGCTACTACCAGCTGGACCGGGGCACCCAGCTGCCGCCACTGGTGTTGGCCGATGACGAGGCGGTGGCCATCCTCGGCGCCCTGGCCGTGCTCTCCGCGACGCGGATGCCGGGTGGGCTGGGGGAGTCGGCCGCCGGCGTCTATAGCCGCATCGAGATGTTTCTCCCGAAGCGGCTTCGGCCGCAGGTGGCCGCGTGGCGTGCGGCGATCGAGGCCAGCCCGGAGCACGCCGCTGTGGTGGCCCCCGAGGCGCTGGCGACGCTCGCCAAGGCATGCCACGAGCGCCGCGTCGTGCGCTTCCGGTACGCCGTAGCGGCCGGCGCGGGGGGTCGGTCAGGCGAGCGCACGGGGTATCGGTCGGGGGAGCCCTCGGGGGAGCGCCTGGTGGAGCGCACGGTGGAGCGCACGGTGGAGCCGCACCGACTGGTGCACCGGCACCTGAATTGGTACCTGCTCGCCTGGGACCAGGCGCGCGAGGATTGGCGCACCTTCCGACTCGATCGGATCGCCGACCTGACGGCTCTGACCTGCACGTTCACGGCGCGCGAGCTGCCCGAGGAGTCCGCGAGCGCCTACCTGGCGCAGGGGTTCACCCGAGACCGGACGCGCGTCGTCGTGACCGTGGCGGCGCCTCGTGACGACGTCGCCGTGGCGCTGGCATACCAGCACGCGGAGCTCACGCCGATCGACGCCTCCACCACTCGCGTGGAGCTTCGGCTCGATGACTGGCGCTGGCTGATCCTGACGCTGGCGTTCCTCGACGCAGACTTCACGATCGAGGAACCGCCCGAATTCGTAGCGGCCGCAGCGCGATTCGCCGCTCGGCTAGCCCACCACGCCCGCCCTCTCGACGTGTCGGTGGTGCCGTAGGGCCGTTTTAAGGTCAGCTATAGACCTAAATTTGGTCCGATTGATACCCTATTGTCATGCTGACGATCTCGTTGTCCGACCTGAAGGCGCACCTGTCGGAGAACGTCGAGCGCGCCGAGAGGGAGCATGAGCAATACACGATCACCCGCAACGGTCGCCCGGCCGTTGTGATGATCTCGGCCGATGAGTGGGAGTCCATCCAGGAGACCCTGTTCTGGCTGTCCCAGCCCGGCATCTTCGACGCGATCGAGGAGGCCCGCGCCGATGTCGACGCGGGGCGGGTCTACGACGAGGCCCAGACCCGTGAGGCGCTGGGCCTTGCGCGGCCGCGGCCAGCCCGCCGCGGCCGCGCCTCGTGACGACCGGATCGGCCGCCGACGCGGGCGGTCCCGTCTACCGGGCGCGACTCACTGGCCGCGCCCAGCGCGCCCTGGCGAAGCTCCCGCCACGCGTCACCGAGCCGCTGGTGGCGTTCATCTTCGGCTCCCTGGCCGAGGCGCCCAAGATCCGAGGGAAGCCGCTGCGCAACGAGCTGGCCGGCTACTGGTCGGCCCGGCGCGGCGACTACCGCATCATTTACACGATCGATGACGACCAGGTGCTCATCTACGTCATCGACGTCACCCGCCGAGCGCACGCCTACCGTCCACGCTAGTCAAACGCGCGCGGATCGACGCCGAGCAAGGCGTGCGACTCTTGACGTGCGGATCCTCCCGACGGCGACAGGGGAGATCGTCCATAGCGAAAATGACATAATGTGCATTATCGGCTATCAAACCCGGGATGGGCCTTGCGCCAGACCGAGACGTGGTTGCCGCTGGTCGCGAGGAACGGGCTTCCCTTCCAGTCGGCAAACCGGGACTCGAGTTCGAGGCCCGCCAACTGAGCCACCAGGTCGCATTCGGCCGGCCAGATGTAGCGGAAGTGGCCCAACCCGTAGCGGATGCTGCCATCGTCGTCGCGACGATAGTGGTGCGAAGCGCACTCCTGCGTGACGAGGTCGTAGGTGTCGAAGACCAGGTGACCATCCTCGACGCTCATGGGGACCGCCTGTTCGCCCGGCAGGAGGCGCTGGATCGGGGGCACCCAGAGGTCGATCACGAACCGCCCGCCGGGCCGAAGGTGCGCTGCGGCGTTCCTGAAACACTGCACCTGTTCGGCCTGCGTACGCAGGTTCGAGATGCTGTTCCACACCAAGAAGACGAGAGAAAACGTGCCTGCGCCTTCGACCACGGTGGTCGCCATGTCGCCGACGGCGACCGGCAACTCGTCCTCGCCGATCTTCCGTCGGAGCTGGGCCACCATCGGCTCCGACAGTTCGACGCCCGTGACCGGGACGCCGCGGGCCGCCAGCGGGATACCAACCCGGCCTGTGCCAATAGCGAACTCGAGCGCCGGACCGTCCTCAGCGAGCCGCTCAAGGAAGTCAACCGTCGGATCCAGAACATCCGCGGTGAAGTACTCAGCGGCATCAGCGTCGTACCTCGCGGCGGTCTCTTCGTCCCAGACTTCGCTACTCGTCACGTCGAGCAGCCTTCCACGAGCCGCTGCCCAGCGGCCAACGCTCTGCTTGCCTCAAGGCCTTTGGAAGCGCAGGCGTTGCTGTGCATCGCGGTCGAAGCTGAGCACGGCGGCGCAACCATATGCTCGGCAGGTCTGGGCGATCATGGCGTCGGCGAAGTCCGCCCCCGACCTGACGTCGTTGAATGCGGCTCGCACGTGCTGTTCGTCTTGAGTCTGGATGTCGCTCGAGTCCACGAGGGCTTCTAAGGCGGAAACCACGTCTGCGACCGCCAGCTTGTAGCCGCGGGTCAAGACCCAGTAGGTCTCGATGAGGACGACCGTGGTGAGCAGGCCGGGCTCTCCGGGTGTCAGCCCGGCGAAAGCCCGAGTGGCGGCCTTGGATTGGTTGGGATCGTCGTGCACGAGGTGGCGTACCACCACGTTGGTGTCCAGGCCGATCACGTCCCCAGAGCCCCCGCTGTGACGGCATCGTCCATCTCGTTGAGGCTGAGCGGCGAACCCGTGTACTTCAATGCCCCGGCCAAGTCGGCGGCTGATCGCTGGGCGGCTCGGATCACGTAATCCCCCTCCGCGTTTCGGGTGAAGGTCACACTGACGCCCGCGGTCAGCCCCAGGGCACGTCGGACGTCTTTCGGGATGGTGATCTGTCCCTTGCTCGTCATGGTTCCGATGCTCATCATGCACCTCCTTACACGAGTGTAAGGGGCAAACTCGGGACGGGCCATGGTGTGAGCGCCGACACGGGCCGATCCTTGCAGGAACGCCCTGAGGCGGAAGACGCTTCAGCTGTAGTGGAAGCGCGCCTGAAGGATCACCAGGTCGTCGCCATCGACGAGGTAGACAAGCCGATGCTCGTCGGTGATGCGCCGTGACCATGCTCCGGCGAACAGGTGCCGCAGTGGTTCTGGCTTGCCGATGCCGTCGGTTGGATCCCGAAGGGCGTCGTCGATGACCCTGTTGATGCGCTTGAGCACCTGACGATCCGCCTGGAGCCAGAACGTGTAGTCCTCCCAGCCGTTGGTGGTGAAGACAAGCCTCACTCGGCGAGCTCGCGCTCGTGCCGGTCGCCGGATTGGGCCTGCTGCAGGCTTTCGAGGAGCCGCTTCGCGTTTGCGGGCACCCGCAGGAGGTGCGCCGTCTCCTCCAGGGCGGCGAACTCCTCGGCCGAAATGAGGACGGCGTTGCCCCGGCGCGAGGTGATCTCGATGGCGATGCGGTCGCTGTTGACCCGCTCGATCAACGGGAAGAGCTGCTTGCGGGCCTCGGTGGCTGTGATCGACACGCCAAACCTCCTTTATAGGTACAGGTTTACGGTACCACTCGTGTCCAGACTCGTCCCGCGGCTCACATATCGCGGGCTCCCCGTCAACACCAGTCCAGGGATGGCATCGCAGGAACTCAGCGGTGGTAGGCATCGTGTCCAGGATCAGCAGTTGGGCCACGAATCCGGAACCTCCTGGTTGACCTGCGCCACAGCCTCGTTGACGTCGGTCAAAAGGCGGTCGTCTGGCGCCGGCAGCTCCGCGAGCGCCGCGCGCAGATCTCGTCCGGTGCGCCGCCCCGCAAGCCGGAGCTCCCCGACCGGCTTGTTGTCGCGCGTCGCCATCACGCCTGCAGGACCGTGATCCCATAAGCGCTGAAGCGAGCGTCGGCAGTGACGCACGTCAGGGCTTCGACCGTCGCCTGGGCGATGATCAACCTGTCGAACGGGTCGCGGTGATGCACCGGAAGGCGCGCGACCGCAAGACCATGGGCCGGCGACAGGGCGAGGGTCCGCACGCCGATGTTCTCGATGCGGGATTGCAGATCATCCGGCACGGTCAGCTTTCCGACCGATGCCTTGATGCCCATCTCCGCGTACGAGACGGCACTGAGCAGCACATCGTCGGCTTCCGCGATCGCTTTCCGCGCCGACGGCGACAACGCCCGTGTGCCCGAAAGCTGCCAGAGCACGACATGGGTGTCGAGCAGCAGCCTCACTGGTCGAGCATCTCGTCGAGTTCGGCGTCGGTGAACTCGAAATCGTCACCCATCCGGATCTCGTCCCCCAGAGAACCTGCCGCCGCCAGGAACCGCGCGCCGGGGTTGACCAGCGCGACGGGAACCAGCCGCACGACCGGGACGCCGTCCCGTGCGATTTCCACATCCTCACCGGCCAATGCGAGCGCGATGAGCCGCGACAGCTCCGTCTTCGCCTGTCCGATATTCACCGTGGGCACGACCGCATGATATCGGCCTTGGCCAAGCATGGCCAAGGCCTTGGTGTCGGGGCCGTCACGAGCCACTATGCCCCGTCAGTGGGCCCCGAGCCGCCTCGCACGGTTGTCGGCGAGCCCGCCGAGCGGTAGGCAGGTCCCGTGACGACCAGCCGCCTCTCCCCCACGACGTACCTGACCCACCTCGAGGGCGACCTTGATCGCCTCGACGCCCTCCTCGCCGGGGTGCGCGAGCGGACCTGGCGCTCCCCCGTTCCCGCCTGCCCCGGCTGGGATCTGGCGCACCTGATCCGCCATCTCGGCGGGGTCCATCGGATGGTCATCGCGGCCATCGAGCGGCAGGAGGCGTCGAAGTCCGGTCAGTACGATCCCGGCGCCCTCGCCGAGGACGAGCTGAGGGGCTGGCTCCACGACGGCGGTCGCCGCATGCTCGAGCTGCTGCGCGCCGACCCCGCGGACCCCGCCTGGTCGTTCTTCCGGCCCGACCAGACCGTCGGCTTCTGGCAGCGCCGGCAGGCGCAGGAGCACCTCGTGCACCGGTACGACGCGGAGACGACGCTCGGCTGCCCGACGCCGCTCGCTGCTGACCTCGCCGCCGACGGGATCGGCGAGATCGTCGAGGTCATGGTGCCGCTGAGGGAGGGCCGGGCGGTGACGCTGCCGCCGTACGCCGTACGTTTCATCGCCTCCGACACCGGGCAGGACTGGCTCATCGGGACCGGACCCGTCTCCGGCACCGCCCGCGGCACCGCCGCCGACCTGCTGCTGGCCCTGTGGGGGCGGCGCGACCCGGCGCGGGCGCTGGCCGTCGAGGGTGACACGGAGGCGGTACGCCGCATGCTGACGTTGGCACTCGTCCCGTGAGCCGCCAGCCGCGCCAGCCCGCTTGCTGCTGCAAGCAGCCCCAGCCCTCAGCGGCGCCGGTCAGGGCCGGCGGAGCCGCGGCGACGTCGCGGGCTCGACCGCCATCTCGCGGAACCGGTCCGGGACCTCGATGAGGTTCCCCGCCGCGTCGAGGCAGGCGCAGTCCACCTGAGCCTTGACGCAGACCTCCCCGTCGCGCTCGACGCGCTGCTGGAATCGACACCGATACGGCGACGGCAGTTCCAGGGTGGTCACCACGTCGAAGGTCTCGCCGAGCTTCAGCGAGCGCCGGAACTGGGCCTCGAGCGAATGGACGACGAAGAGGTAGCCCGCGTCGTTCCACTCGGCGACCTCGCGCCCGGTCGTGGCGATGAACTCCGAACGCCCCCGCTCCAGGTATTTGAAGTAGTTGGCGTAGTAGACGACCCCCAGGCTGTCGGTGTCCTCGTAATAGACCTTGAACGCGATCCGGTGTTCCACGCCCCCGATTGTGGCGTGCCCGGCGCCGCGATGCGACCGGCAGCGGCCCGGTCATCGTTGGCGTCGGCCCCCCTCGACGGGTAGACAGGGCTGGTGACCCGCGCCGATGTCTCCTGGCCCCGCCGTACCGAGCGCCTCCTGCTGCGCCCGGTTCGGGAGACGACATCGGCCCCATGCTCGCCTAGCGGGCATCGGCCGGACATGCGACGAGGGGGCGCTAGCCGAAGCTAGCGCCCCCTCTCCGAGACGCTTGCTGCTCAGAGCGCAGCTTTGCTCAGTGCTTGAAGGCGTCCTTGACCTTCTCGCCGGCCTGCTTCAGGTCCGACACGGCCTGGTCACCCTTGCCTTCGGCCTCCAGGTCCCGGTCATCGGTCGCCTTGCCGGCGGCCTCCTTCGCCTTGCCGCCCAGGTCGTCGGCAGCGTTGCTGATCTTGTCGCCCAAACCCATATCGTCCTCCTGATCGCGTCGGTGTCTGTCGGGTCACTGGTACCCGGTCGTGCGGTCAGGGAAACGTGCGGCGGCCCGCGATGGCTGAGGGGAAGATCACGGGAACACGCGCACGCTTCAGGTCGTTCGCCCTGAAGGACGTCCCGCCGCTACAGTTCGTAGGTCACCGAGCGCGGACCTGTCGCCGGTGGGGGGAAATGCGTCGTGAGCTCGCGCGTTGGCGCGCCCAGCACGGCCCGGCAGAGTCGCCGACACACACCAGACGATCACGCACGTCTGGATCACGCCAGCCCTACGGAGGAGTCATGGCAGAACGATCGCTGCGCGGAACCAACCTTTCCGCCCTCAGCATGGAGACAGACGCGAACGTCGTGCTCTCCGAACGTCAGCTCGTGCGCTACCTGTGCGCCAACGAGCACGTCAGCGAGCTCCCCTTCTCGATCGAGGCCGACATCCCCGCCACCTGGGAGTGCCGATGCGGTCAGGTGGCCAAGCTCATCGACGGCCCCGCGCCGGAGGAAAAGCCGGTCAAGGTCGCCCGCACCCATTGGGACATGCTGTTGGAGCGTCGCTCCATCGCCGAGCTCGAGGAACTGCTGGAGGAGCGACTGGCGCTGCTGCGCGCCTCCCGCGGCGAAACCTCCGGGAAGCAGACGGCCTGACCGAACTCCGCCTGAGCACCGCCCTCCGCGCGGCACCGAGCTCTTGGCGGCCGTGCGGCGCTAGCGGACCTCACCGGGGATGACGTCGGGCCCGTCCCCGGGTCGATCAGGGCCGCCCCCGAATGGGCCGCTGGAGGGGCCGGCACCGGACGGGCCGCCGCCAAACGGTCCACCACCGAACGGCGGCCCACCCCCGAATCCCGCGCCGGCCAGCAACCGTCGCTCCACGGCGCCCTGGAGCAGTCGTCGGGCGGCCGGTCGGGTCGGCGGCGCGATCAGCAGCAGGCCGGCGATGTCGGTGAGGAACCCGGGCGTCAGCATCAGCGTGCCGCCGATGAGAATGAGCGCCCCGTCGACGATTTCCCGGGCGGGCATGCGTCCGGTCCGTAGGGCCTCGGTCAGCGCCCGCCACGCCGTACGGCCCTCGCGTTTCATCAGCCACGCACCGACCAGCGAGACGACCAGCAGCAGCCCTACCGTGGGCCACCCCCCGATGGTCCGCCCGACGGCGAGGATGGCGGCGATCTCCGCCAACGGGACCACGATGAACGTCAGCACCAGAAGAACCGGCCAGCCCGGCCCGCGCCGGCGGGCCCGCGCACCCGGACCGGACGGACCCGAGGAGCCGGGCGGGGGGAAGTGCACCGAACCCACGAGCGGCTCAGCCGTCCAGGGACTGCCAGCGACCGCGGCGCCCGCGCCGGCGCCGGGGACCGGCCGGATCACCCGATGCCGACGCTGATGCCGGGTGCGACGTCCGCCGCAGCCAGCTACGGGCCTGCTCCGCCCGGTACTTCACGCCCCATGACGTCACGTTGAGCAGCGACTCCCGGAAGATGTCCCCGCTCATCTTGGAGTCCCCGATCTCCCGCTCCACGAACATGATCGGCACCTCGACGATCCGCAGGCCGGCCTTGACGGCCTTCCAGGTCAGGTCGGTCTGGAAGCAGTAGCCGTGCGACTCGACCCGCTCCAGGCCCATCGCGCGCAGCGCCTCGGTGCGGTAGACCCGGAATCCGGCCGTCGCGTCGCGCACCGGCATGCCCAGCAGCACGGAGATGTAGAGATTGCCATAGACGGACAGCGCCTTGCGGTGCGCCGGCCAGTTGACCACCGAACCACCCGGCACCCAGCGCGAGCCGATCACGACGTCGGCGTTCTCCGCGGCGGCCAGCAGCGCGGGCAGGTGTTCGGGCCGATGCGAGCCGTCGGCGTCGATCTCGACGACCGCGTCGTAGCCGCGCTCCAGGGCCCACTCGAAACCGGCGAGATAGGCCTTGCCCAGGCCCTCCTTGCCGGCCCGATGCAGGACCTGGATCTTGGGGTCTTCGGCGGCGAGCCGGTCGGCGACCTCACCGGTGCCGTCCGGGGAGTTGTCCTCCAGGACCAGCACGTCGCACTCCGGCACCGCCGCGCGGATCCGCGCCGCGATGAGCGGCAGGTTCTCGCGCTCGTTGTAGGTGGGAATCAGCACGACGACCCGCTCCAACGGTGGCCGGTCCCGATCGGGACGAGACGGGCTGGCCTGACGGAAACGCGAGAAGGCTGGCATCTCATCCTCGGCTCGGGGGCGGTCACGACGCGGGTCACTTCATCCTACGGTGCCGCCCCCGCAGCCCGACGAGCGCGCCCCGCACGACCAGTGCGCCGATCGCGGCGCTCGCCAGCAGCGCCGGGAGGTCACCGAGGCGGGTCGCGAGCGTGGTCTCGGACCGCAGCGGCAGGTCCGTCGACAGGATCGCCGGCTCGAACAGCGGGGTCCACCCGTGCGTGGCGCCGTCCGGGGTGATCAGCGAACTCACCCCGACGTTGCTGATGTGGACGACGCTGCGGCCGTGCTCGATCGCGCGCAGTCGGGAGATCGCCAGCTGTTGCACGGACTCGTGGGTCCGGCCGAACGTCGCATTGTTGGTCTGCACGACGATCAGGTTCGCGCCGTGCGTCACCCCATCGCGGACCAGGTCGTCGTAGGCCACCTCGAAGCAGATGTTCATCCCGGCCCGGATCGGCGGGTCTCCCCCGGCCCGCGGCACCTGCAACACCCCCACTTGCGTGCCGCCGACGAAATCCTTCCCGACGAGGTCGACCTTGTCGGAGAACATCCGCCAGAACGAGCGCTGCGGGATGTACTCGGCGAAGGGCACCGGGTGCCGCTTGTCGTAGCGCTGCGTCGGATCCGCCACCCCCGGCTCGTAGAGCAGCGCCGCATTGGTCACGTAGCCGACCGGCTCGGCGAGCACCGCGCCCACCACGGTCGGGGCGGCGATCTCCGCGACAGCGCGCCGGATCACCTCGGCAGCGTCCGGATTGCGCAGCGGATCGATGTCGGAGGCGTTCTCCGGCCAGAGCACCAGGTCCGGGGTGCGCTCACCCCGCTGCCGCAGCTGTGCCGCCGCCTGCGCGGTGACCCTCGCGTGGTTGTCCAGGACGGCCCGACGCTGGGCGTTGAAGTCCAGGCCCGCCGTGGGAACGTCACCCTGGATCGCGACCACGCGGGCGGCCGGCCCCTGCGTCGGCAGCGGGATCAGCAGCGGGAGCAGAACGGTGGCGGCGGCCGCGCCGATCGGGAGTAGTGCGACCGGGATCAGAACGCCCTGGACCAGCGCGACCGGGCGAGGGGTCGTGCGGCGTCGGTCGAGGCTGCCCCGGGTGCGCAGCCGGTCGACCAGCGCCAGAGCGCCCAGGGCGAGGGAGCCGCCGCACAACGCCACGACGAAACCCACGCCCGGGGCCCCCGCGAGGGCGGCGACCCTGGCGAACGGCGAGTCCACCACCCCGAAGGCGAGGCGGCCCCACGGAAAGCCGCCGTACGGCGTGGTGCTGCGCGCGAACTCGGTCGCGACCCACGCCAGCGCGACCAGCAGCGGATAGCCCCGGTCCGGCACCCGCAGGCCGCCACACAGCGCCCCGAGCAGGGCGACGTAGAGGGCCTGCAGCACGGCCAACGCCACCCAGGGCAGCGGGCCCACGTAGATACCGGTCCAGGACAGCATCGGCAGGAAGGCGGCCAGGCCGCCGGCGAACGAGACCAGCGCGCCGCGGCGTGCTCCGGCGCGATGCGCGCCCAGCGCGAGCAGCGCGACCCCTACGGGGGCCGCGGGCCACAGGTCGATGCCGGGTTGCGACAGCCAGAGCGCGAGCCCGCCGACCAGGCAGAGGAGGAGGCGGGCCGGCACATCGGACAGGCTACCTGGCCTGCATGGACGCGCCCTGCCCGGGGCGAGGGCCCCGGACAGGGCCGGGCCGCGAACGCCGTTGGTACCTTCCCCGGTAGCAGGGTGTTTTCTACTGGGCGTTTGCGACCTCGAGTCCGCCACGAGGTGCGCTTGCTCGCCGCGCGACTGCTCCAACCTAGCCCGCAGCGGAGCGGTGTCAATCCGTCCCCGACTGGTCCCGACGGGCAACCCTGCAGGTCAGCGCGGCAATCTGCGCGTGATGGCGGGGGTCCGCCCCTTCTTCAGTTCCCGCGGACCCGAGTTGACGCCGCCAGCCATGCCGCCAGTGGCCCTGTCTCGGGTGGCGCCGCGCGGCTCCGGTACGACGGCCGCCCAGCGCCTGAGAGCATGGGCGCATGGCGACCAAGAACGCGGGCGCGACCCCCGCCACGGCCGTGCTCACCGCGGCCGGGGTGCCCTTTGCGGAACACCTCTACGCACACGACCCGGCGGCCCCCGCCTACGGGCCCGAAGCCGGGGCGGCGCTCGGCGTACCGTCCGCGCACGTCTTCAAGACCCTGGTCGTCACCGGCCCCGACGGCCTGGCGGTCGGCCTGGTGCCGGTCGATCGGCAACTCGACCTCAAGGCGATGGCCGCGGCGCTCGGGGTCAAGTCGGTCGCGATGGCGCAGCCCGCGGCGGCGCAGCGCAGCAGCGGGTACGTCGTGGGCGGCATCAGCCCGCTCGGTCAGCGCCGCCGGCTGCCCACCGTGCTGGACACGTCGATGCGTGCGCTGGCCACGGCGTACGTCTCCGGCGGTCGGCGTGGTTTCGACATCTCCCTGGCCCCGGCCGACCTGGCCCGGCTCACCGCCGCGACGTACGCCCCCATCGCCCGCTGACGCGCACCGCCGCGCCGGCCGACCCCCCACGGAGCGAACCCCATGACCCCGAGCGAACCGACCCCCTCCCCCGTTGCCCGGTCCCACGACGCCGCAGGCCAAGGGCCCGGCCCACTGATGCTGATCGACGCCGCCAGCCTGTATTTCCGCGCCTTCTACGGCGTGCCCGATCGGCGCGAGGACCCGACGCAGCCGCCGAACAACGCGATTCGCGGGTTCCTGGACATGCTGGCCACCCTGATCTCGGCGCACCGCCCCACCGGGCTGGTGGCCTGCTGGGACGACGACTGGCGCCCGGCCTTTCGGGTCGCGGCGGTCCCGACGTACAAGACCCACCGCCTCGCGGACGGCAGCGTCGACGCCGAGGAGACCCCGGATGGCCTGGCGCCGCAGGTGCCGGCGATCGTCGGGGCGCTGGCCGCGGTGGGGCTGGCGCGGGTGGGCGCGGCGGGGTACGAGGCGGACGATGTCATCGGCACCCTGGCCACCCGCGCGGTTGCCGCGGGCCGGCCGGTCGACATCGTCACCGGCGACCGGGACCTGTTCCAGCTGGTCGACGACGCCGCGCGGGTGCGGGTGCTCTACACCGCGCGCGGCGGGGTGCGGGACGCGACGGTGGTCGATCAGGGCTACCTGCGGACGACGTACGGGGTGGGTACCGGCGATCTCTATGCCGACCTGGCCGTGCTGCGCGGCGATCCCTCGGACGGGCTGCCGGGCGTGCCCGGCGTGGGCGAGAAGACGGCGGCGAGCCTGCTGGGGACGTACGGCGACCTGGGCGGGCTGATCGCCGCGATCGACGCGGTGGACATCCGGCTCAAGGGCGCCGTCGCGAAGAAGCTGGCCGCGTCGCGGGCCTATCTCGACGTCGCGCCGGCGGTGGTGCGGGTGGCCCGGGACTGCCCGCTGCCCACCGACATCGACGCGGATCTCGACGCCGCGACGGCGCTGCCCCGGCAGGTCGCCGATCTGCGGCTGCTGTCCGAGTTGGCGGTGGAGTATCGCCTGACCACCAACTTCAACCGCCTCCTGGCGGCGCTGCAGCTCGGCTGACCCGGTTGGCGGGATCCGACCCGCTTGAGCCGCGTTCTGGCCGGCCTACGTCCGGCCCTCATCAGCAGCCAGCAGTGCGCAATTAGCGGTCGGCGGCGGGACTGCCGGTCGGCGTCGGATGTGGGGATGCGTGGGTGCCGGGCTGGCGCATCGCCAGGGAGCCCGCCGCCCCCAGCACGGCCGCCGCGGCGGCCAGCAGGTAGCCGATCGCGAACTGGCCGGTCCGCTCCGCCAGGATGCCCGCGATGGCGGGTCCGGCGGCCTGGCCGATCCCGAAGAACACGGTCAGCGCGCCGAGTGCCTTGATCGCCTGTTCGGGCGGCATGTAATCGCCCGCGGTCGCGCCCATGATCCCCGGCACGCTCCAGGCGCAGATTCCGAACAGGAACACCGACAGATAGACCAGCCCACCCGGCAGCTGCAGCCCGACGATCAGAAAGGCGACCGCCTGCAGACCGAAGACGGTGGCCAGCCCCAGCTTGCGGCCGACCCGATCGGACAGGGCGCCGAACAGGCTGCAGAACAGCGACAGGAAGCCGACGACGGCCCAGATCAGCCCCGCCGAGCCCTCCGCGATGCCCCGCTCGCGGACCAGCGTGGTCACGATGAAGGTCGCATAGATGGCATAGCTGAAGCCGTACATCGCGTAGATCAGGCCCAGCCGGATCGTCGTGCGCCGTTGCTCCGGCAGGGACACCGGCTCGGGCACCACGGCGTCGCGGATCGGGTGCCCAGCCGCGCTCAGCCCGACCTCGGATGGGTTGTCCCGCAACAGCACCGCCGCGATGACCACCACGACGGCGATCACCGCCGCGAGGATCCGCCAGCTCACGCGCCACCCGTCCAGTGCCCCGGCCGAGACGTTAACGGCCGGCACCAGCAGCCCGGCCAGCATCAGGCCCAGCCCGATGCCGCCGACCACCAAGCCCGCCGCCCACCCGCGCATGCTGCGCAGGAACCACCTCGAGACCAGCCCGACCATCGCCACGTTCCCCGCGCCGCTGCCGAGCCCGGTGACGGTGAACGCGAGCAGGACCATCCCGAACCCGCTCGCGATGCTGACCCAGGCCAGCGCCACCGTGATGAGGGCCAGGGCGGCGACGATGACGCGGCGCGGCCCCCACCGGGCCGTCAGGGCGCCGGACGACGAGGCGCCGAGCAGGTAGCCGAGGAAGTTGCTGGTCCCGATCCAGCCCATCTGCTCATACGACAGGTCCAGCGCCCGCTGCATCGACGGCAGCACCATCCCGAACGCGAAACGCGCGAGCCCGAGCACGGCCATCGAGACGACGACCCCGACCCCGACGATGACCCAGCCGTAGTGGAACCCTCGCGCCCGCATCGCCACACCCCTCACCGGCACCGGGACGCCGCTGTCCGCCCGCCAGAACGGCCCAGCCTAGCGAGGTGGGGATCGCCCGGCCGGTGGGGGTCGGTCAGACGCTATGCGGGACGAGCCGGTCCTCCCCCCGAGGTTGCAGGCATGAATGCAGCGTTGGTGTCGCTATCACGACCCCAACGCTGCGCCGACGACTGCAATCTCGCCGGCCGTCACCTGCCCACGTGAAAGAGCAGCCCTACATCAGTCCAGGCGATCCGCCGCCACCACGCCGCGCATCACCGCCGCGACCGCCGCCCGGGCCGTCGACGCGAGCGCCGGTTGCGCCGCCACGGCGGCGATCTGGTCGAGCAGGTCGACGAGCTGCTTGCAGCGCCGCACGAAGTCGCCCGCCGCGAGGTCCGTATCGCCCAGTACGGTCTCCAACCGGGCGCCCGCGGCCCAGCGGTGCGTGAGCTGGGCGATGCCGCCGTCGGGCGCAGGCGTACGGGGCAGTCCCCGCGCCGCCATCTCGTCGTCGAGCTCGCTCCAGGACCGGATCATGGCCTCGTACGCCGTAGCGACCGCCTCACTCGGCATCCGGGGAAAGGCGCCGCCGACCTCCTCGCGGCGCGGCTCATGGACCAGCGCCGAGACCACCGCGGCCAACTCCGCAGCGGTCAGCCCCACCCAGTGTCCGTGCCGCAGGCACTGCGCCACCAACAGATCACGCTCGGTGTAGAGCCGCCGCAGCCGCTGCCCCGCCGCCGTCACGGCGGTGCCGCCGGCATCCAGATAGCCCAGCTCGGTCAGCATGTCGCAGATCCGGTCGAACGTCCGAGCCACCGAACTCGTCCGACCCTCGACCTTGCGGCGTAGCCCGTCGGTCTCGCGACGCAGCTGCCAGGCCCGCTCCGCCCACCGCGCGTGCTGTTCCCGGTCGGGGCAGCGGTGGCACGGGTGTTCGCGCAGCCGCCGACGCAGCTCGGCCACCCGGCGCTCCACCTGGCTCGCCGCCACCCGCTCCCCCTCCCGGCCGTCCTGCGCCGGTCGGGCATCCGGCGACACCCTGGCCCGCATGGTCGCCGCGAGGTCGCGCCGGTCCTTGGCGACCCGGGCGTGGAAGGCCTTCGGGATGGCCAGCCGCCCGATCGGCGTCAGCGGCTCGGTCAGGTCGGCCGGACCGACCCGGCGTGCCCGCGCATCCTCGGTCAGCACGGTGATCACGGGGTCACGACCCCGGGCCGCGGCGGCGGTGAGTACCACCGCCCGGCCCGCCTGGCGGCCCTCCGGCAGCAGCACCACGTCGCCGGGGCGCAGCGTCTCCAGCGCCAGGGCGACCTCCGCCCGCCGCGAGGCGGTCCGCGCCCGGACCGCGTCCTTCTCCACGTCCGAGATCTCCCGCCGGATCGCGGCGTACTCCTCGAAATCGCCCAGGTGACAGGTCATCGCCTCGACATAACCGGCCAGCGCCTCGTCGTTGCGGCGGATCGAGCGGGTCAGGCCGACCACCGCCCGATCGGCCTGGAACTGGGCGAAGCTCGTCTCCAGGACGGCCCGCGCCCGGTCCCGTCCGACGGTCGCGACGAGATTGGTCGCCATGTTGGGGTTGGGGCGGAAACTGCTGCGCAGCGGGTAGGTGCGGGTGGCGGCCAGCCCGCCCACCGCGATCGGGTCGAGCTTGGGATTCCACAGCACCACCGCGTGCCCCTCGACATCGATCCCGCGGCGGCCGGCGCGGCCGGTGAGCTGGGTGTATTCGGCCGGTGTGATCTCCACGTGCGCCTCGCCGTTGAACTTGACGAGCTTCTCCAGGACCACGCTGCGGGCCGGCATGTTGATGCCCAGCGCGAGGGTCTCGGTGGCGAAGACGGCCTTGATCCGCCCGGCCGTGAACAGGTCCTCGACGATCTCCCGGAACGTCGGCAACATCCCCGCGTGGTGCGCCGCGAACCCGCGGGTCAGGCCTTCCAGGAAGTCCCAGTAGCCGAGGACGTCCAGGTCCTCGGGGGCCAGCCCGGCGACGCGGTCCTCGACGAGGCGCCGGATCCGCCGGGACTCCACATCCGAGGTGAGGTTCGTCCCCCAGGCCAACAGCTGGCTCACGGCGGCATCGCAGCCGGCCCGGCTGAAGATGAACGTGATGGCGGGCAGCAGTCCCTCGCGGTCGAGGCGGTCGATCACCTCGGCCCGAGAGGCCAGCGGCGCACGACGTACGGGCAGGTCCGCGCGCGTCTCGCCGCCCGCGGCCAGCGCTTCCGTGCGGGCCCCGCGGCGCCCGTCGCCGCCGGTGCGGGCGCCGCGGGAGCCGGTACGCCGGGTGCCGCCGCCATACGTCGCCTCCTCCAGCGCACGCCCGCCACCACGGGACTTCCCCCGCCGGCCACGGGGACCGCCGTCGTCGAGGAGCCGACCCCGTCGGTCGGTGCCGCGCCGGACCTTGTCGATGGCCTCGATCAGGTCGGGGTTGACCTGCGCGGTGGGCGTCGGCCCGCCAGCCCCCTGGCCACCCCGGCCATTGTCCCCCCGGCCACCGTGGCCCGGGCCCTCCACGAACAGGTCGAAGAGCTGCCGCCCCACCATCATGTGCTGCCACAGCGGCACCGGCCGATGCTCCTCGACGACCACCTCGACCGCGCCACGGACCGCACCCAGCCAGGCCCCGAACTCTTCGGCGTTGCTCACGGTCGCCGACAGCGAGACGACCGTGACGTGCTCGGGGAGGTGGATGATGACCTCCTCCCAGACCGCGCCACGGAACCGGTCGGCGAGATAGTGTACCTCGTCCATCACGACATAGGCCAGGCCGTCGAGGGCGGGACTGTCGACATAGAGCATGTTGCGCAGCACCTCGGTCGTCATGACGACCACCGGGGCATGCCCGTTGATGGCCGAATCCCCCGTCAGAAGACCGACATTCGCGGCGCCGTAGCGGCGGGACAGGTCGGCGTACTTCTGGTTCGACAACGCCTTGATCGGCGCCGTGTAGAACGCCTTGCGCCCCTGGGCGAGGGCGAGGTGCGCGGCGAACTCGCCCACCACCGTCTTGCCCGAGCCGGTGGGCGCCGCGACCAGGACGCCGGTGCCGGCCTCCACCGCCCGGCAGGCGCGAGCCTGGAAGTCGTCCAGGGCGAAGTCGAAGCCGGCCTGGAAATCGGCGAAGACCGCGGAGGAGTTTCGGGCCCGCGCCGCGGCGTACCGTTCGGCGGGGCTGGGCATGGACCCCAGGCTACGTCACGGGTGCCGGCGCAGCTCCCCCACCGGGCGGGATCAGAGCGGGCTGGCTTCGTCGTCGGCGACCGTGTCTGCCCAGTCCGGGCGGCTGCGGCGGCGGCGCCTGTCGTTCAGGGCGGCGATGCCGTAGGCCAGGAAATACAGGGCGCACATCGGCAGCGCCAACGTGAACATGGTCACCGGGTCCGGCGTCGGCGTCATCACCGCCGCGAAGATGAAGATCCCGATGACCGCGAACCGCCACGCCCTGCGCATGGCGGCGGCCGGCAGGATCCCGATGAGGTTGAACGCGACGAGGAAGATCGGCAGCAGGAAGGCCAGCCCGAAGGCGAGCAGGAACTTGCTGGTGAAGTTGAGGTAGAGGTCGGCGGCGATGATGTTGCTGCCTCGGGCGGGGGTGAAGCTGAGCAGGATCTCCACGGCCTTGGGCAGCGTGAGATAGGCGAGATAGGCCCCGGCCAACAGGAGCGGGACGGCGGTGAGAATGAAGGCGGCCGCCGTCCGCTTCTCCTTCTTCGTCAGCCCGGGCACGACGAACGCCCAGATCTGGTAGAGCCAGATCGGGCTGGAGATGAACATGCCGATGATGACGCCGATCTGCAGCTGCAGCGCGAACGGATCGGTGAGCCCCTGGAAGTTGACCTGGCCGCCGCGGGCCTGGATGGGTTCCACCAGGGCATTGATCACCGGCTCGTAGAGATTCCAGCCGGGGATGGCCGCGACGATGATGGCGATCGCGGCGATCAGGAACCGGTTGCGCAGCTCCCGGAGGTGCTCGACGAGGGCCATCCGACCCTCGGGGTCGCGCTTCGTGCGGCGCCGGGGCAGGCGGGGTCGGGCCACGGCGGTCACGCGTCAGAGCGCGGTGTCGTCGCGCGGAGCCCCGGCCTCGCGGGCCGCCTTCGCGGCGCGCTCGGCGCGGAGCTGCTGCTCGATGCGGGCCCGCTCGGCGTCCTCGGCGTCGATGCGGGCCTCGGCCTCGCGGCGCAGCCGCGCCTCGCGCTCGGCGGGGGTCTCGTCCTGCTGGGTGCGCAGCGGTTCGCCCGCCGGCTGGGTCGGCTGCGACGGGGCGGCGCCCGGCTGGGGCGAGGCTGCGGGCGGCGGGCTGACCGTCGCGCCCTTGACGGTGTCCTTGCTGGCGGCGCTCGGCGCGTCGTCCCGCTTCATCTCCTCGACCTCGGCCTTGAAGATCCGCATCGAGCGGCCCAGGCTCCGGGCGGCATCCGGCAACTTCTTCCAGCCGAACAGGACCACGACGATGAGGAGGATGACGATGAGTTCAGGGCCTCCGAGCCACTGGGGCATGGCGTACCTTCCGCTGCTGGTCGTTGCGGGTCCGGGTGCGACCCGCGTCAGGGTCTGCGCCGGTGCCGGCCCGGCCCACTGAAGCGCGGACTGTGCTGGCGGGCGTCAGTGTACGGGCTCAGCATGACCATAGGCTGTCAGCGCCGCGGCGGCCCCTTGGGCCACCTCGGCCGCCAGCGCGGCGGGCTCCAGCACGACGGCCTGCCCGCCGAGCCGCCACACCAGGCGCCGCAACCAGGCCACGTCGGCCGTGTGCAACCGCAGGATCGTGCCACCGGCGCCGGCACCGGCACCGGCGCCCGGCGCGTCGGGACCGCGACGGTCCGGCTCGTGCGAGACGTGCGGGTAGTAGTCCGCCACCCACGCCGCCGACGGCGCGAGCGCGAGCGTGACCAGCAGGTCGTCCGGCGAGTGCTGAAAGATGCCGGCGTCGAGGTCGCGCGGCCGGGCCTGCTGCGGTGGTTCGCCCGGTACGTCGAGCACGGTGACCGCCTCGATGCGGTCCAGCCGGAACAGCCGGACGGCCGCGCTGCGATGGCACCACCCCTCGACATACCAGCGGCCCTCCGCGCTGGTCAGCCGCATCAGATCCACGTCGCGCTCGGTCGACTCGTCGCGCGCCGGGACCAGATAGCGCAGGTGCACCCGGCGGCGCCGGTGCAGCGCATCGCGCAGCGCGGCCAGGATCTCGCCCTGCGCCCCCTCGGCCATGTCGACCTGGATGCGGTCGCTGGCGGCCGCGACGGCCGGGGCCGCCGCCGAGGAGATGGCGTCCTCCAGCTTGGCCAGGGTCCGGTCGAGGGCGTCCCGTTCGGTCAGGCCGGGTATGTCGCCGAGCGTGCGCAGCGCCACGATCAGCGCCAACGCCTCGTCGCGCCCGAGCCGCAGCGGCCGCGAGATCGCCTCGGCATTACCCAGATAGACCCGGCCGTCCTCCCAGTCCGCCTCGATGAGGTCGTCGGGCATGCCCCCCGGCGTGCCGCACAGGAACAGCAGCGCCAGATCGGCCTCCAGCTGCTCGCGGCTGACCTGCAGCTCGGCGGCCGCCTGCTCGATGTCGATGCCCTGCCGGTTGAGCAGCCAGGGCACCATCGTGAGCAATCGGGCCAGCCGATCGGTCGCGCTCTCGGGCGCGGGTCGCCGGCGCGCCCGGTCCCCCAGGGCCTTGTCGGGACGGCTCTTGTCGCCGGGTGGCTTGGCCGGGCGCGGGCTCACGGCGTACCGCCCTCGTGGGCCGCGAGCGCGCCCCGCAGCCGCCGCACCACGGCCGCCACCAGTTCCGGCGGCGCCGTCGCGACCAGGTCCGGGCCGTACCCGGCCAACTCGTCCGCCAACGCCTCGACATCGGCGGTAGGCAGCGTGACGACGTCCCAGGCCGCGTCCGCCACCCGACCGGCACCGGGGGCCACCGAGGTGGCGCGCCGCCGCAACGCATGACCGGCGCCCGGCCGGACCAGGGCGGTCGCCTCGACTGGCTCGCCGTCGCGGGCCTGCAGCCGGATCAGGGCCCGGGGCTGGTGGTCGGCCGGTACGGCGTACGAGCCGGGCACCCCGTCCCGGCGGACCTCCCCCTCGATCCGGCCCACCCGGAAGACTCGAGTGTCGGCCCGGTCGGTGTCGTAGCCCGTCAGGTACCACCGGCCGTGCCAGCTCGCCAGGCCCCACGGCTGCACGTGCCGCTCGCGGACCTCCCCGGAGCGGTTGGTGCGATAGGTGAACGCGATCGGGCAGGTCTCGACGACGGCGGCGCGGACCGCATCGAACGCCGGCTCGATGGTGCGGACCCGGGCCTCGATGCCGATGATCGAGGACTCATCGCGCTCCACCCCGTCGGCGGCGAGTTTGCGCAGCGCCTGCGCCGCCGGGCCGCCAAGGCTGGCCTGCGCCCAGGTGCGGCTCGCCAGCGCGAGAACGGCCAGCTCGTCGGGGGCCAGGCGCAGCTCGGGCACGGCGTACTCGCGGCGGTCGATCCGATAGCCGGGCTCGTCCTCGAAGAGGGTGTCGATCTGCTCGGTGACCAGCGGGATGCCCAGCTCGCGCAGCTCCTCCTTGTCCCGCTCGAACATCCGCTCGAAGGCCTCGTCGGAGGTGGTCGCGGCGTAGGCCGCCACCGATGTGCGGATCTGCGCCCGGGTCAGCGGGCGCCGGGTGTAGAGCAGGCAGATCACCAGGTTGAGCAGCCGCTCGGTCTTGGCGGCGACCATCGGTGGGGCCTTCATAGGAGCGACGTTACCCGATCACCCGTACGATCGGCAGGAGCGCGTGGCGACCCGCGCCGAGTGGCGGTGTCGGGCGGCGGTGTCGGGCGGCGGTGGCGCGGTCAGCGCACGCCGAGCAGGTCGACCACGAAGATCAGGGTCTCCCCCGGCGCGATGACCCCACCGGCGCCACGGTCGCCGTACGCCATGGCCGGCGGAATCACCAGCTTGCGTCGGCCGCCCACCTTCATGCCCGCGATCCCCTCGTCCCAGCCCCGGATGACGCGGCCGGCGCCGAGTGGGAACTGCAGCGACTCGCCGCGATTCCAGGAGGCGTCGAATTCCTCACCGGTCGACCAGGCCACCCCGACGTAGTGCGTGTCGACGGTGTGCCCGGCCTGGGCCTGCTCGCCGTCGCCCTCGACGAGGTCCTCGATGACGAGGTCGGCGGGCGGGGTCTCGCCGGGGAAGTCGATCTCGGGCTTGCTGCGGCCGAAGGCATCGGGCGCGCTGCGGCCAAAGGCATCGGAGGGCACGGGCTGCTCCTAGGGTCTCGAGGTGTCGTGGGGTGACCTGGTGACGTGGGCTGACTGTGCTGGCCCTACCCGGTGGGCGGGCGGCTCAATCGGACCAGGCGTCGAGGATGTCCATGACGAAGATCAGCACGTCGTCGCCCTTGATGTCGGCCTGCGGGTTGCCGTCGGCGCCGTAGCCGTCGGCCGGCTGGACGATCACCAGCAACCGCGAGCCGACCGTCTGACCCGGGATGGTGTTGTCCCAGGCCTTGATGAGCTGACCGACGCCGATCGGGAACTCCGCGGTCGTCTTGGGGGTCTTGCCGGAGTAGTCGAACGGCTTGTCCGGCGTGCGCCAGGTCGCGCCGGTGTAGCGCACCCGGATCGTCTGGCCCTTCTCGACCTTCGGACCGGTGCCGACGATCAGCGGCTGGACCAGCGTCTCCTTGATCGGCGTCGGGCTGGGCACGGTGAACGTGGCGGGCTTGGTGGGATCGTCCGGCACGTCGACGGTCGGCAGGCCGGCCTTGGGCGGTACGGCGGTCCCGGTGGCCTTGGTCAGCACCGGCCGGGCGGAGACGACGTCGAGCACGAAGAGCACCGTGTCATCGAGGGTCATGCCCTTGGCGAGCTGGGACTCGGTCAGGATCTTGCTGGCCGGGACCGCGACCAGGGCCTGGGTGCCGACCTTCTGACCCTTGAGCGCGTCGATGAAGCCGGGCACGGCGTCGCTGTTCGGCTCGATGTGCAAGCTGGCGGGCTTCGCCCCGTACGAGGACCCCATCGCCGCACCGTCCACCCCCGAATAGCGGGCCCAGTTGGCGGTGACCGCCGACGGCTCCGCGATGACGGCGCCGGTGCCCTCCTTGAGGATCCGGTGTTGGGTCTCCTGCACCCGGAACGGCTTCGTGGGCAGCGAGATCGTCGGCGCCGTGGCGGCGTCCTTGCCCGGCGTCACGGTGATCTTCGCGAAGTCGCCGGAGGCGGACGCGGCCTGTGTCGTGGCGGTGCCACCGGATGAGTTGGCCGGGGCGTCGGCGCAGCCGGCGAGGGTGCCGGTGAGCAGGGCGGCGGGCAGGACGGCGCCGACGAGCAGGCGCGAGCGCAGGGAACGCTGGAGGGTAGGCACGGGATGACCTTCTCGACTCACCGCGCCGCGGGGCCCGTTCACCGACGCCGACCGCCGGGACCGCCCACGACGCGAACGGCGGGACGGCACAGCCTAACCCGCCCGCCTGGGCCCTCCCTGACAGCCCGCTCAGCCGTGTCCGGAAGCGATCATCGCCAGCAGGGCCTCGACCCGCTCGTCGGTCGAGGCGAACGGGTCCTTGCAGATCGCCGTACGGCCCTCGGTGCCGTCCAGACGCAGGTGGGTCCAGTCGACCGTGTACTCGCGGCGGCGCTCCTGCGCCGCCGCGACGAAGGCCCCTCGCAGGGCGGCGCGGGTGGTGGCGGGAGGGTGCTGTACGGCGTGCGCCACCGCCTCCGGAGTCGTCCACCGGTGCAACGCCCCGGCGGCCTCGAGCCGCATCGCGAGCCCGCGCGCCGGGTCGATGTCGTGGTAGAGCATGTCCAGCTGCAGCATCCGGGCATCGTCCCAGGCCAGGCCGTGTCGCTGCGCCTGGCGGGTGAGCAGGGCGTGCTTGGCGATCCAGTCGACGTGCCGCGCGACCCGGGCCGGCTCGCCGGCCTCCAGGGCGGTGAGCACCTCGTCCCAGAGGTCGCGCACCTGCTCATCCCACGGCCGGGTGGCGCCGTGCCGGTCGAGATGCTCCGCGACCACCGCGAAGTAGGCCCGCTGGGCGTCCAGCGCGGTGATCGTGCGGCCGTCAACAGTGACATAACTGGCTCGGCCGGCGAGGTCGCGGGCGACGGCGCGGATCGCGGTGGCGGTGTTCGCCGGGGCGACGGGCGGCGGGGCGGCCCCCGCTTCCAGGGCCCGCAGCACGAGGTCGGCGGTCGCGACCTTGAGCAGCGTGCTCGACTCGGCCATGTTCGAGTCCCCGACGATGACGTGCAGCCGGCGGTGTTGCGCGGCGTCGGCGTGCGGTTCGTCGCGGGTGTTGATCATCGGTCGGCTGCGGGTGGTGGCGCTGCTGGCCCCCTCCCACATGACGTCGGCCCGCTGCGACAGGCAGTATTCGACGCCGTCCTTGCCCGTCACGATCCGGCCCGCGCCGCAGATCAGCTGCCGGCTGACCAGGAAACCAACCAGGGCGTCGGCCAGCACGTGCAGGTCGGAGGTGCGCGCGACCAGGTAGTTCTCGTGGCAGCCATACGAATTGCCGGCCGAGTCCACGTTGTTGCGGAACAGATAGACGTCGCCGACCACGCCGTCGCCGCGCATCCGCTCCTGGGCCTGCCGGACCAGGTCGACCATGATCTCGGTGCCGGCCCGATCCTGGGCGAGCAGGTCGGGCAGGGTGTCGCACTCGGCCGTGGCGTACTCCGGGTGGTTGCCCACGTCGAGATACAGCCGGCCGCCGTTGGCGAGGAAGACGTTGCTGCTGCGACTGGCCGCGACGATGCCGCGGAACAGGTAGCGCGCCACCTCATCGGGCGTCAGCGCCTTGACTCCGTCGCGGGTGCAGGCCACCCCGTATTCGGTCTCCAGACCCATGATCCGCCGGTCCATCGCTCACGCCTGCCGATCGTCGGGCCGGGGGTGGTCCGGGTGCTGGGTCTGCGGGTTGCTGCTGCGCGGCCGGCGATCCTCCGGCTCCGGCGCGGCGTCGAGATCGCCCGCGGCGAGCAGGTCCCCTTCGAGGCGGCGGAACGTCCGGCGCGGGCGGGTCCGGTCCAGCAGGGCGACCTCGAGGGGGGCGGGCGGTACGTCATCGCGGCGCAGCGCCTGCGTCGCGACGGCGTAGACCTGCGCCAACGGCGCCGTGGGATCCAGCCGGTCGCGCAGCGCGGTGGCGAGAACGTCGTGTGCCCCGCCGGCTACGGCGTACCCGGGTTCGTCGAGCACCGATCCGTCGTAGCCGACCCGATAGATCTCGTCCTGCTGCGGCGCCCGGCCGACCTGCGCCAACAGGATCTCGACCTCGAAGGGCTTGCTCTCCTGGGCGAACGTGCTGCCCAGGGTTTGCGCGTAGGCCCCGGCCAGCGCCCGGGCGCTGACGTCGGCCCGGTCGTAGGCGTAGCCGCGCAGGTCGGCGTACCGGACGCCGGCCACCCGCAGCGTCTCGAACTCGTGGTACTTGCCCACCCCGGCGAACCCGATCCGGTCGTGGATCTCGGCGATCTTGTGCAGGCTCGGGCTCGGATTCTCGGCCACGAACAGCACGCCCTCGGCGCAGCTCGCGACCAGGACCGGTCGGCCGCGGGCGATGCCCTTGCGGGCGAACTCGGCGCGGTCCTTGGTGAGCTGTTCCGGGCTGACGTAGAAGGGGATGCTCATCCGCCGGCTCCGGATTGCGCGCGGCGCCGGTCGACGAGGGCGGCCACCACCTGCGCCAGGGTGTCGTCCCCGACCAGCCGCGCGCCGTCGGCATCGACGATCCCGCAGGTCGGGTAGATGCGGCGGGCCAGGTCCGGGCCGCCGGTGCCGGTGTCGTCGTCGGCGGCGTCGTAGAGCGCCTCGACCGCGATCCGCAGCGCGCCGTCCGCGTCCAGGCCGGGGCGCCACAGCTTCTTGAGGGCGCCGCGGGCGAACAGGCTGCCCGACCCGACGCCGGCATGGTCGCGCTCTTCGTAACAGCCGCCGGCCACGTCGTAGCAGAAGATCCGGCCGCGGCCCTGCGCGTACCCCGCGAACAGCGGCACCACCGGCAGCCCGCGCAGCGCGAGGCCGAGGTTGCCGCGGATCATCGTGCGCAGCCGGTTGGCGCGGCCCTCCAGGCTCAGCGGGGCGCCCTCGATCTTCTCGTAGTGCTCCAGCTCCATCTGGTAGAGCGCCACGAGTTCGGTGGCGATGCCGGCCACCCCCGCGATGCCGACCAGCGAGTTCTCGTCGGCCACGAAGACCTTGTCGATGGCGCGGTTGGCGATCAGATGGCCGGCGGTGGCCCGCCGGTCCCCCGCCATCACGACGCCGCCGGGGAACGCGACCGCCACGATGGTCGTGCCGTGCGCGGCGCCGTGGCTGGCGCCGAGGTCGCCGACGCCGGGGACCTCGGTCAGGGTGGGCGGCAGCAACTCGGGGGCGTGCGCGCCGAGGAAGGCGGTGAAGCTGCTGGTGGTGGCCGACAGGTACGCCGCGGGCAGGCCCGGTCGGTCCGACGGCGCGCCCGTGGCGATGCCGGGGCGGTACGCCGTCACTGGCCGCCCTTCTGGACGAAGCCGCGCACGAACTCCTCGGCGTTGGCCTCCAGGACCGCGTCGATGTCGTCCAGGACCGCGTCGATGTCCGCGTCCAACTCGGCCTTGCGCGCGGCGGCCTGCGGGGCCGGCGGCGCCGGGTCGATCGGCGGCTCGGGTGCCGGGCGGTCGTGCTGCGGGCGGATCTGCTCCTGGCCTGCCATGGGGTCCTCCTGACGAATCGCTGCGGCCCACCCTAGTTGCCCGTTGCCGACGGACTTCAGCGGACCGGCTCAGGTGGTCCCGGTGCGATTGACGCCCGCCCAGCTGGCGAAACTCGACGAGTGTGTGGCACGGGATCAGACGACTCGATCGGATTGCCCTGCGTGCCGTCGACGCCTACCTTGCAAGCTAGTCTGCGCACCGACGTCGCGCGTCCCGCTCGACACCCGAATCAGCGCCGCCCGGCCTTCAGTGCCGCCAGGATGTCCTCGGAGGAAGCGCCCCCAGATCGGTCCAGGTCACGGAGGCGGGCAACTACCTCGGTGTTGGCGCCCTGCACCGCGCGCCGCGCCGGTGCCCGCGCATCCATGGGCAGCCGGGTCCCCTCGGCATCCAGGCTGCAGTCGACCTGTTGTTCGACCGCCATGCCAGCCAGGGTACGCCGGTCAGCGCGAGGTCAGCTCGGCCAGCAGGGTGGCCGCGTCGGGGCAACGGTCCAGCAGCGCCGCCGTACGCTCCTTCGTTCCCCGCAGCGGCTCCAGCGTCGCGACGCGCTGCAGCGCGCTGCGGCCGGGCAGTTCGAAGACCAGGCTGTCCCAGGACGCGGCGAGCACCGCGTCGCCGTACCGCCGCAGGCACTCCCCCCGGAACCAGGCCCGGGTGTCCTCCGGCGCCTGGTCCACCGCACGGCGTACGTCGTCCTGCGGGACCAGCCGCTCGATCCGCCCCGCCGCCTCCAACCGGCGCGCGAGGCCCTTGCCGGGCCGCAGATCGGACCACTGGATGTCGATCGCCGCCAGCCGCGGATCGTCCCAGGCCAGTCCGTCCCGGTCCCGATAGCCCTGCAGCAGCTTCAGTTTGGCGACCCAGTCGACCAGGGCCGCGGCGCTCATCGGGTCCGCCTCCAGACGGGTGAGCAGATCCTCCCAGCGCAGCAGCACCTCGGCGGTCGCGGGGTCGATCTCGCCGCCGTAGACCCGCGCCAGATGGGACTGGACCAGCTGGTAGTAGGCCCATTGCAGCTGCAGTCCGGTGATCGTGCGGCCGCTGTCGGTGCGGACCGTGGCCCGCAGCGTCGGGTCGTGGGACAGCTGGTGCATCGCCGCGACCGGATCGGCGGGGGTCAGGTCGGCGGCCGATACCCGGTACGCCGCGAGCCCGCCCGCCTCGATCAGGCCCAGCACCAGGCTCGTCGCGCCCATCCGCACCAGAGCGGCCACATCGGCCAAGGTGGCGTCGCCGACGATCACGTGCAGCCGCCGGTAGCGCTCCGGCGTCGCGTGCGGCTCGTCGCGGGTGTTGATGATCGGCCGGCGAAAGGTCGTCTCCAGCCCGACGCGCTGCTCGAAGAAGTCCGCCCGCGCCGAGATCTGGTAGCCCGCGACCCCCGACTCGGCTCCGATCCCGACCCGGCCGGCGCCGCAGATCAGCGGCCGCGAGACGAAGAACGGGGTCAGGTCCGTGACGATCCGCTCGAACGGGGTCTCCCGGGTCATCAGGTAGTTCTCGTGGAAGCCGTAGCTGGCGCCCTTGCCGTCGGTGTTGTTTTTGTAGAGCACGACCGGGTCGCCGTGCCGCGGGTCGTTCCCGGGGGCGTCGTGCGGGGCCTCGCCGGCCAGCAGCTCCATGGCGTGCGCGGCGACGAGCTCCCCCGCGCGGTCCCAGACCACGGCGTCGCGCGGGGTGCGGGTCTCCGGCGCGCTGTATTCCGGGTGCGCGTGGTCGACATAGAGCCGCGCGCCGTTGGTGAGGATGACATTCGCGACGGTCGGGTCGTCGGCCCATTCGTCGGTGCGCATGCTGGGGTGGGCGGCGCGGCGGGCCACCGACCACCCGCGGGCGTCGTCCAGAGGCGCCTCGCCCGCATAGTCCCACTGGTGCGCCAGGTGCCGGTGGCCGTGGGCCTGCGCGTACGCCTGGACGACCCGCCCCGAGTTCACCATCGGGTTGGCGTCCGGGCGGCCCGGCACCGAGATCCCGAACTCCGTCTCCGTGCCCATGATCCGCACCACGCTCATGCGCGCCAGCCTACGCACGGCCCGCACCGGCTGCCGGGCGCCCACGACGTACCCGACGCCTACCCGCCGCCGCCCGAACCAGCCACGGACGTCCCGTTACAGTGAGCCGCATGTTCCACGAGTCCCCCGAGCCCATCCGCACCCGCTGGTCGGAGGCGACCGGCGGCGAGGCCGGCGAAGACTACGCCCGCCGGATGGCCGCCGCGCAGCAACAGGCTGCGCAGGCCGGCGAGGACGCACACGGCGAGGCCCGGTTCGTCCACGAGCTGGCCCCCGAAGGCGGTCGCATCCTGGACGCCGGCTGCGGGACGGGCCGGGTCGCGGTTGCGCTGCACGCGCTGGGGCACCCGGTCATGGGCGTCGACGCGGACCTGTCGATGCTGCGGGTCGCCGCCGAGCTGGAGCCGCGGATCCCGTTCTGGCTCGCCGACCTCGCCGACCTCGACGTACCGCAGGCCGCCATCGCCGCCGGTTTCGACGTCGTCGTCCTGGCCGGGAACGTGGTGCCCTATCTCGCCGAGGGGACGCTGCCGGCCGTGCTGCTGGAGCTGGCGCGGGTGACCAAGCGCGACGGGGCCGTGGTGGCCGGGTTCGGCATCCACCCCGCCGACCTACCCGCCGGGCTGCCGGCGCCGTCGCTGGTGGAGTACGACGCCGCGGCGGAGGCGGCCGGGCTGGTCCTGGCGGGCCGGTACGCCGGGTGGGGGCGGGAGGAGTTCGGGGAGCAGGCGCGGTACGCCGTGTCGGTGCACCGGCGCACCGATCAACCCCGGCCGCCGCGCGTCAGCGTGGCGTCCACCGAGCCGGGAGTGGGCACCTCGGTCGGCGGGCCGACGGGCGCGCCGACCCAGGACGGCGGGGCTGCGGCGGGGCTGGTCGGGGGTTCAACGGGGGATCGCGGGATCCTGCCGGCGGGACGGATCAGGTCGCGCCGGTCCGCCGACGACCCGGAGGGGTCGCAGTCCGGGCAGTCCAAGGGGCCCGAGCGGTCCCAGCGGTCCGAACAGGACGGGCGCGGCGGGTTGCGGAAGCTGTTCCGGCGGGGCTGAGCCGGGCAGGTCAGACGCGCTCGCCGTCCAGCGCGGCCTGCACCAGGGTGCAGTAGCGCTCCACGAACGCGTCCTGCGCGGACTGCGGCGCGCCGTCGCGCACGCCCAGGGTGCGCAACCCCAAGGCGAGCCCGACGAGCTGGCAGCTGGCCGCGTGGGCGCGGGCCCGGCCATCGTCGTCGTCGGGAAGGTGCCGGAGCAGATGGGTGACCACCTGGTCCACGAACCGGCGACGCTCGACGTCCGGATCGGGGGATTGCCAGGTCAGGAACACGGCCTGCGCCCAGGGGTCGTTCTCCCCGGTCCGGATCCGCGCCACCACCCGGGAGACCAGGTAGTGGCCGAGTTCCTCGAACGGGACATTCTCGGTGGAGGGCATGCCCACTTCGGGGGTGCTCACCGCATACAGGGCGGCCTTGGACCCGAACAGCTTCATCACCAGCGCAGGTGAGACGCCGGCGTCGTCGGCCACGCCCCGGATGGTGACTCCGGTGTAGCCCAGCTCATGGAACAGTCTGCTGGCGCTGCGGCGAATGCGCTCCTGCGTCGACGGCTCTGTCATGGTGATTTACCCTCCCAAGACCAAACGGTACCTGCTTGGGGGGCGTCGTCGGGCGCGGCTGCGCGGCACGTCGCGACGGGGTGACTATGCTGACCTCACGCCCACCGTCTCGGCCAAGGACTGCCACCCGTGCGCGACGTGATCGTCTTTTCCGGCTCCGCCCACGAACCGTTGGCACGCCGCATCTGCCGGCATCTGGGAGTTCCGTTGTCCGGCGCGGATATCAAGCGCTTCAGTAACGACTGCCTCCAGGCTCAGCTGCTGGCCAACTGCCGACAGCGGGACGTCTATATCGTGCAGCCGTTGGTGCCGCCGACCCAGGACCACTTGGTCGAGTTGCTCATGATGATCGATGCGGCGCGGGGCGCCTCGGCCGCGCAGATCACGGCGGTCATCCCGCATTACGCCTACGCCCGCTCCGACAAGAAGGACGCCTCCCGGATCTCTCTGGGCGGGCGCCTCGTCGCCGACATGCTCGTGACCGCGGGGGTGAACCGGGTGCTGACGATGGCGCTGCACGCGCCGCAGGTGCACGGCTTCTTCTCGGTCCCGGTCGATCACCTCACCGCGATTGGGGCGCTCGCCGACCACTTCCGCGAGCGGGACCTCTCGGACTGTGTCGTGGTGTCTCCGGACCTGGGCAATGCCAAGCAGGCGACGTTGTTCGCGCGGCTGCTCGGGTTGCCGGTCGCGGCCGGGAGCAAGCAGCGCCTGGCGGACGACAAGGTCGTCATCGACGCCATTGTCGGCGACGTGGTCGGCAAGCGGGCCATCGTCATCGACGACGAGATCGCCACCGGCGGATCGATCATCGAGCTCCTCGACAAGCTGACCGAGGCGGGCTGCCCCGATGCGGCGGTGGCCTGCACGCACGGCCTGTTTGCGGGGCGGGCCGTCGAGCGCTTGACCAACCACCCCATGATCACCGAGGTGGTCACGACCGACACGGTGCCCCGACCGGACGATTTCCCGGGACTCAAGGTGCGCTCGGTGTCGCGATTGTTCGCCGAAGCGATCGCCCGAATCCATGTCGGTGAGTCGGTGAGCAGCCTGTTCGACGGGGTGGATCCCGCGCACGCTTCCCCGCAGCGGCAGTTGCCGCTGTATGACGGGTACGAGGGTTTCGACATGCTGGAGGTCTTGGACGATCCCAGGACCGCGCGGGGTGCTCCGGGGTCTTCGGGGGGTCGGATCGGGCCCGCTAACGGTCACGAGCAGCACAGCTCCGGGCAGGCCGTGGAGAATCCCGCCGAGGTCGTGCCGTGAGCGTCCCCGCGCCCGACGACGCCGGTCAGCAGGGCCCCCGTCCCCGCTCCCGAGCTGCGGCCGTGCCCTGGGGCGCGTTCGTGCTCGACGTCCTGCTCGTGGTCCTCTTCGCGCTGATCGGGCGACTCAGCCACGCCGAGGGTCTGACCTTCGGCGGGCTCGTGACGACCGCGTCGCCGTTCCTGGCCGGCACCGTGGGGGCCTGGGCGGTGCTGGCCACGCGTGGGCGTCCCCGTCCGGCCGGGGTGGCCGCCGGGGTGCTGGTCTGGGCCTCGACCCTGGTGGTCGGCATGCTGCTGCGGGCGATCACCGGCCAGGGCGTTGCGCTCAGTTTCATCCTGGTGGCCGGCACGGTCACCGCTCTGTTCCTGATCGGTTGGCGCGCACTGGGCGCCTATCTGGTCCGCCGCACCGCCCGCTGACCAGGGCACCCGGCTGACCACGACACCCCGCTGACCGCGGTACCCCCCTGCCGACACAGCCTCCGCCACGCCGCCGGCCCGTCCCCGTCACGCAGCTCGCTCGTCCCCGTCAAGCAGCTCGCTCGCCCCCGTCACGCAGCCAGCCCGGCCCGCTCCAGGCAGTCGGCCGTCCGATGGACGCCAAGTTGTCCACAAGCGACCGTTCATCGACCTGCCCTTTTGGCACCATGGTGCTATCCGTGCAGGTGGTGAGCGGTCGTGGTTGCCGTTTGTTGCCGGTGCGAGGTGACTGGCGGGTCGTGGAGCATGACAGCCCCGAGCGGGTCGTGGAGCATGACAGCCCCGAGGCGATCGTCGTCCTGACCCCAAACCTCGCAGCGGGCGCGTCTGTGTCAGCCGCGCCTGCTGGTCACCGGGATGGGCAGCAGGACTCGCCGCCCGGGGCTGCGGCGTTCGAGAGATCTATGCCGTAGACCAGGGCCGGCCCGCCGTTCTTGACGATCTCGCGCTCGAACCGCAGGCCCAGCTTCTCGGCGACGCGGAGCGACGGGCGGTTCTCGGCGCGGATGATCGCCACCAGGTGTGGCATGCCGAGTGATCGGGCGAGCTCACGCACAGCCAGGGCCGCTTCGGCGGCGAGGCCCTGGCCGCGCAGCTCGAGGCGCACGTGATAGCCGACCTCGACGTGCTCCTCGCCCTCGACGTCCTGCACCGTCAGGCCGCAGTCACCCACGAATCCCCCGTCGTGGGTCTCGATCGCCCACAGGCCGAAACCCCAGGTCGCGTAGTTCTGGAGGTTCCACGCGATCCAGCGCTGAGCATCCGCGCGGGTCCGTCGCCGCCGCTGCGGCCGCGCGGGATCGGGCGCGGAGAGGACGGCCTCGACATCATCAAGGTCCCCTGCGGTCAGTTCGCGGAACCGCAGCCGCGCCGTCGCTGCCGGCAGCACCGGACGTCCCGGCGTACTCACCACCACAAGCGAGCCGACCCGGTGGCATCGAGTGGTGGCACCGTACCTCCGCAGGCTTGCGCCAGCCGCTCCATCACGAAGGCCGCGTTCGCGTCGCGGACCGCCTCCGGCACCGGCGGCAACAGCTCGTCCCACAGGATCAACCAGGACCCGCGGACCTGGGGCAGCCGCGCCGGGCGCGCCACGAGCCACGTGTGTCCGTGGGCGGCTCCGTCGCCCGACCGCAGGATCTGGCAGCGTCCGACGCTCGGCAGCGCCTCCACGGCCCTCATCAGCGCCGACAGCAGCACCCCGTGCCGGGCCGCCTCCTGCTCCGTGTAGTCCGGCACGTCGACATGCCGCAGCGGCTCGAGGATGAGCACGAGCGGAGACCCCGACGGCGGCGCCTTCCGGTGGGGTGGTCACGCCGAGCAGGTTAGCCAATCACCACCAGGCGCGGGTCGTCTCGGTCGGGCCGTCGACCTCGGTGAAGCCGGCGTCCACCACGTGGATCGGTGCGTCGGCCAGGTCGGCCCACTGCGCCGGCGTGGCGTCGTCCACGATGCCCACCCGCCAGTCGTCCTCGGACCACGCCCGCAACAGCGTCGACTCCCCCGCCAGGACCAGGTGCTCCCAGGCCAGCTGCGCCGCGTGGGCGCATTGCGCCGCCGCCTTGCCCGTCGTCAGCGCGAGCCCCGGCCGGAGCGCGACCGTGACGACGGGACGCGGCGCGTTCCCCGTGCCGTCGGGGGTCGTCGCCGGTTCAGCGTCCGTGCTGCGCGGGAACTCGGTGCCTGAGACCTGAAGTTCGTCGAGGGCGGGCGGCAGCGGTCGAGCGGGCAGCGGCACGAACGCCCGGACGTAGGCGCCGTCCTGATCCACGGTGACGCCGGGCAGTTCGTGGCAGCGGTCCCAGCGGATGCCCCGCGCCCGTCGGACCAGCTTGCGGATCCGGCCGTCCCGCCACCGCCGCACCGCCGCCGCCCACTCCCCCTCGCTCCGGGCGCGCTCGTCTGCCAACAGCGTGACCACGGCCCGGGCGGCGGCGGCGCAGACCGCCGCGTGGCTGGGCAGCGCCGCCTTGTCGTAGCGGACCGCGAGTTGCATCGCCCACGGCCCGTCGGCGCCGGGCAGCTCGTCCAGCGGCACCGCATCCGGACCAGCCGGGGAACCGGCCGAATCGCCCGGCGCGACAGGATCGGTCACAGGTACTCGCCGTCGGTGGGCACCGCTTCGATCGGTCGGTGCCGCGACCCGCCCCCGGCCGCCGGCCCAGCACCTGCCGGGTCGACGGGCTCGGCTTCGGCGCCGTCGTCGACCGCGTGGCCACCGTGCCCGCGGTCGGCTCGGACCCGGGCGATGTGGGTGACCCGCTCGCCCTTGCGGCCGGACACCCGCATCCATTCGTCCGGGTCGGAGGTGTTGGGCAGCGACTCGTTCTCGGCGAACTCCAGGTCGAGTGCTTCCAACAGCAAGCGCGTCGACAGGCCCTTGGCGCCGCCGGCGATCAGCTGCTTGATCGCGGCGCGTTTGGCCCGGTCCACGACGTTCTGGATCATCGCGCCGGAGGCGAAGTCGGCGTAGTCGAACATCCGCTGCCGACCACTGGCGTAGGTCACCCGCAGGAACCGGTTCTCGGGGCGGTCGGCATACATAGCCTCGACCACCGTCCCGATCAGGGCTCGCGCGGTGGCCTCCCGGTCGCCGTCGTGCGCGGCCAGCTCGGCCTCGTCCAGCGGCAGGTCGGCGGTCAGGTACTTGCCGAAGATGTCGACCGCGCCGCCGGCATCCGGCCGTCCGATCTGGATCTTCGCGTCGAGCCGCCCGGGCCGCAGGATGGCCGGGTCGATCATGTCCTCGCGGTTGGAGGCGCCGATGATGATGACGTTGTCGAGCCGCTCGACGCCGTCGATCTCGGCGAGCAGCTGCGGCACGATCGTCGTCTCGACGTCGCTGGAGCGCCCAGACCCGCGGGTCCGGAACAGGCTGTCCATCTCGTCGAAGAACACGATCACCGGCGCGCCGCCGGTGGCGTGTTCCCGGGCGCGGGCGAAGATCAGCCGGATCTGCCGCTCGGTCTCGCCGACGTACTTGTTCAGCAGCTCCGGACCCTTGACGTTGAGGAAATAGCTGGTCGGGGAGCTCTCGCCGCGCAGCACCGCGCTCTGCCGCGCCAGCGAGGCCGCCACCGCCTTGGCGATCAGGGTCTTGCCGCAACCGGGCGGGCCGTAGAGCAGCACGCCCTTCGGCGGGCGCAGGTGGTGCTCGCGGAACAGCTCCGGATGCAGATACGGCAGCTCGACCGCGTCGCGGATCTGCTCGATCTGGCCGGCCAGGCCGCCGATGTCCGCGTACGTGATATCGGGGACCTCCTCCAGGATCATGTCCTGCACCTCGGCCCGCGGAATGATCTCGTGCAGGAACCCGGCACGCCCGTCGAGCAGCACGGTGTCGCCCTGCCGCAGCGTGACGTCGGCCAGGTCGGCGGCGCGCAGCACGACTCGCTGCTCGGCGTCGTTGACGTTGACGACGACGCGGCCGCCCTCGAGCGTCTCGTGCACCGTCACCACCGACCCCAGCGCGGGCGCGGCGACGACCTCCACGATGGCCAGCGCATCGTTCACGCGCACCTCGGCGCCCGGCACCAGGGCCGCCGCCGCGACCTCCGGGCTGGCACTGACCCGCATCTTGCGCCCGGCGTGCATGACGTCGACCGTCTCGTCGGGGTGGCGGTGTAGCACGTGCGCGTAGGTCGACGGCGGCGTCGCCAGCGTCGCCACCTGGTTCTTCAGGTCGACCAGCTGGGCCCGAGTCGCCGCCAGCGCCTGGCTGAGCTGCTCGTTCTTGGCCGAGAGCCGGCTCACCGTCGTCTGCAGCCGGGCCATCGAGGCCGGCGGTTCGGTCAGGTGCGGGGCCCGGCTCGGCGGGTGCGGGCTCTCCTGCGTCATGCCTGGTCTCCTGCGGGCAGTGGGGTGTCGTCGGTGGCCGTCGCCGGGGTGCCTGCGGCGATCTCCTGCGCCGTACGGCGTAGCCTGCGCAGCTTCTTGGCCGAGACGCCGCGTTCACCCAGCTCCTCGGCGAGGAACTCGGCGTCCACCGCATCGATCCCCTCGGCCGGCGCCCCCACGGCGTCGGCCTCGGTCTCGGCGTACGCGCCCTTCGCGGGCCGCCGCTTGCGCAGCGGCGGGGTGACTCCCGGCGCCAGCCGCCGGGTGCTGATGAGGAAGCCGGTGTGTCCGTGCATCCGATGCTCGGGGCGGACCGCCAGACCCTCCAGGTGCCAGCCGCGCACCAGCGACTCCCAGGCGACGGGCTCGGTGAACGCGCCGTGCGCCCGGGCCAGCTCGGCGACCCGGGACAGCTGCGTGGCGGTCGCGACGTAGCAGATCAGGACGCCACCCGGGGTGAGCGCGTCGGCCACGGCGTCCAGGCATTCCCAGGGGGCGAGCATGTCCAGCACGACCCGATCGACGGTGCCCGCCGCCACGACCGTGGGCAGCGCGTCGACCAGGTCCCCCATGGTGACCGTCCAGGCCGGGTGCGGTCCGCCGAAGAAGGCCGTCACATTGGCGATCGCGATGTCGGCGAACTCCGCGCGCCGTTCGAAGCTGTGCAATCGGCCGTCGTCGCCGACCGCGCGCAGCAGCGACATCGACAGCGCCCCCGAGCCGACGCCCGCCTCCACGACGGTCGCGCCCGGGAAGATGTCGGCCATCGCCACGATCTGCCCGGCGTCCTTGGGATAGACCACGGCAGCGCCCCGCGGCATCGACATGACATAGTCCGCGAGCAGCGGCCGGAGGGCGAGGTATTCGACGCCGGTGGTGTTGGTGGCGGTGCTGCCGTCGGGACGGCCGATCAGGTCGTCGTGCGCCAGGCTGCCGCGGTGGGTGAAGAACCGCCCGCCCGGCTGCAAAGTAATCGTGTGCAGGCGGCCCTTGGGGTCGGTGAGCTGGACTCGGTCCCCCGCGGCGAAGAGGCCCCGACGGCGCGCGGCTCCGGCAGGGGCGGGACAACGGCTCATGGGCACCCAGTCTAGGTGCCGGCGGGTTCGCCCCCTGGAGGCTCCCCCGCCCCGGCCCGCTCGACGTCGGCTGAGGTCAGCGCGGCCACCGGGCGTCCGGCCGGGTCGGTGAGCACGACCACGCCATACGGGTTCTCGACGAGGGCGGCCAGATATGGCGCGACGGTCGCGCCGGGGCGTGCGTCGTACGGCGCCAGCCACCCCGCCGGCTGCCGCAGCAGCAGCGCGGCCGCCGGCGCGTCGGCCGCCTGGTCGGGCGCGACGCGCTGCCAGGCCTGCGGGTCGACCAGCCCGCACGGCGCGCCGGCCTGGTCCACCAGGATCGGGACCGAGCCGGGTCGGGCCTGCAGCGCGGCCAGGACCGCCCCCGCGGGACCGTCGACGGGGACGGCCGTCACGGGACGGACCACCGCCGGCAACGGGATGCGCTCCAGGACGGCCAGCGAGCGGCCGGCCGCGATCGCCGAGCTCGCGCCCGACCACAGGAACGCCCCGATGAACGCGAACCAGGCGACGGTCCACAGGCTGGGCCGGTCGCCGCTCGCCAGCGGCAGGACGACGAACCAGGCCACCCCCGCCAGCGTGACGATCCGGCCGCCCCAGCCCGCGGCCACCAGCCCCGCGCTGCGGCGCCCGGTGAGCTTCCAGATCAGGGCGTCCACCAGGAATCCGCCGTCCAGGGGCAGGCCCGGGAGCAGGTTGAACACCGCGACGAAGGCATTGGATATGGTCCAGGCGAAGAGCAACAGCCAGCCCACCCCGGCCGAGACCGCGTCCAGCAGCACCCAACCCAGCAGCGCCAGTAGGGCGTTGGTGACCGGCCCGCTGACCGAGACCAGCGCGCTACGGCCGGGGGACGGTGCAGGGGTGGTGAACGCGGTGTGCCCACCCCAGAGATTGACCACGACGCGGGCCACGGCGTATCCGCTGAACCGCGCCACCACCGCGTGGGCGGCCTCGTGGCACAGCACGCTGATGGCCAGGAGCACGGCGTACACCAGGGCCACCAGATAGGCACCGGCGGCGCCCAGCTGCGGCATCGCGGAGCGGACGTTGGGGCCGAAGGTCAGCACGATGATCGCGGCGATGACGAACCAGCTCGGCGACAGATAGACCGGTACCCCGCCGACTCGGGCCAGCCGGATGCCCGGGTTGTCCCCGTCCCGGGGGATCGCGTCGCCAGGGGCGTCGGTGCTGGTCGACATGGCTGGCAGCGTACGTCACTGGGCGACTCGGCCGCCGCGCGGACCGGGCCGCCGCTGGCCGCCGCTGTGTCGTCGGTGCGTTGTCGGTGCCCCTTCGTAGAGTGGACGCTATGGCACCGGCCCTGTCCCCCAGTCGCGCGAGCGACTTCATGACGTGCCCGCTGCTCTACCGCTTCCGGGTCGTCGACCGGCTCCCCGAGCAGCCCTCCCCGGCCGCGGCCCGGGGCACGCTGGTGCACGCCGTGCTGGAACGGTTGTTTGACCTGCCCGCGCACCAGCGCACCGTGGAAGAGGCCGTCGCGCTGGTCCCGTCGGTGTGGGCGAACCTGGTCGCCGAGCGCCCGGACCTGCTGCAACTCGTCGCGGGGCCGGAGGGTGGCCACGATGAGCAGGCACGCGCGGAGGAGAGCTGGTACGACGCGGCGACGCGGCTGGTCGAGCGCTGGTTCACCCTGGAGGACCCGACCCGACTGGAACCGGCCGAGCGCGAGCTGTACGTCGAGGCCGACCTCGATGGTCTGCTGCTGCGGGGCTACGTCGACCGTCTCGATGTGGCGCCCGACGGCCGGATGCGGGTGGTCGATTACAAGACCGGCCGGTCCCCGAGCGAGCTGTTCGAGGGCAAGGCGCTGTTCCAGATGAAGTTCTACGCGCTGGTGCTGTGGCGGCTGCGCGGCCGGATCCCGACGTTGCTGCAGCTGGTCTATCTCGGCAACGGGGAGATCGTGCGCTACGAGCCCGAGGAGCGCGACCTGCTTGCCGTGGAACGCAAGGTCAAGGCCCTGTGGGCCGCCATCGAGCGGGCCGCCTCGACCGGGGAGTTCCGGGCCAGCCCGGGCCGCCTGTGCGACTGGTGCGACCACCGTGCGCTGTGCCCGGCCTGGGGTGGCACCCCGCCGCCGCTGCCACAGAATGCGGCGCTGTTGGCACTCGATCCTCGCGCCGCCGGCGTGGTCGAGGTCGGGGTGGATTGAGGCCGGCCGACACCATGTCCGCTCCCCCACCGCCGAACGAGCCCCCCGTGGACCCGCCCACCGGCCCTGCCGACCTGGGTCACCCCGACGAGGATCACCCCGACCTGGTCCGGCTGGCCGCCGCCCGGCCATCTCGGGTGGCCCGCATCATCTCCGAGGCGACCGACCCGGCGCTGGTGGTGGCCGCCGTCACGACGTACGTCGCGGTCCGCTCCGCCGGAGGCTGGCTCGCCGGGCTGGGCTGGGCCGCGCTGGCGGTGCTGTTCTGCGTGGCGTTGCCGTACGGCGTGCTGTTCGTGCTGCTGCGCGGCGGCGTGGTCGCGGACCGGCACGTCGTCCGACGCGAGCAGCGGTTGTGGCCCTCGATCACCGCCGTCGTCAGCGTGCTCATCGGACTGGGTCTGCTGGATCTGCTCGGGGCGCCCTGGCCGCTGCTCATCCTGGTGCTGTCCCAGCTGGCCGGGTTGGTGGCCATCTCGCTGGTGACGCTGCGCAGCAAGGCGTCCCTGCACACCGCCGTCGCCGCGGGTGCGGCCTGCGTCGTCGCGATCCTGCAGGGCGGCTGGTGGTGGGCGCTGGCGGTGCTCGCGGCGGCGGTGGTCGGCTGGGCCCGCGTCCGCGGTGGCCGGCACAGCCGAGCCCAGGTCATCGCGGGCCTGGTCATCGGCGCCGTGACCACCATCGCCGTCTTCGCCCCCCTGGCGACCTGACCCCCTGCACCCTGGCGACTTGACCCCCGCCTGGCCCGCGCGCCGATCGCCGCGCGCGTTCTCATACCACGGTATGGAGAGTCCCGCGACGAACGGTCGTTTCGCGTGCGCGTTCTCGTACCACGGTATGGAGAGTCCCGCGACGAACGGTCAGCGCCGCGGCGGTACGCCCATCCGACGCAGGCCGTAGACGATCCCGTCGACCAGAGCGATCCAGCTCGCCTCGACGATATTGGCGGCCACCCCGATGGTGCTCCACGTCTCGTCGGTGCCGGTGTGCTCGATGAGCACCCGGGTGATGGCGTCGGTGCCGTGCGAGGCATCCAGGATGCGCACCTTGTAGTCGGTCAGCTCGATGTCGTCCAGCTCCGGGTACACCCCGAGCAGCGCCAGCCGCAGCGCGTGGTCCAGCGCGTTGACGGGACCGTTGCCCTCCCCCAGCGCGACGTGACGCCCGCCGGCGTGCAGCTTCACGCTCGCCTCCGACATCGCCGGGGCTCCGGTGTCCACGCCGCTGGCGTCCGTCGTCACCCGCCACGACTCGACGTCGAAGTAGTCGAGGTCGTCCGAGGCGAGCTCGCGCCGCAGCAGCAGCTCGAAGCTCGCATCGGCGGCATCGAAGGTGTATCCGCGCGACTCCAGGTCCTTGACCCGCTCGACGACGGTGCCCAGCACGTCGCGCTGGTCGGCCAGGTCGAACCCGAGTTCACGGCCCTTGAGTTCGATGCTGGCCCGGCCGGCCATGTCGGAGACCAGCATCCGCATCTCGTTGCCGACGGCGGCCGGGTCCTGGTGCTGGTAGAGGTCGGCGTCGACCTTGATCGCCGAGGCGTGCAGGCCGGCCTTGTGCGCGAAGGCGCTGGCCCCGACGTACGGCTGCCGCGACGTCGCCGGCACGTTCGTCACCTCCCCGATCGAGCGGGAGATGTGCGCGGCCTGCCGCAGCCGCTCCGGCGGGATCACCGGCATGTCCATCTTGAGCTGCAGATTCGCCACGACCGTGAGCAGATTGGCGTTGCCGGTGCGCTCGCCGTAACCGTTGATGGTGCCCTGCACGTGGGTCGCCCCCGCGGCCACCGCCGCGAGCGAGTTCGCCACGGCACAGCCGGTGTCGTTGTGGCAGTGGATGCCGAGCCGGGCACCGGTCGCGGCCAACGCGTCCGCGACGACCTCACCGACCTCGTGGGGCAGCATCCCGCCGTTGGTATCGCACAGCACGACCACCTCCGCGCCGGCCTCCGCGGAGACCCGGATGACCTGCAGCGCGTAGTCCCGGTCGGCTCGGTAGCCGTCGAAGAAATGTTCCGCGTCGAGGAACACCCGGCGGCCCTGACCGCGCAGGTAGGACACCGTGTCGCGGATCATCGCGAGGTTCTCCTCGCGGGTGGTGCGCAGCGCCAGGTCCACGTGCCGCACGTGTGACTTGGCGACCAGGGTGACGACCGGCGTCTGCGCCTCCAGGAGACCGCGGACCTGCGGGTCGTCCGCCGCGGCCACCCCGGCTCGGCGGGTCGCGCCGAAGGCGGCCAGTTGGGCATTGGCCAGCTGCAGTTCGGTAGCGGCCCGCGCGAAGAAGTCGGTGTCCTTCGGGTTCGCGCCCGGCCAGCCGCCCTCGATGAAGCCGACCCCGAGATCGTCGAGGTGGGCGGCGATGACGAGCTTGTCGGAGACGGAGAGGTTGAGCCCCTCCTGCTGCGCCCCGTCGCGGAGCGTGGTGTCGTAGACGTGCACGTCGGTGGTCATCGTCGGGTTCCGTTCCGCTGGGGTTGGTTCGGCGTCCGTGCCACGGCACGGGGATTCTCGCTGCGCCGCGGCGGGCCGCACCCGATCGGGGTGGATGGTCTGCCGCGGCCGTCCGCATCGCTGTGCCGGCCCCGGGTGGGGGCCAACAAAAAGACCCCCCGGGTACGGGAGGTCTGCGCGACGAGGAAGCGTCGTCGCGCTAGTCGATAATGAGGGTTGCCCGCGACATGGTCGCAGGCTCGCACGGTCCCGGCGAACGGTGCGCGGCTGTCTCGGAATTCGGTACGCCGGGTGCGCGGCAGGTTCGGTCGCCGGCTCACTTCTCGCGCCGTTGCCCACGCCGTACGACGTACGCCGCGAGCGCCGAGACCGCGACGATGGTGAACGCATCCTGCGGGCTGAACAGCACGCTGAGCACGACCAGGGCCACGACGGCGAGAGCGATCATGCCGACCGCCGACGTGGGGTCGCGCAGCTGCCATCGGCTCATCGGGCCATCCCGGAGCGGGCGGCGGGCGCCGCCAGCGGCAGCAGGTCGGCGGCCCGCACCCCCGCCAACGAGTCCACCAGCACCAGCCCCGGGGCCGGGTCGACCGGCTTGACGCACGGCGTCACCAGCGTCGGGATCCCGGCGGCCACCGCGGAGGCCGCCCCGGTGCTGGAGTCCTCGACCGCGACGCAGTCCGAGGCCCGACCGGCCAGGCCGAGCAGCTCCAGTCCGGTCAGGTAGGGCTCGGGGTGCGGCTTGCCGCGGGTCACGGCATCGCCGGTGACCAGGGCTGCGAAGGTGCCCTCGGGCAGCGCCCGCAGCACCACCTCGAGCACCGGGCGCCACGACATGGTCACCAGCGCCTGGGGCACCCCGGCGGCGCTCAGTTCGTCGATGAGTTCCCGCGCCCCCGGGCGCCACGGCACCGCACCGCGCAGCCCGTCGACGACCCCGCCCTGCAGACGGTCCACGATCCGCTCCCGGTCCAACGTGACGGGTGTCCGGGCCCGGATCAGGTCCGCAGAGTCCAGCAGCGCCAGACCGACCAGGCTCAGGGCGTCCTCGTGGGTCCAGACCCCGCCGTACTCCTCGACCAAGGCCCGCTCCTGGGCGAACCACAGGGGCTCGGTGTCCATGAGGGTGCCGTCGAGGTCCCACAGGACGCCGGCCGGCAGCGCGGTCAAGGCGGTCGGCTGGGTGTTCGGCGCGGGCAGCTGGTCTTCGTCGATGCTCATACCTTGAAATACGTCGCTTCCGGGTGGTGCAGCACGATCGCGTCGGTCGACTGCTCGGGGTGGAGTTGCAGTTCCTCGGACAGCTCGACGCCGATCCGCGCGGGATCGAGCAGCCGCACGGAGGTGACCCGGTCCTCCAGGTCGGGACAGGCGGGGTAGCCGAAGCTGTAGCGGCAGCCGCGGAACTTCACGTCCAGCACGTCGGCCAGCGGCAGCGCGCCCATCCGGTCCAGTCCCAGCTCCTCGCGCACCCGGGCGTGCCACATCTCCGCCAGGGCCTCGGTGAGCTGGACCGAGAGGCCGTGCAGCTCCAGATAGTCGCGGTAGGCGTTGTCGGCGTACAGTCCGGCGGTCACCTCGGAGACGTGGTTGCCCATCGTGACCAGCTGCAACGCGATCACGTCCGGCCCCGCAGCCCGCGCCTCGGCCTCGTCACGGAAGAAGTCGGCCAGGCACAGCCGCCGGTCCCGGCGCTGCCTCGGGAACGTGTAGCGGCCCACCTCGGCCGGCAGCTCGTCGGGGCCGGCAGACGCGCCGGGCTCGGGCATCCCGGCAGGGTCGAGGACGATCAGGGTGTTGCCCTCGGAATAGCAGGGGAAGTAGCCGTAGACCACGGCCGGTTCCATGATCTGTTCCGCCGCGATCCGGTCCAGCCACATCCGCAGTCGGGGCCGGCCCTCGGTCTCGACGAGCTGGTCGTACGTCGCGCTCTCGCGTCCCTCGCCCTCGCCGCGGCCGGGCTTGAGCCCCCACTGCCCGAGGAAGGTGGCCCGTTCGTCCAGATAGGCCGCGATGTCGGCCAGCGCGATCCCCTTGACGACGCGGGTGCCCCAGAACGGCGGAGACGGTACGGCGACCGCTGCGCCACGCGCGACGTCGGAGCGGGTGGTGTCGGACAGGTCCGGCCCGTCGTCCCCGCCGGCGGCCCCGCGCGTGTTCACCCGGCGGGCTCGCAGCGGCGGCAGCGTCTCGGCCAACGTCGGGCCGCCGGGCACCCGGGCCGCCGCGACCGCGTCCATCAGCCGCAAGCCCTCGAAGGCGTCGCGGGCATAGCGCACCTCGCCCGCATAGATCTCGGCGAGATCGCTCTCGACGTACGCCCTGGTCAGCGCCGCCCCACCGAGCAGCACCGGCCAGCGGGCGGCGAGCCCGCGCTCGTTGAGCTCGGTCAGGTTGTCCTTCATGATGACGGTCGACTTCACCAGCAGGCCGGACATCCCGATGGCGTCGACATCGTTGGCCTCGGCCGCCGCGATGATGTCGGTGATGGGCTGCTTGATGCCGAGGTTGACGACGTCATAGCCGTTGTTGGACAGGATGATGTCGACGAGGTTCTTGCCGATGTCGTGCACATCGCCCTTGACGGTGGCCAGCAGGATCTTGGCCTTCGCCTGCCGGGCCGTGCCGGAGGACTGGGCGGCCGCCTCGATCGACGGCTCCAGGTAGGCCACCGCGGCCTTCATGGTCTCGGCGGATTGCAGCACGAACGGCAGCTGCATCCGGCCGGAGCCGAACAGCTCCCCGACGGTCTTCATGCCCGTCAGCAGATGGTCGTTGATGACGGCCAGCGGGTCCTGACCGCCGTCGAGGGCCTCCTGCAGATCGGCGTCGAGTCCGGTGCGCTCCCCGTCGATGATCCGCTGGGCGAGCCGCTCGTTCAGGGGCAGCGCCGCCAGCGCCGCGGCCCGGGACTGCTTGACCGAGGCCGAGTCGACCCCCTCGAAGAGCTCCAACATGCGGGCCAGCGGGTCATAGGTGAGGTTGCCGGACTCGTCGTACTCGCGGCGGTCGTAGACGAGATCGAGGGCGACCTTGAGCTGCTCGGGTTCGATCCGGGCCACCGGCACGATCTTGGCGGAGTTGACGATCGCGCTGGTCAGGCCGGCCTTGACGCATTCGTCGAGGAACACGGAGTTGAGCACCTGACGAGCGGCGGGCTTCAGGCCGAAGCTGACGTTGGAGACGCCGAGAGTGGTGCTGACCCCGGGGTAGCGGGCGGTGATCTGCCGGATCGCCTCGATGGTCTCGATGGCGTCGCGGCGGGTCTCCTCCTGCCCGGTGGCGATGGGGAAGGTGAGGCAGTCGACGATGATGTCCTCGACCGCCATGCTCCACTGCCCGGTCAGGGCATCGATGAGCCGGCTGGCCACGGACACCTTGTGCTCGGCCGTGCGCGCCTGCCCGGTCTCATCGATGGTGAGCGCGACGACGGCGCAGCCGTGCTCGGCCACCAGCGCCATCATCCGGGCGAACCGGCTGTTCGGGCCGTCGCCGTCCTCGTAGTTCACGGAGTTGATGACCGCGCGGCCGCCCATCCGCTCCAGCCCGGCCTGGACGACGGCCGGCTCGGTGGAGTCGAAGACCAGCGGCAGCGTCGAGGCCGTGGCGAACCGATAGGCGATCTCGCTCATGTCGGCGGCGCCGTCGCGGCCCACGTAGTCGACGCAGACGTCGAGCAGGTGGGCGCCGTCGCGGGTCTGGTCGCGCGCGATGTCGACGCAGTCGTCCAGGCGGCCCTCCAGCATGGCCTCCCGGAACGCCTTGGAGCCGTTGGCGTTGGTGCGTTCACCGATGGAGAGGTAGCTGGCGTCCTGGCTCAACGGCACGGCCGTGTAGAGGCTGGCGACGCTGGGCTCGCGGGTCACTTCGCGGGCCGGCACCGGGGCCCCGCCGACCGCCTCGACCACGGCCTTGAGGTGCGCCGGGGTGGTGCCGCAGCAGCCGCCGACCAGGGCCACGCCGTACTCGCGCACGAACCGCTGGTGGGCCGCCGCGAGTTCCTGCGGGGACAGCGGATAGTGCGCGCCGTCCTTGGTCAGCACCGGGAGTCCCGCGTTGGGCAGGACGCTGATCGGGATGGGGCTGTACGTCGAGAGATGGCGCAGGTGTTCGCTCATCTCGGCCGGGCCGGTCGCGCAGTTGAGACCGATGGCGTCGATGCCGAGCGGAGCGAGCGCGACCAGCGCCGCGCCGATCTCGGAGCCCATCAGCATGGTGCCGGTCGTCTCGACCGTGACCTGGGCGATGATCGCCAGGTCGGCGTCTCGCTCGGCGAGGGCCCGCTTGGCGCCGACCACCGCGGCCTTCGCCTGCAGCAGGTCCTGGCAGGTCTCGATCAGCAGGGCGTCGGCGCCGCCGTCGATGAGTCCGAGGGCGCACTGCTGATAGGCGTCGCGCAGGTCGGCGTACGGCGCGTGCCCCAGGCTGGGCAGCTTGGTGCCGGGGCCGATCGAGCCCAGCACAAACCGGGGCCGCTCCGGCGTGGCCCAGGCGTCGGCGGCCTGCCGCGCCACCCGCGCCCCCGCCTCGGCCAGTTCGTAGGTGCGCTCGGCGATGTCGTATTCCCCGAGGTTGGCGAGGTTGGCCCCGAACGTATTGGTCTCGATCGCGTCGCAGCCGACCTCCAGGTAGGCGTCGTGCACGGAGCGGACGATGTCCGGCCGGGTCACGTTGAGGATCTCGTTGCAGCCCTCGTAGTTCTGGAAGTCGGCCAGGCTCGGCTCCTGGGCCTGCAGCATCGTGCCCATGCCCCCGTCGGCGACGATGACGGTGTGGCCCAACCGGGCCTTGAATTGCGCGGCGGTTTGCGCGGCACGACGGTGCTCGGAGCGGCTGCTCACGGCTCTCCTCGGGGAAGATATCGAGGCGCCGGAGCGCCTGCGGGGGATATCGCCATGATATCGAGCGCGGTGCGGACGCCCTCGACGTCCCCCGTCAGGCCTCCTCGCGGGCCCACGGGCGGCGGCGTCGTAGGCTGGTGCGGTGATCGACCTCGACGACGTACCGCCGCTGCGCCGCCCCATCGTGCTGGCCGCCTTCGAGGGTTGGAACGACGCCGCCGAGGCCGCCTCGACACTGATCACCCACCTGGTGGACGCCTGGGACGCCCAGCCGGTCGCCGCCCTGGACCCCGAGGACTATTACGACCTCCAGGTGAACCGGCCGCGGGTGGCCGTCGAGGAGGACACCGGCGTACGCCGAGTGACGTGGCCGACCACCACGATCCTGGTCGCGACGCCCCCCGGGATGGATCGCGACGTGATCCTGGTCGACGGGATCGAGCCGTCCATGCGCTGGCGCAGCTTCGTGGGCGAGTTGCTGTCGTTCGCCGAGGAGAACGACGCCGAACTGGTGGTCTGCCTGGGCGCCCTGCTCGCCGAGGTGCCGCACACCCGGCCGCTGCCGGTGCTGGTCACCTCCGAGAACGCGGTGCTGCGTGAGCGCCTGACCGCGGAGCGCAGCACCTACGAGGGGCCGACCGGGATCGTGGGCATCCTCGCCGACGCGGCCAACGACCGGGATCTGCCCGCCGTCTCCGTCTGGGCCTCGGTGCCGCATTATGCGGCGGGCGCCCACTCCGCCAAGGCCACCCTGGCGATGATCCGCCGCCTGGAGGACCTGTTCGGCTGGACGCTGCCGCACGGCGACCTCGCCGAGGGCGCCCGGGCCTGGGAGCGCGGCGTCGACGAACTGGCCGGCACGGAGGAAGAGGTGGCCGACTACGTGCGCCACCTGGAGGCCGCCACCGACGCCGCTGACTCCCCCGCCGCCTCGGGGGACGCGATCGCGCGCGAGTTCGAGCGCTACCTGCGCGGGCGTGGGGAGCCCGACGCGCCGCGCTGATCCGTTGTCGGTCAGAGGATCTCGACGGCGATCAGTCGCTCGGCGGCCTTAGCCAAGCGCCGGTCGCGGGTGAGCAAGGGAGCGTCCACCACGTCGCCGAGCACGACGTACAGGGCGTCGTACGCCGTCATCGCGTCGGCGAGGTCCAGCACCCGTACGAGCATCGCGGGTTCTGCCTGCCACCGCTCGAGCGGAAGGTCGGCGAGGTCCACCGCGGCCTCGGCGCACCGGCGGGGCGACAGATGCCGACCTCGTCGAAGCCCTCGCAGGGCGTTCAGGACCTCGGCGTCGAGGTGCGCGGGGGCGACCATGCGCCGTCCGCGGATCCCGTCCTGCACCCTCTCGGCGTCCTCGGCCACCAGGGCGTCGACCACGACGGAAGCGTCAACGACCAGGCGACTCATGCCGGGTGGTCGTTGCGGGACTCACGGTCCCAGCGGATCAGGTCCACCGAGGAGACGCCGGCTCTCTCGGATCGGGCCCGCACCCGGGCGAAGACCTCGTCCTGGGTGGGCCGCTCCGCCTCCTGGGTGAGAAGCCTCTTGAGGTAGGTGTTGAACGAGTCCCCACCGGCCGCGGCGCGCGCCTTGAGCCGGTCGCGAGTCCCCTCGTCGAGATCACGGATCTGGATGGTGACGGCCATGCAAGCATTTTCGCATGACCTCATGACGTACTGCCCTCATCGCAGCGAAAAACCCCCGTGACACGGCATGGATCTGTGGCACAGTGAGCGCAGCGGCGCCGCTTGGCGCCCAGCCCGCGCGTGGACCCCAGCTCCCGCGGTGCGGCGAAGGGGAGCGCATCCTCGGGCGTCGTACGTCTCGTGGTCCCGACACTTCGGGCCGCGTCGCCACGCTGGGGGTGCGCCGCGCGGTCGAGGTGCGAGATGACCAAAGACAGCGACGTCAAGCGACTGATCCGCGACCGGATGGCGCGGACCGGCCAGAATTACACCGCGGCCCGAGCGGACCTGCTCGCGGGCCGGCTCGAGACCGACGGGCCGTCGGGGCTTGCCGGTCCAGGTCGGCAGGGCGCACCGGCCGCCGAGACCGGCGCGGACGCCGCAACCGTGTCGGCCGACTGGACCGCTGCCGAGCGCGAGCAGGAGCTGGTGGTCAGCCGGTTCGTCCGGGACGGTCGGCTCGTCACGTTCCCGCAGCGCCGCAAGGCCCGTGCTGCCGTGCTGCTGCATCTCGTGGCCCTCTTCGAGCCGGGCCGCAGCTACCCCGAGCCGCAGGTGAACGACCTGTTGCGGCCGTTCGACGCCGATGTCGCGTTCTGGCGGCGGGAGCTGGTCAACTACGGCTATCTGCACCGGGACGCCGGGATCTACCGGCTGGCCTCGACGCCGCCGATTCGGCCGGCGCACCTGATGCAGGAGATCCCGGCCTGGGAGGCGCTGTGGCTGCCCGGGCACCTGTCCCCGGGGTCGTGACGCGCCGGCGCGGGCCGCGACTTGCGACGCGCGAAGCGCCCTGGTAGGACCGCTCGACCTTGCTCATCGGCGGGAGCACTGGCAGCGTCGGGGCATGCGAGTCGTGCGCATCATCCCCGACCTGACCGTGGAGAGCCTTGCCGCGGCCGAGGAGTTCTACGGCGACTACCTGGGCCTGCGCCGAGAGGACCTCGGCCTCGACTGGGTCACCCGCTACCTGGCCCCCTCGGGTGCCACCCTGCAACTCGTGACCCGGGATGCCTCCGCACCCGTCGTGCCCGTGATCTCCATCGCGGTCGATGACGTGGATGAGGCCTACCGAGACGTGGTACGCCGTGGGTACGACATCGTCCACCCCCTCACGACCGAGGAGTGGGGGGTGCGCCGGTTCTTCGTCCGTACTCCCGACGGCCAGGTCGTGAACGTCCTTCGGCACCGCGAATAGGGCGCCGAATAGGCGGTCGAACGACCACCCGCTCGATGAGGGCGATGGACCGCCCGCTCGATGGGGGCGATGGACCGCCCGCTCGATGCCGTGCCTGCAGCAGGAGCCACAGCGCCGTGGAGGCCTCACGCACGCCGGCGGGTGAGGTAGTCGCGGCGAGTGAGGTGGCCAGCGCTCAAGAATGCAGGTGTCGTTGCAGGGTTGGGGCTGCTATCACGACCCCAACCCTGCGCCGCCGGATGCATTCTCGGCCGACCCGGCAGTCAGGGCTTCGTCCGCAGCATCTGTTATGTCGCCACGACCCTGGCGGCTGCCCGGGCGGCATCGAGGTGAGCCTTCGTGAACAGTGACCGGGTTTCGAGCCCGACGTCGGTGACCGGACCGCCCGGCTGCCCGCTCCGGTCGATGGCGCAGACGACGACGTCAACCGTGGCGCCCAGGACGCGCAGCGCCGCGGTGGCCTCACGCACAGCTCCACCGGTGGTCAGCACGTCCTCGATCACGGTGACTCGGCGGCCCGCAACATCCGCGCCCTCCGCGAGGCGGCACGTGCCGTAGGTCTTGGCCTGCTTGCGGACGAAGACGGCGGGCCACCCGGTCAGGGCGCTGAGCATCGTGGCGATGGGTATGCCGCCCAACTCCAGTCCGCGAGGAGCTCGGTTCCCTTCGGCACAAGAGGCACCATCTGCTCGGCCACGGCTCGCAGCAGGGCAGGGTCGGACTCGAAGCGGTATTTGTCGAAGTACTCGTGCGCGACCTGACCGGAGCGGAGGGTGAACTCCCCGGTGAGGCGGCACGTGGCGTCAAGGGCCCGCGCGAGGTCGGAGTGATCCACGGACGCCAGGATCTCACTCGTGTCGCCAAAGGCGGGCTCCGGTCCGATGTGCGGCCGGCGAATCGCCAGGGCGGTGGCGGCCCATGGGGGTGAGGTGGTCAGCGCTCAAGAATGCAGGTGTCGTTGCAGGGTTGGGGCTGCTATCACGACCACAACCCTGCGTCGATGGGTGCGTTCTCGGCCGGCCGGCGGGCCGGCGAGGCGGTCATCGGCTGGAGCTTCGGGCCAGGCCTTGCGAGTGATCTGCCGTCCGACGCAGCAGACCTTGATCCCAGCGGCGGGCGACTTGCCTTCCGGTCGATTCCGCAGTGAAGACCACCTAGCGTGTCGGAATGGTGCTTCCCGCAACCGAACTGAGACAGGTCGAGACCTCGGCCGGCCCGATCGACTATGTCGACTCGGGAGGCCCCGGTCCGGTGCTCGTCTTCGGGCACGGCGTACCCATGAACGAGACCCAGTGGAATCCCGTCGTACCGCACCTCGACGGATACCGGTGCCTCCGGCCGACGCTGCCGCTCGGTGGTCATCGGCAGCCGATGCGCCCCGATGCCGACCTGACCCACCACGGCATCGCGCGGCTGCTCGGCGAGTTCCTGGAGCGACTCGACCTGCACGAGGTCACCCTCGTGCTCAACGACTGGGGCGGCGGGCAGTTTCTCCTGCTCGAACCCGCCGGGGCGCGTGTCGCCCGACTCGTCCTGGTGGCCTGCGAAGCGTTCGACAACTTCCCGCCCCCGCCGGCGCGGCCGATGGCCCAGTTGGCGCGCGTACCTGGGGGGCTCTGGCCGTTCGTGCAGCTCATGCGGCTGGGAGCGGTACGTCGGGCGCCGTGGGGATACCGGGCGATGACCGTTCGGCCGCTGCCGGACGAGGTGCTCATCGACTGGTTCGCACCGGCGACGCGCAGCGCCGCGATCCGCCGGGACTTCGCGAAGTTCTCCCGCTCGGCACCCTCTCGCAAGGCACAGTCGAGCTGGTTCGAGCCGCTCCGGTCGGTCCGCGTTCCGGTCCTCGTGGTGTGGGCCCGGCAGGACACGATGATGCCGCCCGAACACGGCCCCCGGCTGGCGCGGCACTATCCCAACGCCAGGCTCGTCGAGATCGACGACTCGGCGACCCTTGTTCCGTGGGACCAGCCGGAGGAACTGGCCCGAGTCCTGCGGGAGTTCCTCGCCGACACCGGCGCCCCACTGGCATGATCCGCCGCGCTCAGGGCTGGCGACGGCGGGGCGCGTCAGAGGGCGATACCCAGCAAGGCGTCCACCAGGGCGCGGACCAGGGCCGGTGCACCAGCGTCGTCCCCCGAGGCACTGGCCCACGCGTCGACGGCCGCGAGTGCCGCCGGGCTGTTGAGATCGTCGGCCAGCGCACGCCGTACGGCGTCCAGCACCGGACCCGCCGCCGCCCCGGCCGGCCGGGCCACCGCCGCCCGCCACCTCGCGAGCCGCTCCCGCGCCTGCGTCAGCTGCGCGTCCGTCCACTCCCAGTCACGGCCGTGGTGGTGCGCGAGCAGCGCGAGCCGGATCGCCATCGGGTCCTCGCCGTCGGCCCGTAGCCGGGAGACCAACACCAGGTTGCCGCGGGACTTGCTCATCTTGTGGCCCTCGTAGCCGACCATCGCCTGATGCACGTAGGCCTGGGCGAACGGCTCAGCTGCCCGAGCCATGCCGGGCCCAGGCCGCAACGCCGCCGCCTGGACCGCGCTCATCTCGTGGTGCGGGAAGATCAGGTCGGTGCCGCCACCCTGCACATCGAAGCCCATCCCCAGGTGCTCAATGGCGATCGCGGTGCACTCGATGTGCCAGCCGGGCCGACCCGCGCCGAGCAGCGCCGACGGCCAGGACGGCTCGCCGGGCCGGGCGGCCCGCCACAGCAGCGGATCGAAGCGGCCGCGCTTGTCGGAGCGATCCGGATCGCCGCCGCGCTCGGCGAAGACGGCGTCCATGGCCCCGGCGTCCCACCCGCTGACCTCGCCGAAGTCAGGCCGCCTGGACAGGTCCAGATAGACGTCGCCGTGCGCCCCTGGCCCCGGGGCTTCGCCGTCGGGTAGCGGGAGCTGGTACGCCGCGCCGGAGCGGAACAACTCCGCCACCCGCGCCTCGATCAGCTCCATCGACTCGACCACCCCGACGTACTGGTCCGGCGGCAGCACCCGCAGCGCCGCCATGTCGTCCCGGAACAGCTGGGTCTCCCGCTGGGCCAGGTCCTGCCAGTCGATGCCGTCCCGCTGGGCCCGCTCCAGCAGCGGGTCGTCGACGTCGGTGACGTTCTGCACGTAGGTCACCTCGTGCCCCGCGTCCCGCAGGGCCCGGCCGAGGAGGTCGAAGGTGACGTAGGTCGCCGCGTGGCCCAGGTGGGTGGCGTCGTACGGCGTGATCCCGCAGACGTAGATCCGGGCCACCGGCCCTGGGGTCAGCCGAACGGCGCGCCGGCGAGCGTCGGACACAGTCGGCACGATGCCGACACCGGGCAGCTCGGGCAGTTCGGGGGCTTCCCAGGCGATCACGCTGGCAGCCTACCTGCGGGTCTGCCCCGTCGATGACGGGCCTGGTCGGGCGTGCTTAGAGCGGTGGCCACGGAATCGAGTGCCAGTCCCCCGACGGCGCGGGAAACACCCCGGCGGACAGCAGCCGCTCCACCCGGCGACGCAGCGCGGCGATCTCGGCGGTGGTGATGTGAAGCGCCAGGGCGGCGGCGAGCGAGTCGGCGCCGTCGGCGCGCAAGTACGCCTCCAGCCGCCGCAGCCGCTCGACGTCCACCGCCGGCAATGGGTCGCCCTGCCACCCCCACAGGATGGTGCGCAGCTTGTCCTCGGCGTGCAGGCTCACGCCGTGGTCGATCCCCCACAGGGCGCCCGTGCTGTCCTTCAACACGTGGCTGCCCTTGCGGTCGGTGTTGTTCAGCGCCGCGTCGAGCACGGCCAGGGAAGCGAGCCGGGGCAGGTCGGCGTGCGCGACGACGACGTCGGTGCCGTCCGCGAGCTGGGCGGGCAACACCGGCAACCAGCCGGGAGTGGGCCGGTCCGCGGCCACCAGCGTGACGACGTGCGCATCCTCCGGGTCGTGCAATTCGGCGGCCCCGCCCGGACGGCGGCGCTGTGCCGCGCCGTCCCGCCGCCGGTCACGGGCCGAAGCGGGGGCCGGGCCCGCCGAGTCCTCCGGGGCATCGGGATCGTCCGGGATCCCCGGCGGCAGGGCGCCGACCCAGCGCTGCAGCGCAGCGGGCGGGTCGGTGCGCAGCACGGTCGCCGGCACCAGGCCCCACCCTCCGGCGCGGTCGACGAGACAGGCCGCCACCTCCCGACCGGCCAGGGTGCCGTCCGGAAAGTCCCACAGGGGTCGCTCGTAGCGGACCGGCTTGAGCACGGCGTACCCACGGCCACCGTCGGCGCGGACCCCGTCGACCGCCACGAGGAAGACGCCGTTGGAGGCATCGGTGAGCTGGCCGACCGGGTCGATCGCACCCGCCGCCAGCGCCGCGAAGGTGGCCCCGTCGGCTGCGTCGAGCGGGACGGGGTGCGTCGAGGGTTGGGGGGCGCTCAGCGCCGGTACCCGTTGGCCCGGGGGCAGATGTGTCCCTCGGCGTCGATCGGACCGGCACAGAACGGACATTGCGGCCGTCCCGCGGCGACGACGCGGCGGCCGCGGCGGGCGAAGGCGCGGGCCATCCCCCCGGGCAGACTGACCCGCAACACGAGCTGGGTGGGATCGGTGGCCGGGTCGATCGCGTTCTCCCCCGCCTCGGCGAGTTCCTCGGCGTCGGCCGTGTCGAAGGAGTCACCGACCGCATGCAATTCCAGCACCAGACGACGGACCTCGGGATCCCAGGACAACCCCATGGTGCCGACCCGGAACTCCTCCTCCACCGGCATCGCCAACGGCCCGTCGTCGACGAACGCGTGGGCGGCCTGCTCGGTCGCCTCGCCCCCGGCGAACTCATCGAGAAGATCGTTCACCCGGTCGGCGAGGATCGCGACCTGCGTCTTCTCCAGGCCGACGGACGTGGTCCGCTGCCCGTCGCTGGCCTGCAGGTAGAACTCCCGCTGGCCGGGCGGGCCGACCGTGCCCGCGACGAACCGTGCCGGCGGATCGTAGGAGATGAGCGCCATGGCATGACCTTACGGCAGCGGGATCAGGAGTCCGCCCCGGCGCCGCCGCCGACCACCGCATCGCCACTGGCCGCGGCGTGCGGGGCCACGGCAGGCAGCGCCGACCAGGTGCCGGCGGTGTCGTTGGTCCGGAGCACGAACGGGCGTTGGTCGGTGTAACGCACCACCGACACGCTGGCGGGATCGACGTGCCAGCGCTGGAAGAGGTCCAGCGGGCACCCGGCCGCATCGGCCAGGACGGCCTTGAGGACGTCGCCATGACTGACCGCGGCCCACACCGCCCCCGGGCCGTGCTCCGCCTCGACGGCCGCGTCGCACTCCCGCACCGCGGCCACCGCGCGGGCGGCCATCGCCCGGATCGACTCCCCGGGGTGCTCGGGGCCGTCCGGGAACCGGGCCGCGCTCGGCTGAGTCTGGACGACCCGCCACAGCGGCTCCGTGACCAGCTCGGCGATGGGGCGCCCGGTCCACGCGCCGTACCGGCACTCCCCCAGCCGCTCGTCCTCCCGCCGCGGTACGCCGCGCCCGGTGAGCACCAGGTCGGCGGTCTGCAGGCAGCGGGTGAGTGGGCTGCTGACCAGGAGGGCCAGCGGTACGTCGACCAGCCGGGCACCCAGCGCCCGCGCCTGGTCCCGACCCTTGTCGTCGAGGTCGACCCCGGGGGTCCAGCCGGCGAGCAGTCCGGCCGCGTTCGCGGCGGTGCGTCCGTGACGGATCAGCAGGACCGTGGCCATGGGCGCCATCGTACGGGGGCGCCATCGTACGGGGGCGCGGCCTCGGGCGAGGTGGGCCGGGCCGCGCCGCCCCTCCTGCAACAATGGCGCCGTGATCGTGGACAAGGCGGTCTACCGCGACGGGATCCGCACCGAGTGCGGCGACGTATCGACCGAGCTGGAGCGGCTGCGCGCCTCGACCGAGCGCGGCTTCCTCTGGATCGGCATCAAAGACCCGACGACGACCGAGTTCGCCGAACACAACGACGAGTTGCAGCTGCACGATCTGGCCGTCGAGGACGCGCTCAAGGGCAACCAGCGCGCCAAGATCGACATCTACGAGAGCACCGTCTTCGTCGTCCTGAAGACGCTGCGCTATATCGAGGCGACCAGCGATGTCGAGACGGGCGAACTGATGATGTTCGTCGGTGACCGGTTCGTCCTGACGGTGCGCTACGGCGAGGCGAACCCGCTCGCCGGAGTACGCCGCAGGCTGGAGGACAACCCCGAGCACCTCGCGCACGGCCCGATGGCCGTCATGCACGCCGTGGTCGACCACATCGTCGACACCTACCGCGCCATCGACGTCGAGTTGAGCCGCGACCTCGAAGACATCGAGGAAGCCGTTTTCGACGGCGACCGCGAGGTGGCCGGCACGGAGATCTACAAGCTCAAGCGTGAGGTGCTGGAGTTCAAGCGCGGGGCCCTGCCGCTGGTCGCGCCGATGCGCCGGCTGCTCGGCGACGCGCGCGTGCTGCTGCCCAAGAAGCTGCGGCCGTTCTTCTCCGACGTGCTGGATCACCTGCTGCAGGTCTGCGACCACGCCGAGTCCTACGACCGGCTGCTGACCGACATCCTGTCGGCGCACCTGTCCCAGCAGGCCATTCAGCAGAACGAGGACATGCGCAAGATCTCCGCCTGGGTGGCGATCGCCGCGGTGCCGACGATGCTCGCCGGCGTCTACGGGATGAACTTCGACAACATGCCCGAGCTGCACACGGAGTACGGCTATTTCGTGCTGGTCGCCGTGATGATGTCGGTCTGTCTGGGACTGTACGTCGCGTTCCGCCGCTCGAAATGGCTCTGAACCGCGACCTGGCTCTGCACGGCGACCTGGCTCTGCACGGCGCCGCTCAGTGGGCGCTGATCCACCCGGCCCCCAGCGCGGCCGCCAGGAGCAGGCCGGCGGGCACCCGGTAGTAGATGAAGGCGCGCAGCGAGTTCGTCGCCACGAAGCGCAGCAGCCACGCGATCGAGGCGTAAGCGACGATGAAGCTGATGACCAGACCGACGATCATCGGTCCCAGCGGAATGACCGAGAGATTGACGTCCTTGAGGCCGAACAGGCCTGCGGCGGTGAGCGCCGGAATGGCCATGAAGAACGACAGCTCCGTCGCCACCACCCGATTGATCCCGCCGAACAGGCCGGCCGAGATCGTCGCGCCCGAGCGGGACACGCCCGGGATGAGGGAGAGGCACTGGACCAGCCCGAGCTTCACGCCGTCCAGCACGGTCACGTCGTCCTCGGCGCGGACCCGTCCAGCCGCCACGGTCGCGGCGTACCGCTTCTCGGCGACCCACATCACCGCGCTCCACAGCACCAGGGCCCCCGCGACCACCCACAGCGATCGCAGCGGTCCGGAGATGATGTGGCGGCCCAGGAAGCCGACGATCCCGACGGGCAGAGAACCGACGATGACGGCCAGGGCCAGCGTCCAGTCGTGACTGCGCCGCGCCTCGGCATCACGCAGCCCCGCGACGAACGCCCTGAGCAGCCGAACAATCTTGCCCCAGAAGAAGACCAGCGTGGCGACGATCGCGCCGATCTGAATCGTGGCGGTGTAGCCGGTGACGGCCGGGTCATCGATCTGCAGGCCGAGCAGCTTCTCCGCGACGGTCAGATGTCCGGTGGAGCTGATCGGGAGGTACTCCGTGATTCCTTCGACGATTCCCAGGATCACGGCGTCCAGATAACTGAGCTCCACGAACTGCCTCTCAACGACGGTGGCCGGCGCCCTTACGCGGCCGGAACGGACCGAGGGACGGCAGCGGCCGGTGCGGTCCGCCGAGCGGGGATCCTAATCCGGCAGCCTGAACGCCCGCTCCAAGGGCCTGGATGCGGGCGTTCGGCGTGTCGGCGGGAGGCTTCAGAGCGTCGGGGTGGCCGCCCCGTCCGCCTCGTCGTCGTCATCGTCGAAGTCGATGTCGTCATCCTCGTCATCGTCGTCGTCGTCCTCATCGTCGTCGTCATCGTCCTCATCGATGTCGTCGTCGAAGTCATCGTCGATGTCGTCGTCCTCGTCGTCGCCGCTGTAGATCTCCAGGGGCGTCACTTCACCGAAGGCCTCCATGAGCGCGTCGTCGTAGGCGTCGAACGCCTCGGCGAGATCCTGGTATGCCGCAACCACCGCCGGGTCGTTCTCGCCGCGTCGCGAAGAGGCCGCCTCGAGGTGCCGCTCGAGGGCGGAGACGAACGTGGCGAGGGCGGCTCGGGGATCTGCGCTCATGCCCGCACGCTATCGTGTCCACGCCGCCTGGTCACCCGGGTTGCCGCCCGACTTGGTCACGGGTCCGGGCCGGGCTGGTTCGCGGCGAGAACGCCCGCGACAATGACGGTGATGATGGAGTTCGAATACCGCGTGGTGACCTTCGGGCGCCAGGTCAGCCGGGAGGAGTCTCGGCGGGCCCTGGCCGATGCGGCCGAGCACGACGGGTGGGAGCTGGCGCGGACCAGGCTGTACGTCGGGGGCGCGCGGCGGGTCTGGCTGCGGCGGCGCATCGTCCGGGTGCCGCGCCGCTGGGTCGATGCCGCCCGGGCGTGACGTGGGCTACCGGCCGTGCGTGACCAGCCTCGCCGTACGGGCCGCGGGAACGGTGGCCTTGGTGGCATCGTCGCAGTCACCATGGAGCAGGGGGTTGGCGGGCCGCAGGGCCGCCGCGGAGGAGGATCGATGAGACGGCGCCGCAGCACGGTGGTCTGCCTGGGTTTGACCGCGGTCCTGGCGACGTCCCTGGCGGGATGTGGGGCCGAGGAGGACGCCGGCGGCGGGGACCCGGAATACACCGGCATCTGCGTCGACAGGGCGACCGGAGTGCGGCTCGACGACACCGTCTGTGAGAACGATCCGCTCCCGGACGAGGCCGACTTCCAAGCCCAGTCCGCCGTCAACGCCGGCGCCGACCCGGCAGTCGCGCCGAGCACCCCCACGTCCAGTACGGCGCCCACGTCCAGCACGGCGCCGACGTCCAGCACGGCGCCGACGTCCAGCACGGCGCCGACGTCCAGCGCGGCGCCCACCTCCAGCGCGGCGCCCACCTCCAGCGCGGCCCCCACCTCCGGCGCGGCACCGATCCCCACGTGCGTGCCGACTGCCGAAACCGGCGCGACCGCGGCCACCGTGACGGCGACCTTGCCGCTGGAGGCCTCACCGACGACCGCGCCTACCGCGGTGCCGACCACCTTCGAGGGCGCGTGCCCGCCCGGCCAGGTGCCCGCAGGATCGGGGGGAACCCCGGCACCGGCCACCACCACGGTCTATCGGCATTCGACCTCGCACGGCTGGTTCTTCATCCCGTGGGGCCTGTGGGCGCCGCCGATCGGGCAGCGGGCCACCTACGGCAGCTATGCCCCGCCCACCGGCACGACGTACAGCCGCGGTGGCATGACCCGCAGCGGCGGAACCGTCACCAAGTCCACGGTCAGCGGCGGCAAGGTGTCCACCTCACGGGGTGGCTTCGGCAGCTCGGGCAGCAAGGGCGGCAGCTGATGGAGCGCTACCGCCTGCCCGCGCGTCCGCACTGGCGCGAGCGGGTGGTCGAACAGGGCCTGGTCTATCCGACGACCCGCGACGAGCGCGGCGTTGAGCGGCCGTATTGGTACGAAGAGGCCTGCTACGTGCTGACCGCCGACGAGGTCGATCTGCTGGAGGCCGCCACCGAGCGGCTGCACGGCATGTGCCTGGAGGCGGCCCGGTTCCTGGCCACCGGCGCGATGGGCAACCTGGGCCTGCCGGTCGGTGCGCTGCGCCGCGCGGGTCAGTCGTTGGCGAGCAACCCGCCGAGCCTGTATGGCCGCTTCGACCTGCGCTACGACGGTCAGGGGCCGCCCAAGTTGCTCGAATACAACGCCGACACCCCCACCGGGCTGGTGGAGTCCAGTGTGGCGCAGTGGTATTGGCTGGAAGACACGCATCCGGACTCGGACCAGTGGAACTCGTTGCACGAACGGCTGATCCTGGCCTGGCAGAAGATGGCCCCGAGGCTGGCCCCGGCGCCGGTCCACTTCGCGCACCACCAGGACGAGACCAGCGGCGAGGAGGAGATGACCGTCGGCTACCTGCGCGACACCGCCGAGCAGGCGGGTCTGCGCACCGCGGCCCTCACGATCGGGGACATCGGCTGGGACCGGGACCTGCTGTGTTTCGTCGACCTCGACAACGCCCCCATGCGGACGGTGTTCAAGCTCTATCCCTGGGAACTGATGCTCGCCGAGGAGTTCGGGCGGTACGTCGAGGCGGTGCCGCAGGGCCCGCAGTCGACGACCTGGCTGGAGCCCCTGTGGAAGGTGCTGTTGTCCAACAAGGCACTGTTGGCAGTCCTGTGGCAGCTCTACCCGAACGACGAGTTGCTGCTCCCCGCCTATCTGGACCAGCCGGGCCCGCTGACCGAATGGGTCGCCAAGCCGCTGCACGGCCGCGAGGGCGACAACATCCGCATCCACGCCGACGGGGTGCGGGAGGAGCACGGTGGCGACTACGGCGCGGAGGGCTGGTGCTACCAGCAGTGGGCGCCGCTGCCCGAGTTCGACGGCAACAAGGCCGTGCTCGGCTGTTGGGTCGTCGACGGGCTGGCCGCGGGGTTGGGCATCCGCGAGAGCGATGGTTGGGTGACCGACGACTACGCCCGCTTCGTGCCCCACCTGATGACCAGCGGTCGGCCCAGCGAGGCGGTTCGCCGGGCCTGGCTGGCCGATGCCGGCGCCGACGTGCAGGACGAGCCGTACGGCGCCGGCGTACAGGACGCGCCGTACGACCCCGAGAGAAGGACCCGCTGATGGTGACGAGTTTGTTGTTCGGTGCCGCGTATGCCCTGCTCGGGGTGGTGCTGCTCGTGGCGGGATTCTTCGTCTTCGACGCGCTGACCCCCGGCCGGTTGGGGTCGCGCATCTACGAGGCCAGGTCGATGAACGCGGCGATCATCGTGGCCGCGATCTTCATGGGACTGGGGGCCATCGAGGCGGTGGCGATCTACACCAACGGGGCGGCCAACTTCGGCAGCGCCTTCGGCTGGACCGCCGGATTCGGCGTGGTCGGGATCTTGCTGCAGGCCATCAGCTTCCTGATCCTCGACGCCGTGACGCCCGGATCGCTGCGCGAGATCGCCGTGGACGACCGGTTCCACCCAGGGGCTCTGGTGGCGGCCGCCTCGCAGCTCGCCGTGAGCCTGGTCATCTGCGCATCGATCTCCTGATCGGCTGTCGATCGGCCTGGTCGCCGCGGTTCGCGCGGTGCTGGCGCGGGCTCGTGCCGCCCGCGTCGATGATTTCGGCGGCCCTGGCGCCCGTGCTATGGTTTCGTGCGGTTGCAGGGCTGACCACGGCTTTCCCAAGGGCCGGATCGGGGCGTCCCGCAGCGGCCCTGAGCAGTAGGCAAGACCACCGGTCCGGGTGGCGGAATGGCAGACGCGCTAGCTTGAGGTGCTAGTGCCCTTAACGGGCGTGGGGGTTCAAGTCCCCCTCCGGACACTCACCATGACGGCGGATCAGCCCAACCGCACCCGGACGAACCGGGGACGGTAGTTGTGGACGTCGGCGTAGACGTCGGCCACCTGCGTGCTGTTGACGCAGTAGCTGACGAGGAGGCTGTCGTTGGTGCAGTACTGCGGGTGCGCCTTCGAGCTGTAGGTGAAGAGGTTGCCGCCGGACTCCGGCGTGCGGCCCAGCAGCGTGGGTGAGGAGAACGGCCCCTGGGGCCGGTCGGCGCGGATGAGCTGGATCTTCGCGCTGAGCGGTTCGCGGGCGTCGCTGGAGACGAGCCAGTATTCGCCGCGGAACGGCATCACCGAGAACTCGTTGCCCACGCCCTCCACGACGGCCCGCGAGGCGGCCTCGTCGTTCGACCAGGCCGAACCCGTCCAATAGCGCCACTGCCGCGCGTCGGCCAGCGCGCCCTTCGGGGCGACGGCCACGTGCAGGAACTTGCGCCAGACCTGATCGTCCACGCCGTAGATGAAGAGCCAGTCCCCGAGCTCCATGATCGCCGCGCCCCAGTGGACGCCGACCACCGCACGAGGCGTGACCTGCACGATCTGCCCCGTCGCGAGGTCCGCGGTGCCGACGGCGCAACCGCGATAGGCGAAGTCGAAGACGCCGTTGCCGGTGCGGAAGAACTCATACAGGATCACGTCGAGCCGGCGGCCCTGCGCGGTCGCGTCGCCCAGCCAGTACCAGCGCTGCCCCTCCACGGCGCCCTCCGGCGCGAAGAGCGAGCGGGGGGCGGCGACCGTACCGCCCGTCAGCGTCGTGAGGACCCCGCCGCGGTCGACGATGATGCTGTTGTGGATGAACGGGCTGGTCCACGGCCGGGAGCCGTCCTTGGCGACCGTGCCCATGATCGTGTCGGAGAAGAGCCACAGCGTGCCGTAGTCCGTCGGGAGGCTGTAGGCACCGTCCGCGCCGGACCAGCGCCCGCCCGTGTCACCGTAGGCGTTCATGGCGTCGGTGAGGCCTCGCTCGGTCGCCGCCCCGAGGACGGTCGGGGCGCCCGCCGCGAGGGCTCGCGGGGCCGCCGTGAGCAGCGGGGATGCCGCGGCGGCGGCGGTGGCGGCGAGGAAGGTACGACGGCGCATGGGCCCCATCTTGTCGGGGCGCCCCGCGGCGCGACAGGCCATCTGCGGATGACGTTCGGGCAGTAAGGCACTCATTCGCCGCCGGCCGCCCAGCCGCCAGGCTCAGCCGGCGAGCAGGCCCTCCAAGTAGAGCCGGTTGGCCTTCGCCACGTCCTTCGGGTCGTCCGGGGTGGTGTCCTGCTCGAGCACGACCCAGCCGTCGTACGACCGCGCCTGCAACGCGCGCACGATCGCCGGCAGGTCGACCATCCCGCTCCCCAAGGCCGGGAAGATGAACGTCTTCAGGGCGCGGCCGAAGCTCCACTCCTCCGCCTTGGCGGCCTGCAGCACGGCCGGGTCGACGTCCTTGAGGTGGACGTGCGCGACGCGGTCGCCGTACTCCGGCAGCAGATCGAGGGCGTTGCCGCCGCCGTAGGCGAGGTGACCCACGTCCATGCACCAGCCCACCTTCGTCGGGTCGCTCATCTGCAGGAACCGGACCGTCTCGGCTTGGGTCTCGATGTAGGTGCCCACGTGGTTGTGCAGGACGACCGTGATGCCCATCGGGGCCAGGCGGTCGGCGCACTCGTGCAGACCGTCGACGAAGTTTCGCCACTGATCGTCGGTCAGGCCGTTCGCCTCATCGACGTGACCGGCCTCGTTGTCCCGGCGCTCGTCGCCCAGCTCGGCGGCGACGATCAGGGTGCCGCCCGCGGCCTTGACCCGCTCGGCCACCGCGAGGGCGTCCGCGAACGACTGCTCCCACCGGTCCTTGTCGCGGAAGCCCAGCCGCACGAACGCGCCGACCATCGACAGGTTCCGCTTCGCGCACTCCGCGCGCACGGTCGCCGGATCGTCGGGCATGCCCGGGCCCCACTCGGTGGCCGTGTAGCCCGCCTCGACCATCTCGTCCATCATCTGCGCGTACGGCGTGTAGGGCCGGTATTCCGGGACGTCGCCGTTGTTCCAGTTGCAGGGCGCGGTCGCGATGCGCACGGGGGTCTCCTCGCGGGTCGGGCGGGGCCGGGTGGCGGCTCCGGCGGCGACGTCATCGCCGCACCTCACGATGTTAAGACAATATGACATCAGTGTCACGGGCTTCGCGGACTCCCGGGCACAGCGCCGCCGTACGGCAGTGCCGGCGCTGCGATGTTGCGACAGATGTCAGGCGGCGACGGTCTCCACCCACAGCGCCACGATGTGGTCGCGCGTGAAGCTGACGGTGGCGGCCTCGGCGAAGGTGCGCTGGGTTGTCCCGGTGACCACGATCTCGTAGCTGTCGATGTGCTCGTCGTGGATGAGCCGCTGCAGGTGATCGTTGGGGTCGCCCTGGAACGGCTTGGTCAGCCACTCGGTTCCGTCGACCGTGATCAACCGGACCTGCATCATGCTCATGGGGTGTGCTCCTGGGTGAGGGGCCGCGAACGGCTCTGGGTGGGGTGGGACTAGTCGCCGGATCGCCGGCTCTGGCGAACCTGGCGGAGGCGCTGGATGGTTTCGGGGTCGTAGGCCAAGGCGGCGGGGTCCGCGATCACGCCGTTCAGCACCAGCGCGTAGCCGCTCGGATTCAACCCGAGTTGTTTCATCGCGGCCTCGTACTTGTACTCCTGGACCTGCTGGCTCTGGCCCCATTCGCGCTCAAGGTCGATGACGGCCTTGTCCCGAGCGGACAGGCCGATCGTTCGACGTCGCGGCAACCGTGCCACCTCCTCAGGAACCTCATCGGCACCCCGGGGAGGGGCCTGAGGACCGCCGGCATCGGCTCGGCTCAGCCGCGCGAGGGGTGCGGAGTGTGCGGAAGGCGCGCAGGGCGCGCAGAGGGCGCAAGGTCCGCAGAGCGTGGTGGCAGTGTGAGCGCCACCAGCACGGGGCCGGTACGCCGTGGCCCCGGGGCGCCGGCCCCGCACCCCGGCTCGCCCGCCAGCGTGGCCGAGGCGCAGGTGCCACAGCCGCCCGAGGGGCAGCCCTGGGCCAGTTCCTGGGCCTGCAGGCGCCCGATCCGCACAAGATGGTCCACGCCGGCCCGGACCAGATCCGCGCTCAGCCCGGTGCGCTCCTGCACCTCCGGCAGGCTGGTGGCGCCCGCCTCGAAAGCGGCCAGGACGGCCGACAGTGGCCCGGTCATGTCACCAGGCGACCGATCTGGAAGACGGCCACGGCCAACGTCCACGCGACCACGAGCTGGATGCCCACCCCGAGAAGTGTCCAGCGCCCGCCGATTTCGCGGCGCTGCGCGGCCAGCGTCGCGATACAGGGCGTATAGGCCAACAGGAACACCAGGAACGCCAGCACCGCCGCCGTCGGGTGCCCCCCGGACGAGGTCTGGAAGGCCGTCGTGATGTGCTCGGCCAGATGATCCGCTCCCCCGCCCTCGGGGTCGGCGACGGCGTAGGTCTGTGCCCAGGAGGAGATCACCGCCTCCTTGGCGATGAATCCCACGACCAGCGCGCTGCCGGTCTGCCACTGCCCGAAGCCGGCGGGCTCGAAGACCGGCGCGATGGCCTGCGCGGCGACGCCGTACGCGCTGTCCTCGATCGCCACCTCGCCGAACTGGCCGCCATGGGCGGGCCACGACTGCAACGCCCACACGACGACGACGGTCGCGACGATGATGCCGCCGGCGGTCCTGAGGAAGCCGCGCAGCCGCACCCACATCACCGCCAGGGACAGCCGCAGGGTCGGCCGCTGATAGGGCGGCAGGTCGAGGATGAGCGGCTCGGTGCCCATGGTGCGCCAGAGCGTACGCCGCAGCGCCATCCCGACCAGCAGGACCAGGACGATCGAGACCACATACATGGCGAAGACGACCGTGCCCGCGTGATCGGGGAAGAAGATCGTGGCGAGCATGACGTAGACGGTCAGCCGCGCGCTGCAGGAGGTGAACGGAACCAACAGGGCGACCAGGATGCGCTGCCGCGCCTGGCCGAGAATCCGGGTGGCCGCGATGGCCGGCACATTGCAGCCGAAACCCACCACCAGTGGCAGGAACGCCTTGCCGGGGAGCCCGAGCCGGCGCATCAGCCGGTCGGTCACGACGGCGGCTCGAGCCATGTAGCCGGAGTCCTCCAGGATCGCCAGCAGCAGGAACATCAGCGCCATCAGCGGGACGAAGGTCAGCAGCATCCCGACGCCGGCGATCAGGCCGTTGACCACGAGGCCGACCACCGGGGTGCCGCCCAGGCCGACCGCGTCGAGCAGCGCCCGGGCCCCGTCGGAGACCGGGCCGGTGAACAGCCCGTCCAGCAGGTCCTGCAGCGGGCTCGCGACGGTCGTGGTGATCTGGAAGACGAGCCACATCGCGGCCAGGAAGACCAGCGGGCCGCCGACGGGATGGGTGACCACCGCGTCGATCCGGTCCGAACGGCTGCGGCGGGCGGTGCCGGTACGTCGGGTGCCGGCACGCACCGCCGCCTCGATCCAGGCGAACCGCTCGTCGTCGACGCCGAGGTCGTCGCCTGGCTTCTCCGCCATGCCCGCCATGCCCGCCATGCCCGCCATGCCCGCGTCGGCGGCGGGCTGCGCGCCGGACCCGGTGAACCGTGGGGTGGGCACGCCGTGGCGCAGGGCGTGCGCGACGGTCGAGGCCAGGGCGTCGTGCCCGCGACGATGCCGGGGGTCGAGCGCCACGACCGGCGTGCCGAGGGCGGCGGCCAGGGCCGCTGGATCGACCTCGACGCCACGCCGCGCGGCCACGTCGACCATGGTCAGGGCGACGACGACGCGATAGGGGTGCTCCCGAAGCTGGGCGACGAGGTGCAGGCTCCGGGCGAGATTGGCCGCGTCGGCCGCGACGACGACCAGATCGGGACGGTCCGCCGGCGGGGTGTCCAGGAGCAGGTTGCGCGTCAGGGCCTCATCGGGCGAGAGCGGGTCCAGGCTGTAGGCGCCGGGCAGGTCCAAGACCGTCGCATCGCCGGCCAGACCGCTGCGCGCGGGCCAAATTCCCGAGCCGACCTCGACGGTGGTGCCGGGCCAGTTCCCGACGGTACGTCGGGCCCCGGTGACCGCGTTGAACAGGGTCGACTTGCCGACGTTCGGGGCACCCACCAGCGCGATGACGGGGCTGCCCGCCCCGGCCCAGTCCTGGGCGCCGTCCGCGCAACAGGGCGGCTCGGTGATGCGCTGGGCCCGCCGCACCGGGGCGGCGGGAGCCTCCTCCGGGGCGCTCATGCCGGCGTTCCGAGCAGGGTGATCGTGCGTGCGGTCCCGGCATCGAGGGCCACCCGGGAGTCGGCGACGCCGAGGATGCGCCCGCCCCCGGCGGTCCGGCGCAGGACGGCCACTCGGGCGCCGGGTCGGATGCCGAGCTCGGCGAGCCGGCGTTGTGCCGGGCCCTCGGCGGCGATGGAGGCAACGCTCAGGGTGGCCCCGAGCGGGGCATCGGCGACGGTGCGACTCGGCATGTCACCAGGTTACACAACGAGGTAAGGCTCACCTAAGTAAGTCGGGTGTCTGCTGCGTCACTCGACCCAGCCGAAGCGTCACAGCGATCCAGTCGAAGCCTCAGAGCGGACGATGCACCAGCAGCGGCAGCACCACCCTGGCGCCGGCCCGGCGCAGCGCCGCACCGGCCAGGGTGATCGCCCACCCGGAGGCGCTCGCATCGACCACGAGCAGGACGCTGTCGGCGTCGGTGGCCGGCGGCGGATCGGCCTGCACGATGTCGCGCCAGGCGGCCGCCTGGTCTGCGGAGGACGCCTCTCGCGACGGCGGGGTGCCGGTCCACGTCCAGCGCTGCACCGGGAGCCGACCCACCGCGCCGAGATGCTCGGCAACCTGGGCGGCCACCTGGCCCACCCTGGCCGCGTCAAACGCGACGATGGCCCCCGGGCGCTGGGGCCAGTGCGGTCGCCAGGAGACCAGCGCGGCCACCGCGGCGGCCAACAGCTCCGGCTCGGCGGGCACGGCGGGATCGGCACCGGCCAGGCTGCCGGTCAGCGCGGCCTGCCATTCCGGCGCGTCGGCGTGCACCAGGACCCTGCCGGGTTCGACGCCCAGATCGGCGGGGATCCGGCCTCGGGCCCCGAACGCCCCGCCCGGCCACATCTTGCGGGGTTCCAGCGTGTGCGATCGTTCCCGCAGCACCCGGCGTACCGCCTCGACCGTGGCCGGCGCCGGCGCCGCCGACCACCCCGGCAGCAGCTCCCCCCGACACACCGAGCAGCGCCCGCACGGGGCCGCGCTCGGGTCGTCCAGGGCCGTCTGCAACAAGGCCATCAGGCAGGACCGGCCCGCGACGTACTGCCGCATCAGGTCGGCCTCGCGGCGCCGCGTGGCCAGGATCGCGGCGTAGTGCTCGGCGTCGTAGTGCCAGGGGCGGCCGGTGGTGCGCCAGCCGTCCACGTCCCGGTCGACCACCTCGGCGACCGCGAGCTGCTTGAGCAGGAGCTCGACCTTGGTCCTGCGCAGACCCGTCTCCGCCTCCAGGGCCGGGCCGGACGCGGCGGGCTCGCCCGGCCCCGGCAGGGCCGCCAGCAGCCGGTCGACCTCGGCGGGCACCGGCAGCGTGGCGGTCGCGAAGTACTCCCAGACGCGGTCGTCCGCCGCCGCCGGCAGCAGCGCCACCAGGGCGCGGTCGATGGCCCGACCGGCGCGACCCACCTGCTGGTAGTAGGACACCGGCGACGGCGGGGCGCCGACGTGCACGACGAAGCCGAGATCCGGCTTGTCGTAACCCATGCCCAGCGCGGACGTCGCCACCAGCGCCTTGAGGCGGTTGCCGCGAAGGTCGTCCTCCAGCCGTTCGCGCAGCCCCCCGTCGAGGGAACCCGTGTACGCCGCGACGGGCAGGGCCTCGCCGTGCCGTGCGGTGATCGCCGCGGTGAGCCGCTCGGCGTCGGCGACCGTGAGGGTGTAGACGATTCCCGATCCGGGCAGGGCGGGCAGGTGCTCGACGATCCAGGCGTACCGGGCCAGCGGGTCCAGCCCGCCGATCACCGCGAGGTCCAGGCTGGAGCGGGCCAGCGGCCCCCGCTGCACCAGGGTCGAGGGGCCGAGTTGGGCGGCGACGTCCGTGGTGACCCGCGCGTTGGCGGTGGCGGTCGTGGCCAACACCGGGGTCTGCGGGTTGAGGTGGCGCAGCACGTCGGCGACCCGACGATAGTCGGGCCGGAAGTCGTGCCCCCAGTCCGAGACCGCGTGCGCCTCATCGATCACCAGCAGCCCCAGCCGGCCGGTCAGGCGGTCCAACACGCGGCGCCCGAACACCGGGTTGGCCAGCCGCTCGGGCGACACGAGCAGCACGTCCACGCGGTCGGCGGCGAGCTCCGCCTCGACCAGGTCCCACTCGTCCCGGTTGGCGGAATTGAGCGTCTGCGCGACCAGCCCCGCGCGGCGCGCCGCCGCGACCTGGTCGCGCATCAGCGACAGCAGCGGCGAGACGACCAGGGCGGGTCCCAGACCTCGGGAGCGCAGGACGGCCGCGGCGACCCAATACACCGCGGATTTGCCCCAGCCCGTCGCCTGCACCACCAGCACCCGCGCGCCCGGCGCGAGCAGCCCGGCGACCGCCTCCTCCTGATCCGGGCGCAGTCGGGCGCCCGGACCGGCCAGCGCCGCCAACACCGCATCGGCGATGGCGCGGACCTCCGGGGCCAGGCCCTGCGATGGGTCGCCGAAGGAGCTCAGCTGCGGCCCTTGCGGGCGATCCGAGCGGCCCGCTCCTGCCGGCGCCGCTCGGCGTCGCGGGTCTCCAACTCCCGCGCCTCCTCCAGCGTCGGCGCGGTGCCGCCCAGCCGGTGCGGCAGGAACTGCAGGTCCGCGCCGGTCAGGGCCGGATAGTCGCGCTGTTCGGCGTCGAGCAGCTCCTGCATGCGGCGTTTGAGTTCGGCGTTGGCGTCCTCGGGCGACTGGCCCTTGGGCACGACGTACGGCTCCCCGATCCGGATGCCGACCGGCGTCTTGGTGCGACCCAGGCGCTTGGGCTTGCCCTTGGACCAGATCCGCTGGCCGCCCCAGGACACCACGGGCAGCAGCGGCGCGCCGGAGGCCTGCGCCATCCGCACCGCGCCCGACTTGAACTCCTTGAGTTCGAAGCTTCGGCTGATCGTGGCCTCCGGGAACACCCCGACGATCTCGCCCTGCTTGAGCGCGCGCAGCGCCGTGGCGAACGACGCCGCCCCCGCGTCGCGATCGACGGGAATGTGCTTCATCGCGCGCATGAACGGCCCGCCGATCGGGTGCCGGAAGATCGACTCCTTGCACATGAACCGCACGTAGCGGCCCGCGGCGTCGGCGACCAGCCCGCCGAACATGAAGTCCAGATAGTTCGTGTGGTTGAGCACCATCACGGCGGGGCCGGTGCGCGGGATGTTCCCGACGCCGGTCATGCGGAACCGCAGCCCCTGCATGGCGAAGACGGCGTGCCCGGTGTCGACCACGGCCCGGTAGAAGCGATCCATGGCGACCAAACTAGCGTCCGCGGGCGGCGCGGGCGTCACGTCGCCGGTGCCGCGTGGCGTCCGGCCGGTCGGCCGACGCGGGCACCGGTCCGCCCGGGGCGCCGCCGCGGGTAACCTGACGCCGTGCTCCCGCATGTCGACGCCACCCGGTATGTCGCCCCGTTCCGGGAGGGTGGCTCACTGCCCGGGCTGGTGGAGGCGACCGACCTCGGCATGTATGTCGTGAAGTTCCGCGGCGCCGGCCAGGGCCTCAAGGTGCTGGTCGCCGAGGTCATCTGCGCGGGCCTGGCCCGGGCCCTGCAGGTGCGGACCCCGGACCTGGTGACGATCACGCTGCCGGAGCCGATCGCGCGGTACGAGGCCGACGAGGAGGTCCAGGACCTGCTCACGGCCTCCCCGGGCAGCAACTTGGGGATCGACTTCCTGCCGGGGGCGTTCGGTTACGACGGCGCCCGGCCGCCGGACCCCGACGAGGCCGCGGCGATCGTCTGGCTCGATGCGCTCACCGCCAACGTGGACCGCACCTGGGCCAACCCCAACCTGCTGGTCTGGGGCGGGCACACCTGGGCCATCGACTCCGGCGCCGCCCTGTATTTCCACCACTCCTGGCCCCGGCGGGCGCCGGACGCGGCCCGGTTCGCGGCCCAGCCGTACGACGCCGGTGGGCATGTGCTGGCCGAGGTGTCGGCCGACGTGAGCGCCGCGCACGACCGCCTCGCCGCGCGGCTCCCGGCGGCGGTGCTGGAGTCGGTGGTGGCCGATGTGCCGCAGGAGTGGCTGGAGCCGACCGACTGGTTGCCCGATGCGGCCGCCGTGCGCACGGCGTACCTGCAACACCTCACCGCCCGCCTGGCCGCGCCCGCCGCGTGGTTGCCGAACCGGGGGGCGACCCGGTGACGACCTTGCCCTACCAGTACGTCGTGGTGCGCGCCGTGCCGCGCGTCGACCGGGAGGAATTCGTCAACGTCGGGGTGGTGCTGTATTGCCAGCAGGCGAGCTTCCTGCGCTGCGCGTGGGCCGTCGACGAGGCCCGCCTGGCCGCCCTGGCCCCGGGCCTGCCGACCGCCGAGCTGCGCGGCGCCCTCGCCGTGATCGACGACGTGTGTGCCGGCCGGGAGGGTGGCGGGCGGCCCCGGCTGGGTCGGGACGGCGCCCGGTTCGGATGGCTGGCCGCCCCGCGCAGCACGATCGTCCAGCCGGGCCCGGTGCACGGCGGGGTCTGCGCAGATCCGGACGCCGAATTGTCCCGATTGGTCGACCTGCTGGTGCGGTGACCGGCTCGCTAGGCTGCCCCCATGAACCTCGACCGACCGACTCCCCCGGACCCGTACTCGTTCCTGCCGAAGGTCGCCACGTTCAGCCTGGAAGGCGACTTCGCCGACGGCGGCCAACTGCCCGACGACCAGGTCTACGCCAAGGGCAACGCCTCCCCCGCGCTGCGCTGGTCGGGTGCCCCCGAGGGCACCAAGAGCTACGCCGTGACCTGCTACGACCCCGATGCTCCGACGCCGTCCGGGTTCTGGCACTGGTTCGTGGCCAATGTCCCGGGCGACTGCACGCAGCTGCCCGCCGGCGCCGGCGTCGAGCACGGTGGGTCGCTGCCGCACGGGGCGATCCAGCTGGCCAACGACTTCGGCACCCGCGACTTCGGCGGCGCCGCGCCGCCCCAGGGCGATCGGCCGCACCGATACATGTTCGTCGTCGCCGCCCTCGACGTGGAGCGTCTGGATCTGGAGGCGGACACGCACGCGGCCAAGGCCAGCTTCATGATGCTGCAGCACGTCGTGGGCCGGGCGTTCCTGACGGGACTGTACGCCGCCTGACCTTGGCGCTCGCGCGCTCTCGGGTCCGGCCCCCGCCACCGGCAGGTCAGGTCCGCAGCGCCCACATCGCGACGGCGCTGGCGGCGGCGACATTGAGTGAGTCGACGCCGCCGGCCATCGGGATCCGGATGACCAGATCGCAGGCGGCCACCGTCCGGCGCCCCAACCCGTCCCCCTCCGTGCCCATCACCAGGGCGAGTCGCTGCGGCGGGTCGGCCGCCAGCTGCTCCAGCGGCACCGCGTCCGGCGCCAACGCGAACGCGGCCACGACGAAGCCCGCCTGCGCGAGGGTGGCCACCCCGCCGGGCCACGGGTCGATGCGGGCCCAAGGCACCTGGAACACCGTGCCCATCGACACCCGGATGCTGCGCCGGTAGAGGGGGTCGGCGCAGCGCGGGGTCACCAGGACGGCGTCGGTGCCGAGGGCGGCGGCACTGCGAAAGATCGCGCCCACGTTGGTGTGGTCGACGATGTCCTCCAGCACGACCACGCGCCGCGCCCCGGCCAACACCTCGGCCAGCGGCGTCGGCGGCGGCCGGTGCATGGCCGCGATGGCGCCGCGGTGCAGGTGGAATCCGGTCATCGCGGTGATGACCTCGTCGCTGCCGACGTACACCGGCACGTCCGCCGCCTCCGCCGCGGCCACCAGGTCGGCGAGCTCGCGCACCCAGCGCTGCGCCATCAGGTAGGAACGGGGCCGGTGTCCTGCCCCCAGCGCGCGGCGAATGACCTTGTCGCTCTCGGCGAGGTAGAGCCCCCGCTCGACGTCGAGGCGGCGGCGCAGGGCCACGTCGGTGAGCGCGAAGTAGTCCGCCAGGCGCTCGTCGCGGCTGTCGGTGACGGGAATGGTCACGGTCGGTCCCTCACCGGCAGCGGCCACTCACGCCAGGCACATCGGGGCCGGTCACGCCGACCTCACGCCGGCCAGATCGTCAGGCGCGCCAACGCGACCAGGCCGACGACCAGGATCACGCCGCGCAGCGCCGCCGGGGGCAGCCGCCGGCCGATGGCGCTGCCGAGCAGCCCCCCGACGGCGCTGCCGATGCCGATCAGCAGCACCGCCGCCCAGGAGATCTCGCCCCAGCGCAGGGCCATGAACAGGATCGAGGAAACTAGGTTCACCAGCGGGACGACGACGTTCTTGACGGCGTTGATGCTCTGCAGACCCACCGGCAACAGCACGCTGAGCAGCCCCACCAGGATGATGCCCTGAGCCGCGCCGAAGTAGCCGCCGTAGATGCCGGTCAGGAACACCACGGTGGGCACCGCGGGGCTGCGGCGGGGGTGGCCGGCGGCGTGATCGGCGGCGGGGCCGGGCTCGGCCTGGTGCGCCTGCTGGGCCAGTTCGTCCCTGGCCGCCTGTTCGGCGCGGGCGGCCCGGGCCGCGCTGGCCCGCTGCAACCGCGGCCCGGCGACCACCATGATGAGCCCGAAGAGCACCAGCGCCGGGACCACCGCGGCGAACACCGAGGACGGCAGCACCAGCAGCAGCAGGGCCCCGACCACCCCGCCGAGCACGGCGGGCGGCACCAGACGGCGTACCAGCGCGCCGTGACCGGCCAGTTCGCGACGGTAGCCATAGGCCCCGGCGAGCCCGCCGGGCAGCAGCCCGAGGCTGTTGCTTATGTTCGCGGTCAGCGGGGGGTAGCCGAGCATCAGCAGCGTCGGAAAGGTCACCAGGGTTCCGGATCCGACGATGGCGTTGATGGTGCCCGCGGCGACGCCCGCCAGCGTGATGGCGACGATCTCGAGCAGCGGCACCCGCCCACCTTAGACGGTGGGCGGGTGCCGATTCGCGGCCGGTTCGGAAGTCAGCCCTGCTGGGGCCCCTGCGGCGGCCGACCCCAGGCGCCGGGGTCACCCTGCTGGGGCGGGTACGGCGGACGCGCGGGCATCTGCTGCTCCACCCGCGGCGCCGAGCTGGGACCGGGGGGCGGCGGTACGTCGTGCGCCGGCGGCAGACCCGCCGGGGCCGGCATGCCGGCGACCTCCTGCGGCTGGGCCGGGCGTGGCTGGGCCGAACCCTGGTCGGCGGGCCGGGTGCCTCCCGCGGCGCCCTCACCGCGATGGGTGCCCCGCACCTGAGCGCTGGTGTTGGCGGCCTCCGAGGAGGTTCGCGCCGCCTCGTTGCGCGCCTCCGCCAGGGCCTCTTCCGGGCTTTGCAGCATCGTGTTGGCGAACGCGTCGTCCTGCTCCGGGGTCGGCACCCACGGCTCGCTGTCGTCCACCGGGGCCGGCTGCTGCCCACCGAGGGCGCTGCTGATGCCGCGCAACGCGTCGGTGAGTTCGCTGGGGACGATCCACATCTTGTTGGCGTCGCCGCGGGCCAGCTGCGGGAGCACCTGCAGGTATTGGTAGGCGAGCAGCTTCTGGTCCGGCTTGCCGCGGTGGATCGCTTCGAACACCGAGGTGATGGCGCGGGCCTGGCCCTGGGCCTCCAGGATCCGGGCCTGCGCCGAACCCTCGGCGCGCAGGATCTGGGACTGCTTGTCGCCCTCGGCGGTCAGGATCGCCGACTGCTTGACGCCTTCGGCGGTCAGGATCGCGGCGCGCCGGTCGCGCTCGGCGCGCATCTGCTTCTCCATCGAGTCCTGCACGCTGTGCGGCGGGTCGATGGCCTTGAGTTCGACGCGCGCCACCCGGATGCCCCAGCGGCCGGTCGCCTCGTCAAGGACGCCGCGGAGCTGACCGTTGATCTGGTCGCGGCTGGTCAGGGTCTGCTCGAGGTCGAGCGAGCCGATGACATTGCGCAGGGTGGTCACCGTGAGTTGCTCGATGCCCTGGATGAAGTTGGCGATCTCATAGACCGCGGACTTCGCATCCGTGACCGCGTAGTAGATGACCGTGTCGATGTTGACCACGAGGTTGTCGGAGGTGATCACCGGCTGCGGCGGGAAGCTGACCACCTGCTCGCGCAGATCGATGCTCGCGCGCACCCGGTCCACGAACGGGAAGAGCAGGTGGATACCGCCGTGCAGGGTGGCGTGATAACTACCCAGGCGTTCGATGATCAGCGCCGTCTGCTGGGGCACGATCCGGACGGCCCGACTGATGACCGTCACCCCGAACACGACGAGCAGGAACAGCAGGATGAGCGTGAGATTCATGTTTCCTCTTCCCCGATGGTCTGCGGTCCAGCGTCAGCTGGCCGGGCCGATGACGTCCTCTGGTGTGGTCGCGGGAGCGACGACGGCGGTGGCGCCGTCGATGGACACGACCTGAACCTGGCCGCCACTGGCGACGGGCAGGGCGCCCTCGACGAGCCGGGCCGACCACTCCTCACCACCGATGCTGACGCGGCCACCGGTGCTGGTCACCTCGGTGGTGGCCCGACCGGACCGGCCCAGATAGGCCTCCGTGCCGAGGGCGACCTGGGCGGAACTGGCCAGCATGCGCTTCTTCATCTCGGGGCGCACCAGCACCAGCAGGGCCGCCGCCACCGCGACCGCGGCGACGACCTGCACCGGGAAGGGGGCGCCCAGCGCGCCGGCTGCGGCCCCGGCGGTGGCGCCGCCGGCGAGCATGATGAAGACGAAATCAACGGTCGCGGCCTCGATCGCGCCCAGGGCCAGCGCCAGGGCGAGCCAGGCCGCCCACGAGTTGGATTCGAGCCAATCCACCGGCAGCTCCCCTCTCTCGCAATGATGCTCGGGGGCGCCGTGCACCCCCGGGCCTGTCCTTATCGACGTTCGGGCACGCCCTGGGGTTCCCGCGCGGACGCACCGGACGGTACGTCGGCGCCGGTGGCGACTTCTCCGTCGGCCGAGGTCGGCCCCGACACGTGCCTCGACGCCGGCCCCGCTGCAACCCCCGGCGCGGGCTCCGCCGCAGCGCCCGACGACGCCGGGGTCGGGTCGGTCCAAGGCCCTTGCTCCCCCGGCTCGGGCACCCGGGAGCGCGCGGCCCACCGGTCGTCGTACCGCTCCAGGTGCAGCGGCATCGCGAAGGTCGCCTCGAGGTTGGCCTGGGTGAGCGTCATCCCGATCGGGCCGGCCGCCACGATCCGGCCACCACGCAGCAGCAGCACGTCGGTGAATCCGGGCGGAATCTCCTCCACGTGGTGCGTCACGAGAACCAGCGCGGGCGCTTCGAGATCCCGGGCGATCTCCCCGAGCCGGGCGACCAGGTCTTCGCGACCGGCCAGGTCCAGCCCGGCCGCCGGCTCGTCGAGCAGCATCAGTTCGGGATCGGTCATCAGGGCGCGGGCGATCAGGACCCGCTTGCGCTCCCCCTCCGAGAGGGTGCCGTAGGTCCGTTCGGAGAGGTGCTCGGCCCCGAGGGAACGCAGCAGCCGGCGGGCGCGGGAGACGTCCAGCCGCTCGTAGTGTTCGCGCCAGCGACCGACCACGCCGTACGACGCGGTGAGCACGACATCGCGCACCAGCTCGCTGCCGGGCACCCGGTCGGCGAGGGCGCTACTGGCCAGGCCGATCCTCGGCCGCAACTCGAAGACGTCGACCGCGCCGAGGATCTCCGAGAGCACCGAGGCCACGCCTCGGGTCGGGTGCATCCGGGCGGCGGCGAGCTGGAGCAGCGTCGTCTTGCCGGCCCCGTTCGGGCCCAGCACGACCCAGCGTTCGCCCTCCTCGACGGACCAGTCGATGCCGTCCAGGAGCGAGGCCCCACCGCGGACGACGCCGACCCCAGCGAACTCCAGCACGTCACTCATGCCGGCCCCGCGCTTCCTCGGCGTTCATACTTCGACCCTAGGGCACGTCCCGCGTCGATTCGCGCAAGACCCCTACGATGGCCGGATGTCCGAGCTGCCCGTGAGCGTACGCCTCGCGCTGTGGGTGACGGCCGCGTACGCCGGCCGGGTGGCCCTGCCCGATGCCCTGCGCACGGCCACCGGCGACCTGGACCTCGTCGGGGGACGCACCGAGCGGCTGCAGACCTGGCACGACCTCGGCGAGCGCGCCGTTCTGGTGGCCCTGCCGCATCCCGGGGCGCCCGGGTTGCTGCCTCGGGGGCGGGAGGTGCTGGCCGCCGCGGTGGAGGCGGGCGAATGCGTGTTCGTGCCCGGGCTCGGCGATGCCCTGGTGCCCACCCTGGCCCAGCTCGGCCCGGTCGACGCGGCACCGCTGGACCGCATCGGATCGGTGCGCTGGGCGGCCTATTCCGGGGATCCGGTGCCGGTGCACGAGGTCGATGCGCTGGATCTGCGCGAGGTGGAACGTGGGCTCGGCGAGACCCTGGTCACGGCTACCGCGACGCTGGAGGCGCTGGATGCGCGCTCCTGGCCCACCGACGGCCTGCGCGAATTGGCCGAGGCCCGGTTGGCGGGCGGGCGATGGGGGCTGCCGGACGGACTCTCGGAGCGGGCGCGGCGGGTCATCGCGCGCGCCGCGACGCTGGGCACCGTGGCCGACCTCGGTCTGGACCAGCTCCGCGACGCGCACAGCCTCGAGGTCACCGCCCGGCGGCGTGAGGAGCTGCTGCGGCTGCGCCGCGAGGGCGATCACGCCCTCGCGGCGGCCACCAATGTCGCTGCGCTGCACCTGGCCGGCTGGCGCGGCCCCGACCGGGACTGACGCGCCCGGCGCTGATCGGTCAGCGCGGCATCGGTTCAGTCAGCGCCCGAGCACCGAGGCGTAGACCTCCATGGTCTTGTCGCCGATGGTGGTCCAGCTGAACTGCTCGACGGCCCGTTGGCGCCCGGCCACGCCGTACGCCCGCGCCCGCTCGGGATCGCTGACCGCCTCGTTCATCGCGGCCGCCAGGTCGGCGACCCACTTCTTGTCGTCCAGCGGGGTGCCGGTGCCGTCCTGGACCTGCTCGATGTCGATCAGCCAGCCGGTCTCGCCGTCGACGACGACCTCCGGGATACCCCCGGTCCGCGTGGCCACGACCGCCACCTCGCAGGCCATCGCCTCCAGGTTCACGATGCCCAGCGGCTCATAGATGGAGGGGCAGGCGAACGCCGTCGCGTGCGACTCCAGCGCGATGACCTGGGCCCGCGGCAGCATCTGCGGAATGTAGACCACGCCCTTGCGGGTCTGCTGCAGCTCGGTGATGAGCCCCTGGATCTCGGCCCCGATCTCCTTGGTGTCGGGCGCCCCCGCGCACAGGATCAGCTGGACGTCGTCGGGCAGCTCGGCGGCGGCCCGCAGCATGTAGGGCAGGCCCTTCTGGCGGGTCTGGCGGCCGACGAAGATGATCGAGCGCCCATCCGGGTCGACGCCGTGGCTGCGGCACACGTCCTTCGCGGCGTCGCTGCGGTCCGGCGACCACAGGTCCGCGTCGATGCCGTTGTGCACGACCCGGACCGTCTCGGGGTCGATGGCCGGGTAGCAGCGCAGGATGTCGGCGCGCATGCCGTGGCTGACGGCGATGACGGCGGCGGCCGCCTCGTACGCCGTACGTTCCACCCAGCTGCTCACTCGATAACCGCCGCCCAGCTGCTCGGCCTTCCACGGCCGCAGCGGCTCCAGGCTGTGCGCCGAGATGACGTGCGGCACGCCGTGCAACAGGGCGGCGATGTGCCCGGCCATGTTGGCGTACCAGGTGTGCGAGTGCACCAGATCGGTGCCCGCGCAGTCGGCGGCGATGGTCAGGTCGACGCCCAAGGTCTGCAGGGTCGCGTTCGCCGCGGCCAGCTCAGGTAGGTCGGGGTAGCCGGTGGTGCCCGGCTCACTGGCGGCCTCGCCGAAGGCCCGCACCTGGGCGTCCACGTCCCCGCGCGCCCGGAGCGCCTTGACGAGCTCGGCGACGTGCACCCCCGCGCCGCCGTAGACGTTCGGAGGGTATTCCTTGCTCATGATGTCGACTCGCACGAGAGCGAATCTAGTGCTCCGGGCGGCGCTCCGGAGCACTGCGCGGCGGTCGGCGTCGACCCGCCGGAAAATATCCGGTGAACGGGCCAATCAAGGGTGCTGTTGGGTACCTTCCGGCCGTCGCCCCGAGTACGTTGCGGGGTATGCCGCGATCCCCTCGTTCCTCCAAGGTCCTGGCCATCGTCCTCGCCGGCGGCGAGGGCAAGCGCCTGATGCCGTTGACCGCCGACCGCGCCAAGCCGGCGGTGCCGTTCGGTGGCATCTATCGCCTCATCGACTTCGCGCTGAGCAACATCGTGAACTCGGGCTATCTCAAGGTGGTCGTGCTCACGCAGTACAAGTCGCACAGCCTCGACCGGCACGTCACGCGCACCTGGCGGATGTCGACGATGCTGGGCAATTACGTCGCGCCGATCCCGGCGCAGCAGCGCCGCGGCAAGCAGTGGTATATGGGCAGCGCCGACGCGATTTATCAGAGTTTGAACGCCCTCGAAGACGAGCGTCCCGACATCGTCGTGGTGGTCGGGGCCGACCACGTCTATCGCATGGACTTCAGCCAGATGGTGGCCCAACACATCGAGACCGGCGCCGGCATCACGGTGGCGGCCATCCGGCAGCCCATCGCGCTGGCCGACCAGTTCGGCGTGATCGAGGTCGACCCCACCGACGTTCGCAAGATCGGTCGGTGGCGGGAGAAGCCGACCGACGCCATCGGGCTGCCCGACGCTCCCCACGAGGTGCTGGCGTCCATGGGCAACTACGTCTTCGACGCCGACGTGCTGCGCGAGGCCGTCACGGCCGACGCCGACGACGACAGCAGCAGCCATGACATGGGTGGCGACATCGTGCCGTACTTCGTGGCCAAGGGCGAGGGTTATGTCTACGACTTCAACGGCAACTCGATCCCCGGGGCGACCGATCGGGACCGCGCCTACTGGCGCGATGTCGGCACCATCGACGCCTATTACGACGCGCACCTGGACCTCATCTCCATCCACCCGGTGTTCAACCTCTACAACGAGGACTGGCCGCTCTACACGATGGGCGAGCACGCCCAGCCTCCGGCGAAATTCGTGCACAACGAGACCGGCCGCCTGGGCACCGCGGTCAACTCGATGGTGTCCGCGGGCACCGTGGTCTCCGGCGCGCACGTGGAGGGTTCGGTCCTGTCCCCCCGCTGCTTCATTCACAGCTACGCCCAGGTGACCGACTCGGTGCTGCTGGACCGCGTTCAGGTCGGCCGCAAGGCCCTGGTGCACCGGGCCATTCTCGACAAGGGCGTCATCGTCGACGACGGCGTCGAGATCGGCGTCAACCACGATGTCGACCGGCGTCGTGGCCTCTACATCAGCGACAACGGCATCGTGGTCGTGCCCAAGGGCGCGCACATCCGCAACGGCTGAGCGCCTGAGCGCGCCGCATGACCGCACCGACCAGCACCGCCATCCGGGTCGTCGCCGCCGGCGAACTCCCGGCCGCGACTCGGCAAGCGGTGCTCGCCGCGGTGGATGAGCGGGGATGGCTCGCCCTCGGCGAGCGCTGGCTGCGCCGTGGGTCGCCGTCGGCATGGGAGAGCATCGTGGCTGCTCCCGTCGACGCCGTGCGTCCGGTGGTGGCTGCGCTGGCGCGGTCGTACGCCGTGGACGCCTGCGCCATCGGGGTCGGCGGGCCGACCACCCGACGTCTGGTGGTCCTCGACGTCGACTCCACGCTGATCGAGCAGGAGGTCATCGAGCTCCTCGCGGAGCACGCGGGCGCCCGGGCGAAAGTCGCCGCCGTCACCGAGGCGGCGATGCGCGGCGAACTGGACTTCGTTCAGAGCCTCACGGCGCGGGTCGCGATGCTGGCGGGGCTCGACGTGGCGGTGCTGGAGGAGGTACGCCGTGCGGTTCGGCTCACCCCGGGCGCCCGCATCCTGGTCGCGGTGCTGCACTCGTGTGGCCATCGGGTCGGCGTCGTCAGCGGCGGATTTCACGAGATCCTGGACCCGCTGGCGGCCGACCTCGGCCTCGACCATGCCCAGGCGAACCGGCTGCAGATCGAGCACGGGCGCCTGACGGGGCGCGTCGACGGCGAGATCGTCGACCGCGCCGTTAAGGCGGCCGCGCTGCGCCGCTGGGCCGAGCAGGACGGGGTGGCCCTGGCCGATGTGGTGGCCATCGGCGACGGAGCCAACGACCTGGACATGCTCGCGGCCGCAGGCCTCGGCATCGCGTTCTGCGCCAAGCCCGCCGTGCGGGCGGCGGCCGACGCCACGATCTCCGTGCCGCGCTTGGACCTCGTGCTGCATCTGTTGGGGGTTACCGATGTCGAGATCGCCACGGCGCTGGCCGGGACCGGGCTCAGCCCCCTGGAGTGAGTGGGGTCCGCTGGGTCGGCGTGCCGAGTGCGCCGCTGCGGTGGGCCGGCGCAAAGGGCCGGCGCGGGGCTTAGGGGGGCACTGATTTTCGGCCGGTGTGGCGAATCATCCGGGCCGAAAACCCCGTTGGCTGAGGCGAAACGCGGTGCCGGCACCCCCTTTCGCCTCAACATCTGGGGCCTGAGCCACACCTGGGACCTTGACTGGTCGACGCTCGACCAGGCCCACGCTGAGTCCGCCCAATGCTTGTGGTCGTACGTCACCCGCGGTTATCCACAGGGCGACCGTTCGTGACCTGCCCTTTTGGCACCATGGTGCCAAAAGGGCAGGTCACGAACGGTCGGTGTGGCCGGATGCTGTCGAGTGCCCATGATGCGACGTGCCCAGCGGCACGAACCCCATCCCTATCGATGTCGGAGCCCTGATGTTGGACGGTGAACGCGCAGGTCAATCGTCGATGGCTGGACTGCGGCGCGCCGACATGGATGAGCTTCGCGGCTCCCGTCAGCATGCGGAAGACTCCCGACCGGCCAGGGCGAGCCCAGATGGGCAGCCCAACTGCCTCATCACCAGAAGTCAGCGCTTCCTTAGAGCTTGTGCTCGGGGCGGTTGCTGAACAGCTGCACCCCGCCGATCGGGCGGAATCCCCCGGCGATGGCGCTGCTGAGGATGTGCCCGTCGTTCACCGGCGTGGTCGCCAACACGACCTCCGCCTCCGGCACCGTCGCCAGGGCGGCCGTGAACAGGGAGGCTCCTCGGCCGTGGCCGGTGCGCTGCACGTGAACGCTGACCTCACGCACCCCGGCCACGCCGCGACCGAGCACGACGATGTCCGGCTCGGCGTCGGTGGTGCCGAGCACTTGGATGTCCTGGCGGATGCGCTTGGCGTTCTCCACGAACGGGTGCCGGGCCAGGTCCGGTCGCGCCACCAGTTCACCGCTGTTCCCCGAGCCGGTGCCCAGGGCGGACAGGAGCACCTGCTGCGGCCCGATCCACCCCGTGGCCCCGGCCAGGCCGGTCACGACGCGTGCCGAGAAGGGGCCCTCGTTGCCGGTGGCGCCCATGTCGATCAGCGCATCGTCGGAGACGTCGTAGGTGACCGCGAGGATCGTGTGCCCGGTGAAGCCGACGATCGCCTGCAGGGTCGGGATCCACGGCGACACCCGCGTCCACGCGCCGTCGGCCTGCGGGAACTGGCCCGCCGCGACGCCGCGCAGGAGCCGGGCCAGCGGGTGGCGGGCCGTGGTCCAGGGCTCGGTCGCGGTGGCGGTCATCGGGACTCCTCGTGCGTGGCTTGCGCCGTCGGTGGCAGCCGGACACGGCGTACGCCGCCGCCCGGTCTCCCTCCTCATCGGCGACCCGCGCTGGGGCTGAAGACAATCCCGTCCAGGACGCTCAGCCTCCGGTGCAGTGGAACCCGCCGTCGACGTGCACGATCTCGCCGGTGGTCGCCGGGAACCAATCCGAGAGCAATGCCACGCACGCCTTGGCGGCGGGCGTCGGGTCCGTTTGGTTCCAGCCCAGCGGGGCGTGCTGGCCCCATTCCGCGAACCGGCCGAATGCCGGGATCGACTTCGCCGCGGTGGTGCTGATCGGCCCGGCCGCCACCAGATTGCAGCGGATCCCGGCCGCGCCGTACGACTGCGCGCAATAGCGGTTCGTCGCCTCGAACGCGGCCTTGGCGACCCCCATCCAGTCGTAGCCCGGCCAGGCCACGCTCGCGTCGAGGGTCAGCCCGACGACCGCTCCCCCGCCGGGCATCAGGGGGGCGCAGGAGGCGACCAGCGGCTTGAGCGAGTACGCGGAGATCTGCAGCGCCGGGGCCACGTCCTCCCAGGTCGCCGCCGTGAAGTCGAACGCCGGCTGGGGCGCGAACCCGATCGAATGCAGCACCCCGTCCAGGCCGTCGATGTGCTCGCGCAGGCGACCCGCCAGCGCGTCGAAGTCGTCCTGGCTGGCGGCGTCGAGCTCGACGACAGGCGCGGCGTCCGGCAGCCGCCGCGAGATCGCCGAGGTGATCTTCGCGGCCCGCCCGAAGGAGGTCAGGACGACCGTCGCACCCTCCTCCTGCGCGAGCCGCGCCACGTGGAACGCGATCGAGGATTCGGTGAGCACGCCGGTGACAAGGATCCTCTTGCCCTCAAGCAAAGCCATGGACGTCCTTCCAGGAAGTGCGTCGCACCGGACGGTCCGGGGCGACGGTTCGGAGATCGGGTGGCGGTCCCGGCGGGACCGCGACCGTAGCCCCGGCGGGTCGGCGGTCAGTGCCCCATGCCGAGCCCACCGTCGACGGGCAGCACGGCACCGCTGACGTACGCCGCGTCGGGCGAGGCGAGGAAGACGCAGGCCGCGGCGACGTCGGCGGGGTCGCCGAAGCGCCCGGCGGGGATCTGGGAGCGGTACGTCGTGCGCAGGTCCTCGCCCAGCTCGGCGGTCATGTCCGTGTCGATGAACCCGGGGGCGACGACGTTCGCGGTGATCCTTCGGCCCCCGAGTTCGCGCGTGATCGAGCGGGCGACGCCCACCAGGGCGGCCTTGGTGGCCGCATAGCCGACCTGGCCCGGCGACCCGTTGAGCCCGACGACGCTGGAGATGAAGATCATCCGGCCCCGCTTGAGTCGGATCATGCCGCGGCTGGCCCGGCGGGCGCAGCGGATCGCGCCCACCAGGTTGGTCTGCACGACCGCGTCGATCTCGTCGTCGGACAGGCGCATCAGCAACTGGTCCCGGGTGACCCCGGCGTTCGCGACGAGGATCTCCACCGGCCCGCCCAGCAGCTGCTCCGCCGCGTCGAAGGCGGCGTCCACCGACGCCGAGTCGGTCACGTCCAGGGGCACCGCGGCCAGCCCGTCCGGGGCTTGCCCGGACCGGCTGCCGACCACCACCCGGACGCCGTCCGCGGCGAGCGCCCTCGCGATCGCCAGGCCGATGCCGCGATTGCCGCCGGTCACCAACGCCGTGCGCGCCGTCGTGTCATCGTTCGCCATGAGGATGCTCCATGTCCTTTCCACGAAACCCTGCCGCACCGGGATGGCACGACCGAAGCGGACCCCGCGTCGCCGGCGGGTTCACCGCGCGCAGCGAACTCGTGCGACGCGCGCGCAGTGAACTTCTGCAAGCACGCCGAGCGTGCTGCCGGGGTGCACCGGGAGGCCCTGCAGCGAACGTAACGAAAAGAAGCAGGGACCCCCCACGGAGGGCGCGCACGAAGGAACTACCCTGAGCTTGTGGTCCGCCGCCAAAAGGAACCCACCAAGCCGGTGCACTCGATCTCGACGGTGCCGACGTCGATCGCCGACGACCAGAGCGCCCGCATGCGCACCTATCTGATCTCGATGGGGATTCGCACCCTCTGCTTCGTCGCCGCTGCCGTCGCCTTCGTCGCTACCGGCTGGGTCTGGCTCACCCTGGTGCTGTCCGTCGCCGCCGTGATCCTGCCGTATCCGGCGGTCGTGCTCGCGAACAACAGCGGCAACCGGCAGTCCCACTTCATCGTTCCCGCGACCCCGACTCAGCAGATCGGCACGACGGAAGACCAGGAACGGTCCCCCGGAGCCGGGGAACACTGGTAGCCGCGTCCCCGCCGGCGCCGGCGACCCAGCGATGGCTCCGTGGCGCTGGCGCGTCGAGAGGACGATCAGCCGCCGATGGCGCTCATCGGACGGGCCGGCTGGGTGAAGTCCGGGGCACCGATCCCGTGGCCTCGGGCCTTGCGCCACATCTCACCGCGGATCAGCCGAACCAGCTCCTGGTCGTCCGCGCCGTCGCGCAGGGGCCCGCGCAGGTCGACCTCGCCGCGGGCGAACAGACAGTTGCGGACCATCCCGTCGGCCGTCAGCCGCACCCGATCACAGGCCCCGCAGAAGGGGGCGGTCACCGAGGCGACGATCCCCACCGTCGCCGGGCCCCCGTCCACCAGGAACAATTCGGCCGGAGCGCTGCCTCGTGCCACGTCCGGCAGCGCCGTCAACTCGTGCCGAGTCGACAGTCGCTCGCGGACTTCCGCCGCCGAGATCATGGCCGAGCGCTGCCAGCTGTGCTGCGCGTCCAGCGGCATCTGTTCGATGAACCGCAGCTCGTAGCCGCGCTCCAGGCACCAGTCGAGCAGGTCGGCCACGCCGTGGTCGTTGACCCCGCGCATCGCCACCGCGTTCACCTTCACCGGGCGAAGTCCGGCGGCGTCGGCGGCGGCCAGACCCGCGATGACGTCCGGCAAGCGGTCCCGGCGGGTCAGGGCGGCGAACTCCGCCCGGTCCACGGTGTCCAGGCTGACGTTGACGCGGTCCAGGCCGGCCGTCGCCAGCGCCGGGGCCAGCCGTGCCAACCCCAGCCCGTTCGTCGTCATCGCCAGGTGCGGTCGCGGCTCCAGGGCGCCCAGGCGCCCGATCAGCTCGGGCAGCCCGGCCCGCAGCAGCGGCTCGCCGCCGGTCAGCCGCAGCTTCGTGACGCCGAGCCCGACGAACAGGCCCACCACCCGGACGATCTCGTCGTCCGAGAGCATCTGCGGCGGGGCCATCCACGGCAGGCCCTCGGCGGGCATGCAATAGGTGCACCGCAGATTGCAGTGGTCGGTCAGCGAAACGCGCAGGTCCGTCGCCACCCGACCGAACGAGTCGACCAGGCCCACCCGCGGGGTGACCGGACGACGTCCGACCGCGACGAGACGCTGAGGCCCGACCGCGTCGGGGTGCTCGCTGGCCGTCTCGGGCGGCCGGGTCGGGTCTGCGGACATGAGCCCAGCGTAGGACGATAGCGTCGAGCCTGTGATGCGGACCCTGCTAACCCGGCGCTGGTTGGCGGCGTTCGCGGCGGCGACCGCGTTCTTCGTGGTGTGCCTCTTCCTCGGCCGCTGGCAGTGGGGCCGGCACGAGGACCGCAGCGCCTATGCGGCGGCGGTCACCCGCAATTACGATGCCGCGCCGGTGCCGCTCGACCGGGTGCTTCCCGCGGGGGCCCCGCTCGCCGAGGACCGGCTGTGGACCCGGGTGACCGCAACCGGCAGCTACGACCGGGGCGCCCAGCAGCTGGTGCGCAATCGTCCCCAGAACGTCGTCTACGGCTACGAGGTGATCGTCCCGCTGCGGCTCCCGGACGGGACCGCCCTGCTCGTCGATCGCGGGTGGGTGCGCAATGCGGAGACCGCCACCACCCTTCCCGACGTACCGCCTGCGCCGTCCGGACCCGTCACCGTCACCGGCTGGCTGCGGCAGGGCGAGGACAGCCTGGACCGCACGCTGCCCTCCGGGCAGCTGGCGTCGATCAATCTGGACGAGGCGGCGCAGGCGACCGGTACGACGCCGCGGCGCGCCTATCTGGTGTTGCAGAGCGAGGACGACGGCAGCGGCACGTCCCCGCCGCGACCGGCCGCCCTACTCCCCCCCGACACCGACACCGGGCCGCACTTCGCCTACGCGCTGCAGTGGTGGGGCGGGTCGGTCGTGGGATTCGTGATCACGATCGTCTACCTGCGTCGGGAACTGCACGACCGGGCGGTCCTGGAGGGCCGGGCCCAGCTCAAGGAGCGGCGCCCGAAGAAGCAGCGGATCTGGGACGAGGAAGACGGCTGAGGCGAGATGTACGACCGGATGAGGGCCCCCGTTGCGCTCTCGATGCTGCGCGGGCCACAATTGTGGCCATGAGCATCGAGTCCCTCCGCGAGGTCCGCGACCACTTCAGCGACGTCATCGACCGCGTCCAGCGCGAGCACGACAGAGTCACCGTCACACGCAACGGGAAGGCCGCGGCCATCATCCTGAGTCCCGACGACCTCGGGCAGTTGGAGGAGACCCTCGCTGTGCTCAGCGATCCTGAGGCTCTTGCCGACATCCGCGAGGGCGACCAGGCATATCGGGAAGGGGATGTCGTTCGAGGAGTCGAGGCTGTCCGAGCTCTTCGCCCGTGACGCCCTACGAACTCGTCCTGACCCCGCCGGCGATCCGAGCACTCCGGGGAAGGCTCCCAGAGCCCGTCGCCGCAGCTGTCCTCGAGTTCGTGACCGGGGCGCTGATCGACAACCCACAGCGCGTCGGCAAAATGCTGCGTGACAACCTTGCCGGGATCCATTCCGCTCGACGAGGCACCTACCGCATCCTCTACAGGATTAACGAAGCCCGCCGTGAAGTCGTGGTGCTCAGCATCGAGCATCGCCGCGACGCATACAGCAGACGCTGACAGATCCTGCGGATCAGTTCGCGGTCGGCCCCGGAAGCACCCAGCGAGCTCGTCCTGTCCCCGGCCGCGATCTGGGCACTCAGGAGGAGAGTCCCAGAGCGCGTCGCCGCGACGGGCGAGCCACTGTGGTAGCGACCGCCGAAATCAACAAGTCATTGACAACGATCTGTTGATGGTGTGCTGTGAGGCCATGACGGCGGACATGGAGAAGCGGCGCGCCGGGGCTCGAGAAATCCTGCTCGAGGCCGGTGGTCGGGCGCTGCCCCGCTGGCCGTGGCAGCATCCGAAGGAAGCGCCAGTCGATGAGGTGCTGGTGCGCTTTGCCCTTTCCAGAGCGATGGACCAGCGGCAGCCGATCCGGCAGGAGGAGCTCGAGGCTGGGTTGGCGCTGGTGGACGCCGCTCGCTGCGATCTCGACGCGCTGGAGACGGCCTTGGTGTTCGCTGCGCGGGCGGAGGGGATGACCTGGGGCCAGGTCGCCCAGGCGATGGGCCTGCGATCCCCCCAGGCGGCCCAGCAGCGGTTCCAGCGGACGTCGGACCGCCCCCGGGATACGGCCACCGACGCCTCCAGCGGTGCGGCTCGTGCCTGACCGGGCCGGCCAGCCGGAGCTGTTGGTGCTCCAGTCGGTCCGGCTGACCGGGGTCGCCGACCGGGACGCGATCGTGGATCGTGCCTTCGTCGCTGATGCGGTCCTCGACCGCACCCTGAGCCGCGCAGAGGCCGCCGGACACATCGAGCGGTTCACCTTCGGGGACAGTTCGGGCTGGATCATCACCGAATCCGGCTCGTTACGGCTTGCGACCCTCCTTCGCGCGGAGGCCGCCCGTGGTGATGCCGGGCGAGTGCTTGGGGCCACACTCGACGCCTTCGATCCGCTCAACGACCGGTTCGTGGGCACCGTCTCCCGATGGCAGCTGCAGTCCACCTCGGCGGCGACCACTGGCTTCGGAACCTCCGGGACGGACGACGTCGCCGCGCTGCTCAGCTCGTTGTCCTCGATGGGTGGTGAGCTTCGGCAGGTCCTTGCACCGCTGATCGTGACGTTGCCGAGGTTCGGCAGGTACCCCGCCCAGTTCCAGGCTGCGATCGAGCGCGCCAGGGACGACGGGCTGCGCTGGGTCACCGGAGTGGGGCTGCTGTCGTGTCACATCCTGTGGGCGGAGCTGCACCAGGATCTGCTCAGTAGCCTGGGCCGCGATCGCCATCGCGACGCCGGATGGTGAGCGCCTTGCCGGTACGCACGCTCTACATCGCACGGCACGGAGCGGCCGACGCCCTCGGCACCCTGCTCGATGAGGGCCGGGTCCAGTGCGAGCTGCTGGCCCATCGCCTGCGCCGGGTCCCCCTCGATGCGATCTGGCACTCACCGCTGCCCCGAGCCCGCGACAGTGCCGCGATCATCGCCGCCACCTTCCCGCGCGCTCTTCTCGACGAGGCGACCGAGCTGGTCGACCACGTCCCGCACGTGCCGAAGGTCGCCGACCGGAGCTCGGAGTGGGCCGGCTTCTTCGACGGCTACTCCGAACACGAAGCCGCCGCGGATGCGGCTGTCGCGCACCGGTTGACGCGCAGGTTTGCTCGGCCGCCTCGCCCGGGGCAACGCTCCACCCACGAGCTGCTCGTGACGCATGCCTACCCGGTCGGATGGCTGGTTCGCGAGGCGCTCGAGGCGCCACCTCGGGCGTGGCTCTCCCTCGCGCGGATCGCCAATACCGGGCTGACCATCATCGAGTACGTCGAGGGCGAGCCGGCGGCGGTCGTCTGCGTCAACGATCGGAGCCATCTCGTGACAGCTGCCGACGCCGACCCGAGCCACACGGCCCCGCCATGACCCTCCTGACGCTGCGCGAGGCCACGCCGGCCACGAGCGGTCGCAAAGCGAGCGCCCTGGCACAACTCCAGCGGGCCGGCTTCGATGTCCCCGACGGATTCGTCATCCCGCTCAGCGAGTACCGACGCCACCACACCGCCGAGCCCCGCCCGCTGCACCGACCGGACGCGGCGCTGCAGGCCGCCATCGAGGTCCACCTGTCCCGCCTTCTGGGCGGAGCCGACGAGGGGTTCGTGGCCGTACGCTCCTCGAGTACGACGGAAGACGGGTCCCACTCCTCGGGGGCCGGACAGCACGACACCATCTTGGCCGTCCGGGGCACCCACGCCGTCGCGGCGGCGGTGGCTCGGTGCTGGGCCTCGCTGCGGTCGCCGCGAGCCATGGCCTACCGCGACCACCAATCCACCCCGGCAAGCGGTCCGCCCGCGATGGCGGTGCTGGTCCAGCGATTCATCGACGCGGACGTCTCAGGCGTCGTGTTCACCCACCACCCGCGCGTCATCGAAGCCACCCACGGCCTTGGCGACCCTCTCGTCAGCGGGGCCATCACCCCGGACTCGTGGACCCTCGACGACACCGGCATCACGAGCCGCCGAGCGGGGACCATCAGGAGCAGGCTCGATCGGTGCGGCGACACCCTTCGGCTCACACCGCTACCGGCCGCACAACGACCATGCCTCGACGACGTCACCGTGCGTGAGCTCGACCGCCTCGGAGCTGACATCACGACGGTCCTCCGCTACCCCGCAGACATCGAGTGGGCCATCTCCCGCGGGCGCATCCATACCCTCCAGGCCCGACCCATCACCGCCCACCTCACCGGGCCGGAACGGCACGCCGATCGGCCATGCTCGCTCGGCTCACCGACCGCGGGCGTCCCGGCAAGCCCGGGTTCGGCGACCGGCCCCACTCGCGTCCTGACCGGACCGCGCGACTTCCACCGAATGCGACCAGGGGACATCATCGTCTGTCAGGCCAGCGACCCCGCCTGGACGCCCCTGTTCGCTCACGCCGCCGGAATCATCACCGAGGCCGGCGGGGCGCTCTCTCATGCGGCGATCGTCGCCCGCGAACTCCGCATCCCAGCCATCCTCGCCGTCCCGAACGCCACCACCCGCTACCCCGACGGCACCCTGGTCACGATGGACGGAACCACCGGGCACATCCATGTCGATCGCGTCGGCGACCCGCCATAGGGCACCTGCCCCTCGACGAAAGTCGCACTCAACTGCGCCTGGGCATGCGCCCGGGCCCGTAGCGGTGGCCGTGTGGTTCCATTCTGGCTGGGACGGAGCCATGATGGAGCCATGCCGAACGTTCAGATCAAGGATGTCCCCGAGGAGACTCACGCCGTGCTCCGAGCGCGAGCTGCTGCAGCGGGCCAATCGCTGCAGGAGTACTTGCGGTCGCGGCTCATCCGGGAGGCTTCGCAGCCGACGCTGGAGGAGATCTTCGACCGGGCCGGTAGCCGCGCGGGCGGGAAGCTGGCCCTGACGGACGCAGTGAGCGCGCTGCGGTTCGAGCGTGCTCGTCGTTGACGCCAGTATCCTCGCCGTCGCGCTTCTCGATGACGGCGCGAATGGCGACGCACTGCGGGCCCGGCTGCGTGGTGAGGACCTCGCGGCCCCGAGCATCATCGACCTCGAGGTGCTCTCCGTCTGGCGGGGCCTTGCCCGCAGCGGTCAGCTGGACGCTCGCCGGGCGGCACTTGCTGTGGACGATCTGCGGGTGCTGCCGCTGCAGCGCGTCGACCCCACCGTGCTGATCGAGCGCTGCTGGGAGCTGCGAGAGGACCTCACGGTTTACGACGCGTCATATGTCGCGTTAGCCGAGGCCATGCAGGCAGCGCTCATCACGGGAGACCGCCGGATTGCCCGGGCTCCAGGTCCGTTGTGCAGCATCGAACTCGTCACGACCCAGCCCACGTCGCGCTGACTTTTCGCGACGAGGCAGGTGCCAGAGGCTCACCGGTCGCCTCGCAGGTCGTCTAAGAGATCGGCAGTCGGCGTGTCGATCCGGACCCGGGGCCGCCCGCTGTAGGTGTGGACGCCCCCCGCGGCCACGCCTGTGGCTTCGGTCGTCGAGGGTGCGTCCCGGAACTGGGTGGTGTAGAGGTCGGCATACAGGCCGCCCGTGGCCAGCAGCTCCTCGTGGGTGCCGCGCTGCACGATCCTTCCGCCGGCCACCACCAGGATCTGGTCGGCATCGCGAACCGTCGAGAGCCGGTGGGCGATCACCAGGGCCGTGCGCCCGGACAGGGCCGCGTCGAGGGCCTGCTGGACCGCGGCCTCGGACTCCGAATCCAGGTGCGCGGTGGCCTCATCGAGCACGATGACCCCGGGCCCCTTGAGCAGCAGCCGCGCGATGGCCAGGCGCTGCTTCTCCCCACCGGACAGCCGATGGCCTCGATCCCCGACCACCGTCGCCAGCCCCTCCGGCAGACTCGCGACCAGCTCCCACACCTGGGCCGCGCGCAGGGCCGCCACCAGCTCGGCCTCGGTCGCCTCCGGTCGGGCGTACCGCAGGTTCGCCTCGATCGTGTCGTGGAACAGGTGCGCCTCCTGGGTGACCACTCCGACGCCGGCGCGCAGGCTCGCGAAGGACGCCTCGCGCAGGTCGACGCCGCCGATCCGCACCGCGCCCCCGGTCGGGTCGTAGAGCCGGGACACCAGCGAGGTGATCGTCGTCTTGCCGGCGCCACTCGGCCCGACCAGGGCGACCAGCTGGCCGGGTGCGACCCGGAACGCGACGTCCCGCAGCACCTCGCCGCCGCCGGCCCGGTCCCCCGTCGCGGTCCCCTCCAGCGAGGCCAGCGAGATCTCGTCGGCGCTGGGGTAGCGGAAGGACACCGCGTCGAACTCGACGTCCAGCACCCGATCGGGCAACGCGACGGGATGGGGGTGCTCGGCGACCAGCGGCGGCAGGTCGAGCACCTCGAAGACCCGCTCGAAGCTGACCAGCGCCGTCAGCACGTCGACCCGCACGTTGGAGAGCGCGATCAGGGGGGAATAGAGCCGGGCCAGCAGCGCGGTCAGGGCCAACAGGGTGCCCACGGTGAGACCGCCTTGCACGGCGAGCACGCCCCCCACGCCGTACACGAGCGCCGTCGCCAGCGAGGCCAGCAGCGTCAGCAGCACCATGAACACCGACCGGTTCATCGCGATCCGGACGCCGATGTCGCGGACGGCCCCGGCGCGCTCGGCGTACTCCCCCGATTCCTGCGCGGGCCGACCGAACAGCTTCACCAGCAGCGCCCCGGCGACGTTGAACCGCTCGGTCATCCGGTTGCCGAGGTCGGCGTTGAGGTTCATCGACTGCCGGGTCAGCTCCGACAGCCGGGTGCCCATCCGCCGGGCCGGGATCAGGAACAGCGGGAAGAGCAGGACGGAGGCCAGCGTGAGCTGCCAGGACAAGGTGGCCATCGTCGCGACGATCACCACGAGCACCACGGAGTTGCTGACCACCCCGGACAGCGTCGAGGTGAACGCCTGCTGGGCGCCGATGACGTCGGTGTTGAGCCGCGAGACCAGCGCGCCGGTCTGGGCGCGGGTGAAGAACGCGATCGGCTGGTTGGAGACGTGGTCGAAGACCTGGGTGCGCAGGCGATAGATGAGGCCCTCGCCGATCGTGCTGGAACACCAGCGCTGCGCCACCGTGAGGATCGCCTCGGCAACCGCGACGACGGCGACGACGAGGGACAGCCGTACGACGAGTCCGCTGTCGCCACCCAGCACGCCTCGGTCCACGATCGACTTCAGGAGCAGCGGTGGCACCGCCACCAGCAGCGAGTCCGCCACGACGAGCACCAGGAAGGCCGCGATCCGGCCGCGCATGCGGCTGGCGTAGCCGACCACGCGACGGATCGTGCCGTCCTTGAGCCGCTTGCCGGACAGGCGGTCCCGGGACATGGACCGCATGGTCATGAAGGGGGAAACGGTCACCGAGCGCCCCCAGCATCGGCCGCGTCGTCCGTGCCGCCGCCGGTTGCCATGCCCCGCATCGCCCGCGCCATCGTGCCGATGAGCACGGTCTGGGCGGACCGCTCCGCCGCGAGCTGCTGCGCGCGCGGGGTCGAGCCGGCGCGGGATAGCAGCAGCTTCGTCGCGACGGCCGCCGCCGGGGGCGCGGCCAACAGGGCCGCGACCAGATCGGCCGTGGCCGAGGCCAACTCCGCGGCGGGCACGGCGAGAGTGGCCAACCCCGTGGCGACCGCCTCGGCCGCGCCCATCGACCGCGAAGTCACGCAGAGCTCGAGGGCCCGCGGGTAGCCCAAGAGCTCCACCAGCGCCGCCGTACCACCGAGGTCCGGCACCAGCCCCAAGCTCGTCTCGGCCATCCGGAACTGGACATCGTCGGCAACGATGCGCAGGTCGGCGCCGAGCGCGAGCTGGAAGCCGGCCCCGACGGCGTGACCCTGGACGGCGGCGACGACGAGAGGTTTGGCGTCCCGCCAGAGCGTGAACGCCTCCTGGTAACGCCCGATGGTGGTCGCCGCGCCGTCCGGGTCGGTGACGCACATGGCGATGAGGTCCGGCTCGCCGGTCACCCCGCCGGGGGTCAGCATCGACCGGTCCAGCCCGGCCGAGAAGGTCGGACCGGTCCCGGTGAGGTCCACCACGCGGACGTCGTCCGGGATCGTGCGCGCCACCTCCGCCAGCGCCAGCCACAGCGAGGGGGTCTGCGCGTTGAGGCGGGTGGGGTTGTCGAGCCGCACGTGCAGGACGGGCCCCTCCCGACGTACGGCCAGGTGCGGGTGGGGGCGGTGTTCGGCGGCGTCGTACGACGGGTGCTCGGTCACCCTCCGAGCCTATGCCCGTCCGGGCGAGCCTCAGGCGAGGGCGATGAGGTCGAGGTAGTCCTCGTTCCAGAGGTCTTCGACACCGTCGGGCAGCAGCAGCACTCGCTCGGGTTCGAGCGCGGCCACCGCGCCCTCGTCGTGACTGACCAGCACGACGGCCCCGGCGAAGGTGCGCAACGCGCCGAGGATCTCGGCGCGGCTGGCGGGGTCGAGGTTGTTCGTCGGCTCGTCGAGCAGCAGCACGTTCGCGCTGCTCACGACGAGGGTGGCGAGGGACAAGCGGGTCTTCTCCCCGCCGGAGAGCACCGCGGCGGGCTTGTCCACGTCGTCCCCGGAGAACAGGAAGCTGCCCAGGATCTTGCGGACGTCGGTTTCGCCGAGGTCCGGCGCCGCCGTCTTCATGTTCTCCAGCACGGTGCGCTCGATGTCGAGGTTCTCGTGCTCCTGGGCGTAGTAGCCGATCTTCAGCCCGTGGCCCGGCTCGACCTGCCCGGTGTCGGGGGTGTCGAGGCCGGCAAGGATGCGCAGCAGCGTCGTCTTCCCGGCGCCGTTGAGCCCGAGCACGACGACCTTGCTGCCCCGGTCGATGGCCAGGTCGACGTCGGTGAACACCTCCAGCGAGCCGTAATTGCGGGACAGGCCGGAGGCTCGTAGTGGCGTCTTGCCGCAGGGCGCGGGGTCGGGGAACCGCAGCCGGGCGACCTTGTCGTGCTGCCGCTCCCCCTCCACGCCCGCCAGCAGCCGCTCGGCGCGGCGGGCCATGTTCTGGGCCGCGGTCGCCTTAGTCGCCTTGGCGCGCATCTTGTCGGCCTGGGCCATCAGCACGCCGGCCTTCTTTTCGGCGTTGGCGCGCTCGCGCTTGCGGCGCTTCTCGTCGGTCTCGCGCTGGGTCAGGTAGGTCTTCCAGCCGACGTTGTATTGGTCCAGCTCGGCCCGGTTGGCATCCAGGTGGTAGACCTTGTTGACCACCTCATCGAGCAGGTTGACGTCGTGGCTGATGACCATGAGGCCGCCCTTGGAGACCTTGAGATGGTCCCGCAGCCAGGCGATCGAGTCGGCGTCGAGGTGGTTCGTGGGCTCGTCGAGCAGCAGCGTGGGGGCCCCGGAGAACAGGATCCGGGCGAGCTCCACGCGCCGCCGCTGGCCCCCGGACAGCGTCTCCAAGCGCTGCCCGAGCACCCGGTCCTCGAGCCCGAGCGCGGCGGCGATCGTCGCGGCCTCGGACTCGGCGGCATACCCCCCGGCGGCGTCGAAGCGCGCCTGCAGCTTGGGGTAGCGGGCCATCGCCCGCTCGTGCGTCTGCGGATCCGCGCTGGCCATCGCGCCTTCGGTCTCGTGCATCGCGCGGACGATCTCATCGAGGCCGCGCGCCGAGAGAATCCGGTGCCGCGCCAGCACGTGCAGGTCGCCGTCGCGGGGGTCCTGCGGCAGGTAGCCGACGTCACCCGTGCGCGTGACCGTGCCCGCGGCGGGCTGGTTCCACCCGGCCAGGGCCTTGGTCAGGGTCGTCTTTCCGGCGCCATTGCGGCCGACCAGGCCGATCCGGTCCCCCGCACCGACGCGAAAAGTGGCCTCCGACAGCAACAGCCGGCTCCCGGCGCGTAGTTCGATGCCGGTCGCGGTGATCACGGGGCCCTCTCCTGTCGGTCCGCCGCGATGCGAGGTGCGGCACGCCTGGCTACTCTACTGGTCAGGCCCCTGCACTCCGCATCGGGCGCCGATCAGGAGGACCTCGCGCATGACCTTCAACGACGACGCCCAGCTGGACACCTCGCGGATCGGCACCGGGGGCGGCGGCAGGGGCCGCGGGGGCATGGTCATCGGCGGGGGTGGCGGCATCCTCGGCGTGATCGCCCTGATTCTGTACCTGCTGATGGGCGGCAACCCCGATACCACCAGCCAGTCCCAGCCGGCGCCGCAACCCCAGCAGACCCAGGGCGGCGGGGACCTCGGCCGCGGCGGCAACGCGCTGAACCCCTCCCGCGTCGGCGGCGCCGGTCAGGTCAATGCGGGTGCGCTGGCCACCAAGTGCAAGACCGGCGCCGACGCCAACCGCGACGACGAGTGCCGGATCATCGCCACCGAGAACAGCCTGTTCGACTACTGGACCAAGGTCTATCCGGCCTCGGTGAAGGGGAACCCCCCGTGGCAGGCGCCGAAGACCATCGTCTACAGCGGCCAGACCCAGTCCGCCTGCGGCACGGCGTCCAACCAGGTCGGCCCGTTCTATTGCCCCCTGGACAAGTCGATCTACATCGACGCGTCGTTCTTCCAGATCCTGCAGCAGCGGTTCGGCTCCAGCGGCGGCCCGCTCGCGCAGATGTACGTCGTGGCCCACGAATACGGTCACGCGGTGCAGGACCGACTCGGTGTCCTGGATGCCGCCCAGCAGGACCCGCAGGGCCCGGCCAGCGGCGGGGTCCGGGTCGAGCTGATGGCCGACTGCCTGGCCGGCATGTGGGTCAAGGACGCCTCCACCACCAAGGACGCCAACGGCACGACACTGCTCAAGCCGATCACGCAGCAGCAGATCAAGGACGCCCTGTCGGCGGCCAGCGCCGTCGGCGACGACCGGATCCAGAAGAAGACGCAGGGCCGGGTCAGCCCCGAGAACTTCACGCACGGCACCTCGGAGCAGCGGATGCGCTGGTTCATGAACGGCTACAACAGCCAGAACATCAACAGCTGCAACACGTTACGCGCGGCTCAGCTCTGACCCCTGGACACGTCTGCGTCCCAGGGGCACCTTGTGCAGGCGAGGGGCCACCAAAAAGGGTGTCCCCAGGACCCTCGATGTGGCTCTGGGATGTAGACGGGGCCCCTCAGCGCGGCGATTCGCACGCCAGACCGGCGTTTCGGGCGGCCGCTAAGAGCCGTTCGTCGTACGCGACCATCACCGCGTCCCCGCTCAGCGTCGTCGCACTCGCGACGTGAATGGCGTCGAGGCTGCGAAGGGTGGCGGGTTCGAGCGCCCACGCGATGTCGGCGACCACGGGGTCGAGCGGGATGAGCGCCAGCTCGCCCAGCAGCGCGAGCGCCGCGAGACGCGCCTGGGCAGAATGCCGGGTCGCGGCCCGGACGAGTTCGACTCTCGTCAGGATGCTCGTGGCCAAGATTTCGTCGGCGCGCTCGTCCAGCCAGGCCGAAAGCGCGGCTGACTCCGCTTCGTCGACGACAAGTTTGGCCAGGGCCGAGGTATCGACGTAGATCATGCGCCGTACACGGCCCGATCCTCACGGTCCTGCTCGACAAGGTCGCTCAGTCCGGTCCCGGGGAGGCGTCGGGTGTCGCTGAACCGGCGCCGGGGTCGGCTCGCAGGGATGAGTCGCTGATCCCGCAGCAGCTCGGCCTCCTTCTGGTCGAGGATCGAAGCCGGCACCAACCGCGCGACGGGACGGCCACGTTCGGTGATGATGAACTGCTCACCTCCACTGACGGCGCGCAAGTGTTCGCTGGCGGCCTGTCGAAGGTCGCGGATCCCGATGCTCTGCACCATGCATCAAACTGTAGCACTTGGCGTGCTACATAGCGCTCTAGCGGGCGACGGAGCGCCGGTAGGTGCGCACCGACAACGGGACGAAGATCAGCAGCAACAAGATGGCCCAGCCCAGCGTGTAGACCTCGGCGTGCTGCAGCGCCCAGGTGTATTCGATCTGGCGACGTACCCCCTCCGCCGTCCCCGACGGGGCCAGCGCGAAGAGGTTGCCGAAGTTGTCGCGGGCGGCGTGGGTGAGGGTGGACACCGGATTCCACCCCGCCACGGTGCGCAGCAGCGCCGGCATGTTTTCGCTCGGCACGAACGTGTTGGCCACGAACGTGATCGGGAAGATGATGATGAAGACCGCGTTGTTGAAGATCTCCGGGACGCGCACCATGAGGCCGGCGAAGGCCATCACCCAGCTCACCGCATAGGAGAAGAAGAGCAGCAGGGCGTAGGCGATCAGCGCCCCGGTGACCCCGTCGTGGATCCGCCAGCCGATGGCGAGCCCGGTGATGGTCATGACGATCAGCACCAGCACGTTGTTGAGCAGGTCGGACAGGGTGCGTCCGGTCAGGACGGCGCCCTGGTGCATCGGCAGCGTGCGGAACCGGTCGATCACCCCGCGCTGCATGTCCTCGGCCATGCTGGAGCCGGTGATCGTGGCGCCGAAGATGATGGTCTGCGCGAAGATCCCGGCCATCAGGAACTCGCGATAGGCCGCGCCGTTGCCGGCTCCGGCCAGGGAACCGAAGACGTAGCCGAACAGCAGGATGAACATGATCGGCTGCAGCGTCGTGAACACGATCAGGTCCGGGACCCGTTTGATCTTGATGAGGTTGCGGCGGGCGATGGTCAGGCTGTCGCTGATCAAGGTGCTCACGAGCCGGCCCCCTTTCCGGTCAATGCCAGGAACGCATCGTCCAGCGTGGGGCGCCGAATCCCGATGTCCTGCGCGGCAATTCCTGCGTCGTCCAGGGCTCGTACGGCGTCCAGGAGCGCGGTCGTGCCGCCATCCACCGGCACCGTCACGGTGCGGGTGTGCTCCTCGACCTCCACGTGCGCGGCGTGCTGGCTCCCGGCCAGTCGCGCCAGTAGCTCCCGTCCGCGCGCCAGGTCAGCCGGATCCGCCACGGTGACGTGCAACCGCTCCCCACCCACCTGGGCCTTGAGCTGGTCGGCGGTCCCCTCCGCGATGACCCGGCCATGGTCGACGACCACGATGTTGTCGGCCAGCCGGTCAGCCTCCTCGAGATATTGGGTGGTCAGCAGCACCGACGTGCCGTGCCGCACGAGATCGGCGATCACCCCCCACATCTCGCCCCGGCTGCGTGGATCAAGCCCGGTGGTCGGTTCATCCAGGAAGATCACCGGCGGTCGCGCGATCAGCGCGCCGGCGAGGTCGAGGCGGCGGCGCATGCCACCGGAGTAGGTCTTCGCGGGGCGGTCCGCCGCGTCCTCCAGGCGGAAGTCCGTCAGCAACTCACGGGCCCTCGCCGCAGACGCCGCGGCCCCGAGGTGATAGAGCCGCCCGATCATGTCGAGGTTCTCGAACCCGGTCAGGTATTCATCGACCGCGGCGTACTGCCCGGACACCCCGATCCGCGCCCGAACCGTCGCGGCCTCCCGAATGATGTCGGCGCCGGCCACCCGCGCCTGCCCCGAGTCCGGGGCGATCAGCGTCGTGAGCATACGCACCGTGGTCGTCTTGCCGGCGCCGTTGGGACCCAGGACGCCGAGCACGGTGCCCTCGGGGACCACCAGGGAGATGCCGTCGGCGGCGACCACGTCGCCATACCGCTTGGCCAAGGCCTCCGCCACCACCGCGGGCCCGCCGCGGGTCGATCTCTCGATCGTCATGACGGCGACCCTAGCCGCCCGGTCCGACAACGCTTTCTCGCGCCTAGGAGACTGCTGAAGAAGGCGTTGCCTGGGGTGAGTGATGGCGTGGGCGGCGGGCGGAACGCCGCCAAGGCCGTCGAGCGGCGAGTTTGAGTCAGCGCGCTGGTGGGACAACGGGGTCGTTGCGC
>Ga0209793_1000127_pt1 | contig 136992 bp, 132 predicted proteins | sample EBPBio122009_DNA_FD_185863 | JGI IMG/M metagenome (GOLD analysis project Ga0209793, IMG submission 185863) | Wastewater treatment Type I Accumulibacter community from EBPR Bioreactor in Madison, WI, USA - Reactor 1_2/2/2009_ DNA (SPAdes) (version 2) | ecosystem: Engineered > Bioreactor > EBPR...
CAGCAGATCACCATCACCATCGCCGGCCACCCCCACACCGCGGCCGACTCCCTCACTGACGCCGCCCGAGACATCCTCATCGCCACAGGCCACGAGCCCGCGACACACTAAATTGGCACGACTCGGGCCGGAGGAGGCAGATAATGTCGGCCCGTGAAGATCCTCGTGACCGGTTCCATCGCCAGCGACCACCTCATGACCTTCGACGGCCGGTTCGCCGACTCTCTCGTCGTCGAGCAGCTGGACAAGATCTCCCTGTCCTTCCTGGCCAACGATCTGGAGATCCGGCGGGGCGGGATCGCCGCCAATATCGCCTTCGGGATGGCCAACCTCGGCATGTCGCCGGTGCTGGTCGGCGCGGTGGGGGAGGACTTCGACGCCTACCGCAGCTGGCTCGAGCGGCACGGCGTCGACTGCGAATCGATCCTGGTCTCCGACACCAAGCACACCGCCCGCTTCGTGTGCACCACCGACAAGGACATAGCCCAGATCGCGACCTTCTATGCCGGGGCGATGAGCGAGGCCCGGCGCATCGAACTCGGCCCGATCCACAAGCGCGTCGGCGGCGCCGACTACGTGCTCATCGGGGCCAACGACCCCGGGGCGATGCTGCGGCATACCCGCGAGTGCCGCAAACGCGGCCTGAAGTTCATCGCCGACCCCTCCCAGCAGCTCGCGTTCAGCAACGGCCCGGAGATCAAGGAACTCATCGACGGCGCGACCTACCTGATCACCAACGAATACGAAGCGCGCCTGACCGAACAGAAGACCGGCTGGAGCGCGACGGACATCGCCGAGCGCGTCACACACCGCGTCACCACCCACGGCAAGGACGGCGCGATCATCGAATCCCCGGGCGAGGATCCGATCCACGTCGGCGTCGCCAAGGTGGCCCGGCTGGCCGACCCCACCGGTGTGGGGGACGCCTTCCGCGCCGGTTTCCTCGCGGGGCTGTCCGTCGGGCTGCCGCACCGCCGCTGCGCCGAGATGGGTTCGGTCCTGGCCGCCCACGTCATCGAGACCGTCGGCACCCAGGAGTACGAGCTGTCCAAGCGCACCTTCCTCGCGCGCCTGGCCGACGCCTACGGTGAGGACTCCGCGACCGAGATCGCCCCGCACCTGAAGTGCCCACGCCCCTAGCGCCTCGGCCCATCGAACCCCCGCCCACCGGCTGGTCCTTCCGGCGGCTGATCGCGCAGGCGCCGCCGAGCGATCTGATCGGTGTGGGCGGGGACCTGGAGCCGGGCACCTTGCTCGCGGCGTATCGGGAGGGTGTCTTCCCGATGGGCGTCGACCTCGACGACGAGCATGTCCTCGGGTGGTGGTCACCGACGGAGCGGGGGGTGCTGCGTCCGGCAAACCTGCACGTCAGCCGCTCCCTGCGGCGCTCGGCCCGCACCATGCAGCTCAGCGTGGACGCCGACTTCGCCGGGGTGGTCGCCGGCTGCGCCGACCCGCAGCGGTCCGGGGCGTGGATCACGCCGGAGATCGCCGCGGCATACCAGCGGCTGCACGAACTCGGGTGGGCGCACTCGATCGAGGTGTGGCGCGAGGGGGAGCTGGCCGGCGGGCTGTACGGCGTGGCCGTCGGCGGGCTCTTCGCCGGCGAGTCGAAGTTCCACCGGGTCACCGACGCCTCCAAGCTGGCGCTGGCGGGTCTGGTCGACGTGATGCGCTCCGGCGCCGGTCCCGCCCTGATCGACGTCCAATGGCGCACCGACCACTTGGCCACCCTCGGCATCGAGGTCATGTCGCGGCCGGACTATCTCGCCGCTCTCCCGGTTCTGATCACCGCCCCCGGCCCCGATTGGGCCGCCTGGCGTGGCCGCCGCTGGGCGAGGCGCTAGGTCCCGAGGCGGATGTCGGCGCGCACCTCGTCGCCGAGGTGCAGGTCGAGCAGGGTATGGCCGCGCAGCCGGCACCACGCAGGCAGGTCGGCTGCCGCGGCCGGATCGGTGGCGAGGACCACGAGCCGGGCGCCGTCGGGCAGATCCTGGGCCGCCTTGGCCGCCATGATCACCGGCATCGGGCAGCGAGTCTCCCGAGCGTCCACGATCACCGCGTCGCCGTCATCGAGGCCGCCGGCGCCGCGGTCGCCGGGGCCGGGCTCCGAGTGCCCGGTCATCACAATCCTCCTGCTCCGAGTCGCGCGCGCACCTCACCGATCACCAGCGGCAGCGCCGTGATCAGGCGGTCCACGCCGGAATCCCGGTCCGGTGCGGTGGCACGCCAGGGCACGGTGATGCGGATGTTGCCGTGCGTGAGCAGCCCCATCGCCGCCAGCACATGGCTCGGCTCGAGCGTCGAGGCGGTGCACGCCGAGCCGGAGGCCACGGCGATATCGCGCCGGTCGAGCTCGCCGACCAGGGTCTCGCCGTCGACGTACAAAGCGCTGCAGGTCACGATGTGGGGGAGACGTTCGCCGTCGTCGCCGGCCACCTCGACGTCCGGTATGGCCGCGGCGGCGGCCCGGAGACGATCCGTCAGGGCGCGTGCCGACCCGGCGTCGTCGTCGCGCACCGCCGCCGCCTGCTGCCACGCCTCGGCCGCCGCCAGGGCCAGCGGCACCCACACGGGGGCGTCGGCGCGGCCGAACTCGGCCTCCCGCGGCGGTCCCGGTCGCCGGAACGCCGTGCGTTCCGGCACGACGAGCAGGCCGAGCGGCGGTCCGGCGACCGTCGCCGCGTCGGCGACCAGGGCGGCATACGACGCAGGGGCGCGGACCCGCCCGACGCTCGCCTGCCCGTCGACGAGGAGAGGGATCCCGCGCTCCGCGCAGGCACGGTATGCCGCGTCCACCGGCTGCATCGTGCCCACCTCGCCGTTGGCGTGTTGGAGGGCCGCGACGGCCGTGGTGGGGTCGGTCAGTGCGGCGGCGAACGCGTCGAGGTCGACCCGGCCCGCCCGGTCCACGCCGATCTCGGCGAACCGGAGCGGATCACCGGACTGGGCCACGGCATACCGTCCGGCGAGCAGCACGTTCGAGTGCTCGACGGCGCTCGCAACCAGCCGGCTGCCCGCGCGCCGGCGCGGCCAGGCCAGGCCTTCCAGCGCCGCCGTCAGCGCAGCCGGCCCGCCGCCTAAGTGAAAACTCAGTTCGCTGGGGCGAACGCCGAGGTCCGCGGCGATGGTCTCGCGGGCCTGATTTAGCAGCGCGGCCGCCTGGCGTCCTTCGCGGTACAGGCGGCGCGGGTCGGCCCAGCCGGCGTCCACGGCGGCCGTCATCGTCTGCGCGGCGAGGGGGTGCAGCGGCCCGCTTGCCGCGTCAAGAAAGGCCCGCTGAGCGGGGAAAGCGGCCACGCTTCGATAACTTAGCCGACCCCTTCGTTGCGCGGCTTTGGGCCTGCGGTACCTTTACTGCCAAGCACTTCGCTGCGAGCGGGTGCCCGCTGCACAAAAGTGACCGCAAGTCGATCCGAAGAGGTGCCCGTTGCGACTGTCTGACACCGTCACCCGCCGACGCTCCCGCGCCGGACTCGGCCTGGCGTTGACGGCTGCCGTCCTCAGCCTTGGGGGATGCGGCCTGGCCGGCGCCCAGGGCAGGGTCCAGGACGGCTATCTTCCGCAGGGCGCCACCGAGGGCGCCGAGCGCGTCCGCAGCCTCTGGATCGGTTCGTGGATCGCCGCGCTGGCCGTCGGCGTCCTGGTGTGGGGGCTGACCGCGTGGTGCGTCGTGGCCTACAAGCGCAAGAAGGACGACCCGCCCCTTCCGCCGCAGCTGAAGTACAACATCCCGCTGGAGATCCTCTACACGGTCGTCCCGATCATGATGATCGGCGTGCTGTTCTACTACACCGACCGCGACGAGCGGGAGCTGACGGACACCAAGCAGACGCCGGACGTCACCATCCAGGTCATCGGCAAGCAGTGGAGCTGGGACTTCAACTACCTCGAGGGCAATGCCCACGAGTCCGGCACCCAGGCCCAGTTGACGGGCAAGCCCGGGGTCGAGGAGACGCTGCCTTCGCTCTATGTGCCCGTGGGCAAGCGCATCGAGTTCCAGCTCGTCGCCAATGACGTCATCCACTCCTTCTGGGTGCCGGCCTTCCTGCAAAAGCTCGACATGATCCCCGGTCGCGTCAACACCTTGCAGGTCGTGCCGACCCGTGAGGGCACCTTCGCCGGCAAGTGCGCCGAGTTGTGCGGCGCCTACCACTCGGAGATGCTCTTCAACCTCAAGGTCGTCTCGCAGGCCGAATACGACAAGCACATCAACGATCTGAAGGCCCAGGGCAACGAGGGTCTGCTGCCGGCGAGCGTGCTGCGTGAGCCGATCATCGAGCAGGACAAGGACAAGCTCACGACGGGGAGCAACTGACCATGAGCAGCATCACGAACGACGAGGCGATGCTCCGCACGGCCGAGCGCGTCGAGCACAAGCGCCTCGCCCCGGGCACGACCTTCGTTAAGTGGGTCACCACCACCGACCACAAGGTCATCGGCAATCTCTACTTCATCGCCTCCTTCGCCTGGTTCCTCATCGGCGGCCTGATGGCGTTGATCATCCGCCTGGAGCTCTTCGAGCCCGGCATCCAGATCGTCGACGACAAGCAGCAGTTCAACCAGCTGTTCACGATGCACGGCACGATCATGTTGTTGCTCTTCGCGACACCGCTGTTCGCCGGATTCGCCAACGCACTGGTGCCGCTGCAGATCGGCGCCCCCGATGTGGCGTTCCCGCGCCTGAACATGTTCGCCTTCTGGCTCTACTTCTTCGGCGGCCTGATCGCGGCCTTCGGCTTCCTCACCCCGATGGGTGCGGCTGCTTTCGGCTGGTTCGCCTACGCACCCTTGTCGAACTCCGTCTTCAGCCCCGGCGTCGGCGGTGACCTGTGGGTCTTCGGCCTGGCCTTGGGTGGTTTCGGCACCATCATGGGTGGCGTCAACTTCATCACGACGATCGTGTGCATGCGTGCCCCCGGCATGACGATGTTCCGGATGCCCATCTTCACGTGGACCATCCTGATCACCTCGCTGCTGATCATCCTCATCTTCCCGCCGCTGGCCGCTGCGCTCTTCGCGCTCGGTGCCGACCGTCGCTTCGGGGCCACGATCTTCGACCCCGCCAACGGGGGCCCGATCCTGTGGCAGCACCTGTTCTGGTTCTTCGGCCACCCCGAGGTCTACGTCATCGCGCTGCCGTTCTTCGGGATCATCTCCGAGGTGCTGCCGGTCTTCTCGCGCAAGCCGATCTTCGGGTACAAGACCCTGATCTTCGCCACCATCGCCATCGCCGCCTTGTCGGTCAGCGTCTGGGCGCACCACATGTACGTCACCGGCCAAGTGCTGCTGCCCTTCTTCGCCATCATGACGATGGCGATCGCGGTGCCGACCGGCGTGAAGTTCTTCAACTGGATCGGCACGATGTGGGGTGGCCACCTGGTCTTCTCCACGCCGATGATCTGGGCGATCGGCTTCCTCGTGACCTTCCTCTTCGGTGGCCTGACGGGGGTCATCCTGGCCAGCCCGGCGCTCGACTTCAGCCTGTCCGACTCCTACTTCGTGGTCGCGCACTTCCACTACGTCGTCTTCGGCACCGTCGTCTTCGCCATGTTCGCCGGCTTCTATTTCTGGTGGCCGAAGTTCACCGGTCGCATGCTCGACGAAACGCTCGGCAAGATTCACTTCGTGCTGCTGTTCATCGGCTTCCACACCACCTTCCTCATCCAGCACTGGGTGGGCGTGGACGGTATGCCGCGCCGTTACGCCGACTACCTCCCCGAGGACGGCTTCACGCTCGCCAACCAGGTCTCCACCGTCGGCGCGTTCATCCTGGGCGCCTCGATGCTGCCGTTCATGTACAACGTGTGGAAGACCTGGAAGTACGCCCCGCTTGTCGACACCGACGACCCGTGGGGCTACGGCGCCTCACTGGAGTGGGCGACGTCCTGCCCGCCGCCGCGGCACAACTTCAACTCCATCCCGCGCATTCGCTCCGAGCGTCCGGCCTTCGACCTCAACCACCCCGAAGGCGCCCCCGCTTCGTTGCGCCGCGCCAACGCGGCCGACGCCCTGACCGCCGGAAAGGCCTGATGCCTGTATGAAGGTCGAAGCCATCGTCTTCTTGGTCGTCGGGATCTTTGCCACCGTCATGGGCCTGATCTACGGCATCGTCACCGACTGGCAGGAACTCGTCGGGGCCCCTGCGCTATTCCTCAGCGGCGGCCTGGGCTTCATGGTCGCCTTCTACTTCTGGCTGACCGGCAAGCGCATCGGTTACCGGCCCGACGACAACCCCGAGGGTGAGATCCGGGAGTTCGAGGGCGAGTACGGCTCGTTCTCGCCCTACTCCTGGTGGCCGCTCTGGCTCGGCCTGACCGCATCCTTGATGTTCATGGGCCTGGCCGTCGGCTGGTGGATGTTCGCCATCGGCGCCTTCTTCGGCCTTTTCGCCCTCGTCGGCTGGACCTTCGAGTACTTCAAAGGCGCCCACGCCAACTGAGCTGGGTCCTGGAGGGCGTCAAGCGGCGGCGGGGGTGCGTGCCGCGTCGAGGAGTTGGCCGATGACGGCGGCGAGTTGCTCGTCCACGGCGGGGTCCAGGAGCGCGTCGCCGGCGCCGAACGCGGCATAGGACGACGCAACACCGAGCGTCTCGGCCAGGGGAGCGGCGCCGGCGATCTGCAGGACGCGCACAGCGGCCTCTCGGGCCCACTGCGCGCCGCGCGGGGAGCCGGACGCCGCCAGGACGAGAGCGGGGATCCCGGCGATCGGAGCGGCGCCCCGGGGTCGCGAGGCCCAATCCAGGGCGTTCTTCACGACACCGGAAACCGAGCCGTTGTATTCCGGCGTGACGACGATGATGGCGTCCGCCGCGGCGACCTCCGCCCGGAAGGCATCGACGAGCGCGGGGCGCCGCTCGTCGGTGTCCAGGCTCTCGTCATAGAAGGGCAGGCCCGCCGGCAGCGTGCTGACGTGGGCGCGCGCCGACTCCGGGAGGTGCGCGAGGGCCGCGTTCGCGAGTTGGCGGTTGGTGGATTCGGGACGCAGGCTGCCGAGCAGGACCAGGACGTTCATGATGTCTCCTGAAGCGATGCGGAAAAGTCAAGTGCTTGACCAATATGACACCGCGATCCAACACTGTCAAGTCGCTTGACTATTCCGGTATGCTGGTGGGCATGGCCAACCCCTCCCCGGACTGCGCGCTTCCCGGCTCGTGCGCGCCGGCGCGCGGGGAGGAGCGGGTGCCGCTCGTGGCGCTGCTCGGGCGGCTGGAGGCGGCTTTCGTCGCCGAGTTCGACGCCCGGCTGGCCACCTCGCCGTTCTGCGCGCTGTCCCTGGCCCACTCACGCAATGTGCTGCGCCACCTGGGGGCGGGGCCGCGGCGCGCCAGCCAGATCGTCGCCATGACCGATGTCAGCAAGCAGGCCATCAGCCAGCAGATCGCCCATTTGGAGCGCAATGGCTACCTGCGCACCGAGCCCGATCCCGACGACCAACGCGCCCGCATCCTCGTGCTGACGGCGAAGGGGGAGCGGGCCCAGGCGCACGTCAAGGCGACCTTCGTCGAGATCGAGCAGGACTGGGGCGCGCTCCTGCCCGCCGGGGACGACCTGACGCAGCTGCGCAGCCAGCTGACCGACCTGGTGGCCGCACTCCAAGGCGCCGGGCCGGGGCGCCCGGCTCCACCGCATACCGAACCCTGCTGATCATGATCGCGATGAGCCCCGAAGAGTTCGAGCTGGCCGTCGGCGACGCCCTCGACAGCGTGCCGGCCGAACTGATGGACCTGCTCGACAATGTCGCGTTCTTCGTCGAGGACGAGCCGCCGGCCGATCAACCGGACGACCTGCTCGGCATCTACGACGGGATGGCGCTGACCGAGCGCGACAGCGGCTGGGGTACCTTCAACCTGCCCGATCGCATCGTGCTTTTTCGCGGCCCGCTGACGCGCATGTGCGACTCGCGCGAGGAGTTGCTCGACGAGATCGAGATCACCGTCGTGCACGAGATCGCCCACCACTTCGGCATCGACGACGCCCACCTGCACGACCTCGGCTGGGGCTGAGAAACGGCCCTGGCCGCGAGCACGGGGCTCGCGGCCAGGGTCAGCAGTGGCGACGCCAGGAGCGGCGTCAGGAGGCGTCGGATCAGTGCAGCGCCTTGGTGGTCTCGCCCGCTTCGAGGTGCTCGGTGGCGTGCCCGTCGTGGTGGGCGGCCTCCAGTTCCGCGGGCGTCACCGGCTGGACCACGTCCTGGAAGTAGAAGCGGCTCAGGCGGGTGCGCCACTTGCCGTTGGACGGTGCGGCCACCCCGTGGGCGTCGACACCGGACGTGAGCTCCAGCGGCTGCTGGCCCTCGAAGCCGGCGAGCTTCCACCGGGTGTAGGGGTCGAGCGGCTCGTGGGCCTCGAAGAACTGCCCGTCCGCGGTCCGCACGATGCGCCCGGTCTCCCGGCCGTGCAGCACCTTGTTGCGGTCGGCGCGCTGCAGGCTCAGGCAGACGCGCCGCGTGGCCCAGAACGCGATGACCGGCAGGACGAAGACCGCCGTCCGGAAGAAGTAGGTGATGTCGTTGATCGACATGTGCAGCTTGATCGCCATGATGTCGTTGGCCGCGGCGAACATCAGCACGCCGTAGAAGGTCAACGCGGCGACACCGAGGGCGGTGCGGGTCGGCTGGTTGCGCGGGCGGTCGAGCAGGTGGTGCTCGCGCTTGTCGCCGGTGACCCAGGCCTCGATGAACGGGTAGGCGGCCATGATCCCGTACATGATCGGGATCAGCATCAGGGCGCCGATGGCGACGTTGAGGCTCAAGGTGTAGCCGAAGGCCTCGAACTCCAGCCAGCCGGGCAGCAGCCGCAAGGCGCCGTCGGCGAAGCCCATGTACCAGTCCGGCTGCGCGCCGGCGGTCACGGCCGAGGTGTCGTACGGCCCGTAGACCCAGATCGCGTTGATCTGGACGAGCGCGGACAGCACCGCGATGAACCCGAAGACGATGAAGAAGAACCCGCCGGCCTTCGCGGCATACACCGGCATGACCGGGAACCCGACCACGTTGGAGTTGGTCCGGCCTGGCCCGGGGTATTGGGTGTGCTTCTGCACCGCCACCATGACGATGTGCGCGGTGAACAACCCGACCAGGATGGCCGGCAGCAGGAGCACGTGGACGGCGTACAGGCGGGGGATGATCGCCTCACCGGGGAAGGGCCCGTCGAAGACCATGTAGGCCAGGTAGGACCCGATGACCGGGGCGGACTGCATGAAGCCTTGCGCCGCCCGCAGACCGGTGCCGGAGAGCAGGTCGTCGGGGAGGGAGTAGCCGGCGAAGCCCTCGACCAGGGCGAGCATCGACAGGATGCAGCCGATGACCCAGTTGAGTTCACGCGGCTTGCGGAAGGCGCCGGTGAAGAAGACCCGCAGCATGTGCGCCGAGAGCGCGACGATGAACATCAGCGCGGCCCAGTGGTGCATCTGCCGGATCAGCAGGCCGCCCTTGATGTCGAAGCTGATCTTCAGGGAGGAGGCGTAGGCCTCCGACATGCCGACGCCCTGCAGCGGCACATACGACCCGTCGTATGTGGTGTGGCCGGCGCTGGGAATGAACCAGAAGGTCAGGAACACACCGGTCAGCAGGCAGACGATCATCGAGTACATCGCGATCTCGCCGAGCATGAAGGACCAGTGGTCGGGGAAGACCTTCTTCATCAGGTAGTTGACGCCCTTGGCCGGGCCGAGGCGGTCATCGACCCACCCGGCCACGCCTCCGAGCTTCTTGGCGCCCGCGGACGGGGGCGCGGTCACGGGCTTGTCGCCGCTGCGCAGCGCCTCGGCCGGCCGGTTGTACGCGTTGGTGCTCATCCACGCTCCCAGAAGCTCGGGCCGACCGCCTCGTGGAACGGTTCGGCAGCAATGAGGTAGCCCTCGTCGTCGACGTCGATCTTCAGCTGCGGCAGGGGACGCTTGGCCGGGCCGAAGATGACGCGGCAGCCATCGGTCACGTCGAAGGTCGACTGGTGGCACGGGCACAGCAGGTGGTGTGTCGTGCGCTCGTAGAGGCCGACCGGGCAGCCGACGTGGGTGCAGATCTTGGAGTAGGCCACGATGCCCTGGTAGCCCCACGACAGCGCCTTCTGGCCCCGCTCGGTCGGCTTGAAGTCCTTGGGGTCGAGGCGCATGAGCAAGACCACGGCCTTGCCCTTCTCCTCGAGCTGGCCGTGCTCGAGACCCTCGACACCGAGTTCCTCGTTGGCGAGCAGGCCCTCGGGGAGCACGTGGTAGACCGAGCCGATCGTGACGTGCTCGGCCTTGATCGGCATCGCCTCGGGGTCGGTGACCAGCCGGGGACGCTTGTCGTATGGGGTGTAGCCGCCGTGCCCGTCGGGCTCGCCGTTCCACATGGTCAGCGAGAGGTGGTTCTTCGGCAGCGGGCCGAGGCTGCCGACCAGCTGCACGAGCAGCGGCAGGGAGAACAGCCCGAGAGCGCCGCCGAGGGTGGCCTTGATCAGCGGCCGGCGGAAGAGCTGGGCCTTCTCGCCCCCGTCGCGCATGATGCCGACGAACTCTTCGCGGGCGGCGTCGCTCGAGCGCATCGGGTGGCGCTCCTCGACGACCTCGGCGTCGGGCATGAGGGTCTTGGCCCAGTGCACAGCGCCGAGGCCGATACCGAGGAGGGCCAAGCCGAGGCCGATTCCGAAGAGCAGGTTGGTCGTGGAGACGTTACCCAGGCCCGGCACCCAGCTGCGGTGCGCGGTGTCGAAGGCGAAGTAGGCGACGAGAAACAGGATCGTGCCGAGGATGGAGAGAGTGAACAGGCCGGCGACCTGCCGCTCGGCACGCTTGGCGGCCTTCTCGCTCTTGTCCGCCATCCGCTCGACGTGCGGTGGGAGGCCGGGGTTCTCGAAATGGGCCGGCAACGCTCCGTCGCCGACGACGTGGTGACCGTCATCGAGGCGGACGGCGGTCGACCAGGACTCCTCGGCGGCGAAGTCGTCGGCACCGTATGCCGTGGATCCACCTCGTGGGGTGGCGTCGGTGTCGCTGCTCATCGGTCAGGCTCCCTTCTGCCCGAGCCAGTACGCAGCGCCCACGAGGACCCCGAGGCCGAACACCCAGGCCACGAGGCCCTCCGGCACGGGACCGAGGCTGCCGAGCGCCATACCGCCGGGGTTGCCTTCCTCCTCCATCGCCTTCAGGTAGGCGATGAGGTCGTTCTTGGATTCGGGCGAGATGTTGTCGTCGTTGAACACCGGCATGCTCTGCGGGCCGGTAAGCAACGCCTCATAGATGTGCTTGCCCTCGACACCGGTCAGCTTGGGGGCGTATTTGCCGCGGGTCAGCGCCCCACCAGCACCAGCGGAGTTGTGGCACATCGAGCAGTTGGTGCGGAAGATCTCGCCACCCTTGCCCGGGTCGCCGCCAGCGCCGGTGGTGTACTCCTCGGCCGGCACCGCGGGGCCGGGGGCGAGGGAGGCGACGAACGCGCCGATGGCCGCGATCTGCTCCTCCGAGAACTGGACTTCCTTCCCACGCGGGGCTTGCACACCCGGTTCGGCCATCGGCATCCGCCCGGTGCCCATCTGGAAGTCGACCGCGGCCGCACCCACGCCGGCGAGATTGGGTCCGACGTTCGTGCCCAGCGCGTTGGCGCCGTGGCAGGTGGCGCAATTGGTCTTGAACAGCTCTTGGCCTTCCTTGACCTGCTCGGCCGACGCCTCGGCGGCGATGGCGGGCTTGGGGGCGAGGGCGGCATACGCCCCACCGGTCAGGATCAGTCCCAACAACAAAAGCAGGAAGATCGCGGCCGGGTGCCGTCGCCGTGCGGCGAGTGCGTTCACTTCGGTCTCTTTTCTGTTGCGGGGGTGATCACTTGAGCAGGTAGATCGTCGCGAACAGCGCGATCCACACCACGTCGACGAAGTGCCAGTAGTACGACGTCACAACCGCGCCCGTGGCCTGGGCGTGGCTGTAGTGCCTGGTTGTGAAGGTGCGGGCGATGATCAGCAGGAACGCGATCAGGCCGCCAGTGACGTGCATGCCGTGGAAGCCGGTCGTCAGGTAGAAGACAGAGCCGTAGCCATCCGAGGCGAGCGTGATGCCGTCGTGGACGAGTTGGGCGTATTCGTAGACCTGGCCGGCGATGAAGATCGCGCCGAAGATGTAGGTCAGGACGTACCACTCGCGCATGCCCCAGCTGCCGACGTTGAGCAGGCTCCCGGACCGGAAGGCCTTGCCGTGCTCGGCCTGGTGGACCCCGAGCTGACACCACACCGAGGAGATCACCAGGATCAAGGTGTTGGCGGCCGCAAACGGCACGTTCAGCGTCGGCGTGTGCTCGGCCCACAGATCGGGGCGGACCTGGCGAATCGTGAAGTACATCGCGAAGAGACCCGCGAAGAACATCAGTTCGCTGGAGAGCCAGACGATGGTCCCCACGGACACCATGTTGGGACGGGTTACGGTGCCCGTGGCGTGCGCGTAGGGCGTCGGAGACGTGCCGGAATGAACGGCGGATGCTGTGGCCACGGCAGCATTATGTCGGTAAACGAATCGGCGGGGGAGCCGACCCCCCCGAAACGGGTGAATCGAGTCCATAACGTGCCTCGTCGGGCCGCGGTTCCATCGTGGTACGCCCCGCCGAAGGTCCGGCGGGCGGAGGTGGCGTGGGCCGAGCGGGTCATCCCGTTAGTCTTGTCCCATGGCCGAGAGCTCTTCGCACGCCGAACCCGCCACCGCGACCGGGCCCCGCCCGCTGTCGGTGCTGCTCTACAGCGACGACTTCACCACCCGCGACGCCGTGCGCGCCGGTGTGGGTCGCCGGCCGACCCGCGACCTCGAAGTCACCTCGTGGCATGAGTGCGCGACACCGCCGGCCGTCATCGAGGCCGTCGCGAACGAACGCTTCGACCTGCTCATCCTCGATGGCGAGGCGGTGCCGGCCGGCGGGCTGGGCCTGTCGAGGCAGCTGAAGAACGAGATCTACGACTGCCCGCCGATCCTCGTGCTGACCGGCCGGCCGCAGGACGTGTGGCTGGCCGCGTGGTCGCTCGCCGACGCCGCCGTGCCCCAGCCACTCGACCCGATCGCCCTGTGTGCCGGCATCGAGCAGGCTCTCGCCTCTGCCCCGGCCCCCGGGCCGGAGCCGGCCGCCCTCTGATCCCCGCGTGAGCGAGTCCACGGGCCCCGTCTCGACGTGGCCGGACATCCTGACTGCCCTCGTGACCGGTCGTGACCTGTCGTATTCCGAGGCCACCTGGGCGATGGACCAGGTCTTCGCCGGCGAGGCCAGTCCGTCCCAGGTGGCCGGGTTCGTCATCGGCCTGCGAGCCAAGGGCGAGACGGTGGAGGAATTGCACGCCCTCGCCGACGTGATGCTGGCGCACGCCAACCGCATCCCCACCCCCGAACACAGCATCGACATCGTCGGCACGGGGGCCGACCGGGCGCACACGGTCAACATCTCGACGATGTCGGCGCTGGTGCTCGCCGGGGCCGGGCTGCGCGTACTCAAGCACGGCAACCGGGCCGCCTCGTCGTCGTCCGGCAGCGCCGATGTTCTCGAAGCGTTGGGTGTCGATCTGTCGCTCGCGCCGGAGCGGGTGGCCGCGGTCGGCGACGCGGCGGGCATCACCTTCTGCTTCGCCCAGGCCTTCCATCCGGCCATGCGGCATGCCGCGACGACCCGCCGCGAACTCGGGATCGGCACGATCTTCAACAGCCTCGGGCCGCTGACCAACCCCGGTCAGCCCACCTTTGCCGCCGTCGGCGCCGCCGACCTGCGGATCGCCGAACTCATCGCGGGCGTATTCGCCGCCCGGAAGCGCCCGGCGCTGGTCTTCCGCGGGGAGGACGGCCTCGACGAACTGACGATCTCCGGACCCTCCCGCCTGTGGTGGGTGCGCGACGGGCAGATCGGCGAGCACCTAATCCACCCCGACCGCCTGGGCCTGGCCCTGGCACCGGTCGAGACGTTGCGCGGCGGCGACCCGAGCCACAACGCCGGGGTCGCCCGGGATGTGCTGGCGGGCAAGGGCCGCGACGACGGGTGGCCGGTGCGGGATGCCGTCCTCCTCAACGCCGGGTCGGCCCTCGCGCTCGCCCGCGGCGACGTGCCTGCCGGCGCCGACACCCACGCCGTCGAGGAGGCGCTGCACGCCGGCATCGCCGCCGCCCGGGAAAGCATCGACTCCGGTGCCGCCGCCGCTGCCCTCGACCGCTGGGTCGCCGCCACCCGCTCCTGACCCCTCCCGTCGAGATGTCATTTCGACCCCGTCGAGAGGTCGATTCGGCCCCGTCGAAGTGACATCTCGCGGAGGTAGGGATGCCGAGTAGGTCGCGGCGCGGCCGCTCGACGGCGGTGCGTGCGAGATCGCCGGTTATTCCTCGATGCCGAGGCTGAAGGCGGCCTCCAGGTCGTGCTGGGAATAGGCCCGGAAGGCGATGTGCGTCTGCGTGCCGAGGATGCCGGGCACCTTGCTGAGCTTGTCGGCGATGACGTCGGCCAGGTGGTCGTGTTCGCGCACCCGGGCCATCGCGATCAGGTCGACATCGCCGGTGACGGAATAGACCTCGCTGATGCCGTCGATGTCGGCGATCGCCTGGGCGACCTCCGGGATCTTGTCGACCTCGGCGTTGATCAGGACGATGGCGGTGATCATGCCGCCAAATCTAGCTGCCTGCGGGGTCAGGCTTCGAAGGGGCTTGGGCTCGCGGCGGGGGTGGCGCCGAAGCGGGCAGCGGCGCTGACCGCCCCGCCGACCGGGCAGGTCCACTCGCCCTCGACGCTGACCAGCCGCACACCCGGCTCTTCGAGCCACCGCAGGATCTTCTCGGTCTCTTCAGGGTATGCCGCGGGTGCCGGCGCCAAGCCGGGCGCCACCACCTCCGCGCTCGCGGTCAGCGCGTCGACATAGACCATGGGGTCGGCGCCGCGGGGGCTGTGACTGCTGCCGGCCAGGCGGCCGTAGCGCACACACACCAGTTCCCACCCGCCCAGCGGGGAACGACGGGCGGCGACAATCTCGGGGGCGGCGGCGAGCGGCGCGAGACGCTGGCTGCGCGTCATACCGCGGAGCAACGTGAGCAGGCGATCCCGCAGCGATGCGGCGTCCTCGTAGCGCTCGTCTTGGGCGAGGGACTGCATGCGCTGCTCGAGGGGCGAGAGCACGGTGCCCGGGTCCCCGAGGAGCGCGTCGCGGGCGCGGGCGACGAGCGCGGCATACTCCTGCGGCGACTGGGCTCCGGTGCACGGCGCGCCGCAGCGGCCCATCTCGGCCAGCGCGCACGCCGGGCTCGGGCGTTTGGGGGAGAGGCGATCGGTGCACCGGCGTAGTGGCAGCGCGTCGTGCAGTGCGGCGACGGCGTCCTCGGCGGCGGTTTTGGAGGGGAACGGGCCGACATAGGTCGTCTCGTCGCCGCAGACCGCCGTGACGATCGAGAGCCGGGGGAAGGGCTCGACGGTCAGCTTGACCCAGGCGGACTTCTCGGGGTGGCGGGAGCGGCGGTTGTAGCGGGGCTTGTGTTCGGCGATCAGGCGCAGCTCGCGGACCTGGGCTTCGAGGGCGGTGGCGCACACGACTGGGGTGACTGCCTCGGCGATGCGGACCATCTCGGCCATGCGGCGCCGCTGCTCGGAGGCGGTGAAGTAGGAGCGGACACGCGTGCGGATGTCGACGGAGGTGCCGACGTAGAGGACCCGGCCCTGCCCGTCCTTGAACATGTAGACCCCCGGCGCGCTCGGCAGGTCGTCGGCGAGATAACGCTTGCGCCGGGTGGCCTGCGGCACCCGCACCGAATAGGTGGCGAGCTCTTCGAGGGTATGGACACCCAGCCCGCCGACCCGCCCCAACAGGCCGTGCAGAACATCGACGGTCGCCTGGGCGTCGTGCAGGGCGCGGTGATCCGGGGTGACCTGGGCATGGAAGACCCGGGCCAGGCTGGCGAGCTTGTGGTTGGGCGCCTCGTCGCGGGTGACCAGGGCACGGGCGAGGAGCACGGTGTCGATCACGACCGGGTCGGGCCAGCGGCTGCCGGTCGCGGAGGCGGCTGCCTTGAGGAAAGTGACGTCGAAGCGGGCGTTGTGGGCCACGACGACGGCGTCGCCGAGGAACTCCAGGAAGCTCGGCAGGACCTGCTCGATGCGCGGGGCGGTGGCCACCATGGCGTTGGTGATGCCCGTCAGGACGGAGATGACGGTGGGGATCGGGACGCGCGGGTTGACGAGAGTCTGGAACTCCCCGAGCACTTCGCCGCCGCGGACCTTGACGGCCCCGATCTCGGTGATGTGGTCGGCGTGCGCGCTGCCGCCGGTGGTCTCCAGGTCGACCACGACGAAGGTGATCTCGTGCAGCGGGGTGCCGAGGTCGTCGAGAGTGCCCTGGATCGCCCTCGCGGGTCGGGCCGGGGCGGTGATCGTCATACGCAGGACAGTAAAGAAGCCCACCGACAACCCCCGGCAGACACCCCGACGCCGGCGTCGCAGGGACAAGTTGGCGGTCGGTTGACCGGACACCACCTCGTATGCCGCAAACTGCCTGGTGTAGCCCGGACTCCGGCAGATATGTGCCAGGGAGTTCGGGCTAAACCAGGCAGTTCGCGCCTTCCGAGGCGATTCGGGGTTCCGGGGCGGTTCGAGGGGTGGAGTTCGCGCTTACCGGGGTTGTTGGCGGGGACTACGGGAGTTGGCGGGAAGTGCAGGAGTAGGTCAGGAGCGCAGCGCCTGCGCCAGCTCACGGAAGTCGGAGACGAGGACGTCCATCTCGTCCTGCTTGTGCGCCAGCGAGACCAGCCACTGCTCGTCGAGCCCGGGTGGGGTGAGGATGCCGCGGTTGACGCCCCAGAGCCAGGACAGCTCGGCGACCCCGAAGTCGGTGGCCTTGTAGTCGCGGTAGTTGCGCACCGGGGTGGGGGACCAAGTGATGCAGCCCTTGACGCCGAGTGCCACGGTGTGCGCCGGCAGTTCGAACTCGGTGATGATCTCGTCGACCGCGTCGAGGGTGGCGACATTGATCGTCTCGGCCGCGTCGAGCGCCTCGCGGGTGCAGATGTCGTCGACAGCGCGGGCGGCGGCCATGACGAGCGGGTTGCCGTTGTAGGTGCCGAAGTGCGCCATCCGGCCGTCGACGACGACCTGCATGACCTCCTCGGTGCCGCCGAACGCCGCCAGCGGCAGCCCGCCGCCGATCGACTTGGCCAGCGTCACGAGGTCGGGCTTGACGCCGAGGCGCTGCGAGGCCCCGGCATACCCTGCCGTCAGACCCGTCTTGACCTCGTCGAAGATCAGCAGCACCCCGTGCTGGTCGCACAGCGCCCGCACGCCGGCGAGATAGCCCTCGTCCGGCACGACGATGGCGAGATTCTCGATCACCGGCTCCATCACGACGGCCGCGATCTCCCGGCCGTGCTCGCGCAGGATCTCGGCCAACCGCGTCAGATCGTTGTAGGGCACGACGTGGACGGTGCCGGCCTCGACGTCGAAGGGCACATCGGGGATCGGCGCCTCCGCGGGGCCGATGTCCTCCAGGGCCGGCTTGACCGAGACCTGCAGCGCGTCGTACCCGCCGTGGTAGCCGCCCTCGATCTTGATGATCGCCTTGCGCTCGGTGTAAGCACGGGCGGCGCGGACCGCATACATCAGCGACTCGGTGCCGGACTGGGTGAAGCGCAGCATGTCCAGGCCGAAACGGCGCTGGAAGCGTTCGGCGACCTCGGTCGAGACGGGCGAGGGGGTGACGAACAGGGTGCCGACCGACTGCAGCGCCTCTTCGACGTAGCTGACGATCGTCGGGTTGAGGTGGCCGACGAGCATGGCACCGAACCCCATCGACAGATCGAGCAGCCGGCGGCCGTCGACATCGGTCAGCCAGGCGCCGCGCGCCGAGGCGATCGAGATGGGGTAGGGGTCCCAGTGCTGGAACGAGGAGGTGACGCCGAGGGGCAGCGACTTGCTCGCCCGCCGGTTGTGGTCGCCGGACTCGGGCGTATCGGCCGTGAACCGGTCCCACTCCGCCGCGAGCAGCGAGGCGACCTTCCCGGGGTCCAACCGCTTCGAGCTCTCGGGCAACCAGCGGCGGGTTGCGGGGTCGTGCGCGGGCCAGGACGGGGTCGTCTGGGTCATTCGGGGGAGTGCCTCCTTGGTCGGCCGGGCCAGCTCTTGGTCACGGCTCACCTCATCATCCCAGGGCGGACGGATTCGGTGCCACACTCACCGCCGGAGGGCACCAGGTGGGCGATCGAGATCTCGTTGTAGTGGTCGGTGAGGCGATCGATCCGTGGCAGGCCGGCGGCGGCCCGGCGCAGCAGCGACTCGAGACTGCTCGTGGCCGAGTGCGGTCGGACACCGAAGGCGCGGAAGGCTTCTCGCCACTGCGCGACCTGGGCGATCGCGGCGAGATCCTGCGCGTCGAGCAGCTGCGCGGCATACCGCTGGGAGCGGGTGAGGGCCGCATCGCTCGCCTCGTCGCTGGGGCCGCCGGGCACGCCCCGGGCGGTGACGAGACAGGCGGCGTAGTCCGGGCGCAGCTGCCAGACGGCGTCGTCGACGCCGGCGGTCGCGAGGTCGATCATGGGGGGTGCGTTAGCCGTCGCTCGTGGCATCGGGAGGTTCGGTGCTTATCGGGGACCCGCCTTCCCGCCCGCGAGAGGCACGTCCGGCCTGGTCAGCTCCTCGGCTGAGGGGGTTGTCGGACCTCGTCTCTAGCGTTCTTCTCAGCGGGCCGATCGGCGGCCCGGATGACGCTCGGACGAAGGAGAAGGGCACATGTGGATCGACTGCAATGGCTGCCCGGTGCGCGGCACCCACTGCGATGGGTGCATGGTGACGGGGATGCTGGCGACCATCCCGCTGCAGCCGCCGCCCGAGGTGGCCCAGGCGCCGGGTGCAGCGCCGGCCGAGGTCTTCGTTGACCTCGACGCCAGTGAGCGGGCGGCCGTGACGACCCTGGTGGCCTCGGGGCTGCTCAGCGCCGAGGAGGCCGCGACGGTGCGAGCGCGTCTCGATCTGTCGGCGGCGCACCTGTGGCAGTCGGGTCCGCCGCGTTCGGCGACCGGCTGAGCCGGTCTTCGGCCCAGTCGTCGGCCTGGTCGGCGATCAGCGAGAGGGCGACCAGGGCTCCGACGAGCCAGTACTGGTTGTAGAACGCCTGCTTGTTGACCAGGTTGGCCACCAGCAGAATCAGCGCGCTCCAGCGCAGCAGTTCGCCCAGCGGCGGCCGCCGGCGGTGGATCAGCAGTATGGCCAGCGCGAGCGTGCCGAAGACGATCAGGCCGGTGACCCAGAAGGGCAGGGTGATGCCGTGGTAGTGCTGGAAGTAGAGGTACCACGTGTTCGCGAAGCGGATGGGCGGGAAGTTCATCAACAAGGTGACGGTGTCGCGGAAGAAGTCCGCAGGCGCGGTGAGGAACCACGGGGCGATCAGGGCGCCGGTCAGGGCGCCGGTGGCGATCGCGCGGGCGGGACCGAAGGGCCGCCAGGCCAGCAGCAGGGGGAGGACCAGCGCGAGATGCTGCTTGCTCGCGCAGGCCAGGGCGAGGGGGACGATCGCCCACCACGTCCGGCCGCGGGTCATCAGCACCGCCCACCAGGTCAGGCCGGTCAGCAGCAGCGGCTCGGTCCAGGCCTGGTCGACCTGGATCAGCGTACCCGGCACGAGCAGGATGGCCGACCCCGCGGCGGCCGCGACCCAGCGGGGGTCGAGCGCTGTCGCGGCGGCCGGCCGCCGCTCCCGCGCGGCGGTCCCGAGCTGCCAGAAGCCGACGGTCAGCACGAGCGCCCACACCAGGTGCATCCAGCGCACATCGCCGGCGATCCAGCGGCCCGGCGCCAGCAGCACGGCCGTCCACGGCAGATAGGTGAAGGCATCCTGGATGCCGGGGGAGTCGACCCAGGTGACGGCGTAGAAGTTCTCGCCGCGGGCCATCGCGTCGGCGGCCTGCTGCAAGGTGATCCACACGTCGATCCGAGGCGATGGGTCGGTGCGGATCGCGATGACGGTGACCGCGGCATACGCCGCGAAGGCGGTGCAGAGCGCGAGCCCCGGACGCCGGAACCACAGCGCCGCGGCCGCCCCGACCGCCGCGGCGGCGAGCACGCCCCGGCCGGTCCACGCCCACTCCGTCGGCACATGGCTGAAGAAGCGGGTGCGCAGCCCCACGACGGCGTTACCGACGAGCAGCATCGCGACAACGAGCGGGCTGAGAGCGAGGTGCAGACGCCGCGCGAGCCACCATGCGAGCAGCACTGCCGCCACGGTGAGCGTGACGACGATCTTGATGCGCAGCCGGACGACGCTGAACTGCAGCATGCCGAAATAGGCGAGCCAGGTCGCGGCGAAGACGAACGCCGCGAGGGGCGCGCCCTTGAGGCGGGCGATCACGTGTAGAGGGCTGCCACGTCGTCGGCGAACTGGGTCATGACCACATGCCGCTTGAGCTTCAGCGACGGTGTCAGCTGTCCCGCTTCCTCGGTGAAGTCCTCGGGGAGCACGGCGAACTTGCGGATGGACTCGGCCTTGGACACCGTCTCGTTCGCGCGGTCGACGGCCTTTTGGAGTTCGGCCAGCACCACGTCATTGGTGCGTGCCTCGGCGACGCCGAACGCGCCGAGACCGGCGTTCTTGCTCCACTCGGGCACCATTTCCGCGTCGAGGGTCAGCAGGGCGGCGACGAAGGGTTTCTGGTCCCCGACGACGCAGGCCTGGGAGATCAGGGGGTGGGCGCGCAGCTGGTCCTCCAGGAGGCCGGGGGCGACGTTCTTGCCGCCGGCGGTGATCAGGATTTCCTTCTTGCGGCCGGTGATCTTCAGGTAGCCATCGGCGTCGATCTCGCCGATGTCGCCGGTGTGGAACCAGCCGTCGCGCAGCGCCTCGGCCGTGGCCTCGGGGTTGTTGCGGTAGTCGTGGAAGACGTTGATGCCCCGGATGATGATCTCCCCGTCCGAGGCGATGCGCAGCGTCACGCCCGGCAAGGGCGGCCCGACGGTGCCGATCTTGACCTTGGACGGCAGGTTCACCGTCGCCGGGGCCGTGGTCTCCGTCAGGCCGTAGCCCTCGAGGATCGTGATGCCGACGCCGCGGAAGAAGTGCCCCAGCCGGGCTCCGAGGGGCGCGCCGCCGGAGACGGCGTACTGGATGTGCCCGCCCATCAGCTCGCGCAGCTTGCGATAGACGAGCCGGTCGAAGAGCGCGTGCCGGGCCCGCAGCGTCAGCGGCACGCGGCCGTCCTGCAGCGCCGTCGAATAGGCGATCGCGGTCTCCGCAGCCCGCGTGAAGATGGCGCCCTTGCCGCCGGCCACCGCGCTGGCCTCGGCCTTGTTGTAGATCTTCTCGAAGACCCGCGGGACCGCCAGGACGAAGGTCGGCTGGACCGCCTGCAGGTGGGTGGTGATATTGGGGATGTCGGCGGTGTGCGCCAGCGTCGCGCCCGCGGCGATCGCGAGCACCTCGATGAACCGCGCGAAAACGTGGGCCAAGGGCAGGAAGAGCAGGGTGGAAGCACCCGGCCGCTGCAGGATCTCCGGCATCTCGGCGATCGCCTGCTCGGCGAGGGTGAGGAAGTTGCCGTGCGTGAGCGCGCACCCCTTGGGCCGGCCGGTGGTCCCCGAGGTGTAGATCAGGGTGGCGGTGGAGTCCCGGTGCACGTTCGCCATCCGGTCGTCGAGGGCCGCGTCCGGCACCCCGCTACCGTCCTCCGTCAGGTGGCGGATACCGCCTTCGTCGAGGCGCCACACGTGCGCGATCTCGTGCAGGTCGCCCCGGATCGCGTCGAAGGCCTGCGCATGCTTGGCCGATTCCATGACGATCGCGTGCGCGTGGGAGTCGGAGAGGATCCAGTGGATCTGGTCGGGCGAGGAGGTTTCGTAGATGGGCACCGGCACCAGGCCGGCGGCCCACGCGGCGAAGTCCAGCAGGGTCCACTCGTATGAGGTGCGGCTGAGGATGGCGACCTTGTCGCCGGGTTCCAGCCCCGCCGCGATGAACCCCTTGGCCACCGTGTTCACCTGCTCCGCGAAGGCCGCGGCGGTCACCTCCTCCCAACGCTCCCCGGCCAAGCGGCGCAGCGCGATGTGCTGCGGGCTTTGGGCCGCCTTGCGATGCGGCAGGTCGGCGAGGGTGTGTTCGTGGACAACTGGAGTGACCAGGGGGGTGGTGAATTCCTGCACGAGTCACCAGCCTAATTGCGCCCCTGCTCACCACGAGCGTGTTCGTGCTCACGCCCGACTCATGCCAAGACCGGCGGTACGCTTCCGGCCATGGCGGACAGCACCGAATCGTCGATCATCATCGAGGCCGATCCTGGGGCCGTGATCGACGTCATTGCCGACTTGGAGGCCTACCCCGAATGGGCCGGCGAGATGAAGGCGACCGAGATCCTCGCCGAGGACGGCGACGGCTGGCCCGACCGCGTCCGCATCACCTTGGATGCCGGAGTCATCAAGGACACCTACACCCTCGACTACGACTGGGACATCGCCGAGGACGGCACCGGCTCGGTCTCGTGGACCCTCGTCGAGGCAAGCGTCCTGAAGGCCATGGACGGCACCTACACCCTCAACGCGATCGACGAGGGCACCCGGGTCGATTACGAACTGATGGTGGATCTGAAGATCCCCGTCCTCGGGATGCTCAAACGCAAGGCCGAGAAGGTCATCATCGAGACCGCCCTGAAGGAACTGAAGAAGCGGGTCGAGTCCCTCTGACCCGCACACCGGCGACGGACGACACCGCGCCCCGCAAACGGTCACCGCGCAAGCAGGCCGGCCCCACGCCGGCCCCGGACCGGGCCCGCGAGGCGGCCACTCCGCATACGACTGCCCTGCCCCGCGTCCTGCTCTTCACCGGCAAGGGCGGGGTCGGCAAGACCACCTCGGCCGCGGCGACCGCCGTCGCGGCCGCCCGCGACGGCATCGAAACCCTCGTCATGTCGACCGATGCCGCCCACTCCCTCGGCGACGCCCTCGACCGGGACCTGGGCGCCACCGGCACCGGCGCGGCCCACCGGATCGAGGACCACCTCCACGCCCTGCAGGTCAGCGGCAACCGGCACTTCGACGGTTCGTGGGACGTCGTGCAGGCTTATCTCGTCGACACCCTCGCCGCCCTCGGAGTCGATCCCGTCGTCGCCGAGGAGATGACCTCCCTGCCCGGCGCCGAGGAGATCGCCGCCCTGCTGGAGCTGCGGGAGCAGGCCCGGTCGGGCCGCTGGGAACTGATCGTCGTCGACTGCGCGCCGACCGCCGAGACGCTGCGGCTGCTCGCCTTCCCCGAGAGCCTCGCCTGGCACCTGCGCCGGGTCCTGCCCGGAACCGCCGGTATGCGGCGCGCCGCCCGGCCCGCTGCCGCCGCCGCCCTCGGCATCCCCCTGCCCGGGCCGGAGATCGTCGAGATCCTGCGCCGCTGGCACGACGACATGCTCGCGGTGCGGCACCTGCTCGCCAGCGCCACCTCGTCGGTGCGCCTCGTCACGACACCCGAGAGCGTCGTCATCGCCGAGTCCCGCCGGACCTGGACTTCGTTGAGCCTCTACGGGTATGCCGTGGACGCCGTTTACGTGAACAAGATCCTTCCCGCGCCGGCTCTGAAGGAGGGTGACGGCGCGGCGGCGCAGTGGCTGCGCTCGTGGAACGCCGCCCAGGCCCGGGGCATCGACGAGGTGGTCCAGTCCTTCGTCGGGGTACCGGTCGTGCGTTCGCCCTATCTGGAGCGTGAACCGATCGGGCCGGCGGCCCTGGCCGAGCTGCACGGCCAGCTGGACCTGGGGACGCTTGCCGGCCGCGACATCACGAAGCCGGCCACGGCCGAACCGATGCAGGTGCGGCGCACCGACGCCGGGTTCGATCTCGCGCTGCGGTTGCCGCTCACGAGCGCCAAGGAGGTCGGCCTGCAGCGGCGGGCTGACGAACTGCTGCTCACCGTCGGCGATCACCGGCGCATCGTGACGCTGCCGTCGGTGCTGAGCCGATGCACGGTGGCCGACGCGCGGGTCCGTTCGGGGCATTTGACGATCGCTTTCGTGCCCGACCCCGCACAATGGCCTCGATGAGCGACACCACCGACCCGGCCGGATCCCTTGCCGAAGAGGCCCGCCGGCTCGCCGACGCCCTCGGGGGCCCGGCCGCGGCGGCATCCGAAGGGCACCCGGCCACGTGCACGTGGTGCCCGTTGTGCCGGGGCGTCGACTCGTTGCGGGCGGTGGACCCCGCGGCGATCGACCGGCTGGCCGCCGCGGTGAGCGCCCTCGCCGGCGCTCTCGGCGACATCTCGCAGCACCTGCGCGAGCAGTTCGCGCCCGGGGTGGGCGGGGCGCCGGCACCGAACGCCGGGGGCGACCGCACGGCATACGACATCCCCGTGAGCGACGAGGAGGACTAGATGGCGCTGGCCATTGGCGTGGACATCGGCGGCACCAAGGTGGCCGCAGGGGTGGTGGACACCTCCGGGCAGGTCCTGCGGCGTGCGCGAGCCGACACCCCCGAACGTTCGGTCCGGCCCCAGGTGGTCGAGGACACGATCGTCGGTGTCGTCACCGAACTCATCGAGAGTTGCGCCGAACCGATCGTCGCCATCGGGATCGGCGCCGCGGGATTCGTGGCCGCCGACCGGGCCACCATCGTCTTCTCTCCGCACCTGTCCTGGCGCAACGAGCCCCTGCGCGACCGCCTGAGCGACCGGATCGGCCAGCCGATCTTCATCGACAACGACGCCAATGCCGCCATGTGGGCCGAGGCGAAGTACGGCGCCGTGCGGGGCGAGACCCACGCGATGATGATCACCCTCGGCACCGGCATCGGCGGCGGCATCCTCATGGGCGGCGAGGTGATCCGCGGGCTGTTCGGGATCGCGGGGGAGTTCGGCCACATGCAGGTCGTGCCCGGCGGCCATCGCTGCGAGTGCGGCAACCGCGGATGCTGGGAGCAGTACGCCTCCGGCAACGCCCTCGTGCGCGAGGCGCGCGGGCTCGTGGCCGCCAACAGCCCGCTGGCGCGGGACCTGTATGAACGTGTCGCGGGAGACCCGGCGCGCCTGACCGGTCCGCTGGTCACCGAGGTGGCCCAGGCCGGCGATCGCACCGCCATCGAGTTGCTCACCGAGGTCGGCACCTGGCTCGGCATCGGCATCGCGAACCTCGCGGCGACGTTCGACCCGGGGGCCTTCGTCATCGGCGGCGGCGTCAGCGCCGCCGGCGAGTTGCTGCTCGACCCGGCCCGGCAGGCCTTCCGCAAACAGCTGACCGGGCGCGGCTTCCGGCCGGAGGCACGCATCGTGCGGGCCGAACTCGGCAACGAGGCGGGGCTGATCGGTGCGGCCGACCTGGCCCGCGAGAGCGTGGCCGGCTGAGTGTCCCGGCTGCGCATCGCGAGCTACAACACCCGCGATTTCCTCGACGACCGCGCGGCTGCTGCCCGGCTCATCCGGGCCATCGACCCGGACGTGCTGTGCCTGCAGGAGGTACCGCGGCGGCTGTTCGCGCCGCAGCGGGTGGCCGCCTTCGCTGCCGAGTGCGGGCTGACCTGGTCGGGGCACCACCGCGGCAGCGGAGGCACGACGATCTTCACCTCGCTGCGGGTGCAGGTCGTGGAGTCCAAGCACTTCCGGCTGCGGGTCAAGCTGGCGCAGCGGACGCGCGGCTTCGCGCTCGCCCGGGTCGCGATCCCCGGGCGGGAACCGATCGCCGTCGCGTCTGTGCACCTCAGCCTCGACGCCGCCGAACGGGCCGTCCACGCCCGCGAGATCCTGCGCGCAACCGGCACGACCGACACCGTCCTGTGCGGTGACCTCAACGAACAGTCCGACGGCGCCGCCTGGCAGCTGATCGCCACCCCGCTGCGGCTGATCTCCCCGACCAAGCCGACCCATCCCTCTTGGGGGCCGCGGCGCCTGCTCGACGTCATCTTCGCCTCACCGGGCATCGAACCGCTGCCGCACGTGGACATCGCGCTCGACCCCGAGGACATGTCGATGGCCAGCGACCACCGCCCCGTGTGGGTCGACGTCCGCACCGGCCCGGACGACTCGTCACCGTCGGATCGGAGTGACCACGGAGCGGCTTGACCTCGGGGGATCCGTCAGACCACCGCGCCGTCGCCGCGGTCGTGGTCGTCGCCGCGCAGGACCAGCAGCACGAACCCGCCGATCGTCATACCGGCGCCGGCCCAACCCCACAGATCGGAGACGTCGGGGCGGAACAGCACGAGCCACAGCAGGATGAGGGGGCCGCCGACGAGGCCGATGATGATCCCCCAGAAGTGCAGATCCTGCTGCGGCGGCAGGGGGCGCGGGGGCGGCGGCTCGTAGTGGTCCTCCGCCTCGATCTGATCCAGTAGTTCGTCGTATGCCGCGTCACCGCTCGCGCCGCGCCATACCGGGACGTCGAGCCCCCGCGGCGGCGGGGGAGCAGGCCGGAAGACCGGGGGCGGGTTGACCGCGTCCCGCGGCGGGGCGGGATCGGCGGGCGGCGGCAGACCCGCCGTCGGGTCGCCGGCGCCCGGGAGGTCGTCGAGGTCGCCCACGGTGAGCGCGTCGCCTGGGGTGCTCGGCTGCTCGGCACGCAGTTGGGCCACGATTTCCTCGAACCGCGCGTCGAGGTCGTCCTCGGGCGGCAGCGGATCGGGCTCGGGCACGCCTTATCCTCGCACGGCATACGACTCGCGGGCCATGGCCGCCAGCTCGCTGATGACATGTCCGACGCGCGGCCCCGAACAGCGGAGGAGTCCTCGCGTCAGGGGCTGGGTGCCGTAGAGTCGACCCACCGAAGGAAAGGCGACCAGCGTGCTGTACTGGCTCCTCAAGCACATCCTCGTGGGGCCGATCCTGCGGGTCCTCTTCCGACCCGACGTCCAGGGTCTGGAGAACATTCCTGCCGAGGGTCCGGCCATCCTGGCCAGCAATCACCTCTCGTTCAGCGACTCCTTCTTCCTCCCGCTGGTCGCGCCGCGGCGCATCACGTTCCTCGCCAAGTCCGACTACTTCACCGGCCGCGGACTCAAGGGCCGGCTGACCGCCGCCTTCTTCCGGGGCGTCGGGCAGGTGCCCATCGACCGCTCCGGAGGCAACGCGAGCAACGCCGCACTCACCAGCGGCCTGCGAATCCTGCACGCCGGCGACCTGCTCGGCATCTACCCCGAGGGCACCCGCAGCCCCGACGGGCACCTCTATCGCGGCCGCACCGGCGTCGCGCGCATGGCGCTCGAAGGCAAGGTGCCGGTCATCCCCGTCGCGATGATCGACACCGACAAGGCGCAGCCGACTGGGCAGGTCGTCCCCAAGATCCATCGCATCGGCGTGAAGATCGGTGCGCCGCTTGACTTTTCGCGCTACGAGGGCATGGAGGAGGACCGCTTCGTCCTGCGCTCGATCACCGACGAGATCATGTACGCGCTGATGGAGTTGTCCGGCCAGGAGTATGTCGACGTCTACGCCTCGGCGCAGAAGAAGCGACTCCTTGCCGCGGCGCGCGACCGGGCCAAGGACCTCGAGTCGCGGCTGCCGCATCGTCACGCAGCTGCCGACGAGCCGGCCCTGGGTGTCGTCGAGGGCAGGGGGGTCGCGGACGCGCCGGATGACAATACCGGTGACCTCGAGCCGCCCTCGGGCACGGCCCTGCCCCGCGCGAGCTGACCGATGGCCCTGGGCCGCATCCGCAACACCGGTGATCCCGGCGTTGTCGGTGCCTTCACCCGCGGCCTGGCGCTGTTCCGTCCCCTGGCCCTGGCGTATGCCGCGCTGCTGGCCTATCTCCGCCGCGACGAGATGACCCGTCCCGGCGTCGCGGTCGCGGTGTTCGCCGTGCTCGGCCTCTGGTCGCTCGTGGCCGCCTGGCGTCACCGGGTCGCCTGGCAGACAGCCGCCATCGACCTCGTGCTCGCCGTGGCCGGCATCGCGGCCACCAGCCTGGCCTATCCCCGGGCCACCGTGGCGGCTGGCGCGCTGACGCTGCCCAGCATCTGGTCGAGCGCCGGCGTCGTCGCCGCCGCCGTCCGCGGCGGCGCCCGCGGCGGCCTGATCGCGGCGGCCGTCATCGCCGCGGCCGACCTGATCTCGGTCGGGAAGCCGAATTTCGCGACGGTGCACAACATCGTGCTGCTCTTCCTCGTCGGCGGCTTGATCGGGCTCGCGGTCACCCTCGCGCGGGAGAGCCAACGCGTGTCGGAGATCTCCATCCGCGCCGAAGAGGCGTATGCCGAGCGGGAGCGCCTCGCCCGGATCGTGCACGACGGCGTGCTGCAGGCGCTCACCTTCATCAACCGCCGCGGCACTCAGATCGGGGGTCCCGCAACGGAACTCGCCGATCTCGCCGCGGAGCAGGAACGGGCCCTGCGCTCGCTCGTCAGCGGGCGCCCCCGCCTCGACGACACGGCCGCCGTGAGTGACCTCGCCCTGGTGCTGCGCACCCTCGACGACGACCGGGTCACGGTGAGCACGCCCGCGGAGCCGGTGACGCTGCCGGCGCACCGGGCGGGTGAGTTGCGGGCCGCCGTCGTGGCCGCGCTCGACAACGTGCGCGATCACGCCGGCCCCGACGCGCGGGCGTGGGTGCTGCTCGAAGAGATCGGCGGCGACGTCGTGGTCACCGTCCGCGACAACGGGGCCGGTATGCCGCCCGGCCGCGCCGAGGAGGCCGCCGCCTCGGGACGCCTCGGGATGGCCTCGAGCATCCGGGGCCGGCTGCGTGACCTCGGCGGCGAGGCGACGTGGACCTCCGCGCCCGGCACGGGGTGCACCGTCGTGCTGACCGCCCCCAAGGACCTGGAACCCCTCGCACCCCGCCGTTCCGCATGACCGTCGTCCCGGAAAGAGCCTGCTCATGACCCTGCGTGTCCTCGTCGCCGATGACCACCCGCTCTGGCGTGATGCTCTCGTGGCCGACCTCGAGAAGGCCGGCTACGACGTCGTCGGCTCCGCCGCGGACGGCCCGTCCGCGGTGAACCGGACCAAGGCCACCCGGCCGGACGTGCTCCTGCTGGACCTGAACCTGCCGGGCCTGCACGGCGCCGACGTCTGCGCCCAAGTGGCCGGGCTGGCGACCCGTGTGCTCATCCTGTCGGCGAGCGGGGAGGAGCGGGATGTGCTGGCCGCGATGAAGGCCGGCGCATCCGGCTACCTCGTCAAGTCGGCCACCCCCGAGGAGATCCGGGCCGCCGTCGACGCGACCGGCCGGGGTGAGGCCACATTCACTCCGGGTCTGGCCGGCCTCGTGCTGGGGGAGTACCGCAAGCTCGCGAGCGAGCCCGCCCCCGACGAACGCCCCATCCCGCAACTGACCGAGCGCGAGACCGAGATCCTGCGGCTGGTCGCAATGGGCCTGTCCAGCAAGGAGATTGGCGAGCAACTCGTCATCTCCCACCGGACCGTGCAAAACCACGTCCAGAACACTCTCGGCAAGCTGCAGTTGCACAACCGGGTCGAGCTGACCCGCTTCGCCATCGAGCACGGCCTCGACGAGCCCTGACCCCAGTCGAGATGTCACTCCTTCGCCCGGCCGGCTTCCGGTATACGGGCGGGGCGTCCGGATACTGAACAGCCACATATCCTGTCCGGGTGACGACGACCGCCGCTCCGATGAGTATGTTGCTCGATGGGCCCGCGCGCCCTGCCGCGCAGCAGCCGGCGTGGCCCGACGATGGCGCTCTCAAGGGCGCGATCGAGACTCTCGCCTCGATGCCACCCATCGTCTTCGCCGGCGAATGCGATCTGATGCGACAGCGCATGGCGGCCGCCTCCCTGGGTGAGGCCTTCGTCCTCCAGGGCGGCGACTGCGCCGAAACCTTCGTCAATGCCACGGCTGACAACATCCGCGACCGCGTCAAGACGCTCCTGCAGATGGCGGCTGTCCTGACCTATGGCGCGTCGGTGCCGGTGGTCAAGGTCGGGAGGATGGCCGGTCAGTACGCCAAGCCGCGTAGCAGCGACACCGAGACCCGGGCGGGGGTGACGCACCCGGCCTATCGCGGCGACATGGTCAACGACTACGACTTCAGCGCCGACGCCCGCCGCCCGGACCCGCAACGGCTCGTGCGTGCCTACCACGCCTCCACGGCGACTCTCAACCTCGTTCGGGCCTTCACCACCGGCGGGTATGCCGATCTGCGGCACGTCCACGAGTGGAACAAGGGCTTCGTCTCGACGCCGGCCAATGCGGCATACGAACGGCTTGCCAGGGACATCGACAAGGCGATGAAGTTCATGGCCGCTTGCGGAGCGGACTTCGACGCGATGCGCCAGGTCGAGTTCTTCGCGGCGCACGAGGCGCTGCTGCTCGACTACGAGCGCCCGCTGACCCGCATCGACTCGCGCACCGGCAAGCTCTATGACACCTCCGGTCACTTCATCTGGGTCGGGGAGCGCACCCGGCAGCTCGACGGAGCGCATCTCGACTTCATCTCACGCGTGCACAACCCCGTGGGGGTGAAGCTGTCGGCGAAATCCGATCCCGCCTATATCGAGCAGCTGATGGATCTCGTCGATCCCGAGCGCGAACCCGGCCGCCTGACCTTCATCACCCGGATGGGCGCCGCGCAGGTGCGCGACGCGCTCCCGGGCGTGATCGAGGCCGCCACCAGGGCTGGGTCTGCTGCGACGTGGATCTGTGATCCCATGCACGGCAACACTTTTGAGTCCGCGAGTGGGTTCAAGACGCGCGACTTCGACGACATCGTCGAGGAGGTTCGCGGCTTCTTCGACGTGCACCGGGCGCTCGGGACGGTGCCCGGCGGTATGCACGTCGAACTGACCGGTAATGACGTCACCGAATGCCTCGGCGGAGCCGAGAAGATCCTCGACGCCGACCTCGCGCAGCGGTATGAGAGTGTGTGCGACCCCCGCCTGAACCACCGGCAGGGTCTCGAGCTGGCCTTCCTCGTCGCCGAGATGCTGGCTCGCGACTGATGGCGCCGTGTGCCGTCGACCTCCTTTCCGACACGCTGACCCGCCCCTCGGCGGGGATGCGCGCCGCCATGGCCGAGGCAGAGGTCGGCGACGACGTCTTCGGTGAGGACCCCACGGTCGCGCGACTCGAGGCGCGGGTCGCGGAGTTTCTCGGGCACGAGGCCGGATTGTTCTCGCCGACCGGCTCCCTCGCGAATCAGCTCGGACTGCGGCTGCACGTGAAGCCCGGGCAGGAGCTGATCGCCGATTCGATGGCGCACATTCTGCGCGCGGAACTCGGTGCGGCAGCGGCCTTTTCGGGCATCACATCGCGCACCTGGGTCTCCGACCGGGGCCGCCCGACGCCGGAGCAGGTGCTCTCGCTGATGGCCGCCGAGGCGAGCCCGTATCACGTGGCCACTGCGCTCATCGAACTCGAGAACACCCACAACTTCGGCGGCGGCAGCATCCTGCCGCTCGCCACCATCGAGGCGATCCGCGCCGGCTCCGAGCCGCACGGGGTGGCGATGCACCTCGACGGTGCCCGCCTCTGGAACGCCCACGTGGCGACGGGAATCGAGCTCGCGGCATACGGCCGGCTCTTCGACACCGTCTCGGTGTGCCTCTCGAAAGGCCTTGGCGCACCGGTCGGTTCGGTGCTCGTCGGGTCCGCCGACGCCATGGCCGAGGCACGGATCTGGCGCAAGCGCTATGGCGCGGGGATGCGCCAGGCCGGCATCCTCGCCGCAGCCGGACTCTATGCCCTCGACCACAACATCGCGCGCCTCGCCGAGGATCATGCGCGAGCGCGCCGCTTCGCCGAGGCTGTGGGTTCCGTTGCGCCCGTGGTCGATCCGGCGCAGGTCGAGACCAATATCGTCATCCTGGACCTGACCGACCACGCGCTCAGCGCGCCGCAGGCCGTCTCCGGCTTCGCCCAGCATGGCGTCCGCGCCTACGCGCTCAGCCCCACCCACGTCCGGCTCGTCTGGCACCTCGACGTCGACGACGCCAGCACCGACCTCGCCATCGAGGCCGCCTGGGCAACCCTGGGCTGACGCCGGCCAGCTCCTCGTTGCCGGGCCTGGTTGTCGTTGTGGGGCCAGGTTCTCGTCGAGACGGGCCAGGTTCTCGTTATGGGGCCTGGCTATTTCCAGGCCCCACGACGACAAGCCGGCCCGGGTCGGAGGAGGAGCCGCCTCAGAGCTGAGGCACCCCGGCGAGCGCGACCGTGAGGGCTTCCTCGGAGAGCGCCTCGTCGGCAAGTCCGCCGGCCAGGTAGCTCTCGTAGGCGCCCAACTCGAGCATGCCGTGCCCGGACAGGCCGACGACGATGACCTTGTCCTCTCCGGACTCTGCGCACGCCAAGGCCTCCTGGCGGGCCAAGGCGATCGCGTGGGACGACTCTGGCGCCGGCACGATCCCCTCGGTGCGCGCGAATTCGATTGCGGCAGCGAAGCATTCGTTCTGGTGCAAGGCGACTGCCTCGATGTGGCCCTCGTGGACCAGGTGCGATACGAGCGGTGCCATGCCGTGATAGCGCAGGCCGCCGGCGTGGATCGCCGAGGGGACGAAGTCGTGACCCAGGGTGTACATCTTCATCAGCGGCGTCAGACCGGCCGTGTCTCCGAAGTCGTAGCGGTATTCGCCTCGGGTCAGGGTCGGGCAGGCCGCGGGCTCGACGGCGATCAGACGAGGGTTCTGCTTGCCCGCGAGCTTCTCCCGGACGAAGGGGAACGTCAGGCCGGCCAGGTTGGAGCCGCCGCCGGCGCAGCCGATGACGAGGTCGGCGCCGGACTCGCCCGCCTTGGCCAGCTGCAGCAGCGCCTCCTCACCGATCACCGTCTGGTGCAGCAGGACGTGGTTGAGCACCGAGCCGAGGGCGTACTTCACGTCGTCCTGTTGAGCGGCGACCTCGACGGCCTCGGAGATGGCGATGCCGAGGCTGCCCGGGTGGCCCTCGGGGAAGGCGCGCCCGGATTCGGTGTCGCGGGTGGGGGAGCGGAAGACGGTGGCGCCGAAGGTCTCCATCAACGTGCGCCGGGCGGGCTTGGAGTCGAAGGACGCGCCCACCTGCCAGACGTCGCAGTGCATTCCGAAGAGACTGCACGCGAAGGCCAGGGCCGTGCCCCACTGGCCGGCGCCGGTCTCCGTCGTCAGGCGGGTGATGCCATTGATGGAGTTGTAATAGGCCTGCGGCACAGACGTATTCGTTTTGTGCGACCCGGCCGGCGAGACGCCCTCGTATTTGTAGTAGATGCGGGCAGGCGTGGCGAGTTTGGCCTCCAATCGGCGAGCCCGGAACAGCGGCGAGGGCCGCCAGAGCCGGTAGACCTCGCGCACCGCTCGGGGGATCTCGACGAAACGCTCGGCGGTCACCTCCTGGGCGATGAGCTCCGGTGGGAAGAGTCCGGACAGGTCATCCGGGCCGACCGGCTGATGGGTGCCGGGGTGCAGCGGCGGGGGAGGAGGCGTCGGCAGGTCGGCGACGACGTTGTACCATTGGGTCGGCATCTCGGAGTCGTCGAGGAGGTACTTCACGGCTTCATCGGACACGAGCGCTCCCGGCATCGGATCGGTGGGGTCGGCTGCTCACCCTAGCGGCGCCCACTCCCTCGCGAAACGGGCATCTCAGGGCGCGTCGTGGTGGAGTGCTTCGGAGGGACGCTCATCGTCGATGACGTCGTCGACGGCGCGGCCGCGCAGCTCGGACAGATACATCGCCGCCAACACCAACCCGCCGCCCAGCAGCATCCGGCCGGTCAGCGACTCGCCACCGAAGAGCACGGCGAAGAAGGCGGCGAACACCGGCTCGGTGGTCATGATGATCGCCGCCCGGGTCGGGTGCACGTGCGCCTGCGCCCACGTCTGCGCCCACAGAGCGAAGGCGCCGGCGACCAGCGCCATATAGAGCAGCGAGGTCCACTGGCCTCCGGTTGCCGGCAGCGTGATGCCGCCCGGCAGGGCCGCCACAAGCGCGACGAGCGAGATCACGGCGGCCTGGATGCACGCCATACCGGTCGCCTCGGCGGGCGTCGACCATCGGCCCAGGCCCACGATGTGCAGCGCATAGAGCAAGGCGGCGGCCAGCGTCAGCGACTCGCCGAGCCCCACCGCGAACCCGCGCAACGACAGCACCCCCAGGCCGACTGTCGCCAGAGCGACGGCCACCCACATCACCCCCGGCAACCGCTCGCGCAACAGCAGTGCGCCGAGGATCGGGGTCAGCACGACATACGCCCCGGTGACGAAACCCGACACCGACGCCGAGGTGTGCTCCAACCCGACGGTCTGCAGGATCTGCGCCGTGCCGTAGAGGGCACCCAACAACAAGGAGGTGCGAACCGCGTTGCGCGGCAACGACATCACGTGGCGGTGGAACACCAGGTTCATCGCGAGCGCGGCGATGGCGAAGCGCACCACAAGGAAGTCCGCCGACGGCACGTGCGCGACGAGATCCTTGATGAGGAAGAAGGTGGAGCCCCACGTGGCGGTCATCGCGAGCAGCAGGAGCGTCGCGACGATCCGCGTCCGGTCGGAGTGTGGTCCGGCGGGAGCGCTCATACGATCGTGATGGTGACGGTCGAACCCTTCGGGGCCTGCTCCCCGCCGCCCGGGGTCTGGCCGGTGCACACGTCGAGAGGCGCCCCGAGGAACTTCTCGACCTTGACCGCGAAGCCGGCCGCTTCGAGGGTGGCCACGGCCTTGGCTTCGCCCAGGTTGAACACGCTCGGCACCTCGACCATCTCAGGGCCCTTGGAGACCTGGACGGTGATCGTGGCCCCCCGCACGACCTGGCCCTCGGCCGGTGTCTGGGCCACGATCCGGCCCTGCTCGACGTCGGTGGAGTAGACCTTCTCACCCTCGACGACGGTCAAGCCCACGGCGGTCGCCGCGGCCTGCGCCTCCTCGAGCGTCATCCCCCGGTAGGTGGGCACGTCGATCGGCTGCGGCCCGTCGCTGACGACGATCGTGACCTTGTCTCCGCGCTTGAGCTCGGTGCCCGCGACCGGTGTGGAGGAGACGACCCGGCCCTTCTCGACCGTGTCGGAGTAGGCCCGCGTGACCTCCCCTTCGAGATTGCGCGCCGCCAAGCGCGCCAGCGCGGTCTTGTAGGTGATGCCTGCGACGACGGGCACCTCATACCGTTCCTTGCCCTTGGAGATCGTCAGGGTGACGTCCTCGCCGCGCCGCAACGAGGCGCCCTCGCCGGGGGTAGCGGAGATGACCACGCCCTTCGCCACCGTCTCGCTGAACGCCTGAACGTCCTTGGCGTCGAGGTGCGCCGTCTCCAGAGCCGCATGTGCTTGTGCCCGAGTTAGATTCGACAGCTGCGGCACGGTGGTGGGAGCACCGGGACCGGCGAGGAAGTACCAGCCGGCGGCCGCCGCGCCCGCGAGCAGGGCGAGCAGGCCCGCCAGTATGCCGGTGCGTCGGCGCCGCTTGCCGGCTGCCGGTGGCGCGGCGATCGCCCGCGCTCCCGCGGACGCCTTGCGTGGCTTGGCGACCACCGGTCGCGGCGCGGGACGCACGGCACGAGCCGGAGGCCGGGTGACGGCATACGGCTGCGTCTCGTTCGCCGCGAGAGCCGCAGCGGTCGCGGGTTGGTCGTGATGCACCGGCAGCACGGCGGTCGCGAGGGGGGCGGAGGTTTGCGCCCGGCTCGGCCCGCTGGTGGACGCCGCATCGCGTGCGCCGTCACCGAGGAGCCGGCGCACGTGGCGCACCTCGGCGAGGAACTCCGCCGCATCCTGGGGGCGGTCATCGGGATCCTTCGCGGCGGCCTGCAGCACGAGCGAGTCGACGTTCGGCGGGATGCCGGGGTGCACCCGCGACGGGGTCGGCACGCCGTGGTGGATGTGCTGGTAGATGACGTGCGGAATGGAGTCGCCCTCGAACGCCTTGCGCCCGGTGAGCATCTCGAACAGCAGCAGCCCGGCCGCATAGACATCGCTGCGTGGAGTGCCCTTGCCGCCCTCGACCTGTTCCGGAGAGATATAGGAAAGGGTGCCGAGGACCTCGCTGGAGGCGGAGGTCGCCGTCTCGGTCGTCACGGCCCGGGCCAGGCCGAAGTCGGCGACCTTGACCACGCCGTCGTCGCGGATGATGACGTTCTCGGGCTTGACGTCGCGGTGGATGATGCCGCCCTGGTGGTGGGCCTCGGCGAGGGCGAGCAGCACCGGCTCGAGGATGTCGAGCGCGGCGTCCGGGCTGAGCGGGCCGTCGTCCTCGATGACATCGCGCAACGTCCGGCCCGGCACATACTCCATGGCGAGGAAGACCCGCCCCCGGTCCTCGCCCTGGTCGAAGACGGAGACGATATTGGGGTGCGAAAGGCGCGCGGCGGCCCTGGCCTCACGGCGGAAGCGGGCGACGAAGCTCTCGTCGTGGGCCAGGTGCGGCCGCATCACCTTCAGGGCGACATCGCGGTCCAGCCGTGTGTCCACGGCCCGGTAGACCGTGGCCATGCCGCCGGCGGCGATCCGTTCGAGCACGGTGTAGCGGCCGTCGACGACCTCGCCGATCAGCGCATCCGGGCCCACGTTCACCGGCAAATTCTAGATGTCCTTCCTGTCGGGATCTCTCAGGTGCGTGTGCTCGGGGGTGAGTCCTGTGTCGGGGTCCGCGCGAAGCATCGGAGCGAGGGACGCGTGGAGAACGTCGTGGGGTGACTCAGAACTTGCCCCGGAAGTAGTTGACGTTGGCGACGTACTGCTTGGTGTCGGCATACCACCCGCGCTCGCGCACCGACCCCAGCCCCTGGTAGTAGGCGGCGATGACCTCGTCGCGGTCCGTGGCCATCTTCGTCAGCTGCTTGATGATGACAACGCCGGCGGAGACATTGTCCTCGAGGTCGTGCAGGTCGAGCGAGCGCCCGATGAGCGAGCCGGCCCAGGTGCCGGACCCCGGCATCACCTGCATGACCCCGACGGCACCGACGTGGGAACTGACCCCCTGCTGCCAGCCGGACTCCTGCCAGCTGATGGCCAGCGCGAGCTTGGGGTCCACGCCGTAGCGCAGGGCGGTCGAGGCGATCAGGTCGCGGGTGGCGGTGCGCGAGGCCATGCCGCGGACCGGCGCCGACTTGGGGCTGGATTCGAAGCTCTGGTCGACCCGGGTGGTGGCGCCGGGGATCGACAGCTTCTGCCCGGGCATGATGAACCGGCCCGGCGAGATGCCATTGGCCTTGGCGATCGCGGCGACCGTGGTGTCGTAATGGGCGGCGAGGCCGGTGAGCGTCTCCCCGGCCGAGACGGTGTGAGCGGACCTGCTCCGGGCGGGACGCTTGGCCGCGGCGGTATCGCCCGCCGGGATGACCAGCACGTCACCGGGGTGGATCATCCGCGAGTTCGCCAGGTCGTTGGCCTGGGCGATCGCGCTGCTGCTCGTGCCATAGCGCAGGGCCAGCCCGAACACCGTCTCGCCCGAGCGAACCGTGTGTTTCTGTCCGCTGGAGGTGTGGTGGGCGACCGAGGGGAGGTCGAACAGCGGTGGCGGCGTCGCGGGGATGCTGAGCAGGGGAACCATGGCGTCCTTCCGGACCGGTGGAGATCGATGAACTTGTGACTGTTGTTGCGAAAGAATACAGAAGGTACTGAAGGTATGTTGTGTGTCTGGTGTGGTGTCGGGTCCTTGGCCGGAGAAGCGTTTCGTGATCTGGCAGGCTGGCGCCGTGGAGCTAGATGATCTGGTCGGCGAGTGGCTGACCCTTCCCGACCTCGCCGCCCGCCTCGGAACCTCGCCCAATGGGGTGCGCCGCCTGCTCCAGGAGCGCGAGCTGGTCGGATTGCCCCGCGGTACCCCCAAGGTCCTGAGCGTGCCGGCCGCTTTCCTCGACGGCGCCGCACCGCTGCCGGCGCTGAAGGGCACCGTGACCGTCCTCGGCGACAACGGGTTCTCCGATGCAGAGATCATCGAATGGCTCTTCACCGCGGACCCGACGTTGCCGGGCGGGGGCACACACGCCGTCGACGCGATGCGGGCCGGGTTCAAGACCGAGGTGCGCCGCCGCGCTATGGAAGAGATGTGAGCGGACTCAACTGCTGCGCGCGGTCGCCGTTGCGATGAGTTCGCCGAGTGCCACGCGGGCCTCCTGGGCAATGGGGGCGGTATGCAGTGCGGCCGCGGCCGCGTCGGCCCGCCGGGTGATCTCGCCCTCGACGAGCTCCACCGCACCCGAGGCGGTGATCAACTCGCGCGCCCGGTCCACCGCGTCCGGCGTGAGCCCCGGATCGCCGAGGACACCCTCGATCTCCGCTTGACCGGCAGGATCCAGGCCGGCGAGGGTGTGGGCGACCAGGACGGTTCGTTTGCCCTCGCGCAGGTCGTCACCTGCGGGTTTGCCCGTGACGTCCGGGTCGCCGAAGACGCCGAGCAGGTCGTCGCGCAGCTGGAAGGCGATCCCGAGCTCCAGGCCGTATGCCGTGAGCGCGCCGTCGGAGTCCCGGCTCACCCCGCCCGTGCGAGCACCGATGAGCAGCGGGTGTTGGATCGAGTACTTCGCCGACTTGTACGTGATCACGCGCTCGGCCGTCGCCACCCGCTCCGCGGCAGCCAGGCCGGCCCAGGGGCGGACCGCCGAGACGACGTCGAGGTACTGGCCGGCCATCAACTGGGCCCGCATGAGGTCGAACGTGCGCCGGCCCCCGGCCAACTCGGCGTCGGGGAGCCCGCACTCGTCATACGACTGATCGGCCCAGCCGAGGCACAGGTTCCCCGCGAGGATCGCCCCGGCCACCCCGAAACTCGCGGCGTCGCCCGCCCAGCCCCGCGCGCGGTGGGTCGCTTCGAGCGCGCGGTGGGTGGTCGGCATACCGCGGCGCGTGTCGGAGGCGTCGATCACGTCGTCGTGGATGAGCGCGGCGGCCTGGACGAACTCCATCGCCGCGGCGAGCCGGACCGCGGCATCGCTGTCGGGCCGCCCGGCCGCCCGATAGCCGAGGTAGAGGAACAGCGGACGCAGCCGTTTGCCGCCACGCAGCAGCGCGGTGATCGGGCCGAGCAGGTCGGCCGACTCCGGCGCCAGCTCGGCCAGGTCCTCGGCGGCACGACGCAGTTGCTCCTCGATCGCGGCGTCGATCCGCGGGCGGAGCACGGCGAGATCGATGGCGGACATCGAGGCGGAATCCTTCCCCTGGGGCGCCCCACACCCTAACGTCCAGCACGGACCGGGCGAGCAGGCCATCTATCCTTGGACACCGTGTCCATCCCCACCGATCTGCGGGCCGAGCGCCCGAGTGTGAGCTTCGAGTTCTTCCCGCCGAAGGACGATGCCGGCGAGGCCGTGCTCATGGACGCCATCCGTCGCCTCGAACGGGCGCGGCCCGACTTCGTCTCCATCACCTACGGCGCGGGCGGCTCCAGCCAGGACCGCACCGTCCACGTCACCGAGCGGATCGCTCGCGAGACGACCCTGACCCCGCTCGCCCACCTCACCTGCGTGGGCGCCTCGGTGGCGCAGTTGCGCAATGTCGTCGGGCAGTATGCCGCGGTCGGCATCCGCAACATCCTCGCCCTGCGGGGGGACCCGCCCCGCGGCGGCGACGGCACCTGGGTCGCGCATCCGGACGGCCTCTCGCACGCCGACGAGTTGGTGCGGCTGATCCGCTCGCTCGGTGATTTCACCGTCGGTGTCGCGGCCTTCCCCGACGTCCACCCCGAGTCACCCGATTTCGAGCACGACGTCGAGGTGCTGATCCGCAAGGCGGATGCGGGCGCCGAATTCGCTGTGACACAGATGGTTTTCGACGCCTCGACCTATCTGCGGCTGCGGGATGCCGTCGCCGCCCGCCGGGACCTGCCGATCACCCCCGGACTGATGCCGGTCACGAACGTCAAGCAGATCGCCCGGATGAGCGAGCTGATGGGCACCCCGCTGCCGGAGGCCGTGGTCTCGCGGCTGGCGGCCGTCGAGGGGGATCCCGAGGCGGTGCGCCAGGTCGGTGTGGAGATCGCCACCGAGCTCGCCGAGGCCATGCTCGCCGAGGGCGCTCCCGGGCTGCACTTCATCACGATGAACCGCTCCACCGCGACCCTCCAGGTCTACGAGAACCTCGGCCTGACCGCCGCCCGCTGACCGCCGCCCGCTGATCTCAGGTCTCAGGCGCCGGGGCTCCACTCGGGGTCGCGGCCGGACATGGCGACGAGCCGATCGAGAGCCGGCGCATCGTCGGCGACGTCGACGCGCGGCCCGAACGGCTTGCCCTCACCCTGGAAGTCGGGCGTGAGCATCTGGTCGGCGAAGGTGATCGAGCTTTCGAGTGGCTGGTCGGCGGGGACCCAGTCCTGGCCGGTGGCCTTGGCGAGGTCCCAGCCGTGCACCTGGTACTCCCACAGCGTCATCGCCAGCGCCATCCCGCCCGGCATGGCCATGCCGTCGGCGAGCTTGAGCTCACGCTCGGCGCCGCCGCCCTCGATGCCCGCGACGATCGCGTCGCCGGCCGCGCGCACCTGTTCGGCGCCGCTGCCCTCGACCGCGATCGACGAGGCATCGGGCGCCTGGCCTTCCGGGTCGCCGAACCCCTCGCCGAAGGCGGTCGCCCAGCCGACGACGTGACTGCGCAGGTCGGCGACGGTGTAGTCGGTGCAGGGGGTCGGGTCGTCGGTTTGGTCGTCGCGGATGCCGTCGAGGACGGCCGCGAGGGAGTTCAGGACGCTGCGGGTCTGTTCGGCGGTGGCCGTGGCTTCGGTGTTCATGTCTTTGACGGTATGGCCGCGCGCTCGGGCCGGGCTTGAAGAATCGCGACAGATTTCGTCGTAGGCCGGCGCGGCGCTCGTAGGCTCACACCTGTGCCGCAGCCGCCCGATCCGCAGGACTCCCGCGCCATTCTGCACCCGGGGGTCATGGCCGAGCGCGTCCGGTTCGAGCGGTTCGCCGCGCCGGAGGAGTTCGCGGGCATCCTCGACTGGTGCTGGTCGGTGGAGTGGGAGATGCCGCCGGGGGAGTCGCACGCGCAGGAAACGCTGTCCCTGCCGGCCGTGAACATCAGCGTCGGCACCACGCCGCCGCCGGGCCCGCATCCGCCGCCCAGGCCGTATGCCGTCAGCCCCCGCGTCGTGGGCGTCGCCACCCGCCGCACCACGCGCGTGCTCAGCGGCTCGGGCTGGAATGTCGCCGCAAAGGCGAGTGTCGGCGGCTTCGGGGCGCTGTATGCCGGCCGGGTCGCCGATCTGTGTGACCTGGAAGTGCCGATGCGTCAGGTGCTGGCCGTCGACGACGAGCGTCTGGGGGAGCGGATGGCCTCGGCGCCCGACAGTGCCGAACGTTCGGCGTTGCTGGTGGCGGCACTTGAACCCGTTCTGGCGCAAGCCGATCCGGAGAGGCTGCGGCTGGCGCGGGAGGTGGCGTGCATCGCCGAGGTGGCGGCGGACCAACCTGAGATGGTGCGCGTGGGCGACCTCGCGGCATACGCCGGGATGAGCGTGCGGACTCTGCAGCGGCTCTTTGTGGAGTATGCCGGCGTCTCCCCGTCGTGGATGCTGCGCCGGTTGCGGCTCATCGAAGCCGCCGAGCGCGTGGCTCGCGGTCAGGACGTGCGGTGGGCGGATGTCGCGGCCGAACTGGGCTACAGCGATCAGGCACACCTGAGCCGGGACTTCACGGCCGCGGTCGGCCAGGCCCCGAGCGCCTACGCCGCTGCTCAGCGGCCGACCTGAGGTCGCGGCTGTTCCAGCCGCATACAACCGCGCTCGCTCATCCCTCCCGGGCCCGGATGCTGGACGCGCTGAAGGTCGACGGCCCGTCGACCGCGTCGATGCTCGCCAAGCGCACCGGGCAGGCCGTGGGCAACGCGAGCCATCACCTGAAGGTGCTCGCCGGCGCCGGCCTGGTCGAGGAGGCACCCGAACTCGCCAAGGACAAGCGCGAGCGCTGGTGGCGCTTGGTCAGCGCCGAAACACGTTGGACCACATCGGAATTCGGAGACGACGCCGCCGCGCTAGCCCTCGCCCGCGAAGCCGAAGTGCTGCAGTTGCGCCGCCAGGTCGAGCGCGTGCAGCAGTGGATGGCCAATGCCGACTCCGGCCCCGTGTGGGACGACGCCGCCTTCGCCACCCAGAACCGGCTCACGCTCTCCCCGCAGGAGATGTATGCCGTCGCCGAGGAAATCATGGCCGTCCTGAAGCGATGGAGCGAGCGGGAGATCCCCGAGGAGGGCGCCGAGCGCGGTCCTGCATCGTCTTCGCGCGCGGGTTCCCCGCACAGCCATGATCCAGGGCACCGCACCGGTTGCCCCGCCCCTCGCCGGCAACCGGAACGTCCACCTGCTCTGGTTCGGCGAGGGCGTCTCGGTTCTCGGCTGACCACCACCATGGTCTTCCCGCTGCTCGCCGTCCTCGTCTTCGACGTCGGCCTCGGCCCGCTCGGCCTGCTCCCCGCCGCCACCTGGCTGCCGTGGCTCCTCTTCAGCCTCCCCGCCGGTGTCTGGATCGATCGCGGCGACCCCCGACGCATCATGATCGCCGCCGACCTCGCCTCCGCCGCCGTCACCGCCAGCGTCCCCATCGCCTGGGCGCTCGGCCGTCTCACCCTCGTCCATGTCGTCCTCGCGGCCCTCGGCGTCGGGGCCGGCGCGGTCTTCTTCCGCACCGCAGACAGCTCGTTCGTCCCGCGTGTCGTCGCGAAAGACGATCTGGAGAGCGCGAATTCGCGTCTCTTCGGCACCGAGTCGGCGATGCAGATCGCCGGGCCCGGGGTCGGCGGCGCCCTGGTCGCTCTCGTCGGGGTCGCGTATGCCGTGGTCCTCGACACCCTCTCCTTCCTCGTCTCCGCGCTGTGCCTGGTCCCGATGGGCCCGACCAGCTGGCCCGGCCCGAGCCCGCTCTGCGCGAACCGATGGCCACGTCCGTCCGTGCCGGGCTGCGGATCCTCACGCGCGATCCGTATGTGCGCTTCGCCGCGGTCCAAGGCGGCGTCTCGAATTTCGCGCTGACGGGCTACGGCGCCCTCATGGTCCTCTTCCTCGTCCGCGACCTTCGGCTCGACCCGGGGTGGGTCGGCATCGTCATCGCCGTCGGCAGCGCCGACGGGCTCGTCGGCGCCACGGTCGCCCGCCGCGCCGCCGCGCCGCCGCGCCGCCGCGCCGCCGCGCCGCCGCACGCCTCGGCACCGGGCCCGCCATGGCCTGGCTGCAGATCCTCGGCGGCCCCACCGCGCTGCTCATCGCCGCCGCCCGGCCGGGTCTGCTCGTCGGGCGTCCCCCTCGGCGCGGCGCTCGTCGGGGTCGGCGTCGTCGGCGCCACGTCCTGCGCGCTGCCTTCCGGATGCGCTATGTCCCGACTGCGGTGATGGCGCGGGTCGTCTCCGCGTCCGCCCTGATCACTATGGGCACCATGCCGCTCGGCGGCCTGGCGGCGGGGCTGGCTCGGCACCCACCTCGGGGTGCGCCGGACGCTCGCCGCCATGGCGATCCTGCACGGCCTCGCATCGCTCTCGGTGCTCATCGGCCCCTACCGGCCCGGCCGGCCGCTCCCGGAAGAGCCCATGCGGCTGCCGGCACGCTGACCAGCCCGTATGCCGATGCTCGGCCTGGTGCGCGGCATACTGGACTGGTGGCTGAGACGAAGGTGGTCAGCGCCGAGCAGGTTGTCGCCGCTCCCGCCGAGGTGATCTTCGACCTGATCGCGGAACCGGCGCGGCAACCGGAGTGGGACGGGAATGACAATCTGTTGCAAGCAGATTCGGGTCAGCGAGTCCGCGCGGCGGGGGAGATCTTCGTGATGAACACGCGCACAGGCAATGTGCGCGTCAATCACGTCGACGCCTTCGAGGAAGGCCGCCTCATCGCCTGGCGCCCGGGGGTGTCGGCACCGCGCCTTTCGGCCATCGGTGGATGTGGGAGCTCGAACCCGTCGACGCCGCCCACACGCTGGTGCGCCACACCTATGACTGGCGGGACCTGACCGACGAGGGCCGCATGGCCAGGGCCCGTTGGACCACGAGCGACCGCCTGCTCGCCTCGATCGAGCGATTGGCCGCGGTGGCCGAGGGGTCCGGGGGCGCATAGCTCTTTTCGAGGGTGCCGGGCGCCCGCCGCGCCGACGCCCGGTCAGGTGGGAGCGACCACGTCGGCGGCCGCGCCGCCGGTCATGGCCAGCAGGTCCGCATACGACGTGCGGAAAACCGCATGGGCGTGCCCGCCCGCCGCCCACACCTGATCGAAGCGCTCCAGAACGCGGTCGACGACGGTGCGCACGGGAGTCGGGTGACCGACCGGGGCGACGCCCCCGATCGCCATACCGGTGGCGGAGCGCACGAAGTCCGGGTCCGCGCGCTCCAGCGTGGCGATCCCGAGTTGCCCGGCGAGGAAGCCGGTGTCGACGCGGTGCCCGCCAGAAGCCATCACCAGCAGCGGGGAGACCGACCCGTCGGCGTCGATCGCCTTGAAGATCAACGAATTCGCGATCTCCGCGGGGGTGATGCCGAGGGCATCGGCGGCGGCCTGCGCGGTCTTGACGGCATCGGGCAGCACCCGGAACTCGGGATCGAGCCCGCGCTCGGCGAGCGCGGCGCGGACGGCGGTCACGGCGGGGTGCGTGGTCAGGTCGGGGCTCACGGATCAGACTGTATGCGGCGCCGCCGGTCGTCGCACCGCGCGCCGAAACAGTGGGAGCGTCGCAGGACACGTAGGGGACATGAGACGATCACAACGCCCGGGGACCGCGGAGTGGGAGGCGGCCTTCCGGGCATTCTTCACCGCGACTCATCCCTGACCTGCTGCGCTTCGTCCAGCGCCGGGTCCATCCGTCGCACGCCGCCGATGTCGTCGCCGACGCCTTCCTCATGGCCTGGCGTCGCTACGACGAAGCGCCCCCAGGGCTGGATCGACAACGGACCTGGGCCTTCGGCATCGCCCGCAACTGCCTCCTCAACACCCGGCGGGGCATCGACCGCTCGGAGGCGCTCGCCGTCCACCTCGCGCACGCCGTGCCGACGCCGGCGCCACCCGGAGCGGATCCCGAGTCCGTGGTCGCGCGCGTGAATCTCGCGGCGGCCTGGCGCGAACTCGACGCTGCCGACCAGGAGACGCTCGCCCTTTCCGCTCTCGACGGCCTGACCGCGCCCGAAGCCGGTCGTGTCCTCGGCATCTCCCCGGTGGCCTACCGCCTGCGCCTCATGCGCGCACGGACCACCTTGCGCCGTCATCTCGACCGCCGCTCGACCTCGACTCCCACCGACCCCGCGGAGGCATCCCATGAACGCGCCTGACCTGCACACCACCTTGCGCAGCCTGGACCCGGCTACGCCGGAAATCACTGCGGCACAACGCGATCGCGCCGCGGACCTGCTGTCGCGCATCGTCGCCACGGATCCGTATGCCGCGCCCGCGCCGAGCGCCGCCGCGCCGAGCGCCGCCGCGCCGGGTGTCGCCGCTCGGCCCGGCGCTCCCGCCGCCGCGGGCTGGCCGTTGTGACGGCCACCGCCGCGCTGGCGGTCGGAGCGGCGGTGGTCATCCCCGACCTCGGGGGCTCCGGCATGGCCCACGCCTCTTGGACGCCGACGCCGAGCGCGGTCGCCAAGACCGATCTGGACGCGGCGACGGCTGCCTGCCGCGACCTGCTGGCGTCAAACCAGAGGTCCGGGCCGGCCTTCGACGCCGAGGCGATCCCGGTCGTCCTGGCCGAACGCCGCGGCGACACCACCCCGGCGCTGCGCGTGGCGGCGCCGGGGTGGTTAGGGTGCTCCCCGTGGGGAGTGCCTCGACAACGCGCCTGGACCCGGACCAGGTGCACGTGACCGTCGTGCGGCTCGGCGACCGGATCCACGCGCGCTTCCCACACCGGGGACTGAACAAGGTCGCCGCCCAACTGGCGACGATCGCCGCCCAGGTCCAGGACGAGGCGCCCGCCCTGCGGACCCGCGCCAGCGTCGTGTCCTGGCTCGCGCGCGTGGTCGGCGCGGGCATCCTCGTGGCCACGGCCGCGTTGTTCGTCATCACGATCCGCGACGCGCTGGCGCACGGGCCGGACCGCTCCTTCGAGTGGGTGCCGCTGATCGAGTCGATCATCAACGATCTCGTCTTCGCCGGCATCGCGCTCTTCTTCCTCATCGCCCTCCCGGAGCGGCTGATGCGCCGGGAGCTGCTCGGGGTGCTCCACCGGCTGCGCTCGCTCGCGCACATCGTCGACATGCACCAGCTGACCAAGGACCCCGAGCGGCTGCGCCCGGACTTCGTCAAGACCTCCAAATCCGTCGAGCCGGGCCTGGAGCGCGACGAGTTGGAGCACTATCTCGACTACTGCTCGGAGTTGCTCAGCCTGATCGGCAAGGTCGCGGCCCTGTGCGCCGAGGAGACCCAGGACGCGGTCGTCCTCGACACCATCGTCGCCATCGAGACGATGACGACCCAGATGGCCGGCAAGATCTGGCAGAAGATCTCACTGCTGCCCGAGTGAAAATCCTCGCCCCCCAAGGAACTTCTGCTAGCAAAGGTTGGTCAAATCAGCACACCTAGGAAGGTGTGCTGATTTGACTGACGTGCGCTGAGTTGGCAGCGGACGTGCGTGTCAGCCGCGGTAGGCCGCCCACTGGGTCTGCATCCGCGAGGTCTGGCCGGCGCTGAACCGGTCCATGCACGCGTCGTCGGTGTAGTCCATGAAGTTGGTGATCGGGTCGTTGCCGGCCTTGCTGCGGCAGGAGTCCCGGCCGGTCGGGCAGCCGTATGCCGCCGACCGCTCCGCCGGAGTGTCGGAGACGTAGTCACCGTTGCCGTTACAGCCGCCCTGGAAGGTGTGGTACAGCCCGAACCAGTGACCGGCCTCGTGGGTGGCGGTGTCGCCGAGGTTGTAGGGCGCGGCGGTGCCGCCCGGCAGCGACTGGTCGAGGAGCACGACGCCGTCCATCGCGTCATACGAGCTCTTGGGGAAGGTCGCCCAGCCGAGCAGGCCGCCACCGAGGTTGGCGGTGTAGATGTTCAGGTCGGCCATCGTGCCCTGGCGCCGCGCGGTCTTCATCGCGCGCTCCGCGGTGGAGCCGTTGCTGAGGTTGTACCAGCTGGCGTTGTTCGTGTAGTCCGTGCCGGCGAGGGTGAAGCTGAAGCCGGTCCCGGCGTAGGCATTGTTGAGCACGGTCATCTGCTTGGAGATCATCGTCGAGCTCAGGTTGCCCTTGGTGCCGTCGGTGATGACGTGGAAGTAGACGTTGACGGTGGTCGCGGCGAAGGCGGCGGCGCCCGATGCGCTCACGACACGGCCCGACGAGGAGGTACGCAGGCCCTTGGCGGCCAGGGCCTTGCCGAGGGCGGCTTCGAGGGCCGTGGCCTGCTCGGCGGAGATTTCGTTGCCATCGCGGCGGTTGGCGCCGGCGCGGCCGGCGTTGACGGCGTCGGTGTGGGTCACGCACGCGGCGCCGGGGGCGTCGGTGCTGAGCGGGCGCGCGGAGGCGGACGGGGCGGTGGCTCCGAAGGCGGCCAGGGTGAGCAGGCCGGCACCTGCGGCGGACCGCCGCTGCCTACCCGGGAGTAGCCATCAAGTTCGACGAATCGGCGAACGGTCGCGAGGCCGGGGCCGGCCGGAACCGGGGCTTGACTCCCGCGCTCCGGCGGGGAGTAGAGTCCTCGTCATAGAACACCTGTTCGATGAACGAATGCTCGATCTCCAGAATACTCGCCCCCGCGTCTCCAGGAGTGCCGATGGCCCGCCGCTACGACGAACCCGTCGACGTCCAGTCCCGGGATGAGGTGATGTCCGCCTTCATCTGGCGTGACCGGCTGTATGCCGTGCGCGGAGTCCTCGACCGCTGGACCGAGCGCCGCTCATGGTGGCAGGACCCCGTGGGGGCGCCCCGGACCGGAGAGCGCACCGTATGGCGTGTCGAGGCCAGCGCCGGGCGCTGCGCCGGCACGGGGATCTATGACATCGGGCGCGACACGGATGCCGCCGCCCACGAACCGGCGTGGACCCTGCTGCGGGTCCAGGACTGATGGAGGAACCCATGACTGTCCGCGTCATCGCCAAGGGCGAGCGGGTCCAGGCGACCCGGGTCGCCTCGGCGCTCGATCTCCTGCGCGGATCGGAGGCGAGCCTGGTCGAGGCCGGGCACGCCGCGCACGTCGCGCAGCGGTATGCCGGGGCGCACCTCGCCGCCCTGCGCGCCGCCGCTGCGGTGCTTGCCGTCCGCGGGCCGCGACTGGCCGGGTCGCGGGGGAGCGGCGGGCCGCGCAACCTGTGGGAGTTGCTCCCCGCCGTCGCCCCGGAACTGCACGAGTGGGCCGACTTCTTCGCTCTCAGCTCAGCCCGCCGGGCGCGCCCGGACGAGGCCATTTCATCTCGCGAGGCCGACGACCTGGTCCGCTCTGCGCAGGAGTTCCACGACCGGGTCCGGGTGCTCCTCGGACTGACTCGGCGTTCCGGCCCGCTGCTGCTGAGTCCTATTGCGGTGCACTGACATCCGGGCCTTGCGACGAGCGGGTGGTCAGCAGTGCGCTGGCAGGAGTGCGGACAGCTGGGCCTCCATGCGGGTCCGTGCGCGGTGCAGGCGCACCCGTGCCGTCTCCGGGGCCAGGCCGACGACGGCGCCCGCCTGGGCCGGCGTGAGGCCGTCCCAGACGGTCAGCAGGACCAGCTCTCGGTCGATGTCGCCGGGGTGGCCAGGGCGGCCTGCGCACATCGTGAGCGCTCGTCGGCGCTTGCGGCCTCGGGCACGCAGGCCGCCGGCCCGGCCGGTTCCGGCGGGTCGGCGACCGGGGTGGGGCGCGTCATACCGTCACGATGGTGCGCGAGCTCCAGCCGTCGCGCCACGCCGAAGACCCACGCCGCGCGAACGTCCCCGCCGGGCACGGTGTCGCGCCGGCGCCAGACGACCAGGAAGGTCTCGGCCAACAGGTCGGGCGCGTCGCCCGCGGGGACCCGGCGCATGAGAAAGGCCAGAATCCGTGGGCCGAGTTCCCGGTAGAGCTGCTCGAACTCCTTCTCGGACAAGCTCATTTCGCGCGACCGGCGAGGGCGTCCGCGGCGATCCGCTGCATGTCCGGCTCGGTCCACGGCATGGCGCGGGGTCGAGGGCTGTCACGGCCGCCCAGGTCAGGGCCTCTTCGACCTGCGAGAGAGCGACGGCGGCCCGTGGCGGATCGGAGGTTCGGGAGACAACCCAGGTGTCCGCCCACGAGCAGATCGGGCGTGCTGGTCGCTGCCGGGTCGGCCTGGCGCAGCAGGTGGGCGAGGTCGGTCATCGTGGGCCTCCTTGGCCGTCAGGTGAATCGTGCCGTGCTTTCACTGAGTGGGTGCGCAGGCGTTACACCAGGTGTTGCGCGGGCCGGGAAGCAAACCTAGGATTAGTACAAATGTTCTAGTCCCGTTTGTCGACCCGAAAGTTCCTGTCCGCATGACCGAGTTCGCGCACCTGCACCTCGCCTCGGGCTTCTCGATGCGTTACGGCACGGCGATGCCCGAGGCGCTGGTGGAACGGGCCGCGCAATACGGCCAGCCGGCGGTCGCGCTCACCGACCGGGACGGGTTGTATGGCGCGGTGCGCTTCGTCCAGGCCGCTGCCAAGGCCGGTCTCGACGCCGTGCTCGGGGTCGACCTGGCGATGGCCCGCGGCATCCTCGACGCCCCGCCCGACCCGCGTGCCCGCCGGCCGCGAACGCCGGTGCGCGGCGGCGCGATCGTCGACCCTCGGCTGCCGCGAATCACGGTGCTGGCCAGTGGAATCGGGGGCGTCCACGGACCGCATACTGGAATTTCGTATGCCGAGGGCTGGGCCGCCCTGTGTCGCCTGGTCACCGACACCCACCTGCGCGGCGAGCGCGGCAACCCCATCGGGACGCCCGAGCAGGTGGCGAGCTTCGCCGACAGCGAAACGGGAGGGAGAAGCGGACCGGAGGCAAGGGGGACGGCGCGCAACCCGGCCCGTCTGGTCGTGTTGCTGGGGCCGGACTCCGACGTGGGGCGGGCGGTGCTGCGCAAGGACCTCGCCGGTGCCGAGGCATTGTTGCGGGCCTGGGGGGCGATCTTGCCTCGCGACGGGTTGGTCGTCGAGATCGTCTGCCACGGCGGTCCCGACGGCACGCCGGGCTCGCGCAATCACGCCGCCCGGATGCTGAATCTCGCTGACCGGTGCGGGATTCCGGCGATTCTCGCCGCGGCGGTGCGGCATATCGACCCCGTCGACGCACGGATCGTCGACGTCCTCGACGCCGCCCGCCGGCTCGTCATGCTCGACCGCCGGCACCTCGATCGGGTCTCCGAGGCGGGGCACCTGGCGACGACGGAGACGATGCACCGGATCGCTCGCGAGGTGGCCGAGCGCGCCGGCGCCGATCCGTCCCGCGCCGGGCGGCTGCTCGCCGACACTCTCGCGCTGGCGCACCGCTGCGCCCAGCATCCGCGCCACGATCTCGGCATCGGCGCGGTGCACCTGCCCGAGCCGCACATCCTCGGCATACCCGAGGGCACTGACCCCCAGCGCGTCCTCGACGAGCGCTGCCATGCGGCGATCCTCACCCGCTATCCGGGAGCGAGTGAGAGCGAACGCCGCGCCGTGGAGGCGCGGCTGCGAGAAGAGCTGGATGTCGTTGCGGCCCTGGGCTATCCGACCTACTTCATGACGGTCGCAACCGTCGTCGACCTGATCCGCGAGATGGGGGTGCGGGTCGCCGCGCGCGGCTCCGGCGCCGGCTCGCTGGTCAACTATCTGCTCGGCATCAGCGGCGTCGACCCGATCCGCTACGACCTGCTCATGGAGCGCTTCTGCTCGCCGCTGCGCGCCGAACTGCCCGACATCGACATCGACGTCGAGTCCGCTCGCCGCACCGATATCTACGAGCAGATCCTCGACCGCTTCGGCGGCGAGCGGGTGACCTGCGTGTCGATGATGGACACCTACAAGGTGCGCCATGCGATCCGCGATGTCGGCTCGGTGCTCGGTATGCCGCCGGCCGAGATCGACGAGATCGCCAAGGCCTTCCCGCACATCCGGGCCCGCGACGCTCGACAGGCCATCGCCGACCTGCCCGAGCTGCGGCAGCGCGGTCTCGATTCCGACCAGCTGACAACGCTTTTCGACCTCGTCGAGGGTCTCGACGGCCTGCCACGGCATATCGCCCTCCACCCGTGCGGGGTGATCCTCTCCAATGGCACGCTGCTCGATCGCACGCCGGTCGAGGCGAGCTGGCTGGGCTTCCCGATGAGCCAGTTCGACAAGGACGACGTCGAGGTCCTCGGGCTGCTCAAGCTCGATGTCCTCGGGATCCGTATGCAGTCCTCGATGGCCTATGCAGTCCGCGAAATCGATCGCACCACAGGGGAATTCGTCGATCTCGATGATCGCGCGCAGGTGCCGCTCGACGACGAGAAGACGTTCGCGATGATCCGCACGACGCATACCCTGGGCTGCTTCCAGATCGAGAGCCCGGGGCAGCGCGAGCTCATCGGCAAGTTCGGTCCGGTGCGTTTCGAGGACCTCATCATCGACATCTCGCTCTTCCGACCGGGGCCGGTGAAGTCGGACATGATCCGGCCCTTCCTCGAGGCCCGGCACGGGTGGGCGGACGCCGAATTCCTCCACCCCACACTGATTCCCGCGTTGCAGGAGACCGAGGGCGTCGTCGTCTTCCACGAGCAGATGCTGCGGATCATCTCCGAAACCACCGGCGTCTCGCTCGCGCAGGCCGATGAGGTGCGCCGCGCGATGGGCAGCCCGCACGGCATCGAGGAGATCGAGCAGTGGTGGCGCCCGGCGGCCAAGGCCCGCGGCTACAAGCAGGAGCACCGCGACCGAATCTGGGCCGTGCTCAAGGCTTTTGCGTCGTTCGGCTTCTGCAAGGCGCACGCCGCGGCCTTCGCCCTGCCGACCTACCAGTCCGCGTGGCTCAAGACCCATCATCCCGCGCACTTCCTCGCCGGCGTGCTCACCCACGACCCGGGGATGTATCCCAAGCGCCTCATCCTCGACGACGCCCGAGTCCACGGCGTGGCCGTCCTCGGCCTCGATGTCAACGCCTCCGGCGACACCTACCGCGTCGAGCGACTCGACCCGGCCGAGAGCGCCCCCCGGATCGCGCCGCTCGGCGACATTTGGCACCCGCCCCCGGCTCCCGACCCGGACATGGCCGACGGCACCGGATGGGGAATTCGCCTCTCCCTCAGCGATGTCAGCGGCATCAGCGAGGCCGAGGTCGCCCGGATCGTCGCCGGGCAGCCGTATGCCAGTCTCGCCGACTTCTGGCATCGCGCGCAGGTCTCCCGGCCGATCCTCGAGAAGCTCGTTCTCGCCGGCGGGTTCGACACAATGTATGCGATGGGTGCCACGGCCGGCGGTCTCGGCCGGCACGGCCGGATGACCCGGCGCGACCTCCTCCTCGGCGTGGCCGAACTCGACCGGTGGGACCGCGGCATACGCACCGGCCGCCGACGCGTCCGCCCGGCGCGGATGATCACCGAAGGCGTTGCCGCGCTGAGTCCGAACACACGGGGATTGTCGTCCGGCGTCGACCCCCGCGACCTGGCCGCCGCCCAGTCGCAGGCCGCGGCGCCGGTGCGTGCCGAACCGGTCCAGCTCGCCCTCGACCTCGGCGACGAGCCACAGCTGTCTGCGGGCGCAGGCCTGCCGGATATGGCTGCGCCCGAACGCATTCGCGCCGAACTCGACATCCTCGGCCTGGACGCGACGGGCCATGTCATGGACTTCTACGCACCGATGCTGCGCGCCCTCGGCGTCACCCCGAGCAGCGGCGTGGTGGGGATGCGCAGCAACTCCACGATCCTCGTCGCGGGAGTCAAGGTCGCCACCCAGACACCGCCGGTGCGCTCCGGGCGCCGCGTCGTCTTCCTCACCCTCGAGGACGGCACCGGCCCGTCGGACTCGACCTTCTTCGAGGACGTCCAGGGGCCCTTCTCCACTGTCGTCTTCCACTCCTGGCTGCTGCTCGTGCGGGGCATCACCCGCCGCACCGGAGCGAAGGGAATCTCGTTGCGCGCCAACGGTGCCTGGGAACTCTCGGCGCTGTGGGAGGCGTGGCAGTCCGGCGGCCTCGACGCCGTCCACGCCCTCCTGGCTGCCACCGACATCCCCCTCGACGAGCGCGGCAATCCGGTCACGGGGGAGCGCACCGGCGTCGCCGAGTCCGGCGGCAAGCGGCGAGTTCTGGTGCACGCCAGCGGTTTTCAGCAGAGCCCGTATGCCGACACCCGGCCTCCGGGGGAAGCGATCACCTCCCGCAAGCTCTGGCACGCCAGCCCCGGCTCCTCGGGCTGGTGATCCTCCCGCTGCCACGCGCGACGACCTCGGGGTGCCCCCCCGGCCCCACCCGGACCTCGGGCGCGCCGTCGCTACTGCGGCCATCCTTCATGTATACCGGGTATCGACCGCATCGAACCCACGCCCCCAGGAGCTCCCATGGGCCACCATCACCGTGCACTTGACCGACGACGACCGCACCTATGACGACTCGGCGATCACCGCCAGTTATGCCGCGACCGTCCTCCCCGACGGATCGATCGACGTGGTCGTCGAGGTCTTCGACGGCACCCGGCAGCTCGCAAGCCTGGTGATCGACGGATTCGCTGCCGACGAGGCCACGGCCTTCACGAGCCGTTGACCCTGGGCGGGAACACCAGCCTTCCCGTCCTCGCCGAGATGCGCGCCCAAGCTCGATGCCCGACGCACGCTAGTCACCGATGAGCCGGGCCTGGTTTCCGTTGTGGGGCCGGGTTATAAGGCGGCCCGCGTACGAGAACCAGGCCCGGCTTCCGTCGAACCCGGCCCGCGTACGAGAACCAGGCCCGGCTTCCGTCGAACCCGGCCCGCGTACGAGAACCAGGCCCCGCTTCCGTCAAATTAGGCCCCGCTTCCGTCGAACCCGGCCCGGCTCTCCGCGCGCCCCGTCTCCCGCGCCTCGGGGATCGCGCCGCGAGGTGTCGGGGGCACCGCATACAGTTTGAGCATGACGAGCGAACGCCGCCGCCCCCGGCGCGGAGTGGAGAGCGGGTTGCGCACGGCCGCCGTGTGGGCGACGGTCGCGACCCTCGCCGACGACCGCCGGCGCGAGCTCGGTCGGCCGCTGCGGGTGCTCGATCTCGGCGGCGGCACGGGCGGTATGGCCGTGCCCCTCGCCCAGGCCGGTCACGAGGTCATCGTCGTCGACCCGAGCCTCGACGCGCTCGCGTCCCTGCGCCGCCGGGTCGACGAGGCCGGTGTCAGCGACAATCTGCGTTCCACGCAGGGCGACGCCGACGACCTACGCACGATCCTCAAGGCCCGCGTCGACCTGGTCACCGTCCACGGCACGCTGGAGGTGATCGATGACCCGCAGCGGGCGCTGCGGCGTATCAGCGAGGTCGTGGTCCCCGGAGGGCACCTCTCGGTCGTCACCGCCCAGCGTCTCGCCGCGGTCCTCGCCCGGGCCCTCGCCGGTCAGTTCGACCAGGCGCGCGCCGCCTTGGAGAGCGAGGACGGCCGCTACGGCCGCACCGACCCCCTGCCGCGACGCTTCGACAAGGCCGAGGTCGAGGCGATGGTCACCCACGCCGGCTTCACCGTCGTCGACAGCCACGGCGTGCGCCTGTTCAGCGACCTGGTGCCGTCGGTCTATCTCGAGTCCGACTCCGAGCGGGGCGCCCTCGTCGCGCTCGAGCAGGCCGTGGCCACGCACCCCGAGTTCGGCATCCTCGGACAGATCGGGTCCGCCCTGCACGTGGTGGCCCGCCGCCACAACTAGCGGAGCGCGCCGATGAGCCGCCGCCAGTTCAAGCCCCCGCCGCGAGCGGGCAACGAGCCGCCCGACGACACCGGCTGCACCGTCCTGCACGTCGACATGGACGCCTTCTTCGCCTCCGCCTCCCTGCTCGCGCGCCCCGACCTCAAAGGCACCCCCGTCATCATCGGCGGGCAGACCCGCGGGGTCGTCCTGTCGGCCACTTACGAGGCCCGCGCCTTCGGCGTCACCTCCGCCATGCCCATCGCCCGCGCCCGGAGGCTGTGCCCGCAGGCGACGATCCTGCGGCCCGATCACGAGCTCTACTCCCGGATGTCGGATGCGGTGATGGAGACTTTCGCCGCCATCACCCCGATCGTCGAGCCGCTCAGCCTCGACGAGGCCTTCCTCGACATCAGCGGGGCAGTACGCCGCCTGGGCAGCCCCGCGACCATCGCCCAGCTCATCCGCGACACCGTCCACGACGAACAAGGCGTCACCTGCTCCGTCGGCGTCGCCCCCACCAAGTTCGTCGCCAAGCTCGCCTCCGGTCTGTGCAAACCCGACGGCCTGCTCGTGGTCCCCGTCGCCGAGGTCGTCGGATTCGTCCAACAACTGCCCGTCGGCGCCTTGTGGGGGGTGGGGGAGAAGACCGAGGAGGCCCTGGGGCGGCTCGGCCTGGTGACGGTCGCCGACATCGCCCATACCCCCCTCGCCACCCTCAAGCGCGCCCTGGGCGACGCCGGCGGGCAGCACCTGCACGAGCTGTCCTGGGGGCGCGATCCCCGCCACGTCCAGCCGGTGCATCGCGAGAAGTCCATCGGCTCCGACGAGACCTTCCCCGTCGACGTCGACGACCCGGCATATATCCACCGTGAGCTGCTGCGGCTCTCCGCCAAGACCGCCTCACGGATGCGCGCTGCCGGCCTGGTCGGGCGCACCGTCTCCATCAAGGTCCGGTTCGCGGACTTCACGACGATCACCCGGGCCAAGACGCTGCGCGATCCGACCGATGTGACGCAGGAGATCTATGCCACGGCCAAGTCGCTGTATGACGCGCTGGGCCTGCAACGGGCCCGGCTGCGTCTCGTGGGGGTGCGGATGGAGGGGCTGGTGCGCGGGGCGAACGCGCCGGTCCAGCCCACCTTGTCGGAGCCGGAGTTCGGATGGCGCGACGCCGACCGGGCCGTCGACCGGGCCTCCGCGCGGTTCGGATCGGGCAGTGTAGGCCCCGCCAGTCTGTTACGTCGGGATTGACACTCTTCCCTTGAAGAAATTCGCGACATACTCTGGCCTTGACACACAGCGAAATGGGTAACAATGGTCAACTACCGGACCCGTTTCGGACGTCTTTAGTGCATACCGCCCGGCCACCGGCCGGGACCGATCCCGTGGGAGGCCACCATGGCGCTGTCGGAGCGCGAACAGCAGCTCCTCGACGAGATGGAGCATGCCCTCTACGCCGAAGACCCTCGCTTCGCGTCGCAGATGAAGTCGGTCGTGCGCCGCAGTTCGCACCGCCACCACGTCATCGGTGCCGTGGGCGTGCTCGCCGGCCTCGGTCTCGTCCTGCTCGGCGTCAACACCACCTGGGTGGTCGGCGCACTGGGCTTCCTCGTCATGGTCGCCTCGCTCGCCTACGCCTTCGCGCCGCCGCGCAAGAAAGCCGTCCACCTCGGCACCGTCCAGGTCGACGGCAGCGTCCGCGCCAGCAGCCCCAAGGCCAAGCGCGCCCCGAAGGGCCAGCGGAGCGGCGGCTTCATGGAGCGCCTCGAAGAGCGCTGGGAGCGCCGCCACAACTCAGGCTGGTAAGCCCGCCGCATCCGAGTCAGCACAGGTCCGTCAAATCCGCAGACCTCCCTAGCTGTGCTGATTTCAGGGACCCTTGCTAGCAGAGGTTCCTCGGCTCACCGGGTGATCAGGACGCCGACGATCCACGTGGTCAGCACCGACATACCGGCGATCAACTCGATCCCCATGCTGTGCAACACCCCGCGCAGGGCGACCTTGGTCTGGGCCCAGGCCTGCGCGCGGTCGCGGGACTGACCCATCTCGACCAGATAGATCCCGAGGACGAAGCCGAGCGGGCCGCCGATGACGGGGATCACGAAGAAGCCGATGATGCCGAGCAAGGCTCCGAGCAGGAGGGTCGAGGTGCCGATGCCGGCCGCTTTCATCCGGCGGCCGGGGAGCAGGAACTGCATGGCCAGGCCGGCCGCGTAGATCGCGAGGCAGATGCCGAAGACGACCCAGCCGGTGGTGGTGCCCAGGTCGAGGGCCCAGATCAGCACGCCGAGGACGGCGATGAGCAGGCCGGGGATGACGGGAACGATGATCCCGAGGATGCCGGCGACGATCAGCAGGCCGGGGACCCAGATCGAGGCGCTCCCGGCCGTGCCGAAGAGGGAGAGCACGCTGCTCAGGAAGGCTCGCCGGTGAACTCCGGCGTCTCGATGAGGCGCTCGGTCTCGTCGTCGATGACCGCGAGGTCACGCAGCTTGGGCAGGTGTTCGCGGGAGTGGTGCAGGCAGAAGAGGAGTTCGCCACCAGCGTGCAGCCGCGCGCGCACATATGCCTGAGCGCCACAGCGGTCGCAGCGGTCGGCTGCGGTCAAGGACGGGGCCAATGCGGCGTTCACGGTTACCTTCTCTCTGTGCCTCGAGCGTGGACTCGGGGTGTTACATGCGGGTGACGTCGGGGCGTCCCGGCGTCGCTCGTTCCAACAGTCAAACACGGCGATTCGTTCCCGGGCCAGCAGATTGGGCGTGCGGCGCGTCTCGATTTGGTATGCGGCGCGTCGCCCGGTGCGTGTGCGGCGGCTGTCGGGGGTCCGGGTTACGGTGAGGCGCAGATCAGACAGAAAGGACACCGCCCGTGCCCGGCGCGAGCCGCAACACCAGCTACACCGCCCACCACCTGCAGGTCCTCGAGGGCCTGGAGGCGGTCCGCAAGCGTCCCGGCATGTACATCGGATCCACCGACGGCCGCGGCCTGATGCACTGCCTGTGGGAGATCATCGACAACTCGGTCGACGAGGCGCTGGCGGGCGTATGCAGCACGATCACCGTCACGCTGCACGCCGACGGGTCGGTCGAGGTCGGCGACGACGGGCGTGGGGTGCCGGTCGACATCGAACCGCGCACCGGGCTGACCGGCGTCGAGGTGGTCTACACCAAGCTGCACGCGGGCGGGAAGTTCGGCGGCGGGTCCTACACCGCCTCCGGCGGCCTGCACGGGGTGGGCGCGTCCGTCGTCAACGCCCTCTCGGCGCGGATGGACGTCGAGGTCGACCGCGGCGGCAAGACGCACGCGATGAGTTTCCGCCGCGGCGAGCCCGGCGTCTTCGCCGATCAAGGTGCCCCCGATCCCGAGGTCCCGTTCGCGCCATACGAAGAAACCCCCACCCTGCGCATCGTCGGCAAGGTCGCCCGCGCCCGCACCGGCACCCGGGTGCGCTATTGGGCCGACCGGCAGATATTCATCAAGGACGCCCAGTTCGACGACGAGGCGTTGCGTTCGCGGGCTCGCCAGACCTCCTTCCTCGTGCCGGGGCTGAAGATCGTCATCCGCGACAACCGCGGCCTGCCCGGCACCCTCGGCGCCGACGGCCCCCACGAGGAGGTCTTCCACCACGAGGGCGGCATCAGCGAGTTCGCCGAGTTCCTCGCGACCGACCCGCCCGTCACGGACATCTGGCGGCTGCAGGGCACCGGCACCTTCACCGAGACCGTCCCGGTGCTCGACGCCAAGGGCCATATGACGCCCACCGACGTCGAGCGCGAATGCGGCGTCGACATCGCGCTGCGGTGGGGGACCGGCTTCGACACCTTGGTCGCGTCCTTCGTCAACATCATCGCCACCCCCAAGGGTGGCACCCACATCATGGGCTTCGACCAGGCCATGCTCAAGGTCTTCCGCAAGCAGCTCGAGGTCAACTCCCGCCGCCTCAAGGTCGGCACCGACAAGGTCGACAAGGACGACATCCTCGCCGGCCTGACCGCGGTCGTGACTGTGCGCCTGGCCGAGCCGCAGTTCGAGGGGCAGACCAAGGAGGTGCTCGGCACTCCTGCGGTGCGCCAGATCGTCGCCAGGGTTGTCGAGCAGGAGCTCACGCAACGCTTCGAGAACCCCAAGAAGGGCGAGAAGCAGCAGGGCAGTCTGCTGCTCGAGAAGGTCGTCGCCGAGATGAAGTCGCGCATCTCCGCGCGGCTGCACAAGGAGACCCAGCGCGCCAAGAACGCCCTGGAGTCCTCGACACTGCCGGCCAAGCTCGCCGACTGCCGCAGCAGCGACACCTCGCGCACGGAGTTGTTCATCGTCGAGGGCGACAGCGCCCTCGGCACCGCCAAGCTCGCCCGGTCGAGCGAGTTCCAGGCGCTGCTGCCGATCCGGGGCAAGATCCTCAACGTCCAGAAGGCCTCGGTCGCCGACACCCTCAAGAACGCCGAATGCGCGGCGATTATGCAGGTCATCGGGGCCGGGTCGGGGCGCACCTTCGACGTCGAGCAGGCGCGTTACGGCAAGGTCATCATCATGACCGACGCCGACGTCGACGGCGCCCACATCCGCACCCTGCTCATCACCTTGTTCTTCCGCTACATGCGTCCGCTCGTCGAGGCCGGCCGGTTGTATGCCGCCGTCCCACCCCTGCACCGCATCGAGGTCGTCAACCCCGGCAGCAAGCCCAACGACCTGATCTACACCTACTCCGAGGGCGAGATGCGCCAGCAGGTGGCGGCGTTGACCAAGCGGGGACGCACGATCAAGCAGCCGATGCAGCGCTATAAGGGCCTCGGCGAGATGGACGCCGACCAGCTGGCCGAGACGACGATGGACCCGCTGCACCGCACGCTGCGCCGTGTGACGGCCGAGGACGCCCAGAACGCCGCGATCACCTTCGAGTTGCTCATGGGCAACGAGGTCGCCCCACGCCGCGACTTCATCGTCGCCGGGGCCGCCCGCCTCGACCGCGAACGCATCGACGCCTGATCCGGCACCAGGGAGGGATCGGCAAGGACGCCGCCGACGGCTCTCCCGTCACACACGTGTGACGGGAGGGTCGTTTGATACAGATGCGATAACTATGGTGTGTCGCACACCACACGCGGCACCCGTTTGCTGCCATCCTGACCGCTCAGGACCCGCACCCGGCGGGTGCACAGTGATGTCGGAGGGAGCGCGACATGAGTCACGCCGTGAACGAGGTCGACGAGCGCCCCGCGGGCGGTGACACCGAGCTGCACCGGGCCATCGGTCCGAAACTGCTGTTGCTGTTCATCGTCGGTGACATCCTCGGAACGGGTGTCTACGCCCTGACCGGCTCCGTCGCCGGCGAGGTCGGGGGCGCCGCCTGGGCACCCTTCCTGGTCGCCTTCGTCGTCGCGACGATCACCGCCTTCTCCTACTTGGAGCTGGTGACGAAGTACCCGCAGGCGGCCGGCGCCGCGCTCTACACGCACAAGGCGTTCGGCATCCACTTCTTCACCTTCCTGGTGGCCTTCACCGTCATGTGTTCCGGCATCACGTCGGCCTCGACCGCCTCCAACGCCTTCGCCGGCTTCCTGCGCGATGCCTTCGGCAAGAAGGAGGACTGGGCTGCCGGGTCGACGCCCCTGCTGCTGATCGCGCTCGCCTTCATGGCCGTCGTCGCCGCCATCAACTTCCGGGGCGTCGGCGAGAGCGTGAAGGCCAATGTCGTCCTGACGCTGGTCGAGCTCTCCGGTCTGCTGCTCGTCATCTTCATCGGACTGTGGGCGGTCACCCAGGGCAAGGCCGACTTCTCCCAGACCATGGTCTTCGACAGCCCCAGCGACAAGAGCACCTTCTTCGCCATCACCGCGGCCACCTCGCTCGCCTTCTTCGCGATGGTCGGCTTCGAGGACTCGGTCAACATGGCCGAGGAGTGCAAGGACCCGATCCGCGACTTCCCCCGGATGATGCTCACCGGTCTGGGGATCACCGGCACGATCTACGTCCTGGTCTCCCTCACCGCCGTGGCCCTGGTGCCCGTGGGCAAGCTCGCCGATCCGGGTGAAGGCTCGGCCCTGACGCAGGTGGTCGCGGCCGGGGCCCCCAACATGCCGTTCGACAAGATCTTCCCCTGGATCGGCATGTTCGCCGTCGCCAACTCCGCGCTGATCAACATGCTGATGGCCTCCCGTTTGATCTATGGCATGGCGCGCCAGGACGTCCTGCCGCCGGTGCTCGGCTGGGTGCACAAGTCGCGCCGGACCCCGTGGGTCGCCATCCTGTTCACCACGGCGATCGCCTTCGGCCTGATCACCTATGTGGTCCGCGCGAGCGGCAGCAAGGACGGCTCCGGCACGGTCTCGCTGCTCGGTGGCACCACGGCCTTGCTGCTGCTGTGTGTCTTCACGGTGGTCAACATCGCGGTGTTGATCTTGCGCAAGGACCACGTCGGGCATCGCCACTTCATCGCACCCTCGGTCCTGCCCATCGTGGGCGCGATCTCCTGCGCCTTCCTCGCCGGCCCGTGGGCCCGCAGCGAGGCCCAGCAGGAGCAATACAAGATCGCCGGCTACCTGCTCGCCCTGGGCGTGTTCTTGTGGGCCCTGACCTGGATCGCGAACCGATTCTTCTTCGCCAAGAAGACCTACCTGCGCGACCCGGACGAACTCGACATCCACATGGACACCCACAACTGACCGGGTCGCCCCCGGCCCCGTCTCCCGCTCAGGGGGGCGGAGCCGTCGTGTCCCGGGGCACCAGGGAGGTGGCGAGTTCGATGCGGCTGACCGGGTCGCCGTCGAGGTCTTCCGCGTTCATCGCCTCGAGCAACATGGTCACCGCCGCCCGGCCCTGGGCGGGCACGTCCTGGCGCACCGTGCTCAGCCCGAGCACGCCGGCGAACGTGTGGTCGTCGATGCCGATGACCGACAGGTCCTCCGGCACCCGCAGCCCGAGGCGCCGGGCGGTGCCCAGCACCCCGATCGCCATCTCGTCGGAGGCGGCGAGCACCGCACTGGGCCGGGGTATGCCACGCAGCACCGGTTCGATCGCCGCCGCGGCCGCCGCTGCGGTCCAGTCGATGTCGAGGACCCACTCCGCGTGCACCGGCAGGCCGGCGACGCGCAGGCTGTCGCGGAAGGCCTCCACCCGCGCCGCGGGCGTCGACATGTGGGCCGTCGACTCCACGGCGGTACCGAGATAGGCGATATCGCGGTGCCCGAGGCCCAGCAGGTGCTCCACGGCCAGCCGGGCCGCCTGTCGGTCGTCGATGAGCACGGTCGGTGCTCCGTCGATGGCCGCGCCGACACACACCATCGGCAACGCGAGCCGCTCGAGCAGGGCGGTCTCCTCGGGCGTGGTCGCGACGTTGAGCCAGAGGATGCCGTCCACCCGCTTGACGAACATCTCCGGCTGGAGCCGCTCCTGCTCCTGTCCGGGCCGGTCGCCGAGGACGATGAGCAGGGTGTGGTAGCCGTGCTCGCGCAGCGCCTGCTCGATCGTCGTCACGATGGAGGCGAAGAACCACCGACTCATCATCGGGGCGACGACGGCCACGACATTGGTGCGCCCGGACGCCAGCGACGTCGCCGTGGGGGAGGCCACATAGTGCAGTTCCGCCGCGGCCGCGAGCACCCGTTCCCGCGTGCGCGGTTCGACGCGCGTCGACCCGTGCAAGGTGCGCGAGACCGTGGCGACCGAGACCCCGGCCAGCTTCGCGACATCGGCGATCGTGGTCATCAGCCCTCGGGTTCGTCTCGTTCCGGCGCCGCCGGTATCTGTGATGGTGCGTCTCCAGTTTCGTCACCGGAGTCGCCCCCGGCAAGCACCGGCGTCGCGTCGGGCACCGGGCCGGCGATAGCGGCGATGATCGCGGTCCCGGCAAACCCGGATCCGTCCCGCTTGCCCGTGGCCGCCGGCAACTCCAACGCAGCCCCGTTCGCCCCGGACGCCCGGGCCGGCGTGTTGCCGGCCCACGCGAGGACCAGGACGTCCTCGCCCTTGAGGAAACGGTGGGCGCGCACGCCACCGGTGCCGCGCCCCTTGGGCGGATACTCCTCATACGGCGCGACCTTGATCGCCCCGGCCTGGGTGCCCGGCAGCGCATCGGAGGCACCCGACGCGGTGACGACGATCCCCTCCGACCCGGTATCGACGACCCCGAAGAAGACCACGGAGTCCTTGGGCGCCAACCGGATTCCCGCCATCCCGCCGGCCGCCCGCCCCTGCGGGCGCACACTGCTCGCGGGGAAGCGCAGCAGCTGCGCGGTGGCGCTGATGAACACCAGGTCGGTCTGCTCCGACGGCACCTGCGCGGCCCCGACCACCTGGTCGCCGGGCTTGAGGGCGATGACCTCCCACTCGCTGCGGCCGAGGGGATAGTCGGGCACGACCCGCTTGACGACGCCCTGCGCGGTGCCGAGGGCGAGCGTCGGGCCACCGGGCTCGACCCCGGCCAGGGTCAGGATGCGCTCCCCGCGGGCCAGGTCGACATACATCTTCGCCGGCGTGCCGCCGGCGAGATTCGGGGCCCCGCTGGTGGGCACCAGGGTGGGCAGATCGAGGGCGGAGACCCGGACCATCCGCCCGGCCGAGGTGACGATCCCGAAGTGGCCGCGCGCGGACGTGCGCACCGCCCCGGCGATGGCGTCGTGCTTCGCGCGCCCGCCCTCGGCCGGGATGGGATCCGCCGAACCCGTGCGCGCGAGCAGCCCGGAGCTGGACAGCAGCACCCAGCACGGGTCGTCGGCGACCTCCAGCGGCGCCCCCGCCGACGCCGGCGCCCCCGCCGACTCCAGCAGCACCGTGCGGCGCGGCGTCCCGTGCGCCTTGGCCACCTCCGCCAGCTCGGAGGAGACCAGCTTGCGCAGCAGCGACTCGTCGGCTAGCAGCTTCTCCAACTCCTCGATCTGGGCGCGCAACTCGTCGCGCTCGGCCTCCAGTTCGATCCGCGAGAACTTCGTCAGCCGCCGCAGCCGAAGCTCGAGGATGTATTCGGCCTGCCGCTCGGAGAGGTCGAAGACCTGCATCAGCCGGGTGCGGGCCATGTCCGAGTCGTCGCTGCTGCGGATGATCTGGATGACCTCGTCGATGTCGAGGATCGCGATGAGCAGGCCCTCGACCAAGTGCAGCCGGTCGCGGCGCTTGCCGAGCCGGAACTCGCTGCGCCGGCGCACCACCTGCAGCCGGAACTCGACGAAGACCTCGAGCAGTTCCTTCAGCCCGAGGGTGCGCGGCTGCCCGCCGACGAGCGCGACATTGTTGATGCCGAAGGAGTCCTCGAGCGGGGTGAGTCGATACAGCTGCTCCAGGACGGCCTCGGGGTGGAAGCCGTTCTTGATCTCGATGACCAGCCGCAGCCCGTTCTTGCGGTCGGTCAGGTCCTTCAGGTCCGAGATGCCCTGCAGCTTCTTGGCCTGCGCGAGCTCCTTGATCTTGGCGGTGACCTTCTCGGGCCCCACCAGGTAGGGCAGTTCGGTGACGACGATGCCCATCTTGCGCGGCGTGATCTTCTCGATCTTGGCCGTGGCGCGGGTCCGGAAGGTCCCGCGGCCGGTCAGATAGGCCTCCCGGATACCGTCGAGTCCGACGATCTTGCCGCCCTCGGGCAGATCGGGCCCGGGCACGAACTTCATCAGGTCATCGAGGCTGCAGTTGGGGTGGGCGAGCAGGTGCCGCGCGGCCGAGATGACCTCGATGAGGTTGTGCGGCGGCATCGAGGTCGCCATCCCGACGGCGATGCCGGTGGCCCCGTTGACCAGCAGGTTCGGGTATGCCGCGGGCAGGACTTCCGGTTGCAGGAACTGGTCGTCGTAGTTGGGGATGAAGTCGACGGTCTCCTCGTCGAGACCGGTCACCATGAGCATGGCGGCGGGTGCCAGCCGGGCCTCGGTATAGCGGGCGGCCGCGGGGCCCGCGTCGAGGGAGCCGAAGTTGCCGTGCCCGTCGACGAGCGTCATCCGCATTGAGAACGGCTGCGCCATCCGCACCAGGGCGTCGTAGATGGCCTGGTCGCCGTGCGGGTGGTACTTGCCCATCGTCTCGCCGACCACCCGCGAGGACTTCACGTGCCCGCGCTCGGGCCGCAGCCCCAGTTCGTGCATCGCATAGAGGATGCGCCGCTGGACCGGCTTCAGCCCGTCGCGGGCGTCGGGCAGCGCGCGGGAGTGGATGACCGAGACGGAGTACTCGAGGAAGGCGTTGCGCATCTCCTCGCTGACGTCGATGTCGACGACCTGCCCGTCACCGGGGTCGTTCGGATCCTTCGGCGGTCCGCTCTCGCGCGCCATACGTTCGTTCACTCTCTTCGCGTGGGCTCGCCCCGCTCGCCGGGTCCCGCCGGCGCGCCGGTCGGGACTCGGCCGCGGAGCCGGTCTGCCCGGCATTCTCGCGCAGGCCGGCCTCCGGTCCCGCACGGGCCACGCCGAAGCCGTCCCAATGGACGTAGTCGGAGACCGGCCGCCGCGGACGCGTGCTCGCCGACCCGCCGACCCGCCCCTCCTCCTCCCCGAGGGCGATGACCCCGATCAGGTCCAGCCCGGCCGGGACGCCGAAGGCGTCCTTGACCGCCGCATGCCGCGGGCCCGGCACCCCGAAGAAGAGCGACCCGAGCCCCGCCTCGGTCGCCCCGAGCAACACGATCAGGCCGCCCATCGCCGTGTCGGTGAGCCAGTAGGGCACCGGCCAGTCCTGCTCGGCCGGCGGTATGCCGCCCTTGTCGGCCGCGGCATACCGCCGCCGGTAAGCGTCCTCGTCGGCGAGCACGAGGACGAGGACGGGGGCCCGCCGCACCCCGGCGAGCCAACCGGTGCGCGAGTCGGGCTGGTCGGGGCCGGCCGTGGCCCAGAAGGTCTCGCGTTCGGCGGGGGAGCGGAGCACGACATACTCCCAGCCCTGGCTGAAACCCGCGCTCGGTGCCCGTCCCGCCAGCTCGAGCAGATCGGCAACCACCGACTCGGGCACGGCTGCGTCCGCCCGGAAGCGCCGCGTCATACGGCGGGCGCGCACCAGCCTGGCGAAATCCACCCCGACAGTCTGCCAAGCCACTCCCAGGCCCGGCGGCCGGCATGGAACTATGGAGCCATGCCCGATGACGCGCTGCCCCCGGCATACCCCAGCGAGTGGGAAGCCGACGTGGTGCTGCGAGATGGCAGCGTCGGCCACGTCCGACCGATCACCCCGGCCGACGAGGAGCGCATTCGCCGCTTCCACGCGGGGCAGTCGGCCGAGTCGATCTACCTGCGCTTCTTCGCGCCGCTGAAGGAACTCAGCCCGCGCGACCTGCACCGCTTCACCCACGTCGACTATTCCGACCGGGTGGCGCTGGTGATGATGCACCGCGACGACATCATCGGCATCGGCCGCTACGACAAGATCGACCCCACCACCGCCGAGGTGGCGTTCAACATCTCCGACCACTACCAGGGCAAGGGCATCGGGTCAGTGCTGCTGGAGCACCTCGCCGACATCGGGCGTGACGACGGGCTGACCAGTTTCGAGGCCGAGGTCCTGCCGCAGAACCACAAGATGCTCGCGGTGTTCGCCGACGCCGGCTATATCGTCTCCCGCCGCGTCGAGGACGGCGTCGTGCAGGTCCACTTCGACATCGAGCCGACCGAGAAGTCGGAGTCGGTGCGCCTGTCGCGGGAGCACCGCGCCGAGTCGATCAGCATCTCGGCGTTGTTGGCGCCCGAGGTGATCGCCGTCGTCGGGGCCGGCCGCACCGAGGGGTCGGTCGGCCACGAAGTGCTGCGGCACCTGCGCGACGGCGGGTTCACCGGCGAGCTGTATGCCGTCAATCCCGGCGCCGACGAAGTCCTCGGGATCACGTCCTACCCCACCGTCAGCGCGATCCCGTCGCACGTCGACGTGGCCGTGGTCGCCGTGCCCGCCGATCAGGCGATAGCAGTCGTCGAAGACTGCGCGGGCGCGAATGTCCATGGGCTGGTGATCATCTCGGCTGGTTTCGCCGAGGCCGGCAAGGACGGCCAGAAACTCGAACGTCGCCTGTTGCGGCTGGCCCGCGACAGCGGCATGCGCATCGTCGGACCGACCTCTTTCGGTCTGATCAATACGGCCGAATCGGTGTCGATGAACGCGTCGCTGGCGCCCGCCATGGCCCCGGCGGGCCACCTCGGGCTGTTCGCGCAGAGCGGCCCGCTCGGCATCGCCGTCCTCCAGTCCGCCGGGCGCCGCTCCCTCGGCATCTCCACGTTCGCCTCCGCCGGCAACCGGCTCGACGTCTCCGGCAACGACCTCATGCAGTACTGGATGGACGACGATCGCACCCGCGCCGTCGGCCTCTATCTGGAATCGATGGGTAACCCCCGCAAGTTCTCCCGCATCGGGCGCCGGCTGGCGATGACCAAACCGGTCATCGTCATCAAGGCCGGCGCGTCCAAATTCGGTGTGCCGCCAGGGCATCGGGCCCGCGTGAGCGAGGTCGACCCGGTGGCGTTCACCGCGATGCTCACGCAGGCGGGCGTCATCCATGTCGACAACATCCACGAGATGTTCGACGTGGCCCAGATCCTCATCCACCAGCCAGAGCCCAAGGGCCGGCGGGTGGCCATCGTCGGCAACTCGGTGCAACTGTCGGCCCTGACCGCCCAGGTCGCCGAGAGCCAGGGCCTGCAGGTCACCCACGGACCGGCGAGCGTCGATGCCGAGGCGCCGCTCGATCAGTTCGCCAAGCAGGTCCGCAAGGCCCTCGCCAATGACGAGGTCGACTCCGTCGTCGTGTGCTTCACCCCGCCGCTGCGCCGCGGCGAGGACGAAGCCGTCGCCATGATCCACGACCTGGCGGCGGACACCGACAAGACCGTGGTCGCGACGATGATCGGCACGCGTGGCCTGATGTCGAGGGACGCCCCCACCCAGCCGGTCACGGAGACCGCCGACGACGCCGGACCCGACCGGCAACTGCCGCTCTATATGACGCCCGAGGACGCCGTCCGCGCCCTCGCCAAGGCCACCCGCTATGGCGAGTGGCGCCGCAAGGACAAGGGTATGCCGCTCTCCCGCAGCGGAATCGAGCGCGGCAAGGCGCAGGACATCATCGACGCGCATCTTGCGGAGAACCCCAAAGGCCTGCATCTGAGCCACGAGCAGGCGCAGGAACTCCTCGCGGCCTACGGCATCGACCTGTGGGCGCGCACCATCGTCGCCTCGGCCGGGGAAGCCGTCGCGGCCGCCGAGACGCTGGGCTATCCCGTCGTGGTCAAGTCGCTCTCGCCGATCGTGCGCGGCCAGGCCTCCCTTCAAGGTGTGCGGGTCGACCTCGGCAGCGCGACCGCGGTGCGGGAGGCGTTCGAATCCCTCGATGCCCGGCTCGCGGCGTACGACCGTGGCCAGTTCGCCGTGCAACGCATGGCCCACCCGGGCGTCTCGACCGTCGTCACCGGCACCGAGGACCCCCTGTTCGGGCCCGTGGTCACCTTCTCCGTCGCCGGGCCCGCGCGGGACCTGCTCGAGGACATCGGCTACCGCATCCCGCCGCTCAACGACGTCGACGTCGCCGAACTGATCGACTCCATCAAGGCCGCGCCACTGCTCGGCGGCTACAAGGGGGCCCCGCCCGTCAGCCGCGGGGCGCTCGCCGAACTCATCGGCCGGCTCTCGATGCTCTCCGACGACATGTCCGAGGTCGCCTCGGTGATCCTCAACCCGGTCGTCGCCCACCCCGGCGGGGTCGACGTCCTCGGCGCCGAGATCGAACTGCAGCACCCGGCCAAACGCAAGGACAGCCGGCGACGCAAACTGACGTGAACCCCACGAAGTGTCCTCACTCGCAGGCTCGCTCCGGTACTTCGCGGGGACCCCGAAAGCGACGTGAACCCCACGAAAGTCGGCTCTCGGACGCGCGCGTTTAGAGTTGGGGTATGTCGGTTCGTTCGTCATCGCCCGTGCCCTCGGTCCTGCCCGGACCCCTGAAGGCCGACATCGAGCGTGCCGGCTACTATCCTGCGCTCGTCACCGATGTCGTCGCCGAGGCGCTGGCCGGCGACAACGTCGTCTCCCACCTGGTCCATCAGGAGACGACCTTCGACCAGGACGCCATTCGCCGGCACGTCACGGTCATGGTCCTCACCGAGACCCGCCTGGTCATCGCCCACGCCGACGATCACACGGACGACCCGCACGGACTGGAGGATGTCGCGACGGCGACCACGGAGTGCATCCCGCTGCGCTTCGTGCGCGGCATCATGCTCACCCACGTTGTGCCCGACCCACGCCACTACGTCCCCGGCACGCTCGGTCGCGAACTGACCCTGACCCTCGGCTGGGGCACCGTCTCCCGCGTCGACCTGCTGCCCGCGACATGCGGCGACCCGGCCTGCGACGCCGACCACGGCTTCGACGGCACCATCGCCTCCGACGACCTGGTCCTGCGCATCTCGGCGGACGCCGACGGCAACCGCCCGCTCGGCCAGGCGCGGGAGTTCGCCGCGGCACTGTCTGCGCGGATCGGGCGCTGACCCTCCCGACGATGTCCGGAGCCGACGCCCCCCGACCGCCCGACCGCCCCCCGGGGCTGCACCCGCCGAGCTACCGGCATACCAGCCTCCCGCAGGTGCTTCCGGCCGTCGCGGCCTCGCTGGGGTATGCCGTGGGGGAGGGCCGCGCCGGTGACCTCACCCTGGCGCCTGCGCGCAGCGCCGTCGTCGTGCTCCTCGACGGGCTCGGGCTGGAACTGCTGCGGCGACGTGCGGGGCACGCGCCCTTCCTCCGGTCGCTGCTGCCGACCGGGACCGAACTCGCCTGCGGCTTCCCGGCCACCACGGCGACCTCCCTCGCCTCCCTCGGCACCGGACGCGCGCCTGGCGAGCACGGCCTGCTGGGCTATCAGGTGGCGATCCCGGAGACGGGGCAGATCTTCGACCACCTCTCGTGGGAGAACGGGCCTGATCCTGTTGCGTGGCAACCTGATCCGACGATCTTCGAGCGGCTCGCGGCGGAGGATGTCGCGGTCGTGCGCATCGGGCTGCCGCGGTTCGACGGTTCCGGGCTGACGACGGCCGCCCAGCGCGGCGGCCGGTTCGTCGGAGCGAACTCGCTGTCGGCCGGCATACGCGCCGCTGTGCGGGCGGTGACAACGAACGATCGCGCCCTGGTCTATCTGTACTGGGGCGACATCGACCGCACCGGCCACATGCTCGGAGTCGGTTCGCCGGAGTGGACGGCGGTGCTCGAGGACGCCGACGCCCAGTTGCGCCGGCTTGCGGAAGCCCTGCCGCGGCATACCTGCCTGACGATCACCGCGGACCACGGCATGATCGACGTGCCGTTCGAGGAGCGGATCGACCTGGCGACCGACCCCGAACTGGACGCCGGCGTGCGGGCCATCACGCACGAGCCTCGCGCGCCGCACGTCTACTGCGAGCCCGGCGCCGCCGCCGCCGTGGCCGAGGCCTGGCGGGGCCGGCTCGCCGGGCGCGCTGTCGTGCTCACGCGCGAGCAGGCGATCGACGAGGGCTGGTTCGGTCCTGTGGCGCGCCGCAATGCCGGGCGGATCGGTGACCTCGTGGTCGCCATGGGACCGCGCGGGGCGATCGAGGACTCCCGCACCTCCAAGCCGATCCTGTTGCAGCTGTTGGGAATGCACGGCTCGGTCACGCGGGACGAGGTCGCCGTGCCGTTGCTGCACCGGCCCGCCGAGTCGGACTGACACGCGCGATCTCTTAAGCTTCTCCCTCGTGGCCGAACTCGTCTTCTTCTCCGGAACCATGGACTGCGGGAAGTCGACCCTGGCCCTGCAGATGGACCACAACCACCGAGCCCGCGGCCGCCACGGACTGATCTTCACCCGCCTCGACCGCGCCGGCGAAGCCATCCTCTCCTCGCGCCTCGGGCTGGCCACCCCCGCCATCGAGGTCACCCCCGAACTCGACCTCTGGGAGGTCGTCGTCACCCACCTCATGGGCGGCCAGAAGGTCGACTTCGTCATCTGCGACGAGGCCCAGTTCTATGCGCCCGAGCAGATCGAGCACCTCGCCCGCGTCGTCGACGAACTCGACATCGACGTCTTCGCCTTCGGTATCACCGCCGACTTCCGCACGCAGCTCTTCCCCGGTTCCCGGCGCCTGATCGAACTGGCCGACCGGGTGCAAGTGCTGCAGGTCGAGGCCCTGTGCTGGTGCGGCCGCCGCGCCACCCACAACGCGCGCATCGTCGACGGCGTCATGGTCGTCGAAGGCGAACAGGTCGTCGTCGGCGACACCGACGGCACCGCCTCCGGCCTCGTCGAATACGAGGTCCTCTGCCGGCGCCACTTCATGCGCCGCATGAACGCCAAGGCCGCCCAGGCCGCCGCCCTCTCCGCCGACGTGCTGCCCCTCGAACTGGACGCCTGCCCCATCCCGCCCTGCTGAACGGGTGTCGAGATGTCGATTCCCGGGCCTCGAGGTGTCCATGCCGGGCGTCGCAACTGCGCACCAGCCCGCCGCTACTGGTCGCCACGGGGCCTACCCATTGGTACTGGTTGCGCGCACGACGACTATCGATGGGTAACCCCGTCGGTATGCCGAGGGCCGGCTATTCGCTGTCGGGGGTGCTGCCGCGGCTGGGGCCGAACATGACGTCGTTCCAGTTGGGGACGCCCACGCGGCCCTTGCGCCTGGCCCCTCCTGACTTGGGCGGAGCGGGCTTCGAGGCAGCGGGCTCGGGCTCGGGTTCGGGTTCGGGTTCCGGCTCGGGCTCCGGCTGCGGCTCCGGTTCGGCGGCGACGTCGTTGGGGTGGGTGCCACGGGCGGGCGGTGGGATCTCGTCGCTGTCGGGGAAGTCGACGAGGTCCGGATCGTCCGCGGCCTCGGCGGCGCGTGCTGTGGTGGGCACCGCGGCCACCGATGCCACGGGGCCGGCTGCCGCGGGGCCCGCTGCCGGTTCGGGGTGGCCGAATTCCGCGAAGGGCAGTTCGTCAGCCCCCTGCAACCGGCCGCCGGCCGTGCCGGTGCCGCCGCCCGGTTCCCCTGCGGCGGCTTCCACTGCGGCGGCGTCCGGCCCGTCCTGCGTGACCGGCGCCCCGAACCCGACCTCGCGCACGACCTCGGGCTCGCGGTCCTCCTCGGGTGCCGGCACGGAAGCCGGTGCCGGGGCGGGAGCCTTGGGGGTGCGGGTGGCGCGGCGGCGTCGGCCGCGGCGGTCACCGGCGTGGCTGTGGGCGCGGATGGCCGTCATCAGGGCGTCGGTCTGGTCGCTGCGGGGCAGGTCCGCCTTGACGGCGTTCTCGTCCTCCTCCTCGACCACCCCACCGGTCTTCTCGACGTCGAAGACCTGCTCGCCGCCGTAGCGGTGCACCTGCGGGGTCACCGGCCCGTGGTCCTCGTCCTCGGAGAGCCAACGCGCCTCGTCGTCCTCGGCCTCCAGATGCTCGGTGGCGGGGTCGAAGCGCCACGACGCCCGCCGCTCCCGGCCACCGGCAGCGAAGTCGACGTGCACATGCCAGGCGCCGGAATCGTCTCTGCTGGAATCCCATTCGGCCCCCGCGAGGTCCACGCCCCGCCCGGCCAGTCGCTTCTCCACACGCGAACCCAGCAGTTCGGGATCGCCGGCTCGGGGCCGCATACCCTGGGCCAACCCGGCCACATGCGCGCGCTCGGCGAGCACGGGCGCGGCGAAAACGTTGACCTTCGATACCGGCCAGCCGGCCCGCTCGGCGACCTCCTCGACGTCGTGCCCGGCGCGCACCAGCGCCTGGACGTCCCGGGCCGTCAAGGACGCCGACTCGCTCGCCCCGCTGGGGGTGCGGGCGCGGCGGGCCGCGACGCGCAGATCCTCATCCAGGGGCAACCGGTATCGGGTGCCGTCCGCCGCGGCGAGCAGCACGAACCGGCCGTCCTCCTGGACGCCGAAGAGACGCAGCTCTTGCATACGGTTTGCCTCTCCACCGAAATTCGACGATCAATGCCCCACAGATGCTGCCACGTCACGCCGCTCTGCCGCGGCCAGGCCACGCCGCGGCGACGTCGTAAGTGCCCCGCCGGCGCTTGTACGGTGGTGCGGTGCCCGCCGCCCCCGACGCCGACTCACCGCTCGCGCCCTTCCGCAGCGTCGTGGTGCTCGGCTTCGGCGGCCCGGAGGCTCCGGAGGAGGTCATGCCCTTCCTGCGCCGGGTGACGGCCGGCCGGGGTGTCCCCGACGAGCGGCTGGCGATCGTGGCCGAGCACTATCACCAGTTCGGTGGGCGGAGCCCGATCAACGACCAGAACCGCGCGCTCGGCGCCGCCCTCGCCGCCGAGCTGGCCGATCGTGGTGCACCGGTGGCCGTTCGGCTGGCCAACCGCAACAGCCCGCCGTATGCCGCGGACGTCCTCCCCGAGCTCGCTCCCGGGCCCGTGCTGGTGATGCTGACCAGTCCGTGGCGGTCCTACTCCTCGTGCCGCCAGTACCGCGAGGATCTCGCGGCCGCCGGCGCCGGGGTGACCCTCGCCAAGCTTCCGCCGTATGCCGCCCTCCCCGGCTTCCGCTCCGCCGTCACCCGCTGCACCCTGGAGGCGCTCGACGCCGCGCTCGCCGCGGACTCGCAGGGGCCGCTCGCCCTGGTGTGCATCGCCCACTCCATCCCCACCGCCGCCGACGCGGCGGCCGGAAGGCCGGGGGAGGGCGGCCACGCCTACTCCCGGGAGCTGCGCGACCTGGCGGACGAGGTGACTCAGGCGGCGGCGCGGCATACCGGCCTCGACCTGGCCACCGACTTGGCCTGGTGCTCGAGGTCCGGCCCGCCCCAGCAGCCCTGGCTCGAACCCGACATCCTCGACCGGCTCACCGAGCTGGCGGCAGAGGGCATACGCAGCGTCGTCCTCGCGCCGATCGGGTTCCTCTCCGACCACATGGAGGTCGTCTACGACCTCGACACCGAAGCAGCGGCGAAGGCCGCTGAGCTCGGCATCCGGCTGCACCGCGCCCCGACCGTCGGCACCGACCCCGACTTCGTCGCGGGGCTCGCCGACCTCGCCCTGGCCCGGGCGGCGGCGGCGCGCGGCGACGATGCGGCGCTCGCGGCATACCCACCCGCCGACTGCCCACCTGATTGTTGCCGGGGCCGCGGCCCGCGCCCGGCCCTGTGCGGACCCGAGGACGGCTCCGATGCTCCCTGACCTGCCCATCCCGCCCCTGGCCACCCTCGTCGAACTGGAGCGCGTGGCGCTGCACGTCGCGACGGAGGCGGCGCTGCTGATCGTCGACCGGTCGGCCGCCACGGTCGCGGCCACCAAGTCCTCCCCGACCGACGTGGTCACCGAGATGGACCGGCGCAGCCAGGAACTCGTCCAGACCCTGTTGCGCGCCGAACGCCCGCAGGACGGCTTCTTCGGGGAGGAGGACGGCCGCGCGGCGGGGACCAGCGAGATCACGTGGGTCGTCGACCCGATCGACGGGACCGTCAACTATGTCTACGACATCCCGGCGTATGCCGTGTCCGTCGCCGCCGTCGTCGGCGACCCGCAGACCCCGGGCGCCTGGCGGCCGGTCGCCGGCGCGGTCGTCAATCCCGTGACGGGAGAACGGTTCTGGGCGCGCGCCGGTGGCGGTGCGTGGCGGCAGCGGGGGCGGTTCGACCCGATCGCGGTCCACGCATCCGGGCAGGCCGATCCCGCGGCCTCCCTCGTCGCGACGGGGTTCTCGTATGACGCGGACACGCGGGCTTGGCAGGCGGGAGTCCTCACCGAGGTGTTGCCGGCCGTCCGGGACATCCGGCGCGGCGGCAGCGCCGCGCTCGACCTGTGCCATGTCGCCGACGCCACCCTCGACGGCTACTACGAACACGGTCTCAACCCGTGGGATTTCGGGGCGGGCTGGCTGATCGTCGAGGAGGCCGGCGGAGCGGTCGCCGGGCCCTCCGGGCAGGCTCCCGACCGGCCCATGACCATTGCTGCCGGAGCGGGATTCGGCGCCCTGTCCGAGCTGGTGCGCCGGGCGCTCGAGGCGGCCGACCGGGGCTAGGGCGGCGGCTGCGGAATTTCCGCGTGACATTGGCGCTTAAGTAGGGAACAATCTGCGCCCGCGCGGGATCTTTGACGACGCCAGCTGCGTTCCACTCGCAGCGGACTGTGTAACGACTGCCGGACGGAACGGGAAAGGGACTTTTAGGCATGGCAACCGACTACGACGCACCACGCAAGACCGACGACGAACTGAACGAGGATTCGCTCGAGGAACTCAAGGCCCGCCGGGTCGACAAGAGCACCTCGAGCGTCGATGTCGACGAGACCGAGCAGGCCGAGGGCTTCGAACTGCCTGGGGCCGACCTGTCCGGTGAAGAACTCTCCGTGCGGGTCATCCCGCGACAGGCCGACGAGTTCACCTGCTCGCGTTGCTTCCTCGTCCACCACCGCAGCCAGCTCGCCTCCGACAAGGGCGGGGTGCTGGTGTGCAACGAGTGCGCCGCCTAGGCCGCTCCCAGCGGTGAATGGCCAGGCGGACGCATCCGCACGAGGCGACCGGCCGGTCGTGCTCGTGCGGACACTCGACCCTGCCGCGACCCTCCCGGCGTACGCGCGGGACGGCGACGCCGGCGCCGACCTGGCCTGTATCGAAGAGCGCACGCTCGCCCCGGGGGAGCGGGCCCTGGTGCGCACCGGCATCGCCGTCGCCATCCCCGACGGCTGGGTGGGGCTGGTCCACCCCCGCTCCGGCCTCGCCGCCAGGCACGGCATCACCATCGTCAACGCCCCCGGCACCGTCGATGCCGGCTATCGCGGCGAGATCCTCGTCAACCTGCTGAACACCGATCCGCGCGAGTCCTTCACGATCACCCCAGGCGATCGCATCGCCCAGCTCGTGCTCCAGGAGGTGGCCCGCGCGCACTTCACGGCCGCCGATTCGCTTCCGGAGTCGAGTCGGGGAGAGACTGGACACGGATCCACCGGCGGCTTCGCCACGAGCGCCACCTAGACACGACCCACCACGAAGGACCGACCCACCGTGAGCATCTTCCGCCGCAAATCGAGCGAGCCGGCCCGCGACGAGAGCGGCTCGCCCGAAGTCGTTGCGCACGACGATGCCGCGCTCGACGAGATGGCGTCCGGCGAGGCGGCCGCGGGTGACCTCGTCGAGGAGTTCGACGACGAGCCCGAGGTCAGCGACCGCTCCCAGGGGCCGTGGGATCGCAGCGAGGTCGACGGCCTCGGCGACCGGCTCGACCTCGGCGCGGTCTGGATCGCGCCCCTCGACGGCGCCGAACTGCGCCTCGAGGTCGACGCGGCCACCGACACCGTCTCGGCCATCCAACTCGTCATCCCGCAGACCTCCTCGGCCGCCCAGATCCAGGCCTTCGCGGCCCCGCGCTCCGGTGGGGTATGGCGCGACGTGCGCACCGAGATCGCCGACGCCATCACCGCGGCGGGCGGCACGGCCGAGACCGTCGACGGGGTCTTCGGGCCCGAGCTGAATGTCCGTATGCCGCAGGCCGGCCCGGACGGTCGCACCGTGTTCGCGCCGGCCCGGTTCGTCGGCGTCGATGGGCCCCGCTGGTTCCTGCGGGCGGTGCTGTCGGGGCAGGCCGCCGTCGAGGACGACGCCGCAGCCCAACTCATCGAGGGCATCCGCTCGCTCGTGGTGGTGCGCGGCTCCGACCCGATGGCGCCGCGCGAGATGCTCGCCCTCACCCTGCCCGAGGCCCCCGCCGAGCCCCAACCCGAGGCGGCCGTCTCGGAGGAGGACGCCGACGGTCCCGACGAGCGGTACACCAACCCTGACCTCAACCCGTTCGAACGCGGTCCCGAGATCACCGAGGTGCGCTGACCAATGGCCGGTGCTCGTGCGGGGTCCCCGCACCGTCTCGGCGCGCCCGGGGCGCGCAGCGGCTCGTGGGGTGGACTGCTGCGCCGGCTCGGCGAGCGCATGACCCGTCCCGCCGACCAGCGCGACGCCGAAGAGCTCAAGGAACATGCCCGCGCCCACGGGGCCGCGGCGATCGACACCCTCGCCGACCGGCAGATCGCGACGGTCTCCGGGACCATCCGCGCCGTGACGCTGCGTCCGCGCAGCACGGTCCCAGCTCTGGTCGTCGAGTTGTATGACGGCAGCCAGACCCTCGTGCTCGTCTGGCTCGGGCGGCGCCAGATCCGCGGGATCGAACCGGGCGCCTATGTGCGCGCCACCGGCCGCGTGTGCATCCGCGAAGGGGTGCCGACGATCTTCAACCCGGCCTACGAGCTGCTGCCCCGGACGGGACGCTGATGACGAACGCCGAGGACGCTGCGCAGGAGGCGCGTGCCGCCACCGTCGAGGAGATCATCCGCCACCGCCTCTCGGCGGCCGTGGGCGGCTGGCGCGGTTCGCTCGAAACGGCTTTGCCCACAATCGCTTTCGTCATCGGCTGGACCGTCACGACGGACGTGCGCACGAGCGTGATCGCAGCCGGCGCGGTGGCCGTCCTGCTCGGGGTCGCCCGCATCGTGCAGCGGCAGAGCCTGCAGTATGTCCTCTCCGCCGTCTTCGCCACCGCCATCGCAGCGTTCTTCGCGCTGCGCAGCGGCAAGGCCGAGGACGCCTTCCTGCCGGGCATCATCACCAATGCTGCGTATGCCGTCGGCACCCTCCTTTCCGTCGTCACCCGCTGGCCGCTCGTGGGTTTTCTGGTGGGAGCGGGCGACCCGCTCGCGAAGGAGGACCCGCTGCGCTGGCGCCGCGACCCGTCGATGGTGGCGGTCTGCGGCCGGCTCACCCTGATCATGACCGCGATGTTCGCGCTGCGGGTCGCCATCATGTACCCCCTGTACAAGGCCGGCAATGTCGCTGGCCTCGGCACGGCCAAGGTCGTCCTCGGCTGGCCCCTATGGGTCGCCGCCCTCGCCCTCATGGGCGCCCTCCTCGTCCGCGGCCACACCCCCCACACCAACCCGGAACCGGAAACCCAAGGAACCTCTGCTAGCAGAGGTTAGTCAAATCAGCACACCTTGCTAGGTCTGCTGATTTCACTAACTTCTGCTAGCAGAGGTTCCTCGGCGGGGCCGAAGTGCCTTGGGGGCAGGGGGTTCGGCGAGCTAGGCGAGTTCCCGCGGGCGCTTAATGCGCTGGCCGGGGGAGAGCATGTTCTCCAGGTCGTCCTCGGAATCGGGGGTGGTGAGGAAGAGCAACTCGTCGTGGGCCTCGAGGCTGTCGTCGGGGCTGGGAGCGATGGGGATCTGGTCGCGGATGATGCCCACGAGGACGGTGTCCTGCGGGAACTCGACATCGCCGACGCGTTCGCCGACGTGCGGCGAGTCGGCCGGCAGGGTCATCTCGACCATCGTCGCCTGGCCGCGCTTGAACTCGAAGATGCGCACCAGGTCACCGATCGTCACGGCCTCCTCGACCAGGGCCGTCATCAGGCGGGGGGTGGAGACGGCGACATCGACGCCCCACGCTTCGTCGAACATCCACTCGTTCTTGGGGTTGTTCACCCGGGCCACGGTGCGGGGCACCCCGAACTCGGTCTTGGCGAGGAGCGAGACGACGAGGTTGACCTTGTCGTCACCGGATGCGGCGACCACGACGTCGCAGTCGGCGAGCCCGGCCTCGTTGAGCGCGTCGATCTCGCAGGCGTCGGCCGCGAGCCAGTTGGCCTCCGGCACCCGCCGGATCGCATGCTCGTCGGCCGCCTTGTCGATCAGCAGCACCGAGTGGTTGTTGTAGAGCAGTTCGCGGGCGATGGAGCGGCCCACGCTCCCGGCTCCGGCGATGACGACGCGCATCAGTGGCCTCTCACTCGTGGGGGACGGGAGCGCTGTCGAGGATCCGCTCGACATCGGCGATCTCGTCACGGTTGATGGCCAGGTGTACCAGATCCCCTTCTTGGAGAATGGTTTCCGGAGTGGGCAGGGCACCCTCGCCGAGCCGGGTATAGAACGCCACCCGGGTCCCCGTCGCGGTCTCGAGCGAGGTCAACCGGTGCCCGATCCATGCCGGGTCGACGGCGACCTCGGCGACCACGATCTTGCCGGACGGATCGGTCAGCTCGGGCAGGTGCCCTTGCGGCAGCAGCCGGCGCAGCATCTGATCGGAGGTCCACTTCACGGTCGCCACGGTGGGTATGCCGAGGCGCTGGTAGATCTCCGCGCGCCCCGGGTCGTAGATGCGGGCCACCACATGTTCGACGCCGAACGTCTCGCGCGCGACGCGGGCGGCGAGGATGTTGGAGTTGTCACCGCTGGAGACCGCGGCTAAGGCGTAGGCCTGCTCGACACCCGCCTCGAGGAGGGTGTCCCGGTCGAAACCGATGCCGGTGACGGTGCGACCCTCGAAGGTCGGCCCCAGCCGGCTGAAGGACGCCTCGTCCTGATCGACGACCGCGACATCGTGGCCGCGCCGCTCAAGCGCCCGGGCGAGCGAGGCGCCCACACGACCGCATCCCATGATGACGAAATGCACGCTCCGACGCTACACCGGGCGCGGGGGATTAGAGTTGACGGTCGTGGCCATCGGGCGCGTGCTCAAACGCATTCTCCTGGGCGAGGCGATGCGCAGCGACAAGCTGCACGAGACCTTGCTCCCCAAGCGCATCGCGCTACCCGTCTTCGCCAGCGACGCCCTGTCCTCGGTCGCCTATGCCCCCGACGAGATCCTGCTGACCCTCGGTATGGCCGGCGGCGCGATGGCGCTGACCCACTCGTGGCAGATCGCCCTCGGCGTGGTGTTCGTCATGCTGGTCGTCGTCGCGTCCTACCGGCAGAATGTGCACGCCTACCCCTCCGGCGGCGGTGACTACGAGGTCGCGGGGGAGAACCTCGGCCCCAAGGCCGGCTTGACCGTCGCGAGCGCCCTGCTCGTCGACTACGTGCTGACGGTGGCGGTGTCGGTCAGTTCGGGTGTGCAGAACGCCGCCAGCGCCTTGACCTTCGTGCGCGGGCATGAGGCGATCGTCGCTGTCGTCATCGTCGCGATCCTGACCGCCATGAACCTGCGCGGCGTTCGCGAGTCCGGGTCCGCCTTCGCCATCCCCACCTATCTGTTCATGTTCGCCGTCATCGGGATGGCGATCGTCGGCTTCGTCCGGCAGGCCGCCGGCAATCTGCCGTATGCCGAGAGCGCGGCTTTGGAGGTCGCGCCCGAGGAGGGCTTCGAATCGCTCGGCACCCTGGCGCTCGCCTTTCTGCTGCTGCGCGCTTTCTCCTCCGGCTGCGCCGCCCTCACCGGAGTCGAGGCCATCAGCAATGGCGTGCCGGCCTTCCAGAAACCCAAGAGCAAGAACGCCGCCACCACCTTGCTCATGATGGGCGCCATCGCCGTCACGATGCTCTTCTCGATGATCATGCTGGCGCGGATGACCCGGGTGCACTTCGCCGAGGACCCGGGCCGACAGCTGCTCCTCGACGGCGTGCCCGTCGGCGACGAATACGTCCAGGACACCGTCATGGGCCAGGTCTCCAAGGCGGTCTTCGACGGCTTCCCCGTCGGGGTCGTCCTCGTCTCGACGGTGACCGGACTGATCCTCTTCCTGGCCGCCAACACCGCCTTCAACGGCTTCCCGGTCCTCGCCTCCATCCTGGCGCGCGACGGCTACCTCCCGAGGCAACTGCATACCCGCGGCGACCGGCTGGCCTTCTCCAACGGCATACTCATCCTCGCCGGCGCGGCGTGCGTGCTGATCATCGCCTACGACGCCGAGGTGACCCGGCTCATCCAGCTTTACATCGTCGGCGTCTTCGTCTCCTTCACCCTCAGCCAGACGGGCATGGTGCGGCACTGGAATCGGTTGCTGCGCACCGAGCGGGACCCGAACGAGCGGGCCCGGATGCAGCGCAGCCGGATCATCAACTACATCGGCGCCATCATCTGTGGCCTGGTGCTCGTCGTCGTCCTGGCCACCAAGTTCACCCACGGGGCGGGCTACGCGATCGCGGCCATGGCGGTGCTCTTCTGGATCATGACCCGCATCCAGAACCACTACCGGCACGTCAGCGCCGAACTCGCGGTGAGCGAGGAGGAGACCGACCACAACCGGCTGCCGTCGCGGGTCCACGCGATCGTGCTGATCTCCCGGCTGCACAAGCCCGCGCTGCGCGCGCTGTCGTATGCCCGCGCCACCCGCCCCAACCGGCTCGAGGCGATCACCGTCAACGTCGACAACGAGGAAACAGCGGCGCTGCAAGCGGATTGGGAGAAACGCGGCATACCGCTGCCGTTGAAGGCCCTCGACAGTCCATACCGGGAGATCACCCGGCCGATCGTCGACTACGTCAAGTCGCTGCGGTCGGACAACCCGCGTGATGTCGTGGTGGTCTACGTCCCCGAATATGTCGTCGGCCGCTGGTGGGAGCAGATCCTGCACAATCAGTCCGCCCTGCGCCTGAAGACCCGGCTGCGGTTCATGCCCGGCGTCATGGTCTCCAGCGTGCCCTGGCAGCTGCGTTCCTCCGCCGGTCAAGAGCCGGTGCTCTCGACGTCCGCGCCCGGCGACGTCCGGCGCGGCGAGTGATCGGCGGGCTTGCGGTCGGGGACCGCGTCGAGGTCGAGGTCGGCCCGGTCGCCCATGGCGGGCACTGCGTGGCCCGGTATGAGGGGCAGGTGCTCTTCGTGCGACACACACTGCCGGGGGAGCGGGTGGTCGCCGAGGTCACCGGCATCGGGTCCGGCAACCGTTTCGTGTATGCCGACGCGCGTGCGGTCCTGACCGCGTCACCCGATCGCGTGGTCCCGCCCTGCCCGTATGCCGGCCGGTGCGGCGGCTGCGACTTCCAGCATGTCGCGCTGCCGGCCCAACGGGAGTTGAAGGCCGCGGTGGTGCGCGAGCAACTGCAGCGGCTGGCGCGGCTCGACCTGCCCGTCGAGGTCGAGCCGGTGCCCGGCGACAGGGACGGTCTGCGGTGGCGCACCCGCGCCGAGTTCGCCGTCTCCGACGACCGCCGCGTCGGGATGCGGCCGCACCGCTCGCACGAGGTGTTGTCGATCGACGACTGCCTCATCGCCACCGACGCCGTCGTGGGAACCGGTGTGCTGCACCGGGATCCGTCGACCATTGCCGAGGACGTCGGCGCCTTCGACGTCGTCGCGCCGAGTGTGGGCGAGCCCGTCGTCGTGCCGGTGCCGCAGGACGAGGCGCCGGACCCGGTCCCGGACGTCGCCGAGCATGTCGCCGCCCGAATGCTCCATCGCCAGTTCGCCGTCTCGGCACGCGGGTTCTGGCAGGTCCACCCCGGCGCGCCGGCGACCTTCGTCGATGCCGTGCTGGAGATGCTGGCACCGCGGCCGGGAGAGCGGGCGCTCGATCTGTATTCCGGCGTCGGGGTCTTCGCCGCGGCGCTCGCCGAGGCGGTCGGGCCGGTCGGCCAGGTGATCGCGATCGAGTCCGACGCGACGGCGACCCGGCACGCGGAAGCCAACCTCGCGGCATACCGCCATGTCGTCGCGGTGCGGGCGCGCGTCGACGACGCCTTCGGCCTGCCGCGGCAGGTCCGCGGGCCCCGCCGCGGCCGGACCCGCGCCGGTTCGCGCCACCCGCTGCTGCCGCATACGGCGGACGTGGTCGTGCTCGACCCGCCGCGCACGGGCGCGGGCAAGGACGTGTGCTGCGCGGTGGCCGCGTTGTCCCCCAGAGCGATCGCGTATGTCGCCTGCGATCCGGCCGCGCTCGCCCGCGACCTGGCGACCTTAACCGGGCAGGGGTATGCCGTCACCCGCCTCCGCTCGTTCGACGCCTTCCCGATGACCCACCACGTGGAATGCCTTGCCCTGCTGGAGCCCGCGGGTGGGAGGATCGACAGGACCGGACCAACTAAGATATCTTGACGTCAAGATATCTCGGTCGAAGACGCACGGCGTCGGAAGGAGCCAATGGTGGCGAGCACGAACAGCTTTGGGGCACAAGGACAGCTGCAGGTCGGTGAGCAGAGCTACGAGATCTTCCGGATCAACACCGTCGAGGGCCACGAGTCGCTGCCCTACAGCCTGAAGGTGCTGCTGGAGAACCTGCTGCGCACCGAGGACGGGGCCAATGTCACGGCCGACCAGATCCGCGCGCTCGGCGGCTGGGACGAGAACGCCGACCCGGACACCGAGATCCAGTTCACGCCGGGCCGCGTGATCATGCAGGACTTCACCGGCGTGCCCTGCGTCGTCGACCTGGCCACGATGCGCGAGGCCGTCGCCGAACTCGGCGGCGACCCGGCCAGGATCAACCCGCTCGCTCCCGCCGAATTGGTCATCGACCACTCCGTCCAGATCGACGTCTTCGGCCGCGCCGACGCCTTCGAGCGCAACGTCGAGATGGAGTACGAGCGCAACGGCGAACGCTACAAGTTCCTGCGCTGGGGCCAGACCGCCTTCGACGACTTCAAGGTCGTGCCGCCGGGCACCGGCATCGTCCACCAGGTCAACATCGAGCGCCTCGCCCGCGTCACGATGACCCGCGACGGCGTCGCCTATCCCGACACCTGTGTCGGCACCGACTCCCACACGACCATGGTCAACGGCCTCGGCGTCCTCGGCTGGGGCGTCGGCGGCATCGAGGCCGAGGCGGCCATGCTCGGCCAGCCCGTCTCCATGCTCATCCCGCGGGTCGTCGGCTTCAAGCTGACCGGCGAGATGAAGCCGGGCGTGACAGCGACCGATGTCGTGCTGACGATCACCGACCTGCTGCGCAAGCACGGGGTGGTCGGCAAGTTCGTCGAGTTCTACGGCGCCGGCGTGGCCGCGCTGCCGCTGGCCAACCGCGCCACCATCGGCAACATGAGCCCGGAGTTCGGCTCGACGTGCGCAATCTTCCCGATCGACGAGGTCACGCTCGACTACCTGCGCCTGACCGGCCGCTCTGAGGAAAATGTCGCGCTCGTCGAGGCCTACGCCAAGGAACAGGGCATGTGGCTCGACCCGGCCGCCGAGCCGCGCTTCTCCGAGAAGCTCGAACTCGACCTCGGCACGGTGGTCCCGTCCATCGCCGGGCCCAAGCGCCCGCAGGACCGGATCGCCCTCTCCGACGCCAAGATGCAGTTCGGCATCGACGTCAAGAATTATGGTGTCGACGGCGAGCTGCGCGAGGAGGCCGTCTCGGGTGAGAGCGGTTCGTATGGGCTGAAGGACGGCGCCGTCGTCATCTCCTCGATCACCTCCTGCACCAACACCTCCAACCCGAGCGTGATGATGGCGGCCGGCATGCTGGCCAAGAACGCCGTCGAGAAGGGCCTGACGGTCAAGCCGTGGGTCAAGACGTCCATGGCTCCCGGGTCCAAGGTCGTCACCGGCTACTATGAGGCCGCCGGCCTATGGCCCTACCTGGACAAGCTCGGCTACAACCTCGTCGGCTACGGCTGCGCCACCTGCATCGGCAACTCGGGCCCGCTGAATGAGGAGATCTCCGCGGCGATCAACAAGGGCGACCTCGCCGTCACCGCGGTCCTCTCGGGCAACCGCAACTTCGAGGGCCGGATCAACCCGGACGTGAAGATGAACTACCTCGCCTCCCCGCCGCTGGTCATCGCCTACGGCCTCGCCGGCTCGATGAACTTCGACTTCGACCTCGAGCCGCTGGGCCAGGACTCGGCCGGCAATGACGTCTTCCTCAAGGACATCTGGCCTTCGCCGGAGGATGTCGAGGCGACGATCGCGCAGGCGATCACCCGTGACCTGTTCGAGAAGGACTACGCGGATGTCTTTGCGGGAGACGAGCGTTGGCAGTCGCTGCCGACGCCGGAGGGCAACACCTTCGAGTGGGACGCCGACTCGACCTATGTCCGCAAGCCGACCTACTTCGACGGCATGTCCATGGAGCTGACCCCGGTCAGCGACGTCGAGGGCGCACGCGTCCTGGCCAAGCTCGGCGACTCGGTCACCACCGACCACATCAGCCCGGCCGGCTCGATCAAGGCCGATTCGCCGGCGGGTCGCTACCTCGCCGACCACGGCATCGGCCCGAAGGACTTCAACTCCTACGGCTCGCGCCGCGGCAACCACGAGGTCATGATTCGCGGCACCTTCGCCAACATCCGCCTGCGCAACCAGCTCCTGACGGATGTCGAGGGCGGGTTCACGCGCGACTTCACCCAGGACGGCGCCCCGCAGACGACGATCTACGACGCGTCCGCGGCATACCAGGAAGCCGGCATCCCGCTCGTCATCCTGGCGGGCAAGGAATACGGCTCCGGGTCTTCCCGGGACTGGGCGGCCAAGGGCACCGCGCTGCTCGGGGTCAAGGCGGTCATCGCCGAGTCCTACGAGCGCATCCACCGCTCGAACCTGATCGGTATGGGGGTGCTGCCGCTGCAGTACCCGCAGGGTCAGAACGCGGAGTCCCTCGGCCTGTCCGGCACCGAGACCTTCACGATCACCGGGGTGACCGCGCTCAACGAGGGCACCACTCCCAGGACGGTCAAGGTCGTCGCCACCCGCGAGGACGGCTCGAACTCCGAGTTCGACGCGGTCGTGCGGATCGACACTCCCGGCGAGGCCGACTACTACCGCAACGGCGGCATCCTGCAATACGTGCTCCGCTCCCTGGTGAGCTGACCCGCAGCGCCGCACCGCGGCATACCGCCGGAACCGACCGGGCCGCACCCCAACCCGGGTGCGGCCCGTCGGCCGTCTCCCGGCGTCAGGCGTTGGCGAAGAACTCGAGGTGGCCGCAGGCGCTGCACCGCACGCCCGTGATGTCCAGGCGCTCCCGGCCGAACCGGGAGGCGCCGCCGAAGATGCCCTTCTCCAGGTCCCCGACGATCCAGCGGGCGAACCCGCGCGAGGACTGACCGCTGTCCTCGATGAAACCGGGTTCGAAATTGCTTGCGCCGCACCACGAACAGCGCCGACTGTCGCGCGGAGACTCCTGCTCGCCGTGCTCGGGGACCGGGATCTGGGGGAACTGCGTCATGCCGTGAAGGCTATGCCCCGTCGAGGTCACGTGCCGAGGGCACGCGGTCGGGGCGGGGCGGCTTGGGCCGGCCGAGTTGCGTCGCGAGCCAGCACTCGATGCACCAGCGGACCCACGCCGGGTGATGCATCACGTCGACCCAGACGAATGACAGCACGTGATAACCGAACGCCGTCAGTTCGGTATAGCGGCGCCGGTCCTTCGTGAAACCGCGCTGGGTCCCGTGGTGTTCGTAGCTGTCCGCCTCGAGCACCAGGCGCAGGACCTCGTCCGCCAGATCCACCTGCGCGAACAGCCCATCGTCGGTGAGGAGCGCCTGCGGCCGCATGGCCAACTCGGGTATCTCCAGCGCGATCGCGCGCAGCACCGACTCGAAGGGGTTGGCGGCCCGCCCGTCGGCGTCACCGGCGATCCGGCGCGCTTGGGCCGTGCCAGGTCCGCGCAGTGTCGCCGCTGTGGAGCGCAATCGGTCCGGGTCGACGGCTCCGGCGCGCAGGGCCGAGTCGGCGACCGCGAGGCCTTCGTCGTAGGGCAGGTCGCGGGCGCAGTCGAGGACCGTCCGCAGGGGAGAGGTGCGGCCGGCGGCCCGCTCCTGCGGCGTGAGCTCGGCCCGGCGCACGTGAATGTCCGTGGCCTGGACTTGGCGCCCGAGGGGGAAGGTCAGCCAGGGCTGCCCGGGTGGGAACTTGACCTTCCACCCGTAGGCCTGCGCCGCGCTCACGTGCGACTGGGCAGCGGTATGCCGGTGCGCCGCCGCCCGGTGCTCGGCGACGGCCGGCAGCGCGTACCGGCCACGCGCGAGCAGGTCGACCTCCGCCGCGGAGACTGCTGCCCGGATCTGCGATCGGGTGTGCACCCTGGCCAACTCGCGAAAGGTTGCCACACCGCCCAATTCGGTGAGCGTGGTGACGACGGGCATGTGGGTCAGCCTTCCGCGACATCGCCGATTCGTCTCGGGACGCCGCGGCGCGCTGTGGATAACTCCCGCCCGGACATTCAAAATACGAGGAAGCGCGCTTGTGGGCATCTGCACGCTCAGCAGCGGCTCTCTCGGCTGGCTCCTCGTATTTTGAATGTTCGGCACCCGCCCGGTTTGCGCACTATAGTTCTCACTATGAGCAATGACAGCGTCATCATGCCGCCCTTCCACCTGGCGATCCCCGTCGGGGACATCGATGAGGCGCGCCACTTCTACGGCGAGGTGATGGGCTTCGATCGTGGGCGCTCCGACGAGCGCTGGACCGACTGGAACGTCGAGGGCCACCAGGTGGTCACGCACATGGTCGACGAGTATGCGGCGCCGGTAGCCGGGTGGAATCACGTCGACGGGCACCAGGTGCCGGTGCCGCACTTCGGCCTGGTCCTCAGCGTCGAGCGCTTCCAGGCCCTCGCCGAGCGGATGACGCAGGCCGGCACCGACTTCGTCATCGAGCCGTATGTCCGCTTCCAGGGCGAGGTGGGGGAGCAGTGGACGATGTTCTTCCTCGACCCGAGCGGCAATGCGATGGAGTTCAAGGCCTTCGCCGACCCGAGCCAGCTCTTCGCCGTCTGACGTGGCCGACACCCCGCCGCTGGCCGACGACTTCCTCGCCCTCGTCGGTGCCCGCATCCGGGCGCGACGGCGGAGCAAGGGAGTCACGGTCCAGCAGCTGGCCGACGAGGCCGGCATCAGCCGGCGGCAGCTGACCGATGTCGAACAGGGGCACGCCAACCCGACCCTGGTCACCGTCACCCGCATCGCCCGGGCGCTCGGCACCGACTTCACCGAACTGCTCGAGCCGGCTGGTGCCGGCAACGTGGTGGATATCATTGCCCCACAGGGGTATACGCAGGTGTGGTCCACCGAGGCCGGCAGCAGCGCCACGCTGCTCGTGGCCACCCCCGGGGCCCGGCAGGCCGACCTATGGCGGTGGTGGCTCGCCCCCGACGAGGCGTATCAAGGCCAAGCCGACCCCGCCGGCTCCTACGAACTCTTCTCGGTGCTGAGCGGCACGCTCACCATCGAGACAGACGATGGACGGTATGCCGTGGACGCCGGCTCCTCCGCCCGCTTGCGCAGCGATCGCGCCTATGCCTACCGCAACGCCGGCGAGGTGCCCGTGCTGTTCGTCCGGGTCGTCGCTCTCGCCCCGTGAGTCAACCCGGGGATCCAGCCGGGCGACGGCGCGCAACGCCTCGGGATCGTACGGGAGATCGGCGAGGTCACGGGCCAGAGCCTCGCGCTCGGTGCCGACGAGGGGCTAGATGTCGGTGCTCACAAGGAGAGATTGTGCGACCTCGCCCAGGCCGCGGGGCTTCAATGTCGGTATGACGCCCGAAGAGTTCCGCGCCGCCGGTCACCAACTCATCGACTGGGTCGCGGATCACCGCGCCCGCATCCCGGACCTGCCCGTCGCGGCACGCACTCGACCGGGGGAGATCAGCGGCGCCCTCCCGGTGCACGCGCCGCAGGAGCCGGAGTCGCTCGAGGCCGTTCTCGCCGACCTCGACGCCATCGTCGTGCGGGGTGTCACCCAGACCCAGCATCCCGGCTTCTACGGGTGGTTCCCGAGCAACGCGTCGCTCTCCTCGGTGCTCGGGGATATCGCCTCGGGCGGCTTGGCGGCGCTCGGCATCACCTGGCAGTCCGCGCCCGCGCTGACCGAGGTCGAGCAGGTCGTCACCGAGTGGCTTCGTGAGCTGACCGGCCTGGACCCGGCCTGGAAGGGTGCCATCCAGGACACTGCCTCCACCGGCACGCTCGTCGCCATGCTTGCTGCCCGCGAGCGCGCATCCGAGCTGAGCGAACACGCGGGCGGCCTGCAGAGTGTCGCCCAACCTCTCGTCGTCTACTCCTCGGCGCACGCCCACTCCTCGGTGCCCAAGGCCGTGCTGCTCGCGGGCTTCGGGAGCGACAACCTGCGCTTCGTCGACGTCGACCCCACCACCTACGCCATGGACCCGAAGGCACTCGAGGCGGCCATGGCCGCCGACGTCGCCGCCGGCAGCAAACCGGCAGCGGTCATCGCCGCGCTCGGCACAACGGGCACAACGGCTTTCGATCCCGTCGCCGAGGTCGTGCCCATCGCGCAGCGGTATGGCGCGTGGGTGCACGTCGATGCCGCCATGGCGGGCTCGGCCATGATCCTGCCGGAGATGCGGCACCTGTTCGCCGGCATCGACGGCGCCGACTCCATCGTGTGGAACCCCCACAAGTGGCTCGGCACGATCCTCGACTGCTCGCTGCTCTATGTCCGCGACGTCGACCACCTCGTCGCGTGCATGTCGACGACGCCGTCCTATCTGCGCTCGTCGGCCGACGACCAGGTTGTGCAGTACAAGGACTGGGGCATCCCGCTCGGGCGTCGCTTCCGGGCCCTCAAGCTGTGGTTCCACCTGCGGCTCGAGGGCGTCGAGGCGATCCGCGAGCGCCTCCGCCGCGACCTCGCGAACGCGCAGTGGCTAGCCGAAACCGTTGCTGCGGAGCCGGATTGGCGGGTGCTGGCGCCCGTGGACCTGCAGACCGTATGCCTGCGCCACGAGCCCGCGGGCCTGGACGGGGAGGCGTTGGACCGGCATACCCTCGCCTGGGCGGACGCGCTCAACGCGAGCGGCACGGCGTTCGTCTCCCCGAGCAAACTCGACGGCCGGTGGATGGTGCGGGTCTCCATCGGCGCCGAGGCGACCGAACGATCCGACGTCGAGGGGCTGTGGGCGGCGTTGCGCGCCAACGCCGACGCGGCCGGGACACAGTAGACACGACCAGTGCCGGCCCACGGATTCACCTGGGCGTTGTCGGAGGGGGACGTGCGGCGCCCCCGCAGCCGGTGATCCGAGCTGCGGGGGCGGCAATGGGTTCGGCTCGCCGTCAGGCGGCCTTGGCGGCGTTGTAGACGTTCGCTTCGTTGGTGCCGAAGTACGGGCTGAACATCACGTGAGCCCACGAGGAGCCGATCCCGCCCTTGTTGCTGTTGACGGAGTTGACGTAGCCCATCCAGTTGGTGTTGACCCAGGACAGGTGCCCGCCACCGCTCGATCCACCCGTCATGTAGCAGGGGATGTACTCCTGGCCGGCCCAGGTGCCGGAGGCGTAGTAGGTGTTGGTCCACTGGCAGTAGCGGGCGTCCTCGCCGTTGGCGGTGTAGCCGGGCCAGCGCGAGTCGGTGACCGGGTAGCCGAGCGTGGTCCGCATGAGGCCACCCTGCGGGCCGTTGAACCAGATGCCCTGGGAGCCGGTGATCGCCTGGATCGGCGTGCCCGCGCCATTGGTCCGGACGACGACGGCGGCCATGTCGTCCGCGTAGGAGCCGTAGTAGTAGTAGTTCCCGGTCGTCCACATGTTCCGCGCGTACCAGGTGCCGAGGGTGTTGCCGTACTGGTAGCCGGGGCGGAAGAAGGCGTTGGTGTACCACTGCTTCGTCGACGGGTTGACGACACAGTGTCCCGCCGTGACCAGTGTCGACCGGTTGGCCGCGGTGACGACCGTGGCGGTGCACCAGCTCCAGCCGCTGCCGGTGTTGAAGTAGTACTTGCCGGTCTGCCGGTTCGGGTTGAGGTTCTTGCCGAGCGGCCAGAGCGAGCCGGCGTAGGAGTCGGGGACGCCGTTGACGGCGCGCTCGGTCGCGCCCGCCTTGACGGCCACCGGACCGACCTTGGTCTCGACGCCGCGCTCGAGGCTGGAGGGCCGCGCGGCGCCGCCGCGACCGGCGGGCAACTGCATGGGCTTGGCGGACTTGACGATCGCCTCGACGTCGAGGCGCGCGGTTGCCCGCTGTTCGGCGGATGACACGCTGTGGCCGACCGCGGCCGTGCGGTCTGCACTGGATCCGGACGCGGCGGTGGCTGATCCACCGGCGGCGATGCTGGCCAGAGCGGCGGCAGCGCTGATGGTGCCGAGCGTGAGACGGCGTGCGTGCATGACAAAACTCCCTCTGCGAGATGGGTTCCCGGGCATGAGGACGGCGACCCGGTCAGCGAGACTTCGCTGACCCAATGGAGTGCACCAGGCCCCGGTTGATACACCGTCGGTCCGGCTCCAGTCACTGGAGTGACTCGGGGCGCCCACGTCCTCCGCCGCCCTGGTCCGGCGGCAGCCTCGGTGGCCGCATGTCCATCGGCGCGGCGTCGCGGCTCGCCACCCAACCCTCCGCCGTCGTGGACATCTCCGGAGGAAATGACACGACCCCGGCCGATGCCGCCGAGCTGACCAGCCCGCTGCTCCTCATCGGCTCCGCGAACGACAGCTCGACCCCGATGACCCGGCTGCGGGAGATCGAGAAGGCTGCGACGAACGCCTCGTCCGTCACGGTGCGGGAAGTGCCCGGCGACGCCCATGCCAGCGCCATTTTCGACGGCCCGTCCGGTGAGTCGGTCTTGAATGACATCGTCTCCTTCCTTGACGAGCACGCCGCAGCGAACTGACCGACGCGTGCGTCCCGCGCAGTCCGTCTGGACCGGCCGGCCTGCATCGTCGATCCTTGGGGCATGCAGCAACAGGCCCCACACCGGCCGGCGTGGAGCGCCGCCCTGTTCTCCGTCGTGGTCATGATCGCCTGCCTCGGCGCGTCCGCAGCCCCGATGGGAGCGGCCGTCACCCCGCGCGTGGCCGCGGTCGTTCCGGCATCCGGGCCGCCACGGGGCGGGGCCACGATCACCATTCAGGGCAGCGGCTTCACCGGCGTCGAACGCGTGCTGTTCGGGACCATCGCAGCCAGGTCGGTGAAGGTTCTCTCGCCGAGGTCCATCCAGGTCCTCACCCCTGCCCACGCTGCCGGTTCGGTCCACGTCAAGGTCGTGACAGGAGGGGGGTCGTCCCCCGCCACCGCCCAGGATCGGTACGCCTACGTCGGACCACCAGCCGTGACCGGGTTGGCCCCGGCGATCGGCAGCACCGCGGGCGGGACCGTCGTCCAGGTGACCGGCGAGCGATTCCTCGGCGTCCGGCAGGTCCTTCTCGGCGAGCAACCGGCCCACTCGGTCACGGTGGTCGACTCTCGCACCCTCCGCGCCACGGCGCCGGCGGCGGCCGCGGGAGATGTCGATGTTCGAATCACGACCTTCTCCGGCACCTCACCAGTGGTCTCGGCCGGCGTGTTCCGGTATGAGGATCCGCCGGCGATCTCGCACCTCACGCCGGCAGCCGGCCCGTCCTCGGGAGGGACCGAGGTAACGATCACCGGCACCGGATTCGTGGGGACGACGGCGGTGACCTTCGGAGGAATCCCCGCGACCTGGACGCTGACCTCACCGGCGACGCTGGTTGTCACGTCCCCCGCGAGCACCCGCGCCGGAACGGTGGACGTCCAGGTGCAGGCCGGGGGTCTAATCTCCGCCGCCGGCGCGGCCGCGAGCCAGTTCACCTATGACTGGGTGGGACCGACAATCACCGGGCTCGATCCCCGGCAGGGACCCATGGCCGGGGGCACCCCGATCACCCTGACCGGAACGGGCTTCACAGGAGTCACCGGCGTGCTTTTCGGGGAGGCGACCGCGTCCTATTCGGTCGTCTCGGACACCGAGATCAGCGCGGTGACCACTCCGGGCCTCACCCCCGGCCCGGTTCGGGTGCAGGTGACGACGTCGTCGGGCACGACGCCGGAGGGCCCGCACGCCGTCTACACCTATGAGGGGGGCGGCCCCGCCGGCGGCAACGGGCCGTTGCTCTCCTATACCCGGGGTGTCGACTCGGACCGGGACGGGACCTTTCAGGGCGGAAGCGCCGAAGAACTGACCACGGATGTCTTCATCCAGGACGTCGCCGAGGGCACTGCCCCGGTCATGGTGAACCCACCGAATGGCGAGGCGGACATCACCCCGAGTTTCTCTCCGGACGGGACCAAGATCGCCTGGGCCTCGTCCGCGACGAACAATGGCACCTTCGACATCTTCGTCAAGGATCTCAGCACGGGCGTCATCACCAACCTGACCAATACCGGTGCGGGACAGTTCGAACGCTGGCCCAACTGGTCTGTCGACGGGGCACAGATCGTGTACAGCAAGCGGACGCGAGCCAACAACCTCGACATCTGGATCATGAACGCCGACGGGAGCGATCAGCACTACGTGGCCGGGCAGGTCGGGCCCGGCCAGACCGCGGAGGACTGTTGCGCGTCCTTCGACCTGCTCGGCGGGGTGGTCTTCGCGTCCAACCGCGCCGGAAACTTCGACGTGTACCGGTATCGGCTCGAGCCACGTAGTGCCACGGAGGACCCGGCTCGCCTGACCAGGCTCACCCGGTCCACCAGCTACGAGGGGACCCCGTCGGTCGAGGCCACCGGTACGGTGGTGTACCGGCACGGCACCGAGCAGCAGGTCTATCGCGTCGATCCGGCCCAACCCGGCGCTCCGCCGATGCGCGTGCCCACGCCCGGCCTGATCCGCACTCCGAGCGGAACCCCCGATGGCCGGGGCCTGGTGTTCGGCTGGCGGGAGCGTCCCGGGCCGCCGCTCGATATCGCCTGGGCCGCCGCGGACGGGACGGGTCTGGTCATGCTCACGGACACGCCGACGCTGACCGAAACCGATCCGGCCTGGCAGCCAGCGCCGGTCAGTCCCAGCGATTAGGGGACAACCCGGGCCCGCTGGTAGCCTTGAGCGGTTGCCGTGACAACGGCCGCGGACCCAGAGAGCCCCGGTGAACCAGCCCGGGTGCGCCGCGCAACGACATACGAATGGAGACCGGACGCCCATGCCACTGAGCACCGACGTCAAGAAGCAGATCATCGCCGAGTACGGCCAGTCCGAGAGCGACACCGGCTCTCCCGAGGTGCAGATCGCGCTGCTCACCCAGCGGATCAAGGACCTCACCGAGCACAGCCGCACGCACAAACACGACCACCACTCCCGCCGTGGTCTGCTGCTGCTCGTCGGTCAGCGCCGCCGCCTGCTGCGCTACCTCGAGAGCGTCGATGTGGAGCGCTACCGTGCGCTGATCAAGCGCCTCGGCCTGCGCCGTTGACGGTGCACAGCGCCGATGAGAATTGAGAAGAGGCGACCCGCAAACCGGGCCGCCTCTTCTCGTATGCCGTAGCCACGGCATACCCGCAGCTCGCCCGGGGAGCCGGGCGCGCCGCATACCGAAAGAACCCCGTGCACAACGACGATGCACGAGGCGAAAGCTGAGAGAAAGCGAGGGCCCATGGAGGGTCCAGAAATCCAGTTCGCGGAAGCCGTCATCGACAATGGCAGCTTCGGCACCCGCACGGTCCGGTTCGAGACCGGACGCCTCGCCCGCCAAGCGGGCGGTTCCGTCACCGCATACCTCGATGGCGAGACCACAGTCCTGTCGACCACCACGGCCGGCAAGACCCCGAAGGACCAGTTCGACTTCTTCCCGCTGACCGTCGACGTCGAGGAGCGCATGTACGCCCTCGGCAAGATCCCGGGCAGCTTCTTCCGTCGTGAGGGCCGCCCGTCCACCGAGGCCATCCTCACCTGCCGCCTGATCGACCGGCCGCTGCGCCCGTCCTTCGCCAAGGGCCTGCGCAACGAGGTCCAGATCGTCGAGACGGTCCTGGCCCTCAACCCCGACCACCAGTACGACGTGCTCGCCATCAACGCGGCCAGCGCCTCGACCCAGATCTCCGGCCTGCCCTTCTCCGGCCCCATCGGCGGCGTGCGCGTCTCGCTGATGGACGGCCAGTGGGTGGCCTTCCCGAACTTCTCCGACGCCGAGCGCTCGACCTTCGACATGGTCGTCGCCGGCCGGATCGTCGGCGACGACGTCGCGATCATGATGGTCGAGGCCGAGGCCACCGACGCCACCTGGAACCTCGTCAAGAACGAGGGCAAGCAGGCTCCGACCGAGGAGATCGTCGCCCAGGGCCTGGAGGCCGCCAAGACCTTCATCAAGGCGCTCTGCGAGGCGCAGAGCCAGCTCGCCGCTGCGGCGGCCAAGCCGGTGGAGGAGTTCCCGCGCTTCCTCGACTACGAGGACGATGCGTATGCCGCCGTCGAGGAGTTCGTCTCCCGCGACGGCAAGCTCGCCCAGATCCTCACGATCGCCGGCAAGCAGGAGCGCGAGGACGCCCTGGACGAGTTGAAGTCCGCCGTCCACCTCGAACTCGTCGGCACCGCCGACGTCTTCACCGGTGAGGGTGAGGCCGGACCGTTCACGGGCCGGCAGAAGGAGATCAGCGCGGCCTACCGCTCGGTGCAGAAGAAGCTTGTGCGCGAGCGCATCCTGCGCGACAAGGTCCGCATCGACGGCCGTGGTCTGGCCGACATCCGCGCGCTCTCGGCCGAGGTCGAGGTGCTCCCGCGGGTGCACGGCTCGGCGCTCTTCGAGCGCGGCGAGACCCAGATCATGGGCGTGACGACGCTGAACATGCTCCGTATGGAGCAGCAGCTCGACACCCTCTCGCCGGTCACGCGCAAGCGCTATATGCACAACTACAACTTCCCGCCCTATTCGACCGGTGAGACCGGCCGCGTCGGTTCGCCGAAGCGCCGCGAGATCGGCCACGGCGCGCTCGCCGAGCGCGCCTTGATGCCGGTGCTGCCGACGCGCGAGGAGTTCCCCTACGCGATCCGTCAGGTCTCCGAGGCCCTCGGGTCCAACGGCTCGACGTCCATGGGTTCGGTCTGCGCCTCCACCCTCGCCCTGCTGAATGCCGGTGTGCCGCTGCGCGCCCCGGTCGCCGGCATCGCGATGGGTCTGGTGTCCGCGGAGCTCGACGGTCAGATGTCGTATGCGGCGCTGACCGACATCCTCGGCGCCGAGGACGCCTTCGGTGACATGGACTTCAAGGTCGCCGGCACCCGCGAGTTCGTCACGGCCATCCAGCTCGACACCAAGCTCGACGGCATCCCCGCCGACGTGCTGGCCGGCGCGCTGACCCAGGCCCGCGACGCGCGCCTGTACATCCTCGACGTGATGAACGAGGCGATCGACGGACCGGACGAGATGTCCGAGTTCGCCCCGCGCGTCATCTCCGTCAAGGTCCCCGTCGACAAGATCGGCGAGGTCATCGGCCCGAAGGGCAAGATGATCAACCAGATCCAGGAGGACACCGGCGCCGACATCTCCATCGAGGACGACGGCACCGTCTACATCGGCGCCACCGACGGCCCCTCGGCCGAGGCGGCGCGGGCCGCGATCAATGCGATCGCCAACCCGCAGATGCCCGAGGTCGGCGAGCGCTTCCTCGGCACGGTCGTCAAGACGACGACCTTCGGGGCGTTCGTCTCGCTGCTGCCCGGCAAGGACGGCCTGCTGCACATCTCCGAGGTGCGCAAGCTGGTCGGCGGCAAGCGGATCGACGCCGTCGAGGACGTGTTGTCCATCGGCCAGAAGGTCCAGGTGGAGCTGAAGGAGATCGACCCGCGCGGCAAGCTCTCGCTGGCCGCCGTGCTCCCGGAGGGTGCCGAGGCACCGGCCGAGGGCGCCGACGGCGAGGGCGCCGGCTCCGACGCCCAGACCGACACGCCCGCCGGCGACAACGCTGGCGACAACGGTGGCGCCGAGCGTCCCCGCGAGCGTCGCGAGGGTGGCCGCAGCCGCAGCCGCCGTCGCACCCACCACGGCGAGGAGTCGCGCCGCGACGAGGAGTGATCCTCGCGGCAGACCGCCCGAATCCGGTGGGCCGGAACGCAATCGCGTTCCGGCCCACCGGCATTTCACCCCGCGCTCACCAGCGCAGCTGCACCAGATCAGGCGAGCGACGGGCATTGCCCGGTTCGAAGGCGTAGCGGGTACGTAACCCCGTCGCTGGACGGGCCTAGCTCCGGTCGTTGCGCTGGCGGGGCGGGCCACGGGGTCTCAAGACTTGCTGAGAAGGGGCATCACCGGGAGGCCCCGGCAACCCAGGGAGCTGCGCATGTCCGTGGACGTCAGCGAGCGGCATACCACCTCCGTCGCCGAGGCGCCGGAGGACTTCTTCGGGGAGGAGGTCCTCAGCGACCGCGACCGCTACTACGCCGCGTGGCGCGAGAGCGCCGCCGTCGTGCACCTGACCCGCAACGATCTCTGGGCGCTGACGCGGTATGACGCGATCCAGTTCGCGCTCGCGACCCCGGCGATCTTCAGCTCCACCAAGGCCGTCTTCAACGACATGATGAACGACGCGCTGCGCGGCAGCGCGCTCGCCTCCGACCCGCCCGAGCACGCGCCGCTGCGCGCCGTGCTCGCCAAGTACCTCTCGCCGCGGGTGGTGCGCTCGCGCCAGAGCGACATGGAGACGTATGCCGATGAGCTGGTCAGCAGCGCGGCGGCACAGGGCAGCTTCGACGCGATCCGGCTGGCGCAGGCATACCACCAGCGGATCATCGGCGAGATGATCGGGATGCGCCGCGAGATCCAGGCGCGCGTCGTGCCGTGGGGGGATTCCGCGCTCAACGTCTTCGGGCCGTTCAACCAGCGCACGTTCAAGCACCTGCCGGTTGCGGGCGACCTGGTCAGGTGGGCCATGCAGGTCACGCCGGACCAGCTCGGCGAGGGCAGCGTCGGCCGGGCGGTGTTCGAGGCCGCCGACCGGGGCGAGATCCCGCACGAGGCGTGCCCCGGCCTGATCCATCAACTCGTCGCGGCGGGGATCGACACGGCGATCGCCTCGCTGGGCAACCTCATCGCCCACCTGGGCGACAACCCCGCCCAATACGCGATCCTGCGCGCCGAGCCCGGCCTGGCGGGGGCGGCCTTCACCGAGTCCCTCCGGTTGGAGTCACCGATCCACGCCATGGGCCGCCGGGTCACCGAGGACGTGGAGGTCGACGGCATACCGATCCCGGAGGGGGCGCAGGTGGCGCTGCTCTTCGCGGCGGGCAACCGGGACCCGCGACACTACGACGACCCCGACACCTTCGACATCCGCCGCAACCCGGTCGACCATCTCTCCTTCGGCCACGGAGTGCACACCTGCGCCGGCATGCACCTCGTGCGGCACGAGGCCGAAGCCCTGCTCGCCGCCCTGGTGCGGCACGTGCCGAGCTACTCCATCGGCGAGCGCCGGCCCAAGCTGAGCAACCTGGTCAGCAGTTGGGGGACGCTGACGGTAGCGGTGGCGTCGCGGGGCTGAGAGGTCCTGGACTCCCGGCGGCGTCGTGCCGAGCGCTCGCGCCATCGACGCGCTCGCGATGTGCAGCACGGCGAACCGGTGGCTCCACACGGCGTCGCCGAAATCGACGAACTTCAGCGGCCCCGGCCACGCTGGGGAAGGCGCTGTCGTCGTGCAGATCGTTGTGCTGCAACGAGTCCGGTATGCCGCTCGCGTCGAGTTCCGTGCAGGCGTCCACGAGTTCGGGCAAGGCCATGGTGGCCGCTGCCGCATCCTCGCGGCTGAGTCCGCGCGGATCGCCGCCGCCGAGCCGGGCCAGTTCGTCGATACGTTGCTCGACGTATGCCGGGGTGTCGCGGGCGCGCAGTCCCGGCCGACCCGTCGCGGCCATCTCCGCCGCGTAGGGGGAGAGTTGTCGTTGCAGCGCAGCGAATTCCGCGAGCACCCGGGTCCAGTCCGCTGCGGTGCCCCCATCGCGTTCGCGAAGGGTCGGGCCCTGGTCGGGGGAGAGCAGCAAGCCGCGCTCATGGTCCACGGCGATCGGTTCGACCACCCGGCCGGGCGCGAGCTCGGCGAGTCGGGCGACGAGGGCTGCTTCGAAGGATTGCCCAGCGTTGTTCTGCTTGAGCCACACGCGTCCGCGGTCGCTGGGGACGACGAGTTGCGTCGACCAGAACTGGATGCGCGGCTGTTCGATCGGCCCGGTGATCCGGCATCCTTTGGCGTGCAGCACATCCCCGATCCACGCGGACACCTCGGCCCGCCACTCTGGCCCGGCCCAGATGACCGGCCAATCGTGCGTGGTCATGGCGCTCCGATCCGGAGGTTGACGGTGTCCTCGACCGGCTCGAACCCGATCCGTTGGTAGACCCCGTTGCTGGTCGGGTTGGCGAGGTCGGTGAACAGGCACGGTGTGGCGTCGCGTCCCTGAATCGTCAGCGCCGCAAGGCAGGTGACGGCCGCGGCGAACCCGTGACCGCGGTTCTCCGGCGGTGTGTAGACCGGGCCGATACGCGCGAATCCGAAAGCGGCCGGGCGGGCCCCGGCCAGCGAGACGACGCGTCCGTCGTCTTCCCACAGCCACAGGCAGTCCTGGGCGGTCCGGTCAGCGACGATCGCGCGATACTCCGCGCACTGCTCCTTGCGAGAAGCAGTCGGCGCCTCGCCGACCTCGTCATGGAAGGCCAGGAACCAGTCGGTGCAGAAGTCCACCTCGTCCGCCCGAGCGAGGCGGCCCTCACCGGGCACGCCCGTCGGTGGCACGAGGTGGGTGACCTGGAAGAGGCGGGTCGCCCGCTCGACGTGGACCGCCCCGCCGATCTCCTCGATCAGACGCTCGCAGAAGGCCTGAGCCGAAGCAAGCGTGCCATTGGCTCCGCCCGGTCGCTCGCCGCGGGCGAGCACCTCGCCCGCAAGGCGCCTGGCGGCGTCGGGGCGGACATCGAGAAGGTAGGGCGGCCAGTCGCCGCTGCGCATGGCGAGACCGTCGGGCGCTCCGGAGGCGTCGCGCTGGACGGCGAACCAATACGGCGTGGGCGCCGTTTTGGCGACGACCTGATCGCCCGCGAGCAGGCGAACCAGCATGGACGAGATCACGGTGGCGCGCAACGCATTCGGCGCCAGGAATCCCTGCGCGTCGGACTCGAAAGCTCGCGGTTCGTCATACCACTCCAGGTCCACCACGCGTTTCACGGTAGGACACGAGATGGTCTGCCCGCCGGGGCTTTCGGCCGGACCGTGGCCAGGGCACGACCGGCCCAGGACCCACGACTCTGTGCGCGAGGTGGCGACCCCGATCGAGGCTCCCGGCGATCTAGGGTGTGGGAATGAGTGACAAGAGCATCAAGGTCGCCGTCATCGGCGCCGCCGGACGCATGGGATCGACCGTGTGCGACGCCGTCGACCTGGCCCCCGACACCGAGATGGTCGGGCGCTTCGACGTGGGCGACGACCTCGGGGGTCTCGGCGGAGCGGACGTCGTGGTCGAGTTCTCGGTCCCGGACGCGTCCCTGACGAATGTCACGCACTGTGTCGAGCAGGGTGTCCACGTCGTCGTCGGCACGACGGGCTGGAGCGAGGACAAACTCGACAAGCTGCGCAAAACCGTTGCCGCGCACAAGGATGTCGGTGTCCTGATCGCGCCGAACTTCGCCATCGGTGCCATCTTGATGATGCGCTTCGCCGAGCAGGCGGCCCGCTTCTACGAGTCGGTCGAGGTCGTCGAACTCCACCACCCCAACAAGGTCGATGCCCCGTCGGGCACGGCGGCTCGCACTGCCGACCTGATCGGCGAGGCGCGCAAGGCCGCCGGACTGGGCCCGGTCCCGGACGCGACCACCCAGGACCCGGAGGGGGCCCGCGGGGGGCGGTTCAACGGCATACCGGTGCATTCGGTGCGCCTGCGTGGTCTCGTCGCGCACCAGGAGGTGCTCTTCGGCGCCGAGGGCGAACTGCTCACGATCCGCCACGACAGTCTCGACCGGGCCTCGTTCATGCCGGGCGTGCTGACCGGGGTCCGGCAGGTGGCCGGCCACCCTGGCGTCACGGTCGGGCTGGAGAACTATCTCGGGCTGAGTTGACGGCACGCTGAAGTGCGCCGACCCGGTCGATCCGCAGGTGAAGGGAGAGGATCGTGGAGCAGGACGACACGGCTCGCGTCACCGTGCCCAAGTTCCTGACCGAGATCGCGGCCCGTTCGCCCCGGGTGGTCGTCCTCACCGGCGCGGGCATGTCAGCCGAAAGCGGTCTGGCCACCTTCCGCGATCCGCATACCGGTCTGTGGGAACGGTTTTCGCCACAGGCGCTGGCGTCGGCCAGCGCGTGGGAGGATGACCCGGAGCTCGTCTGGGCGTGGTATCTCTGGCGTTTCGAGCGCATCGAACACGTGGCCCCGAACGCCGGGCACGTCGCGATCGCGCGGTGGGGTCGCGGCGCCGATGTGTCCGTCGTGACCCAGAACGTCGACGACCTCCATGAGCGCGCCGGGAGCGCCGACGTCGTCCACGTCCACGGGGCGATCGCCTCGTTCCGCTGCAGTGTCTGCGAGGCACCGTATGCCGAGCCGATCGACGTCCCGGACGAGCCGGTGGAGCGCCTGCCCCCGCCGGTATGCCGCGTCTGCGGCGGTCTGGTCCGGCCCGGCGTCGTGTGGTTCGGCGAGGTGTTGCCCGTCGACGCGTGGACCCGCGCTGTTGCCCTCGTGTCCGAGGCCGACCTCGTGGTCGTGGTCGGCACCAGCGGCATCGTCTATCCCGCGGCGGGCCTGCCCGCTATCGCGCGCTCCGAGGGTGCCGTCGTCATCGAGATCAATCCCGACCGGACCGATGTCTCCGACATGGTGCACCACACGTGGCACGAGACGGCTGCCCGGGCGCTACCGGCGCTGGTCGGGTCGTTCTTGCCCGCGGGTTAGGTCCAGCCGGAGAGGCGCAGCAGGGCGGCTGTGGCGGCGGCCGCTCCAACGACGACGAGGAAGTTCGCCTTGCGCCACAACAGGATCGCAGCGACGGCGACGGCCGCGACGCGGGCGTCGAGCACGATTCGGCCGCCGGATCCGGCCACGGTCTGGGTGACGATCAGCCCGGCAAGAAGGGCAGCCGGCAGCAGGGCGCTGATGCGTGATGTTCGCGGCCCCTCCATCAACCGCGCGGGCACGAAATAGCCCGAGAGTTTGAGAAGGAAGGCAAGCGCACAGGCGGCGAGGACCGTGACCCAGGTGTTCATGGCAGCGGGTCCGATCCGGGGAGCCCGTCCTCGCCGCGCTCATGCCGGCCGTGTGCCATGAGACCGACGACGACAGCGGCGAGGGCCGCCAGGATGACCGGGATTCCAGCTGGCACAAGGGGAATGGTGATCAGGGCGATGAACGCGGCGAGCACCGCCGTGGCCCGCCCGTCACCGGTCTGCAGGCGCGGCCACAGCAGCGCGCAGAAGGCGCCGGCGGCAGCCGCGTCGAGCCCCCAGGTCTCGGGTTCGCCGAGCGCATTGCCGACCAGCGCCCCGACGAGGGTCATGAGGTTCCAGCCGGCGAGCACGGCGAGCCCCGTGACCCAGAAGCCGACCCGCTGGAGCGGACGTTCCTTCTGCGCGATGCCGACAGCGGTCGATTCGTCGATCGTGATGTGTGCAGCGAGCAGTCGTCTCAGGCCGCGGGCCTGCAGGAACTGTGAGGTCTGCAGGGCATACAGGCCGTTGCGGATGCCGAGCAGGGAGGACGTGGCGATGGCGGAGGCGCCGGAACCGCCCGCGGCCAGGATGCCCACGAGGGCGAACTGCGAACCGCCGGTGAACATCAAGAGGGAGAGCGCCTGCGTCTGCAGGACGCTCAGACCCGCGGCGACCGCAAGCGCCCCGAAGCTGACGCCGGAGAGGCCCGTAGCGACGCCGACCGAGATCCCTTGGCGAACAACCTCTTTGCGCCGTGCATCGCAGACAGCTTGGTCACTGGTCACCCGTCACCCCCCCTGCGCGTCGTCGTCGGTGTCCTGGCCGAGGGTCGCACGGACCCGGACTTCGCGCAGGGTGGCGCCATCGGGCGAGACGACGCGGTCACGGTAGGCGCCGTCCGGTTCGAGCCCGGCGCCGAGCAGGAAGGCACGGGTCTCCTCGGCGTCGGCCAGGAGCCACGCGGTGACGGTGTCGGCGCCCAGGTCGCGCAACTGGTCGACGCACGCGTTGAGCAGTCGCGAGCCGTGGCCCTGGCGCCGGGCCAGGGGATGCACGGCGAGCAGGGTCAGCTCGCCGGTGGCCTGGCCGGTGTCGGGATCCTGGCTCGGGCCGTATGCCGCGGCCCCGACCACTTGGGCGCCGGCCAGCGCGACAAGCAGCCGGTGGGCACCCGGCGGCGGGTCGGTCAGGGCATCGCGCCAGCCTCTCGCGAACGCCTGGGGATCGAACGCCGCGGCGACCTCGGGCAGCAGCTTGTCGGCGTAGGTGTCGATGAAGACCTGCGCCTGGACCTGACCCACGGCCGGGGCATCGGTCGCCCGGGCCTCGCGGACGGAGGCATCCGCGAGAGGTCCCAATGTCCGGTGATCCTGGGGCTGGTGATCCTGGGGCTGGTGATCCTGGGGCTGGTGATCCTGGGGCTCGGGGTCCTGGCGCTCGTGATCCTGGGGCTCGGGGTCGCGCGGCCCATGGTGATGGGTCTCGGGCATCAGTGGCCCTCGAAGTGGGGGGCGCGGCGTTCGGTGAAGGCAGTTCGGCCTTCGCGCAGGTCATCGCTCGCCCAGGCAGTGGCGAACGCGGCCTCGTAGCGGGAGAGCTGGAGCGGGTCGGTGATGCCGAAGCCGGACTTGGTGCCGGACTGGGTGAGCGGCGCCAGGGTCGCGGCGGCGGCCGCGAGCGACTGCGCGGCCGCCAGGTCGCCTCGGACCTGCGCGAATCCCAGCCGCCACGCGTCCTCCGCCGTGAGGACCGCCGCCGTGAGCGTCATCTGGCGCGCGGCGCCTTCGCCCCAGAAACGGGTGAGGCGGTCGAGGGTCCAGTGGTCGACCATGAGACCGAGCTTGGCGATCGGCACCGCGAACTTCGCATCGTCGGTGACCACGCGCACATCGCAGGCGAGGGTGAGCTGCATACCCAGTCCCATGCACGATCCGGCGATCGCCGCCACCGACACGATCGGCACCTCGGCGAGCCGCTTGAGCACGGCCCCGAGGTGGCGGGTGAAGGCGACGTCTTCGAGTTCGGTCAGGTCGGCTCCGGCGCAGAAGTGCCCGCCCGCGCCGGTGAGCACGAGCGCCCGGGCGCCCCCGGTCACCGCCGCGGCCACCGCCGCATCCAGTTCGTCCAGCGCGTCGTGGTTGAGCGCGTTGCGCCGCTCCTGGCGGTCGATCGTGATGGTCGGGACGGACTCGGACGTGGTCGTGGTGATCGGCACCCAGCGAGCCTAACGCCGCACGTAGGTGACGATTTCGTATGCCGGGTGCGTCTCCCGGTCGCTCTCGGCCCAGTCGACGGCGTCGAACTCGGGGAAGAAGGCGTCGCCGTCGGGGGAGAGGGGGATCTCGGTGAGGATCATCCGCTGGGCGAACGGCAGGGCGAGGGCATAGATCTGGGCGCCGCCGGCGACGAAGACCTCATCTGCCGGGCCCGCGAGGGCCAGGGCGGCCTCGAGACTGGTGGCCGTCTCGACGCCGGGGTGGTGCCAGTGCGGGTTGCGGGAGATGACGATGGTGCGCCGCCCGGGCAACGGCCGCCCGATGGAGTCGAAGGTGGCGCGGCCCATGATCAGGGTGTGGCCCATCGTCGTGGCCTTGAAGCGCGCTTGCTCGCCGGGCAGCGCCCAGGGGATGTCGGGCCCGTTGCCGATGACGCGGTTGTCGGCGACGGCGGCGATGAGGGTGATCGACGTCATCGGGTTGCGGGCGTCATACGGCGATCGGCGCCTTGATCGACGGGTGGGCCTGGTAGCCGACCAGCTCGATGTCCTCCAACTCGTAGGCGTCGATGGACTCCCGCGGCGTCAATCGCAGGGTCGGCAGCGGGAAGGGCTCGCGGGCCAGCTGCTCGCGGGCCTGATCGAGGTGGTTGAGATAGAGGTGGGCATCGCCGAGGGTGTGCACGAAGTCGCCGACCTCAAGCCCGGTCTGCTGGGCGACGAGGTGGGTGAGCAGGGCATACGAGGCGATATTGAACGGGACACCGAGGAAGATGTCCGCAGACCGCTGGTACAGCTGGCACGACAGGCGTCCGTCCGCAACGTGGAATTGGAACAGTGCGTGACACGGCGGCAGGGCCTGCTTGTCGACGTCGGCCGGGTTCCATGCGGACACGACATGCCGGCGGCCGTTCGGGTTGGACCGGATCGAGGCGATCACGTCCGCGATCTGGTCGATGCTGCGGCCATCCGGTGCCGGCCACGATCTCCACTGGTAGCCGTATACCGGCCCGAGGTCGCCGTTCTCGTCGGCCCACTCGTCCCAGATCGTGATGCCGCGCTCGTTCAGCCACGCCACGTTCGTGTCGCCGCGCAGGAACCACAGCAGCTCACCGATGATCGAGCGCAGGTGCAGCTTCTTGGTGGTCACGACGGGGAACCCGTCGGCGAGGTCGAAGCGCATCTGGTGGCCGAAGACCCCGAGCGTGCCCGTGCCGGTGCGGTCCGGGCGCTCCACACCCTCGTCGAGGACTCGTTGCATCAGGTCGAGGTACGGGCGCATGGCGGCAGCCTAGATTCCGGGTCCGACAACGCGCGAGATCTCCCGCCCACTGTCGGGGCCAGCGCATACCCTTGAGCGCATGAACCTGCCCTTCGGACGCGTCCTGACCGCGATGGTGACCCCGATGACCCCCGATGGGGAGCTCGACGCCACCGGAGCCAAGGCGGTCGTGAAGCACCTGCTCGACACCGGTCACGACGGCATCGTCGTCAACGGCACGACGGGTGAATCGGCCACCCTCACCTCGGCCGAGTCGATCGAGATGGTCGAGTGGGCGGGAGAGGCCGCCGGAGAGGCGGCCAAGATCGTCGCCGGGGTGGGCAGCAATGACACCCGGCATGCGGTGGAGATGGCCAAGCTCGCCGCCAACGCCGGCGCCGATGCGCTGTTGCTCGTCTCGCCCTACTACAACAAGCCCACCCAAGCCGGCCTCCTTGCCCACTGCCGCGCCGTCGCCGACGCCACCGACCTGCCGGTCCTCCTCTATGACATCCCCGGCCGCACGGGCATACCGTTCGCCGTCGACACCCTGATCGCGCTCGCGGAGCACCCCAACATCCAGGGCGTCAAGGACGCCAAGGGCGACTTCTGGGCCGCGTCCCAGGTGATGGCGGCGACGGACCTGCAATGGTTCTCCGGCGCCGACGAGGTCAACCTCGTCCACCTCGCGCAGGGGGCGACGGGTGTGGTCAGCGTCGTCGGGCATGTCGCCGGCAAGCGGTATGCCGAGATGGTTGCCGCCGTTGAGGCCGGTGACCTCGCGACGGCGCGGCGGATCCACCTGGCCCTCATCCCGCTCGTCGAGGCGATCATGAACACCAGCCAGGGCGCGATCATGGCCAAGGCGGCGCTGAAGGAGTTGGGTGTCATCGAGCACGCCAGCGTTCGACTGCCGTATCTCGAGGGCCCGCCCGAACACCTCGAGAAGCTGCGCGCCGCTCTCGCGTCGACCGACCTGTCGTGATCCACCCGCACCCCGAACTCGGTCTGCCCGGGCCGCTCGCCGACGGCGCCGTGCGCGTCCTGCCTCTCGGTGGGCTCGGCGAGATCGGCCGCAATATGACGGTCATCGAACACGACGGCCAGCTGCTGATCATCGACTGCGGTGTGCTCTTCCCCGACGAGCACCACCCGGGCATCGACCTGATCCTGCCCGACTTCGGGCCGATCGAGGACCGCCTCGACGACGTCCAGGCGGTCGTGTTGACGCACGGCCACGAGGACCACATCGGCGGCGTGCCCTTCCTGCTGCGGCTCAAGCCCGACATACCGCTGCTCGGGTCCCAGCTGACGCTGGCGCTGGTCGAGGCCAAGCTCAGGGAACACCGCATCCAGCCCTACACGCTGGCGGTGACCGAGGGGCAGCGGGAGCGGCTCGGCGTCTTCGACTGCGAGTTCGTCGCCGTCAACCACTCCATCCCCGACGCACTCGCCGTGGCGGTGCGCACCCCGGGCGGGACCCTGCTGCATACCGGCGATTTCAAGATGGACCAGCTGCCGCTCGACGGGCGGCTGACCGACCTGCGGGCGTTCGCGCGGCTGGGAGAGGAAGGCATCGACCTGGTGCTGACCGACTCGACCAACGCCGAGGTTCCGGGGTTCGTCACGCCCGAGCGGGAGATCTCACCGGCGATCGACAAGGTCTTCCGGCACGCCGAGCGACGGATCATCGTCGCGTGCTTCGCCTCGCACGTCCACCGGGTCCAGCAGGTGCTCGACGCGGCCGAGAAGGCCGGGCGCAAGGTGGCGATGGTGGGCCGGTCGATGGTGCGAAACATGGGGATCGCCGCCGACCTGGGCTATCTGCACGTGCCCGACGGGATCCTGGTCGACTTCAAGAAGCTCGGCGATCTGCCGGACAACCAGGTGGTGCTCATCTGTACCGGCAGCCAGGGTGAGCCGATGGCGGCGCTGTCGCGGATGGCCAACCGGGAGCACCCGATCGATGTCGGGCCTGGCGACACCGTGTTGCTCGCCTCCTCCCTCATCCCCGGCAACGAGAACGCCGTCTATCGGGTCATCAACGGCCTGATGCGCCTCGGCGCCCATGTCGTGCACAAGGGCAACGCCCGAGTCCACGTCTCCGGGCACGCGGCCGCCGGGGAATTGCTCTACGCCTACAACATCCTCTCGCCGAGCAATGTCATGCCGGTGCACGGGGAGTGGCGCCACCTGGTCGCCAACGGCGAGCTGGCCATTGCCACCGGCGTGGCCCGAGACCGGGTCGCCGTCGTCGAGGACGGCGTAGCCGTCGACCTGGTCGACGGGCGGGTACGGGTGGCGGGCGCCTTCGACTGCGGCTACGTCTACGTCGACGGCGCCTCGGTCGGCGCGGCCGACGAGGCGCTGCTGAAGGACCGGCGCATCCTGCGCGACGAGGGTTTCATCTCCATCGTCGTGGTCGTCGACTCCGTCAGCGGCAAAGTCGTCGCCGGGCCCGATATCTCCGCGCGCGGGTTCGTCGAGGATGCTGTGGTCTTCGACGACATCCGCCCGGCGCTGGGGGCCGCCCTCGACGATGCCACCGGCAACGGGGTGCGCGACACCTACGAGCTGCAGCAGATCATCCGCCGCCAGGTCGGCAGCTGGGTCGGCCGCAAGATCCGTCGCCGCCCGATGATCATCCCCATCGTCATCGAGGCCTGATCGACGTCCCCTCAGGACGCGAGGGGTGGACGCGAGCACGGGGAGGGTTCCCGCCGATCCAGTCGAGTGGGGATTCGCGGCACGCTTTGTCGTCGAAAGCGTACCGACGTTCCCCTCTCGACCGGTCGACCCAACCTGGGAGCGCTCCGCGTGTGACGGGTGGGAATCCTGAGGCGATCGCGTACCTTTAGGACCATGGCGACCCGTCCGACCTCACCGCCGCAGCGTGCTGCGCGCCCGGCCGCGACCCGCGCCGGCGCGACCCCCGCCAAGCGGCAGCCTCCCAAGAGCCGCCCGCCGGCTCGCAAGCCCGCCGGCCGCGCGAGCGGGCCGTCACTCGCCGGCCGCGCCGCCCGCGGCACCGGCAAGGTGCTCGGTGGGGGAGCGCGCCTGGTCGGGATGGGGGTCCGCAAGGTCAGCGGGGTCGACCTGGAGCCGGAGCACCGCCGCGACGGCATCGGGCTGCTGCTCATCGCCCTGGCGATCATCGTCGCGGCCCGCGAATGGTGGGGTATGCCGGGTGTCTTCGGCGACGCCGTGCACGCCGTGGTCGCCGGCACCGTCGGCCAGGTCGCCTTCGCCGTGCCCCTGGTGCTGCTGTGGCTCGGCATCCGATTCATGCGCGCAACCGCCAACGAGGCCGCCAACACCCGCCTCGCGGTCGGCCTGAGCTTCCTCACCCTGGCCAGCACCGGCCTGGTGCACATCTCGCACGGCATCCCCACCCCGCAGATGGGTGTCACCGAGATGCGCAACGCCGGCGGCGTCATCGGGTTCCTCGCCTCCAGCCCCCTCACCGCGGGCATCACGGTGTACGGCGCGGTCGCCCTGCTCCTGCTCGCCGGACTCTTCTCGCTCCTCGTCCTGTCGGCCACGCCCGTCCGGCAGATCCCGGCCCGCCTCAGCAGTGCTCGCGCCCACTTGGTGCGCTCTCGAGACACCCTGAACGGTGAGGACTCCGAGCACGTCGCCGCTGGGGATGGCTCGCCCGCCGATGACGCCTCCCCGGGCGGCGCGGGGCCGCGCCGGCGCCAAGCCCGCGGCGCCACCGCAATCGGCGCCACCGCAGCCGGTGACGGCGAGGGCTATGAGGGGGATACGGCATACGACCAGGCGGCCGTGGTGGCGAAGGAAGGACGGCGCCGCCCCCGCCGCGGCGAGCCGGCACCCGAACCGGTGAGCGAGCCGCATACCGCAGACGCACCCGAGACCCGCCCCGCCACCCGCGCCCTGCCGACCGAGTCTGCCAAGGACCCGGCACCGGCCCCCATCGTCCCGGAGACGGGCAAACCCGACCTGCTGCCGCCGCCCACCGCACCGATCTCCGGCCGACCGGAGCAGCTCGCGCTCGCCGGGGACGTCACCTACACCCTGCCCGAGCCGACCACCCTCAAGGAGGGCACGCCGCCGAAGGCGCGCTCGGCCGCCAACGACCAGGTCGTCGCCGCACTCACGAATGTGCTGGACGAGTTCGGCATCGACGCGCAGGTCACCGGCTTCACCCGCGGCCCGACAGTCACCCGCTACGAGGTCGAGCTCGGCCCCGGCGTCAAGGTCGAGCGGGTCACCTCGATGTCCAAGAACATCGCCTACGCGGTAGCGAGCGCCGACGTGCGCATCCTCAGCCCCATCCCCGGCAAGTCCGCCATCGGCATCGAGATCCCCAACGCGGACAAGGAGATCGTCTCCCTCGGCGACGTGCTGCGCAGCCGCACCGCGCACAACAGCGCCCATCCGATGACGATGGGGGTCGGCAAGGACGTCGAGGGCGGTTATGTCGTGGCGAACCTCGCCAAGATGCCGCACCTGCTCGTCGCCGGCGCCACCGGCGCGGGCAAGTCGAGCTTCGTCAACTCGATGATCGTCTCGATCCTCATGCGCTCCACGCCGGAGGAGGTGCGGATGATCCTCGTCGACCCCAAGCGGGTGGAGCTGACGGCCTACGACGGCATCCCGCACCTGATCACCCCGATCATCACCAACCCCAAGAAGGCCGCCGAGGGGCTGCAATGGGTGGTCAAGGAGATGGACCACCGGTATGACGACCTGGCCGCCTTCGGGTTCAAGCACGTCGACGACTTCAACAAGGCCGTCCGGTCCGGTGCCGCCAAGCCGCTCCCCGGCAGCGAGCGCGTGCTGGAGCCCTATCCCTATCTGCTGGTGATCGTCGACGAGCTCGCCGACCTCATGATGGTCGCCCCGCGCGATGTCGAGGACTCGATCGTGCGGATCACCCAGCTGGCCCGGGCCGCGGGCATCCACCTCGTGCTGGCCACGCAGCGGCCGTCGGTCGATGTCGTGACGGGCCTGATCAAGGCCAACGTGCCGAGCCGTATGGCGTTTGCCACCTCCTCGCTCGCCGACAGCCGGGTGGTGCTCGACCAGCCGGGCGCAGAGAAGCTGCTGGGGCAAGGTGATGCGCTGTTCCTGCCGATGGGGGCGAGCAAGCCGATCCGTGTCCAGGGCGCCTGGGTGACCGAGTCGGAGATCCACGCGGTCGTCGACCATGTCAAGACGCAACTGCAGGCCAACTACCGCGAGGATGTCGCGGTCGAGGCGGCCAAGAAGCAGATCGACGACGACATCGGCGACGACCTCGACCTGCTGCTCGCCGCGGCCGAGCTGGTCGTGACGACGCAGTTCGGGTCGACCTCGATGCTGCAGCGCAAGCTGCGGGTCGGCTTCGCCAAGGCCGGCCGCCTGATGGACCTGCTGGAGTCCCGCAATGTCGTCGGGCCGTCCGAGGGCTCGAAGGCGCGCGATGTGCTGGTGCGCCCCGATGACCTGGCGGCCACGCTGGCGATGATGCGCGGCGAGGAACCGCCAGCCGGCGGAGATGTCGATTATGCCGACGAGCAGGACGAGGGCGGCGAGGACGCCTGGGAGCTGACCGGGCGGGAGTGACGGGGCCGGTTTCCCTAGGCAACACGCCCGCGTGACGGGGTCCTGGGTGGTCAGGCCTGCGGCAGGATGTGCGCCTCGCGAGCGGCGGCGAGCTCGGCGCCGATGTCCTCGAGGAAGTTGCGCACATCGCTCGAGCCCGACACCGGTCCGCCGGCGAGCAATCCGTCGGTGCCCAGCAGCACGGCACACGGAGATCCGTAGACGCCGAAAGACTGCTGCAGCCCGCCGCGCGGGTCGAGCAGCCAGTCCATGCCCCCGGGGATCTGGTCGGTCTCGACGGCGCTGTGATAGATGGGGTGCACGCCGATCTCGGGGTTGGCCTCGGCGAACTCCGGCAGCTCCTCGCGCAAGGTGATGCACGCGTGGCAGTGCAGCCTGAGGAAGATCAGCAGCCGCGCCTGGCTCTTCGCCATCTCGCGCACATTGGCGAGGCGGCCGTCCGGGGTCTCCAACACGCCATACGGCACTGCTTCCCGGATGTAGTCGCTCTCGGTGCTGGGCGGTGGCGTGTTCGCGTGGCGGTGCGCCGGTGCAGGGGTATGCGGCTGGGCCGGGGTCTGCCGTGGCGCTGGTCCGCGGTCGAGGATCAGCCAGGCCACGGCCGCGGTCACCACGGTCATGGCGAGCCAGCCGAGCCCCGTGGCCCCGACGTCGGCGAGTTGGGCGGTCAGGCTGCGGTCGTGGCGCACGGCGTCCACGATCGCCAGCAGCGCCACGGCGACGAGCAGCAGATTGCGCCACAAGGTGCGCACGGTGACCAGCCCCATCCCGAGCGTGCCGAAGCAGCCGCACGTCACGGGATACGGGAAGCGCAGCGCACGAGCGATCACGGCCGTGTAGGCGAGCATCAGCACGGCGGCCACCACGGCGCAGACGAGCCGCAGTGGCGGCGGGGCGAGCAGGAGGCCCGCCGCGAGCACCAACTCGCCCAACGGCAGCAGCCGCGGCCCACGCAGACGGGTCAGGATCTTCGGCAGCTCCAGCATCTGGAAGGCGCTCGCGGACGCGGCCGGCTCACGCAGCTTCGCGACCGCGCTGACGATCAGAACCGCCACGATGAGCAGAGTCGCAAGGATGAGCGGGGACGCATCGGGCACGCGGCAAGTATAGGAAGCAGGCCGGATCACCTTAGGCTGTCAGGCCATGTCCCAGTTGTGGCCGACGCCCGCACCGGGGCGCGTCCGGACCAACCCCGTCGTCCGCGCGTTCCGGGAGCGGCCCAGCGCGATCCTGCTCACTGCTCAGGTCATCGCGATGCTCGGGTTGGCGTTCGTCGGCCCGAGCCAGCGGCCGGTGTTCTCGCTCGTCGGGCTCGTCATCCTGCTGCTCGCGATCATGGTGGTGCGTTCGACACCCGCCCTGACCTGGATCTCGGGGTTGATCGCGCTGCCGGCGCTGGTGCTCGAGGTGTGGAGCATCATCGACCCGGAGCATCAGGCCGTCTTCATCCTGGCGCACAGCCTGCTCGCGGCCTTCTACGGCTACGTCGGCTATGCCCTGGTGGCCTATGTCTTCGCCGACCACTGGGTCACCCGCGACGAATTGTTCGCCGTGGGCGCCGCTTTCACGGTCATCTGCTGGGCGTTCGCCTATGTCTTCTTCGTCATCCAGGAGCTCAAGCCCGGATCGTTCACCGACTACTCCGGGGTGGGGCAGCGGACCTTTCACGAGTTGCTCTATCTGTCGGTGGCGAACTTCACGAGCGTGGGCCTGTCCGACGTGACCCCGGTGCAGCCGATCGCCCGTGGGGTGGGCATGATCGAGCAACTCACGGGCGTGATGTACGTGGCGATGGTGATCTCCCGGCTCGTCGCGCTGTCGGTGATCCGGCGCGGCTGAGGGCCGTATGCCGTCTCAGGTGCCGGCGGTCGCGTCGTCGGCGGCCTGCAGCACGCGCAGGATGTTGCGGCTGGTGAGCTTTGCCAGATCGGCGGCCGACCAGCCGCGCTCGGCCAGCACCGCCAACAACCGCGGATAGGTCGAGACGTCCTCCAGCCCTTGCGGCAGCTGATCGACGCCGTCGTAATCCCCGCCGAGGCCGATGTGGTCGATCCCGGCCACCTCCCGCAGGTGTTCGACGTGGGCGACCACATCGGCGAGCGTGGCGCCGGGCGCGGGGTGGGCGGCCGCATACGACTCCCGGAACGCCCGGCTGCTCTCGTCGTCCGGGTCGAGCCCCGCGGCGCGCACCGCAGCCTTGGCAGCGGTCGTCCAGTCGGCGGCGTCCTGATTGACGAAATAGGGGACGAAGGTCGCCATGCACACCCCGCCCTGGGCGGCCAGCCGGGACAGGACCTCGTCGGGCACATTGCGCGGGTGGTCGGTGATCGCACGGGCGGAGGAGTGGGAGGCGATGACGGGCACGGTGCTGGTGTCCAGCGCCGCGTGCATCGTCGTCACGGCGACGTGTGAGATGTCGACGAGCATCCCGATGCGGTTCATCTCGCGCACGACGTCGCGGCCGAAGTCCGTCAGGCCACCGTGGCGCGGCTCGTCGGTCGCCGAGTCGGCCCAGTCGTTGTTCTGGTTGTGCGTCAACGTCATATAGCGCACCCCGAGCCGGCGCATCATCCGAAGTGTCCCAACGGAATTGGCGATGCAGTGTCCGCCCTCGGCACCCAGCAGGCAGGCGATCCGCCCGTCCGCCCAGGCGGCGCGCACCTGCTCGGCGGTGGTCGCCAGAGCCAGCTGGTCGGCATACCGTGCCACCATGCGGTGCACGCAGTCGAGCTGCTCGAACGTGGCCGTCACCGCGTCGACCGGCGCATAGGTGCCGGGCGCGAACACCGACCAGAACTGCCCCCCGACGCCGCCCTCCCGCAGACGCACCAGGTCGGTATGGGTGCGGGTGCCGCGCACCGCGATGTCGAGCTGGTCGAAGTCGTAGCCCTCCAGATCGCGCAACTCCCACGGCAGGTCGTTGTGTCCGTCGACGATGGGGTCGGCGGCCAGCACGGAGGCGAGGTCGAGGGGACTCATGACATGCAACGCTAGGGGATGCGCGAGGGCCCCATAGAGTTGACCGTATGACGGTTCCCGCGCAGCGCCGCGTCGCGTTGGTCACCCTCGGGTGCACCCGCAACGAGGTCGACTCCGAGGAACTCGCCGGGCGGCTCGCGGCCGAGGGCTGGGAACTCGTCGACGACGCAGCCGAGGCCGATGTCGCCGTGGTCAACACGTGCGGCTTCATCGAGCAGGCCAAAAAGGACTCGATCGACACGCTGCTGGAGGCCAGCGAGCTGAAGCAAACGGGGCGCACGCAAGCCGTCGTCGCCGTGGGCTGCCTCGCCGAGCGGTATGGCCGCGAGCTCGCCGAGGAGTTGCCGGAAGCCGACGCGGTGCTCGGGTTCGATTCGTATGCCGACCTGTCGGGTCACCTCCGCTCGATCCTCGCCGGGGCGCGGCCGGAGAGCCACGTGCCGGCCGATCGCCGGCAGCTGCTGCCGCTCACGCCGGCCGCGCGCCGGGAGGCGGTGTCGTCAGTGGCCGTGCCGGGGCTGGCGCAGGCCGACCTGGCTGCCGTCGCGCCGGCGAGCGGACCGCCGGTGCTGCGCCGGCGCCTGGACGACCGGCCGTGGGCGCCGCTGAAGATCGCCAGCGGCTGCGATCGGCGCTGCGCCTTCTGTGCGATCCCGATGTTCCGGGGTGCCTTCGTCTCCCGGCACCCGGATGAGGTCGTCGCCGAGGCCCGATGGCTCGCCGGCCAGGGGGTCAAGGAGGTCTTCCTCGTCAGCGAGAACAGCACCTCCTACGGCAAGGACCTGGGTGACCTGGGCGCCTTGGAGAAACTGCTGCCGCGCCTGTCGGCGGTCGATGGGCTGGACTGGGTGCGCGTGTCCTACCTGCAGCCGGCGGAGATCCGCCCCGGACTGCTCGAGGCCATGTTGGCGACCGAGAAGGTCGTGCCGTGGTTCGACATCTCCTTCCAGCACGCATCGGGGCCGCTGCTGCGGCGGATGCGGCGCTTCGGCGACGGCGACTCCTTCCTCGAGTTGATCGCCCGGGTGCGTGCCCTGGCCCCCGAGGCGGGCGTCCGGTCCAACGTCATCGTCGGGTTCCCGGGGGAGACCGAGGAGGACGTGGCGGAGTTGGAGTCCTTCCTGACGGCGGCCCGGCTCGATGTCGTGGGCGTCTTCGGATATTCCGACGAGGACGGCACCGAGGGTCTGGGCATGCCGGGCAAGGTCGACGAGGACGAGATCGCCGCTCGGGTGGCCCGCTTGCAGGACCTCGCGGAGTTGCTGACGGCGCAGCGGGCCGAGGAACGCATCGGCACGGTCGCCGACGTGCTCATCGAGGGCGTCGAGGACGGTATGCCGTTCGGCCGCACCGCTTTTCAGGGTCCGGAGATCGACGGGCAGACGAGTGTCGAGTCGGTGCCGGACCTGGTGCCGGGCCAGATCGTGGCGGCCGAGATCGTCGCGAGCGCGGGTGTCGACTTGCAGGCGGTCGCCCGATGACCCTGCCCGCCGCCAAGGTCTCGGCGTGGAATCTGCCCAACACGCTCACCGTGATGCGCATCCTCGTCGTGCCCTTCTTCGGATGGCTGCTGCTCGTCGATCACGGTGCCGATGTCGGGCTGCGCTGGTGGGCGCTGGCGCTCTTCGTCGGTGCGGTCCTGACCGACCGCATCGACGGTGACATCGCTCGTCGGCGCGGGCTGGTGACGGACTTCGGCAAGGTCGCCGACCCGATCGCCGACAAGGCGATCACCGGGATGGCGTTCGTCGGCCTCTCCGTGCTCGGCGAACTGCCGTGGTGGATCACCATCCCGGTCCTGGTGCGGGAGTGGGGCATCACCGCGATGCGCTTCTTCATCATCCGGCACAGCGTCATGCCGGCCGGGCAGGGCGGCAAGACCAAGACGGCGCTGCAGGCTTTGGCGCTGGGGTTCTTCATCGCTCCGCTGTGGACGTTGCCGGAGCCGGATGTGTGGATGTGGGTGGCCTGGATCATCATGGCCGCCGCGGTCATCTTGACCCTCGTGACCGGCATCGACATCGCGCTCAAGGGGCGCCGGCTGCGACAGACCAGCGAGCGCACCCGGCGCAAGCGCGCCGAGCGCCTCGCCCGGCGCGCCGGCGGGCGATGACCGCCACCGGTGACGCGGCCCCCGGTCCGGCGACGGACGGCGCCCCCGCGGTCACGAACGAGCTGACGGTCACGAACGAGCTGACGGTCACGAACGATCTGGCGGTGACGGACGATCTGGCGGTGACGAACGATCTGGCGGTGACGGACGACGACGCGGTCACGAACGATCTGGCGGCGCGGGTGATCGCACGCGCACGGCATACCGCCACCACGCTGGGCACCGCCGAGTCCCTCACCGGTGGCGGCGTGGCCCACGCCCTGACCGGCGTGCCCGGTGCATCGACGGTCGTGCGTGGCGGCATCGTGTCCTATGCGACGCAGGTCAAGGCAAGCGTGCTGGGCGTCGACTCCCGGCTGCTCGCCGAGCGCGGCGCCGTCGATCCCGACGTCGCGCTGGCCATGGCCCGCGGGGCCCGGCGGGTGCTGGGCTGTGCCCTCGCGGTGGCGACGACCGGGGTGGCCGGCCCGGACCCAGCCGACGGGAAGCCTGTGGGCACCGTCTTTGTTGCCACTACTGGCCCCCGGGGTGAGCGGGTGCGCGAACTTGCCCTATCGGGGTCGCGGACACAGATCCGGTCGGATACGGTGGCTGCAGCACTCCAGGCGGTGCTCGACACGCTCGAGGACCCACCCTCGTGACCGGTGTCGGTCGCGACCGTTATCTTTCCCCACAAGCGAGACGATGAGGAGCCCAGATGATCTTGCTTCGGCGTGAGCTGGGCGAAGCCTTGCGCGAAGAGCGCACAGCCCAGGGCCGCTCCCTGCGCGAGGTCTCGGCGGCCGCCTCGGTCTCCCTCGGCTACCTCAGCGAGATCGAACGTGGCCAGAAGGAAGCCTCGTCCGAACTGCTGACCTCCGTATGCGGTGCCCTCGGCGTCCCCCTGTCCGACGTCCTGAGCGATGTCAGCCTGCGCGTCGCACGCGCCGAGGCCGAAGCCGCCGGCGTCCCGACCCTCCCGGTCACCCCCGCCCGCCGCGGCGTCTCCGCCTCCGCGGCCTGACGGCTCGCGGAGAGCCCTCGCCGGGAGGCGATCCCCGACCGCAAGAGCCGCGAGAGGACGCAGTTCGCCGGGCTCGCCTAGGCCACCCCACGACGTGTCCTCGCGCCCTCGTCGCTCCGGTACTTCGCGGGGACCCGTCACGTCGGTGGCTTGTCGCTACTCGTCCTAGCGGCGCCGACGGGGTGACTTGACGCCGCTGGCGCCGAGTGGCACCTGGGTGGTGCCCTCGTCGGTCGGGGCGAGGCCGCCTTGGCAGGACGGGCAATAGAAGAACACGCGCGCGCGTGGTGCCTGACCGAGAGGGGCGACCCGGACCGTTGTGCCGCACCGGCGGCAGGGTCGTCCCGATCTGCCATGGACGTATGCCGTGGCGTCGCGTTCGGTCCGCCCGGTCGAGGTCTGGTGGCCGGTAGCGGCGCTACGGCGCATCATTCCCTGCGTCCACTCGACCAGACTCTCAAGATCGTCGCGGGTGCTCTCGGCGGCGGCCGTCCACGGGTTGCGTCGGTAGCGGAACAGGGCTTCCGCGGCCCAGAACGTGCCGATTCCGGCGAGATTGCGCTGATCGAGCAGGGCCACGCCGATGGCAGTTGCCGGCTGGCGGTGGAGGTTCGCCACGGCACTCTCGGGGTCCCAGTCAGGGCCGAGGATGTCCGGGCCGAGGTAGGCCAGCCGGGTGGCGGACTCGGAGGACGGCCATACCTCGACCAGTCCCAGGCGCAATCCGAGGGCACTCCAGGCCGCCGTCTCGGCAAGGATGCGAAGCTGCGGATTCGCGCGGGTCCGTCGGGTCACCTCGTCCGTCGCGGCGATCCGCCAGCTGCCTTCCATCTTCAGGTGCGAGTGGATCGTGACGCCGGAGTCCAGCTCGTGGAGCAGGTGTTTGCCGCGGGCACGGACGGCGGTGGTCGTCGCCGGCAACAGGTCGAGCGCCCCCAGATCGCCCCAGCGCAGTTCGAGCGCGGTCAGCGGCTGACCGGCCAATGCCCGGTGGAGGCGCTCGGCGGTGCGCCAGACCGTGTCACCTTCGGGCATTGCAGCATTCTGCCGTCTCGGCGTGGCCGACCCTCGGATTCCACGAGGCCATCAACACGGCCCCGCCACGGGCGGCGCTCAGCGGCGCAAACGCAAGCCGCGAGGGGTCAGGGTGAAGCCGGACCGGGCCAGTGCCTCGGCGACGGGATTGCCGGCGGCGAGCACGGAGGTGCCGTCGGCCTTCTCGACGGTGAGCCGGCCGAGCGCGCCGGCGCGCACGGCCAGGGCGAGGGCGTCGGCGGCTGCCTGGACCGTCGCGTCACCGGTCGCTTCGCCGGTCGCCTCGTCGGCCGCGGGCCAGGACAGCATGGTCTTGCCGCCGCGCTCGACATAGAGGATCAGTTCGCCATCGACGAGGACGACGACGGCACCGGCCTTGCGTCCGGGTTGATGCCCGCCGGCCTCGGGGCGCGCCGGCCAGGGGAGGGCCGCGCCATAGGGATTGGCCGGGTCGGTCGCGGCGAGCACCAGTGCGGGCGCATCCGCCGGCGCCGAGCGGAGGGCGTCGATGACGCCGGCCGTCGCGAACTGGGCCGCTCCGAGGGACTCGATGAAGTAGCCCCGCCGCAGCCGTCCGGTCTCCTCGGCGGCCGAGAGGACGCGATAGATGCCGGCGAACCCGCCGGGGACCTCCTCCGCAGCGACGATGGAGCGGGTCAGCACGCCATACCGGTCGAGGAGCACCTCCGCCGTCGTCAGGGTGCGAGTCGTCGGGTCGAGATCGATGGACGGCAACAGCGACCAGCGGCCGACCGCCGTCGGCGGGCCGCTCGGCGACATCCCACCGGCGCGCGCCAGTCCGCTGCTGCGGGGTATGCCGGCGAGGCTGCCCCGGCGGCCGTAGCGCGTCGACCGGGGGGCCGGCTTGGGCCGCTGCTTATGAGCCCCGCGACCGCCGGCGAGCAGTGCGCGAACAGGAGCGAAGGTGTCGCCCGTGACCTCGCCGCGCCACACCAGTTCCCACAGCGCGTCGAGCGCGTCCCGGTCGGAGTCCACCTCGGCCGCGGACACCAGGCCCCGGAAGAAGTGCGCGCCGCCCGCGGCGAAGACCTCGCGGAGAGCGACCGCGTCGGCCGAGCCGGCAAGCGATGGACCCGAGGCCGACGAATCTGACTCGGTTGCAGTCTTTTTCGGATCTGCGCCATCCGTGGCCGCCGGGTGCAACGTCCAGGGGGCGCTCTCGGCGAGATGCAAGGAGACCCACCCGTCGTCCCCGGGGAGCGAGCCGTGGCCTTGCCACAGCACGTCGCCGGCCGACATCAACTCGTCGAGGAAGGCCGGCTGATAATCGGTGACGCGGGCCGGCAGTACCAGGGACTCGATCGCGCTCGCGGGCAGCAGCGCCCCGCTGAGTTGTTCCACGACACGCAGCACGCCCTCGCTGCCGCGCATCCGGCCGCTGCCGACCCCCTGCCAACCGGGGAGGAAGCGGGCATACTGCCGGGCGTCGACCGCCTCGACTTCGGCACGCAGGCTGGCCAGCGACCGCCGACGCAACAGCCGCAACACCTCGGCGTCGCAGAACTCCGTGCCCGCCCCCGCCGGGAGGAACTCGCCCTCGGCGATCCGCCCGGCCGCCGCGAGCCGGCGCAGGGCGTCGTGAGCGACAGCCGTGCCGATCCCGAACTCGGCCGCGAGGTCGGTGAGCAGGAACGGGGTGTGCGTGCGGGCATACCGCGCGACCAACTCCCCGAGTGGATCCGCAACCGGCTCGAGGAAGGCCGCCGGCAACCCCACGGGCAAGGCCGTGCCGAGCGCATCCCGCAGGCGCCCGGCGTCCTCGGCCACGGCATACCGCTCATCGCCGGCGATCCGCACGGGGATGACCCGGCGCTGTGCGACGAGAGCCGTGAGGGTCGCATCGAGGATGGCCGCGAGTTCGGGGTCGGATCGGGAGGCGAGGTCGTCGCGGCGCAGCGGACCGAGGATCCGGAGCAGGTCGGTCACTTCGTCGGCATTGCGGGCGGCACGTTCGGGGGTGAGCCGCTGCAGCTGGGCGCTGGTGGTGGTGATGGCCCCGACGTCGAGCAGCTCGCGCAGCGCCAGCGCTTCTCCTCGTCCGAGCAACTCGGCGAGTAGAGCCGGGTCGAGGGAGAGCGCCGCCGCCCGCCGCTCGGCAAGGGGGGAGTCGCCCTCGTACAGATACTGCGCGACGTAGCCGAACATCAGCGACCGGGCGAAGGGCGACGGCTGGGTCGAGTGGACGTCGACCGTTGTGATGCGGCGGGCGGCGACCGAGCGCATCAGGTCCACCAGACCCGGCACGTCATAGACGTCCTGCAGGCACTCGCGCACCGTCTCCAGGACGATCGGGAAATCGGGATAATTCGCTGCGACAGTAAGCAATTGGGCCGCCCGCTGGCGTTGCTGCCACAGCGGTTGGCGCTGGTCGGGGCGGCGTCGCGGCAACAGCAGCGCCCGAGCGGCGCACTCGCGGAAGCGGGAGGCGAAGAGCGCCGAGCCGGGCAGTTGAGCGGTGACGAGGGCGTCGACCTCGTCGGGGTGGAGGAAGAGCAGCTCGCCGAGCTCGGCGCCGGCATCGCTGCCGTCGTCGAACTCGATATCGGGCAGCCGCAACACGATGCCGTCGTCGGCGGCCATCGCCTGCACCTCGACCCCGAACCGCTCGCGCATCCGGGCGCCGATGGCCAGCGCCCAGGGGGCGTGGACGGGCATCCCGAAGGGGGAGTGCACGGCGACCCGCCAGTCGCCGATCTCGTCGCGGAAGCGTTCGACGACGATCGTGGTGTCGGAGGGGACGACGCCGGTGGCTTCCTTCTGCTCGCCGAGATAGGCGAGCAGGTTGTCTGCTGCCCACGGGTCGAGGCCGGCGGCGCTCGCGCGGGCCAGGGCCTTCTTCGGCGTCAGACCGGAGAGTTCGCGCACGAAGGAGCCGACGGCCTGGCCGAGCTCGACGGGCCGGCCCTGGGTCTCGCCCTTCCAGAAGGGCAGTTTGCCGGGCTCGCCGGGCGCGGGGGTGACGAGCACCTGGTCGCGGGTGATCTCCTCGATCCGCCAGCTGGAGGTGCCGAGGGTGAAGACGTCGCCGACGCGGGATTCGTAGACCATTTCCTCGTCGAGTTCGCCGACCCGCCGGCCCGGCCCGTCGCTGGCGAGGAAGACCCCGAAGAGCCCCCGGTCGGGGATCGTGCCGCCGCTGGTGACCGCGAGATGCTGCCCGCCCTTGCGGGCGATCACGGTGTCCGCCAAGCGATCCCAGGTGATCCGCGGCCGCAGTTCTGCGAACTCCTCACTCGGATAGCGGCCGGCGAGCATGTCGAGGACGGATTCGAGGACGGTGCGCGAGAGCCCGGCATAGGGCGCTGCGCGCCTCAGGAGGGTATGCAGTGCGCTCACCTCCCAGGTGTCCATCGCCGTCATCGCGACCACCTGCTGGGCGAGGACGTCGAGTGGGTTGGCGGGGACGGCGAGCGCCTCGATGGCGCCGGCGCGCATTCGCTCGACGACGACGGCGGTCTGGACGAGGTCGCCGCGATATTTGGGGAAGAAGACGCCACGGGAGATCGCGCCGACCTGGTGCCCGGCGCGGCCGACGCGCTGCAGCCCGGCGGCGACGCTTGGCGGCGATTCGACCTGGACGACGGCATCGACCGAGCCCATGTCGATGCCGAGCTCGAGAGAGCTCGTCGCGACCACGGCCGGCAGCCGGCCGGCCTTGAGCGCCTCCTCGATGTCGAGGCGCTGCTCTTTGCTCACCGAGCCGTGGTGAGCGCGCGCGAGAACCGGTGGGGCACCGGCGGATCCGCCGGCCTGCGCCATGACCTGCGCGGGCGTGCGGGCCGGGCGCGACCGCATACCCTCGACGGCCTCGAGCGAGGCATCCTCGGCGAGGATGCTCGCGTCCTGTTCGGCCGCGAGCAGCCGCTCGTCCCAGATCTCGTTCAGGCGTGCGGTCAGGCGCTCGGCGAGGCGGCGGGAGTTGGCGAAGACCAGGGTGGAGCGCTCGCCCTCGACGAGATCGACGATGCGCTCCTCGACGTGCGGCCAGATCGAGGCGCGCCGCTCGGGCCCGGCCGCCGCGCCGGCGAGGTCGCCGGTCGGCTCGCCGAGACTGCCCATGTCGGGCACGGGGACGACGACCTGCAGGTCCCACTCCTTGGCCGACGGTGGCGCGACGACCTCCACGGGCCGGCCGCCGGAGAGGAAGCGGGCGACCTCCTCGATCGGGCGGACCGTTGCCGACAGGCCGATGCGCTGGGCGGGCTTGGGGAGCAAGGCATCCAGCCGCTCGAGGCTGACCGCCAGGTGCGCCCCGCGCTTGGTCGCGGCGACGGCGTGCACCTCGTCGAGGATGACGGTCTCGACGCCGGCCAGCGCGTCGCGCGCGTTGGAGGTGAGCAGCAGGAAGAGCGACTCCGGGGTGGTGATGAGGATGTCGCTCGGGCGCTTGGCGAAGGCGCGGCGCTCGTTCGCCGGGGTGTCGCCGGATCGGACGGCGACGCTCACGTCGGGCCGGGGCAGGCCCAGCCGGTCGGCGGCGTGGCCGATGCCGACCAGCGGGGCCCGCAGGTTGCGTTCGACGTCGACGGCCAGCGCCTTCATCGGGGAGATGTAGACGACCCGGCATCGGGCGAGCGGATCGTCCGGGACCGGCTCTCGAACCAGCCCGTCGATCGCCCACAGGAAGGCCGACAGCGTCTTGCCCGACCCGGTGGGCGCGACGACCAGGGCGTCCTTGCCGCTGCTGATCGCCTCCCACGCCCCCTGCTGCGCCGGCGTGGGCGCGGGGAAGCTGCCCCGGAACCACGCCTGGGTGGCGGGGGAGAAGCGATCGAGAACGTCTGCAGTCATGGCCAGCCCAACTCTCGCACGTGCCACCGACAGGGTCGCTGGTCGAGGCAACATCGGTCCGGGTGTACACCGGCTACGAGTATCCCGTCCTGGCGGGGACGGGAGGGGTGAACGCCCTGGTCAGGGGCCTGCACTCCCCGGAGCCTCGGGGCACTGCTCGCTCGTGTGCACCGCGGACGTCGAGCGCCGACCTGACGCGATTGGTGACGATGCCCGCCGCTTCTGGCGTCAGTGCCTGACTCCCAGGTCGGTGAGGGCAATGTCCAGCCGGGTCGCCAGGGTGTCGATGAGGGTGTTCACGAAGGTGGCGGTGATGTGGGAGCCGGACCGGTAGACCAGGACGTTCCCGATGACCGGCCAGCAGGTTCCACCGGGGCAGATCACGTCGTTGAGGTTGACCAGGCGGGAGGTGTCCACCATCTCGACGGCCGCCGCGAGCGCGCGCGTGCCGCTGCCGGGACCGGCCGGTCGCGAGCAGTCGGACATGTACGACGTGGGATGGTCGGCCACACAGGCATAGATCTCCCCGCCCGGCTGCGGATTGTCGGCGATGGCGATCACGGGAACCCCCAGCGCCCGCCACCAGCGGGCGTACCCTTCGGACAAGGCCGCCGTGTCGAGCCGACCGTCGACCAAAGCGTCACTGCGCAGGCTCGAGGTGATGACCACGTCAGGCCGTTCGTTGCCAGCCAGCCGGCCGAAGACCTCCTCCCCCCACGCCCGGCAGGCGGTATACGGCCGGCCGTCGATGTCGACCATGACGTCGGCGAAGGTGCACGTCGACTTGATGTAGAGGATCAGCCGCCAGTCGTTGCGGATCGCGATGGCCTCCAGGGCCGGCATCCACTGCAGCATCTTGGAGTCGCCGAGCACCGCGACCTGGGTCTTCGCGCCGCTGGGGCCGTACTCGCAGCGCTTGACATCGCTGGAATCGGCGGTGGCCTGGCACTGGTCCCGATGTGCCTGCGGCACATCGTCGACCGCCTCCAGCGGATCCGGCGTGATGCCGAGCGCCGGGTCGTTGAGTGTGTCCGGGTCGAGCGGCTGGACCGTGGGCACCGACCCGGTGGCCCCGGTCGGCCGGGCGCTCGTGAGGGTCTCCAATGCCGCCGCCCCCGGCGCCGAATCGGCCGTCACCGTGCTCCCGCGGCCCAGCCGGGACGACACGGTCGTCGCGGCGCCGGCGGCCACCCCGAGGAGGGAGCACGCCAGGCCGAGCGCCAGGGCGACCCGGGAGCCCGACACCCGCGGGTGGTAGCGCACCGGGTTCTCGATGAACCGGTGTGTCAGCCAGGCCGGCAGGGCAGAGAAGACGACCGCCGCTGCGGCCCACCCGGTGGCGTCACCGGAGAGGTGGTCGGCGACGACCACGAGCGGCCAATGCCACAGATAGAGCGAGTAGGACAGCGCACCGATCAGGACGGGCCAGCGCATACCCAGCAGCCGCACCGGCGCGCCGACCCGTGCCCTGAACCCACCCGCGATCACCGCGGCGGCGCCCAGCGTCGGCACGAGGGCGGCGCTGCCGGGCCACGCGGTGCCGGTGGACTGCAGGAGCAACCCGGCCGCGATCAGCGCCAGCCCACCCCACGCGAGGAGGGCACCGTATGCCCTTGGTAGACGCAGCCATACCCCCGCCCCGACCGCCACGAGGGCGCCGATCCCCAACTCCCACAGGCGGGTCGTCGTGACGAAGTAGGCGGTGCGGGGGTTGGCCGACGTCAGATGGATCGACCATGCCAGGGATGGGATGGTGATCGCGGCGAGGCCGAGGGCGAGGCCCGGACGGGTCGCGACGTGGCCGCGGCGGATGAGGAAGGTGAGCAGCACGATGAGCAGCGGCCAGACGATGTAGAACTGTTCCTCGACGGCCAGTGACCAGAAATGCTGCACGGGGGAGGCGCCGACGTCCTCGGCGAGATAGTCGACGGACCGGTCGGCGAGGCGCCAGTTCACGACATAGGCGGCCGCGGCCACGATGTCACCGCCGAAGTCGTGGCGATCGATGCGGCTGAGCACGGTCGCGGTCAGCAGCCCGGTCGTGACGAGGACGGTTGCGGCGGCGGGGAAGAGCCGCTTGGCCCGCCGGGCATAGAAGCGGGGGAGGGAGACCCGGCCGTCCCGCTCCACTTCCCGGACGAGTTGGCCGGTGATGAGGAAGCCGGAGATGACGAAGAAGATGTCGACACCGGCGAACCCCCCGGGAAGGCCGGGCAGCCGCGCGTGGAACCACATGACCGTCAGCACCGCGATGGCACGCAAACCCTCGACATCGGGCCGGAACCCCCGGGTCGGTGCCGACGCGGTCATGGCTGCACGCCCACCTGGGTCAGGGCCGCACTGATCTCGCGAGCCACGACGGAGGCGAGCGATTCCGTGTAGGTCGCCGTCAGATGGCTACCTTGCCGCCAGACGAGCACGGAGCCGATCACCGGCCAGCAGGTCCGGTCCGGGCACACCCAGGGGTTGAGATCCACCAGGCGGCTGGTGGGCACTCGGTCGGTGGCCGCCCGCAGCGCGGACCCGCCGCTCCCGTCGTTCCACGCGCCTTGGCACGCGGTCATGTAGTCGTCCTTGTGCTCCAGGACGCACTCGTAGACGATCCGGCCCGGCTGGGGCGTGTCCATGAGCGCGAGCACCGGCACACCGGCCCGGCCGAGTTGGGTCCAGTAGTCGACATAACCGTCGACCATCACCGACTCGCGCTCGGTCCCGTCGGCGCCGAAGGCGACGGACCGGATGCCGGACGTCACGACCACCGTCGGCTTCTCGGGGCCGAGGAGCCGGGCGAGCACGTCCTTGCCCCACTGCTGACAGTTCGAATAGCGCCGGGTCGGATTGTCGCCGTCGAAGATGAGGGCCGGACTCCAGGGACAGGCCGACTTCAGATAAGTGCGGATCTCCCAGCCCCGCTCGAGCGCATACCGCTCCAGCGCCGGGAACCATTGCGCTGCTTTGGAATCGCCGACCAACGCCAAGACCTTGCGTGCGCCCTTGACCCCGTAGACACAGGTCACCACCTCGGTGGTGGTGCGCACGGTCTGACACCCGTCGGCATAGAGGACCGGCGCGTCGGCCGGCGCGTCGGCCGGCTTGGGCGTCATCGCCTGCGGGTGCCTGTCGATCCCGGCGCTCGACGGCTGCTGGCCCGACCCGAGCACCTGGCCACCGAACTGGTGCGCCGCCCGCAGCTGCGCGACCTGCGCCGCGTCGAGGGTGGGCGACGCACCCACCCGGGTCACGGCATACCCGGCCCCGACCCCGAGAAGGGAACAGGTCAGCCCGAGCACCAGGATATTGCGGGTGTGCTCGGCGACGCGGGGGTGGAAGCGAAGCGGGTTCTCGATGAACCGATGCGTCAGCCAGGCCGGCATGACGCTCGCAACCGCCACGGCAGATCCTTGCCACCGCGTGAGCTCACCGAGATGGGCGCTCGCGGCGACGATGAGGGGGAAGTGCCACAGGTACAGCGAATAGGACAGGCCGCCGATCCAGACCATCGGCCGCGTCCCGAGGACCCGGACGGGGCCGAGCCGGCCCGCGCTGTGGCCGCCGAGGATCACCGCGGCCGTGCCCGCGACCGGGACGAGGGCGTGCCAGCCCGGCCACGGGGTGGCGGTGCTCTGGGCGACCAGGCCCACGGCGATCACCGCGAGGCCCGACCAGGCCAGCGCGGCACCGAGCGGGGCGGAGAGCCTTCGCCACCGCGTTGCCCCCACGGCGACGAGCGCGCCGATCCCCAACTCCCACAGGCGCGTTGTCGTGACGAAGTAGGCACGGGCGGGATCGGCCTCGGTGAGGTGGATCGACCAGGCCAGCGAGGGGAGCACGATCGCGGCGAGCCCGATGGCCATCGTCGGACGGACGGGCAGCCGCGCCCGCCGGATGAGCACGGCCAGGGCAAGCAGCAGCAGCGGCCAGACGATGTAGTACTGCTCCTCGACCGCCAGCGACCAGAAGTGCTGGACCGGCGAGACCGAGGTGTCCTCCGCGAGATAGTCGACGGCGCGGTCGGCCAGGCGCCAGTTGACGACATATGCCGCCGACGCGGCGATATCCCAGCCGAACACCCGCCACGAGATCTTCGGCAGGAACAGGACGGTCAGGACGGCCGTGGCCAGCAGGACCGTGGCCGCGGCGGGGAAGAGCCGCTTGGCCCGGCGGGCGTAGAAGCGCGGCAACGAGATCCGCGAACTGCGCTCGACCTCCCGGACCAGCTGCCCGGTGATGAGGAAGCCGGAGATGACGAAGAAGATGTCCACGCCGGCGAATCCGCCCCGCAGGCCGCCCAAGCCCGCGTGGAACCACAGGACCGTGCCGACGGCGATCGCCCGCAGCCCCTCCACGTCCGGGCGGAACCCGCTTGCCCGCGCGGTCGTCGAGCCGGGCGCGGCGGTGGTGACACTGGTCATTCGGGAGGGAACTCACGATCGGCGGGAGGGCGGGCTGCCCCACTGTAACGACTACCTTTGGCGTCCATGACGACGGCACAAGCCCGGAGGGTCGTGTTCGCGGGCGCCCTATTATCGGCCATCGCGGCGACGAACCGCCGCACGCATGCGCGTGATCTGCCGTCGCGCGCGGCGCTCGCGTTGCCCGTCGCGGCCGCCGGCTGCGGGGCGCTCGCCGACCGCGGCTGGTCACGGGCCCGGATGGCGGGGCGCGTGTTGAGCGGGCTGGGTATGGCGCACGTCGTCGGCCGGCCGCTGCTGGCGGGGCGTCAGCGGTTGCCCGCCTCGAGCGCGATCAAGCTGCGTTTGACGTGGGCGCCCCCGAGGTAGCCGCCCAGGGCTCCGTCGCCGCGCAGGACACGGTGGCAGGGCTGGATGATGGGCAGCGGGTTCGTCGAACACGCGGTGCCCACCGCGCGCACCGCCCGCGGCGAGCCGAGATCGGCGGCGAGCTGACCGTACGTCGTGGTCTGGCCGTAGGGGATCTGCACCAGATGGCGCTGCACGCGCTCGCGGAAGCCGCTGCTGAGGGCGTGATCGAGCGGGAGGTCGAAGCCGGTCCGGCGGCCGGCGAAGTAGTCGTCGAGAGCGCGGGCGACGATGTCGAGGCGGTGGGGGGTATGCAGTATGCGGGGGCTGACCAGGGCGGCGAGGGCCGCGAGGACACGGTCGAAGTCCTCGATCTCGAAAGCGACGCGGGCCAGGCCGGTGGAGGTGGCCGCGACGAGCAGCGGCCCGACGGGGGAGTCGACGGTCCGGTAGGCGATATCGATCAGGCCCTCGGTCTTCGCTCCCGCGATCAGGCGCGCGTGGAGGGCCGTCAGGTCGGCGACGTCGATCGGTGAGGCCGGGTCGAGGGATGGCAACGGATCGGCCAGGCCGGGATTCTGTTCGCTCATACGATTTCTCCGTTCTCGGCGAGGATGCGGCGCAGACTGGCGATTCCGTCGCTCGCCGCGCGTCGCACGGCGGCCGGAGTGGAGCCGATCAGCTCAGCCGTCTCCGTGTGCGGCAGTCCGCCGTAGTAGTGGTAGGCCAGCGCAAGGCGCTGCTTCTCGGGGAGCCGGGCCACGGCATACCAGATGCTCTTGTCCGCCGGAGGAGGTGGCGAATCTGGTTCGGGGAGAACGTCACTCGGGATCGCGCGTCGTGACTTCGCGCGGATGACGTCGATGCACTCGCGTTGTGCCACACGCACCAGCCAGGCCTCGATGTTCGTGCCGCGATCGAGTGTCGGCCACGCGCGCAGGGCGGCGAGAAAGGTCTCGGACCAGGCGTCGTCGGCGTCGTGGCCGGGGCCCAGGACGGCCCGGCACACGCGCAGCACGCGTGGTCCGTGCTCCTGGACCGCCGCCTCGAACGGCTGGCCGTTGCGCACTTCCACCCCCTGTAGTCGCACAGCATCCCTGCGGCGTGAGGTTACCGACGGGTGAAGTTGCGGTCTGCGGCGGGGGTGTCCTCCTTGTGGAGGTGCGGCGTGTCTCCACGCGTCGAACAGATGTTCGGCTAGTGTCATCCACAAGCGAGAGTTCGACTTCGCGTCATCCACAGGCTCAGGGCCGGGGGGTGCCGGGTTGTCGGTGCTCTCGCCTAGCGTCTGATCTCGTCGCCATCCGGCGAGGGGTCGAAGGCGGGCGCGCCCGACCACGAGCATGAAAGAAGAGGTGTGGCATGGCCGGCAAACCGGACATCGACAAGACCCAGGACAACAAGCAGCGCTCCCTCGACACGGTCATGGGCCAGATCGAGAAGAGCTACGGCAAGGGCGCGGTCATGCGCCTGGGCGACGAAGTGCGAGCGCCCATCGAGGTGATCCCCACCGGGTCGATCGCCCTCGACGTGGCGCTCGGAATCGGCGGCCTGCCGCGCGGGCGCGTCGTGGAGATCTATGGCCCGGAGAGCAGCGGCAAGACGACGGTCGCCCTGCACGCGGTTGCCAACGCCCAGCGCAATGGGGGTATCGCGGCCTTCATCGACGCCGAGCACGCCCTCGACCCCGAATACGCCCAGAAGCTCGGCGTCGACACCGACGCCCTGCTGGTCAGCCAGCCCGACACCGGTGAGCAGGCGCTCGAGATCGCCGACATGCTGATCCGCTCGGGTGCGCTCGACATCATCGTCATCGACTCGGTGGCGGCCCTGGTGCCGCGTGCCGAGATCGAGGGCGAGATGGGTGACAGCCACGTCGGCCTGCAGGCCCGCCTGATGAGCCAGGCGCTGCGCAAGATCACCGGTGCGCTGAATTCCACCGGCACCACAGCGATCTTCATCAACCAGCTCCGCGAAAAGATCGGAGTGATGTTCGGATGCATGTCGTACTCGACGCGGGTCACCCTCGCCGATGGCACGACCGAGAAGATCGGCAAGCTGGTCAATTCCAAGTCCCCCGTGGAGGTGCGCACCTATGACCCGGCCACGGATCAGATCGTCGCTCGACCGATCACGAACTGGTTCGACAACGGCAACGCCGAGCGCTTCTTGCAGTTCACGGTGGCGCGTTCGAGCGGCAATGGTCGTTCGCAATTCGCCGCCACCGAGAATCACCTGATCCGCACCCCGGGCGGCTGGCGCGAGGCCGGCGAGATCATTGCCGGCGACCGGGTCATGGTGAGCGAGACCGCCCGTCTGTCCGATCAGCAGTGGCAGGTCGTCCTCGGCAGCCTCATGGGCGCCGGGAACCTTTCGCCGAACCGCCGGGGGCGCAATGGCGTTCGCTTCCGCCTCGGACACGGACCCAAGCAAATCCCCTATCTCGACTGGAAGGTCGAGTTGCTGGGCAATATCCCGAATTCCCGCTCTACTCGGCCCAGTGGCGCCGAGCACGTCGACTTCACGCCGCTCGCCGAGCTCGCGGAGTTGCGGCGGGTCGTTTACTGGGGCGATGGCAAGAAGCACCTGAGCGACGAATATCTCAAGGCGTTGACCCCGCTTGCGCTTGCTGTCTGGTTCATGGACGACGGCTCTTTCGCCATGCGCAGCAAGGGACTGCAGCAGCGAACCCTCGGGGGCAGTGGACGTGTCGAATTCTGCGTCGAAGCCATGACTCCAGGGTCTCGGGAGCGGCTTTCGTCGTATCTCCGCGACACCCACGGAGTCGACTCGCGGGTGTCTATGCGCGGAGCCGCTCAGAAGGCGGTGCTGCAGATGACCACGGAAGGGTCGAAGCGCTTCCTCGAGATGGTCGCTCCGTTTGTGCATCCGTCGATGGACTACAAGCTCCTGACCGGTCTGCGGGGTCAGTTCGAGGTCCGGCCGGAGTTCGTCTCGCCGCGAGAGGTGCTCGTCCCCGCCGATGTGCTTGATGTCCACGTCAAGCCCAAGACGCGTTCGATGCGCAAGTTTGACATCGAGGTCGGCGGCACCCACAACTACTTCGTCGACGGCGTCATGGTCCACAACAGCCCGGAGACGACCACCGGCGGCAAGGCGCTGAAGTTCTATGCGTCGGTGCGCCTGGACGTGCGGCGGATCGAGACTCTCAAGGACGGCAACGAGCCGGTCGGCAACCGCACCCGCGTCAAGGTCGTCAAGAACAAGGTCAGCCCGCCCTTCAAGCAGGCCGAGTTCGACATCCTCTACGGCATGGGTATCTCGCGCGAGGGTGGCCTGATCGACATGGGTGTCGACCAGGGCTTCGTGCGCAAGTCCGGCGCCTGGTACACCTACGACGGCGACCAGCTCGGCCAGGGCAAGGAGAATGCCCGGACCTTCCTGAAGGACAACCCGGATCTGGCCGATGAGTTGGAGAAGCGGATCAAGGAGAAGCTCGGCGTCGGGCCGCGGGTGGATGCCCCGGCGGAAGGTGCCGAGGTCCCGGTCGAGTTCTGATGACCGACCACACACCGGCCGATCTGTCCGCGCTCCGCGCGGCGATCGGCCGGATCGAGGCCGGCGGGATGCCACACCACAGCCCGCCCGGGTCGTCGCCGGACGCCACTCCGTCCGGCGACGACCCAACTCAGCCCGCACGCGATGACGAGGAGCCGCACCCCGCCTCGCGGGGAGAGGCAGCCCGCGACCCGCACGCCGTGGCGAAGGCGATCGTGTTGCGGCAGTTGACGAATTCGCCGAAAACCCGTGCCGAGCTGGAGGAGGCGCTCGCCAAACGCGACTGCGATCCGCTGGTGGCCAAGGACGTCCTCGACCGACTCACCGAGGTCGGCTTGGTCGACGATGCCGCCTATGCGCAGATGTTCGTCCGCTCCAAGCAGCGCCGCAGCGGACTGGCCGCGTCGGCGCTGCGGCGAGAATTGCGGGCCAAAGGGGTCGACCCGGACACGGCGGGCGCGGCCGTCGACGACGTCTCCCCGGCGCTGGAAGAGGAGCGCGCCCGCGAATTGGTCCGCTCGCGCCTCAAACGCCTCCACGGCCTCGACCGGGCCGTCCAGGTGCGACGCCTCGCCGGGCTGCTCGCCCGCAAGGGCTATCCGTCGGGGATGGCCAGCAAGATCATCTTCGACGAGATCGACCAAACTGCCGAGCACGCCCGCGACTGACCTCGCTCCCCTCGTGTTATGGTCACTATGACTTAAACCAACGAGGGCTCGACCCACGCGAACGTGGCCGAGCGCAGTGGCTGTGTGAGCGAAGGGGCGACATGGCGAAGACGCAGGCGCCGAGGAGCACGGCGGCCCGGCAACCCGCGGGCGCGAGCCCGGGCATGCTGACCGACCGCTACGAGCTGACGATGTATTCCTCGTTCGTCGAGGACGGCAGCGTCGACAACCACTCCGTCTTCGAGGCCTTTGCCCGACGCCTCCCGCCGGGCCGGCGCTACGGCCTGCTTGCCGGCCTCGGCCGGCTGATCCCGATGATCGCCGGCTTCGGCTTCACCGACGACGAACTCGCCTTCCTCCAAGCCACCGGGGCCATCACCACCAGGGCCGCCGACCGGCTCGCGAACTTCCGTTTCAGCGGGGACATCACCGCATACCCCGAAGGCGAGACCTATGTGCCGGGCAGCCCGGTCCTGACGGCTGAAGGGCCGCTGGGGGAGTGCCTCCTTCTGGAGACCCTGGTGCTGTCGGTGCTCAACCACGACATCGCCGTCGCCAGCGCCGCCGCCCGCATGGTGACCGCCGCGCGCGGCCGGCCGATCATCGAGATGGGCAGTCGCCGTACCCACGAGCAGGCTGCCATCGCCGCCGCGCGCGCCGCCTATCTCGCCGGCTTCGACACCACCAGCAATCTCGCCGCCGGCCATCTCCACGGCATACCGGTCGTCGGCACCGTGGCCCACGCCTTCATCCTCGCCCACGACAGCGAGCGCGACGCCTTCGCCAGCCAGGTGGCGGCCCTCGGCGCCGGCACAACGCTGCTCGTCGACACCTTCGACATCGAGCAGGGCATCCGCACCGCCGTGGAGGTCGCGGGCCCCGAACTCGGTGGCATCCGCATCGACTCCGGTGACCTGGACGTCGAATCACGCAGGGCCAGAACGCTTCTGGACGAGCTGGGTGCCACCAAGACGCGCATCGTCGTGACCAGCGACCTCGACGAATATGTCATCACCGCCCTCGGCGCGGCCCCCATCGACGGCTTCGGCGTCGGCACCCGGGTCGTCACCGGCTCGGGACATCCGACGGCCGGGATGGTCTACAAACTCGTCGCCGTCAGCGATCGCCCCGGCGCCGAGGCCCCCCTGCGGCCCGTGGCCAAGAAGGCCAGCGGCAAGGGCTCGGCCGGCGGCCGCAAGACGGCATACCGGCTGCCCGACGGCAGCGAGCACTTCCGGCTCGACGGCGTCATCCCCGACGGGGGCCGGCCGGTGCAGGTGCCGGTCATCCGCGGCGGCGAGATGGTCCACGAGCCCAGTCTCGCCGAGGTCCGGGCCCATGCGGCCGCGGCCATCGCCGCGCTACCGCCAAGCGCCCACGAGGTCGCGGACGGCGAGCCCTACACCACCGCAATGGAGGAGGAGTGACGATGAGCTCGACCGCACTACTCGTCGTTGACGTGCAGAACGACTTCGTCGAAGGGGGCTCGCTCGCCGTCACCGGCGGCCGGGCCGTCGCCGGGGCGATCGTCGACCACATCGATCGGTATGCCGGCCACTACCGGCTGATCGTCGGCTCACGCGACTGGCACTCGCCCGAGACCGACAACGGCGGCCACTTCGCGACAGCGGGTGACCCCGACTTCGCCGCGACCTGGCCCGCCCACTGCGTCGCCGGCACGCCGGGGGCTGAGTATGCCGAGCCCCGGCTCGCCGAGCGACTCACCCATCACGTGCGCAAGGGGATGGGCGCGCCGGCCTACTCGATGTTCGAAGGCATCACCGACGACCACCGCACATTGGCGGATCTGCTTGCGGCAGAAAGGATCGACGAGGTCGACGTGGTCGGCATCGCCACGGATCATTGCGTCCGCGCGACGGCGCTCGACGCCGCTCGGGCCGGCTTGCGCACCACGGTCCTGCTGCCGCTGACGGCCGGGGTCGCGCCGGAGTCCACCGAGGCGGCGTTGACCGAACTCGTGGCGACCGGAGTGGAGGTGGCCCGATGAGCGATCACCCGCCCTTTGCCGTCACGGTCGACCTCGCGGTCTTCACCATCCACGAAGGCACCCTCGCCGTCCTCCTTGTCCGCCGCGGGGAGGATCCCTTCGCCGGCCACTGGGCTTTGCCGGGTGGCTTCGTCGAGATCGACGAGGACGCGGCCACCGCCGCCTGGCGCGAACTCGCCGAGGAGACCGGGCTCGAGCGCTTCTCCGGCCACTTGGAGCAACTCGCCACCTACTCCCGCCCCGACCGCGACCCGCGCATGCGCGTGGTCTCAGTGGCCCACGTCGCCTTCGCTCCCGGGCTCGCCCGGCACGTCCCGACCGCCGGGTCGGACGCCGCGGCCGCACGGTGGTGGCCGGTGGAGGACCTCGGCCTGGACGGCGCGGACGAGACGAGCGTCGAGCTCGCGTTCGACCACGCCGAGATCCTCCGCGACGCCCTGGAGCGGGTCCGGTCGAAGATCGAATACACTACTCTCGCAGCGCAGTTCGTCGAGGAGCCGTTCACGCTCGCCGACCTGCGGAGGGTGTATGCCGCGGTCTGGGGCGCGGCGCCCGACCTCGGCAACTTCCGGCGCAAGGTGCTCTCGACGCCTGGTTTCGTCGTCGCGACCGAGGACCGCGACAGCGGCGACGGCCGCTCGGGCCGCCCGGCCCTGCTCTATCAGCGCGGCCCCGCGACAGCGCTCCAGCCCGCCATGCTCCGCCCCGACGACACCGGCGCCGGCTGAGGTTGCCACGTCGGCGCAGCAGGCTCGCACTAGGCCCCGGCGTCGATGAACTCCAGCCGGTTGCCGAAGGGGTCGTCGGTGTGGAAGCGCTTGGTTCCCGGGATCTCGTCGGACCAGCGCACGGCATACCCGGCGTCCTCGAGCCTGGTCGCGAGCGCGTCGAGACCGGCGATGAGGATTCCCGGGTGCGCCTTCCTGGCGGGGGCGAAGGGCTGCTCGACGCCCATGTGCATCTCGAGCCCGCCGCCCGGTGCGCGGGACCAGCACCCCCCGCGGGCGGCCATGACCGGCGGTTTCGGCACCTCGGCAAAGCCGAGAAGCTCGACCCAGAACGCACGAGCGGAATCCTCCCCACCCACGGGAATGGCCACCTGGACGTGGTGCACACGCTCGAAGACGACGTCACTCATGAGCCAAGCCTCTCAGGCCGTCGCGCCGACCTCCCTCACGCCACGAAGCCCCCGGGGCGTGGCGGATGCGTCAGCGCGGTCACGCCGCCGGCGCGCAACTCCTCAGCGGCGCGGGCCAGCCGCGCGACGGCATCGGTCATGACGGCCGGAGCGGCGACATAGGGGATCCGGATGAACCGCTCGAAGCCGCCCACGGGCGCGAACTGCGGACCCGCCGCCACCAGCAGGCCGGCTTCCGCGGCGGCAAGGACCAGGCCCCCGACGGGCAGATCACCCATGTCCACCCACAAGGTCAGGCCACCGCGCGGCACGACGAAGCGCGCGTGCGGCAGGTGCGTCCCTACCGCCTCGACCGTGGCGTCGCGGGCCGCGAGCAGTTCGGTGCGGCGCGCCGCGGGCAGCCCGTCATGGGTCACGAGCAGATGCATCAACACGAGTTGCTCGAGGATCGGCGCCCCGAGATCCAAGGTGGCCCGGGCGGAGACCACACGCGAAGCCAGCGCCGTCGGCACCCGGATCCACCCGATCCGCAACCCACCCCAGAAGACCTTGGCCGCCGATCCCAGCACGATGGCGCCGGGGCTGAAGCAGCCGAACGGGCGCGCAGGTGGACCACCGTCGAGGTCGATATCGGCGATGGTCTCGTCGATGATCGGCCGCACATCCGCCGCGGCGAGCAGCCCGGCCAGCCGCTCCCGTCCGCTGTCGTCAAGGAGCGCCCCAGTGGGGTTGTGGAAGTCCGGGATCAGGTATGCCGCGCTCGCGCCGCTGGCCGGCACGATCCGTGCCGCCTCGTCGAGATCCCACCCGGCCGCGTCGACCGGGATCGCCACCGCACGGGCGCCCTCCATCGCCAGCGCCGCCATCGCGTTGGGATAGCTCGGGCTCTCCAGCAGCACCCGCTGGCCGCGGGTGAGCAGCGCCCGCGAGATGACGGCCAGTCCCGCAACCGCGCCCGAGGTGACGATGATCTGCTCCGGCGTGGTCGCCAGCCCGCGCCGGGTGAAGCGCTCGGCGATGACGGCTCGCAGGTCCAGCAGGCCGACGGGGGCATATCCGTTGTCGCCGAGGTAGCTGGGCAGATCGGCCAGGGCGGCGGCATACGCCTCCAGGATTCCGGCGGGGGCCCGCGTTGCCGCACACGTCAGATCGATCGCATCCGGCGCGAGATCCGTGGCGGGGGAGAGCACCCGGCTCGCCGCGGCCAGGCGGCCCGGCACGACGGCGATCGACCCCGACCCGCGCCGGGTCTCGAGGTAGCCGCGTTCGGCCAGCACCGCATACGCGCTGGTCACGGTCGTGCGCGAGCACCCGAGCGCCCCGGTCAGCTCGCGCTCACTCGGCAGCCGGGTGCCCGAGACGAGCCGGCCGTCGGCCAGCAGGGTCATGATCGCGGCGGCGAGGGAGCGGTATGCCGGTCGCGCGAGCGCTCCGTCGCCGACGAGGCGGGCGAGCCGGGGGGCCGACACGGCGGGCGTCATACGGGCCACTGTCGCACAAGTGGCTATAGAAAGACAGTCCACTTCGCGCCACACTCGTGATCATGTCGCCGATCCACCTCGCCCGCCGCGGCCTCGCCCGCCGCGTGGAGCTCGTGCCGATGTCTCCGGTGCAGCAGTTGCGTGCCGGGCGGATCACCCACCGCCTGACCCAGCTCCTCGTCGGCTTGACCCTCTACGGCGTCTCGATGGCGATGCTGCTGCGGAGCACTCTCGGACTCGACCCGTGGGACGTCTTCCACCAGGGTGTGCAAAGCCACTGGGGCGTGAGTTTCGGGACCGTCGTCATCGTGACGAGCTTCGTGGTCCTGCTGCTGTGGATACCCCTCCGCCAGTGGCCCGGCCTCGGGACGATCCTCAACTCCATCGTCATCGGCCTGGCCACGGATGCGACCTTGCGCATCCTGGACGCGCCGACCGGCCTTCTGGGCCGTTCGGCGCTGCTGCTCGGCGGCATCGTCGCCAATGGCTTGGCGGGGGCGCTCTACATCGGCAGCCAGTTCGGACCAGGGCCCCGCGATGGTTTGATGACCGGGCTGGCCCGGCGCACCGGCCGCTCGCTGCGCCTGGTGCGCACCAGCCTGGAACTGACCGTCCTATTGCTCGGCTGGTTGCTCGGCGGGACAGTCGGCATTGGCACAGTGCTTTATGCACTGCTCATCGGGCCAATCGTGCAGTTCTTCCTTCCGATATGTACGGTGCGGCTTCGCCAACCTCAGCCAACGGTCGTAACTGCGACAGCCGGAGCCGGCGACTGAAATCGCCGGCTCCGGCTGCTCCGCTGTGATTAGCCGGATGCTGAAATTCAGCTCTGGAGGCCGAGAGCCTCGATGATCTTGGTGACATCAGTGGCATCCACACCGGCCGAAGAGACGGCGGTCGTGATCTTCTCGACCAGGTTGTCGGCGGTGTAGGGGCCGGCGTTCTCGATCCCCTGGGCAACGCTCTGGGCGTTCGCGACGCCCGCGTCCGTCAGCTTGGTGGTCATCTCATCGAAAGACGGCACGGTGATCTCGGTGCCCGTCGCCGTGGCGCTGTCGGTCGTGGTGTCCGCGGGCTCGTCGTCATTGTCCATGGCGCGCCAGCCGAGCCACCGGGCGAGCGCCGCAAGGAGCGGCAGGAGCAGCCACAGCGGGTTGAAGCCCTTGCGCTCCTCGACGGCGGTGGCGCCGGGGGTGTAGGTGGTGCGGGTCTCGGTGTGCTGCACCGGCACCTCACGCGCAGCGACGTTGCGATCGGCATCGTCGTAGCCGTAGGTCTTGGTGGATCCTTGATTAGGCCTTGGAAACCGTAAGGGGTCGACCCCGGGCTATTCGCTCTAAGAGTTCAAAGGGTTTCTCAAGAGGGCGTAACAGCTCTCTGCGGCGGAGCAGGGTGCACCCTTTCGGGTGGAGGAATTGTCAAGACCTGTGGATTGGTGTGTCATGAGGCGAGTTGGTCATCTCCGTTCTGGTTGTCTCGTTCGACGAGTTCGCCTTTCTCGAAGCGTGCGCCGGCTCGGACGAGGGCGACCAGGTGGGGCGCGTTGACGGCGCGCCAGCGCCGCTGCGCGGACTCGATCAGCTTGAACGCCATGGCGATCCCGGCGGCTCGGGTGCCGGGGCCTT
>Ga0209793_1000130_pt1 | contig 136281 bp, 109 predicted proteins | sample EBPBio122009_DNA_FD_185863 | JGI IMG/M metagenome (GOLD analysis project Ga0209793, IMG submission 185863) | Wastewater treatment Type I Accumulibacter community from EBPR Bioreactor in Madison, WI, USA - Reactor 1_2/2/2009_ DNA (SPAdes) (version 2) | ecosystem: Engineered > Bioreactor > EBPR...
GACCGACATCATGGCCGAGATCTCGGCAGCCTCGCAGGAGCAGAGCGCGGGCATCGAGCAGGTCAACCAGACCATCGTGCAGATGGACGAGACCACCCAGCAGAACGCGGCCCTGGTGGAAGAAGCCTCCGCCGCAGCGCGTTCGATGGAAGAACAGGCGGAGGCGCTGAACGATGCCGTGTCCAGCTTCCGCCTGGACGGCCACGGCCGCGTCGCGCGCCTGGTCCAGGAGCGTGTCACCCGCATCGCCGCCGGCGGTGCTCCGCGCCCCGTGTCCGAACCGCACGCCTACTGAACCCGCTAAAGAAACCCCGCCCGGGGCCGATCTAGGCCTTGACCGGTTCCGCCCCGGGAACCCGCCCCCTTACCGGCTGCAACAGGAGCCCGACGAATGAGCGACAAGAAGACCCAGGCCGCGGCGAGCGCGGACGAGTTCCTCAGCTTCACCCTGGGAGACGAGCACTACGGGGTGGACATCCTGAAGGTGCAGGAAATCCGCGGCTACGACTCGGTGACCCGCCTGCCCGACGCGCCGGACTACATCAAGGGCGTGATCAACCTGCGCGGCACCATCGTGCCGGTGATCGACCTGCGCCTGAAGCTGCGATTGAAGGAAGCGCGCTACGACGCCTTCACCGTGATGATCGTGCTGAACGTGGAAGACCGCGTGGTCGGCATCGTCGTGGACAGCGTGTCGGACGTGCTGGCGCTGAACGCCGAGCAGATCCGCCCGACTCCCGAGTTCGGTGCCAGCGTCGATACCCGTTTCATCTCCGGCATCGGCACGGTGGACGAACGCATGCTGATCCTGCTCGACATCGAGACGCTGATCGACAGCGCCGACCTTGGCCAGCCGCTGCCGGAACAGGTCGCCGCCTGACCCCGCCGGGCGACCGGCAGGGCGAGGTTTCCCCGGACCGCGGACCGCAAGGCCCGCGGTCTTCGCTTTTTTACGCGCCCCGATCCCCGGCATGCGCCTTTCGTCGCAGGGCGCCTCACCTGACTGAAAGTTCCGACGCCGCGGCCGATAACCACAGCGGGACATCTGCGTCCCGCCCTCCTCCCTGCGCACCACCCCCGTCGTCCGAGATCGCCATGACGTTCCCCGCCAAGATCGCCGCCACCCTGTCCTCGCTGCCCCTCAAGCGCCGCTTCCTGATCCAGACCGCCCTGGTCGCCCTGGGGGTCGTGTCGCTCGCCGTCGTCGCGGCACGCATGCAGTACGTGGACCTGAACGCAACGCGCCAGGCCGGACTGAAGGCGCAGACCGACATGGCGCTGGGCGTGATCGAAAGCTACGCGAAGCAGGCCGACGCCGGCGTGCTGGACGAAGCCGACGCGAAGGAACGCGCCCTCGCCGCCCTCGCCGCCATGCAGGCCAACCAGGGCGTGGACTATTTCTTCGTCACCGACGAAGCGCCGACGATGCTGATGCATCCCTCGCGGCCCGACCTGATCGGCAAACCGCTGGACCAGGTGGAAAGCCCGGACGGCAAGCGGATCTTCCCGGAGTTCGTGCGGGTGGCACGCGCCGGCGGCGGCCATGTCGACTATCGCTGGGCCAAGGCCGGCGAGGACGCCCCCGTTCCCAAGACCTCCTATGCCGCGCTGTACCAGCCCTGGGGCTGGGTGGTCGGCACCGGCGTCTACCTCGACGACACGCAGGCGCAGGCGCTGCAGTTCACCTTCATCATGACGGCGGTCGGTGGCCTGCTGGTGCTGCTGAGCATGGCGATCAGCTGGGTCATCGGCCAGTCGGTGCTGGAGCCCGTGGCACGCGCCCTGTCGGCGATCAAGGGCGTGTCGCGCGGCGACCTGAGCGTGCGCACCGGCCACCATGGCCGCGACGAGGTCGGCCAGATGCTGAAGGCGACCGACGACATGGTGCACATGCTGGAGCGCTTCTCGCACGAGACCCGCGACATGATCCGCCTGCACGGCGCCGAGGACATCAGCCACCGCATGCCGGAGGATTTCCCCGGCGTGTACGGTGAACTGGCCGGCGGCATCAACACCATGATGTTCGAGCACCTGGACGCCTTCCGCGATGCCATCGGCATCCTCGAACGCTACGCCAACGGCGACCTGAGCCAGGACGCGCGCCGGCTGCCCGGCACGCGCGCGTTCCTGCACGAGGCGATGGACGCGGCCAAGCAGAGCCTGCTGGCCATCAATGGCGAGATCAAGCGCCTGGCGCAGGCGGCATCGCTGGGCGATTTCACCGCACGCGGCGACGAGGCCGGCTTCCGCGACGATTTCCGCGACATGGTGCAGGGCCTCAACAGCATGATGGCCACCAGCGACCGCAACCTCGCGCAGCTGTCGTCACTGCTGCGCGCGATCGCCGATGGCGACCTGACGGCACGCATGGAAGGCGACTTCCATGGCGTGTTCGCCACCATGCGCGACGACGCCAACGCCACCGTCGCCCAGCTGACCGACATCGTCGGCCGCATCCAGGATGCCTCCGGTTCCATCAACACCGCCGCAGGCGAAATCGCCAGCGGCAACAGTGATCTTTCCCGTCGCACGGAACAGCAGGCCGCCAACCTGGAAGAAACCGCCGCCTCGATGGAGGAACTGACCTCCACCGTGCGCCAGAACGCCGAGTCGGCCCGCCAGGCCAACCAGCTCGCCATCGGTGCGGCATCCGTTGCTTCGCAGGGCGGCGACGTGGTCGGCAAGGTCGTTACGACCATGACCGACATCGAACAGTCATCGAAGAAGATCGCCGAGATCATCTCGGTCATCGATGGCATCGCCTTCCAGACCAACATCCTGGCGCTCAACGCGGCGGTGGAAGCCGCACGTGCCGGTGAGCAGGGTCGCGGCTTTGCGGTCGTGGCGAGCGAAGTCCGCACCCTCGCCCAGCGCAGCGCCAACGCCGCCAAGGAGATCAAGGGCCTGATCGAGACCTCGGTGGACAAGGTGGCCGACGGCTCGGCGCTGGTGAACCAGGCCGGCGCGACCATGGCCGAGATCGTGGCCAGCGTGCAGCGCGTGACCGACATCATGGCCGAGATCTCCGCAGCCTCGCAGGAACAGAGCGCCGGCATCGAACAGGTCAACCAGACCATCACCCAGATGGACGAAGCGACCCAGCAGAATGCCGCGCTGGTGGAGGAAGCCACCGCCGCCGCCCGTTCGATGGAAGAACAGGCGCAGTCGCTGACCGAGTCGGTATCGGTATTCAAGCTGCAGACCACGGTCAGCGCACCGGTACGCAAGGCGGCCACCGCATCCAGCGTGGCGGCGCCCAGGCCGGCCGCCAGGGCCACCGCACGCACACCGATGGCGCGCAAGCCCGAACCCGCCCTCGCCGACGGCGACTGGCAGGAGTTCTGATCGGCCGCGCGCCGCATGCCTCGCCCGGCCCGTGACCGCGTTCAAGTAACCCGGACACCCGCCGATATGTCACCTGAAGGCACTCTTTCCTGGCTCCCGATGACCGTCGCACTTCCCGCCACCGACGACGCCAGCCACCCGGCCACCATGCACGACAAGGACAGCGCATGCTTCGCCGCACGATGAACGCGCTGACACCCTTGCGCGACGCCCAGGCAGCCGTTGGACCGGCGCAGGACAGCCTCTGGCACGTGCTCGAGCAGTCCGTCGACGCGGCCTTCGTCATCGACAGCCGCCACCGCGTGGTGCTGTTCAATCCGGCCGCGGAAGCCCTGTGGGGCTGCCGGCGCGAGGATGTGCACGGCCTGCCGTTCACCCGACTGCTGGCGGAGCCGCCCGCCGACGGCACTGCCGAGTCCACCCTGTCATCGTTGCTGGGCAGCCATCGCGATGCACTGCTGCGACGGCAGGATGGCAGCGAAAGCGCCTGTTCGGTATCGATGTCGAAGGTCGTCGTCGGCGAACATGTCTTCCATACCGCCTTCGTCCGCGACACCAGCGACCAGCAGCGGCAACTGGCGCGTTTGCGGCAGCTGTCCATCGTGGTGGACAGCAGCGACAACGCGATCTTCATCAGTTCCGCCGACCGCGAGGTCGTCTACGTCAACAGCGGCTTCACCCGCATGCTCGGCTACCGGCTGGAAGAACTGCACGGCGTGAAGCCGGCGCAGCTGCTGTCCGGCCCGCACACCGACGGCAGCCTGGACGAACGCATCAACCGCGCGATGGAGGCCGGTGAGGGCCTGCAGACCGAAGTGCTGCTGTACACCAAGGCCGGTCGCCCGCTGTGGCTGTCCACCGCGATCAATCCCGTGCACGACGAGGACGGATCGCTGCTGGGGCTGGTCAGCGTGCTCAGCGACATCACCCAGACCAAGATGCACCAGGTGCTGCACAACAAGGTGCTGGACGCGCTGGTGCACGAATGGAACGTCGCCGACGTGATGACCCTGATCTGCCGCGAGGTGGAACACATCGCGCCGGAGTTGACGGTGTCCATCATCACCGTCGACAACGAAGGGCTGATGCATGCCCTCGCTTCGCCCAGCATGCCGGAAGCCTGGGCGCGCAAGATCAACGGCCTGCCGATCGGGCCGCGCGCCGGCGTCTGCGGCGTGGCCGCATGGCGTGGCCGCGCCGTGCTGGTCAAGGACATCGCCAGCGATCCGCTGTGCGCCAACACCCGCCACCTGACCACGCCACTCGGCCTGCGCGCGTGCTGGACCCACCCGATCAAGTCCAGCAGCGGCCGCGTACTCGGCACGCTGTCGTTCTACTACCGCGAGAACCGCGGTCCGGAAGAGCTGCACGAACGTCTCGCCGACACCTGCCTGCACCTCTGTTCGCTGACGCTGGAGCGCGAGCAGACCAACGAACGCGTTCACCAGTTGGCGTTCTACGACACGCTGACCGGATTGCCGAACCGCATCATGTTCAGCGCCAAGGCCGAGCAGGCACTGGCCAACGTCGCCCAGACCAACGGCACGGCCGCGGTGCTGTTCATCGATCTCGACCGCTTCAAGCGGGTGAACGACGCGCAGGGGCATGCCGCCGGCGATGGCCTGCTGCGCGATGTCGCCGCGCGCCTCAGCGAGGAACTGGGCGGCATCAACATCGTCGGCCGCCAGGCTGGCGACGAATTCGTCGCCGTGCTGCCGATGTGCAGCGCCGAACAGGCGGGCAGTGTCGCGGAGCGGCTGCTGGGTACGCTCGCCGCGCCCACCAGCGCCGGCCTGATGACGTTGCATCCCAGCGCCAGCATCGGCGTGGCGATGTTTCCGGACGATGGCCGCGACATCGACCTGCTGGTCCGCCACGCCGACATGGCGATGTACCGCGCCAAGCGCGACGGCGGCAGCGGCTTCCGCTTCTTCAGCGTGGACATGAACCGGCTGGCGCAGGAGCGCGTGTCGCTGGAAGCGGCGCTGCGCGACGCCCTGAAGCTGAACCAGTTGGACCTGCACTACCAGCCGCAGGTCGGCGGCGGGACCAGCCGCGAACTCTATGGCGTGGAGGCCCTGCTGCGCTGGCACCATGCCGACCTGGGCGTCATCCCCCCGTCGCGCTTCGTGCCCGTGGCCGAGGAGTGCGGCCTGATCGCCGACCTCAGCCTGTGGGTGCTGCAGCGGGCCTGCGCGCAGATGGCCGACTGGCGCCGCCGCGGCATCGACATTCCGCGGGTGTCGGTGAACATTTCCGCGATCAACTTCCGCGATCCGCAGCTGTCGCTGCAGATCTCCGACCTGCTGGACGAACACGACCTGGCGCCCAGCGACCTGACGCTGGAGATCACCGAAAGCGTCATGCTGGACCCGGATCCCGACGTGCTGGAGAACATCGAGGCCATCTACGTGCTCGGCGTGCGCCTGTCGCTGGACGATTTCGGCACTGGCTATTCCAGCCTCAGCCACCTGCACCGCCTGCCGATCAGCGAACTCAAGCTCGACCAGAGCTTCGTGCGCGACATCGACACGAGCGCCATCGCCCGCACGTTGACCTCGTCGGTGCTGCGCATCGGCGAAAGCCTGGGCATGAAGGTGGTGGCCGAGGGCGTGGAAACCGAATCCCAGCATCGCTTCCTCGCCGAACAGCGCTTCCCCGTCCTGCAGGGCTACCTGTTCTCGCCGCCATTGCCGCCCGGACCGCTGGAGCAGTGGCTGCACGCCCATCCGCATGCCTGCGTGCGCGATGTGGATGTCGTTGCGGACGCCACCGCCACGGCCTGATGCCGCCGTTCCGTGCCGCTGCGCACCCATCACGAAATGTGATGCAGCTCCCAGTCACGTGCATCGCCGCGCATTGATACCTCCGTCAACTCAAGTTTGCGTGTGCGGCGCCGATCTCAGGCGGTGAGCGTTTCCCACTATCCCTGCCCATCCGGAGTTCCTGGCATGAAGATCGCATCCGTCCTGACCCTGTCCATCGCCGTCGTCGGCGCCGCCCTGCTGATGCCTGCCGCCCCGGCCAGCAGCCAGTCGCAGATCGACAACGCGATTCCGGCCGACATGGCGCCGCGCTTCACCGGCAAGGCCGGCACCGTCTGCGGCAAGGTCGGCAAGGCCCGTTTCGCCGAGAACACCGAAGGCACCCCGACGTTCCTGTACATGGGCGGCAACTTCCCGCGCCACACCTTCACCGCGCGCATCCCGGGCGACGCCCGCGCCAAGTTCAAGCCGGCGCCGGAAGAACTGGAAGGCAAGGACGTCTGCGTGATCGGCAACATCGAGCGCGACCAGTCGCGCGCCGAGATCGTAGTGAGCTCGCCGTCGAACCTGAAGCTGGCCACGATCCGCTGATCCCGCGGTCCGTTCCACGGGCAGGGCGTCATCGACGCCCCGCCCTGCCCCGGTTGCACCTGAGAGCGGCGCGGCGCGCGCCCCGGTAAAGGAAAAGAATCCCATGCAGCGGATCAAGAATTTCAAACTGACGACGAAGATGATGCTCGCCTTCGGTGTCGTGCTGGCCCTGATGCTGGTCCAGGGCATCGCCGCCTTCGTCGGCCTGAATTCCCTCAACGGCGTCACCAGCCAGGTTACCGACAACGTGCTGCCCAGCGTGAAAGCCGCCGGCGACCTGCGCGGGATGATTGGCGAGTACCGCACCACCACGTATCGCCAGCACGTGCGGGCCAGCGACGCCATCAAGGCCGAGGCCAAGGCAGGCGCCGCCCAGCAGGAGAAGGAGATCGATGCGGCTATCAAGGAGTACGCCAAGCTGGTGGCGACAGCCCAGGAAAAGAAGGCCTATGACCTGTTCCTGAAGGAATGGACGGCGGCCAAGCAGTCCTATGCCGACGTGCAGGAAATGCTCGACCTCGGCCTGCCGGACGATGCGGTGGACACGTTCATCGGCGCGACGCGCGACCAGCACACCAAGACCGCCAACGCACTGACCGCGCTCATCACGATCGTCGACAACGAAGCGAAGGAGGCCAACATCAATGCCGACAGAACCTTCACCGCCAGCAGCACGCTGATGATCGTCATGCTGCTGGCCGGCATCGTCGGCGGCCTGGCCCTGGCGTGGTTCTTCGCCCGTGCCATCGCCAACGCCGTCGGTGAGGCCGTGCGCGTGGCCAACGACGTCTCCGCCGGCAAGCTGGACGGCAAGATCGACACCAGCCGCTCGGACGAAGTCGGCCAGCTGCTCACCGCCATGCAGCGCATGCAGACGCAGGTGCAGTCGGTGATCGCCGCACAGAGCGAGATGGCCACGCGCCACGACGAAGGCCAGATCAGCTACCGCATGGACGACAGCGCGTTCCCCGGCGAGTACGGCCGCATGGTGCGCGACACCAACGCGCTGGTCGCCTCGCACCTGCAGGCGATCGGCGATGCGCTGAAGATCATGCAGCGCTACTCGATCGGCGACCTGAGCCTGGACATGCCGAAGCTGCCGGGCGAGAAAGCCAACCTGACCGAGACGATGGACGCCACCAAGGCCAACCTGTCGGCGATCAATGCGGAGATCAAGCGCCTGGCCATGGCGGCCTCGTCCGGCGACTTCAGCCAGCGCGGCGACGTGGACAAGTACCAGTACGACTTCCGCGACATGATCGACGGCCTGAACCAGTTGATGGAGACGACCGACGAGAACCTGGCTGAAGTGTCGGAACTGCTGCAGGCGATCGCCCGCGGCGACCTGACGGCACGCATGGAAGGCGACTTCCATGGCGTGTTCGCCACCATGCGCGACGACGCCAATGCCACCGTCGCCCAGCTGACCGACATCGTCGGCCGCATCCAGGATGCGTCCAGTTCGATCAACACTGCTGCCGGCGAGATCGCCAGCGGCAACTCCGACCTGTCGCGCCGTACCGAACAGCAGGCCGCCAACCTGGAAGAAACCGCCGCCTCGATGGAGGAACTGACCTCCACCGTGCGCCAGAACGCCGAGTCGGCCCGCCAGGCCAACCAGTTGTCGATCGGCGCCGCCGGTGTCGCATCGCAAGGTGGCGAGGTGGTCGGCAAGGTCGTCACCACGATGCGCGACATCGAGCAGTCGTCGAAGAAGATCGCCGACATCATCTCGGTCATCGACGGCATCGCCTTCCAGACCAACATCCTGGCGCTGAACGCCGCGGTGGAAGCGGCACGTGCCGGCGAACAGGGCCGCGGCTTCGCGGTCGTGGCGAGCGAAGTGCGCACCCTCGCCCAGCGCAGCGCGAACGCCGCCAAGGAGATCAAGGGCCTGATCGAAACCTCGGTCGACAAGGTCACGGACGGTTCCAAGTTGGTGAACCAGGCCGGCGCCACGATGGGCGAGATCGTCGCCAGCGTGCAGCGCGTGACCGACATCATGGCCGAGATCTCCGCCGCCTCGCAGGAACAGAGCGCCGGTATCGAACAGGTCAACCAGACCATCACCCAGATGGACGAGACCACGCAGCAGAACGCCGCGCTGGTGGAGGAAGCCTCCGCTGCCGCCCGTTCGATGGAGGAGCAGGCGCAGGCGCTCAGCGAATCGGTGTCGGTGTTCAAGCTGCACGCCCATGCCGCGCCGACGGCGGCGGCCAAGCCCGCCAAGGCCGCGCCCGCAAGCACCCCGGCCAAGGCGGTGGTGCGCGTGGCCACGCCCGCCAGGCTGGAACCGGCACTGGCGGACGGCGACGACTGGCAGGAGTTCTGAGGCACGCGGCTTGCCTCAGTCCGGCCGATGATCGATGCGCCGTCCTGGTGACGGTGCATCGTTCGAGTACTCCATCAGTACCCGCTCTTTCGAGACGCCCATGTCCGTCAGTACCCGCTCCCTTGCCCCGGCTACCGCGACCCGACGGACCGCTGCCCTCCCCGCCCGCGATGATGCCCTTGCCGCAGGTGCGCGCGATTTCGAATTCGACGACCGGGATTTCCGCCGCGTCGTCGAGCTGATCCGGCAACGTGCCGGCATCGCCCTGGCCGACGGCAAACGCGACATGGTCTACGGCCGGCTCTCGCGCCGCCTGCGCGCGCTCGGCCTGCGCAGCTTCAAGGACTACCTGGACACGCTGGAACGCGATGGCGGCGACGAGTGGCAGGCATTCACCAATGCGCTGACCACCAACCTCACCTCGTTCTTCCGCGAGCCGCACCATTTCGAGCGGTTGCAGGAAGAACTGGCCAAGCGCCGGCACGACGGCCCGCTGAAGCTCTGGTCCTGCGCCGCCTCCACCGGCGAGGAGCCCTACTCGATCGCGATCTCCGCCTGCGAGGCCTACGGCACACTGACACCGCCGGTACGCATCCTGGCCACCGACGTCGACACCCAGGTGCTGGCTACCGGCGAGCGCGGGATCTATCCGGTCGAGCGCATCGCCGGCCTGGACGATGCGCTGAAGCGGCGCTACTTCCAGCGCGGCAGCGGACCGAACGAGGGCAAGTGCCGCGTGCATCCGGCCCTGCGCCAGATGATCGACTTCCGCCCGCTCAACCTGCTGGCGCCGCGCTACGACGTGGCCGGCCCGTTCACGGCGGTGTTCTGCCGCAACGTGATGATCTATTTCGACAAGCCGACCCAGCGCGGCATCCTCACGCGCCTGGTGCCGCACCTGGCCGACGACGGCATGCTGTACACCGGCCATTCGGAAAACTACCTGCACGCGGCCGACATCATCCAGCCCTGCGGCCGCACGCTGTACCGCCGCGCCGGGGCCGCCGCATGAGCGCCGCCGCGGCCGCCTTCGCCGATGGCAGCGTGATGCGCTACCACGACATCCGCTTCAAGACCGCCGCCGCCAAACTGCTGCCAACGCAGTACCTCGTGGTCGACGACCACACGGCGCTGGTCACCGTGCTCGGCTCGTGCGTGGCCGCCTGCATCCGCGACCCGCTGCTGAAGCTGGGCGGCATGAACCACTTCCTGCTGCCCGACGGCAACGTCGGCGACGGCGCGCCCGCGCGCTACGGCAGCTATGCGATGGAACTGCTGATCAACGACCTGCTCAAGCGGGGCGCCGCGCGCAACCGGCTGCAGGCCAAGGTGTTCGGCGGCGCCAATGTGCTGAAGGGCTTCACCAGCAATCCGGTGGGAACGCGCAACGCCGAATTCGTCCGCCGCTACCTGGACGCCGAGCGCATCCCGGTGGTGGCCGAGGACCTGCGCGGCATCCACCCGCGCAAGGTCTGGTATTTCCCCGACACCGGCCGCGCGGTCGTGCAGCGCCTGCCGCACGCGCACGATGCCGAAGTGCTGGCAGCCGAATCCGCCGCCCGCGCCCGCCTGTCCAGGGCTCCTGTCACCGGGGGCGTGGAGCTGTTCTGATGAGTACGTCCCCTTGCCGCGTGCTGATCGTCGACGACTCGGCGGTCGTGCGCCAGATCCTGACCGAAATCCTGTCCCGCGACCCCGGCATCGAGGTCGTCGGCGCCGCTGCCGATCCGCTGCTGGCCCGCGACAAGATCAAGCGCCTCAATCCGGACGTGATGACGCTGGACGTGGAAATGCCGCGCATGGACGGGCTGGCGTTCCTCGAGAACGTCATGCGGCTGCGGCCGATGCCGGTGGTGATGATCTCGTCGCTGACCGAGCGCGGCGCCGACACCACGCTGCAGGCGCTGGCGCTGGGCGCGGTGGACTTCGTCTCCAAGCCGAAACTCGATGTCGCCAGCGGCCTGCAGGCGTATTCCGACGAGATCATCGCCAAGGTCAAGACTGCGGCGAAGGCGCGCGTGCGCCCGCTGGCGCGCACCGGCGCGCCGCGCGTGAACCTGGATGCCGCGCTACCGGCGCCGCCCGCGCTGCGTTTCCGCACCACCGACCGGCTGATCGCCATCGGTGCGTCCGCCGGCGGCACCGAAGCATTGCGCGTGGTGCTGGAGCAGATGCCCGCCGACGCACCCGCCATCGTGCTGACCCAGCACATCCCCGCCGGGTTCAGCCGCGCCTTCGCCGAACGCCTGGACCGTCATTCGGCGATGGCCGTGCGCGAGGCCAGCGACGGCGAAGCCATCCTGCCCGGCCACGCCTACCTGCCGCCCGGCGGCCAGCACATGCGGGTCATCCGCGACGGTGCGCGCTGGCGCTGCCGCGTCGACGACGGCCCGGCCGTGAACCGGCACAAGCCGGCGGTCGACGTGCTGCTCCGCTCCGTCGCGCAGAGCGCCGGTGGCAATGCGGTCGGCGCCATCCTCACCGGCATGGGCGACGACGGCGCACGTGGCCTGCTGGAAATGAGCCAGGCCGGCGCCCCCACGCTGGTGCAGGACGAAGCGAGCAGCGTGGTCTGGGGCATGCCCGGCGCCGCGATGCGGCTGGGCGCGGCCAAGGAAGCCCTGCCGCTGGAACGCATCGCCCAGCGCCTGCTCGACCTGGCGGCGGCGATCGCCTGAGCCTTCGGGATTCTCTCCTGTGGGAGCGACTGTAGGAGCGACGTAAGTCGCGACCGCGCGCCAACCCGTTCCCGGATATTCGCCGCAGACAAGAAGCAGTGATGGGCGGAGATTCCACCCCATGCAGGTCACCGGCCTCTCCCTGCTGCGGTCGCGACTCACGTCGCTCCTACAACAAGCAGCAACGGTGGTCACAGATCTCCTGTCACGCAAAAACCGGCGGATTTCCCGCCTAAAGAGCCGTTCGCCACGGCCGATACTCATCAGTGAGCTTCATCAGAGAGCACCCATGTATTCGCGCATCCTGGTTCGTCTGGCGGCACCCCTCATCCTGACCCTGCTGTTCCCGCTGTCGGTCGGTCTCGACTGGCCCAACGCCCTGCAATGGGCCTTGCTGACATCGCTGACGCTGGCCTGGCTGATCTTCGCCTGGCTGACCGTCGTCAACTCGCACCAGATCTCCCCTGAGCACGCCAGCGTCGTGCGCGAGCAGGATGCCCTGCTGACCGAGCTGCGTCGCTTCGTCAACAACGAGATCGAGGGCTCGCGCAGCGAGATCGACCGTGCCCGCGAACTGATCCGCGAGGCGGTCAGCAACCTCGGCGGCAGTTTCGATGCGATGAACCGCAAGTCGCGCGAACAGAGCGCGGCGATCTCGCGCATCATCGACCGCAACGGCGAGGGCGACCGCGCCGGCGTGGACGTGGCCCGCTTCGCCCAGAACGCCAGCCAGCGCATGGAACAGCTGGTCGAGGCGCTGGAACAGGTCGCCGGCCAGAGCGGCACCACCGTGCACCACATCGACGACATGGCACAGCACCTGGACGGCATCTTCTCGCTGCTCGAGGACGTCAAGTCGATCGCCGACCAGACCAACCTGCTGGCGCTGAACGCGGCGATCGAAGCGGCGCGCGCCGGCGAAGCCGGTCGCGGCTTCGCGGTGGTGGCCGACGAGGTGCGCAACCTGTCCGAGCGCTCCACCGCCTTCAACGAGCAGATCCGCAAGCTGGCCCACAGCTCGAAGGAATCCATCGCCAAGGTACGCGACACCGTGTCCAACATGGCCTCGCGCGACCTGGACCGTTCGCGGGAGGCCCGCTCGGAAGCCGCCGGCATGCTGAACCAGGTCGCGGCGATCAACGCCTCGCTGGGCGACGGCATGCGCGAGGTCTCGCTGTGCGGCCACGCCATCGATGCCAGCGTCGCCGATGCCGTGCGTTCGCTGCAGTTCGAGGACATCGCCACGCAGTCGCTGGGCAGTGCCAACACCCACCTGGACCGCCTGACCGCGATCAACAAGGAAGCCCTGGCCCTGCAGGAACTGCTGCACCGCACCGGCGGCGCCACCGACAACGAATTGCTCAGCGCGCTGCGCCTGATCGGCAACCGCCTGCGCGACCAGCGCACCGAGTGGGAGCGTCCGCCGCACAAGCCGGTCGCGCAGCAGAACATGGGCGCAGGCACGGTCGAGCTGTTCTGACCCACCCATCCCGGCAGAAGCACACGATGGGGCGGCCAGCGATGGTCGCCCTTTCGCGTTCAGGCCCGCGCAGCGCCATCACCCCGCGGCATGGCTGGCATACTGCCGACGGTCCCGCTCCCGCATCGCCCATGTCGACGTCTCCTTCCTCCGACCTGCTGCTGCAATTGTTCCGCCTGCAGGAAGCCGAGCGCCATCGTGTCGGTCGCGCCCTGCACAACCAGGTCGGCCAGGCGCTGTCGGCGATCCGGATGGGCGCGCACCTCGTGCAGTCGGAAGACGATGCCGACGTGCGCGCGGAAGACCTGCAGGAGATCATCCGCGCCAGCGACGAGGCCGTCGCCATCGTGCGCGACCTGCACGCCACGCTGCACCCGCCACAGCTGGATTCCATCGGGCTGGATGCCGCGCTGCGCGCCGAGCATGAGCGCCTGTTCGCCAATGGCACGGTGGCCCTGGCGCCCTTGCCGCATGCGCCCGCGGCGGACACCGCACTGGTGGCGTTCCGCATCGCGCAGGCACTGATGCGCGCCATCGCACAGGCAGGCGGCACGCCTTCGCTGGCACTGGCGGGCGACGCCGATGCCGCCGGCGACCTCACCCTGGCGGTGGACGCCGATACCGCGCACGACATGACCGGACTGCCCCTGCTGCAGGCGCTGGCCATCGCCGCTGGCGGTGGCCTCGACGGCGGCGGCACGCGCTGGCGACTTCGCCTACCCTATGCGGCCACGTCCGCGACACCTGCCGATCCCGCGTGAACACCGAGCACGCCCACCTGCCCCGCCTGCCGCGCCTCGGCGCCGGCGAACCCGACCTGCAGCGCATGGTCGACATCGCCACGGCCGACGGGACGCCGTTGATGCTGCTGTACATCGACATCGACCATTTCCGCTCGATCAACGAGAACATGGGCGTGGAGGTCGGCGACGAGGCGCTGGCCATCCTCAGCGATCGGCTGCAGCGCGCGCTGGGACCCGAGTCGCGCGCCTGGCGCCACGGCAGCGACGAGTTCATCGTGGCCGTGCCGCGCCTGCCCGGTACGCTGCCGCCGGAGCGCTTCGGCGACCTGCTGCGCGAGCAGATCGAACTGCCGATGACGGTCCTGCCGTACACGCTGTTCCTGACCGGCACGCTCGGCGTGGCACTGTGCCCGGAACATGCCGATACCGCATCCGGCCTGCTGCAATGCGCGGAAAGCGCGATGGAACAGGCCAAGCACGAAGGCATGAACCTGGTGCGCCTGTACCGCCGCGGCGCCGCGATCACCGCGCGCAGCGACAGCATCATCGCGCGGCAGATCGTCAACGCCATCCACCACAACGAGTTGCGCCTGTTCTACCAGCCGCAGATCAACGCGCACGACGGCCGCGTGGTCGGCATGGAGACGCTGCTGCGCTGGTACTCGCCCGCGCTCGGCCTGCTGGTGCCGGAACGCTTCATGCACGTGGCCGAGAAGCTCGGCGTGATCGTGCAGATCGGCGACTGGGTGCTGCGCAACGCGTTCAAGCAGGCCCGCGTGTGGCGCGACTGGGGCTTCGACGACTTCGAGATCGCCGTCAACGTCTCCACGCTGCAGTTGCTGCGCCCCAGCTTCGTCTCCGAAGTGCTGGAAGCGATGCAGGAGGCCGGCATCCCGCCGCAGATGGTGGTGCTGGAAGTCCGCCAGAACGCGCTGGCCAAGGACATGAACCTGGTCCACCGCACGCTGGCGCAGCTGCACCGCGAAGGCGTGCGGCTGACGCTGGACGACTTCGGCATGGGCGATTCCAACCTGGATTCGCTGGTGCGCTTCTCGGTGGACAAGATCAAGATCGACCGCAACTTCGTGAAGGGCGTGCCGTCCGGCAACCGCGAAGTCGCCATCACCTGCGCCATCATCGCGATGGGCCACCAGCTGGGCATGAAGGTCATCGCGCACGGCGTGGAGACCGACACGCAGCTCGGCTTCCTGCGCCGCAACCAGTGCGACATGTTCCAGGGCCACCTCTTCGGCGAACCGATGTCGGCCGAGGACGCCGGTGCCGTGCTGCGCCGCCGCTACCTGCGCGCGGACGCCTTCGCCGCCACCAAGCCCGACCGCACGCTGCTGCTGCTGGACGACGAGGAGAACATCCTGCGCTCGCTGGTGCGCCTGTTCCGCCGCGACGGCTACCGCATCCTCGCCGCCAGCAACGTCACCGATGCGTTCGAACTGCTGGCGACCAACGACGTGCAGGTCATCCTGTCCGACCAGCGCATGTCGGACATGAGCGGCACCGAATTCCTCGGCCGCGTGCGCCTGCTGTATCCGGATACCGTACGGCTGGTGCTGTCCGGCTATACCGACCTGGCCACGGTGACCGAAGCGATCAACCGCGGCGAGATCTACCGCTTCCTGACCAAGCCGTGGAACGACGACGACCTGCGCGAACACATCCGCCAGGCCTTCACCACCTACGAGAACCAGCCGCACCACCGCGCGCATGCCTGACAGCGGCACGACGACGCCGGACGGCTGGTGCCTGTACCTGCTGGAATGCCGCAACGGCGCCTTCTACGCCGGCATCACCAACCGCCTGGACGCGCGCTATGCCGCGCATGCGGCCGGTACCGGCGCGAAGTACACGCGGGCGAACCCGCCAGTGCGCGTGCTGGCCAGTCGCGGCTATCCGGACCGCAGCGCGGCCTCGCGCGCGGAAGCGCAGCTGAAGCGGTTGCCGCGGGACAAGAAGCTGGCGTTCTTCGCCTAGCCTCTCCCCTCTCCCTGCATAGCGGGGAGAGGGCGCCGAAGGCGGGTGAGGGGCGAACGGAGACGGTTCGCATCAATGTCGCTTACGAACAACGTGCGCAAAGCAGTTTCTTGTGCAGCGTGTCGCTCGCGCTCGCCCCTCATCCGCCCTCCGGGCACCTTCTCCCCGCCTCGCGGGGAGAAGGAAGCAACATCACGCCGCGTCTGCAGCCGGCTGGCGGATCGGCAGCATGATGCGGAAGCAGGCGCCCGCGCCGGGCACGTTGCGCGCTTCGATGCGGCCGTTGTGCTTCTTGACGATGCCGTAGGAGATCGACAGGCCCAGGCCAGTGCCGCTGCCGACCGGCTTGGTGGTGAAGAACGGATCGAAGATGCGTTGCAGGATCTCGTCGGGAATGCCGTGGCCGCTGTCCTGGACTTCGATCCAGACCTCGTCGCCCTCCACGCCCGTGCTGACGCCGATCGTGCCGCGTTCGTCGATCGCATGGCTGGCGTTGAGCAGGATGTTCATGAACACCTGGTTCAACTCGGAGGGGCGGCACTGCACCAGCGGCAGCTTGCCGTAGTGCTTCTCAAGAGTGACCTTGTACTTCAGCTCGTTCCAGATGATGTTGATCGTCGAATCGAGGCCGGCATGCAGGTCGGCGGATTTCCAGCTGTCGTCGCGGCCGGAGTACGAGAAGTCCTTCAGGTTGCGCACGATGGCGGTCACGCGCTCGATGCCCTCGCGTGATTCGGACATCAGCTGCGGCAGGTCGCCGGTGATGAAGTCGATGTCGGCACGCGCCCGCAGGTCTTCGATCTCGGGCAGCATCGCCTTCGGGTCCGGCAGGCGCAGCGCACGCTCGTACACCTCGATCAGCGAGAACAGGCTGTGCAGGTACTCCTGCAGCGAGCCGAGGTTGGAATGCACGTAGCCGATCGGATTGTTGATCTCGTGCGCGACGCCGGCGGCGAGTTGGCCGATCGAAGCCATCTTCTCCGACTGCACCAGCTGTTCCTGCGCACCGGCCAGGCGCACCAGCGTCTGGCGGAGCTGCGCGTGGCGCCGCTGCAGTTCCTGCTGGCGCGCATGCGCCTCGCTGACATCGTGGAACACGACCAGGCAGTGACCGCCACCCGCGTTGCCGTGGAAGTAGGCGCGTACCTGCAGCACCAGGCCATCGGCGAGCGTCAGGTCGGCGTTCCAGCGCCCGGTCTCGCGCGCGGTGCGGATCGCATCCGCCGGCAGCAGCCGGGACAGCGCGCCCAGCGCATCGCCGTCGTCGCTGACCAGCGCGCGCGCGGCAGCGTTGGCATGCAGCGGACGCGCATCGCCACGGCACAGCAGGTAGCCATCGTCCATCAGTTCGGCCAGCGCCTTGAGATCGGCGAAGGTCGGGATGTCGTCCACGGCGCAGGCGCTGGCGGAAGGATTCAAAGGCGGGACTGTGGCCACGGATGCATCGGGTGGCAGCGATGGAGCGCCAGTATCCGGCGCGGCCGCAGGAGCGGCAAGGTGCGGTGTCGCAGTTTTCGGATCCGGCACCGGACTCAGGCGACGGCGAGCGGGCGCGGCGCGGAGGCGGTCGAGGTCTGGCCCTGGGCGTCGTAGGCGCCATGGCTTTCGCTGCGGCCCAGGTGGCGCAGCGCCCAGTTCACTTCACGACGGCGACGCGCCAGCAGGATGCCGTTCGCGTGGTTCTTCTCTGCCAGCTCGGCCAGGTTCTCGCGCAGGTCGTCGGGGAAACCGAAGCCGGCGGCGGCGGTTTCCAGCGCGCGCAGCGCATCCAGCTTGTCCTGCGTGCAGCGCACCAGCGCTTCCACGTCGTGCTCGACGATGGCGCGCCGCTCCTCTTCCAGGGCCGCGGACAGTCGCTGGAGGGAGGCGTGGCTCATGGTGCTCAGCCGCCCAGTTGGTCTTCCAGACCCAGCATGCCGTCGGCGATCGCCTCGGCATTGACCTTGTACGTACCGGCCTGCAGCGCTTCGCGCACGGCCGCCACGCGGGCTTCGTTGATCGCCGGCGCGGTGGCCAGTTCGCGCTGCATCGCCTGCAGGCTGGTGGCTTCACCGGTCAGACGCAGGCTGTCGCCCGCCGCACTGGCTTCCACGGGGCTGGAACGATCGGCGCCTGCGGAGGCCACCCGGCCACTCACGGGGCCGGTGGTACGGATGGCGGCAGGGGGAGTGCCTTCGATTTTCTGGTTCATGTCAGTCACCTGTCACAGGGTTCATGGGAGTTATCGGCCGCCACCCGTTCGACTTTAGTGACGGATCGCACATTTCCGAGGAAGGTCCGGGTTTTGCCCGATGTCCTTCCACCCAGCGTCGGTATCGGCACCCTCCGGCACATCTTGAGGGCGGATCTGCATTTTTTTTCATCGGCTTACCCAGACGTCGCCGCCCGCGCCCACGATGCCCTGCACCACCCGGCGCGAGGACAGGTTTTCGACCGTGACACGCTCGTTCTCCCCCGCATCGGCCAGCGCCTTGCCGGCCACGCGGACTTCCACCCCGCCGCGACGGGACACCAGCGCCACGTTGTCGCCACGCCGCACCAGGCGCTGCGCGACCAGGTCGGTCGAGGCCAGCACGGCGCCCGCCGACAGCATGCGCCGCGCGACGCGTCCCACCGCCTGCGAAGGATCGGCGACGGCGGCACCGACGATGCGCGAGGCGTCGCGGCGTTCTTCGACGAAGGCATCGGCGGTGATGGTTTCGCCGGGTGCGACGCCGCGCGCCAGCACCAGCACGGTCTGGCTGCGGCGCACGCGTACCGGCACGAACAGGCGCCAGCCATCCGGACAGCCGACTTCGACGCTGTTGCTGCCCTGCACGCGCGCGACCAGCGCGGCACTGCATCGGGGCAGGCGCAAGGCGGGATCGAGCGTTGCCTCGGCGTCGCTGCCGGCCGGCAGGGCACCGATGGCGGCGGCCTTGATGCTGTCGACCGGCTGGAAATCCGCGGCCAGCACGGCGCATGCGGTCAGTCCGCCGATCAGGGCGGTGGTCAGGCGCAGCAGCATGGGCGGGTTCCGTCGGTTCATCGGCGGGGAAGGTGCAAGCGGTGTGCCAGTCAAGCCCCTCTCCCCTCGGGAGAGGGGTTGGGGTGAGGGGCAACGGAGTCCTTGTCTTCAGGTCGCCACTGGCTGTCACCACATTCGCGACGAACCTTTCGTTCGATGGCCTCGCGGGGTGGAACTTCTTTTACTCACGCATGGTGCCGCTCGCCGCGGGGGCCTTCTTTCTTTGCGTGTGCAAAGAAAGAAGCAAAGAAACACACCCCAGGCGGCACGCCCTGCGCTGCGCGCAGGGTCCGCGAGCGGGCCGGGAATTTTCGTAAGGCACCTCCATGTGCCATACGAAAACGCCGTCATCCATGACGGCGCCCTTCGGGTTGTACCCGGCCCACCCGCCGTGCCTCATGGGGACCCGGAAGCAAGCAAAAGCAAAGGCGGCGCGCGCGGAGGCTTCTGCTTTGGCTGTTGGGCCCCCTGAGGTCCGGCAGTCCCGGCGGGTAAAACCCCGCAGGGGCGGCGCACAAGGATGTGCGCCGTTTTCGGCCGGGGCAGGATGCCCCGTACGAAAATTCCTGCCGGGACTGCGCACCCGCCGCGCAGCGGCGGGCGGACCGCCGGGGTGTGTTTCTTTTGCCTACTTTTCTTTGCACAAGCAAAGAAAAGTAGGGCCTCCGCGGCCAGCGGCGCCATGTGGATTCACCAAGAAAACTGTCCCGACAGGCCCAGAAAGCCAACGCGAGGACCTGGACAGGCCGATGGCTCACACAGCAATGGACTCCGTTACCCCTCACCCCAACCCCTCTCCCGCAGGGAGAGGGGCTTCCAGCGCAGGGAGAGGAGCGTTCAGCGGTCCGGCACGCCCACTCAAGTGCCCCCCACCCCGGCCGATATGCTGGACATGACCCAGGATCTGCTCAACCGCATCGACCAGCGCACCCGCCTGGCCGGCCACAACCGCCTCGCCCTGTTGCTGTTCCGCCTGGGCGGGCGTCAGCTTTTTGGCGTCAACGTCTTCAAGGTGCAGGAAGTCCTGCGCCGGCCGTCCCTGTTCCAGTTGCCCGGCCTGCCTACCGAGTTCGTCGGCGTGGCCGACGTGCGCGGGCGGTCGGTGCCCGTGCTGGACCTGGGCCTGAGCATCCGCCACCCCGAGCGCGACCCGAATCCCGAGAACGCCCCCAACTACCTGGTCGTCACCGAGTTCAACCGCTCGGTGCAGGGCTTCCTGGTGAGCGGCGTGGAGCGGATCGTCAACATCGCGGTGGAAGACATCCACCCGCCGCCGGAGCTGGGGGCGGAAAACAGCTTCCTGACCGCCGTAACGCGGTTCCAGGGCGAACTGATCCAGGTGATCGACGTGGAAAGCGTGCTGGCCGACATCTGCCAGTCGCGCATGGACGCGACGCTGGCGCCGGAGATGGCCCTGCCCGCCGACGCCCCGCCGATGCAGGTGCTGGTGGTGGACGACTCGCGCGTGGCCCGCTCGCAGATCCGCAGCGTGCTGGAGCAGCTGGGCGTCACCGCCACCCTGCTCTCCGACGGCCGCCAGGCACTGGACCATCTCTTGCAGGTGCACGCCGCCGGCGAGAACCCGGCCGAGCGCTACGCCATGGTCATCTCCGACATCGAGATGCCGGCCATGGACGGCTACACGCTGACGACGGAAATCCGTCGCCATCCGGGCCTGGCCGGCCTGTACGTGCTGCTGCACACGTCCCTGTCGGGCGTGTTCAACAACGCCATGGTCGAACGGGTCGGGGCAAACGCCTTCGTGGCCAAGTACAGCCCGCACGAGCTGGCTGAGCACGTGCTGTTCCGGCTGAACCAGGTGGTTTCGGCAAGAATGGCGGCGTAAAGCGCCCCTCATCCGCCCTTCGGGCACCTTCTCCCCGCGTTGCAGGGAGAAGGAAACGCGCGATCTGGCACACGCCTTGCAGCTGCCCCGGCAACGGTCTGCCGGAGCGGTGCCATGTCCAATCCCATCTCCAATTACCTTGGTGTCCACGCCGCGGCACTGCCGCTGCGTGAGCAGCGGATGCAGCTGATCGCCAGCAACCTGTCCAACGCCGACACACCCAACTTCAAGGCCAGGGACCTGGACTTCCAGGCCGCGCTGGAACAGGCCGCCGCCAAGGCTGCGCCGCTGCGCAACACGAACGAGCAGCACATGACGCTGCTGAACGCCTCGCCGCGCATCTTCGAGCGCGCCGGCGTGCAGCCCAGCCTGGACGGCAACACCGTCGACGCCGACACCGAGCGCGCCGCCTATGGCCGCGCCGCGCTGGAATACCGCGCCTCGCTGAGCTTCATCGAATCCAAGGTGCGCACCATGCTCACCGCGATCACCGGCCAGTAAGGAGGCATGGCATGAGCAACCTGCCCATCTTCGACGTCGCCGGCTCCGCGCTGCAGGCGCAGTCCGTGCGCCTGAACACCATCGCCAGCAACCTCTCCAACGCCGATTCCATCGCCTCGTCGCCGGAAGCCGTCTACAAGCCGATCGAACCGATCTTCCAGGCGCGCAGACTGAGTGCCGACGGCACGCTGACGTCGGTGCAGGTGAAGGAAATCACCCAGAGCGAGGCGCCGCCGATCAAGCGCTACGAACCCGGCCACCCGATGGCCGACGGCGACGGCTACGTCTATGCACCGGATGTCGATCCGGTCGCGCAGATGGTCAACCTGATCTCCGCCTCGCGCGGCTACCAGGCCGGCGTGGAAGTGCTGAACACCGCCAAGGAACTCGCCCTGGCCACCCTGACCATGGGCCGCTGACGCCCCGCCCCCTGACCGAGCACGCACATGACGACCGTCAATGGCGATCCGTTCGCCGCCCTCAACACCAGCGGCACCGGCGCGACCCCGAAAAAGAAGGCCGACACGCTGGGCCAGGCCGACTTCATGCGGCTGATGACCGAGCAACTGAGCAACCAGGATCCGCTGAAGCCGCTGTCCAACAGCGAGTTCGTCGCCCAGCTGGCGCAGTTCTCCACCGTGCAGGGCATCAGCGACCTCAACAGCACCGTCAACGGTTTCACCGCCGCGCTGACCGGCGACCAGGTGCTCAAGGGCGCTTCGCTGGTCGGGCATTCGGTGGTGGTGCCGTCCGAATCCATTGCCCTGCCCGCCTCCGGCAACGCCACCGGCCTGGTGATGTCGCCGGGCGCCGGCAAGGTGACCTTCGAGATCAAGGACGCCAGCGGCATCGTCGTCGACACGGTCGAAGTCGAAGCCACCGGCAAAGGCGAGACCGCGTTCGCGTGGGACGGCCTGAAAGCCAACGGCGAACGCGCCGAGGCCGGCAAGTATTCGATCAAGGCCACCCACACCGCGACCGACGGCACCGGCACCGCACTCAACACCTACGTCGACGCCCACGTGGACAGCGTGACCATCGGCTCCGACGGCCTGTACCTCAACCTGCCCGGCCTGGGCACCGCCCCGCTCGACTACGTGCTGCGCATCGGCAAGTCGGCGTCCTGACCCTCTCACTCCCACCGCATCCTGCAAGGAGTCTTCCATGGCTTTCAACAGCTCGCTGTCCGGCATGAGGGCGGCCAACGCCGACCTCAACGTGACCTCGCACAACATCGCCAACGTCAACACCACCGGCTTCAAGGAGTCGCGCGCGGAGTTCGCCGAGGTGTTCTCGTCCACCGGCTACGGCCTGATGCGCAACGGCATCGGCGCCGGCGTACGCCTGACCAACGTGGCCCAGCAGTTCTCCCAGGGCGACATCAACCAGACCGGGCGCTACCTGGACATGGCCGTCGACAAGGAAGGCTTCTTCACGGTCAGCAACAACGGCACCAATGTCTACACGCGCGCCGGCAACTTCCAGCGCGACCCGAACGGCTATGTCACCACGCCGGAAGGCTATCGCCTGCAGGTGTTCCCGCCGCGCGCCGACGGCGTCGGCTTCGACACCGGCAACATGACCGACCTGCGCCTGCTGACCACCGACAGCCCGCCGTCGCCGACCACCAACGTCGAACTGGGCGTCACCCTGCCCGGCAACGCCGCGCAGCCGACCATCGCGCCGTTCTCGCCGACCGACAGCGCCAGCTACAACGAGACGACTTCCGTCACCGTGTACGACTCGCTGGGCGTGGCCCACCAGCAGACCGTCTACTACGTGAAGACGCCGAACCCGAACGAATGGCAGATGCACACGTACGTGGACGGCGCCTCGATGGGCGCGCCGACCACGGTGCAGTTCGACAACAACGGCACCCTGACCGCGCCGGCCAATGGCCTGGTCACGCTGGCGCCGTTCACGCCCAGCACCGGTGCCGGCGTGCTGAACATGACGATGAACATCAGCGGCACCACGCAGTACGGCGAACAGTTCGCCAAGCGCATCCAGAACCAGGACGGCTACGCCACCGGCAAGCTCAACGAGTTCAGCGTGTCCGAAACCGGTGTGGTCTATGCGCGCTATTCCAACGGCGTGGACCAGGCATTGGGCCAGGTCGCGCTGGCGAACTTCAGCAACCCGCAGGGCCTGGTCTCGCAGGGCAACAACACCTGGACGCACAGCTACGCCTCGGGCGAACCGCGCATCGGCGCACCGGGCACGTCGGACTTCGGCCAGGTGGCCTCCGGTGCGCTGGAAGCCTCGACCGTCGACCTGACCGAGCAGCTGGTCAACATGATCGTGGCGCAGCGCAACTTCCAGGCCAATTCGCAGGCCCTGTCCACCCAGGACCAGATCACCCAGGCCGTGATCAACATCCGCTGATCCGGCCGACGCCGACGGAGACTGACCCATGGACAAGGCCCTTTATGTCGCCATGACCGGCGCCCGCGCTTCGCTGCAGGCGCAGGGCACCGTGTCGCACAACCTGGCCAACGTGGACACCAAGGGCTTCAAGGCCGCATTGGCCGGCACCGAGGCGTTCAGGATCCAGGGCCAGGGCTTTCCCTCGCGCGTGGACGCGGTGCTGATCGATCCCGGTTTCGACGGGCGCACCGGTTCGCAGATGGTCACCGGCCGCTCGCTCGACATCTCGCTGCAGCCGAACCGCTGGATGGCCGTGCAGGCCGCCGACGGCGGCACGGCGTACACGCGCAACGGCGAACTGAGCATCACCCCGAATGGCCAGCTGGTCACCGCCGGCGGCCGCGCGGTGCTGGACGACAACGGCAATCCGATCGCGGTGCCGCCGGCGCAGTCGATCGACATCGGCGCAGATGGCACGGTATCGATCATCCCGCAGGGCGAAGGCCCGCAGACGATGGCCGTGGTCGGCCGCATGCGCATCGTGGAAGCCGCGCAATCGCAGCTCGCCCGCGGTGGCGACGGCCTGGTGCGTCCATCGGATCCGCAGGCGCCCGCGTTGCCGGCGGCCACTGGCAACAGCCTGACGATGGGTGTGCTGGAAGGCAGCAACGTGGATGCGGCGGGTGCGCTGGTGCAGATGATCCAGTTGCAGCGTCAGTTCGAGATGCAGGTGAAGGTGATCCGCAGCGGCGACGAGATGGCGCAGTCGTCGAATCAGTTGCTGCGGTTGGGTGGTTGACGCTTAGCGCTACTCTCCCTGCGTTGTGAGTCCCTCTCCCACCGGGAGAGGGGTTGGGGTGAGGGGCAACGAAGACCATGTTTTCAGGCCACCACTGGCTGTCATCACATCCGCGGCGAATCTTTGGTTCGATGGCCTTGCGGGATAAATCTTCTTTCTCACGCATGGTGCCGCTCGCCGCGGAGGCCCTACTTTCTTTGCTTGTGCAAAGAAAGTAGGCAAAGAAAGCACACCCCAGGCGGCACGCCCTGCGCTTCGCTCCGGGTCCGCGAGCGGGCCGGGAATTTCCGTAAGGCACATCCATGTGCCATACGGAAACGCCGTCATCCATGACGGCGCCCTGCGGGTTTTACCCGGCCCACCCGCCGTGCCTCATGGGGACCCGAAAAGACAGGATCAAAAGCATGCACTTGGATTCTCTCGGCGTGAGCTGTCGGGACCCCTGAGGTCCGGCAGTCCTGGTGGGTAAAACCCGAAGGGCGGCGCACAGAACGTGCGCCGTTTTCGTACAGGGCAGAGCCTGCCCCGTACTCGATACAGGGATGCCCTGCACGAAAATTCCCGCCGGGACTGCGCACCCGCCGCGCAGCGGCGGGCGGACCGCCGGGGTGTGTTTCTTTTGCTTACTTTTCTTTGCACAAGCAAAGAAAAGTAAGGCCCCCGCGGCGAGCGGCGCCATCCTTGACCCAAAGCCTCGCCTCCGAAAGGCGCACTCAACACGCTCACCGTGAGCGCGCGTTTCGAGTGAATGGTGGATCTGGAAGCATGGCTGATAGGCGGGGTTAACCGGCTTTGTTGCCCCCCTCACCCCAACCCCTCTCCCGATGGGAGAGGGGCTGACGCCAGGCCCCGCCGGTTTTCCGCCACGCCTCCACTGCGAGCGGCCCCCCGTCCCACTTCGGCATGGATCCCGGCGCCAGAACCACGACACCCGTTTCGGCACAGGACTTGCTTGAGAGGAGGCGAGGAACCGCACCGCGCGATTCCACCCCTTCAATCCGCGAGGAACCACGCCATGAACCAGGCCCTCTGGGTCGCCAAGACCGGACTGGACGCGCAGCAGACGCGCATGTCCGTGGTCTCCAACAACCTGGCGAACACCAACACCACCGGCTTCAAGCGCGACCGCGCCAGCTTCGAGGACCTGCTGTACCAGCAGGTCCGCCAGCCAGGTGGCTCCACCTCCTCGCAGACCCAGCTGCCCTCCGGCCTGCAGCTCGGCACCGGCGTGCGCGTCGTGTCGACCTCCAAGGATTTCCAGCAGGGCAACCCGCAGCAGACCGGACGCTCGCTCGACGTCATGGTCAACGGGCGCGGCTTCTTCGAAGTGCTGCTGCCCGACGGCTCGCCGGCCTACACGCGCGACGGCTCGTTCCAGATCAATGCGCAGGGCGAACTGGTCACCAACAGCGGTTATCCGGTGCAGCCAGGCATCCAGGTGCCGGAGGGTGCGCAGTCGATGACCATCGGCAACGACGGCACCGTCAGCGTGACGATGGCCGGCCAGGCGCAGGCGCTGGAGATCGGCTCGCTGACGCTCACCGACTTCGTCAATCCGTCCGGCCTGCAGGCCAAGGGCGAAAACCTCTACGTCGAGACCACCGCCTCCGGTCCCGCGCAGAACGGCACGCCCGGCCTCAACGGCCTGGGCAGCGTGGTGCAGGGCTCGCTGGAAGGCTCCAACGTCAACGTGGTGGAAGAGCTGGTCAGCATGATCGAGACCCAGCGCGCCTACGAGATGAACGCCAAGGCCATTTCCACCACCGACTCGATGCTCGGTTACCTCAACAACAACGTCTGACGCCGCATCCCACCGTCACGCCACGAGACACGCCATGAAGCGCATAACGTCCGCCACCACCCTCGCCTGCGCGCTGATGCTGCTGCCCGGTTGCACACGCTATGTCGGCGATGTGCGTCCGTACGCACCGATGCAGCCGATCCAGCCGGTGGTCGCCGCGCAGGCACCCGCCACCGCTGGTTCCATCTACCGCGCCGGCCCTGGCCTGAACCTGTACGCCGACCGCCGCGCGCGCGACGTGGGCGACCTGCTGACGATCAACCTGGTGGAGAACACCGCGGCGCAGACCTCGGCCACCACCTCGGTCGACAAGAAGAGCGAGATCGCGCTGGCTGCGCCGAACATCGCCGGCGCGGCCGTTACGCTCAACGGCCGCGACATCCTCAGCGCCTCGGTCAATGGCGACCGCGGCTTCAACGGGAGCGGCAACAGCGCGCAGAGCAACCGCCTGCTGGGCAGCGTGACGGTCACCGTGATCCAGCGCCTGCCGAACGGCAACCTGGTCGTGCAGGGCCAGAAGAACATGCGCCTGAACCAGGGCGACGAGCTGGTACAGATCCAGGGCATCGTGCGCCCGGCCGACATCAATCCGGACAACACGATCTCCTCCGGCAAGGTCGCCGACGCGCGCATCGCCTACGGCGGCCGCGGCGCCATCGCGCAGTCCAATTCGATGGGCTGGCTGGGCCGCTTCTTCAATTCCCCGATCTTCCCGAACTGAGCGCCGCGCGATGGACACCAACGAATCCAACCACGCTGCGCCGACGCCCGCGAAGAAGCCGCGCCGCATCGACACCTACACGCTGCTCGGCCTGCTGGCCTGGATCGGCCTGGTGCTGATCTGCCTGGCGCCAGCCGCGCGGGCCGAGCGCATCAAGGACCTCGCCCAGGTCGGCGGCGTGCGCAGCAATCCGCTGGTCGGCTACGGCCTGGTGGTAGGCCTGGACGGCAGCGGCGACCGCACCAGCCAGGCACCCTTCACCGTGCAGAGCCTGAAGAACCTGCTGGGCGAGCTGGGCGTCAACGTCCCGGCCAACGTCAATCCGCAGCTGAAGAACGTGGCCGCCGTGGCCATCCATGCCGACCTGCCTGCCTTCGCCAAGCCCGGGCAGCCGATCGACATCACCGTGTCGTCCATCGGCAACGCCACCTCGCTGCGCGGCGGCAGCCTGCTGATGGCGCCGCTGCGCGGTGCCGACGGCGAGGTCTACGCCATCGCCCAGGGCAACCTGGTGGTCGGCGGCTTCGGTGCGCAGGGCAAGGACGGCTCGCGCGTGTCGGTCAACGTGCCGAGCGTGGGCCGCATTCCCAACGGTGCCACCGTCGAGCGCGCGATCCCGAATGCGCTGGACAGCGGCGAAGGCACCATCACCTTGAACCTGCACCGCGCCGACTTCACCACGGTGTCGCGCATGGTCGCGGCGCTGGAACAGAGCTTCGGCACCGGCAATGCCTATGCGCTGGATGCGGTGACCGTCGCCGTGCGCGCACCCGCCGACATTTCCCGCCGGGTCAACTTCCTGGCCCAGGTCGAGAACCTGGAACTGACGCCCGGCAGCGCGCCGGCCAAGGTCATCGTCAACGCACGCACCGGTACCGTCGTCATCGGCGCGCAGGTAAAGGTGATGCCGGCCGCGGTGACGCATGGCTCGCTGACGGTGACGATCACCGAATCCGCCAACGTCAGCCAGCCGAACGAATTCTCGCGTGGTGGCCAGACCGTGGTGACGCCGCAGTCCAGCGTGTCGGTGACGCAGGAAGGCAACCGCATGTTCAAGTTCGAAGGCGGCACGTCGCTGGACGAGATCGTCCGCGCGGTCAACGAGGTCGGCGCCGCTCCCGGCGACCTGATCGCGATCCTGGAAGCCCTGAAGCAGGCCGGCGCCTTGCGCGCGGAGCTCGAGGTGATCTGACATGGCCAGCATGCCCATCGGAACGTTGAACCCCTCCCTGTCGCTGGCCGATGCCGGCGGCACGCCCGACAACGCGCGCATCCACGATGTCGCGAAGAAGCTGGAGGGCCAGTTCGCGCAGATGATGATCAAGTGCATGCGCGAGGCCGGTTTCGGTGATTCGCTGTTCCCCGGCGAAAACCAGGTCTTCCGCGACATGTACGACCAGCAGCTGGCCACGGCGATGTCGCAGGGCCGCGGGCTGGGCCTGGCGCCGATGATCGCGCGCCAGCTGGGCGCCACCGATATCAATACGCCGGCGGTGCCGGCCAGCACCGCGCTGTCGGCCTACAAGCGCCTGCTGCCGGGCGGCGAAGCCGATTCCATGCTCGACGCGATCGCCGGCCGCGGCATCGGCAGCAGTGCGCGCGATACCGCGGCGCTGCCCGGCGCGATCACGCTGGACACCATCACCGTGCGCCCGGATGCCGCCTGCGACGAGGTGGAACAGGTCGCGTCGGCCGATCCGTCCAAATATGCGCGCAACACGCCGGAGCGCTTCGTCGCCGAGATCTGGGACCACGCCAAGCAGGCCGCGAAGGAACTCGGTGTGGACCCGCGCGCGCTGGTCGCGCAAGCGGCGCTGGAAACCGGCTGGGGCAAGCGCCAGATCAAGACCGGCGATGGCGACAGCGCGCACAACCTGTTCGGCATCAAGGCCACCGGCTGGAAAGGCGAACGCGCCCGCACCGCCACCCACGAGTACAGCAACGGCGTGAAGCGCACCGAGACCGCGGACTTCCGCGCCTACGCCTCGCCCGCCGAGAGCTTCGCCGACTACGTGCGGCTGCTGAAGACCAACCCGCGCTACCAGCAGGCGCTGTCCGCCGGCAAGGACATCGCCGGCTTCGCGCGCGGCCTGCAGCGCGCCGGCTACGCCACCGACCCCACCTACGCCAACAAGATCGCCTCGATCGCCAACGGCCCGACGCTGGGCAAGGTGCTGTCGTCGATCGGCGACGCCGTCGGCGGCAAGGTCGGTAGCGTGGTAGGCAACGCCATCGGCAACGCGCTGCGGCGCTGACCTGGGGAACACGCATGTCGAACCTTCTCGCCACCGGCAGCAGCGCCCTGATCGCTTTCCAGCGCGCCCTGTCCACCGTCGGCCACAATGTCGCCAACATCAACACGCCGGGCTACTCGCGCCAGCGCGTGGAGTTCGAGGCGCGCGACGGCACCTACTTTGGCTACGGCTACCAGGGCAACGGCGTGCAGATCGTCGACGTGCGCCGGATGGCCGATTCGCTGGCGACCTCGCGCCTGCTGGACAGCGGCGGCGAACTCGCGCGCCTGCAGCAGCTGTCCACGCTGTCCACGCGCATGGACCAGCTGTTCTCCGAGAAGGCGACCGGCATCAGCGCGCCGTGGTCGAGCTTCTTCGATTCGGTCAACGCGCTGTCGTCAAATGCGGCCGGCTCGGCCGACCGCGAAAGCGTGCTGGCGCAGGCGAATGCGCTGGTCACCCGGTTCCACCAGATCGACAAGCATCTCGACGGGCTGGATATCGAGGTCAATGCCGGCCTGACCGCCGCCACCGGCGAAGTGAACCGGCTGGCGAAAGAGATCGCCCAGCTCAACGGGCGCATCGGCGGCAGCACCAGCCCCTCCGGCGACCTGCTGGACCGCCGCGACCAGCTGATCAGCGAACTGGTGGGCTACACCGGCGGCAATGCGATCGTGCAGGACGGGGGTCTGGTCAATGTGTTCAGCGCCGGCGGCCAACCGCTGGTGGTAGGCGCGTCCGCCAGCACGCTGGTGACCGTGCCCGATCCGTACCGTCCCGAACGCCTGCAGGTGGCGCTGGAAACCAACGGCCAGCGCACCACGCTGGACAAGCGCGCCCTCGGCGGCCAGATCGGCGGCCTGATCGAATTCCGCACGACGGTGCTGGACCCGGCCATGGCCGAACTCGGCCGCGTCGCCACCTCGCTGGCGCAGACGTTCAACGCCGGCCATCGCGCCGGCATGGACCAGTACGGCCAGATGGGCGCGGATTTCTTCAGCCTGCCCGCGCCGCGCATCTCGTCCAACGCCGGCAACAGCGGCAACGCCGTGCTGCAGACCTCGGTCGGTAGCGTGGGCGCACTGAATTCGCAGAACGTACTGCTGCGCTTCGACGGCGCCGCCTGGGTGGCGACGAATCCCGATACCGGCGCCAACATCCCGATGACCGGCACCGGCACGGCCGCCGATCCACTGGTGATCAACGGCATCGAACTGCGACTGGCGCCGGGCACCACGCCGGGCACCAACGACCGCTTCCTGCTGCAACCCACTGCGGGCGCGGCCGGCAACCTCGGCGTGGCCATCACCGATCCCGGCCGCATCGCCGCCGCCACGCCGGTCAAGGCGAACACCGACCTGGCCAATACCGGCAGCGGCAAACTCAGCGGCCTGAAAGTCACCGACGCCGCGAACGCCAACCTGCTGGCGCCGGTGGACATCGATTTCCTCGACGCCACGCAGTACACGATCAACGGCACCGGCCCGTTCCCCTACACCCCCGGCCAGACCGTGGCGTACAACGGCTGGAGCGTGTCGCTGGATGGCGCACCCGCTGCCGGCGACAGCTTCCGCATCGGTCCGACCGGCGCGAATTCCAGCGACAACGGCAACGCCAGGCTGCTATCCAACCTGGACGATGCGCGCGTGCTCAACGGCGGCACGCTGACGCTCAACGGCGCCATCGGCGGACTGACCACGCAGGTCGGTTCCGCGGCGCGGCAGGCCGATTATTCGGCGCAGGCGCAGCAGGTCATCCACGACCAGGCGCAGGCCTCGCGCGATGCGATTTCCGGCGTGAACCTGGACGAGGAAGCCGCCGACCTGATGCGCCTGCAGCAGGCCTACCAGGCGGCGTCGCAGATCATCGCCACCGCCGACACGCTTTTCCAATCGCTCCTGGCTGCGACCCGCCGATGAACTACCGCATCTCCACCACCATGATGTACCAGCAGTCGATCACGACGATGCTGGCCAAGCAGGCGAAGCTGGCGCACACCCAGCAGCAACTCGCCAGCGGGCAGCGGCTGGTGACGGCGAAGGACGATCCCGTCGCCGCCGGCACCGCCGTCGGCCTGGACCGCGCGGTCGCCGAACTGGAACGCTTCGGCCAGAACGCCAACGCGGTGCAGAACCGCCTGGGCCTGCAGGAAAACGCGCTGACCCGCGTGGGCGATGCGATGGCGCGCGTCAACGAACTCGTCATCCAGGCCAACAACGCCGCCATGGGCGACGACAGCCGCCATGCGATCAGCACCGAGCTGAAGGCGATCCATGCCGGCCTGCTGGACCTGGCCAACAGCACCGACGGCGCCGGCCGCTACCTGTTCGGCGGCACCAGCGACGGCAGCGCACCGTTCGCCATCGCCGGGGGCAACATCGTCTACAGCGGCGACCAGACGCAGCGGCAGGTGGAAGTGGCGCCGGACATGTTCGTCTCCGACACCCTGCCCGGCAGCGATGTCTTCCTGCGCCTGCGCACCGGCGACGGCCGCATCGACGGCCAGCCCGCCAGCGGCAACACCGGCACCGGCCTGCTGATGGGCTTCAGCGTCACCGATTCCTCGGTGTGGAACGGCGGCACCTACACGCTGTCGTTCGGCGCCAACAACGCCTACCAGGTGCTGGACGCGGGCGGCAATCCCGTTGCGTCCGGCACCTATGCCAAGGGCGAGAGCATCGCCTTCGCCGGCGTGCAGATGAAGATCGATGGCCAGCCGGCCAACGGCGACAGCTTCACGCTGGGGCCATCCGGCAGCCGCGACATCTTCGCCACCGTGCAGGGCCTGATCGATACGCTGGACACCAGCCCGACCACCGACGCACAACGCGCCGCCATGCAGAACAGCCTGCAGGGCGCCATGCGCGACATCGGCACCGCGCAAGGCCGGATGATCGACGCACGCGCCAGCGGTGGCGCGCAGCTGTCCGCCATCGAGACCGCCGCCTCGCTGCGCGAGGCCAACAACATCACGCTGAAAGACACCCTGTCCGGGCTGCGCGACCTGGACTGGGCCGAGGCCATCGGCCGCTACCAGATGGAAAACACCGCATTGCAAGCCGCGCAGACGGTCTTCATGCAGATGCAGCAGCTGTCGCTGTTCAAGCTGATGGGTTGACCGCCTCCCTCCCCTTTTCACGCAGTCCCTGCCCTCCACGCCGCGACGCCCTCGCGGCGTTTTTTTTGCCTTGCTCCCTTCTCCCCGCCTGCGGGGAGAAGGTGCCCGGAGGGCGGATGAGGGGCGCCCTTCGCGTGGAGTTACCGCACCCTGATCGCTGACGGATGCTGGTCGTCTATCTCAGCGGAAGCACCTCCTCTCCGCTCGCCCCTCACCCGCCTTTGGCACCCTCTCCCCGCTGCGCAGGGAGAGGGGTTCCATCCGGCCTCACCCGGAACACCACACTGATCCGCGGCCCCTGCGCTCGCCGTGTCTTCGGTATCCCATGTTCGTGCGTGCGTTGCGAGGCATGGCTCATCGACAGCACGCTGCCGGGTGCGAGGTCCACGGACAGCGTTTCGCGCCGGCCATCCCGCGCACGGATCAGCATGCGCCGCGGCGCGCCCAGCGAGACCAGGGTGATCGGGTGGCGTGCCGCCACGGTGTGCAGCTTGTCGCCATGCATGGCGACGCTGTCGTGGCCGTCGCGGTACAGGTTCATGCCGATGTGCGAGTACGGCGCGGGCGCCTTCGTCTGCACACAGGCCAGCAGCTGCGCCAGCGGCAGATCGTCGGGCAGCGCGTCCACGGCGTAGTTCGCCAGCAGCCGCGGCACGTCGACGATGCGGTCGTACATCGGCCGCTGCAGGTGCGTCCAGGCAGCCCGCGCCTGCAGGATGTCGAACCAGGCACGTGCCATGGCCGGATCGATGGCGTCCGGCCAATAGCGGACGCCGCCTTCGGCATCGTCCACCAGTTGCACCATCACGGGCGCGAACAGGTCGTCGGTCAGTGTGGAGAGCGCGTGCATCGTGGGACTCAGTGGAAGTCGCGCGAGCCGGGCTGGATCTCGCCCAGCAGGTGGCTGAAATCCTCCAGCCGGCGCGCGATCAGGTGCTCCACGCCATCCACCTGTTCCCATCGTCCGCGCACGGCCATCAGCCGCGCACCGAGCAGCGCCTTGCGGTCGCGCAGCGCCACGTGCGACCACACCACCACGTTGACCATGCCGTGCTCGTCTTCGAGGGTGACGAAGATCGTGCCCTTCGCCGTCGCCGGCCGTTGCCGCTGGGTGACGATGCCGGCAGCGAACGCGCCGCGTCCGTGCGGCAATCCACGCAGCTGGCGCGAATCGACCACGCGATGCCGCCGCAGGCGTTCGCGCAGCAGGGACAGCGGGTGCGCACCCAGCGTCAATCCGGTGGTGCGATAGTCAGAAGTGACGTCCTCTCCCGCCGTGGGTGCGGGCAATGCGATGGCGTCCTCGTCCGGGCTGCCGGGCAGCAGCGGGCGCTGTCGTTCGATGCCGGCCACGGCCCAGCGCGCCGCATGGCGATGGCCGGCCAGCGACTGCAACGCACCCGCTTCCGCCAGCGCGTTGCGCGCCTTCTCGTCGAGGCGCGCACGCAGGCACAGGTCGCGCACGTCGGTGAAGATGGCTTGCGCACGTGCGGCCATGATGGCGTTGCCGACGCCTTCCGACAGGCCGGCGACCTGCCTGAAGCCGAGTCGCAACGCGGGCTGCCCTTCGTTATCGATGGAGCGCCGCGTATGCCCGCCCTCCAGCGTGCTGTCCCAGTCGCTGTGCAGTACGTCGACCGGCAGGATATCGATCCCCACGCGCCCGCCCTTGCCACGTCGTGCGTCCTGCACGATCTGGCTGGCGGAATAGAACCCCATCGGCTGCGCATTGAGCAGCGCGCAGGCGAACGCCGCAGGCTGGTGGCGCTTCAGCCAGCAGCTGATGTAGACCAGCTTGGCGAACGAGGCGGCGTGGCTCTGCGGGAAACCGTAGGAGCCGAAGCCCTTGATCTGTTCGAAGATCTGGTCGATGAACTCCGACGAGTAGTTCTTCTTTTCCATGAGTTCGCGGATGCGCACGCGGTGCGGCTCCATGTCGCCGCCGCGCTTCCAGGCCGCCATTGATCGACGCAGTTTGTCCGCCTCATGCGGTTCGTAGCCAGCGTGGATCATCAACTCCATCACCTGCTCCTGGAACAGGGGAATACCGAGAGTTTTCCCAAGAATGTCCTTCACGCCTTCCGAGGGATACGTCACATCCTCTTTCTTTTGCCGACGCCGCAGATAAGGATGAACCATGCCGCCCTGGATCGGACCGGGCCGTACGATGGCCACTTCGATCACCAAATCGTAAAAATCCTCCGGCTTGAGCCGCGGCAGCATGCTCATCTGCGCTCGCGATTCGATCTGGAACACCCCGACCGTGTCGGCAGCCTGGATCATCTCGAAAGTGGACGTCTTGTCTCCCTCCGGAAGCTTCGCAATATCCGGTTTGAAACCGCGATGTTGCTCCACCAGATCCAGCGCTTTCCTGATACAGGTCAGCATGCCAAGGGCCAGGCAATCGACCTTGAGAAGACCCATCGTCTCCAGATCGTCCTTGTCCCACTGGATGATCGTGCGATCGTCCATCGAGGCGTTTTCCACCGGAACCAGCTCGGAGAGCGGCCCGTCGTTGATGACAAAGCCACCGACATGCTGCGACAGGTGACGCGGGTGGTCGCGTAGCTGGCGGGTCACTGACAGAACTCTCTGGATCAGCGGATTGCCCGGATCGAAGCCGGCCTCACGCAGGCGTTGATCCATCGGCGCCTCGCCGTTGCCCCAGCCGTAGCACTCGGCCAGCAGCGCGACCTGGTCCGGCGGCAGGCCAAACGCCTTGGCCACATCGCGCACCGCGCTTTTGCCCCGATAGCGGATGACCGTGGCAGCCAGCGCCGCGCGGCGACGGCCATACTTGCTGTAAACGTACTGCAGCACTTCTTCGCGCCGTTCGTGCTCGAAGTCGACATCGATATCCGGTGGTTCGTTGCGTTCCTTCGAGAGGAAACGAGCCATCAGCAAACGGCTCTCCGCAGGATCCACCACGGTGATGCCAAGCGCGAAGCACACGGCGGAATTCGCCGATGAACCACGCCCCTGGCAAAGAATGTTCTGCTCTTTGGCGAAGCGCACGATGTCCCACACCGTGAGGAAGAACGCCTCGTATTTCAGGTCGGCGATCAAGAGCAACTCACCGTTGATCCGATCCTCGACCTCGATGGGTATGCCACCCGGCCAGCGCTCCTGCATACCCCGCTCAGTCAGTTTGCGCAGCCACGTCGTCGGGGTATGACCTTCAGGCACCAGCTCAGCCGGATACCGATAGTCGATGTCGCGCTTGAGGTCGAACGCGCAACGATTGGCCAGCCGCAGGGCTGCGTCGAGCAGATCGCGTGGATAGATGTTGCCCAGCGCCCGCCGCGTGCGCAGGTGGCGTTCGCCATTGCGGAACAGGTGCGCCCCGCAGTCGGCCAGCGGCGTGACGTGGCGGATCGCGGTCATCGTGTCCTGCAGCGCACGGCGGCGACGCACGTCCATGTGTACGTCGCCGGCCGCCAACGGCACCATCCCCAGGCGCAACGCTGCCGCCAGCAGGTCCGCGAGTCGCGCCGCATCGTCCTGCTCGCGATGCAGTTCCACCGCCAGATGCGCACGTTCGCCGAACACCGACTGCAACCAGCGACCTGCCTCATCGTCGACGTGTTGCGGGGGAAGCCACAGTGCGAACAGGCCACAGGCCGCCGGATCGGTATCGGATACGATGCGTTCCACGTCCTGCCGCGTGAGCCGGTAGCCCTTCTTGTCGACCGCGCGCCGCGCGGTGGTGATCAGTTCGCACAGCCGGGTATAGCCGGCGGCGGTTTCCACCAGCAGTACGCATTTCATTCCGCAGGCCAGGGTGAACTCGCTGCCGACGATGAGCTTCACCCCGGTCGCACGCGCGGCTTCCCAGCCACGCACGATGCCGGCCAGCGAGCATTCGTCGGTGATCGCCAGCGCGGCATACCCGAGATCGCGCGCACGCTCGAACAGTTCCTCCGCGCTGGCCGCCCCGCGCAGGAACGAGAAATCCGACAGGCAATGCAGCTCCGCATAAGGCGGCCACGCATCCTCGCGCGGCGTGTCGTCGTTGGCGGCCATGGAAAGGCGCAAACGCTGCGCCACTTCCCACGCGCGCGGCGGACGACAGCCGGGCGTATCGCGGTCGACGCCGTCCACCGCATCGTCCCAGCTCACGCGAACCACCCATGCAGCATCCAGCCACCCTGCTCGCCCGGCGGCGCGAACGCCCACGCGCGCTGGCCCTGCGAGGTTTCCAGCACGTAGTAGTCGCGGCGTGCGTCGTCGCCGTCCCACCAGCCGCTTTCCAACCGCTCAGGGCCGGACACGATGCGCGGATGCGGATCGCGCAGCGGCACCGGCTGCGGCAGCAGCCAGGCCGGACGTGGCGGTCGCACCGGCGCCACCGGAATGCACGCACCGTCGCCCAGCACGCGTCGCCACGCACGCTCGGGGCGCGGATCGCCGGCGGGCGCCACGCGATGCACCGCGTCGTCGCCCAGGCGCGCGCGCAGGCGTTCGCGCAGCTGCGGCCACGGCAGTTGCTGCTGCGGACGCGTGTCGAACAGGTCGCGCGCCGCCGGCACGAACGGTGGCAGCTCGCGCGCCAGCAATCGCATGCCGATCACCGGATGTTCGATCTGCACGCGTTCCAGCCGGTTGCGGGTCAGCTCGAACAGCATCGCCGGTTCGCGCTCGGCGGCCAGCAGGCCGACCTCGACATCGGTGTGGCCTTGCTCGTGCTCCAGCCGCAGCACGAAGCGCTGCACGCCGCCATCGCGGATGGACAGGTAAGTGCACAGGTCGCCGATCAGCCGGCGCAGCGGGAACAGCAGCGCCATGTGGCTCTCGACTTCGTAGCCGAGTTCGATGCGTGCATCGAAATGGTCCGGTGGTGCGTAACAGGCCAGCGGATCGTCGGCCAGCCCGTACAGCCGATCCAGGTACTCCAGCACCGGCAGGCCGAAACGGCGGCGCAGGCTGTCGCGCGGCAGACCGCGCAGCGTGCGCAGGTCGCGGATCCCCATGCGGTGCAGGCGCTCGCCGTTGTCGTCCGGCAGCCGCGCACGCCGCACCGGTACGCGATCCAGCAGATCGGCCATCGCCTCGGCCTGCATCACCGCCAGGCCATCGCGCAGGCCGGCGAACACATGCGCGGCGCGCGGCGTCGGCGCCATGGCGATGCGATGCTGGAAACCCAGCCCGCCGAGTTCTTCGCGCAACCGTGCCTCGATGCGCGGCCACGGCCCCAGCAGGCGGAAGCTGGCGCGCACTTCCAGCACCAGGCAGCCGGGCCACTGCGCGCTGACCAGCGAGCTGTGCCGGTACGCCCATGACGCGAGGAAGCGCTGCATGCGCGACTCGGCCTGCGGGTCGTGCTCGACCATCGCGAACTCCGGCAGCAAGGCGTGCGCGGCGGTCAGGCGCATGCCGGCCCGCAAGCCCGCTTGCGCGGCGGACAGGTTCACCGCATGCAGGGTGCGCAGCTGCGCAGAACCACCTATCAGCGCCAGCGGCGCCTCAGGTTGAGGCAACCGCCGGAGGACGGCGTCCAGCGCCAGCTGCGGCAGCAGTACACAGGCCCAGAGCATGCGCAGACCTCAATGCGTGGCCAGCGCGAACGGATGCGCCGGCGCCGGTCCGCCACGGCATTTGCGCACCTGCCAGACGGTGTCGCCGCGCGGATCGCTGACGGCTTCCAGCCGCAACGCGGCGGCCGAGGGATTGGCCGCATGGCGACGGTCGCGCACTGCGAACCCCAGGCACTCGCCGCTGTCGGCCGCCACCTGCAGCCGGCGCAGCGCAGGCCCGTCGGCATGCACCGGCCATCCCAGCACGGCGGCGCAGGCGCCGCTGCGCAGGCATTGTTCGAAGGCCCACAACGCATCCCGCGGCGTGGCGTCGATGATCTCGAGCCGGGACAGGTCCACGCCTGCGACCTGCCAGGCCGTCGCATACGGGATATACGGGGGCGCGATCACCGCCACCGCGCTACCGGCCTGGGTCATCCGCGCCAGTGTCGGCAGCAGCAGCGCCAGTTCGCCCACCCCGTCGGCGGGCAGCAGCAATTCGGTCAGGGAACGGCGTGGCCAGCCACCCTGCGGCAGCAAGGCATCCAGCGCGTCGTGGCCGGTGGATTCGCCATCGGCGGCGATGGCCGTGCTGCGGCCGGCATGCCACAGCGTGCGTGCGGCCAGCAGCGTGTCGAGGGCAACGACGGCGCCCATGTCAGCCGCGCCGCACCAGGCCGCAGTAGACGCCTTCGATGGCGAAGTCCTGTCCCGGCTGCACATCGATGGGCGCGTGCGCAGGATTGCGTGGCAACAGGCGGATGCGCCGGCGTTCGCGTTGCAGGCGCTTGATCGTCAGCTCGCCATCGATGCGCGCCACCACGGTCTGGCCGTCGCGCGCCTCCGGCGTGCGGTGCACGCCGACCAGGTCGCCGTCGACGATGCCGTCGTCGATCATCGAATCGCCCTGCACCTTCAGCAGGTAATCCGGCTGCGGCGAGAACAGCCGGCGGTCCAGCCACAGCTGCTCGTCCAGGCCGATGTCGGCACCGATCGGCTGGCCGGCGGCCACCCGTCCCAATACCGGCAGCGGCAGCAGGTCGGCCATGCCGCCGGGCAGGCGCAAGCCGCGCTTCTGGCCGGGCGCCTGCTCCAGCAGGCCGTCGGCGACCAGCGCCTGCACATGCTTCTGCGCGGCATTGCGCGAGGCGAAACCGAAGGCGGCGGCGATGTCCGCCAGGCTGGGCGCGCGCCCGGCCGCCAGCTCCCGGCGCAGGAAGGCCAGGACGGCGGCACGTTGCGGGGGAAGATCGACAGGGTCCATGGGTGTACATTTGTACACCCTAACGTCTCACATGGCGAGACATCACCGACCGCTTGCCACTCCCTCCCCTCTCGCTGCAATATAACCCTCGTTATAACGCCATGGAGGCGCCATGAAGCTCAAGATCACCACCGTCGGCAACTCCGCCGGCGTCATCCTGCCCAAGGAACTCCTGTCACGCCTGCGCCTGGAGAAGGGCGACGAGTTGCACGCGCTGGAGACGTCCGACGGCATCCGCCTGACGGTCTACGACCCGGCCCTCGCCGAACAGATGGACGTGGCCGAGCAGGTCATGCGCCGTCGCCGCACCCTGCTCAACAAGCTGGCGCAATGACGCGGCGCCCATGATCGTCTGGATCAGCCGGGTGCTGGCTCTGGCCATCCACGACAGGCAATTGGCCGAACATGGCGGCGGAACCGGCGTACGCGATGAAGGGCTGCTGGAATCGGCGCTGGCACGTCCCCGGCAGTTGCATGCCTACGGCCAGCCTGCGCCGGACCTGGCCGATCTGGCAGCGGCCACGGCCTTCGGCCTGGCCCGCAATCATCCCTTCGTGGATGGCAACAAGCGCACGGCCGCCGTCGCGTGCGAAGTCTTCATCGTGCTCAATGGCGCTACGCTGTCGGCCGAGGACCACGAACTCTACCCGCAGTACCTAGGCCTGTCGGAAGGCAGCCTCGACGAAGCCGAATTCGCCGAATGGTTACGCCCGCGGATCATCGCGAAAGTCCCTGGCAAGGTGCAGGAACCCGCTTCCTCCCATGGCCCCTGATGGCGATGCGCGCACCGTCGTCCCAGCCAAGGCCGGCCCCCATCCTGCCGCTGCCTTCCCCGCCGTAGGGGAAGGATGGACATCGCGGGTGGACCATGGATTCCAGCCTTCGCTGGAACGACAGCCGACCTCCAATGACCACCGCGCTCCACGCGGTGGAAGGGCGGAATCGCAGACGATCATGGCGCGTCCAAGGGCACCCGTGGCATCGACAAGGCGTCAGGCGGCCTGTTCCTCGGCGCGCTCGACCATGGTTTCGGCCATCTGCCGCCAGCCGGGCAGCTGGTCCAGCACGCCCAGCGACTTCAGGTAGCCCTCGTCCACCGGCTCGTTGCTGGCCAGTGCACCGGCCACGTGCACGGCGCCCGGCACCCAGAAGCTGCGCAGGCTGGAACGCTGCGGTTGGCGGTGGAACGCCACCGCTTCGACGATCGGCATCGGCAGGCCCCACCGGCCGAGCAGGTAGGCGCCGGCCTCGGTGTGGCCGGGGCGGTCGTCGTCCTCGGCGGCCGGCGTCTCGCGCTCGTCGCGCACGCCGGGCAGCAGCAGGCCGATATCGGCCAGCAGTGCCGCGGTGGCGCCCAGTTCGGAGCTGGTGCGCGGCAGGATCTTCGCCGCCAACCGCGAGGCCAGCAACGCACGCTGCTGCAGCGCACTGCGGTCGACGCCGGACGTGGTCTTCATCGAGAACACCTCGCTGGCCAGCACCAGGTCGCGCAGCGTACCCAGGCCCAGGCGGGTCACCGCCGCCCGCAGGTCGGTGATCGAACGGCCGCTGGAGAAATAGGCCGAGTTGCAGAGCTGCAGCACCTTGGCGGCGATGGCCGGATCGCCCGCCACCAGCGTGGCGATGTCGTTGGCCGTCCCTTCGTCCTCTTCCAGCGCACGCGTCAGCGCGAAGTACAGGTGCGGCGGCGACGGCAGGTGTTCGACGCGGCCGATGGCGCGGCGCAGGCGCGGGCTGTCCAGCAGGTCGCGCAGTTCTTCCAGGCTGTGGATCGATTCCAGCACCGTTTCCGACGACAGCGGCAGCGGCAGGAAGCGGTGCGCCACGCCGATCAGCTTGATCGGCGTGGCCAGGCTGTCGACGCTGCCTTCCAGCAGCGCGATGCGGATGGTTTCCGGACGGAGCGTGCGGATCTGGCCCAGCAGCGTGGCCGGCGGCAGGTCGGACAGCGCCGGTCCCACCATCACCACGTCGACCGGACCATTGGCGACCGCGAACATCGCCGACTTGCCGTCGGCGACCGATTCGACGGTCCACTCGTCCCCCATGTCGCCGATGTAGTCGGCCAGGTCGTCAGGCAGGCAAGCGGTGTCGCCAACGTACAGAATGCGCAAGGCACGTCCCCTTAATGTTGCAAGTTCAATGCGCGCCTCCTGTCTCGAGGAGGCACGGACCCGATGGAATCTAGCAAGGGTGTCGGCCGCAACCGCGCATTCTTGAGACGCAATGCGGGGAATGCGCAACGCTTCACACTCCACTGTCGGTGGAATCCCGACAGCCGCGGTTTCAGAAGCGCAGCAGCGCCAGCAGTTGCGGGCCGCGGTTGTTGAGGTCGAGATTGCCGTCGAAGCGCGTACGCGTGAAATCAAGGTCCACGTCGTTGTAGTTGTAGCGCAGCGAGAAGCCGAACCGCTGCCATGGGAGATAGTCCAGCCGCACCTGCACGTCGCGCGCATCGCCGGTGACGTTGCCGCCGGTCTTCTTCGTGTAGGCCAGTGATGCGCCCCAGCGCCAGTGCTCCGACAGCGAGTGCGCGTATTCCGCGCGCAGCATCGGCGCCCAAGCATCCTCGGACAGATCGTTCGCATACGCGACCGGCGTGCCGGCGACCGCGGCGCTTGCGTCCAGGTCGGCCGCGATCTCGTATCGCATCGCCCCCAGCCCCACGCCGAACGCGCGCCGACCGTCCTGCAGGAACATCCAGGTGTAGGACACGCCGGTGATGTCCAGGTCCAGGCGGCCGTCGAATGCCGCATCGACCGGGTAGGCGTTGTCGCCGATCTCCAGCGCGCGGTCGAGCACGCGCGTGCTGGCGTCGTCGTAGTCGTAGCCGAAGGCATCCAACTTGTGCCGCCGTTCCGCACCCACGCTGCCGCCGATGCTCCATACCAGCGCATCCTGGCGATCCACGAAGCCGAGGTCGCGCTGGAAGTTGACGTGCGTGCCCACCGCACCATCGCTGGCATCCCAGCGCGTGTCCAGGTCGTGGTCGGCCCAGTAGCGCCCCGCCCCGGCGTAGAAACGGTCGACCGGAGGCAGGAATTCCTGCGCGGCGGCCATCGTCGGAAGACCGGCGCCGAGCAGCAGGCAGAAGACGGCGGAACGTGGCATGGACGGCTCCTGCGGGACGACGGACAGGGATTGCGATCGTCGGCCGATCGACGCGGGCAGCATCCGCCCCGCCCTGCATGCGGTCAAGGCGCCGCGCGGACCGCTGCATCCACCACAGGACCGTCCGTGCCGGACGCTGTCGACAGGTGCAGCAGCAAATGCGCCAGCGTCACCACGTCCTGGAAGTTGTGCTGCAGCACGCGCCGCAGCAGGCCGGCATCGCCGCCACGCAGGTACTGCAGCCACGCACCGGGCGCTTCCGATCCCGGCAGGTCGTCCTCGCGCACGATGCCGAGCGCGTGGCGCTCGATGGTCGCCAGCCGGCAGTTCTCCCACACGCCGCGGTAACGACGGCGCGTGGGGAACAGCAGGTCGAGGTGTTCGATGCCGGCCAGCGGCGTGCCCTGCCGTGCCAGCCGGTAACGCGCGGCAAGCAGCGGCGCGTCATAGCAACGGCCGTTGTAGCTGACCAGGCGCGTGTCTTCCGCCAGCCAGCCGGCGAACGCGCGCAGCATCGCCGGCTCGGCCGACAGGTGGGTGATCAGCAACTGGCGTATGCGCAGGCAGCCGGGCACGAAATCCGACGCCCCGACCATGAAGGCGCGCGTGCCGGTGCCGCCGGACAGGCCGGTGGTCTCGGTATCGAAGAACAACAGGTTGGACGTGGACAGGGTTCCCATCCGCGCGAACGTGCCGTCGACCTGCGTTGCCACCGGGTCGAACGGAAGCGTCTCCTCCAGCAAGCGCAAGCCCGGTGCGATTTCGTCGCCCGGCAATGCGCGATCGCGTGCAGGCACCACGATGGATGGACGCGCCCGTTCGCGAATCCCCAGCATGCGCCGCAGTGCGGGCAAGGGATCATGCACCGACGGCAGCGGCGTGGACGACGACACGGCATTTCCGTGTCCGGCCTGCCGTCGCAGGCGCTGCAGTTTCTCCAGGCTGACGCTCATGCGGCGTCCAGCAACTGCAGCACGCGTGCGGCCAGCGCACGCGGCGTGGTGTCGGCGTCCTCGTCGTTCGCCAGCACCGGGCCGACGCAGGCGGGACAACCGGCCTTGCAATCGCAACCGGCCACCAGGCGTACCGCGCGCTGCACCAGTTCGCGCTGGCGTCGCCACAACGGTTCGCTCAGACCGATGCCGCCGGGATAGTTGTCGTAGAGGTATGCGGTCGGCACGAAGCGTTCGCCCGACACCGGCGACAGCACCTGGCTCTCGGTGCCGCGCAACTGGCCGCGCCCCTGCGTGTCCGGCAGCGCGAACCACGCGCCATCGCCGTCGCCGACCGCCCTCTGCAGGTCGCGACCTTCCGCCATCACCGCGACCGTGGCGGCGATGTGCAGCGCGTAGGCCGCGCCGAGGAAGCCGTCCAGCGCGTCCTGCCGGGACTCGAAGGCGGACTCCAGCAGCGCCGGCGGCAGCTGCCACCACAGGCTGGTGGTGTGCATCTCCTGGTCGGGAAGATTCACCGGGCCGTAGCCGATGTTCTCGTGCGTGTAGTAGCGGATCTTCTTGTACCCGGCCACGCGGCGCACCACGTGCACCTCGCCGTGGTGGCAGGTGCCCTGCCCCGCGATGCAGCCGTCGAAGCGCTCCAGCACCTTCAGCTTGGTGTAGTCGATCGCGTCGGTGTAGTAGTCCACGTGCGTGCGGATGACGTAGGCCTTGCGCCCTTCCCAGTCCAGCCGCTCCACCTGGTAGGGCGTGGACTGGATCATGTGGATGGCCCCTTCGTACAGCGTCAGCGGCGCGGCGCTGAAATCGACCTCGGCGATGATCGTCTGGCGACCATCGGTACGATCCACGACGACGAAGTTGCCGTCCGCCACCGAGCGCAGACTCACCGCGTTGGCCGGATAGCTGTCGGCGATCCACTCGTAGCGGTCGCCTTCGCGATGCACCACGCTGTCTTCGTCCAGCAGTTGCAGGAACGGCGTCGGATCGACCGGCCCGAACGGTTCGCCGGCGAGGAATGGCAGTTCGAACGCGGCGCAGCGCACGTGGTCGAGCAGGATCATCGGCTGGTCCGGTGCGATGCGCGCGTGCTCCGGCGGACTGTCGGCGAAGAACTCCGGATGCCGCACCACGTACTGGTCCAGCGGCTGCGAACTGGCGACGAGGATCCCGAGCGAGGTCTGCTGCCGTCGTCCGGCGCGGCCGAAGCGCTGCCATGTCGCGGCGATGGAACCGGGATAACCGTTCAGTACCACCGCATCCAGGCTGCCGATGTCCACGCCGAGTTCCAGCGCCGACGTTGACACGATGCCGTCCACGCGCCCGTCGCGCATCGCGCGCTCGGCCTCGCGCCGTTCGGTCGGCAGGTAGCCACCGCGGTAGGCGCGGATGCGTGCCGGCAGGCGCGGATCGCTGTCGAACACATCCTTCAGGTACTTGGTCAGCACCTCGACCATCGTGCGCGACTGCGCGAACACCAGCGTCTTCAGCCCAGCCTTGATCGCCAGCCGCGCGATGCGGTTGCTCTGCGAGCGCGCCGATGCACGCAGACCCAGGTCGGGATTGACCACCGGCGGATTCCACAGCAGCACGTGCTTCTCGCCGCTCGGCGCGCCGGAGTCGGTGATCGCATGCACCGGCAGTTCCAGCAGCGCTTCCGCATGCGCCTGCGGATTGCCGATGGTGGCCGAGCAGACGATGAACTGCGGCGTGGCGCCGTAGAACGCGCACACACGCTTCAACCGCCGCAGCACGTTGGCCACGTGGCTGCCGAACACGCCGCGGTAGGTATGCACTTCGTCGATCACCACGTAGCGCAGGTTCTCGAAGAACTGCGCCCACTTGGTGTGGTGCGGCAGGATGGCCTGGTGCAGCATGTCCGGATTGCTGACCACGATGTCGCCATGCAGACGGATCGCCTGCCGCGCATCGCCCGGCGTGTCACCGTCGAAGGTGAAGGCCTTCAGGCCCAGGTCGCCGGCCTTGCTCAGGTCGAGCAGTTCCGCCACCTGGTCCTGCGCCAGCGCCTTGGTCGGGAACAGGTACAGCGCCTTGCCGCGCTTCGACAGCGCCGAGGCCACCACCGGCAGCGTGTAGCAGATCGACTTGCCGGAGGCGGTCGGGGTGACGATGGCGAGGTGGTCGCCAGCCTGCGCCTGCCGCCACGCCTCGGCCTGGTGCGAATACAGCCGTTCGATGCCGCGCTGGCGCAACGCGGTGGCCAGTGCCGCCGGCAGATCGTCGGGCAGCGCCTCGTAGCGTCCTTCGCGCGCGGGAATGACGAACTGTCCGGTGACCCGGTCGCGGTACTTCCCCGCCAGCCGCTCCGCCAGGGCGCTGCCATCGGCGCCCTGCGTCGGCAGCAGCGCGGCATCGGTGGCGTGGTGGCGGATCAGCGATGTCTGGGCGGGCATGGGCGTGTCCGGAAGCGGCGTGCCGGCCATCAGACGCGCCCCACGTCTCACCTGCTGAGACTGACCGCCGGCTGATCGCAACCGCCCGCCTCAGCTTTGTGATCGGCCATTGAAGGCAACGCTCACCCCTGGGTAACGCCGTGCGCGATACCACGTGGGGTGTGATCCGGAGACCGCCATGAACCGTCATCTCTACCGCACGCAACTCCATGCCCTGCGACAGACCACGCCTTCGGGCGCAAGCGATCCCTTCGCCGCCTTCACGGCCTACGACTACGGCCGCCGCCGGCGCCTGCATCCGGACGTGGCATGGGCGGACGCGTGCCGCGCGTATGCCTTCGCCGCCGCGTCGCATGCCGACCACGCGGGCGAACTGGATCTCGATACCGAACTCGCACTGGAAGATCACTGGGATCGCCTGCGCGGCGACGCAGGCCCGGACTGGCCGGTGACGCGCACCCTGCTGCGTGAAGCGTGGCGCTGGCTGGACGAACATGCGGCCGAACGCCCGCGCATGCATTGACCGCAAGAATCGACCGGAGGAACGGCGCCGCGTGACGACGAACGGTTGGCCGGCACGCGCAGGCTCCGTCGTCTTCCTCGGTGCAGGGGCGACAATCACCTGGCCAGGCAGGGCCGCGGACCACATCTCCTTCCGGGGAGGATGGAGCATCACGTTGCCACGGGGGGGTTTCGCGCAGTCGTTGACTGCGACGGCGGGCACACGCCGGTGGTTGGCCCATTCACCGACCGTCCTTCATCCATGCGGTCCACGCGCTGCCTGGCCTCGCGCCATGGAGGGGACCCCATGCCATGCCTGCACGATCCACTTGCCCACGCCTGGGCCGATGACGCGATGCCGTGTGCCGTCGTGGACATCCAGTCGGAACTGCATTTCTGGGCGGACACCTACGCCCAACAGGCCTTCCACCGGTCAGGCACGCCGTTCCGCCATTACGTGCCGACGCTGAAGTTCGCCTACGACACCTACCTGCTCTCGCACCGACGCTCGCTGCAGGAACTGTTGCCGTCGCTGCCGTCGCGCTACCAGGCCGGCATCGTGCGCGGCGTGCGGCTGGACTGGCCCTTGGCGCAGGCAGTCATCGCGCGCGTATGGGAGCGCCTCAACGCGCCGCTGGAAGAAGACCCTCCCTTGTTCCTGCCACCGCCGGGCGCGATGGAGGAACGCGCACTGCTGGCCGATGCCGCACGCCGTCGCTAGACATCGCTCGTCACGCCATGTTTTCAAACGTGAACCAAAACGCCTTCGAGGGGTTAAATCACGGTTAAAACGGCTTTTATTTCACTTAAGCATCACCGTGGAAAACAAAAAATTCCCGACGTCACCACCATGTCGAAACGGGGATCACCATGGCTGCTCACTACGCTCGCACCGCCCACTCCACTGCGCAGATCGTCGACATCGACGCCGAACTGGCCTACTGGAAGACGCGCCTCAACGAAGACACGTTCCAGGTCGTCGGTGCCACGGTGGGGGACCTGGAGAAATGCCTGAAGATCGGCTACGACGCCTACCTGCTGCACCACCGGCAGGAGTTCGACGAGATCGCGCCGGCGTTGCGGGACCGCCTGCAGCGGGATTGCCCGGACACACCGATCGGCTGGTACCGCGCGCAACCGATCATGCGCGCGGTCTGGCAGCGGCTGAAGCCGGCGCCGACGGTGGGCCACGTCTGACGTCTGACACAAGGCAGGCGATGCGCCTGCCCTTCCAGCGCGGGAATCAGTCGCGCAATCCCAGCGCGTGCTCGATCGCGCCAAACAGCGACTGCACCTGTACCGGCTTGACCACCGTGGCGGTGCAGTCGTGCTCGTCGGCCTGCCGGCCGGGTTCGCGCAGGCGGATCACCGGGCCTTCGAAGCCGGCCTCACGCAGCACCGCCAGCACGTCCGCCGCCGACAGCAGCAGGATGTCTTCGTCGATGATCGCCACGGCCGGCAGCCCATCGCTGGCGATCTGCTGCAACGCATTCGCACCGTCTGGCGCCATGACCGGGTCGTACCCCTGTGCGGCCAGCGCATTGCCCAGCAGCGACAAGCGCGTCGCATCGCCATCGACCAGCAGGATCCGGCTCCCTTTGCCGTCGAGGAAGGCCGCGTCTTCCGCGCCCACCCATTCGTCGATGGCCGGCGCCGGCAGGTGCAGTTCGAATGCAGTGCCCTGCCCCAGCGCGCTGTTCACTTCGATGCGTCCCTTCACCGCCTCCACGATGCGCTTGCACGACATCAGGCCGAGGCCGGTACCGCTGGCCTTGGTGGTGAAGAACGGCGTGAACAACTGCTGCCGCGTCGCTTCGTCCATGCCGCTGCCTTCGTCCGCCACGCGCAGCACCACGTAGTCGCGACCGTCGGCCGCAACGGTCTGCTGCGCCGACAGGGTCAATTGGCCCCCGCGTTCGGCCATCGCCTGGATGCCGTTGAGGCACAGGTTGATCAGGCACTGCTGGAACTCGGTGTAGTTGCCCTCGATCAGCAGGTCTTCCGGCGGCTGTTCCACCGTCAGGCGGACCTGCCGCGACAGGCTGCCCTGCAGCAGCAGTTGCACGGCGCTGAACAGCGCCGCCACGCTGATGGTCTCGCTGGCCTTGCGCGAGCCGCGCACGAACGACAGCATCGAATCGGCCATTTCGTGGCCGCGCTTGCCGCTCTCCGAGATCACCGCACCCAACCGCAGGATCTTCGGATCGTCGCTGTAGGTCGACAGCAGGTCGGGCACGATCAACAGCGGCTGCAGGATGTTGCGCAGGTCGTGGCTGAGGCCGGCCGCCAGCATCGCCAGGCAGTCCAGCCGCTGCGAGCGCATCAGTTCGCGCTCGGCATGCTCGCGTTCGCGCTCGGTGCGCGCCTCGCGGATGGCGCGCGCGACGGCGGCCGGCAAGCGTGCCGGGGAATGCTTCAGCACGTAATCGCTGGCGCCCTCCTGCAACGCCTTGACGGCGGCGTCCTCGCCGATCGTGCCGGAGAAGAACACGAACGGCAGTTTCGTATCGTGCCGGCGGAGGATCTCCAGCGCCTCGTACCCGGAAAAGCCCGGCAGTTCCATGTCCGACAGCACCAGGTCGAACGGCGCGCCGGCCAGCGCCGTCCGCATGTCGTCCGCGCCATCCACGCGGATGAACTCGCCCGCCAGGCCGGCATCCTGCAACTGCTCGACCAGCAATTCGGCATCCAGCGCCGAATCCTCCACCAGCAGGATGCGGACAGGGCCCAGTGGCGTCCCGGACTGCGGCACCGGTCAGCCTCCCCCCGGTGTTTCGTTGATGACCGCCCAGAACGTACCCAGCGTCTTCACGGCCTGGAAGAACTGGTCGATGTCGACCGGCTTGACGACGTAGGCGTTCACGCCCAGGTCCCAACTGCGCGCCAGGTCGCTTTCCTCGCGCGAGGACGACAGGATCACCACCGGCAGGTGCTTGAGCTTCTCGTCGCCACGGATGTGCTTCAGCACTTCCAGCCCATCCATGCGCGGCATCTTGATGTCCAGCAGCAGCACCGACGGCATGCCGTCCTCGCGGTCGGCGTGCGCGCCGCGGCGCAGCAGGTAGTCCAGCGCCTCGACCCCGTCCTCCACGTGCACGATGGGATTGGCCAGGTTGGCCTCGCGCAGCGCGTCGATCGCCATTTCGGCGTCGGCCAGGCTGTCCTCTGCCAGCAGGATGGTGCGGATGTCGCTCATGCGTCTTTCTCTCTGGAAGGCGGAGCGTCAAGCGCCGCTGGAAGGGTGAAATGGAACGTGGCGCCCTCGCCCGGCGTCGACTCGGCCCAGATCCGCCCGCCATGCCGGCCGAGCACGCGGCGGACGCTGGCCAGGCCGATGCCGGTACCGGGGAAATCGCTGGCCTTGTGCAGGCGCTGGAACACGCCGAACAGTTTGCCTGCGTACGCCATATCGAAGCCAGCGCCGTTGTCGCGCACGCTGAACAGGTGGCTGCCATCGCTCTGCAGGCGGTGCTCCACCTCGACGACGGAACGCTCGCGCCGGCTGCTGTACTTCACCGCGTTGCCCAGCAGGTTGCTCCAGACCTGGCGCATCATGTTTTCGTCGGCCACCACGATCGGCATCGGCGCGATGCGCCACTCCACGCGATCCGCCCGTCCCTCGCTGGATTCGTTCGCATCCAGCATCGCCCGCGCTTCGGCCACCAGCGACTGCATGTCCACGGCCTGCAGGCGCAAGGCGCTCCGGCCCAGGCGCGAATAGACCAGCAGGTCGTCGATCAGCTGCGACATGCGGCGGGCGGAGTCGCCGATCACGCTGAGGTAATGCCGGCTCTTGTCGTCGATGTCCTCGCCCAGGTGGCGGCCCAGCTTGTCCGAGAACCCGGCGACGTGGCGCAGGGGTGCGCGCAGATCGTGCGACACCGAATAGCTGAACGCCTCCAGCTCGCGGTTCACTTCCAACACCTGCTCCACCTTGCCTTCCAACTGGCGGTTGAGCGCGGCGATTTCCTGTTGCGCGGTCTTCTGCAGCGAGACGTCGCTGACCGTCACCAGCACCGCATGGTCGTCCGTATCCGGCAACGGCATGCGGCGCGCGTTGAGCAGTACGGTGCGGCGCAGGCCATCGCTGGTCTCCTGCTGCAATTCGTAGTCCCACAACTCGCGTCCGCGCGCCAGCACATCGTGCAGCCGCTGGCGCATGACCTTGTCCTGCCAGGCGGCGCCCAGGTCGTCCAGGCTGCCGGCCTTCGCGCCCTGCTCGATGCCGTACAGGTCGGCGAACGCCATGTTGTGCATCTGGATGCGCTGCGCGTCGTCCAGCAGCACGATGGGCTCGCGCACCGTGTCCAGCACCACCAGCGCCCGTTGGCTCGCACGCGCGGTCTGCTTCTCGGCGTTCAGTCGGCGCGCCACCTGACGGCCCAGCGACATCAACACCAGCGAGAGCAGCAGCAACTGCGCACCCAGCGCGATCATCCTGATCCACTCCATGCGCTGGCGCTGCACGGTCGCATCGCCACTCCGCTGCGTGAGCAGCGAGCGTTCGTCGGCGAGGATGTCGTTCAGCAGGCCGCGGATGGGGAACCGGGTCGCCAGCGGTGCGACCACGCTGCCACGGTAGGCATCCGGCGCCTCGATCAACTGGTCGACCACTTCGATGCGGGCGTCCACCAACTCGCGCAGGCGTCCGATGCGCACCAGCTGCTCGGGATTGTCCGAAGTCAACCGGGCCAGCGTGTCGAACCGCTCGGGCAGCGACGCGCGGCCGGAGACCAGGCGTTCGCGTGCCAGCGGATGGTCCGCGCCGAGCGCGATCAGCATCGCGGAGCTTTCCATCTCGCGGACATCGAGCGCCAGCCCGAGCACGGCCGCTTCCACCTGATGGGTATGGATGACGACGTCCGTCGCTTCCTGGTTGGCGCGCGACAGCCGCTGCAGCAGCATGACCGGCGCCACGACGATGAGCAGGATGACCAGCCCGAGCACCGGCAGGCGGGATTTCCCCCACATCGCGCGGGTGCGTTCTTCGTTCATGTTCCCCTGGTCATCGGTTGGACGCGTCCAGACGAGGCATGCCCGCGCAAACGTTCCGCCGATGCTATCGCAGGGTTGTCACATTTGGAATCGCGCCTGCCCGTTCAGGCGCTTCAGGCCACGTGCACGCGATCGCGGCCATCGCGCTTGGCTTCGTACAACGCCAGATCCGCGCGGCGCATCTGGTCGCGCAGGGTTTCGCCTGGCCGGTGCTCGGCGATGCCGGCGGACAACGTCGTGACCAGGTCGCCCTGCGCCTTGCCGAATTCCCGGCGCAGGCGCTCGGCGAAGGCGTGTGCGGACGCGGCATCGTTTCCATCCAGCAACACCGCGAACTCTTCACCGCCGATGCGCGCCACGCAATCGTTCGCCCCCATGCGGGCGCGCATGATGTCGCCCAGCCGCTGCAGCACCGCGTCGCCCCGCTCGTGGCCGTGGTCGTCGTTGATGCGCTTGAAGTAATCGATGTCCAGCACCACGACCGCGACCGGCCGGCCGGCGTCCATCGCCTGCGCGTGCGCCGCGACGGCACGTTCGCTCCAGCCATTGCGGTTCAGCAGGCCGGTCAGCTCATCGGTGTGCGCCTGCTGCACGAGGCGCCGCCGCATCTGCCACGCGGACACGGCAAAATCCGTGCGGTATCCGGCCAGCACCAGGCCGAAGCCGATGGTGGTCAGTGTGTACAGCCAGTACAGCGCCGTGCCGGTGCCTGGCGCGCCGTACAGCACGATGCGCAGCTGCGCCATCACGACGATCAGCAAGGCCAGCGCGAGCAGCGACATCGGCCGCACCGTCAATGCCATCAGCGCCAGCGGCAGCAACTGGAACAGGCCGGTCCGCAGCGCCAGCTGCCCGGTCGCACCCGGCAGGGGCATGCTCATGAAGATGCCGGTAAGCAGCATGCCGACCAGCACCAGGATCAACCGATGCTGCCAATGCAGCAGCCGCGCGACGCCGGCGGCGCAGGCCGCCACCCCGATGGCAGCCATCCCCTGCGCCCACACCGGATACCCGATGGACGGCGTTACCTGCGCCAGTTCGAACAGCGCGATGATCGCCAGCAGCACCGCCCCGCACAGCAGCACGCCGCTGACGATCGGCCGCGTGGCGCGCAACTGCGCCTGGATCAGGTCTTCGCGCTCGGGGGCCGTCAGCAGGCGCGTCGACCGGCGCGACAGCAAGGCGCGCAGGCTGTGCAGCATGCCGCCCGGGACAGCGATCGGTACATGGACGAGGCGTGCGCGCATGCGCGATTCCTGGGCGTTATGGCTGCTGCGATGCAACCCTCGTGCCACCTCGCCGGAAGTGCCGTCGCCCAGTGCCGTGCGGCGGCGTTTCACCCGCCCCATGCCACCGGCATGACGCCGTCCGCCCTCGACTGACGCCCTGCGTCGGTAGCGGACCGCATGCGCGCGCGGGGCCTCATCCGCCGAACGCGGCCCGCATGCGCGCTTCGTCCGGCCGCTCGATCACGCCCTTCTCGGTGACGATGGCGTCGATCAGCGAAGCCGGGGTGACGTCGAACACCGGGTTCCAGGCCGCGACGCCCTCGGCCACGATGCGCGTGCCGCCGATGCCGAGCAGCTCGGCCGGGTCGCGCTCTTCGATATGGATGGCATCGCCGTCCGGCGTGGCCATGTCGACCGTCGACGATGGCGCCACCACCATGAACTTCGCACCGTGGTGGCGCGCGGCGATGGCCAGCTGGTAGGTACCGATCTTGTTGGCGGTGTCGCCGTTCGCGCAGATGCGGTCCGCGCCCACCACCACCCACTGCACGGCACCGGTCTTCATCAGGTGGGAGGCGGCGGAGTCGGCGATCAGCGTCGCCGGAATGCCGTCCTGCTGCAGCTCCCACGCGGTCAGGCGCGCGCCCTGCTGCCACGGCCGCGTCTCGCCGGCATAGACCTTGCCGATGCGGCCCTGCGCCACGCCGGCTCGAATCACGCCCAGCGCCGTGCCGAAGCCGGCGGTCGCCAGCGACCCGGTATTGCAGTGGGTCAACACGCCACTGCCCTCATCGATCAATGCCGCACCCAGCTCGCCCATGTGGCGGTTGGCGGCCAGGTCTTCCTCGGCGATCGCCAGCGCTTCCAGTTCCAGTACCCCGCGCCAGTCGCTGCCGGCGCTGCGCAGGGCGGCCCGCATGCGCGCCAAGGCCCACGCCAGGTTTACCGCCGTGGGCCGTGCCTCGTTGAGGCGTTGCAGGGCGGGTTCCAGTTTCTCCAGCGCCTCGGCAGGCGTCGCCGCCAACACCTCGCGCGAGGCCAGCACCACGCCCCAGGCGGCGGCAATGCCGATGGCAGGCGCGCCGCGCACCGCCAGGTCGTGGATGGCGGCGGCCACCTCATCGCTGGTCGTGCAGGCCAGGTACTCCACCACGAACGGAAGCTTGCGCTGATCCAGCAGTTCCAAGGCAGTGCCGGTCCAGCGGATGGGACGGATGCGGTCGTAGCGGGCGTAATCGATGGCGTCGTTCATGCCCGCATTGTAACGGCCCGCCGTGAGCTGGCCGTGCTTCGTTCGGAACTCACCAGCTGCGGAATTCCGCACGGCAGCCGCTGGTCACCCAGACGCCACGGTTGTCGCGACCCCAGGTACGACCCTCGATGCAGGCGTTGCTCGACAGCTGACGGACCAGTTCAACACGGCGGCCATCGGCACTGCAGGTGCGCGTGCGGCCGTTGTCGGATTCGCAGCGGAACGTGCGCCCGTTGCCACCGTTGTTGCCCCAGCCGCCCCCATTTCCCCAGCCGTTGCCACGGCCATAGACCTCGAACTCGCCCCGGCAGCCCTGCGTCACCCACAGCCCATTGCGGTCCTGGCCCCACGTCTGGCCTTCGACACAACGCGAACTGGACAGCTGGCGCACCAGGCGAACGTCAGCGCGCGATGGAATCGGGCAGGTGCGCGTGCGGCCGTTGTCCGATTCGCAGCGGATGCGCTGGCCGTTGCCCGACCAGCCACCGCCGTTGCCCCAGCCACCGCCGCGCCCGCTGGCGAATTCGGCACGGCAGCCGCGATCCACCCACACGCCGCCCCGCCCCTGGCCCCAGGTGCGACCCTCCTCGCAACGCGTGCTCGACAACTGTCGCGTCAACTGCACGCCGCCGCGGGTATCCATCGGACATTCGCGGTAGCGGTTGCTCGGCGATTCGCAGCGGACGGTCTGTCCGCCGCCGGAATAGCGATCGTCGTACTGCGGCGCAGCCTTCGCCGCAGCGGTGCCGAGCAGCGCGAAGGTTCCCAACATCAACGAAGCGATCAGGTGGCGTTCCATGGCAGGTGTCCTCTTGGGTGTTGGCTCGCAATCTACGCAGCGAAAATGAACACGGGCTCACGAAACCGTTTGCAGTCCGCACGACCCGCGCGCGATGTTTGGCTGGCTTTCAGGCGCGCGCGAAGTCGAAGGCCAGCACGTCGGCGATGCGCGGCGTATCCAGCATCGCCATCAACAAGCGGTCCACCCCCAGCGCCACGCCCGCGCACGCCGGCATGCCTTGTGCCAGTGCGGCAAGCAGCCCCTCGTCCAGCGGCGGCGCCACGTCACCCCGCGCCTTCCGCACGGCGACGTCGCGTTCGAAACGCCCACGCTGTTCCACCGCATCTGTCAGTTCGTGGTAGCCGTTGGCCAGTTCCAGCGGTCCCAGGTACAGCTCGAAGCGCTCCGCCACCGGCACGCCATCGCGCTCCACCACGCGTGCCAACGCCGACTGCGTGGCCGGATAGTCATACACCACATGGATGTCGCGACCGAATGCAGGTTGCACACGGTGCGTCATCAGCAGGTCCAGCCAGTCGTCGCGCGTCAGGCCTTCGCCATCGATGGCGATACCGGAGGCCGCGTTGCGGACCGTCTCCAGGTCGGCCGTCATCGGGTCGAAGCCGAGCCTCTGCGCATACAGGTCGCGGAAGCGAATGCGCGACACCGTCGCCTCCCGTCCGATCGTGGACAGCGCCGCCTGCACCAGCACCACCGTCTCGTCGATCAGCGGCTCCAGCGTCCAGCCCACGCGGTACCACTCCAGCATGGTGAATTCCGGGTTGTGGCGACCGCCCGCTTCCCCGTCACGGAACACCCTGCCGAGTTCGAAGCAGTCGCCTGCGCCCGCCGCGAGCAGGCGCTTCAACGGGAACTCCGGCGAGGTGCGCAACCAGCACGTGCGCGGCGCACCGTCGGTGCGACCGGAGAAGTCCAGCGAGAATGAAGCGATGTTCGCGTCGGTGTTACCCGCGCGCGACATCATCGGCGTCTCGACTTCCAGCACGTTGCGGGCGTGGAAGAATTCGCGCACGAGGCGATTGAGCGCGGCGCGCAGGCGGAGAGCATCCATCGTCGCAGTGGGTTGCCAAGTCATTAGCCCCGCTTCCTTGCAGGAGCGACGTAAGTCGCGACCCCACGTCCGAAGCAACCGGCGTCCTGTCGGCGCGCGCGATAGACGGATTGTCCGGGAGTGGAGTTCTTCCGGTCGCGACTCACGTCGCTCCTACAGAGGCATCCCTGCAGCCTCATGCATGCCGCTCCAGAAACGCCAGCAGCTGCGCTTCGTCCCAGACCTCGATGCCCAGTTCCTGCGCCTTGGCGAGCTTGGAACCCGCGGCCTCGCCCGCCACTACCAGATGCGTCTTCTTCGACACACTGCCGGCCACCTTGGCGCCGAGGGCTTCGAGTTTCTCGCCGGCTTCGTCGCGGCTCATCGCGGCCAGGCCGCCGGTGAGGACGACGGTCTTGCCATCGAGCGGGCCGGCGGGGACCTCGACGTCCTCTGGCGTGTTCGTGAGCAGTTCGTCGAGCGCGGCGCCGCTATGTGTCAGCAGCTTGGCATTTGCTTCGTCCTCCAGCCACGCGGCGAATGCGTTCGCTGAATCGCTCGGCAAACCCGCGGTGACGAAGTTGTGCGCGGGCGCATCCAGCAGCGCGTCCACGGACGGGAACGCGGAGGCCAGTTGTTCTGCGCGCACGCGGGTGACCTTGGGAATCTCCAGGTCGACCAGCAGCGTGGCGAGGTCCAGGCCAGGCCGCAGTTTGCCCGACGGCGGATGCGTGTCACCGATCACCACGCCGCGCGCCAGCAGATCGTCGATGGCACGCTGGTTGCCCGGCTGGTCGAAGAAATGGCCGAGCGAACGCGCCACTTCGCCGCCGATGTCGGGCACGCGCTTGAACAGCGGCCACGGCAGGTGGCGAATGCGCTGCAGGTCGCCGAGCCACGCGGCGAGCGCCTTGGCCGTGCTCTCACCGACGTGCTGGATGCCGAGCGCGAACAGGAAGCGCTCCAGCGTCGTGCGGCGGCTGCGGTCGATGGCCTCGATCAGGTTCTCGGCCCACTTGGTCGCCACTTTCCCCGACTTCACCGTCTCGGGCGTGGTGCTCGCCGCCTCCGCGGGGACAGGCTTGCGCTCGTCGGCGCGGCGCTTCATCTCCAGCAGGTCGTCCAGCGTCAACTGATAGAGATCGGCGATGGAATCCAGATAGCCGAGGTCCGACAGGTCCTCGATGTAGCGGTCGCCCAGACCCTCGATGTCCATCGCGCGGCGCGAGGCGAAGTGACGCAGCGACTCCTTGCGCTGGGCGGGGCAGCTCAGTTCGCCGGAGCAGCGCCAGACCGCCTCGCCTTCCTCGCGCACGATCTCGGCACCGCACACCGGGCAATGCGTCGGCATCTGCCACGGCACGGTGCCGTCGGGGCGGCGGTCGAGGATCACGCCTGCCACTTCCGGAATGACGTCGCCGGCGCGACGCACGATGACATGGTCGCCCACGCGCACGTCCAGCCGCGCGATCTGGTCGGCGTTGTGCAGCGTGGCATTGGTGACGATCACGCCGGCCACGTGCACCGGCGCCAGCCGCGCGACCGGGGTAGCGGCGCCGGTGCGGCCGATCTGGATCTCGATGGCCTCGACGGTGGTCGCCTGCTCCTGGGCCGGGAACTTGTGCGCGATCGCCCAGCGTGGCGCGCGCGAGACGAAGCCCATCTCGCGCTGCCCTGCATAGTCATCCAACTTGTACACAACACCATCAATGTCGAATGGGAGGACGTCTCGTTGTTCGCCAACGAACCGGTAGTAATCCAGTAGACCACTAGCTCCCTCGACAACCTTGCATAGAGAGCTAATAGGAAAGCCCCAGTCACGCAAAGAGGTCAAAGTTCTTGAATGTGTGCTGGGTAGGATCGATTCTTCTCCAAACAGAACCCCCTCGTTCTTTACCTCTCCCACTCCGTACGCAAAGAAAGACAGCCTTCTTTCAGCAGTTATCCGCGAATCGAGCTGCCGTAAAGAACCAGCCGCGCCGTTCCTAGGATTCGCAAGAACCTTCTTTTGATTCTTTAGCGCGTAGCTGTTGTAACGCTCAAAGTCGCGGCGAGACATGTATACCTCACCACGAACTTCGAGCACATCCGGCCACCCAGTACTCCGAAGCTTCATCGGGATGGACTTAACAGTTTTTAGATTCTTGGTTACATCCTCGCCAATTGTACCGTCACCGCGAGTGGACCCTCGAACGAACCGACCTCTTTCATAGCGCAAACTGATAGCAAGGCCATCCAGCTTTGGCTCTGCAGAAAACATGACGCGAGAACGCCTCAGCTTCCCTTTGATTCGTCGAACGAAGTCGACAACCTCTTGATCACTAAATGCGTTACCTAGCGAGAGCATTGGAACTTCATGATGAATCTGTCGAAATGACTTGACGGGTTCATCTCCCGCTCGCTTGGTCGGAGAGTCTTCGGTGACCAGGTCTGGATGCGCCGCCTCCAGTTCATCCAGCTCGCGCAGCAGGCGGTCGTACTCGGCGTCCGGGATGCTGGGTTCGTCCAGCACGTGGTAGCGGTAGTTGGCGTCCTCCAACTGGCGGCGGAGGTCGGCGATGCGGGCGGCAGGTTCCATGGCGTGATTCTACCGGCCACGGTGCGGTGCGAGCGTCACTCCAGGATGGCGCGCACCACGTCCAATGCTTCCTGCACCAGACCATCCGGCGCCCTCTCGATCCGCTTGAAGGTGCGCGCACGCGCGTCCACGGTTCGCGTCTGGTCGCACAGAACGATCCCCTGCGTGCGCAGCCCCGTCCCCATCAACGTCACTCCGAAGCCATTCACGCGGGCCGCCTGACCGCCCTGCGTGATCGGGGCCACGAGAAGCAGGCCAGAGGCCTGATTGAATGCGCTGGCGGACAACACCAGAACCGGACGGGCGCCGCGGATCTCGCGTCCCTGTGTCGGGTCCAGGCTCAGTTCCAGAATGTCGCCGCGCTGTGGGATTCCCTTGCCCATGATGTCCGCTCCTCCTAGAGCAGTTCGCGCCCGGCCGGCTCATCCTCGAGCCACGCCTCGTCCCTGTTCCACGCACCGGGCGCGGCGGGACTCGCAGCCAAGCGATCCGCCAGCGAACGGCGCGCCGGCGATACCGTCAAGGTGCGACCTTCCACCATCAACTCCACGACCGAACCTGCCTCGACAGCCAGGGTGCTGGCGATGGCCTTCGGGATGGACAGGATGATGGAGCCGCCGGACTGGCGGAGGACAGCGGTACAGGACATGACGGTGCCCGATAAAGTTTTACTGGGGTAAAACTACGTTACTCCCCCCTGATCCTGCAAGCAAGCAGCACCTTCCTGATCGCTCCAACGCACATGATTACTGAGCGAATATCTCCCACCGCGATGCCAGTCGAATCACTCGCCGCTCATCGCGGTGCGGTTACGGCATACCTGCACCGACCGTCATCCGCACCGGGATGCCGGCAGGGTCGAACCCGGCGAGGCAATACACGTTGACGCCGTAATGGTCAGGGGTGACGCGCTTGCGGTGGAACGGGTAGATGCCGCAGAGCTTGCAAAAATGGTGGTGCGCGGTATGCGTGTGGAACTGGTAGTCGGCCAGCGCGTCCGCGCCGGCCAGCAGGCGGAAGGCGCTTTCGTGCACCTTCACCATCAGCGCGTTCTTCTTGCGGCAAATCGAGCAGTCGCACTGGGTCAGCTCGGGGAAGTCGGTGTCGATCTCGAAGCGGATCGCGCCGCAGTGGCAGCTGCCTTTGTAGGTCTGGAGGGGCCGGCTCATACCTCATACATCGAAGGGTAGTTCGAACGGGACACCGACATGCTACCGCGTGACGACATCGCGCCAGATCAGCAGGATCTCGGCCGCACGCGCGGCCCGCTCCTGCGTCCCCGGCAATCCCATCGATACGTCTGCGATACCGACAAGATGGGCGACCAGCGTGTCCGCATCCGCTCCGCGCCACAGCAGTCCACAGACGCCATCCACGTAGCCGTCGTATTCGTCGCGCGCTTCGGGGGTTCCCGCTACGCCGATGGGATCCCACAGGTAGTGCAGCACTTCGCTGACGGCACGCTGGAGCGCCGCGGCGTCCGTTCCCAAGGTCGAGGTCATGGCGAAATCTGGTGCAAGGGAGCGCCAGCGTAACTGCAGATCAGGCCGCGGGCAGGAAGCGCGATACCTTCTGCTTGAGCAGGCGTACCAGCGCGGGGTCCATGTACGCGTAGTCGTCCGGGATATCAAGGCAGATCACGCGCTTGCCATTGAGATGGCGCTTGAACTTCGCGGACAGGCGGTTGCGGTGCGCCTTCTCCATGACGAACACCGTATCCGCCCACGCCAGCAGCTCGGGCGAGACCGGCACCTCCGCATCGTTGCCGAGGCCGTCTCCACGCCCGGCCAGTCGGCGAATACCTGCTCCGCGGTTGGGCTGCGCAGACGGTTCTGGGTGCAGATGAAGAGGACGTTGCGGGGCATGGGGTCTACTCGCGGACGATGTCCAGGATCTCCGCTTCGCGTTCGAGGCGACGCAGGCAGGCCTTGTCGACGCCCGTGGTCGCGGTGGTCTTCGCTGCCGCGATGGCAGCGCGGCCCGCTTCGTGCCACAGCTCCCTGGACACATCGACACGGTGACTCTGCAACCAGAACCAGAGTTCGCCACCCACAGCATTCTCATCGACCACGTTGAGGTCGCGGCAATAGCCGATGGCTTCGTCCACCAGCTCCGGTCCGCTGCGCGTATCGAGGACCAGTGCATCGCTGCGGTCGGGCGTCCCGGTATCGAGCGTTACATGGACCGTAATGGCGTCGACGGAACGCCGCAGTGCCGGCTCCGGGCGGTAGGGAGGCCCCGCGTCGGACCTCACCAGGTGCGTTCTCGGGACGTCGTATCGCACTGACTGCCCCGCACGCGAGGCACCCACGAGCAGACCGCCATCCTCGTCGCACCTGTCGCGCTGGTCCTCGCCGTCCTCCACGTCGTGCAGTGTCGGATCGGATTCGAAGTAATAAGCGTCGCCATCCGGCACCGCGATCCACGCAGCAGCGATTGGCGGCGTCTGCTTCCTGCAGGGCGACCCCAGCCATGCCGCCAGTCCGGCGAGATCAAGGGCCGGGAAGCCGTCGGGAAACAGCAATGCGATGCGTCCGCCGGGTTGCGGATGGAGTTCGACGCGGAAGCTGTCGGGGCGATGCACGACGAACCAAATCGCGGCATAGGACGCGATGTCAGCCTGCACCGCCTCGGGCGTCTCGTCCACCAGGATCCACCCCTGTGCGGGCACGAAGGCGGGATCGCGGTTCTGCGCCATCGCCTCCGCTGACGCCAGACACGCCAACAGGGTCATCAAGAGATACCGTTGCATGCTCCACCTCCGTTGCGGTCACACACCTGTTCCGGGCATTCCGTGCCGGGTCACGGTATCAGCGCAGGATCTTCTCCGTCGCCTTCCCCTTCGCCAGTTCGTCCACCAGCTTGTCGAGGTAGCGGATCTTCTGCATCAGCGAATCGTCGACGTCCTCGACACGGACACCGCAGACCGCGCCCTTGATGAGCGACGCATGTGGATGGAGTTGCGGGGCCTCAGCGAAGAAGGCCTCGAAGTCCTTCTTCGCGTCGATCTGCCGTTCGAGTCCGGCCTGGTCGTAACCGGTCAGCCAGCGGAAGACCTCGTCGACGTCGGCCTTCGTCCGATCCTTGCGCTCGGCCTTCTTCACGTACAGCGGATACACGCTGGCGAAGGTGGTGGTGAAGATGCGGTGCGACATCGGAATCACTCCATTGCGTTGCAATCGGCAGGGATCCTATGGGTTGGGGTGAGCGAAGCTAACCCCAACACGCGCCCTCGATTCTATCCAGCGCCTGACCAACCCGTGGGACATTGAGCTTCGCTTCGCTCACCCCAACCTATGCGCAGTGATCTACCTCTTCGGCCAATCGAAGGCGTCTGGCCCTTGCTCCCACTTCTGCCGTAGCCGAAACAGGTCGTTGAGTGCCTCAATCGATTCTTCGAGATAGCCGCTTCTTCCACATCGCTGAGCATGAAGCTCGTATGGCGCATTTCCCTTGAGGTACAGCAGCATTGCCCTACCCTCGCTGAGATCCCAGCTGTACTCCGGTCCAAAGTACTCTTCGACCGTGCTGAAGTCCGCGCCCCTGTAATGCGGACCTTTCCAGGATTCATGCACCTTCCACCTGACTGTACGTACGGGGGGATCTTTCGGTGCGCCTTTTACGACCACCTTCTCGACGGTGGCTACGACCACGACGGACGCCATGCCGAAGTGCGCAATCTGATCCTTGTCTCCCCAAGGACAGTTGTACCAAATCGAGGTCGCGGCAGCTTGCTGAGGAAACAGAAAGGTCAGTGCCAGCGCAACGAAGAATGACCATGGACCCAAACCCGATATCACTGCCCTTTTGAAGGCTCGCCGCATTTCGTACTCCCCGCTAAGAAGACATAAGAAAGGCGAAGCGGGATCAGCAAACTGGGCAGAACGATTCATTCATCGCTCCGCGCCTGCCAAACCAAGCGAATGGCAACCTTACCAGCGCGGCGCCTTAGTCAACGGCGGCGCCTCATGCTGGCGGTCATACGCGCGCAGTTCCTCGCGGATGTGCTGGATGCGCTGGCGGCCGAGGGTGTTGCGGCTGTCGTCGAGGACCACGCCGCCGAGCAGTTCGGCCATGCGTTCGACGTTGGGGACCAGCTTCTCCCACGCTTCCAGCGCCGTCATTGGCGCCGGCAGCGTGAGGAAGAACGCGATCGCCGGGGTTTCCAGTGCGCGGATGTTGGCCATGTCGAAACTGCCCGGCTGCATGATGTTGGCCATGCTGAAGACCGGGCCGCGTTCCGGGTGCCCTTCCACCAATCGGTGGAAGACATTCATGTGGCCGAAGGTCAGGCCTGTCTTCTCGGCCGCGACCACGATGTCCTCGCCGCGCAGCACCTGCCCGGCCTTGGCCGCGACATAGAGCGACACGATCTTGTCGAAATCCTGATTCGGGCGCTTGCCGAGGTCGCTTTCCACGCCCGCCACCGGCGTGCCGCCGGGCAGGCCGAGTTCGGGCTGGCTGACGCGTTCGCCGCTGTAGTCCTGCACCTGCTCGCTGGTGTCGTCACCGGCCAGGCTGGGTTCAACGCGTGAGGTGTCGCGTTCGGCAGGTTCCAGGCGGCGGCCCTGGCTGGGTTTCTTGGGTCGGCCGAACAGGAAGATCGCCGCCAGCAACAGCAGGCCGGCGACGATGATTCCGATACGAAGCATGGCCATGTCGGACACAGGGGATTCTCCGGCAGGGTGGAATGAAGGGTCAGGCGGCGCCAGCCAGGCGGGCGGCCTCTTCCAGGTCCACCGACACCAGCCGGCTGACACCGGGTTCCCGCATGGTAACGCCACTGAGCTGGTGTGCGGCTTCCATCGTCGCCTTGTTGTGCGACACGAACAGGAACTGCACCTTCTCGCTCATCTCTTTCACCATGGCGGTGAAGCGGCCGACGTTGGCCTCGTCGAGCGGCGCGTCGACTTCGTCCAGCAGGCAGAACGGCGCGGGATTGAGCTGGAAGATGGCGAACACCAGCGCCACCGCGGTCATCGCCTTCTCGCCGCCGGACAGCAGCGAGATGTTGGACACGCGCTTGCCGGGCGGGCGCGCCATGATGGCCACGCCGGTATCGAGCAGGTCTTCGCCGGTGAGTTCGAGGTAGGCGTGGCCGCCGCCGAACAGGCGCGGATACAGCTGCTGCACGCCGGCGTTGACGCGGTCGAAGGTGTCCTTGAAGCGCCCACGGGTCTCGCGGTCGATCTTGCGGATGGCCTCTTCCAGCGTTTCCAGCGCAGTGGTGAGGTCGGTGTTCTGTGCGTCCAGATACTCCGAGCGCTGGCTGGCCTCGCCGTATTCGTGGATCGCGGCCAGGTTGACCGGCTCCAGCCGGCGCATGCGGCCGTCGATCTGGGTGACGCTCTGCTCCCACTCACGGATGTCAGCGACCTCGGGCAGCGTATTGATGACGTCGTCCAGCACGAAGCCGCCGGCGACGACGGCCTCGGACAGCTGCTCGGCCTTCAGCGCGAGCGCCTGCTGGTCGAGCTTGCGCTGCGAGATGCGCTCGCGCTGGGCCAGTGCCTGCTCGTCGCGCTGCTGGCGGGTCTGTTCGTACTTGCGCAGCTCGTTGTCGATGCCTTCCAGCAGCGAACGCGCCTCGGCGAGCTGGCGATCGGCAGTGACGCGGTGTTCCAGCGCGGCCTGGCGTTGGGTTTCCAGTTCCTGCACAGGCGAATCGCCTTCGCTCAGTTGCAGGGTGAGTTCTTCAAGCCGTGAATCCAGGTGGCCGCGCTGGCCGCCCATGCGATCCAGCGCCTGGCTCAGCGAGACGATCTGGGTGCGCTGCGATTCCAGCGTCAGCGCCAGGGCGTGGGCGGTATCGCGCGAGGTGCGTGCGGCTTCGCGGGCCTGGTCGCGGGCATCGACCAGTTGGCGGCGCTCATTTTCCAGCGCCTGCCGGGCCGATTCCAGATCGCCCATGCGGGTGACCGCGTCTTCCAGCTTGCTGCGGGCCTCGCGGGCCTGCTCGCGGCTGGTGTCCAGCGTTTCGACAAGCTGCGCGATTTCGCCATCGATGCGTTCCAGGCGGGTACGCGTGGCCTCCACCTTGCCCTGCTGGCTCTGCAACTGGCCGGCCAGTTCGGACACGCCGCGATGCGCCATGTACAGCGTGCGCTGGGCGTCTTCGCGCTGCTGCTCGGCGGCGAGCAACTGGTCGCGCAGGCTGGCCAGGCGTTCTTCCAGTTCGGCCTCGCGCGCCTGCAGGGTTTCGATCTCGCCGCGCAGCGACTGGATCTCGCGCTCGCGCAGCAATGCGCCCTGCTTGGCCGCGCCGGAGCGCAGCACGCGCACCCAGCCCGCACCGAGACGTTCGCCGTTGCGGGTGATGACGGAATCGCCTTCGCCGAGTTGGGATTGCAGGCGGCGGGCTTCGGCGAGGTCGTCGGCCATATGCAGACGGGCCAGCAGGCGGCGGATCGCCGCCGGACCCTGCACCTTCGCGGCCAACGAGGTCGGCGCGAACGCGACGTCGCCACGATCGTCCGACACCAGCGCGATGCGGCCGTCGCCGAGTTCGCCCAGCGCGTCGACCAGCGCTTCGGGCGCATCGACCAGCACGCCTTCGATCAGTTGGCCGAGCGCGCCTTCGACGGCGTTTTCCCAGCCCGGCTCGACGGTCAGTTTCTCGCCGACGCGCGAGGCGTTGTCGAGACCTCGCGCCTTCAGCCAACTCATCGCGGCGCCCTGCTCCTGGCCCAACGCGGCGTGCTGCAAGGTTTCCAGCGACGACAGGCGGCCACGGGCCTCCTGTGCGCGCTTGCGCACGTCGGACAGCTCGGTCTGCGTACCGCGCTGCTGTTCCTGCACGTCGGCGGCGCCCTGCTTGCGCGCCTCGACCTGCTCGGTCAGCGTCTCCAGCGATTCCTTCTGCGTGTCGTGCTGCAGCTGCAACTGCTCGAACGCGGAGGCCAGCGCGTCCAGGTCCAGCCCGGTGCGTTCGTTGGCCAGCGCTTCGCGGCGGCGCTCGGCTTCCAGCGATTGGCGGTCGAGGTAGTCAACGCGGGTGCGTTCGACGTCGCCGGCGCGCGAGGCCTCGGCGGAGTCGCGACTGTGGGTTTCCCAGCGCTGCTGCCAGTCGGCCAGCGCCGTCTCGGCCTCGCGCAGCGCGTCCTGGCGGAATACGTCCTCCTCGCGCAGCTGTTCGAGCTGCGGTTCGGCATCGGCGACCGATTCGCGCAAGACGTTGAGACGGGTCTCGTCGCCGCTGATGTGCTGGCCGAGTTCCTGCAGGGCGTTGTGCGCTTCGTCGCGCGCGCGCTTCAGGCGGTCGCCGAGTTCACGCTGGTGCTGGATCTGCTGTTCGATGCGGGCCAGCGTGCTGCCGACCTGGTAGACCTCGCCCTGCGCCTTGTTGAGTCCGTCGGCGGCTTCCTCGCGGCGCACGCGATCGGTTTCCAGCAGGCGCTCGGCTTCGCGCTGTTCGGCTATCAGCTGTTGCAGCTTCGTCTCTTCCTGCGACAACGCCTCGCGCAGGCCCTGCAGCCTACCGTCCAGGCCGCGGTATTCCAGCGCCTTCCACTCGGCGTCCTTGACCCGGCGCTCTTCCTGCAGCGCCTTGTACTGCTCGGCCTGCTTGGCCTGGCGCTTGAGGTGTTCGAGCTGCTTGCCGATCTCCTCGCGCAGGTCGTTGAGGCGGTCCAGGTTCTCGCGGGTGTGGCGGATGCGGGTTTCGGTTTCCTTGCGGCGCTCCTTGTACTTGGAGATGCCGGCGGCTTCCTCCAGGTACACGCGCAGGTCTTCGGGACGCGCCTCGATGATCTGGCTGATCATGCCCTGCTCGATGATCGAGTAGCTGCGCGGGCCCAGGCCGGTACCGAGGAACAGGTCGGTAATGTCGCGCCGGCGGCACTTGGTGCCGTTGAGGTAGTAGTTGCTCTGGCCGTCGCGGCTGACCAGGCGGCGGACCGAGATTTCGTTGAAGGCGGCGAATTCGCCGCTGATGGTGTGGTCGCTGTTGTCGAAGATCAGCTCGACCGAGGCCTGCGACACAGGTTTGCGTGCGGCCGAGCCGGAGAAGATCACGTCCGTCAGCGAGTCGCCACGCAGGCGGCTGGCCGAGCTTTCGCCCATCACCCAGCGCACGGCGTCGATGATGTTGGACTTGCCGCAGCCGTTCGGGCCGACCACGCCGGTCATGTTGGTCGGCAGGTGCAGCACGGTGGGATCGACGAACGACTTGAAGCCGGACAGCTTGATGGTGGAAAGGCGCATGCGACGGTGTCTTCCGGGCACCGCGACCGGACCGGTCCGACGCGCTGCCGCAAGTGTGAAATGGGATCAGCTTCGACTGCCAACTCATTGATTCCGTGGCAATCAGGCCTGCCGTCAGGCACGCCAACGGATGAGTATAGCCGCCCATGGCATGGGATGCCCGGACCGTCGGGCGCCGTACGCTTGCAGGCAGCCGGCGTACGGAAGAGGCCCGCGCCTGTTAGCATCGCCGGCGGCTTCACCCCCCTCCCTCACACATCCAACGGTCCCCACTCCGTGTCTCTTTTTGCATCCGTCGAACTGGTGCCCGGCGACCCCATCCTGGGGCTGACCGAGGCGTACAACGCCGATCCCCGTACCCAGAAGGTCAACCTGGGCGTCGGCATCTACTACGACGAACAGGGCCGCATTCCCCTGCTCGACTGCGTCCGCCAGGTGGAACAGGCCCTCGCCGCCGCCGGCAAACCACGCGGCTACCTGCCGATCGATGGCCTGGCCGCCTATGACGCCGCCACCCGCGAGCTGGTCTTCGGCAAGGACTCCGACCTCGTCGCCGCCGGTCGCGTGGCCACCACCCAGACGATCGGCGGCAGCGGTGCGCTGCGCGTCGGCGCGGACCTGCTGAAGAAGCTGCTGCCGCACGCCACCATCGCAATCAGCAATCCGAGCTGGGAGAACCACCGCGCGGTGTTCGGCGCGGCAGGCTTCGACATCGTCGACTACACCTACTTCGATGCCGCCACGCATGGCCTGGACTTCGCCGGGATGCTGGCCGACCTGGGCCAGCTGAAGCCGGGCACCGTCGTCCTGCTGCATGCCTGCTGCCACAACCCCACCGGCGCCGACCTGACGGTCGAGCAGTGGAAGCAGGTCGCCGCGCTGATGAAGGACCGCGGGTTGTTCCCCTTCATCGACATGGCCTACCAGGGCTTCGACAAGGGCATCGCCGAAGACGGCGCCGCCGTGCGCATCGTCGCCGAGGCCGGCATCGACAGCTTCATCGTCGCCAACTCGTACTCCAAGTCGTTCTCGCTGTACGGCGAGCGCATCGGGGCGTTGTCGGTGGTCGGACCGGATGCGGCCGCGGCCAAGGCCGTGCAGTCGCAGGTCAAGCGCATCATCCGCACGATCTACTCCAGCCCGTCGACTCACGGTGCGGCACTCGTGGCCGGCGTGCTGACCAGCAGCGAGCTGCGCACGCAGTGGGAAAGCGAACTGGGCGGCATGCGCGAACGCATCCATGCCCTGCGCGCCGGCCTGGTGGACCAGCTGGCCGCCCTCGGCGCGCCGGAGTTCGCCTTCATCCAGCAGCAGGCCGGCATGTTCTCGTACTCCGGCCTGAGCAAGGCGCAGGTGGACCGCTTGCGCGACGAGTTCGGCATTTACGCGGTCGGCACCGGTCGCATCTGCGTGGCCGCGCTGAACCAGCAGAACCTGGCCTACGTGGCGGAGGCGGTGCGTACGGTCAGCCGCGGCTGACGCACCACGCACGCATGCTCCAGACGAAGAAGGGAGGCCTCGGCCTCCCTTCTTTCTTTCCGCATCCCGCGTGGGTCAGCCCAGCCGCAATCCGGTGTCCGGATCGAAGACATGCAGCGCGGCGCCTTCGACGGTCACCCGCAATGCCTGCCCCGGTTCGGGCAGGTGCTGCGGCGGCATGCGGGCGACCAGCGCGTGGCCGGCATAGGCCAGGTTGACGAAGACTTCGTTGCCGACCGGTTCGATCAGGTCCACCTGCGCCTCGAACGCCGCCTTGCCGATGCCGGCAGGCGACAGGTGTTCCGGCCGCACGCCCACCGCGACGCGACGACCAAGCCACGACTCCGCACCCGTGGCCTGCCCCAGCGGCAGCGTGGTGCCGTCGTCGAGCGCCAGGTGCAGTCCGTCCGCCTGGTGCAGCGTGCCGTGCAGTACGTTCATGGCCGGGCTGCCGAGGAAGCCGGCGACGAACAGGTTGGCCGGCTTTTCGTACAGCGCCATCGGCGTGTCGATCTGCTGGATCTCGCCGTCCTTCAGTACCACGATGCGCTGCCCCAGCGTCATCGCTTCGACCTGGTCGTGGGTCACGTAGATCATCGTCGCACCGAGCTGGCGATGCAGGCGGCCGATCTCGGTGCGCACGGAATGGCGCAACTTGGCGTCGAGGTTCGACAGCGGTTCGTCGAGCAGGAACACCGACGGTTCGCGCACCAGCGCACGGCCCAGGGCCACGCGCTGTCGCTGTCCACCGGACATCTCGCGCGGCAGCTTGCCCAGCATGGACGTCATGCCCAGCGTTTCCGCCGCCGCGCTGACGCGCCGGTCGATCTCCGCGCGCGGCACGCCGCGCAGTTTCAGCCCGAACGCGAGGTTCTCGGCCACGGTCATGTGCGGGTACAGCGCATAGCTCTGGAACACCATCGCGATGTCGCGGTCTTTCGGGGCCACATCGTTGACGCGGCGCTCGCCGATCAGCAGGTTGCCATCGGAAATCTCTTCCAGGCCGGCGATCATCCGCAGCAGCGTGGACTTGCCGCAGCCGGATGGGCCGACCAGCACCATCAGCTCGCCGTCGGCGATCTCGAAACTGGCCCCGTGCACGGCCACCTGACCGTTGTCGTACACCTTGCGCACGCGGTCGAGTTGGACACTGGCCATCATTGCTCCGGTCGGGCGGCGCCCGTGATTGTTCGCTGCGGCCCGGCCCTCCCGGGTGCAGGCATGCCTTCGCAGGCGATGCGCTCGGCTTCCCGTTCCGTGGTCGGGGAAGGTGCGCTATTCTGCCATGTAACCGTTTTCACAGCACCAGCGGATCGCGTGCCTGCCTGCTCCCGATCCCGCACACGCCCGGCGCCGTCCATGTCATTGCCATCGCACTCGATACGCGCCCGCGCCGCCACCTGTTGCGGAATGACGCATACGTATACGGATGGCGCATGCGCGTGCGGGCTTGCACGCCGCCGGCGCAGGTGCGCGCTATCATGCGCCGCCCACGCGATGTGGCCCTTTCACGGCAGCACAGGATCGACCAGGCGAATGCAGCGGACCCGTTTTGGAAGCCACCCCGCACTGAACAGGATGTCTGCCGCATGAGCAACGCCGATCGCGTCCTGCTCGCCGACATCGGCGGCACCAATGCGCGCTTCGCGCTGGCCGATACGTCCGCCTCCGTTCCCTTGCTGGACGAGAGCGTGCGCGAGTTCGTGGTCGCCGATTTCCCGTCGCTCGCCGAGGCCGCGCAGCACTACCTGGATGAAACCGGCGCGACCGCGCAGAACGGTGTGTTCGCCGTCGCCGGCCGCGTCGATGGCGACGAAGCCCGCATCACCAACCATCCGTGGGTGATCTCGGTGAACCGCACGCGGCAGGCACTGGGTTTCCAGGGCCTGAAGCTGGTCAACGACTTCGCCGCGCAGGCGATGGCGGTGTCGCTGCTGACGCCTAAGGATGTCGTGGCGATCGGCGGCGTGCAGTGGAAGCCCGCACCGTTGTCGGTGCCGCGCACCTACGCCGTGATCGGCCCCGGCACCGGCCTGGGCGTGGCCGCGCTGATCATCCGTGACGGTCGTGCGTATCCACTGGAAACCGAAGGCGGCCACGTCAGCTTTCCGCCCGGCACGCCGGAAGAAATCCGCATCCTCGACATCCTGTCGGCGCAGTTCGGCCGCGTGTCGAACGAGCGCCTGATCTGCGGCCCCGGCCTGGTCAATCTGTACCGCGCGCTCAGCGAGATCGCGGGCGAGGATCCGGGTGGCCCGCTGGAACCGAAGGACGTCACCGCACGCGCCGCCGCCGGCGATCCGCGCTGCGTGCGCACGCTGGACGTGTTCTGCGCGGTGTTCGGCGCGATCGCCGGCGACCTGGTGCTCACCACCGGCGCATGGGATGGCGTGTTCCTCACCGGCGGACTGGTGCCGAAGCTGCTGACCTCGCTGCAGCATTCCGGCTTCCGCCAGCGCTTCGAACACAAGGGCCGCTTCTCGCCTGCGATGGGCCGCGTGCCGACGCTCGCGAACATGCATCCGCGTCCCGGCCTGCTCGGTGCGGCCGCGTACGCGGTCGAACTGTTCGGTCCGAAAACCGCCGCGCACGCGTGAGGTTTTGCGCAGAGGCGCGCTGCAATGCAGCACGCGCGGCGCCATGACACGCGGACTGGTCTGACTTTGGTCGCTTTCGCCCCTGCGGCAAAGGCGGTAGAAAGCATCATGCCGTCGCCGTCGTTCACCGCCCTTCCCCTCCACGCGCTGGAGTTGCAGGAAGGCCGCTGCCTCACGGCCCTTCTTCGCCACGCCATGCAGAATGCTTCTGTCTGCAGCACAGCCCTACGCCCATGAGCCTGCACCCCCGCATCCAGGAAGTCACCGAACGCATCCGCCAGCGCAGCGCACCCTTGCGCCGCGCCTATCTCGACGGCATCGATGCCGCGCATCGCGACGGGCCGCAACGCGCGCGCCTGAGCTGCGGCAACCTCGCGCACGCGTTCGCGGCGTGTGGTCCCACCGACAAGGGCCGGTTGCGTGCCGACGTGACGCCGAACCTCGGCATCATCAACGCGTACAACGACATGCTGTCGGCGCACCAGCCGTTCGAGCACTACCCCGGGATCATCCGCCAGGTCGCGCGCGACCTCGGCGCCACCGCGCAGGTCGCCGGCGGCGTGCCTGCGATGTGCGACGGCGTGACCCAGGGCCGTCCCGGCATGGAGCTGTCGCTGTTCTCGCGCGACGTGATCGCGCAGGCCACGGCGATCTCGCTGAGCCACGACATGTTCGACGCCGCGCTGTACCTGGGCGTGTGCGACAAGATCGTGCCCGGCCTGCTGATGGGCGCGCTGGCCTTCGGCCACCTGCCTGCGGTGTTCGTGCCGGCCGGACCGATGTCACCGGGCATCCCGAACAAGGAAAAGGCCGCCGTCCGCGAGCGCTACGCCGCCGGCGAAGCGACCCGCGAGGAACTGCTGGAAGCCGAAGCGGCCAGCTACCACGCCGCCGGCACCTGCACGTTCTACGGCACCGCCAATTCCAACCAGGTATTGCTGGAAGCGATGGGCCTGCAGCTGCCGGGCACGTCGTTCGTCAATCCCGACCAGCCGCTGCGCGATGTACTGACGCGTGCCGCCGCCGAGCGCGCGCTGCGCATCACCGCGCTCGGCGACGACTACCGCCCGATCGGACGCCTGATCGACGAGTGCGCCATCGTCAACGCGATGGCCGCACTCATGGCGACCGGCGGTTCCACCAACCACACCATCCACTGGATCGCCGTCGCGCGTTCGGCCGGCATCGTGCTGACCTGGGACGACATGGACGTGATCGCGCAGACCGTGCCGCTGCTCGCACGCGTCTATCCCAACGGCGAGGCGGACGTGAACCGTTTCGCCGCCGCGGGCGGCACGCAATTCGTGTTCCGCGAACTGCTCGATGCGGGGCTGATGCACGACATCACCACCATCGTCCCCGGCGGACTGCGCGCATTCTGCGACGAACCACGCCTTCAGGACGGCAAGCTCGCCTACGCGCCCGGCATCGTGCAGAGCGCGGACGAGGATGTCGCACGGCCGGTGTCGCGCGCGTTCGAAGCGCAGGGCGGCCTGCGCCTGCTGCGCGGCAACCTGGGGCGTTCGCTGATCAAGACCTCGGCGGTGAAACAGGAGTACCGATACATCGAGGCGCCGGCCGTCGTCGTCGACGATCCGCGCGCGCTCAACAAGCTGCATGCCGCCGGCGTCTTGCCGCAGGACTTCGTCGCGGTGGTCCGCTACCAGGGCCCGCGTGCGAACGGCATGCCGGAACTCCACTCGCTCGCGCCGCTGCTCGGCCTGCTGCAGAACCAGGGCCGGCGCGTGGCGCTGGTCACCGACGGTCGCCTGTCCGGCGCCTCGGGAAAGATTCCCGCCGCCATCCACCTGACCCCGGAAGCCGCACGTGGTGGTCCGCTGGCGAAGCTGCGCGAAGGCGACATCATCCGACTCGATGCCGAAGCCGGCACGCTGGAAGCCCTGGTCGATGCGACCGAATGGGCGGCACGCGAACTCGCGCCGAACACGTCTCCCGCCGCGCTGGACCTGGGTCGCAACCTGTTCGCGGTCAGTCGCGACGTGGTGACGCCCGCCGACCGCGGCGCGATGTCGATCTCCTGCGGTCTGCCGTACCACGATGGCACCTGGGAATACGACGCCGAGTATGAGTTGGGCGATGCTGCGCATGCAGCCGAGGCACCGCACGAAGCCAAGGATGCGTAACGCCAAAGCAGGCCTTTCACTGGACATCATTGCTGTGGGAGCGACGTAAGTCGCGAAGCTTCCACCTGACATCGATCGCGACTTACGTCGCTCCCACAACACGAATTCCGATTGCCCCCAATGACCATCGAAGCCCGCCAGCAGAAAGCCGAATCCCTCCTCCGCGCCGCCGGCATCCTGCCGGTCGTTACGGTGCATACGCTGGACGAGGCACGCAAGGTGTCCGAGGCGCTGTTGAAAGGCGGCCTGCCGGCGATCGAGCTGACGCTCCGCACGCCGGTGGCGATGGAAGCGCTGGCGATGCTGAAAAAGGAACTGCCCGACATCGTGATCGGTGCGGGCACGGTGCTGACGACCGAGCAGATGAAGCAGTCCATCGATGCGGGTGCCGACTTCCTGGTCACGCCGGGCACGCCACCGGCACTCGCAGACGAGTTGGCCGCTGCGGACATACCGGTGGTGCCGGGCGCCGCCACGCCGACCGAACTGCTGGCGCTGATGGCGCGCGGCTTTCGCGTCTGCAAACTGTTTCCCGCCACCGCCGTCGGTGGACTGGCGATGCTGAAGGGGCTTGCAGGCCCGATGTCGGAACTGAAGATCTGTCCCACCGGCGGCATCACCGAAGACACCGCGGCCGACTATCTGTCGCAGCCGAACGTGGTCTGCATCGGCGGTTCGTGGATGGTGCCGAAGGGCTGGCTCGACAACGGCGAGTGGGACAAGGTCACCGAAAGCTCGGCCAAGGCGGCGGGCATCGTGCAGCGCGTGCGCGGTAACTAGACACGCGACGCGGATTCCCCGAGACACGAAAAAGCGCCGGCAAGCCGGCGCTTTTTTGTTGCCTCATGGCGCGCGGATGACGACCTTCACCGGCAGCGTGGTGATGCGCAGCTCGCCATCTTTCCACTGCGCCGGCTTGCCGTTGATACGCGTCTCGCCGGGAGCATCCTTGTAGGGCCACGGCAGCACCAGGCCACCGGGCGGCAGCTTCAACCCGGCCTTCACGTCCAATACCACCTCGCTGCCGGTTCTGCGCAGTGAATACCCCAGCACGCCGTTCGGCGTCCGCAGGCCGTCGATGGCGATGCCCTCGCCGTCCAGCCAGGTGGCCGGCACGCCCGCCGCCAGCACCAGGCTGTCGTCGAGTTCGCGCGAGTACGCGAACATGTCCAGCGCCGAGCGCACGAAGTCCGAGGCCACCCACGCATGCGGCAGGTCGCCGACGAAGAACGGCGTGCGCGGCGTGCGCGAGACCACTTCCGCCCACTGGTTCCAGGGCTGCGGCGCGCGGTCCTTGAAGAAGAACTCCAGCACGTCCCACGCGCGTTCGCGCCAACCGAGGCGGACGAATGCCGCCACGTTGCGCCATTCGTACGGCGTGTAGTCCTTCCACGCGCGCGTGCCATCGCGGCGTTGCACGAACTCGGTCCAGTAACGCTCGAAGGTGCCGAGCAGCAGGTCCGCCGGCAGCGTGCCCTGCTCGCCGCCCGGCGCCAGCGCAATGGTCGTCGAGGTGGGATCGAAGTCGCCGATCTCGGCCGCGCCCGGCAGGTAGGTGATGCCATGCAGCTTGGTCGCCGCCTGCAGCGAGGCGTAGAGATCGTCGCGGAACTGGTCGCGCGAGGCGGCCATGCGCTTCGATTCCGTCGTCTGGCCAAGTGCGTCAGCCACTTCGACCGCATCCTTGTAGCCGCGCAGCGCCCAGAAATTGTCCCAGTACGAATGCATCGGCTTGGCCGAATAGCCTTCGTGGCTGATCGAAGCCGGCATCATGCCGTAGAAGGCCGCGTTGACCGCGCGATTCGCCTCGGTGCGTTCGCTCAGGCGCAGTGCCTCCATGTAGGCGAACGCGCCCTGCACGTGCGGCCACATTTTCCTCAGGAAAGCCTTGTCGCCTGTATAGCGGTAGTACTCGGCGATGTTGAAGATCAGCTCGCCGTGGCTGTCGTTTTCCGGCACCGGATCGCTGCCGCGGTCGTCGACGCAGCATGGCACCTTGCCGTTCTCGAACTGGTATGGCGCGTAGTACTCCACGTACTCCTTCACCACTTCAGGGCGACCAAGGCGCAGCAGGCCTTCGGAAATCATCGCGCCGTCGCGGATCCAGCTGCGCGAGTACGAGCGCGTGCCCGGTTGCAGGCGCGGGCCGATGCGCGAGATCAGCATGTGCGCGAGCGCCGTGCGCAGGGTATCGGCGACCGGTTGCCCTTCAGCGGGTACCTGCAGCTTCATCTCGCCGAGCTTGCCGCGCCACATCGCCGCGGTCGCCTGCTGTTCGCGCGCCGCATCGATCTTCGCGGGCAATGCGCCTTCCAGCGGCGCCACCCAGTCGATGTCGCGGCTTTCACCCGCCGCCAGCGTGATGCGGTACAGCACGGCGGCGGATGCGAGTCCGCTCGGTTCGCCCGCCACCTGCGCATCAGCGCCGTTGGCCATGCCGTCCATCGACGCCAACCGCTCGCGCACCAGCCCTTCGTCGAAGCGCGACGCCAGCGCTGCATCCGGCTTGGCGAAGCGCAGACTGGCGCGACCATTCACGCTGACCACGCCGTCGCGGATCGCCAGATCGTTGATCGGGCTGAAGCCGCCGGTCGTGTTGAGGAACTGGCTGGGCGGATTGACCTGCCACGGCTGCACGGCCAGCGCCAGCACATAGTCGCGCGGCACGCTGCCGGTGTTGGTCAGGCGATGGCGCGCGACGACGCGCGAGTCGCCAGGTTTGCCTGCCGCGAACGCGGTGGTCGTCAGCGCGAAGTCGGCGTGCTTCCATGCGACGGTCGGAATCGGCAGGTATCCATCCTGCAGCGACTGTGTCGCCTGCACGTCGGACCAGCCGATCCAGCGCCCGTCGACCTGCACGAACGGCTCGACGCTCACGCCGCCCTTGGCGATCTCGATGGCACCATCTTCGCCGATCAGGCCCTGCTCGCGCCCGCCGTCGAGGCCGACGATGGTCCAGTACGGCTGTTCGCCGCTGAAGCCGCGCGGGAACCAGCCTTTCGGCGATTCGGCCGCCATCGCCTTGATCAGGTCGTTGGGATGCGCGGCGAAGGCCAGCGGCTTCACCTCAAGCTCGGCCAGCGCGAACGAACGGCCCGGTCCGTCGCCGACCGTGAGCCGTACATAGCGCGCTTCCGACTCCGGCAGTGCCAGATAGTCGTTGCCACCGTTGCCATCGACCACGGTTCGCACGTCGCGCCAGCGCATGCCATCGTCGGACAGCTGCACCAGGTAATCCGACGCATGCTGGTCGGGCTTCCATCGCAGCACCAGGCCGCCGAACTCGCGCACCTTGCCCAGGTCCAGGGTCAGCTGCGGATCCTTCTCGCCGTGCAAGTCGGCGGACCACGCCGTATCCGCCTTGCCGTCGACGGCCAAGGCAGCGGCGCCGGCCGGAAACGCGACGGAAGCACTGGCCTTGCCGGTCAGCGGCGCGCCGTCATCCACCGGCAGCGGCTGGAACGTCAGCTGGTCGAAGCAGACCGAACCCTTGCCGCCGACGTTGTTGTAGACGGTGAACTCGAGCTTGACGCTCCTGCGCAGTACGCGATCCGGGTCGGGTCCCCAGGCCTTGTCGATATGACGCTGCTTGTAGCGCACCGGCGTCCATGCCGTCGGGTATTCGTACTTCGGCCGGTTCACCCACCAGACGTTGTCGCCGCTCGCATCGACGACCTTGAACTGCAGGTCGTTGCGTGGCGAGTCGCCGCGCAGCTGGAAGTCGAACTGGTAGTTCTGCGGATACTCGATAAGCAGGTCGCGTTGGATACCCGCGTGGCCCGACACACCGTTGAAGTTGTAGTCCAGGCACACTGCCTTCCCGTCCACGCCATCGACCGGTCGCAGTGCGCCGCTGACCTGGTTGGACGTCACCACGCGCCAGGTCGACGGATCATTGAAGTCGTCGAGGACGCGGGCGCCCTCCTGTGCGGCGAAGGCGGGCGCGGCGCACGCGAGCAGCAGGCCGCAAGCCAGCGCAGTGTTGCGGGAGGCGAAGCCTTTGGGTTCCCGCCTGCGCAGGAATGACGATTCGATCTTCATGGTGATTCAAACTCCACGATGACCCGCTCCGGGTCAGCCTTTGACGCTGCCCAGCAACAGGCCCTGGATGTAGTAGCGCTGCAATGCCAGGAACAGCAGCAGCACCGGCAGGATGGTGACGACCGAGCCGGCCATCATCAGTTCGTAGTCCATCACGTGCTCGCGCGACAGGCCCGCCAGTGCGACCGGCAAGGTCTGCAGGCTGTCGTCGCTCAGCACGATCAGCGGCCACATGAAATCGTTCCATGCGCCGAGGAAGCTGAAGATCGCCAGCGTCACCAGGATCGGCTTCAGGCCAGGCAAAACGATCTGGAAGAAGATCCGCGCCTCGCTGGCGCCGTCGATGCGCGCGGCCTCCAGCAGTTCGTCCGGGATCGAGCGTGCGTACTGGCGCACCAGGAAGATGCCGAAGATCGCCGCCATGCCGGGCACAATGGCGCCAGCGTAGGTGTTCACCAGGCCCATCTGCTTGAGCAGCAGGAACAGCGGCATCATCGCCACCTGCGCCGGGATCACCAGCGCCGCCAGCAGCGCGCGGAAGGTGCGGTCGCGCCCCCTGAAGCGCAGCTTCGCGAACGCGTAGCCGGCCATGGTGTTGAACAGCAGCGACAGCAGCATGACGCAGGTCGACACGATGAAGCTGTTCAACAGATAGCGACCCATGCCGGCGCGCACGAACAGCTCGCGGTAGTTGTCCAGCGTCGGCGCGGACGGCAACAACGGCGGCGGGAAGTGGCCAGCCTCGCCGGTCTGCATGAAGGACACCGACAGCATCCACAGCAGCGGCCCCAGGCTGACCACGGCCAGCGCGACCAGCAGCGCGTTGACGACAACGGTAGCCAGGCGCTGGTTCATTCCACACCCCGCTTGCGCGCGAACCACAGCAGGCCGCTGGTCACGACCGTCATCAGCACGAACAGCAGGAACGCCACCGCGGATGCGTTGCCGAGGTTCCACCACTTGAAGCCTTCTTCGTACATCAGGTACAGCACGCTCTTGGTGCTCTCCAGCGGACCGCCCTGCGTCATCACGTAGGGTTCGGCGAACAACTGGAAGTAACCCGCCATGGTCAGGATGCCGACCAGCAGCAGCACCGGACCCAGCTGCGGCAGGGTGACGTGGCGGAACTGCGCCCAGCGCGACGCGCCGTCGATGCGGGCGGCCTCGTACAGGTCTTCCGGGATGCTCTGCAGCCCGGCGAGGAAGACGATCATGTTGTAGCCGAAGTTCTTCCACACGGCGAACAGGATGATGGTCGGCATGGCCCAGGTGGGATCGCCCAGCCAGTCGACGGGATCGATACCGATCCACGACAGACCCCAGTTCACCAAGCCGTACTTGGTGTGGAACAGGTAACGCCAGATCACCGCCACCGCGACCACGGTGGTCACCACCGGCGCGAAGAAGGCCGTGCGGAAGAAGCCCTTGAAGCGGCCGAGCCTGGAATGCAGCAACAGCGCCGCCCCCAGCGACAGCGCCACCGACAGCGGCACGCCCACCACCACGAAGTACACGGTGTTGCCCAGGGACTTCCAGAACATCGGGTTCTGCAACAGGCCGATGTAGTTGTCGACGCCGACGAAGCGCAGGTTATTGATGTCGGCCAGTGCGTAGATATCGAAGTCGGTCAGGCTGAGCGCCAACGCGGCCAGCACCGGCAGGCCGAAGAAGACCACGATGACCGTCAGCGCGGGCGCGGCGAACAACCAGCCGGCCAGCGAATGCGACGACCTCATGGCGTCCCTCCGGGTTTCGCTGCGTGGTCCAGCATCCAGCGACGCTTTTCGAGGATACGGTCGGCACGGCGGTCCAGTTCCTCGGCCGCCTGGTGGACGGTGAGGCGACCATTGGCGACCTGCTCACCGACCAGCCGCATTTCCGTCGCGATGCGCTCCCACTCCGGCACCTTCGGCGTGGACACGGCGCGTTCGAGCTGCTCACGGAACGCCTTGGCATACGGATCGTTCGCCAGGGCGGGCGTAAGCCAGGGCGAGCGGCGCGGTGGCAGGTCGCCGGTCAGCGCATGGAATTCGGCCTGCACGGCCGGCGACGACAGCCAGGCGATCAGCTGCCACGCCGCGTCCTTGTTGGGCGAATCCTTGAACACCACAAAGCTGGTGCCGTTGGCGAGCGATGCACCGGGGCCCTCAGGACCGGGCAGCGGCATCGTCATCCAGTCGGCCTGCTGGGATGCCGGCAGGCGTTCCTTGAACTTGGCGATATTCCAGGGACCGGAAATGTAGAACGAATAGAAACCCTTGCCGAACTCGTCCCACACATTGGAGATCTGGTTGTTGGTGACGACCGGCGCCCACTGCCGATCGAACATCTCCTTGTAGAACCCGAGCGACTGCCGGAAGCCCGCACTGCGGAAATTGCCGTAGCGCCCGCCGTCGCGCAGCAGCGGCTCCGGCTGCTGGATCGCCAGGCTGAGCAGCGGTTCGAATTCGTTGAGCGGCAACAGGATCGAATAGTTGCCCTGCCCCGCGACCCGCTTGACCTCGCGCATCGCCACGCGCCATTCGTCCCAGCTGGCCGGCAAGGTCTTCACGCCGGCCTTGGCCAGCATGTCGCGCCGGTAGAACGGCAGGCGCGTTTCGACGTACCACGGCACCGCATAGGCACGCCCATCGATCACGCCAGTGTCCCAGACGCCGGGGAAAAAATCCGCCTGCTCGAAACCCGGGGTGGCTGCGATCTCGTCGTCCAGCGGTTCGAGCGCGCCCAGGGCGGCGAACTCCGGGATCCACGTGTTGCCGATCGGACTGACATCGGGCAGCGATTCGCCGGCGAAGGCCGTCAGCAGCTTTTCGTGCGCGGAAAGCCAAGGCACGATCTGCAGGTCGACATGGATGTCGGGATGCTGACGCTCGAACTCGGGCAACAGCTTCGCGACGACCTCGCCCTCATAGCCCATCACCCAGAACCGCACAACGGTGCGATCGTCCCGCGTGCGTGCGCAGCCGGCGACCATCAGTGCGAGCATCAGGGCCACGAGGGAACAGCAGCGCACCAGGGTCCTCCTTCCACCGGAGAAGACCCTGATGCGTGCCGGAGAGACCCTGGCTGGCGCACACGGTTCCATGCGGACAGCTTACTCTGGCTGCTGCGGGCGCACCGCCTCGGGCTGTGCCGCCTGGTTGGCGCGCGACTCCGCCGTTCCCAGCGCACGCGCCGCCGCCGCATCGAGATCCGGCGGCGCGGTCGGCGCGGTCTCCGCGCCCGCTGCGGCCTGCCCCGCCTTCGCGTCCAGCCAACCGCCCTGGAAGCCGGCCTTCTTCAGGCCATCGCGGATGTACGGATTCTTCTTCATCACGCTCCAGACGAAGTCGTTCCGGTAGTTCGCGATCATCGCCAGGATCGGACCCTGGTCGATGCCGATGTAATCGCTCGCCACCCAGCCCTTGCCCGGCACGATGCGCCCGGTCTTCAGTGGAATGTCGTAGTCGAAGCTGGGATTGAACGAATCCAGGAAACCGTAGCTGGAGTAGAGATAGTCGCCGTAACGCCGATGCATTTCCTCGGTCGCCGGAATCACGATCTCCGGCGCGAACGGCAGCGAGGCGATGGCGGCGGTCGGCGCAATGGTGCCGTCGTCGAAGTTCTCGCGGAAGCCCGCGCCACGGGCCGAATAGTGGCGGAACGGACGCTGCTCGCCGCGGTATTCCTGCAAGGTCTGCTGCGGGCCGTCCGAGGCGGTCAGGCCCCAGACGTTCTCGCCGTAGTCCTTCCACTTCATCGGGTTCTCGATCGCATACGCACGTTGCGCATACGTGGCGCGACGGCTGTTCTCGAAGTAGTCCATCCCGCGCTCACGCATGTACGCGTCCTGGATGCCACGGAAATCGATCCAGACATGGCTGTACTGGTGGCCGAAGTGCGGCGCGAAGGTCAGGTATTCCTGTCCCTGGAACACGCCCCACAGTTCGCTGTAGCTGCGCGTCCACACTTCCCACGCTTCCGGGCCGACCGGATGCGTCGGCGACGCCATCGCCAGCACGTAGACCATCATGGCCTCGTTGTAGCCCTTCCAGTCGTGCGGAATGACGCCGCTCTCGGGGAACCAGCCCATCGAGATCAGCGGCTTGTTGTTCTGCAGGAACGTCCAGTCCACGCGCTTGTAGATCATGTCGGCGATCGCGCGGATCTCCTTTTCGCGTGCATCGTCGCGGTCGTAGTACGACTGCGCGAACAACACGCCCATCAGCAGCAGCGACGTGTCCACGCTGGAGAGTTCCACCCAGGTGTTGAAGCGCTCGCCGGTATTCATGTCAAGGAAGTGGTAGTAGAACCCCTTGTGGCCGGCCTTCCCTTCCTTCTGCGGCCCCTGCGGCACATCCCGCAGGAACTTCAGCGTGGTCAGGGTGCGATCCACCGCCTGCGTACGGCTGACCCAGCCGTTCTCAATGCCGATGGGGTATGCGGTCAGCGCATAGCCGATCGACGCGATGCTGGCGAACGGACGCGACGGATAGCGGTCCGGCGTCATGCCGTTCGTTTCGTTGGTGGTGTCCCAGAAGAACTGGAACGTGCGGCGTTCGATATCGCGGAACAGCGGCGGCAGTTCGGGCTTCGCCGGCGGTTCCGGCTTCGCCACCACCACGGGCGCGGCTGCCGGCTTTGCGACCGGTGCGGCTTTCTCTTCCGGCGCCTTCTGGCAACCGGCGATCAACAGAGTCAGCGCGACGCCGATGAACCAGGACGTACGCGGGGCTGGGGTGATCTTGTTCAAAGCGTTTTCCTGTTGTAACCGATTCCAAAAGAGCGTCAAACAAACCCGCCGGTCAGGCGACGCCGATGGGCGCCGCCCGAGGGCGGGGGCGACTTACCAGTCGAGGCCGAAGGACAACTTGAACGTCCGGGTAGGCAACTCGATGCTGTTGCCGTTGCGTTGCCCCACCGTGGGATTCATAGGCCCACCGGCAGGCCCCCAATTGGTGTTGAACGATGTCCAATTGCGCCAGTTGAAGGCATTCAACAGGTCAGCGCGCACCTTGAAAGTAAGATCGGTACCGGTGTCCCAGCGCTTTTCCAGGGCCAGATCCAACTGCTTGAAGCCCAAGGTGCCGTCTGGGGTGACCGGATCGTGGTACGCGCGCAGGTCGTTGCAAGTCGCTACTCCCGTCACCGGTGCGCACGTGTTGGGGGCGGGCGAATTAAGGCGATTGATGGACGATAGCGGCTTCGGTGTGGACAGGATCAACTTGCCACTGAAGATAAGATCCCAGCCCGGCGAATAAATGCCTGACAAGACCAGGCGATGCTTGGCCACGCCCGTCGATTCGTAGAACTCGTTACTGACCCACGGATAGTCGAATACGAATGTCGCATCCGATGTCGTCGAACCAGGCCGGTTCTCTTCGCCCTCGCTGTACGTATAAGCGAGATTGACGCCCCACTTCGATGCCTCGGTATAGGGCTTGTCCAGCGAAACCAGCAGCGAGGTGGTGCGGTACTCGAAACCATTCACACCAAGTAGCAGATTACTCTGTCCAGCGGGGTTTCCAGGACCACCGCCGTATGTCTGACCTTGCGCCTCAAATTGATGGAAACTGCCATCCGGACGCCGGCGGCCAGTAGGAAAATAGATGCCATCGTAGCTACGGATGTGCGACACGGCGACGGACGAGTTCCAGTCTTGTTCCCATAATGCGAAGGTATTGCGCATGCCCAAGCTGAACTGGTCCGAGTACGGCGTTTTGATTTCGTTGTCAATCAGAAGCACTTCACCATTGGCATTGATTGGATTGGCCGCCAAGTAGGCGGCAATGCCGTCTTCCGTCAGCAGTGCCGGATTCCAAGGCACACAGGCCCGACTCGCATTGCAAGGATGAAGCGCCGTTGCGAAATTGAGCGTGGCGTTGGCCCTCGACCCCGCCGTGAACTCGCGCGCCATGTGATCGAAGATGTTGCGATCGTAGGCCCGGCCGACTCCGCCGAAGATCACATGCCGCTGATCACCGAATAGGTCGTACGAGAAACCCAGACGCGGCTGGATGGCGCCCTTGAACGCAGAGCGGTTGTTGCCGTTGCTGATGAAGTCTTCGATGTTGTAGTCGAGATTCGTGATGCTCGCCGCATAGGCGCGTACGGTCGTGGCGATGGTGGGATTCAGTACGTAGTTCTCGAAGCTCGGATTTCGCTCGTAATCCCAGCGGACACCCAGGTTAAGCATTAGCTTCTCGTTGACCTCCCAGTCGTCCTGGATGTAGACGCCGAACTGCTTATTCTCGGACAAGACGTTAGGCGAGCGGCCCGGACGCACCGCGTTGTAGGTCAATTGGTATGGAAGACCTGAAGGATCGTTGATGTCGTAGGTATATTGCGTCGGAGGGTTCGAGAACGAACTCAGGTCAACCTGCTTGTACTTTATGCCCATCTTCAGGGTATGGCCTTCCCAGCCGAACCAGGTCAGGTCGTCCTGTACGCTCCAACCCTTCTGCCCCTTGTCCTGGTTGTTGGTGCCGGCGCCGATCCACAACACGCGCGTATTTCTGGTCGGGTCGGTCTGGTTGGGTTCGACGACCGTGTAGAAAATAGCAGGCCCCGACACCACCGCGGACGGGTTGTAGGCGGACTCTTCGTAGGTGAGGTGCGCATCGTTCAACCAATTCATGGAAGTGAACTGATGGCGCAGGTCGATGCGTGTTTCGTCGTTGACTAGCGCAGTGGCGGCGGATTCAGTCCGCGTGCCACCGACATCCAGCAAGCCCACTTCATCACGATACTTGGCCGAAAGCTCGAACAAGTTCGACTCATTGGCCAACCAGCTCAACTTGCCGAAATACACTTCTTGCTTGAAAGGCTGGCTGGTAGGGCCGTAGTAGCTGGTGATCCAGGAAGGCAATTGTTGCGAACTCACCACGGCCGACGGCGGTGCAAGCATCCGTGGCACGATGTAATCCTTGGCTTCGTACGTCACGAAGAAATGCAGTTTGTCCTTGATGATCGGCCCACCGAATGCAAGACCGTATTGCTGGGTGGATTCCTCGGCCTTTCTACCCGCAACTTCCTCCTGTGGCGTCGGCCTGCGCCACGCATCGGATGTGCGATCCCAGAAAAAGCTGCCGCTGAACTCATTGGTGCCCGACTTGGTCACCGCCGTCACCGCCGCGCTACTGATCTGGTCGTACTCGGCCTTGTAGTTCGAAGTGATGACTTTGTACTCACCGATCGCAAGTTGCGGGAACGGATTTCCGCGACTGTCATCCTGTCCGGTCAGGCCACCGGGCGTCACGTAATTCTTCTGGCCGACACCATCAATGTAGACGTTGATGTTGTTGGCGCCCTGGGCGCCGCTGCGCAACTGCGATTCGCCGTTGCCGGACGCGACGGTGAACTCCATGCCCGGTACCAGGTCGGCGAACGCCAGGAAGTTGCGCGAATTCTGCGGCAGCAGTTCAATCTGCTTGTTCGACACGTACGTCGCCACTTCCGACGTCTTGGTTTCCACCAGCATCGGCGCGGTGACGCGCACGGTATCCAGCGTGGTGGCGTCGCCTGCCGGTGCGGACACCGGCGGCGCCTCCTGCAGGTTCAGCGTGGCGGTCTGGCCCACGGCCAAGGTCACCGCGCGGCTGCTGGTCTGGCCGCCGGCGTTGACCTCGATCCGGTACGTGCCTGGCGGCAGGCCGCCGATGTTGTAACTGCCGTTGGACGCTTTTGCCGTGCGGGTAAGACCGGTATCGACATTGGTAACGGTGACGGTCGCGTCGGCGATCGCTGCGCCGCGCAACGTGGCAGATGTCGATTGCGCCAGCACCTGGGGCGCGGCCATTGCCAGACAACTCGCCAGGGCGCAGGACAACAGCTTGCGATTGGGATGGAACATGGTCCGTGCGTGATGCTTCATTGGTCTCCCCTCCAAGAATGAGGTACCGCGTCCGCAGTACCGATAACGCGTGTAATCGATTACATCGCGATTCAAAAAAAACCGGCTACATCCGGGTGTAGTGCAGCATGTCGATGCTCCCCGCGCCGACCGTGCCACTACCATCGCGCTCCGGCACTGGATGCACGCGCAGTGCCGCTACTGCGTCCATCCTTCGAATGAACGCGAAACCATCAGGACAGCTCTGTGTCACGTCCGCCCTCCACGGCCGACTCTTCACATCCGGCAATGTAACCGTTTTCAGAGCGAGGGGCAAAAGCATTTGCCCGGCCAGCGGAACAGCATCCAAGCCACTGAAGTGCCAAAGGAAATCATCCAGGTTTTTGCTGCATCGCAACGCGATGGGGACATCACGGCGCAGCCGCGCGGCAGTGCCGGTCGATGAAGGCCTGATGCGCCGGCATGGCATCCACGCAATTACTGACGATCCTGCCGACGCCCGAAACGAATCCCTCCAGTTCTTCATCCGACAGCTGATCCACGAACGGGTGGTAGCTGCGAGGAACGATGCCCTGCCCCAGCATCACCTGCACCCAGCTCATCTCGGCGAACATCTCCTCGCCATTACGGTAGAAACGGCCGCTGTCGCGGAACAGCGTGATGACGTCCTGCAGTTCCCGAGGGATCGACATGTCGCGGCATTGCCGCCAGAACGCGGTGTCGTCGCGCTGGGTGGCGTGGTAGTGCAGGATCAGGAAATCGCGGATGCGTTCGAAATCGAACACCATCTGCGTGTTGTAGCGGTCGATCAGCGCCTGGCTGAAGCCATCGCGCGGGAACAGACTGAGCAGGCGCATGATGCCCGACTGGATCGAATAGATGCTGGTCGCCTCCAGCGGCTCGACGAAACCACTGGACAGGCCGATCGCCACGACGTTCTTGTTCCAGAACTGCTTGCGGCGACCGGTAACGAAACGCAGCGGGCGCGGATCGTCCAGCGCGCGGCCATCCAGGTGTTTCAGCAACGTGGCGGCCGCCTCGTCGTCGCTGATATGGGCGCTGGAATAGACGTAGCCGTTGCCGGTGCGGTGCTGGAGCGGGATGCGCCATTGCCAGCCAGCTTCGCGTGCCGTAGCGCGTGTGTACGGCGTCGGTGGCCCCACGTTTTCGCAGGGCACCGCCAAGGCACGGTCGCAGGGCAGCCAATGATTGAATGCCACGTAGCCCGTCTTCAGGGCCTCTTCGATGAGCAGGCCGCGAAAGCCGGAGCAGTCGATGAACAGGTCGCCACGGATCGTCTCGCCGTTGTCCAGATCGATCGCTTCGACGTGGCCGGACTCGGGATCCAACGCCACGCGCGCAACGATGCCTTCGGTGCGCTGGACGCCGCGCTGTTCGGAGTACGCACGCAGGTAGCGCGCATACAGGCCGGCGTCGAAGTGGTAGGCGTAGGCGATATTCGCCAACGGCGACGTCTGCGGCACGTCATTGGCCGAGACCATGAACTTGCCGCGCGGGGCCGCGAGCGAACTCAGTACATAACTGCCGATGTCGTCGGCCTTGCCGGCGCGCGAAGCCTTGATCCAGCACTGGTGGAATGGAAGCAGACCGAGGTTCTGCCCGATGCCATTGCCGAAACCATGCATGTAGGTATCGCCGACCCTGCCCCAGTTGTTGAACTGCACGCCCAGCTTGAACGTGCCCTGGGTCTTGCGGACGAAGTCGGTCTCGTCGATCTGAAGCAGGCTGTTGAACAACCGGATGTGCGGGATAGTGCCCTCGCCCACGCCGACGGTGCCGATGGCTTCAGATTCGACCAGTCGGATCGTGTAGGCACTGCCAAGCACTTTGGACAGTACCGCGGCCGTCATCCAGCCTGCGGTTCCGCCGCCCACGATGACGATGGTCCTGATTGCGTCTTCGCTCATCGAACTCCACCTCTCTCACGTGAATGCCGGGTCGGCGACGCGCCGGACATCCATCCGTTGGATCTGGGAACACCCGCAAGACAAGACCCGCCGAAGCGGGTCTTGTGGTTGTTGCACGACCGTTGGATCGTTACCAGATGACGCGGGCACTCAGGAACAGTGCGCGCGGCTGGGTGAATTGCGACCCGTAAGGCTGCTGCGACACCTGCGGGTTGTAAACGCCGCCGCCGCCCCAGTTGATGATGTAACCACTCAAATTGTCGTTGTTGAGGGCGTTCATCAAATCAGCACGCACCTGTACGGTCACGTTCTCCGTCACGAACATGTCCTTGGACAGCGACAGGTCGAGCTGCTTGACACCAAAGGTCTGCGGCGCATCCAGTGCCACCGGCCTCGGAAGTGTCGTGTCCGGTGCGCCATAGTTGTACCAGCCCACGACTTCGTTCAACGGCGGCGGGGTGGACAAGGTCAGCTTCGCGGAAGCCGTGATGTTCCAAGGAAGATCGTAGATGCCCGTCATGACCAAGCGATGCTCGGGTACGGCCTTCAGGTCGATGAAGGGGTACTGCTCGATGGTCGGTGCGTCGAACGCATAGTGCTCGTCGCCACCCCGATTGCCCTTGGCATGCGACCACGTATAGGCAGCCGTGAAGCCCCAGCCGCTTTCCTTGGTATACGGCTTGTCCAGCGACAGCAGCAACTGCGTGGTCTTGGTCTCGATACCGTTGTCGCCCAGGATCAGCGCGCCGAAGCCTGGCGGCGTATGGCCCCAGGGCTGCGAACCGTTCTGGTACCAGTCGCCATTCGGGTAACGGTTGCCGAGGGTGAAGACGAAACCCTCCTTGCTGTGGATGTAGGCGAGCGTGGCTGACGTGTTCCATTCACCGACGCTGTTGCGCATACCCAGCGAGATCTGGTCTGAATACGGCGTCTCCAGATCGTTGTTCAGCAGGTCGATCTCGCCGTTGCGAACGCGCGACGTTGCCAGAGAAGCCAACGCCGCCGGATCGGTCAGGTATGCCGGATTGAACGGGGCGCAGCTGTTCGGCGTCGGAGTGCAACCGGTGACATCGGAGAAGCGCACTTCATAACCCGATAGCGCGGACTTGACCTGTTCCAGACCCATGTAGTCGTAAAGGTTGCGATCGTAGCTGCGGCCGATACCACCGAAGATCACGTGCCGCTCGTCGCCGCCCAGATCGAAGGAGAAGCCCAGGCGCGGTGCGAAGTTGTCCTTGTCCGCCTTGCGGCTGTTGCCATTGCTCAGATAGTCATTGATGTCGATGCCGCCCTTGAGGAGCTGCTCGGCATAGGTCGCGCTGATGGCAGGATTCGTACCCGGCCCTGTCAGCGCCGCCCTGACTTCGGCCGGCGTGACGTTGTCGACGTAGGAGGGGATCTCTTCGTAATCCCAGCGCAGGCCGATGTTCAGCTGCAGCCTGTCCGTGACGTTCCAGTCATCCTGGATATAGAGACCCAGCTGCTTGCTCGCCGTGGTGACCGAAGGCGTCGCACCCGCAAACGGCAGGTTGAACTTCACCATGTAGGGGACGGTCGCCGTACCGACCGGCAGACCGGGGATCGATCCGTCGTTCACCGCATAGTAGAACGAGGGATTGGAGATCGAGTTTTCGCTTTGCGTCAGGTCGACCTGCTTGTACTTGATGCCGGCCTTGATGACATGGTCACCCAGGGAGGTGAAGGTGATGTCGTTCTGGAACGCAGGACCCTTCTGGCCTTTCAGCTGGATCGCCAAGCCGCTGGTGGCATCATCGAACAGCACGACATCGTTCTGGACAAGACCACGGGTGTAAACCGACTGGTTACCGATCGTATAGGCGGTGGGATTGAAGAACGCATCTTCGTACGTGATGCGCATTTCATTCAAATACGACTCGCCGTAATGCTCCCAGCTCAAGTCGTAGCGCTTTTCCGAGTTGTTGTTGACTTTGGCTGCGTCGGCGGTGGTGGTATTACCCACGCTGTCACGGCTGTCCTCTTCGCGGACCTTGGCCGAGAACTCCAGGCGATCGTTGTCGCCGATGTCCCAACTCAACTTGCCGAAGTACAGGTCTTCCTTGAACGGACGCGTGACCGGACCCAGCTTGGCCTGCACGTCCTGCGGCAGGAAGGCGCCAATGCCAACGTTCATGCCCGGCACGACAGGATCGGCACTGATCTCGAAGCCCTTTCCTTCATAGCTGAAGAAGAAGTGCATCTTGTCCTGGATGATCGGGCCACCCAATGCGAAACCGTATTCGTCCTGGTGGGTCTTCTGCTTACTCTTTCCGGGTTCAAGTTCAGCTGCCGTCGGCTGCCGGAAACTGCTGTTGGTCGTACGGCCGAACACCTCGCCGTGGAACTCGTTGGTGCCCGACTTCGTCGATGCGACGATCGCCGCCGAACCGACCTGATCGAATTCGGCCTTGTAGTTCGACGTGATGACCTTGTACTCGCCGATGGCGAGCTGCGGGAACGGGTTGCCTGCGCTCTGCTGCTGGCCGGACACACCGCCGAACAGATAGCTCTTCTGGCCGACGCCGTCGATGTAGACGTTGACGGCGCTGGTGGTCTGGGCGCCACCGCGGATATCGCTATGGCCGGAGCCATCCGTCGTGAACTGCATGCCCGGCACGGTGTCCGCGAACTCGAGGAAGTTGCGGGTCAGCTGCGGGACTGTGTTGATCTGCTTCAACGACACGTTGGTGCCGACTTCGGAGGTCTTGACCTCCTGCAGCGGCGGCGCAGTCACGCGCACCGTGTCGAGGGTAGTCGCGTCGCCCGCCGGAGCAGCCGGGGCGCCCGCCAGATCGAGATTGACCGACGTGGCGACCTGCAACGTGACGGTGCGTTCCGTACCACCGGCCGATACGGAATAGGTGCCCGGCGGCAAGCCGACCAGCGCATAGTTGCCGTCCGAGTTCGCGGTGACGACGCGCTTGGAGCCGGTCGCGGTGTTGGTGGCCGTGACCTGCGCGCCTGCTTCGGCCTTGCCGCGCAAGGTGGCGTTGGACGACTGCGCCAGCGCCTGCCCGCCGGCGATGAGCAGTACGCTGGCCAGCGCACAGGTCAGCAGTTTGCGTTGGGGTTGTGTCGTAGTGCGGTTGCGGTGCTTCATCTGGCTCTCTCCCTCCAAAAGATTGAACATCATGTTTCGGCGTTTTCGCCGCTTGTAATCGGTTACAGGTGCAGTAAAAAAAAACCGCCCCCGGTCATGCTCATTCCTTTGCGTGCCGGCCTTCCCCCACGCTCGATGCCCTGACCACCAACTCCGGCACCAGCATCGAAGACGGCGCCACGCGCGCGCCGTCGGACTCGATCGTTTCCAGCAGCCGGCTCATCGCCTGTTCCCCCAGTTCGGCAATACTGACCCGCATCGTGGTCAAGGTCGGGTGAACGAAACGCGCCAGCGGGATGTCGTCGAAGCCGGCCAGCGCGATGTCCTGAGGGACACGCACGCCGGCTTCGTTGAAGGCGTACAGGCAGCCCAGCGCCATCATGTCGTTGGCGGCGAACACGGCGTGCGGCTTCTCCGCCGACTGCGTGATGCGCTTGCCCGCCTCGTATCCGGACGACTCGCTGAAGTCGCCGGCGAACTCCTGGACCTGCGTGCCGGGCACGAAGCGCGCCATCGCATCGCGGTAACCGCGCAGGCGTTCGCGGGCATCGAAGTTGCCCTCGGGACCGCCGATGAAGGCGACGCGGCGATGCCCGGCCTGTGCCAGATGCTCCACCATCGCCACGGCAGCGCCGTAGTTGTCGATGGTCAGCGCCGGGTACGACGCATCCTGCACATCGGTGTTGATCAGCACGACGGGCAGCGACGACGGCAGGTTGTCGACCAGGAAGCCGGGACGGTCGGTGTAAGGCGACAGCACCAGCAATCCGTCGACACGACCCCGCATCGCGCGCAGGGCTTCGCCCTGCTCTTCCGGATGGCCGTGGTAGCTGGAGACCAGCAGGTGCTGGCGGCGTGCACGGGCGACCTGGTCGACACCGCGGATCAGTTCGGAAAAGAACTCGCCGTACAGGTCGGGCAACACCACGCCGATGGTCTGGGTGCGCCGGCTGCTGAGGCTGCGCGCGGCGGCATGCGGCTGGTAGCGCAGGCGGTCGGCCGTGGCGAGGACCTGCTGGCGGACGGATTCGGCGACGTTCTCGTGGCCGTTCAAGGCACGCGACACGGTGGCGACGGAAACCCGCGCCTCACGTGCGACATCCTTGATGGTGACCGAGGTTCGCGCCATTCCCCGCCCCTCCGCGGTGATGACAGCCTTGAGTGGCGCGGACTGTAACCGTTTTCACGGAAACGTGTAAAGCCCGCGTTATTCGACGCTCAAACCCTCACGAATTCATGCACTTACGGACACTGGCAGGTATCCGCAAGTATTTTGCATTGCAGCAAATCCATGCGGCTGCAACGCGTGCATTTACTTGGCGGCGACCTCGAAGGCGACCTCGCGCGTGCGGTCGGAACTGCCGCCCACGAACGCCGTGAACGTACCCGGCTCCACCACCTGCTGCATGCGGTCGTCGTACATCGCCAGGTCTTCGAACCCGAGGTCGAACGTGACCGTCTTCGACTCCCCGGGCGCCAGCGACACACGCTGGAAGCCGCGCAGCTGTTTCACCGGACGGGTGACGCTGGCGACGTCATCGCGCACGTACAGCTGCACCACCTCCTCGCCCGCCCGCTTGCCGGTGTTGGTGACCCTCACGCTCACCTGCTGTTGCAGGGCGGACGGCGCCAGCGTCTTCTTCGCCACCACAGGCGCGTCGTAACGGAACGTCGTGTAGCTGAGTCCGTGGCCGAAGGCGTACAGCGGCGTCCACGGTACGTCGAGGTACTTGCTGGTGTACTTCTCCTGCTCGCTCGGCGGACGACCGGTGTTCTTGTGCGCGTAGTAGATCGGCACCTGGCCGACGTTGTGCGGGAACGTCACCGGCAGCTTGGCCGACGGGTTGACGTCGCCGAACAGCACGTCGGTGATCGCATGCCCGCCCTCCACGCCCGGGAACCAGGCCTCGAGGATCGCCGACACCTTGCCCTTCAGGCCACCGATGGACAGCGGGCGTCCATTCAACAGCACGGCCACCACCGGCTTGCCGGTCGCGGCCACCGCCAGCGCGAGTTGTTCCTGCACGCCCGGCAGGTCGAGCGAGGTACGGTTGTTCGCTTCGGCGCTCATGTCGGGATGCTCGCCGAGGAACATCACCACCGCATCGGCCTGCTTCGCCGCCGCAACGGCCTGTGCGAAGCCGGAGGTGTCCTGGCTGTCGATGTCGGCGCCTTTCGCCAGCACCAGGCGGGTGCCATCCCCGAGCGCCGCCTTCAGGCCTTCGAGCGGGGTGACCGCATCCTCTTCGCGTCCGGCCACCGCCCAGTTGCCGAGCATCGCGCGGCGATGGTCGGCGAGCGGGCCGATCACCGCCAGCGTGCGCACCGACTTCGACAGCGGCAGCACGTCGTTGTCGTTCTCCAGCAGCACCAGCGATTTCTGCGCCATCCGGCGTGCGTCGGCGCGGTGTTCCGGTGTCAGCGTCATCGCGCGCTCGTGCGCGCCATCGTCGGTGCAGGAACGGTAGGGATCGTCGAACAGGCCCAGCCGGTACTTCGCGTTGAGCACACGGCGCACCGACGCATCCACCTGTGCCATCGGCACCCGACCCGCCTTCACTTCGGCCGGCAGGTCCTTCACGTAGATCTGGCTGACCATGTCGACGTCGACGCCGGCACGCAGGCCCAGCGCGCCCGCCTGCTTGCGGTCGGCGGCGACGCCATGCGGCATCAGCTCCATCACGCCGGTGTAGTCGCTGACCAGCAGGCCGTCCCAGCCCCAGGCCTTGCGCAGCAGGTCCTCGATCAGCGGCCGGTGCGCATGCATGGGGACGCCAGCGACCTCGTTGAAGGCCGCCATGATCGATTGCGCACCGGCATCCACCGCCGCCTTGAACGGCGGCAGGTAGACCTCGTGCAGGGTGCGTTCGGAGATGTCGGCCACGTCGTAGTCGCGGCCGCCTTCGGCGGCGCCGTACGCGACGAAATGCTTGGCCGTGGCCAGCACGGCGTCCGGCTTGCGCAGGTCGTCGCCCTGGAAACCGCGCACGCGCGCCGCCGCCAGCACCGACCCCAGGTAGGGATCCTCGCCCGCGCCTTCCACCACCCGGCCCCAGCGCGGATCGCGCGCGATGTCGACCATCGGCGCGTAGGTCCAGTGGATACCGTGGGCCGCCGCTTCGATCGCCGCGACGCGGGCGGCATGCTGCACTTCGACCGGATCGAAACTGGCGGACTCGCCCAGCGGCACCGGGAACACGGTGCGGTGGCCGTGGATGACGTCGTAACCGAACAGCAGGGGGATGCCGAGCCGCGACTGCTCCACGGCGATCCGTTGCAGGCGGCAGGTCAGCACGGCGCCCTGGGTGCCCAGGTAGGAACCGATCTCGCCGCGGCGGATCTGGTCCTCGTTGCCGGTCATCGCCGCCGGGCCGGTGTTGTTGCCCACCCCGGCAGGCTGGTTCAGCTGGCCCAGCTTTTCCTCGACGGTCATCTTCGCCAGCAGCGCGTCCACGAAGGCCTTTTCGGCCGGCGTGGCGTAGACCGGTGGCTTGGCCGTCGCAGGCGCCGCCAGCAGGACGGCCACCAAACCGAACAGCAGTGGTCGCGGCGAGACAAGGGATTTCTGCTTCATGGCGCCCTCCCGGCATATCGAAGGGGGCCGAATGTAAACGTTTTCATGCTGCCATGCATGCGGCGGCGCCAAATGGCGGACGAACCTCAGCGGGCTTCGCCGGGCGTGCGGGCGTCGATGGCGAGGGCGTGGATGTCCGTCTGCATCATGTCGCCCAGGGCGGCGTACACGGCCCGGTGCCGGGCCAGCGGTGCCTTGCCGGCGAAGGCCTGGCTGGTGATCCGGACGGTGAAATGGCCGCGCCCATCACGGGCACCTTCGTGCCCCGCGTGCTTGTGGCTGTCGTCCAGCACCTCCAGTGCTTCGGGCTGCAGTGCACCCTGGAGCGCAGCACGGATGCGTTCGATGCGGCTCACGGCAGCACCTTGCGGAACGGACGCACGTCCACGCGGGCATACACCCCGGCCGTCACGTAGGGATCGGCATCGGCCCAGGCCCGGGCGTCTTCCAGCGAATCGAATTCGGCGATCACGATGCTGCCGCTGAAGCCGGCAGGACCGGGATCCTCCGCGTCGATCGCCGGACAGGGGCCGGCCAGCAACAACCGGCCGTCGTCGCGCAGCGCGGTCAGGCGTGCCAGATGCTCGGCACGCGCCGCCAGACGGCGGGACAGGACGTCGGGGCCGTCATGGCCTTCAATGGCATACCACATGGTGTTCACTCCAAAGGCGAAGTCTGAATTGTACGGGCCGGGACACCGGCGGGCGCTGGACACGGTCTGGGCCAAGGCTTACCCTGTCCCCCATTGCACGGCCGGAAGCAGCGGCCCGTCCAGGGGAACCACCGGCCACGCCGGACTCCCTGACCCGTCAAGGGACCACCGGGACGTTCGATTCGCTGCCCCCACCCGCCCGCGCCCGACGACCTCTCGCTGTCCGCTGCCGCATTCCTGCGGTGTGCTTTGCTGGTTGCTGTAAGGGAAGCGTTCGCCCTGCGACGCATGATGATCTTGGTTGGTGCATTGCCGGTGCCGCGCCGTCCTGCCGCGCGCAGGCCCGCAGGGTAATCCGCACGATGGCTGTTTCTTGATGAGCCCAGAACTCGCGTCCGACGCGAACCCACAAACCCCGACCACCCACCCGCAGCAGCAGGAAATGCCGCTGGCGGTGGTGCATGGCCAGCCGGTGCTGCAGATCCCGCAGGACCTGTATATCCCGCCGGACGCGCTGGAAGTCATCCTCGACGCATTCGAAGGCCCGCTGGACCTGCTGCTGTACCTGATCCGCCGCCAGAACCTGGACATCCTGGACATCCCCGTCGCCGAGATCACCCGGCAGTACGTGGACTACATCAACGTGATGCAGGAACTGCGGTTCGAGCTGGCCGCCGAGTACCTGCTGATGGCCGCCATCCTGGCCGAGATCAAGTCGCGGATGCTGCTGCCGCGGCCGGTCAGCGAGGAGGGCGACGAAGGCGACCCGCGCGCCGAGCTGGTGCGGCGCCTGCAGGAATACGAGCGCTTCAAGCAGGCGGCCGAGGACCTGGACGCCCTGCCCCGCCAGGACCGTGACACCACGCCGGTGAGTGCCGACGTGCCGGACCGTGCTTCGGTCAAGTTGCCACCGCCGGTCGAGCTGAAGGAAATGCTGCTGGCGCTGCACGACGTGCTCAAGCGCGCCGAGCTGTTCACCGGCCACGCGATCAAGCGCGAGGCGCTGAGCGTGCGCCAGCGCATGGGCGATGTGCTGACGCGGCTGGAGGACGGCAGGTTCCACCGCTTCGAGAGCATGTTCACGCCCGAGGAAGGCAAGCTCGGCGTGCTGGTGACCTTCCTGGCCATGCTGGAACTGGCCAAGGAGCAGTTGCTCGACATCGTGCAGGAAGCCCCCCTCGCCCCGATCTACATCAAGTCGCTGGCGCTGAACAACACCAACGAACCGCTGCAGTTCTCCAGCGAGTTCGACGACAGCGACGCCGCCAACGACAGCCCGTGACCGCGGCTGGCCCCCACATGGCCCACCGCACTTCCGAACGACAGGACCGCATGGATCAACCGCTCATCAACCGCATCGTGGAAGCCGCCCTGCTGGCCGCCACCCAGCCACTGACGCTGGCGCAACTGCATGGCCTGTTCCCCGAGGACGAGCCGGCGCCGGAAGGCAGCGTGGAACAGGCCCTGCAGCACCTTGCCGACGCCTGCGCCGACCGTGGCGTGGAACTGGTCGAAGTGGCCTCCGGCTACCGCTACCAGGTCAAGGCCGACGTCCACGCCTGGGTCGCGCGCCTGTGGACCGAGCGCAAGACCAAGTACACGCGCGCCACGCTGGAAACGCTGGCCCTGATCGCCTACCGCCAGCCGATCACCCGCGGCGAGATCGAACAGGTCCGCGGCGTGGCGGTCAGCAGCAACATCATCCAGGCCCTGGAAGAGCGCGAATGGATCCGCGTGGTCGGCCACCGCGACGTGCCCGGCAAGCCGGCGCTGTTCGGTACCACCAAGGGCTTCCTCGACTACTTCGGCCTGAAGCGGCTGGACGAACTGCCGCCGCTGTCCGAACTCAAGGACATCGGCGAACTGGAACCGCAGCTGCCGCTGGATGGCGCGCCGCTGCCGGTGAGCATCGCCAGTGGCGACGCCGTCGACGATACGCAGGGCGACGACATGCGTGCTGGAGACGATGGCCGCGACACGGATGCCGGCACGGACGAAGACCATGACACGCCGGCATCGGACGATGCCGACCAAGACACCGCATCAGACGAGGCCGGCGACGACGCCGGCGATCGCGATGAACCTCAACCCCAAGATGACGACGCCGCTGCTTCCGATGAGGAAGACCGGGCACCGTCGGAGCAGAAACAATGAGCAACACCCCCCCGAAGAAAGCCGCCCTGGGCAAGCTGTCGCTGAAGCGCGGCGAAGGCACCGACGCACCCGACACCAACCGTCTGGAAGAACGCCTGCACAAGGTGCTGGCGCAGGCCGGCCTGGGTTCGCGCCGTGCGCTGGAACAGCGCATCGCCGACGGCCTGGTCAAGGTGAACGGTGAGGTCGCGCAGACCGGCATGTCGGTCAAGGGCGGCGACCGCATCGAGCTGGACGGCAAGACCTTCGTCGCCAGCGCGTTGACCGAACCCTCGCGCGTCCTGATCTACAACAAGCCTGAAGGCGAAGTCACCACCCGCGACGATCCCGAAGGCCGCCCGACGATCTTCGAAGCACTGCCCGCCCTGAAGGGCGCGCGCTGGATCGCCATCGGCCGGCTGGACATCAACACCACCGGCCTGCTGCTGCTGACGACCGATGGCGAACTCGCCAACGCGATGATGCATCCGTCCTACGAGGTCGAACGCGAATACGTGGTGCGCGTGCGTGCGCCGGAAGGCCAGGAAAGCGTGCCGGACAACATCGTCGATCGCCTGCGCCGCGGCGTGGCGCTGGAGGACGGTCCGGCCAAGTTCGACGAGATCGAACGCATCGGCGGCACCGATTCGCACGACTGGTTCAGCGTGGTGGTCAAGGAAGGCCGCAATCGCGAAGTGCGCCGCCTGTGGGAATCGCAGGGCTGCCAGGTCAGCCGCCTGAAGCGCGTGCGCTACGGCAAGGTCAGCCTGCCGCAGCCGCTGCTGCGCGGCCAGTCGCAGGAACTGCCCGACGCGCAGGTGCTGGCGCTGCGCAAGCAACTGGGCCTGGAAGAAGGCGCACCCGCCGCACTCACGCTGCAGCCGGTCATCGGCCAGCGCAAGGCATCCAAGTCGACCGTGCACGTGGGCGGCGGCCGCAGCGGCAGCGCTTACGTCAACGGCCACAACAGCGCCGACGAAGGCCGCGAACTCCGCCGCTTCGACCATGTACGCGAAGACCGCGGTCGTGGTGGTCGTGGCAAGAAGCCGCATGGTGGCCTGACCGTCAGCGGCGAGCAGGCGGCGAAACAGTCGCAGCGCCCGTTCAAGCAACGTACGCCGAAAGGCCCGAAGCCGCTGCCCGATGGCAATCCGGCCGCGTTCCGCAGCTGGTACGTGCCGGACGGCGTGGACACCGGTCCGGCCGGCCATCGCAACGCCGGTCCCGGCGGCCCGAAGAAGCCTTACGGCGGCAAGCCCGGTGGGCGTCCTGGTGGTGCCGGTGGCAAGCCGGGTGGCGGCGCCGGCAAGCGTGGTCCGGGCGCAGGTCCAGGTGGCTTCGGTGGCGACCGGTTCGGCAACGAGCGCGGTCCCGGCGGCTTCGGTGCCGAGCGCGGCCCGCGTGGCGCACAGGGTGCAGGCAAGCCGCAGCGCGCGGCGCGTCCCTACGGGCATCCCGCCAGCGCGCCGAGCTTCCCCTCCGATCACGCCAATCCTGGCTTCAGTCCGTATGGCCAGCAGCCGCGTGGCCCGCGTCCGCAGGGACGTCCCGGCGGTGGCGGCAATCGTCCGCAGCAGGCCGGTCCGCGCCCAGGACCGGGCGGTCGTCCTGCCGGCGGCCGCGGTCCTGGCGGTCGCCCGGGTGGCGGCGGTGGCAGGCCCGGCGGTGGCGGCCAACGCGGTCCCCGCGGCGGCGGCGGCGGCTGAAGCGACAGGAAGAAGGCGCCCCTCGGCGCCTTCTTCGTTTTCAGGGGACACGCGTCGTTGACTTCATGGCGACTTCATCGCCGCTCCCCGCACCGCCGGCACGCTGCGCGCCATCCCCGGATGGAGCGAAGGCCCGACGATGCAGGATCAACGTTACGACGCGATCGTCGTGGGTGCCGGTTTCGCCGGCCTGGCCTGTGCCCGCGAACTGGCCACGCATGGCCTGCGTGTCTGCGTGATCGACCGCAAGCAGGATCTCGGCGAGCGCATGCACACCACCGGCATCCTGGTGCAGGAAGCCTGCGACGCGCCACTGCTGGCAGGCGTGCCCCGCGCACTCCTGCGTGCGGTTCCGCATGTGCGCCTGTACGCGCCGAACCTGCGCAGCGTAAGGCTGGGCGCGGACGGCTACCGCTTCTATACCACCGACACGCCGGCGCTGATGCGCTGGATGGGCGAGTACGTGGAGACCTGCGGCGTCGAACTGCGCCGTGGACAGGCTTTCAGGAACGCCACGCGCACGCTGACGAGCTGGCACGTGGACGGCGTGGGCCATGCGCGCGTTCTGGTCGGTGCCGACGGCGCGCGATCGCGGGTCGCGCACCGTCTGGGCCTCGGCCAGGTGACGCAGTTCCTCTACGGCGTGGAGTACGAGTTCGACGGCGTCGCACTGCGCGAACCCCATGCCCTGCACTGCTTCATCAACAAGCGTTTCGCGCCGGGCTACCTGGGCTGGATGGCGCAGACGCCGACCGGTGTGCAGGCCGGCCTGGCCCGGCGACACCACCCCGGCGGCACGCAGGTGCCGGACATGGCGGGTTTCCTCCACCACGTCGCGCCGATGACGGGACTGTCCGCCACGCGCCGACCCGACAGCATCCGCGCCGGGCTGATTCCCTGCGGTGGCCCGGTGCGGCCGATGCAGCGCGAAGACGTCGTGCTGATCGGCGATGCGGCGGGCATGGTGTCGCCGCTGACGGCGGGCGGCATCCATGCGGGACTGCGGCACGGTGCGACCATCGGACGCAGCCTGGTCCGCGCCTTGTCGGGACGCGCCGGGCCTCACATGGCGTCGTCGGCGGTCCCGGCGTTCGCTTTCAAGCGCGCACTGCGGTGGGCCTTCGACCATGCGCAGTTCGATGCCCCGGTGAACCTGTTGCTGGCGGCGCGCCCGACGCGTCGCGTGGTCGAGCAACTCTGCTTCCACCGGCGTGGCGGCCTGGTGCCTGATCCCGTTGAACCGGATTGAGCACGATCAAGGTCGCGCCAGGCCGGTCGGCTACAATGACGCGTCGATTCAAACGCCCACACTCCCCCATGTCCTCTGCGTTCGGCACCGAGACGGTGCTCGACGTCCGTCACTGGACGGACGCCTACTTCAGCTTCACCACCACCCGCGACGACGGTTTCCGCTTCGAGAATGGCCAGTTCGTCATGATCGGCCTGGAGGTCGAAGGCAAGCCGCTGCTGCGCGCCTACTCCATCGCCAGCGCGAACTGGGAAGAACAACTCGAGTTCTTCAGCATCAAGGTGCAGCACGGTCCGCTGACCTCGCGCCTGCAGCACATCAAGCCCGGGGACCACGTGCTGATCGGACGCAAGCCCACCGGCACCCTGCTGATCAGCGACCTGCACCCCGGCCGCAACCTCTACCTGCTCGGCACCGGCACGGGTCTGGCGCCGTGGCTCTCGGTGATCAAGGATCCGGCCACGTACGAGCGTTTCGACAAGATCATCCTGACCCACGGCGTGCGCCATGCCGACGACCTGGCCTACCGCGACTACTTCGAGAAGGAACTGCCGCAGCACGAGTTCCTCGGCGAGACCATTCGCGAGAAGCTGCTGTACTACCCGGCCGTGACCCGCGAGGACTTCATCCACCAGGGTCGCCTGACCGACCTGATGGCCAGCGGCGCGATGATGGACAGCCTCGGCATTGCGCCACTGGATGCGGAGCACGACCGCGCGATGATCTGCGGCAGCCCGCAGATGCTGGCCGACTTCCGCGCGCTGCTCGACGGCCGCGGCTTCACCGCCGCACCGCGCATCGGCACGGCCGGCCAGTACGTGTTCGAACGCGCCTTCGTCGAGAAGTAGCCCACGGCCCCCACCGGCATGCCGGGTGCTACGCTGGCGCCACGACGTCCTGGGGAGGACTGGCATGATCCGAAACCTCTTGCTGCTGGCCGCCTTGCTGGCCGCGTCGCCCTGCGTGCGGGCGGCCGACACCGCCAAACAGCCCGGCATCGGTGAGCTGCCGCCACCGATCGCCCTGAAGGACCGCGATGGCGACCCCGTCGACCTGGAGGCGCTGAAGGGAAAAGTGGTCGTGGTGACCTTCTGGGCGTCGTGGTGCGGACCTTGCCGGCGCGAACTGCCGATGCTCGGGCAGGTGCAGAAACTGGTCGGCCGCGACTACCTGGAAGTCATCGCCATCAACATGAAAGAGCCGCGCAGCGACTATCTCGGCGTGCTGCGCGCCAACCGGGACCTCGACCTCACCTTCGTCCACGATGCCCGTGGCGTCGTCACCGACCGCTACGGCGTCACCGCGCTACCCAACATGTTCATCATCGGACAGGACGGACGCATCGTGCGTACGCACCGTGGTTACTCCGAGGCGGTACTCGACTCCTTCGCCAGGGAACTGATTGCCCTGTTGCCGGAAGAGGCGCTGCAGGGCCGTGCACCGCCGCGCAGCCCCTGACGCGCGCATCCACGCACCCGTCGCAGGGGCGATGCTAGTCTCGCCGCCTTGACGCAGGGAGACGATGCGATGACGGCAGGCTGGCGGTGGTCCGGGGCACTGGTTGTGATCTCCCTCGCCCTGGCCGGCTGCCTGCCCGCGGTCAACCCGCAGGCGCCGGTGCCGCAGGCGCTCGTGCCGGCGGCCGAGGCGCCCGCGCGACTGGTGGTGGTGCTGCCGGGCCGAGGCGACGACGTGCAGGCGCTGCGCGAAAGCGGTATCGCGGCGGCCATCCAGTCCGCATGGCCCGACGCCGACGTCGTGCTCACCGGACTCGGCTTCGGCTACTACATGCAGGGACGCGCACCGCAACGGCTGCACGATGAGGTGATCGTGCCGGCGCGTGCACGCGGCTATCGCGAGGTGTGGCTGATGGGTGCCTCCATGGGCGGCATGGGCACGCTGATGTACGACCGCGCATATCCCGGCGATGCCGACGGGCTGGTACTGCTGGCGCCCTATCTGGGCGACCGCGACCTGCTGGACGACATCCGCACGCGCGGGCTGGCGCAATGGGATGCGGGCCCCGTGCCCGTCGAGGTGAACGCAGGCAACTACCAGCGCGAACTGTGGCGCCACCTGCAGGGCTGGCGCGATGACCCGGCGCGCACGCGCACGGTGTGGCTGGGCTATGGCGCCGACGACCGCCTGGCCGGCGCGATGCCGCCGTTGGCCGGACTGCTGCCGCAGGACCACGTGGTCGTGGTGAAAGGCGGCCATGCGTGGAAGGTATGGTCGCCGCTCGCCCGCCGCATGCTCGCGGCGGCAGGGCCGGCGCGTCTGGACGCTCAGCGCTCGCCGTAGCGCAGCCAGCGGACGGCCGCGGCTTCCTCCGCGAACACACGGGCATCGAAGCCGTGTTCGTTGGCCAGCAGGCCAGCGAATTCCACCTGCGGAATCTGTTCGGCGTGCCGCTCGACATAGGCGATGCGCACGGCCTCCATGCCCTGCCCCCGCATCGCCTGCACGAACTGGAGCAACTGTTCCGGTGGCGGCGGCAGGCCGTCCATGTCGTCGACCACCAGCAAACCGGACGGCGACAGCCGGCGTACTTCTTCGGCAATGGTGCGCCAGTAGGCCAACGTGGTCTCCAGCGTGCCGTTGGTGCCCGTCACCCGGGCACGCAGGCCGTAGTCGGCGGTACCGAACGCGATATGGAACAGAGGGCCACCTTCGTCGCTCACGCCACCGCGCTCAGCCCAGTGCGGCGCGGATGTCGCCAGCGAGCGATTCCGGCGTGTCGGTCGGCGCGTAGCGCTTGATGACCTTGCCATCGCGACCGACGAGGAACTTGCTGAAATTCCACTTGATCGCGCTGATGCCGAGCAGCCCGCCCTTTTCCTGCTTCAACCATTTCCACAGCGGATGCGCATCGCTGCCATTGACATCGATCTTGGCGAACATCGGGAACGTCACGTCGTAGTTCAGCGAGCAGAAGGTGCGGATCTCGGCTTCGTCGCCCGGTTCCTGGTGGCCGAACTGGTCGCACGGGAACCCCAGTACGACCAGGCCCTGCGGACCGAACTCGCGCCACAGCGCCTCCAGTCCGGTGTACTGCGGCGTGAAACCGCACTTGGACGCGACGTTGACGATCAGCAGCGCCTTGCCCTGGTACTCGGACAGGGAACGTTCGCGACCGTCGAGGTCCTGCGCGGAAAAGTCGTAGGCAGTCGTCATGCGGGTTCTCCGGGAAAGGCGCTATCAGACACCCGGCGCGCCCGCCGGGCAAGCAGCCCGCGCCTTGCGATGCGTGGGAAACGCGCCCGGATTCGGCTACCGTGCCGACACCGGCCCAGGGAACCCGCCATGCACGACGCCGACCCCGCCAGCCATGCCAGCCTGTACATCCATGTCCGCATCCTGCTGGGCATGATCGTCGGCCTGGGCCTGACCCACCTGCTGCGCCATGTCGCGCGCATCGTCGAGCGCCCGCAGGCACACCGCGTCCACGGCGTGCACCTGGTGTGGGCCGGCTTCATGTTCGTCTACGTGCTGCACTTCTGGTGGTGGCAGTTCAGCCTGTCGCACCAGACGCACTGGAATTTCAATCTCTACCTGTTCGTCACGCTGTACGCGCTGCTGCTGTACTTGTTGTGCGCGCTGGTGTTTCCCGAGTCGCTGGCCGATGGCGTGGGCTACCGCGACTACTACTACGGACGGCGACGCTGGTTCTTCGGCCTGCTGGCGGTGATGTTCGTGGTCGACGCCGGCGACACGCTGATCAAGGGAACGGCCTACGTACAGCAGCTCGGGCCGGAATACTGGGTCCGCAATGCGGCGTTCGTGCTGGCGAGCGTGGCCGCCGCCATCACGCGGAGTCCGCGCTACCACGGCATCTTCGCCGTGGCGGCGCTGCTGTACGAACTGTCCTGGATCTGGCGGCGCTACGAGATCCTGACGTAAGCCTGCCCTTCTGTAGGAGCGACGTCAGTCGCGACCGCACGCCTGATGTACTCCGGCTCTGCGGTCGCGACTGACGTCGCTCCTACAACAGCAAGCTCACCGCGCCGGCTGCACCTTGATGGCCGGCGCGAATGGCACGATGCCCAGCGCTTCGTGGATCTCCGCCGGGTAATACGCCCGACCATCCTTGATGACCAGCGCCAGCTTGCGGATGTCGGTGATGTTGGCGGTCGGATCGCCGTCGACCAGCACCAGGTCCGCGCGCTTGCCGGGGACGATGGAACCGGCGTCATCCAGCGTACGGCTGTATTTCGCGCCATTCCAGGTGGCCACCTGCAAGGCCTGCGACGGTGTCAGCCCCGCCTGCACATACAGTTCCAGCTCCCGTTGCAGGGTAAAGCCCGGCAACTCGTCGGTGCCCGCCACCAGCGGCACGCCGGCACGGTACAGGCGACCGGTGAACTCGACCAGCTTGTCGAAGCTGCGCGTGTAGCGCGCGCCGGTGACATCGTCGGGGATGTCCATCTCCGCCGCGCGGCGGCCGCGCTGCACGTCCGGCGGCAAATGGTCCGCGACGTCGGCGACGATCGGCGAAAGCTGGCCTTCGCGCTGATGGATGAACTCGAACGTCGCCAGCGTCGGATCGATGACGATCTGCTTCTTCGCCAGCAATGCGATGAAGTCCTGTACCGGCTTGCTGTCGAAGTCGAGTCCGTCCGTCTTGTCGGCGACGAGGTAGAAGCGTGCGAGCGTGCGCGTGTCGGTCTCCGGAGTGACGAAGAAGTTCAGCATCACCTGGTTGATGTGCTGGATTTCGTCGTAGCCCTGCTCCACCACGTCCTGCGCACGCAGGAACGCCGGCACGTGGCCGCTGACGCGGATGCCACGCTGGTGGGCGTAGGCGGTAGTGTCGCGCAGGATTTCCCTGGGGAAGGAGTTGTAGATCTTGATCTGCGGATAACCGTGCTCGACGTACCAGTCGATCGCCTGCTTCGCGCCGGCCAGGTCCTTCACCACGAAGCCGCCCTGCGAGGAATGCTGACTCTGCCCTTCGATGTAGCCGGCGGGAATCACCCGCGGGTGCATCAGCGTACCGTCCTGTTCTTCCACCATCAGCTGCTGCAGCGTGGCGTTGTCGTTGCCCATGTCGCGCGCGCTGGTGACGCCCGCAGCCAGGTGCAGCCCGCCTTCCCAGCTGCCGGCGTGCACGTGCATGTCGTACAGGCCCGGCAGCAGGACGCGGTTGCCCGCGTCGACCACGTTGTCGGCCGCGACCTTCGACTGGCCGATCGGCGAAACGGACAGGATCCTGCCATCGCGCACCATGACATCCGAGGCCGCACCCAGCACGGCCTTCTCGCTGTCGAACACGCGTGCGTTGCGGATCAGCGTGGTGCCCGGCAACGGATGCGCCAGGCGCCGCTGCAACGCGACCAGCGCTTCGCGCTCGGCGGTCTTCTGGCGCGCTTCCAGCGCATTGGCACTGCCCTGCCAGCCATCCTCGATCAGTTGCAGGAAACCCGGATAGATGTAGGCGAACAGGCGCGGCTCGGCGCCGCGCGTCACCCAGACGAAGCTGGGCGTGAAGCCGATCCCGGTCAGCGCCACCAGGTCGACGGTCTGCACCTTCTTGTCGTGGGTGACGTCCATCGACGCGACCGTGTGCTGCGTCAGCGTGCCGCTCGGGACCAGTGGCAACTTGCCATCGGGCTGCCTGGCCAGTGCCGCCAGCGCCACCGACATCGCCGCCGGCGTGCCGCCCAGCGGCGTGTACAGCGCGGTGCCGGTGAAGGCGTGCGTACCGCTGTCGGAGGTGCTCTTCCAGGTTCCGGTGTCGCCGTCGCGCGTGAAGGTCTCGTCCACCGGCGCGCCGAACGTCGACGTGCCCTTGACCTGGTAGCGCTCGTAGGTGCCATCCGCGCGCAGCCGGAATTCCTCCTTCAGTTCCGGCCCGCGTCCGTTGTCCTTGAAGATGAAGTCGACGCGCGTGGTGCCATCGTCGCCTGTAGTGACCGTCTGCTCGCCGGCTTGCTTGCCGCCATCCACCAGCGCGACGTATTTCAATGTTTCGGCGGCCAGCGCCGAGGGCGCCAGCAACAACGCGCAGCAGAAGGCAAGGACAGGCTTCACAGGACTCTCCGATGAGGGCGAAAGCGCCATTCTGCCGCAGCCTGGGGGCGCTGCCGTACCCCGCCGCCCATGCCTTTCGTCATGGGTCCGGCCTTTCTCCCGTGGGTTACCCTTGGGAATCCACCTTTGTAAGGACGTAGCGCCTCATGACCACCCGCCTCGCCATCGCGCTTGCCGCGACCCTCGGACTCGCCATGCCCGCCTACAGCCAGGCCGCCACACCGGCCACCCAGACGGCCCAGGCCGCCAATCCCTTCTTCGCCGAAAGCCCGCTGCCGCTGCACTATCCGCAGTTCGACAAGATCAAGGACAGCGATTTCGCTCCCGCCTTCGACGCCGGCATGGCCGAGCAGCTGAAGGAAGTCGAGGCGATCGCCAACAACCAGGCCGCACCGACCTTCGACAACACCATCATCGCGCTGGAGAAGTCCGGCCAGGTGCTGGACCGCGCCACCACGGTGTTCTTCAACCTGGTCGGCACCGACACCAACGACGCGCGCAACAAGCTGCGTGCCGACTACTCCGCGAAGTTCGCCGCGCACGGCGACGCCATCAGCCTGAATCCCAAGCTGTTCGCCCGCATCAAGACGCTGTTCGACAAGCGCAACGACCTGGGCCTGGACGCGCAGGGCGTGCGCCTGATCGAGCGCTACCACACCAGCTTCGTGCGCTCCGGCGCCAACCTCAACGACGCCGACAAGGCGACGCTGAAGACGATGAATGCCGAACTGGCTTCGCTGGGTACCCAGTTCAGCGACTTCGTGCTGAAGGAAGTCAACGCCTCGGCCGTCGTCGTCGACGACGTGAAGCAGCTCGATGGCTTCACCCCGGGCCAGATCGCCACCGCTGCCGAAGTCGCCAAGAAGCGCGGCCACGAAGGCAAGTACGTGCTGACCCTGCTCAACACCACCGGCCAGCCGCCGGAATCGCAATTGACCGACCGCGCGCTGCGCCAGCGCCTGCATGAAGCCTCGGTCACGCGCGGCAGCCGCGGCGGCGAGTTCGACACCACCGCACTGGTCTCACGCATCATGAAGCTGCGCGCCGACCGCGCGAAGTTGCTGGGCTACCCGAACCACGCCGCCTACGGCCTGGAAGACCAGACCGCGCGCACGCCGGAAGCCGTCAACGCGATGCTCGGCAAGCTGGCGCCGGCCGCCGTGGCCAACGCCAAGCGCGAGGCCGCCGACCTGCAGGCGATGATCGATCAGGAGCAGAAGGCCAAGGGCCAGCCGACGTTCCAACTGGAACCGTGGGACTGGGCGTTCTACACCGAGAAGGTGCGCGCGGCGAAGTACAACTTCGACGAATCGCAGCTCAAGCCGTACTTCGAAATGAAGAACGTGCTGGAGAACGGCGTGTTCTACGCCGCCACCCAGTTGTACGGCCTGACGTTCAAGGAACGCACCGACCTGCCGAAGTACCACGCCGACACCTGGACCTACGACGTGTTCAACGCCGACGGTTCGCAGCTGGCCATCTTCATCTTCGACCCCTACGCGCGCGACTCCAAGCGTGGTGGCGCCTGGATGAATTCGTACGTGTCGCAGTCGGGCCTCACCGGCGACAAGCCGGTCGTCGCCAACCATCTCAACGTGCCCAAGCCGCCGACCGGCGAGCCGACGCTGATGACGTGGGACGAAGTGACCACCACGTTCCATGAGTTCGGCCATGCGCTGCACGGCATGTTCTCCGACGTGGAGTACCCCTACTTCAGCGGCACCAGCGTGCCGCGCGACTTCGTGGAATACCCGTCGCAGGTCAACGAGATGTGGGCCGACTGGCCGTCGATCCTGGCCAACTACGCCAAGCACCACAAGACCGGCGAGCCGCTGCCGCAGGCACTGCTGGACAAGGTGATCGCTGCGTCGAAGTTCAACGAAGGCTTCAAGACCACCGAGTACCTGGGCGCCGCCATGCTGGACCAGCGCTGGCACCAGATCACCGCCGACCAGGTGCCCGCCGCCGACGGCGTGATGAAGTTCGAAGCCGCCGCGCTGGCTGCCGACGGCATCAACTACGCACCGGTGCCGCCGCGCTACAGGACGCCCTACTTCAGCCACATCATGGGCGGCTACTCGGCCGGCTACTACGCCTACATCTGGTCGGAAGTGCTGGACGCCAACAGTGTGGAGTGGTTCAAGCAGAATGGTGGCCTGAAGCGCGAGAACGGCGACCACTTCCGCAGGACGCTGCTGTCGCAGGGCGGCAGCCAGGACGCGATGAAGCTGTTCCGCGACTTCGCCGGCCACGACCCGAAGATCGAGCCGCTGCTGGAGAAGCGTGGCCTGACCGCTCCGGCGAGCGCGGCACCGGCGGGCAAGCAGACGCGCTGAGTCCGCTACACGCCGGTCGTACGCAATCCACCACGCCACCTTCGGGTGGCGTGGTGCTTTCGGGGACAGGCTTCCGCCGGATGGCGCCGCAGGTTTTCCACACCTCGTGTGGATGACACCTGCATGAAACTGTGGATAACCCTCGGGCGGCCTTGTGCCGCCGGGGTGTCAAGATGGGTGGCGAAAATATCGCCACACCGCTCCCGGCAAGGCAGGCCTCAGGCGTCGAAGGCCTTGCCGAGTGCGGTGTAGGCCTCGCGCTGCGCATCGGTCTCCGCGCGCGGCGCCGTGACTTCCAGTTCGACGATCTGGTCGCCTGGCGGCGTGCCCGGCAGGCCACGCCCGCGCAGCCGCAACTTGCGGCCAGAATCCGAATCGGCAGGAATCTTCAGCTCCACCGCACCGCCCAGCGTCGGGACGCTGAGGGTGGCGCCCAGTGCGGCCTGCCACGGCGTCAACGCCAGCACGTGGATGATGTTGCGGCCGTCCACCTCGAACTGCGGGTGCGGCGCGTACTCCACTTCCAGCAAGAGATTGCCGCCCTGCGCACCCTGCCCGGCCAGGCGGATCACCTGGCCCGGCTTGACGCCCTTCGGCACCTTCACGTCCAGCTGCCGGCCGTTGACGTTCACCCGCACGCTGCCCCCGTCGTGCACCGCCTGCAGCGGAACGGCGAACTTGGCACGGGAATCGCGCGACGGCTGCGGCCCGCGTGGCGCACCCTGCTCGGCACGCGCGCGACGGCCGAACAGGCCCTCGAAGAAGTCGCTGAACCCGCCGCTGCCGCCTCCCGCGCCGCCGAAGATCTCCTCGTAGTCGAATTCCTGGGAGCCGGGTCCGCCACGCCCGAAATCCGGCGGAGGCCTGAACTCTTCGCCCGGCCGGTACCCCTGCGCCCGCAACTGGTCGTAGGCCGCGCGCTTCTGCGGATCGCGCAAGGCTTCGTAGGCTTCGTTGACGGCCTTGAACTGGTCCTCGGCGCCCGGCTCCTTGCTGACGTCCGGGTGGTACTTGCGGGCCAGCCGGCGGTACGCCGTCTTGATCTCCGCATCGCCGGCCGTGGGCTCCACGCCCAGCACCGCGTAGTAATCCTTGAACTGCATGCGATCTCCGCCGTCGGGGGCGCTGCGCACCGGCGCGCGCGATGCCGCCATTCTAATCGCCGGGACCGCAGTCGGCGTCGACACCGGCAGTCACGGGCGCATGACGGCGGCACGCTACACTGGCCGGAGTTCCCCCCACACAAGGCAGTCCCATGAGCATCCAGATTGGCGAGCGCATCCCGGAAGTGACCCTCAAGCGCATCCGCGAAGGCGTCGAGACGGTCGATACCGCCGCCCTGTTCGACGGCCGCAAGGCGGTGCTGTTCGCCGTGCCGGGGGCCTTCACCCCCACCTGCTCCGAGAAGCACCTGCCCAGCTACGTGCAGCACTTCGACGACTTCCGCAGCCGGGGCATCGAGGTCTTCTGCGTGTCGGTCAACGACCCCTTCGTGATGCAGGCCTGGGGCAAGACCCAGCACGTGCCGGACGGGCTGCAGATGCTGGCCGACGGCAACGCCGACCTCGCCAAGGCGCTCGGCCTGGAAATGGACGCCAGCGCCTACGGCATGGGCGTGCGCGCCAAGCGCTTCGCGCTGTACGCGGAAGATGGCGTGGTGAAGCACGTGTTTGTGGAAGCGCCGGGCGAGTACAAGGTCTCGGGTGCGGAGCACATGCTGGAACAGCTGGGCTGAGGCATGCGGCGTTGCGACGGATCGCACGACGCATTGAGGTCCCTGGTCGCGGCACGGGTCAGCCTGCCGCGGCTGCAGATGAGCTTGCTGGTGCTGCTGACCGCGGCTAGCGGCTTTCTCGCCTCGGTGATGCTGTCCGCGATCGGCATGGAAGCGCTCTGGCTGCGATATCCGGTGTGCGTGCTGATCGCCTACGGCGCATTTCTCGGCCTGGTCTGGGTCTGGCGCCGCCATCGCGAATGGGATCTGAGCCTGCCTGATGGCGGCGGTGCGTCGCCGTCATCGGCATCTGGAAAGAGCGATTGGCAGGGAGCAGGTGGTGGTTCCGGCGGTGGCGGCGCCAGTGCATCCTTCGATGCCCCGGCGACGCCGGCATCGTTCGCCGCACTCGATCCGATGTCGCCCCCGGTCGAACTGCCGTCGCTGGACGACTCCCTCGACGCCGACGAGTCGCTGCCCGTCGTCCTGGTGCTGGTGGTGCTGGGCGGCGCGCTGCTCGCGGTGTTCTGGGTGATCTGGATCGCCCCCGCGCTGCTGGCGGAACTCGCACTGGACGCGGCCCTGTCGGCCGGTCTCTACCGACGCATGAGACGTCCAGCCGTCGACGCCGACTGGCTTTCGACCACGTTGCGGCACACGGTAAAGCCGTTCCTCGCCGCGACGCTATCCCTGCTGGTGGCCGGCGCACTGATGAACCTGCTGGTGCCGGACGCCACGTCCCTCAGCGAATTCCTCGCCCACTACCGCTGATCGTCAGCGCAACACCTTGAATCGGACTCTTGCCCACGCGCCGCTGTCAGCGAGCGCGGTGAGCTGGTGGTCGCCCGCTTCGGTGAAATCCTGCTGGAACGCCTGCGCGCCCCGCGTTTCCGCGATCCAGCGTCCGTCCAGCAGCCACTGCACGCGCGTATCGGTACCCAACGCGCGCAGTTGCAGGCGCACGCCGTGCTCGCTGCCGGGTGCGCGGGCCAGCGTGGCGAGATCGTTGAGTCCGTCGATGCGCAGTTCCTCGGCGGCATCGCGTCCGTCGGGCTGGCAATCCGGTGACAGCGGCGGCAGGCGCGATGCCGCCCGTTCCCGCTGCGGCAACCAGGGCGATGCCAATGCCGGCCAGCGAGCGATCTCCGTACTGCGCGCCTCATGCGCCTGCGCGCACTCCCCCGACAGACGCAGGCCGGTCCGCGCATCCATCTCGAAACGCTCGCGGCCGGCGTTCCACAAGCGAGCGTCGCGTTCGGCGAATGTCGGTGGCACGTTGCCGCCCAGCGTCCACGCATCGCGTTTGCGCTGGCAAAGCACAGGCGGCTCGGCCTCCGCCAACGTTCCCAGTGGGCAGCAGATCGCCTGCTCCGCCACGCCGACAGGCGGCGGGACCGGCCCCGCATCGCCTTGCGCGCGCGGCAGGCTGTCGATCACTTCGAACATCAGCGGCAGCGCGGTGACTGCGCCGTACTGGCCGGGCAATGGGGTGCCATCGGGGCGACCCACCCACACACCGACCGTATAGCGTCGCGTGCTGCCGAGCGCCCACGCATCGCGGAAGCCGTAGCTGGTGCCGGTCTTCCAGGCGACACGCGGCCGGTTGCCGGTATCGAGCACGCCCGTGCCATACCCCGGACGCGGATGCGCCTCCAGTACCTCGCGGATGATCCACGCCGCCCCGGGCGACAGCAGGCGACGGTCCGATGCCGGATCCTGCGTGGTGTAGCGCACGCGGCCTGACAGTCCGCCACGGTTCAACCCCGCGTAGGCACCCACCAGGTCTTCCAGCCGCGCGCCGGTGCCGCCCAGGATCAGCGACAGGTTCGGCTGCGCGCCACGCGGATAACGCAGCACCAGGCCGTTGTTCGCCAGCCGCGCGGAGAAACGCGCCGCGCCGACGCGGTCCAGCAGGTCCACCGCCGGCACGTTGAGCGACAGGCGCAGCGCATCGGCCGCGCTGACCGGGCCGTTGAACGCCGCATCGAAATTGCCCGGCCGGTAACCCCCGAACGACTGCGGCGCGTCGATCAACAGGCTCTCGGAATGGATCAGGCCGTCATCGAGCGCCAACCCGTACAGGAACGGCTTCAGGGTCGAGCCGGGCGAGCGCCATGCCTGCACCATGTCGACGTGGCCCAGGCGCTCGCGATCGCCGAACGCGACCGAACCGACGTAGGCGCGCGCTTCCATGGTGGCGTTGTCGACCACCAGCAGCGCGGCCGATGTGCGTGCGGGCAATGTCGAGAAGTAACTTTGCACGCGCTCCTCCAGCGTGCGTTGCAGGCTGGCGTCGATTGTCGACGCGATGCGAGATGCACGCGGTTGCTGGCGGCGAAGGCGTTCGGCCAGCAGCGCGGCGCTCAAGGGTGCCTGCAGGCTGCGCGCCACGACGGGTTCGATGCGTGCGTCTTCGACGTCGGCCTTTGACCAGACGCCGAGATCGGCCATGCGCTGCAGCACCTTGTCGCGGGCCGCGCGCGCCGCATCCGGCTGACGGTCGGGGCGCAGCCGGCTGGGCGATTGCGGCAACACCGCCAGCAGTGCGGCCTCGGCATGCGACAACCGCGCAGCCGGCTTGCCGAGGTAGGCCCAGCTGGCGGCATCCACGCCTTCGATGGTGCCGCCGAACGGCGCGCGCTCCAGGTAGAGCGTCAGGATCTGCCGCTTGGACAGGTGCGCTTCCAACTGCACCGCGCGCAGCATCTGCTTGGCCTTGCCCCAGGGCGTGCGCGAATGGCGGTCCAGCATGCGCGCGACCTGCATGGTCAGCGTGGAGCCACCGGACACCACGCGTCCATGGCGGACGAACTGGCCGGCGGCGCGTACCAGCGCCCACGGATTGACGCCGGGATGTTTCCAGAACCAGCGGTCTTCGTAGGTCAGCAATGCCTGCAGGTAGAGCGGCGATACGGTGTCGGGCGTCGCGGGATAACGCCACACGCCATCGCGGTCGGCGAAGGCGCGCAGCGGCGTGCCGTCGCGCGCGACCACCAGCGTGCTGGTGTCGCGGGTTTTCGGCAACGGGGGTGGGAAGGCGAGATCGAGGATCAGCAACGCCACGAGCACGACGACGGTGGCCCAGCGCAGCCAGGTCAACAGTCCGGAGAAACGTCGCTTTTGCATGAAGGATTGCAGCACTGCATGTAGCCGTGGGAGCGACGTGAGTCGCGATGAAGCGTTACCGGCAATCCGTCGCGACTCACGTCGCTCCCACGGCACCCTACGATGTTGCCCTCCTCCCCGCGCGCGGGGAGGAGGGACGCGTCATGGCTGTACCACCGTGATCGTCGCCGGCGACGCCCTGCCGACACCGCGGATGTCCGGACGGTACATGTCCTCCACCAGCGAGGGCGGCACGGTGTACGTGCCCGGCGTTACCGCGCGGACCAGGTAGAACAGCTTGGCGGTATTGCGGCGATCCAGTTTCAGCGCAGCCACGTAACGGTCGTCGCGGAACTCCTCGTGCTTGACGTCCGCCGCGCTGCCACGGTCGCTGATTGAGATGCCATCGACCACGACTTCCGCCCACTGCTTGGCATCGCCCAGGTTGAAGTTCTCGATCTCCAGGCCAGCCGGCAGCAGGTCGGTGAACAGCGCGTCCGGAATCGCGACGTTGGCGGTGATGCCGACGCGCACGATCAGCGCCTCGCCTTCCTTCAGCGTGCCGCCCTTCCATTCCTGTCCGTCGGTCGTGTAGTAGCGGCGTTCGATGCCGATCTGGCGGTCGTCCGGCGCCGGCGCGCTGCGCGGAATACCGGCCACGTCCAGCGAGGCGTACAAGGGCGGCGAGCCTTCCGGTGTGAAACGCAGGCCACGCGCCAGCGCGGCGTGGTCGACGCTGCGGCCGAACAGGCGCACCGGCGCGACGGCTTCGGCGTCGCCGCCAATACTCCACTGCCCGGACACCAGCTTCTTCTGGTCGACCATCAGCGCCTTGCCCAGCCGCGCCAGCGCCACCTGCTCCTGCGTGCTCAGCCACATCCAGCCACTGTTGCGGCGGGCATCCAGTTCGCGACCCAGCGAGATCGCACGGCGGTCGTACTCCGGCTTGGCCAGCTTGCGCTCGTGCACCAGCGCGATCATTAGCGCGTCGTCGCGCAACCGGGTGCCGTAATCGCCCAGGTATTCGGGACGATCGCCGGTCTTCTCGAAGCCTTCGGCGATCGCCTTCGCGCCGCGCGCCTTGTCGCCCTGCAGCGACAGCGCGATGCCGAGGTGCACCAGCGGCAGGCCGGTCAGGGTCTTGCCGCGTTCGTTGTCGTACAGCGCGCGCAGCGTACCCAGTGGCGCACGGTTGACACGGGCGAGCACGTAACCGGCATAGGCCTGGTTGGCGAACTTGAGGTGGTCGCGTCGGTCGTAGCCGTAGAACTGCGCACCGCCGGCCAGCAGGTCCTCGTTGAGGCGCGTGAGCGCCTTCTGCAGCACGGCATCCGGCACCGCGAAACCGCCCTCGCGCGCATCCAGCAGGAACTCCGCGATGTAGGGCGTCAGGCCCGGGTTGACGTAGTCGTCGTTGCCCCACATCGAGAAGTGGCCGTTCGCCACCTGCATCGACGCCAGTCGCCCGAACGCGCCCTCCATGCGCTCGCGGCGCTTCTTCACTTCCAGTCCGTCGATGCCGAGCAGCTTGGCCGTGGCGTCGTCCAGTTCCAGCGCGGCGTAGCCTTTGCTGGTGGTCTGCTCGGCACAACCGTACGGATACTCCAACGCGCCCTTCAGCGCACTGGCGAACGGAATCGGCGGCAGCGCGCTGACCGTCATGCGGGCGGTCACCGAACCGGGCATCAGCCCATCGGCGAAACCGGCGCCCATGTCCACCGGCACCAGGCTGTCCAGCACCTGCGTGCGCGAACGCAACACGGCCGGCCAACCCGCACGCACCGGCACGTCGTAGCGACGATCGACCTTGAAGCCGTTGCCCTCGACGCGTACGCGCACCTGCGCGGTGGTGTAACCCTCACCCGCCGTGACCGGGAAGGTCAGCGTGCGCTTGGCGTCGACCGACAGGTCGGCGCTCTTGCTGCCTTCGCCGATGGCGAGCGGACCTTCACCGTTCACCAGCACCTTGAAGGCACCGGCCTTGCCGGTGAAGTTCTGCACGTCCAGCGTCACCGTGCTCTTGTCGCCCGGCGCCAGCACGCGCGGCAGGCTGGCTTCGGCCACGATCGGCGCACGCACGACGGTTTCGCGGTCGCGGTTGCCATAGCGCGTATCCGAATAGACCAGCGCGGAGACACGCAGGGTGCCGTTGAAGTCCGGCACCTTCAGCGCCACGCGCGCGTTGCCCTTGCCGTCCAGCTGCACCGGACCGGAGAACAGGTCCACCGTCTGCACGCGCGAGGTCGGCCGCTTCGCCTGAGGCAACGCGGCCAACGCCATGTCGCCACCGAAGCGCATCTTGGCGCTGCCGCCTTCGAAGCTTTCGATCACGCGGCCGTAGATGTCGTACGCGTCCACGCCCAGCCGGCGTTGCGCGAAGAACTGCGCGTTGGCGTCTGGTACCGGGAAGCGGGTGATGTTGAGGATGCCGACGTCCACTGCCGATACGGTGACGTGCGCGGTCTGGCCCGCCAACTCGGGCACGCTGACGGTGACTGGTAGCTCCTGCTCGGGGCGCATCTGCTTGGGCACCGACAGACCGACGGCGACGCGACGGTCGCGGCGGTCCATCGGCACGTGCGCGACGCCGACGGCGCGCGCCGGCGTGATCTTGCTCGGCGCCGAACCGCCGCGGAACACCAGCGCGGTGACGTAGACGTCGTGGCGCTCCCAGTCCTTGGTCACCGGAATCGAGAACGTGCTGCCCGGCTTGGCGTCGATCGCCTGCACGTACAGCATGCGGTCGCTCTCGACCATCAGCAGGCCCTTGCCGGCATGCGGCGGGGTGACGGTGACCTTCAGCGTGTCGCCCGCCTTGTAGCCGGTTTTATCCAGCGCCAGCTTGACCTTGTCGGGGCGCGCGTCCAGCCCGCGGTTCTGGTCGTCCCAGCTCCAGCCGGCACGGAACGGATAGCGCGTGGTCAGGCCGGTGGCCGGATCGAACACGTCCAGCCGGTACTCGCCCCACTCCACCGGGAAGTCGATCTTCGACGCGTTGGCGCCGACGTCCAGCGTACGCGTGTCCTTGTTCTCGAAGCGGCGGGTGAAGTCGTAGTCCCAGCCGCCATCGTCCGAATGGTTCCAGTGGTAGTCGCGCAGTTCGCGCACCAGCGTGGCCTTCAGCCCCTTGCCGGGCTGCGGCTTGCCGGCAGCATCCATGCGCACGATCTCGAAGCCGGCGTTCGCGTTGGCATCGGCACCGTCCTTGTCGTCGAACAGCGGACGGATGCCGACCAGCGCATCGGCCGGCCACAGCACGCGCTTGAGCGTGCGGTTCACCGTGCGGCCGCCGGTCTCGTAGACGCTGCCGGACACGATGGCGGCGATCGGGCTGCGCGGCTTGGCTTCCGCAGGCAGCGCGATGTCTTCTTCCAGCACGCCATCGTCGGCCAGCGTGGTGTCGATGACGTCCTTCGCCTCCTTCGGCAGCTCCATGGTGGGATCGCCGAAGAAATAGCCAGGCAGTTGCTCCAGCGGATGCTGTTCCACCGCCACCGCCAGCTTGGCGGTGAAGCGGTTGCCGCTGGCAGGCGCGCCGTAAAGGTAGGCCGCAGTCGCCTTGAGCTTGAGCGGCTGGCCCGGCTTCAGTACCGGTGCGGCGTCCAGGTCCAGCTTCATGCGCTCGGGCAGGAACTCCTCGATGCGCAGCGTCATGCCCTGTACCACTTCCTTGCTGGCTGGATCGGTGCGGAACTCCACCTGCCAGCGCCCGGTGGGCGCCTCCACCGGGATCGTCTGCTCGAATCTGAAATACCCCTGCGCGCCCGCCTCGAGGCGCGTCTCGCGGAACACCTTGCCGTCGGGCTGCTTCAGGCGCAGGAAGACCGGCTGCCCGCCACCCTGCTTGGGCGCCGGCACCGGCTTGCCGTCGTTGTCGCGCAGCAGCGCGGAGATGCGCACCGTTTCACCGGGGCGATAGAGGTCACGACCGGACCACGCGAATACGTCGAACCAGGCCTGCTCGCGACCGGCGACGGCAAACTCGGACAGGTCGAGCGCCGGCTGGTTGAACGGCAGCATCGACACGTCCTTGCCGCGCGTGGCGACCAGCACGTGCCCGGCGTCCAGCGTGTAGTTCAGCAGCGCGTTGCCGTTGCCGTCGGTCTTGCCGGTCAGGACGGCTTCGCCGCGCGCGTCGAGCACCTTCAGCTCCACGCTGCCGGTGGCGGAGCCGTCCTGCAGCGAGGCGGTGTGGACGAACAGCTTGTCCTTGTACGCGCGCGTGTGCAGGCCGATGTCGCTGACGGTGAAGAACGCGGTCTCGAACTCACCGGCGAACTTGCCGGTGGGCTTCATCACCGCGAAGTACAGTCCGGGATCCTGCAGTTCGCGGATGTCCTGGATCGGCAGGTAGGTCAGCATGCGCTCGTTCGGCTTGCCACCCAGCACGAAGCGATTGAGGTAGACCGGTTCGGCCAGCTTGCCCAGCGGCGTGCTGTCGCCGTACTCGCTGTCCAGGTCCCAGCTGCCGCGGCGGCCGCCACGCTGGTACTCGGCGAAGAACTTGGGTAGCTGCTTCTCGGTGACGCGGAGGAACTCCACATCCACTTCCGGCACGTTGATCGACACCACCGGCAGGCCGCGGCTCTCGCGCGCCGGCAGCACGCTGCCCTGCGACGCGAAGCCGACCGCGGGGTCGAGTTCGCCGGTGTGCACCTTGTGCGTGTCGTCCTTGCCCAGGCGCGTGCCGTCGGCGGCGGACAGTCCGGCCTTCAGCGTGACCTCGTAGTCCTTGGCGGCTTCCACCGACGGGAAGCGCAGCACCAGGCCCTTGTCGTCCAGCACCCAGCTGCCCTTCACCGCCGCGCCGTTGGCGTCCTTCACCACCAGCAGCGTGTCGAAGTCCTGCGAACTCACCAGCGGACGGCTGAACTCCAGCGCGATGGTGAGGTCGCCGTCATGCTGGTCTGGATAGGCACCGACCAGGGCGAACCCGTCCACCTTGGCGGCCTGCGCCTTGATGGGATCGCCGCTGGCTTCGGGCAGTTGCCCGGACTCGTTGCGCTTGCAGCCGGCGAGCGCCGTCGCTGCGATCAGGCCAATAAAAAACGCGCGCATCCAGCGATTGCGCGCGTTCGGGGTGTTGCGACTTGCCGATCCCATGTGCCATTCCCTGCCGTGGTCGTACCGGCAGTATAGAACGCAGGAACGAACGTGGCGGGGTCAGACCCCGCACACGTTCACGCGAATCGACGATCAGGCTTCCGGCGGTGCGCCGGTGGCTTCCGGCGCCGTGGTCACGACGGTGGCCTCGCCCTCGATGACATCCTCTTCGTCCAGCGAGGCATCCAGGCGTTCCACTGCCTGCAGCGTCTCGCCATCGGACAGGCGGATCAGGGTGACGCCCTGGGTGTTGCGGCCGACCTGCGAAATCTCCGCCGCACGGGTACGCACCAGCGTGCCGCCATCGGAGATCAGCAGGACCTCGTGGTGGTCGGACAGCTGGATGGCACCGACCAGGCGGCCGTTGCGTTCGGTGGTCTTCAGCGCGATCACGCCACGGGTGCCGCGGCCCTTGCGGGGGTAATCGGCCACCGGGGTGCGCTTGCCGTAGCCGCGCTCGCTGGCGGTCAGGATGTCGCCGTCGCCATCGACCACGACCAGACTGACCACCTCGGAACCCGCTTCCGGGATCGACGGCACGCTGTCGGTATCGCCGGACTCGCCTTCGTCCTGCTCGCCTTCGGCTTCCGCATCCGCGCCTGCGACCAGGCGCATGCCGCGCACGCCGGTGGCGGTACGGCCCATCGCGCGCACCAACGCCTCGGAGAAGCGCACGGCGCGGCCGTTGGAGGCGAACAGCATGACATCGCGCTCACCATCGGTCAGGGCCACGCCAACCAGGGCATCGCCTTCGTCCAGGTTGATCGCGATCTTGCCGCGCGCCAGCTTGAACGCGAACTCGGTGAGCGGGGTCTTCTTGACCGTGCCGTGCCTGGTGGCAAAGAAGACGTAGCGGCCTTCCTCGTACGCACGCACCGGGACGACGGCTTGCACCTTCTCGCCGGCTTCCAGCGGGATCCAGTTGATGATCGGGCGGCCGCGCGCATTGGAGCCGGCCTCAGGCAGCTGGTACACCGGCAGCCAGAACACCTTGCCGCTGCTGGTGAAGGTCAGCAGCGTGTCGTGCGTGTTGACCAGCCACAGCTGGTCGATGAAATCCTCTTCCTTCGTCGCTGCCGCGCTGCGGCCACGGCCGCCGCGCTTCTGCGCGCGGTAGGCGCTGGCCGGCTGGCGCTTGGCGTAACCGGCGTGCGACAGCGTGACCACCATGTCTTCCGGCGCGATCAGGTCCAGGATGTCGAGGTCTTCCTCGCTGTGACGGATCTCGCTGCGGCGCTCGTCGCCGAACTCGGCCTTGACGTTCAGCAACTCGTCGCGGATCACCTGCAACAGCACGTCCGGATTCTCGAGGATGCGGATCAGGCCGGCGATCACCTCCAGCAGCTGGCGGTATTCCTCGGTCAGCTTTTCCTGCTCCAGGCCGGTCAGGCGGTGCAGGCGCATTTCCAGGATCTGCGTGGCCTGCGCCTCGCTGAGCTGGTAGCGGCCGTCGACAAAACCGATCGCGGCAGGCAGGTCTTCAGGACGCGAGGCTTCCGCGCCGGCCGCGGCGAGCAGCGAACCGACCAGGCCCGGCTCCCAGGTCTTGGCGAGCATGCGCTCGCGCGCTTCCTGCGGGTTGGCCGACGTCTTGATCAGCTCGATCATCTCGTCGATGTTGGCGAGCGCGACCGTCAGGCCTTCCAGGATGTGGGCGCGGTTGCGCGCCTTGCGCAGCTCGAAGATGGTCCGGCGGGTCACCACTTCGCGGCGGTGGCGCACGAAGGCTTCCAGCATCTGCTTCAGGTTGAGCAGCTGCGGGCGGCCATCGACCAGCGCGACCATGTTGATGCCGAACACCGATTCCATCGGTGTCTGCAGGTACAGGTTGTTGAGGACGACCTCGGCCGATTCGCCGCGCTTGACCTCGATGTAGATGCGCATGCCGTCCTTGTCGGACTCGTCGCGCAGCTCGCTGATGCCTTCGAGCTTCTTTTCCTTCACCAGCTCGGCGATCTTCTCGATCAACCGCGCCTTGTTCACCTGGTACGGGATCTCGGTGACGATGATCGACTCGCGGCCGTTGTCGTCGTTGACCTCGATGTCGGCCTTGGCGCGCATGCGCACGCGGCCGCGGCCGGTGCGGTAGCCGGCGATGATGCCGGCGGTGCCGTTGATGATGCCGCCGGTGGGGAAATCCGGGCCGGGGATGTACTGCATCAGGCCATCGACATCCAGTTCGGGATTGTCGATCAGCGCGATCAGGCCGTTGACCACTTCCGACAGGTTGTGCGGCGGGATGTTGGTGGCCATGCCCACCGCGATGCCGGCCGAACCGTTGACCAGCAGGTTCGGGAAGCGCGTCGGCAGGACCGTCGGCTCCTGTTCCTTCTCATCGTAGTTGGGCTGGAAGTCGACGGTTTCCTTGTCGATGTCCGCCAGCAGCTCATGGGTGAGCTTGGCCATGCGGGCTTCGGTGTAACGCATGGCGGCGGCGGAGTCGCCGTCGACCGAACCGAAGTTGCCCTGGCCATCGACCAGCATGTAGCGCAGCGAGAACGGCTGCGCCATGCGCACCAGCGTGTCGTAGACCGACTGGTCGCCGTGCGGGTGGTATTTACCGATCACGTCGCCGACGATGCGGGCGGACTTCACGTGCGGCTTGTTGGCATGGTTGCCCAGTTCGTTCATCGCGAACAGGACGCGCCGGTGGACGGGCTTCAGGCCATCGCGGACATCCGGAAGCGCGCGCCCCACGATCACGCTCATCGCGTAATCGAGATAGCTGCGTCGCATCTCGTCTTCGAGGTTGACGGGGATGATTTCCTTGGCGGTATCGGCCATTCGGGTTCCGTGTTTCTCAGGTTGTCTCGGGCCGGAATCCAAGCCAAAACGGGCCTAGCCAGCGTGGGCCGGCGAGGCAGTGACAGGCGGGGATTCCGACGGGTTCTGCAGCACGCCGAGTGTACCACAACGGGGGCGCCAAACCGACCGTTTCAGCCGGAGAAACAAGCACTTATGCATCCTTCGGCGCGACACGGCGGACGATGGGCCAAGCCGCCCTGCAGGCCGGCCGGCGCACGCAGGTCTCGGATACGAAAAAGCCCGGCCAAGGCCGGGCTTTTCGCTGGAACTGGTGGGCGGTACAAGTTTCGAACTTGTGACCCCTGCCGTGTGAAAGCAGTGCTCTACCGCTGAGCTAACCGCCCGAAATCATCGGGGCGCGAATGATAAGCGCGGACCGGGGGGGCGGTCAACGCATGCACCGGTCAACGGTCCTTGGTGTCGCACAGCGCACTGACCCGGCGCGGCGGCGCGAAAGCGTCGCTGCGCGCGTCCGGCCAGAAGTCGCGGAACACCGCATGCGACGGCACCCGGTCCAGCAACTCGCCGGGTTCCAGGAACTTGTACAGCGCGGCCAGCGAACGCACCTCGATCGGCGACACCCGCCGCAGGATGTGCTCCGGACCCAGTTGCTGCGGATGTTCAAGCCCCGCCGCGCACAGCATGTCGCGCAACGCCTTCAGCGTGTTGTCGTGGAACTGCTGGACGCGTACCGATTTGTCGGCCACGTCGAGGTGCTTCCAGCGCTTCGGATCCTGGGTGGCGACGCCGGTCGGGCAGCGATCGTTGTGGCAGCTCTGCGCCTGGATGCAGCCCAGCGCGAACATGAACCCGCGCGCGGCGTTGCACCAGTCCGCGCCCATCGCCATCGTGCGCGCGATGTCGAATCCGCTGATGATCCTGCCGGCCGCGCCGATCCGGATGCGATCGCGCAGGTTCAGGCCCACCAGCGTGTTATGGACCAGCAGCAGCGCCTCATGCATCGGCACGCCGACATGGTCGATGAACTCCGCGGGCGCGGCACCGGTGCCTCCCTCGGCGCCGTCCACCACGATGAAGTCCGGCAGCAGGCCGGTCTCGTGCATGGCCTTGGCGATGCCGAACCATTCCCACGGATGCCCGATCGCCAGCTTGAACCCGGTCGGCTTGCCGCCGGACAGCTCCCGCAGACGGGCGATGAACTGCAGCAGTTCGACGGGCGTGGAGAACGCCGAATGTTTCGCCGGCGACACGCAGTCGTGCCCCATCGGCACACCACGCGTGGCAGAGATCTCCGCGCTGACCTTGGCAGCCGGCAACACGCCGCCGTGACCCGGCTTGGCGCCCTGCGACAGCTTCAGTTCGATCATCTTCACCTGCGGCGAGTGCGCGTTCTCGACAAAACGCGCTTCGTCGAAACGGCCCCGCTCGTCGCGGCACCCGAAGTAGCCGGACCCGATTTCCCACACCAGGTCCCCACCCTTTTCGCGGTGGTACGGCGAAATCGAACCCTCGCCAGTGTCGTGGTAGAAGTTGCCGCGTCGCGCGCCTTCGTTCAGCGCGCGCACGGCGTTCGCCGACAGCGAGCCGAAGCTCATCGCCGAAATATTGAACACGCTAGCCGAGTACGGCTGCGCCGTCTCCGCACCGATCACCACGCGGAAGTCGTGCGAATCCACGCTCGCGGGCGCCATCGAATGGTTGATCCACTCGTAGTCCACGCCATAGACATCCTGCTGGCTGCCGAACGGCACCACGTCGCTGACACCTTTGGCGCGCTGGTAGACCAATGCCCGCTGCTGCCGCGAGAACGGCACTTCGGCCGTGTCGCCTTCGATGAAGTACTGGCGGATCTCGGGACCCACGGACTCCAGCCCGTAGCGGAAATGCGCAAGCACGGGATAGTTGCGGCGCAGCGTGCTGCGGGTTTGCAGCACGTCCCAGGTGCCCAGCAATGCCAACGCGCCGAAGACGGCGATGCCCCACCACGCGGCAGGCCAGGTGAACGCCAGCATCAGCGATGCGAGCAGCAGCACGATGCTGAGGGCATAGGCGAGGTAACGCTGCATCCGGCAGTCTCCCGTGGGCCAGCCCCGATTCTATGCCATGCGCTGCGACCACAGGCCGCAGTGCCGATGCGACCGGCACCGCACGGTTGATCCGGATCAATGCCCGTGGGTACGCGTGATGCGACGTTGGCGCCACCACAACCGGGGAGAACACGACATGCATCCGATCCTGCAAGAAATCCTGATGGAACCCGTGGGCTGGCTGGCCATCGGCGGCAGCATCGTCATGGTGGGGATCGGCGTCTTCGTGGCGCTGTTCGTGCGTCGCAAGGTGCGCGAGGAAGAGAGGAAGCGGCAGCGCTGAGGCAGCAGCGCCACGGTGGTGCCCGGAGCCGGAATCGAACCGGCATGGCCTCGCGGCCGGCGGATTTTAAGTCCGATGCGTCTACCAGTTTCGCCATCCGGGCCCGTGGATAGCCTGCCTCAGTCACGCCGTGTTGGAAAGCGGCAGCCACCGATGTCTAGGAACGACGAAGCCCCGCGTGCGGGGCTTCGTGCGTGCTCGTCGAGGAGCGTGTATGGAGCGGGAAAAGGGACTCGAACCCTCGACCCCGACCTTGGCAAGGTCGTGCTCTACCAACTGAGCTATTCCCGCGTAAGAGACCATTGCGGTCCCTCGAGTCTGGAGGCCTGGGTCGGAATTGAACCGGCGTACGCGGATTTGCAGTCCGCTGCATAACCACTCTGCCACCAGGCCGATGGCGACCGCGCCAGACTGGCGCAATCAGGGTGCTTTTTCAAGGCGCCCTACAACACAAAACCCCGCGAACGGGGTTTGGGTGAACCGTCCCTTTCAGGACGAAATCTGGAGCGGGAAAAGGGACTCGAACCCTCGACCCCGACCTTGGCAAGGTCGTGCTCTACCAACTGAGCTATTCCCGCGTCGAGAAGGTCGAAATTGTAGCGTCTTGTTTCGGCATGTCAACAGGCTTCTTCTCGCCATCACGCAGGATGGGCCATGCCGCAAGCAGGTACTGGATGCCCGACCACAGCGTCAGCAGGGCCGCGATCGCAAGCAGCCAGTCGCCCAGCACGAAGACCCAACGCCCCATCCAGATGTCGTCCAGCGACTGCGCGCCCGGCGTGGATGCGTACAGCAGGCATGAGAGCGCCACCATCTGCACGATGGTCTTGATCTTGCCCAGCGAGGCCACCTTCACCGTCGCACGCTGTCCCAGTTCCGCCATCCATTCGCGCAACGCGGACACCGCGATCTCGCGGCCGACGATGACGGCCGCCCAGATCGCCATCCACATGGTCGGGTTGTCCTGCACGATCAGGAACAGCGACACGGCCACCATCAGCTTGTCCGCGACCGGATCGAGGAAGGCGCCGAAGGCCGAATAGAGGTGGTAGCGACGCGCGATCCAGCCGTCCAGCCAATCGGTCACCGCCGCCAGCACGAAGATGAACGCCGCCGCGAAATTGGTCCACGAATACGGCAGGTAGAACACCAGCACCAGCACCGGGATCAGCACGATCCTCAGCAACGTGAGCCAGGTGGGAACGGTCAACGTCATCGCTTACTCGGTTCCTGCCTCGGGGGACGGCAGCCCGTGCAGGTTAGCGTAGATTCGCTCGGCCAGTGCGGCGTTCACCCCGTCCACCCGCGCGATCTCGTCGGCACCGGCGGCCTTGAGGCCGGCCAGTCCGCCGAAATGCTTGAGCAGGCTGGCGCGCCGTCGCGGACCGATGCCCGGGATGTCTTCCAGCTTGCTGGTCATGCGCGCCTTCTGGCGCTTGCCGCGATGCCCGGTGATGGCGAACCGGTGCGCCTCGTCGCGCACCTGCTGGATCAACTGCAGGGCCGGCGACGCCGCGCCCGGGCGTACTTCGCGCCCATCCGGCATGACCAGCGCCTCATGGCCGGCGCGGCGCTCCACGCCCTTCGCCACGCCGACCAGCATCACGCCGTCCACGCCCAGGTCCGCCAGGGCGGCCTGCGCCTGCGCGAGCTGCCCCGCGCCACCGTCGATCAGCAACACGTCGGGCAGCACGCCGCCCTCTTCCACCGCCCGCCGGAAGCGGCGTTCGATGGCCTGGTGCATGGCGGCGAAATCGTCGCCCGGCGTGATGCCCGTGATGTTGTAGCGGCGGTACTGCGAACGCACCGCGCCGTTGGCGTCGAACACGACGCACGACGCCACGGTCGCCTCGCCCATCGTGTGGCTGATGTCGAAGCACTCGATACGCCTGGCGACTTCCGGCAGGCCCAGCAGTTCCTTCAGCGCTTCGCTGCGCGCGGTCTGCGCGTTGCGGCTGCCGAGTTCGGTCACCAGGGCGACTTCGGCGTTCCGCCGGGCCAGGTCGAGATAGCCCGCGCGCTCGCTGCGGACGTTCCATTTCAGCTGCACCTTGCGGCCCGCCGCGGCCGACAACGCGTGCTCGATCAGCTCTGCCTCGGGGATCTCGCGGTCGAGGACGATCTCCTGCGGCGCTGGCTGTTCGGCGTAGTACTGCGACACGAAGGCGCCCAGCACCTCTTCCGCGGAATCCTCGCCGTTGGTCTTCGGAAAGAAGGTGCGCGTGCCCAGGTTGCGGCCATCGCGGAAGGCGAGCAGCAGCACGCAGGCCTGGCTGCCCTGCATGGCGCAGGCCAGCACGTCGAGGTCGGCGGCGTGGCCGTCCACGTATTGCCGCGCCTGCAGGGTACGGATCGAGGCCACCAGGTCGCGCAACCGTGCGGCCTGCTCGAACGCCAGGTTCGCGCTGGCCTGCTCCATCGCCGCACCGAGTTCGCGGGTCAGCTCGTCGCTCCGTCCGTCCAGGAACAGGGTCGCGCGACGGACCGCTTCGGTGTAATCCGCTTCCTCCACCAATCCGACGCAAGGCGCGCTGCAGCGGCCGATCTGGTACTGCAGGCAGGGCCGCGAGCGGTTGCGGAACACGCTGTCCTCGCAGTTGCGGATGCGGAACAGTTTCTGCATCAGGTTCAGCGTTTCGCGCACGGCGCCGGCGCCGGGATAGGGACCGAAGTAGCGTCCGGGCACGGCGCGGGCGCCACGGTGGAACGCGATCCGCGGCCATTCCTCGCGTGTCAGCAGGACGTAGGGATAACTCTTGTCGTCGCGCAGCAGCACGTTGTAGCGCGGCGTCAGCGACTTGATCAGCTGGTTTTCCAGCAGCAGCGCTTCGGCCTCGGTGCGGGTGACCGTCACGTCCATGCGCGCGACCTGCGACAGCATCGACAGCGTGCGCGGCGACTTGGGCGAATTGCTGAAGTAGCTCGCCACGCGCCGGCGCAGCGCACCGGCCTTGCCGACGTACAGCAGGGCATCGTCGGCCGCGTACATGCGGTACACGCCGGGCGCGGTGCTCAGCCCGGCCGCGAAGGCCTTGCCGTCGAATGCCGCCTGGGGACTACCGCTCATTCGTCGATCGGAACGTGGCTCAATTCGCCGGTGGCGATATCGTAGCGCAGCACCGCATGCGCATCGGTCTCGGCGATCCACACCGCGCCGGCGGCCACGGACAGGCCTGCGGGACCCTGCAGGCGCCGCGGCAGCGCGACGGTACTCAGTTCGCCGCCACCGAGGCGCAGCATGCGCAGCGTGCCATTGCCGCTGTCGGCGATCCACATGACCGGCGAGTCGGGACTCAACGCCACCGCCTGCGGATGCTGCAATTGCGCGCGATCGCGCGGGCCGTCCTCGTCGCCGAAGCTCCAGGCGCCCTGCCCGACCAGCGTCTGCACCGTATCGCCCCGCAACTGCATCGAGCGCACGGCCGACCCCACGGCATCGCAGACATACAGGGTCTGCAGCACCGCCGCGAGGCTGGCCGGTTGCGCGAACGCCGCCATCGGCCCGCTGCCGTCGCGGACATCCAGTTGCCCCGATCCCGCCCGCGCACGGATCTCACGGGTACCCAGGTCGTAACTCCAGACCCGGTTGTCGCCCGCCATCGCCAGGAAGATCTGGTTGTTGTTGACGACGATGGCCTGCGGCTGGTTCAGCGCCAGGTCGCGCGGCGCGGCGACCACGCCCTCGGTGGGCTCACCGGCCCGGCCATTGCCGCACAGGGTGTCGACCGTGCTGGTCGGCAGGTTGATGCGCCGCAGGGCGTGGTTGCCGGTATCGGCGACGTAAAGCGATTCCCGCACCAGCGCCAGGCCCTGTGGGCGGCGGAAGGCCGCATGGTTCAACTCGCCGTCGGCGAAATCCGGCGTACCCATACCGAACTGCCGGATCACCCGGCCGTGGTGGTTGCACTCGAGCACGCGATGGTGGCCGCAGTCGGCGACGAACAGGCGGTCCGGCGTGGCGACCAGCCCGGTGGGAAAACACAGGGGCGCGCGTGGTTCCGGCTGGGTTTCGCGAAACGCGCGCAGGTCGTCGTCGGGTGGCTCATGGAGACCTTCGCACAGGCGCGCGATCTGCCGCTCCAGCTCCGCCAGCCCCTCGACGCCGACGGCACGATGCCGCACGTTGCCTTCGCCATCGATCAGCAGCACCGTCGGCCACGACTCCACGCCGAAGCGCTGCCAGGCTGTCCAGTCGGCGTCGTGCGCCACCGGCAGCGACACGCCGTGGCGGCGCAGACGTTTCAAGGCGGCCTGCGGATCGCGCTCGCTGTCGAAGCGCGGCACGTGGATGGCCAATGCCTGCAGCCGTCCCAGATAGCGGGCCTGCAGCACGGCCAGGTCGTTGAGCCGTTGCGCGCACCACGCGGACGCGCTGTTGACGAAGGCCAGCGCGACGATGCGCCCCCGCTGTTCGTGCAGCGTGGTGGTAGGCGCATTCAGCCATTGCAGGCCACGTGGCAGTTCGGGAGCCAGGGTCATGTCCGTCATCGTTCCCGATTATGCCCCAGTCTCAGCGGACGCCGAGCCGGGTCACGACCGCCTGTGCCGCGGAATCGACCAGTCGCCAGACCTGCTGGAAATCGTCCGGACCACCCGTATACGGGTCTGGCACTTCGCCGTCCGTCTCGATGCCGGCCCAGGCCAGCAGCAGGTCCACGCGATCGCGCCGGCCCGGAGGCGCCAGGCGCAGGACGTCGCGGAGATTGGCGCGATCGGCGCACAGGATCCAGTCGAACGCGTGGAAATCGCCCACCGACAATTGCCGCGCCCGCTGTTCGCCGATATCCACGCCGTGTCCGCGGGCGCACGCGATGGCGCGGCGATCCGGTGGCTCGCCGGCATGCCAACCGCCGGTACCGGCGGAATCGACCTGCACGCGACCTGCCAACGTCGACGCAGCGATCCGCGCACGCAGCGCGCCTTCCGCCATGGGCGAACGGCAGATGTTGCCCAGGCAGACGACCAGCAGCTTCACGCCTGCGCCTGCAGGGCCGCCTCGGCGCGCGCCAGGTCCTCCGGCGTATCCACGCCCGGCGGGAAGGGTTCAGGCGTCACGGCCACGGCGATGCGATGCCCCGCTTCCAGCACCCGCAGCTGTTCCAGCGACTCGATCTGTTCCAGCCGACCCGCCGGCATGGCCGAGAAGCGACGCAGGAAGCCCGCGCGGTAGGCGTAGATGCCGATGTGCCGCAGCCATTGCCCCGGCGGCAGCACGTCGCGCGACCGGGCAAAGCCGTCGCGGTGCCACGGGATGGGGGCGCGACTGAAGTACAACGCGTCGCCATTGGCCGCGCGCACCAGCTTGACCACGTTGGGATCGAACAGCGTGGCCGCGTCGTCGACGGGCGCTGCCAGCGTCGCCATCTCCGCGCCACTGGATGCCAGCGTGTCGGCGACGGTGCGGATGCCGGCCGGCGGTGCGAACGGCTCATCGCCCTGCAGGTTCACCACTAGCGCATCGTCGGCCCAGCCAGCGATGTCCGCGCACTCGGCCAGGCGATCACTGCCCGAGGCATGGCGCCCGGACGTCATCGCGACCCGCACTTCGGTCCCCTGCAATGCGTCGCGGATGCGCGCATCGTCGGTGGCCACCCAGACTTCGCGGGCGCCCGCTGCCAGTGCACGACGCGCGACGTGCACGACCAGCGGCGTGCCGCCCAGCAGGCGCAGCGGCTTGCCGGGCAGGCGCGAGGCGGCGTAGCGGGCGGGAATGGCGACGATGAAATCGGTCATCGGGATCCAACTCGATGGAAAGGGAACACTACCGGCTGCCGGCATTCGCCGACGTCACGGAACCCAGCCGCTCCAGCAGGGCGACCCAGAATGCCTCGGGCAACTTCGCCGCGACCGGCACGCTGTAGAACCAGGCGTTGGCGAATGCGGCGCACTTCACCGCGTCCTTTTCGGTCATCAGCACCGGCAGTTCGCTGCCGAAGGCGAAATCCCCGGCCTGGTAGGCATGATGGTCCGCGAACGCGTGCGGCACCACGCCCAGTCCCTGGCTGCGCAACATGGTGAAGAAGCGTCCCGGATTGCCGATGCCGGCGACGGCATGCACGCGCTGGCCGGCGAACGCGGACAACGGCTTCGGCCGGCCGCCACGCAACGGCAGCGCATCGTCGACCTGCAGGTGCATCGGCCATTCGCCGAACGCGGCGCCATCCTCGGCGTCCGGCAGGTTGACCACGCGGAAGTCGCACGCCGCCGCGCGCAGGGCCGGCTCGCGCAGCGGACCGGCGGGCATCAGGCGACCGTTGCCGTAGCGGCGCGCACCATCGATGACCTCGATCTCCACATCGCGTTGCAGGCGGTAGTGCTGCAGGCCGTCGTCGCAGATGACCACGTCGCAACCGGCCGCGACCAGCGCCTTCGCGGCGGCGACACGGTCGCGGTCCACCCGCACGCGGGTACCGGTCTGGCGCGCGATCAGGACGGGTTCGTCGCCGCCGTCGGCAGGCGGCGTCGCCGCATCCACCCAGCGCGCCTGCCCCGCGCCGCTGCGGCCGTAACCGCGGCTGGCCACGCCCGGCTTGAAGCCGGCCGCGCGCAGCCGCTCCACCAGGGCGATCGTCAACGGTGTCTTGCCGGTACCGCCTGCCGTGATATTGCCCACCACGATGACCGGCACGCCGGCACGGTGCCGGCGCAGCAGGCCGATGCGATACAGCCCGCGCCGCAGCGCGACCAGCGCGGCGTACACGCCCGCCAGCGCACGCGCCCACGCGGGCACGGGATGTCCACCGAACCAGTAGTCGGGGGGCTGCGGCATCGCGCGCTTGCTCACCCCGCCTCGCCCTCGCGGAACTGCATCTGGTACAGGTGGGCGTACAGCCCCCCGCGCGCGAGCAGTTCGGCGTGCGTGCCCTGTTCCACCAGCCGTCCCTGGTCCAGCACGAGCACCTGGTCGGCATGTTCGATGGTCGACAGCCGGTGCGCGATGACCAGCGTCGTGCGGTCGGGCATCAGTTTCTGCAGCGCGTTCTGCACCAGCCGCTCGGATTCGTTGTCGAGCGCGGCGGTGGCTTCGTCGAGGATCAGGATCGGCGCGTCCTTGAGCATCGCGCGCGCGATCGCCAGGCGTTGGCGCTGCCCGCCGGAAAGGCGTCCGCCCTTGTTGCCGATCGGCGCCTGCAGGCCCTCCGGCAGTCCCTGCACGAATTCCATCGCATTGGCGCCCCGCACGGCGTCGTCCATCGTGGCGGCATCGGCGCCCTGCAGCTCGCCGTAGGCGACGTTGGCCGCGACGGTGCCGTCGAACAGCATCACCTGCTGCCCCACCAGCGCGATCTGCCGGCGCAGGTCGGCCAGCCGGTAGTCCTGCAACGGATGACCATCGAGCAGGATGCTGCCGGATTCGGCCTCGTAGAAGCGCGGGATCAGCTTGATCAGCGTCGACTTGCCGCTGCCGGAACGGCCGACGATGGCGGTGACCGTGCCGGGACGCGCGGTGAAGCTGATGCCATCCAGCGCGGGCTTGCCCTGGCCCGGATAGCGCGCGGTGATATCGCGGAACTCCAGCAGTCCGTTCGCGCGATCGAGGGTGCGCGTGCCGGCGTCCTGCTCGTCCTCGGCATCCAGCACCGAGAACAGCCGCTGCGCCGACGCGATGCCGCGCTGGGTCATGTTCTGCACGTTGGTCAGCTGCTTCAGCGCCGGGATGATGGCCATCATCGAGGTCATCAGCGAAACGAAATCGCCCGCCGTCAACCGTCCCGCCATCGCTTCACGACCCGCGATGAACAACAGCGCCGCCAGGCCGGTGGCGCCCATCAGCTGCACCATCGCCGACGAGATGGCACGGGTGGATTCCACCTTCATCGACAGGCTGAGATTGGTATCGGCAAGCGAAGTATAGCGCGCCATTTCCACCGGCTGCGCGCCGTACACCTTCACTTCCTGCTGGTTGGACAGGGTCTGGTCCGCGGCCTGCAGCATGTGCCCGGCGCTTTCCTGGATGCGATGGCTGATGCGGCGGTAGCGCTTGGCCACCTTGTCCATCACCCATGCCAGCGGCGGCGCCAGCACCAGGATGGTCAGCGTCACCTGCCAGCTGTACCAGAGCATCACGCCCAGCGCACCGATCACCTGCAGCGACTGCTGCACCACGACCTTCATCGCGTCGATCGCGGCCTGCGCCACTTGGTCGCTGTCGGATCCCAGCTTCACCAGCATCGACGGCACCGGCTCGCTGTCGAAGCGTTGGCCCGGCATCCGCAGGTACTTGCCCAGCACCTTCACCCGCAGGTCACGCGAGATGCTGCGGGCGGCCTTGCCCATGCTCATGTCGGTGATGTAGCCGGCGATGCCGCGGACGACGAACAGGCCGATGATCGCCAACGGCATCCACTGGTTGATGTCCTGCGGCGTCACCAGATTGTTGGTGATCGGACTCATCAACACCAGGAAGCCGCTGCCCGCGGCCGCTTCCAGCAACGCGCCCAGTGCGGCCAGCGCCAGCAGCCCACGATAGGGCTTCGCGAAACGCAGCAGTCGCTTGTAGACCTGCCACGGCGAGTCCGCCGGACTCACTTCCGCGCCTCCGGCGCCGTGGCGATGTTGATCCGGCGGAAGCCCAGTTGTCCGAGCGCATCCAGGGCCGTCACCACGGCCTGGTGCGGCGTGCGAGCGTCGGCACGCAGCAGCACCGGCCGGCTGCGATCTCTGCCGGTCACCTGCTGCAGGGTCTGCTTGAGCGCGTCGATGTCGGGGCGCAGCACCTCATGCTCGTCGACGAAGTAGCGCCCGTCGGCATTGACCAGCACGCTGAGCGCCTTCACCTGCGCGGCCACCGGTTCGCCGGTGGCGCTTGGCAGCTGCAGTTGCAGCATCGAGCGCGCATCGAAGGTCGTGGTGATGACGAAGAAGATGATCAGCACCAGGATCACGTCGATCAACGGCACCAGGTTGATCTCGGGTTCTTCCTGCGAACGGTCGTCGCGGATGCGCATGCGCCGGCCTCAGGCGTTCGTCGGCGCCGCGGCCGGCGCGACCCCGCCAGCCGGACGGGCGACGGCACGCGGATGGCGGGCTTCCAGCGCATCGACCAGCGCGGTGGCTTCCTTCTCCATCTCCATCACGTAGCCGGTGACCTTGCCGCGGAAGTAGCGGTGGAACAGCAGTGCCGGGATGGCCACGATCATGCCGGCCGCCGCACACACCAGCGCCTTGCCGATGCCGCCCGCCAGCGCGTTGACGTCGCCGACGCCGCTGTCCTGGATGCCCAGGAACATCTGGATCATGCCGACCACGGTGCCGAGCAGGCCCAGCAGCGGGCCGGCCGAGGCGATGCTGCCCAGCGCGTTGAGGAACTTCTCCATGCGATGGACCACGTGCCGGCCAGTGTCCTCGATGCGCTCGCGGATCTGGTCGCGCGGCTTGTTGCGGACGTCGAGCGCCGCCGCCAACAGCTCACCAAGCGGGGAGTTGCGGCGCAGGGATTCGATATGCGCCGGCTCCAGCTGGCCACGACCGGCCCAGGCGCGGACTTCCTCGCCCAGCCCGGGCGGCAGGATCTCCTTGCGACGCAGCGACCAGAACCGTTCCACCACGATGGCCAGGGCCAGCACGCCGAGCAGCAGCAGCGGGATCATCGGCCAACCGCCGGCCTTCACCAGTTCCAGCACGTTCAGTCCTCCGGCGCATCCGGCCGTCCTTCTTCCAGCCGATAGGATAGCCCACCGGCCTGCTGGCGCCGCACGGCGTCCCACCAGCGTGCCCGGTCGTGACGCCGTTCACGCACCTGCAGGCCGTCCGCGCCGATCCAGACGCGCAGCGCGCCACCGGACTGGGTATCCAGCACTTCGGCACCCCGTCTGCGCCAGCGAGCGACCACGTCGGCCCGCGGATGGCCGAATCGATTGCCCGCGCCACTGGCATTCAACACCAGCCGCGGCGCGGTGGCGGCGACGAATGCGGGATCGGAGGATCCGGCACTGCCGTGGTGCGGCACCACCACCACGTCCGAACGCAGGGCGACCGCGTCACGGTGCACGAGCCCGCGTTCGACGATGGCGCCGATGTCACCCGGCAGCAGGAGGCCGCCGTACTCGGTGTCCACTTTCAGCACGCAGCTCGCCTCATTGCCGAGGTAGGGGAAATGCAGGCCGGGATGCAGGAAGCGGAAGCGCACACCGTCCCATTCCCAGGACGCGCCGGCGATGCAGGCCGCATGCGCATCCACCGGCCCGCCCGGTGGCGCCAGTACGGTGCGCACCGGCAGGCTGTCGCGAACCGCATCGGCACCGCCGGCATGGTCGTTGTCGCCATGGCTGACCACCACCGCATCCAGCCGGCTGACGCCAAGCGCACGCAACGCAGGCACCACCGCGCGCTCGCCGGCATCGAATCCGTCCTCGACCGCAGGGCCCGCATCGAACAGGACGGCATGGTTCGCCGTTCTCACCAGTGCCGACAGACCTTGCCCCACATCGATCACTACGAGTTCCACCTCACCTTCGCGCGGCTTTTCACGGTCCGGCCACAGCAATGGCAGCCACAACAGCACCGCAAGGGACTTGCCTGGCACCCCGCGCGGCAGCAGCAGCCAGAAGCCGCCTGCGAGCGCCAGCCACAGCGCCCAGGCCGGGCTTTCCGGCAACCACCAGAGCGCATACCGCAGGTCCTCCAGGCGTTCGAAGGCCTGCCAGCTCGGCGCGAAACAGGCGCCCGCCAGCTGCCACGCCCATGTCCCGGCCCCTTGCCAAAGGGCTTCGAGGCCGGTACCGAACAGGGACAGCGGCACGACCACCAGGCTCCACCACGGAATCGCCGCCAGGTTCGCCACGGGACCGGCCAGCGAGGCCTGCCCGAACAGCACCGCCGTGAACGGCAGCAACCCCACCGTAGCCACGCCCTGTGCAGGCAGGAAGGCCTTGGCCCAGTGCATCGACGCCGGCAGGCACCACGCCAGCCACGCCACGCCGCCGAAGCTCAGCCAGAAGCCCGCCGCCAGCAACGACAAGGGATCGAAGAGCAGTACCGCCAACATGGCGAGCGCGAGCGTGTCCACGATCCGCACATGACGCCGCGCCAGGCGCGCCAGCACCACCACGGCGATCATCAGCACCGTGCGCACCGTCGGCAGCGCGAAGCCGGCGACCGCTGCATAGGCGAGCGCACCCAGCAAGGCAGCAGCGCCCGCCGCCTGGGGGCGCGGGATGCGTCGTGCCAGCAACGGGAACACCCACCACAGGGCCGCCGCCGTCAGCGCGCAGGCCCCGGCCACCATGCCGACATGGAAGCCGGAAATGGCGATGAGATGAGTCAGTCCCGTCGCGCGAAGCACGTGCCAGTCTTCGTCCTCGAGCGCCCGCGTATCGCCCAGCGCCAGCGCTTGCACGAAGCGCGCCTGGCGACCGGGCACCTCGTCCGCGATGCGACGCGACAGGCGACTGCGCCAGGCATCGATCCCCTTGCCGGCGGACAGCCTTTGCGCGCGCGCCGCCTCGCGCACGTAGCCGGTCGCCGCGACGCGCTGCGCCGCTGCGTAACGCTCGGCATCCACGCCACCCGGGTTCGCCAGTCCGCGAGGCGCCCGCACGCGCGCGATGAACCGCCACCGTTCGCCGGCACCCAGTTGCGTTCGCGGACCAGGCGCCGCCGCACCGAAATCGTCGTACCACGCGAGCCTGAGCAACCGCCCCCGCAGTGGAGCCGGCTGCTGCTGCGTGTCATCGACGCGCAACAGGAACCGCGTCCGCCGCGCCTGCGGTTCGGGCAGTCCGACCAACTGACCGCTCACCGCCACGTCCCGCCCCTCCCACGCAACCGGCAATTGCACGCCCATGCTCCACGCGGCATGCAGACCCGCCCACGCCGCGCCCGCCAGCAATGCACCCGCACTGCGCCAGCGCCTGCCCGCCCACCAGCCGAACAGTCCAGCGGCCAGCAGGAGCCACAGCACGATCACTGCGGGCAATACCGGCTGCCACAGCATCCCCACCATCCCGAGCAGCATCGCGACCACGCACGTCAGCCCGAATGGCGCAGGCGCCTCCCGTTCCGCCTTCTCCACCTCAACGGTCCAGCGGACTGAGCACGGCGCCGGCGCCGCGATTGAGCACGTGGGTGTAGATCTGCGTGGTGGCGACATCCTTGTGACCGAGCAGTTCCTGCACGGTACGGATGTCGTAACCGCCCTCGATCAGGTGCGTGGCGAAGGAATGACGCAGCGTATGCGCCGTCACCGGCTTGACGATCTCTGCCGCGATCTGCGCGCGCTTGAGGGCGCGCGACAGCATCGCCTCGTCCAGATGATGGCGACGCCATACGCCATCGCGCGGATCCAGGCTGATGAGCCGCGCCGGAAAAACGTATTGCCACCCTACTTCCCGGGCCGCCGCCGGGTATTTGCGGGAAAGCGCGTGCGGAAGCCATACCGCGCCCGCGCCCTTCGCGAGGTCCTGCCGATGCAGCACCTGCACGCGCTCCACCTCGGCCTGCAACGCAGGCACCAGTGATGCGGGCAATACGGTCCGCCGGTCCTTGCCTCCCTTGCCCTCGCGCACGGTGATCTCGTTGCGGGCGAAGTCCAGGTCCTTCACCCGCAACCGGACGCCTTCCATCAAGCGCATGCCGGTGCCGTACAACAGGCGCGCCAGCAGATCCATCCGCCCTTCCATGTGCGCCAGCAACGCACGCACCTCCAACTGCGAGAGCACGGTGGGAACACGCTGTGGCCGCTTCGCGCGGACCACATCCTCCATCCAGTCCAGCTTCATGCCGAGCACGTCGCGATAGAGGAACAGCAACGCCGACAGCGCCTGGTTCTGCGTACTGGCCGCAACCCTGCCCTCGACCGCCAACCCGGTCAGGAACGCCTCGACCTGCACCCGACCCAGCTCACGCGGATGACGCCTGCCGTTGGCCAGGATGAAGCGCCGTATCCACCCCACGTACGCACGCTCGGTACGCAGACTGTAGTGACCAACCCGCAACCTGCGAGTCGCCTCCTCGATCAGCCCCCTGCGAACATCCCCCGCACCGTCATCGGATACCGCCCCCTCCGTTGGCTGATATTCCATCGCCACCGCACTCCATGCGAATAACGCGAACACCATCGCAAGCAACCAGGCACCAAACCATCAGGCAAGCCGATGAATACGCATAAGAAAATCCCGATTGACGCCGTGAATCCGAGCCAGAATACTCGGCGCTATTACCTCGAAATGGGGTCTACTAGGTATTAGGTGCCAATGGATAGGCCATTCCAGCGGATAGGATCAGTATCGAACGCCCACGTTGGACGCGAGTTCGAGCTGATCGCGCAACGATTTTTTGCGCTTCAAGATGTTCATCTCCAACTCTGTCATCGCGTTGAGATTGGTATCGGCCAGACAAAGAAGCTGCATGCCTTTGACTTGGGGTGCTCCGACCAAAAAGTGATCGTCGAGTGCAAGTCGCACCGCTGGACAGCCGGACACAACGTACCTAGTGCAAAACTGACCGTCTGGACCGAGGCCATGTACTACTTCCACGCCGCCCCGCCGGACTACCGAAAGATCCTATTCGTGCTACGGGACCTCCGGCGTGGCGCTGGAGAGAGTCTTACCAACTACTACCTGCGTACCTGCAGCCATCTGGTTCCGCAAGGCGTGGAGTTCTGGGAATACGATGAGTCAGCTAGTGCCGCCGTCCGGGTTGGCACTTAACAATTCACTCAAGCCGACGCCGCTTCGCGGCGCGGCTTAATTCGGGCATTAGATTTGCAGGAAAGAATGTGGCTATCGTCAAAAGCTTGACCTATGAGTACCGAACACTACTTGACGGCATTGAGGACGCAAAGGCTGAAAGGACTGCATCTGAAATCCTCGCCCTGCTAGCACCGCTTACGAAAAATTGGACTACTGAAACAAACTCGGCATGGACGTGCAGGGCCTATCTAGCCACGAAGATGATCCTCAATGCGACAGTGCTAGTAAACGGCCTAAATTTCGCCGCAGGTTCAGGCATGAGGATCGCAAACCCATATCTTGAATACTACGCTGCGCTTTGCGCTATGCGAGCAGTTGTATTCACGTTGCCCACGCAAGAGTGGTCTGACGGATCGCTCATGGCGATCTCACACTCAAAAGCAATAAATGTTTCGTTTGATTGGCTATCCAAGCTAGACAAAGGGGTTCTACCCCGAAATCACGGACGGTTGTGAAAGAGCTTGGAACTTCCGATCGCGCCTGGCGACCCGTCGCCGCATCCTTGGGTTGTGGAACCGCTCGACGTATTCGAACACATCAGTCCTTGCCG